>Ga0310828_1000015_pt1 | contig 513573 bp, 459 predicted proteins | sample WT_ome_3_FD_202242 | JGI IMG/M metagenome (GOLD analysis project Ga0310828, IMG submission 202242) | Sorghum-adapted microbial communities enriched on wild type (WT) sorghum from Joint BioEnergy Institute, Emeryville, California, United... ... | reverse complement strand
TTCACTCCTTAAGTTTTCTTGTTTGGTCACTTGAAAACTTCTCCAAGTTGGGGTGAAGTCCCTTTTTTATGTCCGAAAATCCTTACAAATCAAGGCCTTGGATTATTGCAAAACGCTCACACCTTAAAAAAACGGAATTTGTGTGCGAATGTACAAAAAAATAATGGCCGAAAGATGGATGACGCCGATCACCGGAATCCCCCATACGAATGTTGCGCGTCTCGTCTTATGGCGGTACAGCTTCATCCCCGCGCGGATTCCCCAGGCCCCTCCCAGCCAGGCGAGGAGAAACAGCCTTCGTTCGGATATGCGCGACGCCCGCCTTGCCGCCCTGCGTTTGTCCGCCCGCATGACGCATACGCTGAGCGCGTTGATCAAAACGTAATAAACGCATAATGCCGACCATAACCGTTCGATCATATTCTCAACATCCTTATCCTTATTGTCTTTCACTACCGGCTTCATCGTCCGCTCCCGCGGTCGAAACGGCACACAGATTCGTCGGAATAGATGTATCGCGTTCGCGGTTATGTTATGATGTTTACTGTATTCATACCATCTCGGAGGTTTCGCCATGCAGCAAGAACAAGTGATCATCATCGGTGCCGGGCCGTGCGGCATTTCGGCGGCGATCGAACTGAAAAAGATCGGTCTGGATCCGCTCGTCATCGAAAAAGCGAGCATCGTGAACTCGATCTATCTGTATCCGACGTACATGCAATTTTTCAGCACGGCTGAAAATCTCGAGATCGGCGGTATCCCGTTCACCACGCCGAACGACAAGCCGACGAGGATCGAGGCGCTCACATACTACCGCAAGGTCGCGCAACTGCATGAACTGCGCATCCGTCAATACGAAGAAGTGACCGCGGTCATTCCTGACTCCGATCAGTTTATCATAGAAACGAAGCCGATGAACAGCGATCCGCGGCGGTATCGCGCGCCCCGCGTGGTCGTCGCCACGGGTTATTTCGACCATCCGAACATGCTGGGCATTCCAGGGGAAGAGTTGCCGAAAGTCAGCCACTTCTTCCGCGAAGCCCATCCGTACACGGGCACGAAAACGCTCATCATCGGCGGCAACAATTCCGCGGTCGACGCGGCGCTCGAACTGGCGCGCACAGGCGCGGAAGTGACCGTCGTATATCGCGGCCCGACTTATTCGGAACATATCAAGCCCTGGGTGCTGCCGACATTCCGCAGCATGGTCGACAAAGGCATCATTCGCATGATGTTTTCCTCGCAGGTGACGTCCATCCGGCCGGACAGCGTGACGGTCGCGACGCCCGACGGCGAAGTCGTGCTGCCGAACGATTTTGTGCTGGCGCTGACCGGATTTCGCCCGGATCGAAAATTTCTGGAGCGGACCGGCGTGGAGATCGATCCCGAATCGGACCGACCGATCTACAACCCGGAGACGATGGAGACGAACGTCAGCGGCCTGTATGTGGCGGGGGTCGTCGCCTCCGGCCGCAACGCGAACGAAATTTTCATCGAAAGCGGCAGATTTCACGGCAGACTGATCGCGGATCATATCCGATCCATCATGAACAACCGAGGTGAACTATGAGCAAACCATTGTCCCGCCGTTCCATCAGGAAGTCTTCGAACAAATCATCGTCAGGCAGGCATTCGTCGAACGGCCCGTCTGCGAAGCAACCGTCCGCTTCGCGGAAAAGCGCCCGGGCGGCGGCAGGCTCAGCCGGTTCGGGAAAGCGGCCGCAGACCACCCTTCGCGTGCAGGAAGCCGCCCGTTCATCCGCAGTTCGCGGAAACGGCAAAGGCGCGAACACCCGGACTGCCGCAAGCGTCAGGGGGCACGGCCGCTCTGCCGATTCGGGCGCTTCCGCAAGCGGCCGGGTCCCCCATCCCGAGCTTCCGCCGATCCAAGCGGCGGGCCGAAAGCAGGGCGAATGGTACATTGTCAAATTGCCGCAGGGCATCAGCCAGGATGCCGCTCCGGCACAGTTGTTGAAACGGCTGCCGATTCCCGCCAAGATCGCGGACAAGCTCCTGCGGGAAAAAGCGGTCACGAAGCAGCGCGACCGGCTGATCATCCGTCTCTTTCCGGAAGAACAGCCCGAATTCGTCGCACAGTGGACGGATTTGAATATCGTGTATGAAGATGAATTTACGCTCGTCGTGAACAAACCCGCCGGATTGGAGATTTACCCGAGCGCCGACGGTCAGACCGGTACGCTGGCCAACCATGTCGCCGCTTATTACGAGACGACCGGCCAGGCGTGCCGCGTCCGCCACATTCACCGTCTGGACAAAGATACGACCGGACCGGTGCTGTACGCGAAAAACGAACTCGCGCATTATGTGTATGACCGAGATATGCGTGAGAAAAAAATCGAACGGATCTATGTCGCGGTTGTGGAAGGCTTGTTGGAAAACGACAACGGCGTCATCGATCTGCCGATCGGCAAGGACCGTCACCACTCCACGCGCCGAAGGGTCAGTCAGACCGGCGAGCGAGCCGTCACCCGCTACGAGGTGATCGAGCGCTTCGACGATCACACGCTGGTCAGACTGCGGCTGGAAACGGGCCGTACCCACCAGATCCGCGTACACATGTCGGCGATCGGTCATCCGTTGGCCGGAGACGGGATGTACGGCGGCAAACGCACATTAATATCCAGACAAGCTTTGCACGGAGAACAGCTGCTCTTCAACCATGCGTGGACCGGCAAGCGCATTGGCGTACAGGCTCCTTGGCCGGACGATTTTCAACAGTTGGTCCGTCAACTCAGGATGATTTAAACGTTAGTTTTGGAACAGCGACGAAGCCCCGTGCCGGCTTGAGGTACGGAAGACGCAATGATGGACGAACAACCGACCACGACGAATATCCGGTCGGTCAAGCGGCCAGCAGAACATGATAACATAATGGATAATGGAGGCTCGTAAGACAGATGCCCAAGCGTTTTGTCATTGAGGCGGTTATGATGGCCATATACGGCCAGCTGCTCGTACCGACTCGTCCGGTCGAGTATTACATCCCATATACGACGATTTTGGAACTGTACGAATTCCGTACGGGTGACCAGCCGCTCATGCCTGACGCTGAAGATGAACTTTACGTCAGAGAAAAAATTGACGAGATGATTCGTTTCTTTGAGGAACCGCTGAATCGCAAAAAAATCGAGAAGATTTTGAACGTACCGTGGAAAAAGACATCCCTGCTCGTCAACGATCGCGTGACGCTCCAGGTCGTCAACGCATTGGACAACGCCCAATACGGCGAAATGTTCGATCCGGTCGAAACCGAGCTGATCTTGACCGGCCTTTCCGAACAAATTCCGCTGCTCACGGATCAGCTGGATTTCATCGATGACGTCATCAAAGCGGAAATTCCGATTCAGGTGTTCGATATCGAAGATTTCGAATACGCGCTCGAAGAGCATGATGACCTTTGATAAAAAGCGGTTGGACATGTCATACATATTCCGGATTCTGAACGGAATGTGTGGCGCGGCAACGTTCGAAGAGGAATCGGCCGGCGAAGCGAAGCCGTCGAACGACGGCATGGCGGACGGGACTGCAACATCACCCGCATCAGGAAGCGGAATGCGCAACTGAACGGATGCCATGATCATATCTGTATGTAAAGACAGGTTCCGGTTGAGACGAACCGGCACGGCTGGCACGGTGAAGACAATCCGGCACAACGACCCGATATGAATGAGGAGGCTGCATGTCAGCCTCCTCTAAGACTATAAATTTTCCTTCTCGATAATGTGTTTCAGCAATCCGCGGCACCCGTCGGTAACAAGTTCATACGTTTCTTCAAAGTTGCCCGTGTAATACGGATCGGGAACATCCCGCTTGCCCGCATTCGCGGCAAAATCAAGCAATTTGCCGATGTGCGGACGCTTCTCGCCGTAGGCATATCCAAGCAGCCGCTCGACGTCGCGCTTATTCTGCTCGTCCATCACGATAATGTAATGGCTGTCTTTCATATCAGAAGGCGTGATCTGGCGCGCCGTGATTCCTTCGTAGCTGATCCTGTTGGCGGTCAGCACGTTTCGCGTGCCGCGGTGCGGCGGACTGCCGGTATGCCAGTCTCCGGTTCCGGCCGAGTCGACGGCGATCTTGTCCGCCAATCCGGCCTCTTTCACATAATGACGGAAAACCGCTTCCGCCATCGGAGAACGGCAAATGTTGCCCAAGCAAACGAATAAAACCTTAATCATGCTCTCATACTCCTGTATTTGAAATGATGCTTTGAAGCAATGGAAGCAATTGATCTTCCCGGCGCAAGTGATGGAAGCAATTGCCGAATTTTCAGTTTGCGAATCGTGATTCATGATAACGTTTAACGTTGTTAATAAAACCGGCGACAGTTCTGCCTGTGACGGCCCGTCGACCGAAAACGAGGTGTGTTCCATGCAAAAACAGACATTGATATTCGACTTGGACGATACGTTGATCCATTGCAATAAATATTTCATCGAGGCGATCGAAGCGTTTGCGGACATGCTGCTGGAATGGTTCCAGGATGCCGGATTGACGGCGCGCGAGATCAGGGACAAACATCAGGAAATCGAACTGGCGTATGTGGAAAAAGAAGGTTTCGTCCCCACCCATTTTCCCCAGTCACTCGTCGACACGTATCGGTTTTACGCCGAACGGTTCGGACAGACCGCCCATCGGGAAGAGCGCATCAGCCAACTCACGCAACTCGGCATGAGCGTCTATGAAAAAGAAATCGAAAGCTATCCGCATATGAACGAGACGCTGCACAAGCTCCAGCAGGACGGGCATCTGCTGTGTCTTTACACCGGAGGCGACGCGCTGATCCAGCAGAAAAAGATTGAACAGATCGGTCTGCGGCAATTTTTCAAAGACCGCATTTACATCGAACAGCATAAAAACAGCGAAGCGCTAGCCCGCATCCTTGAAAGAGAAAAATTTGACCGCGACACGACATGGATGATCGGCAATTCGGTCCGGACGGACATCGTTCCCGCGCTGGAAAACGGCATTCACGCGATTCACATTCCCGCCGAAAAAGAATGGTCGTTCAACATCGTCCCCGTCACCGTCGAACCGAAGGGCGCCTATCTCGCGGTCAGACAGCTGAAAGATATTCCCGCCGCCATCGGGCAATATCTCGAATACCGTTCCCGAAAAGATGCCCAAAGCGGGCGCTCGGAGGGTTAGTCGTCCGATCCCCGCATCTGATAACGGGTAATACGGCGAAAATCGTCCTGCAGCTTCACGCTCACGTCCTCGTAAATACGGAACAGCTTCGCATATTTTGCGTGACGGTCCATGTTCGGTTCGAACGAACGAACGGGCGGTGCCCATTGCTTCGCTTCTTCCCAGCCCTGAATCAGATTTGCGCTTTTGAGCGCGACAAGCGCGGCGCCCATGCACGAAGCTTCCACGCTTCCCGGCACAAGCACGCGGCATCCGAAAATATCCGCCAGCATCTGCAGCCACAGTTCGGACTTGGCCAGCCCGCCGGACGCATGGATCGGAGCATCCGCGTGCTGCGTCGCGAGCACGCTGTGAACCGAATACAGCGCGTAGACAATGCCTTCCAGCGCGGCTCTGAACATGTGCTTGCGCTGATGGCGAATCGACAATCCGAAGAAGACGGCGCGCGCGTCCGCATTCCAATGCGGTGCGCGTTCTCCGTTCAAATACGGCAAAAACAGCAATCCGTCCGCCCCAGGCCCAACTTCACCGGCTTCTTCGAGCACCTGTTCCAGCGTGACCTGCCCTCTGCTCATTTCCTCGATCAGCCATTGCAGGACGATGCCCGCGTTATTCGTCGCTCCGCCGACGGCATACCGCTTCCCATCCAGCGCATAGCAGAACGTCCGTCCGAATTCGTCCGTTACCGGGCGTTCGCTCATGGTGCGAATCGCGCCGCTCGTCCCGACGGATACGGCGATGTCGCCCGGCGCCACCGCGCCGACGCCGAGGTTCGCGAGCACGCCGTCGCTGGAACCGACGACCATCCTCGTATCGGGGAGAATGCCCAGGCGTTCCGCCATCGCTCCGTTCAGGCCCGTTAATGTATAGGTGACCGGGACCGGGCGCGACAGTTTGTGCGCGGGAAGATTCAGAAGCTCGAGCACTTCGTCGTCCCAATCCATTTTCTCCAGATTGAACAAGCCTGTAGCGGAGGCGATCGAATGATCGACGACCCATTTGCCGTAAAGATGGTATAAAACATATTCCTTGATCGACACAAATTTCGCCGCCGCTTCGTATGTATCCGGCTGCCTTTCCTTCAGCCAGAGCAGTTTCACCAGCGGAGACATCGGATGAATCGGTGTCCCCGTCCTCCGGTAGATCGTCAATCCGTTCCATTCGCCTCGGATGCGTTCGGCTTGTTCGCCGCTGCGCCCGTCCGCCCAGGTGATGCAGTTCGTCAGCGGTTTGCCCGCTTCGTCCACCGCGATCAGCGAATGCATCGCCGTGCTGATCCCGATTCCGACGATGCGCCCGGGCTGAACCGCGGCTTGCCGTATCGCCGAACGAAGGCAATGGACGAACGCCTCGAACAGTTCATCCGGGTTCTGCTCCGCCCAACCCGGGTGCGGTTTGAGCAGCGGATACGTTCTCGATGATTCCCCGATCACTCGTTTCTCCTCACACGACCAGATAACGCATTTGGCCCCGGTCGTGCCGAGATCAATCCCTATGACCACATTCCCATGTTGCATCTAACGTACTCCTTTGAATTCAATCTATCTTTTTTAAACGGACTTTTCAATGTTTCGATCGATCTTTTCGATCAGTCTTGTGCCGGTCGTTTGCAATGACGGCTCGAGCTCTTTATACCGATGGACCGGTGTTTACGCCTGACTGTTCGGGTTCATTACTTCTTCATCGGGTTTCCCAATCAGCTGTCCGCTTGTTCGAATCGTATTCCGGCCTGTCCGAAATCCAGACGGCTTAATCGAATTCCGGCTCGCGGGTCAGCCCGGGAAGTCACGATGCCTGCGCTCATATACCCTGAATTCGTACCGGTACGGGTTGCGTTCGTCGGTGACGCCAGGCGTCACGGAAACGAGTTGCCATTCCTCTTCCGCCAGTTCCGGCAAAAAGACGTCACCAGCAAAATCCTCATCGATATAGGTCAAATACAGACGATCCGCACGATGCATAAACAGCCGGATAATCTCCGCTCCCCCGATCACAAACGCCTCTTTCGCGCCGCGAACGGCGTTCAGCGCCTCGTCCACCGAGCGGGCGGCGACGCAGCCTTCGGACGGAACATAGCCGGGATTGCGCGTGACGACGATATTCAGCCTGCCGTCCAGCGCTTTTCCGATCGATTCATGCGTTTTGCGCCCCATGATGACCGGATGCCCCATCGTAACCTTGCGGAAATATTTCAGATCATTAGGAAGACGCCAGGGCAGACCGTTGTCCTTTCCGATCGTCCGGTCTCTTCCCATCGCGACGATGATCGATAATGTCGTCAAGTCAGTCACTCCTCAGAGATCGTTCGCGGTGCTCACACCGCAATCGGGGCTTTGATCGCCGGATGGCACACATAATCGACGAATTCAAAGTCCTCGTATTTATAGTCAAAGATCGAATCCGGTTTGCGGCGGATGACCAGCCTCGGCGGCGCATACGGCTCTCTCGTCAGCTGAAGCTTCACCTGCTCAAGATGATTCGAATAAATGTGCACGTCCCCGCCCGTCCAGATCAGGTCGCCGACCTCCAGACCGCATTGCTGCGCGACCATATGCGTCAAAAGCGCATAGGACGCGATGTTGAAAGGAAGCCCCAGGAACGTGTCGACCGACCTCATATGGAACATGCAGCTCAGCCTGCCGTTCGCCACATAAAACTGAAACGCGTAATGACAAGGAGGCAGGGCCATATCCTCGATCTCCGCGGGGTTCCAGGCGCTGACCAGATGGCGGCGTGAATCCGGATTGCTGCGGATCTGCTCTATCACTTTCGCGATCTGATCGATCGTCTCGCCGTTCGGCGCGCGCCACGTCCGCCACTGCGCGCCGTACACCCGTCCCAGATTGCCTTCTTCATCCGCCCATTCGTCCCATATCGTCACGCCGTTGGCGCGCAAATAATTGACATTCGTTTCGCCGCTCAAAAACCAAAGCAACTCGTGAACGATCGATTTGATATGGAGCTTTTTCGTTGTAAGGAGAGGAAACCCTTTCGTAAGATCGATTCTCATCTGGCGGCCGAATACGGAAATCGTCCCTGTCCCCGTCCGGTCATCTTTTCGCACGCCGTTCTGAAGAATGTCTTCCAGAAGATCTAAATATTGTCGCATCGTTTCACCTCGGTAAACTTTACGTCATTATTTTTTCATTATATCAGAATACGTCCGGGTAAAGCATGATCAGTTCGCGTCCTGCTCCCTTTTCTTCATCAGCCCATGCCGCGTAAAACATTCATAGAGCGAGGGCACCGACCGGATCGCGTATATTTTTTCGACGATTCTCCCGTGATGAATGACGGCGATACAAGGCACGCTCTCGATCTTCCATTCTTGCGCCAGCTGCGGCGCGAGATTGATATTGCAGGCGTACAAGGCGAGTTGATCATCCATCGCCTCCAGGATGTCGAGCATCTTGCTCGCCGCCGCGCAAGTGCCGCATAACGGCGTGTACAGAAACAGAGCGCAGCTGACATGTTCGAATTGTTCCAGCGCCATCGCCTGTTGTTCGTTCAATTCCCGCATCTTAACGGCCCCCTTCTTGTGAATCCATTGTATCAATTTCTATAAAATAACGCACAATGTATGAAGAATCGTACCGGCGCACGATAGACGGCTTTCACGCCTGAACGGACGATCGATACCGGATTATGCAACACCGTATATCATAATTGACTTCAAGGGAGGAATAAAGCATGAGAATCCGTCTGTTACGAATCTCCGCCATGCTCCTGCTCTCCATATTCGCGCTCTTTGTGTTGACCGCCCCGGAGACTAACGCGCACGCCTCATTCATCAAACCGCAAAAGAAAGACGATTGCCGCGGAGAGTATGAGGCGAAGATGCTGGAATATGTGAAGACGTACGCGCCGGACCAGATGTCCCGTTGGGAGGAACAGTTCGCGCGGCGGGACCGGCTTCGCCGGCAACTTCTCGAAATGAAGAAATCGGGGGCGTTCTCGAAACTTTATGAAAAGAAGCGCGAGGAACTGCAGAAAAAAATCGAGAGCGGCGAAATGACACGCGAAGAAGCCGATCAGAACATTCGGGATAAGCAGCGGGAATTTATCCAGAAACACATGCAGTGGAAGGAAGAAGGGAAAAAGCTGCGGGAGCAATTAGACAAAGCGGTCGAACAAAAAGACGAAAAAACGATCGCGGAAACGTTGAATACCATGCTCGACCGATTAACGAAAGCTAACGACCGGTTGGAGGAACGTATTGAATCGATGAACAGCCGGGGCAATGCGCAGGAGCAATGAGGAACTGGCCAATTATAGATAGACATGGCATCGTTGCCGGACGGCTGCCAACCGTTGGAATCCGGCAAATGACGAAAGCAGAAGGAGGAGTCGGATGACTCCTCCTTCTGCTTGTTCAATCTGATCTTTGCTCATGCAACGGCTCATACATTGGTCATGAATGGAGCCGTGCAATGATTTTTCATTTGCTCAAGCATTTTCCGGTTTCCATTTGATATTGCATCCGATACTCGGTTTTTGGTCTTCGGATACCGGTCTTCCGGACAGGAGCGCATCAAGGGCGGAGCGAATATCTTCACCGGTTACGGGAATGTCGTTGCCCGGCCGCGATCCGTCCAATTGCCCGCGGTAAGCCAGCTTCATCCCGCCGTCAAACACGTAAAAATCCGGCGTGCATGCGGCCCTGTATGCCTTCGCCACTTCCTGCGTTTCATCGAACAGATAAACAAACGGGAATTGCTTTTCTTGCGCCAACTTCTTCATATTTTCCGGAGAATCGTCGGGATACGCCTCAGCGTCGTTCGAGTTGATGGCGATGAACGAAACGCCTTTCGGTATGTAGTCATTCGCAAGCTGAATGATACCGTCCAGCACGTGTTTGACAAACGGACAGTGATTGCATATGAACATGATCACCGTCGCCTTGTCCGAACGCAATTCATCAAGAGACTTCTTCTCTCCGGATACCGCATCCGTCAATGTGAACGGATGCGCTTTCGTGCCAAGCGCCAGCATATTCGATGGTGTTGGGGCCACCTGTTCATTCCTCCTTATACGGTATATCCGTACCTATTATACCATAATGAAGGAAAACGCAAGCATTACGAAAAAGGATGAACGGCATGGATGATTCCAGGTGCCCGTAGATCCGGAGCTTAATCCGCCGTTCATGACGACTGCATGAACTTGCACCGAAGTCCGGCAAACGTGATCTCATCGTCCGGACGCAGATGAACATCCGTATACGGAACGATTCGCTCGCCGTTAACATACGTTCCGTTGCGTGAACCGAGATCGCGGACGACATAGCCGTTTATGGAACGTTTGATCTCCGCATGAAGCCTGGATAAACGCGCATCATCACACATCCAGTCCGCCGTTTGCGGATCTCTCCCGATCAGAAACGGCGTGCGGTGTATGCGCACTTCTTCTTCGCGGTCGGCATGCCGGACGAGCAGGCTTGCTTCCGCTCCCTTTTCCTGACGGCTGTTGAGCGGGACCGTGTACCTGCTGATCACCTCTGGCCGGACGGATGGAATCGGGATATGCTCAGGCTCTTGTCGGTGCCTGGAAAATTTCAGCCAACGCCGAACCTTTTGACGAATATCGGCCTGCTTTCGTTCCGGAGCAGACGAAACGGCCGCTTCCGGCTGCGCCAGCCGGTCGGTCAGATTAATGATCCGTTTGCGCAGCCGATGCAGGCTGAACAGCGGGTCTTCCAAGACCGTCATGATCCCGCGTATCGCCCGCATGTCTTGGCGGTATTTCGCCAAGCGGACGCAAAGCTGCTGGAGCGCGGATGCCGTTTCCTGTTCATTCTCCTCCTTCGCCTCATTCGGCCAGTAAATGAAACGGGCATCCAGCAAATGATCCCCGACGAAAATCATGTCCGGAGAAAGCGGACACCGGTTCGGAATCAGCAAATGGTCGCGAAGCTGTTCCAGATGATTGACCACATGCAGCAAAAAGTGCAATACGCCGTCTTCCGTTATCTGATGGATGCGCAGCCATTCGCTGAGCGGTTTTCGCGGTCCGATGAGAAAATCGAGTTCCACCGTCCGGTCAAGGTTGCGCATGGAAAGCGGGATCATATGCGGAACCTGGTTATGCGTCAGCATCGCCGCATCCAGCGGATCGATCTCGTCGATGGGAATGGCGCCGGAGAGCACGATTCGGTCATCCTCGAAGCGGTACGTCCATATCCGGTCCGATTCGAATAGGCTCATATGACAACCTCCATTGTGACATAAGTGAGGATGAGTCCAGGCAACACCGCATACATAAAGGGAAATTCAATGCGGGTTTTGCCGTTGCCGCCTGCGTCGGCGGAAGGCTCGCGCCGCATTCGGCGCATGATGAGGATGCATGTGCCCACCAGAGCGGCGATCACAAGAGAATTCACCAGTCCCGTAAAGCTGAATTCCAGCCCGCCGAGCGCACCGAACGAGGCGAACAGCTTCACGTCTCCCGCCGCCAACCCTTTGCACAAATAGATGATAAAGGTGATGAGAAACGAACCGACAAGTCCGACCAGCGATACTTTCAATCCGTCCCAACCGGCATCGACGGCATGAAGCGCCACCCCGGCTGCCGCTGCGCTCAACGTAAGCCAATTCGGGATAATCATCCGCGTATGATCCGTATAAAAGGCAATGATCGCCACGATCCCCACCGCGATCCACATCCATCCGTTCACCTTTCTTCATCCTCCTTCCGGCGAACGGGTTGACTTCCGTCCATTCTCCCGCTGATTCATCAAATAGCATTCCAAAATCCAACACCGTCGGTTTGAATCCTCTTCGTGTTAAACATACCGGAGATGATCATTGGCTTCCGACCGTCTCTATCGTTTGCTTGTTCTCCCGGCTTCCGCTTTACTCCGCCTGTCAGTTCTCCGACGATTGCTCGTCTCTGTTCTCCCTCGATTGCTCATCCATTCGAATCAGGCAGCCGTTTGCTCCGTCTCTCTGGCATCTGACGATTGACTCCTCAAGCGGTTGCTCATCCATACATGCTCGCCAGCAGTTATACTCCGCCTGTCAGCCTTCTGACGATTGACTCCTCAAGCGGTTGCTCATCCATACATGCTCGCCAGCAGTTATACTCCGCCTGTCAGCCTTCTGACGATTGACTCCTCAAGCGGTTGCTCATCCATACATGCTCGCCAGCAGTTATACTCCGCCTGCCAGCCTTCTAGCGATTGACTCCTCAAGCGGTTGCTCATCCATACATGCTCGTCAGCCGACTTATTCCGCCTTGCAGCCATCTAACGACTGCTTGTCCATACGTGCTCGGTAGCCGAAGCCCGCAGCGTGACGGACCGGGTGAAAAACGGCAAGCGAACGGGCACATCATACGTCGCCTCCAATGTCACATACGGATCACCGCGGTTAATGAACAAATTGTATTGGATGCCGGTGACGGTGAGATTCGAAGCATCCATGTGCCGGGGCAGATAGTGGGCAACGATCGGTTTGACGGCTTGTCTGATCGGGGCGGTAATTCCCTTTTCGATCTGGCCGCTCTGCTTGATCATTTCCTCAAGGATGTTTCGCACCATTCCGGGAATGAGAGCGCCGTAATCTTCGATCCACTGTTCCGCCCCTTCTTTCGTTTCCTGGTATTCGTCATGCCACTCCTGCAGCTTGTCAAGCAGTTCCCGATCAACGTATGAATCGATCAAAAGCCGGAGCGGATAAGCGTTCACGGCCAACTGATGGACGGACTGCGACACCGCCGAGCGGAGTCCCGCTTCACATACCGCAAGCCTGACGATGGTGTACAATGCCAGAAAATACGTCAGGAGGAGCGGCACGATTAAAGCCGCTTCCACCGTGATGCTGCCCGCGCGGCTTTTTTTCCATCGGTCCGTTTCCACTCCGAACAATTCCCCGCCACCTCCAACTCCTCAATAATAGCCCCACGCCGCTTCCGCCTTGGGGTAATAGGTGTAGGCGCCCAGCAAGAAGGACCGCATCTCCCCTTCGGTTTTGCCCACCCAGTACGTGTAATGTTCGGACAGCTGCTGGCCCGTGTTCAGTTCGACCAGTGCCTGCATCCGCCGGATTCGATCCTCTTTTCCTCCGTGCAGCAGCAGGAACAATCGCAAATAATCGCTGTAATTAAAGGTGAACGACGAACCGAGCATTTTGAAAAGCGGAACTTCTTCCCCTTTTTTCAACCGCTCCGTGTCTTCATACGCCTTCACCGCCCCTTCCGCCAACGCCCACAGAAAGGCGAGCAGAGGCGATCCGAGAAAGCGCCAGCTTTTCTTCGGGTCCGTCAGCGATTCGAGGGTTCGGACGGCGAGCCTGGTCGCGAAAATTTCCCAATAGGCCGCGGAATAATTGGCGCTGCAAGAATGGAAGCCGTACAGGATATATTCCACTTCCTGATTTTTCAACGGATGCGAAGACGGACGGGTCAAAGCTTTTTCATTGTTGCCCGTCTTGTTATACGTGCGGTAATTAAACGAGACGAGCGCATACTCGCTTATGTACAACTTCTCCGTCAGCCTTTCGCTCAGCTGGCCGATCATTTTGGCAAGGCTGCGGGCGTCTTCTTTGGCGTCACGTCCCTCGCCGTACAAGTCGCTTTCGTTCTCCTCAAGCAACCCGCCGTGGGTCCTCTCTTTCAAAAAAGCGTATGCCTGTTTCTCGTCATCGGCATTTTCCGGTACGCATCCGGTCAGCATGGCCAATACTTGATCGATCTGCTCCTGCAGTTTTTTCTCCGCCTGCCTGTGCTCTTCTTCTTGCCGCGATTCCCGTTCCTCCTGTTCGGCCTGGGCGGCTTTCACCTGCTCCATCCAGCGGTTCCAACGGTTCATATATTCGGACATTTTCGCGGCCAGGGCATCGGCGCCGGTCGTCCGCAACGCGAGGAAATCCCCGCGCATGGAGATCAATGTATGCCGCAGCGCCGTCGTTTGCCCGCGAATGAGCTGAATGTCCTCCGGCGATACGGTGTGCGCGGAGTCGAACATCTCGCCGCCGAAATCATCGCGCCATGCTTCCGCTTTCTCCTTGATCTGATCGTTATATTCGGCCGCCTCGTCAAGGGCGTTTATAAGCTCGCCGCCTATGGTCTCTATTTCCCGGACGATCGACTCGAACCGGTCCTTGATCGCCTGCAGTTCGCTCAGCCATTCGTTGTATCTGCGGATCTGCTGCTCGACGGCCTCGATCTCCTGATCGAGTTCCTTGATCTGTTCAAGAAGCTTCTCCTTCTCCGCTTGCCTTGTATCCGGATCCTGCTCCCGCCGCTCCTCTTCCTCATCGCGGTCTTTCTCTTCGCGCTCTTCCTCTTCGTCCAATTCCTTCAGCTTTTGCTCCAAATCGCGTTTCGACTGCAGGAGAGACTCCTTTCTCTGCTGCAACTCCGACAAGTTCACGCGCCGCATCTCACTGTGCTCCGGTTCCAGGGAAACGACCCGCGACTGCAATTCGGAAAAGGAACCCGAAATCCATGCGTCCCAATCGGCAAACGATTTCCATACCCGCTTTAACGCCTCGTCGCGCTTTTTGGCCAATTGATCCATCTCCTCGGCCTTCTCGGCGAACTCCGTCATGTCGTTCATCGCTTTGCCGAATCCGGATCGTATCAGTTTGTTGATAATGTTCACCTGGTACTCGATCGGCGCGCGATATTTCATCTCCTCCATGATCTGGTTCGCAAATACATCCGGGTCGGCCAGGCTTCTGGAAAACTGCAGCGAATGGCTGAGCGCCCGCGTGCTGGCCAGCCCCTGTCCGGTATTTTCCGAAACGACCTTCGCATACACCGCATTCGCTCCGGAACGGCTCACTCCATACAATCCGTATTTCTGCAATTCGGTGTTATATGTTGCTCCTACAGAATGAAGAGCGGCTTTCACCGCCAGTTCCAACTGCTGATTCGCGAGCCTCGATCTCACAAACTCGATCAGCACGGCCTGGAACAGGAAGATCGGCACGATGATCAGGATGATGAAGACGGATATGGCTCCTCGTTCATTCTTCAAAGGCTACACCTCCCGGGTGAATGACGACTTGAATGCCCCGCTCCGCCAGTTCGCGCATCAACGACTCGGAAGGAGGAGACAAGCGGTTGCCCGTACCTAGGAAGAAATGCCATACGACCCGATCGACTTTTCCGTGCCGAAGCAGTTCCGCGTCTTTGTCGGCCTGCGTCAGCACCTGTTTCTCGCGGTACGTGTAAAACGCCTGGTGAGCCGTCATATCCGCCGTCAAACTGTCGATCAAGCGATCGCCAAGAGATGTCGAGATCGTCGTTTCCGTTCCTCCCGTATACATTCTCAGCCATGCGACGGCTTCCTCGTGCGAATCGACATCGACCGCCTCGCCGTCCGGCATCGGGTCCTTGAACAGCGATTTCGCTTTTTCCGGCGCTACATGATTGGCGATGCCGGTATAGGTGCGAATCAGATCGATCGTGCGCAAATATTCGACGGGATCGCTGACGATCGCCGATGCTTCCGCCTCCAGTTCGCTTCCGAACAAAGCATGCAGCCATAACGGCAGTCGCAAAGGCTTCCGAAGCTGGACCGTAATCCTTCGTTCGAGCAATGTGTTTTGGAACGTGATCTCTCCTCGGGTCCCGTGGGGAATGAGCGAAGAACTTCTCTCCAGTTTCCTCAAGGGCAAGGAACGCAGTTGTTCCGGCTGATCCACGGGGATCTCCAGCACGATCTTCATCGACGTTCCGCCGCTGACAAGCGGCAATAATCCGTCGGAGATCAATCTCCAGTACAGCCCGTCTCTTGCATCCCGTTCCAGCGCCCCGGTATCGATCCGTTTATGGCTGTTGTCCCACACATAAGCGGTTTTCTCGGCGATGCGATCGGCGGCGACGATCAGCCGGGCGTGCTGATAGATGATCAAACCCGCGCACAGCCCGATCACGATCATCACCAGCACGATCGGATACCAGACGGACATTTCGAGGACGAATCCGCCCCGAATGCCGCCAAGCGAATACGCTTTTCCGCCGGTTCCCTGTCTGTCCCTTCCGCGATGAAGCATCACGGTTGAGTTGGGAACAATCCCGCCGGCCTGTTGTTCGATTGAATCTGGTCGATCGTCGCATCCGTTTCGTTGAACAGCCCGGTCACCCAATCGATAATCCATTCGCGGAATGCGAAAGCAACGAGGACGAGAACGGCGATGATGATAATGATCTCCAGCGTCCCGATTCCCCGTTGATCGCGCCAAAAACGCATCATGATTTTGCCCATTCATCTCACCTCACTTCCTTCATCTCTTGTTCAATACAAAAATTGAAGTCACCATTTCATAAACATCACCGCCGGTGCGCCCACGATCAGCAAAATGGAAATGAAAATCAGAATCAGCGGAAATATCATCATGACCGTCGTTTCCTCCGCTTTTCTGCGCACCAGAGACAACCGCTTGTTCCACATCTGCCGGGACATCTCGAGCAACGTATCGGTCATCGCGTCGCCGCCGCGCGTCGTGTATGTGAGCAGGACCGTCACGATCGATTTCATATCGCTCGTGTCCGCCTCCACCGCCATTCGATGCAGCACTTGGGCGAGAGGCGTTTGCACCGACAACTGTCTCGCCGCTTCCTGCACCAGCTTCGTCATCGGAGTGAGCCGGTTCTTCTCCCGCTTCGCGGCGTTTTGAATAGCGGCCGTCACGGAATACCCCGCATACAGATAGATGACGACGATCTGCACGAACTCGGGCAACTCCGCGGTGATCTGATCCCGATGCCGCTCCAGCTTGCGCATCGCCTGCCGATAACGGATCATCCCGTATCCCGTTGAACCGACGATCGCGATCCACAACCAGGTCACATCCTTGAGCACAAGACCGAGCACCGTGCATAGCAGGGCGAACAGGGTGCAGATCATCAGCAGTTCGTTCCACCATGCCCGCGTGGGCGAATGATCCGGTCGTCCTTGCGGCTGCTGGATGCGAAGGGCGTCGGCGAGACGGATCGATAAAGCGGGAAAACCGCGTTCGATCAGCCGCGAAACGGGAGTCCACATGTCCAGATGCCACGGACGGCGTTTATTTTGCACGTTCATAAGCGGTTCCTCCCGAGCATGCGGTACGTCCATATATGACCGATCACGTTCAGCGCCAGCGCGACGCTCATGACGACCCGACCCGGCGGAGTGAACAACGGTTCCGCATATTGCGGCGAACCGTAAACGATCAGCGCGATCATCGCATATGGCGCGACATTCATCATAATCGCCTCCGTCTGTTTCCGCGCGAGAATCACCTGCACGTCCTGTTCCGTCTCCATTTTGCTGATGATCAGTTCGGCCGTCCGGCGCAAATGGAGCAGCAGATTGCCGCCGTTGCGGCGGAATGCGGCAAGCGTGTCCGCAAAAATTTTCATGTCGTCGAGTTCCCAGCTGTTCGCCGCGTCCATCAGCGCTTTCTCGATCGGCTCGCCGAGGGCGACGCGCTGGTTCATTTTCGCAAGCCCGTCGAGCACCGCATTCGACGATCGCCAGGATTCGCGCCTCATATCGCGCTCGATCTCGCGAAAGGCCGATTCGAGGGAGTGACCGGCGTGCAGCGCGGATATGAGCGATTGCAGCATGCGGGAAAACTCGAGCATCTTCAGCCGTTTACGCCTGCTGTCAGCCATCGACCGCATCAGCGGAACGAACGCCAATCCCGCCGGCATCAGCAGGATGCAGGGCAGCGGATGCCGGTAAAACAGCCATCCGACCATCGCCGCCAGCGAGCAGCCGAACGCAGCCCAGCATACCGTCATGGGCGACCATCGTTCAGGAAGAAACTTTTTCAAATAATGTTTCACCGCGTCCACCCGCCTTCAACCATTTGGCGTTTCGCACCAGTTTCCGTCCCGTATACACAAGGCTGCCCTCAACGCGCCCGTCTTCCCTTTCGCCATATTCCTGAAAGGTAAACAGCGGGTTAAGAAGGATCTCTCCGTCCTCCACGCCGCAAACTTCACATATTTCGGTGACGCGGCGGGAGTGATCCCGAAGCCGTTCGATATGGATGAGAATGTCGATCGCCGCGCCGATCTGCTTACGGATGACGGGAATCGGCAATTGGGCGTCCGACAGCACCATCGTTTCCAGACGGGACAGCATATCGGCCGCCGAATTCGCATGCCCGGTCGAAATCGAGCCGTCATGGCCGGTGTTCATTGCCTGAAGCATGTCGATCGCCTCGCCGCCGCGTATCTCGCCGACGATGATGCGGTCCGGACGCATGCGCAGCGCCGTCCGGATCAGATGCCGGATCGTGATTTCTCCCTTGCCTTCCATGTTCGCGTTGCGCGTTTCCAGACGCACAAGGTTCGTAAGGTGCAGCAGCTTCAGCTCCGCCGAATCCTCGATCGTGATCACCCGCTCATGACGCGGGATGCATCCCGACAGCGCATTGAGCAGCGTCGTTTTCCCCGTGCCGGTCCCTCCGCTGATGAACACGTTGTAGCCTGCGGCGACAAGTTTCGCCAGTACGTCCGACGCCTGTTCGCTCAGCATGCCTCTTCTCGTCAGTTCGGCGAGATCGGGCGATTTGGCCGGAAATTTCCGGATTGTGAGCGTTGGACCGTTCAGGCTGACCGGCGGCAGGACGATATTGACTCTCGAACCGTCTTTGAGACGCGCGTCGACGATCGGTGAAGACGTGTTGACGACACGGTTCACTTGGGATGCGATCAGTTGAATGACATCTTCCAGATCTTCAGGCCGCCGGAACTTCACGTCCGTCTTCATCAGTCGTCCGTCCCGTTCAATGAAAATCTCGTCGTACCGGTTCACCATCACTTCCGTGATGCGCTCATCATCCAGGAGCGGCTGCAAGACGTCGTATCCGCGCATGGCGGCGAATACGCGCTCGATCAGATCCCGCTTCTCATTCAGACGGAGATGATGCTGCTCCGCGTGGGCGAAGACGGCGTCTTCGATCCAGCGGCGGACTTGCTCATCGTCGATCTGCTCATGAATGCCGATCCGGTCCTGCACGTGCTGCCGTATCAGTTCGACCAGCGAATCATCCAACAGCATCACCGCCTTTCAGTGCGATCGATTCCCGAACGAGCCTGGAGACGATGGCATCGATCCGTTCATCGGTCACGAGGCTGTCCTCCGAATCGGCCGAATCAGGCACCCATGGCACGATCGCATCGATCTCAAGCGCTTCGTCCGCAAGTCTGAACTCGGTCATGTGATCCTCGTAACCGAACGGACGGCCGGAGGTGACGATCAATTTCACGTCCCGCTTCCCGGCAAATTCCCGCACTTGGGGAAATTTCGCGAGACGGCGTTTCTTCCACGGACAGACAAGCCAGCATTCGTCGTAGGGAATTCGTCCCTCGATCAGATCGTCCAGCCAATGGGCGGCGAGATCAAACACGATCGTTGCAAAACCGATGCGCCGAAACAGTTCGCACAGCCCGGCAACATGTTCCGCCGTCACGTCGCGCAAATCCCTGCGCATCGCCGGCAGCCGGATGCTGTACACGCCTGTCGGAGGGTGGATGCCGCAATATTGCCGCCAGTTCTGTTCCGCTTCCGCAGGACGAGCCGTCAGCATATAGATCAGCCGCGACAGATCATACTGCGCATCTTCAGGCGCAATGAACGGTTCCGGATACAGGCTCAGCTGGACGTACAACACTTTCCCCCGGCGAAGCGCCATCAGCCGCGACAACGCGCAAGCGATCGTCGTCACCCCCGCGCCGCCGAACGGGGATACGACGCAAACGACTTTCGCCGATTCCCGTTCCCCTTTGGCGGAAAACGACGGAGTGCCGGCAGGCGCCGCTTCCTGTCCCGACGCATGCCTCAGCATCATTTCGATGATTTGAGACGCTGGCTGGAACATAAAGACCGATCGATCATCCGTTTCTTGCCGGCGATCGCTCGTCAACCTCCACGCCCCTTCGATCGGCGCACTCTGATCCACGGTTTCCGCCAGAATCACGCGTTTCGAATTTTCCGCGAGCGCCAGATCGCTGGCGCGATATTGATCGACGCTCGTAAACCGATGGATGCGGATATGGTCGCGCCACGCGCTTGTCCGCACATAGCGCTCCAAACGTTCCATGTAACGTGTATTGCCGCTGATCAAAACGAGTTCCACAGCATGACACCTCCGTCGCGGCGGATCGTGATGAACCCCAGCATCATTCGGCAGAAACAGTACGCGAAGGCACAGGCATACGGCGTCAGGCAAAACAAAAAAAGCACACGACGACCTCTTCATCAGAGTCGACGGTGCTTCCGTCCGGACCGGATCAAACCGAATGCTTATTCGCAATACGTATGCTGTTCTCCATCATCCATATGCACAATTCCCCAATGAAAGGATTTGATGCACGCTTCTATTATATAAGTCATCTATATGAATTTCAACCATATTTTTTGAATTTGTCGAATGACCGTCCGGCGTTATCTTACTGGATTCCCGCGCTTCTGCCGAAAAACCATCGCTTTTTGCGCGCATCCGGCAACTCGACGCCCCATTTTTTGACCAGCGGCGCGAACGCGTTCCGCGGCACTTCGCCGTTCGCATCCGGAGCAAGCTTCAAATCCAACGGCAACGGAAACGACCGCCATGCGGAGGAGTGAGGTTCACGGGAGTAGGCGATCGTATGCACGCCCTTCCGCATCGTCCGCAGTTCGGCCAATTGCTCCACCGCCGTCTCCGCGTCTTTGCGATACCATTTGTGCATCCGGCCGTCGATGACGAAAACGACGTGGTCGGCCCGCCGCATCAAATCCTGTACGAACTCATCCTGCCAATGGTTCCCCGCGTCGATCACGACCGCGTCCGCGCGAACCGAAAACAGCGAACGGTACCATTGTTCCGCCGTGAACATCGCGGCGCTCATATCGGGCCGCAGCGGATAACAGATGATATTGCCGTTCACCCATTCCTGTGCCGAAGAATCTCCGACACGCGCATGCCCCCGCTCCGTCAAATACGTATACCGTTCCGGGGCAAACCGTTCTCCTCCCAGGCGATAGACGAGCTCCGGCGTATGCGCATATTCGACAAGTCCGACGCGCAGGCCCGCCAGCGAGAGCGTCTCCGCCAATGCGAGCGCGGTGGCCGTCGCACCGGCTCCCTCATAGGCACCGCCGACAAGCAGGTAGCCGAGCCGCATGCCGATCCGGGCCGCGCGATGCCCGGACGCATTTCCGTTTTCCGCCGCCTGAGCGGACGCATTCCCGACGGCACCGATCATCGCCAGTTCGGCGCAGACGTCTTCGGCTTTTTCCGGCCGCAGTTCAGGCTGCTCATGCAGCAGCCGGCGGAGCAGATCGCGAAGCGGCTCGGACACATGGGCGCATGCTTCCCAACCGGCGTCTTCGTCATAGCGCAGTCCGCCGCTCAGCATGTAGAACAAGATGGCCCCAAGCTGATACAGATCGGTTTTCACCCCGCTCTGCGCGCCCTTTATCTGTTCAGGCGCGAGAAATCCGGGGCTTCCCAGCAAAATCGTGTCATGCGCTTTATCCGATTTATACGTCCGGGAGATGCCGAAATCGATCAAGTGGACGACATTTCGGTCGTCGATGATGACATTATCCGGCTTCAGGTCGCGATGAATGATCGGTTCCGGCTTCAGTCCGTGCAAATATGCGAAAATGTTGCAAAGCTGCATGCCGAACCGGATGACCAGATCCTCCGCCACCCTCCCTGATTCCTCCACCAGTCGGCCCACCGTCTTGCCCTGAATGAATTCCATCACCAGGTAAGACAGTCCGGCTTCGGCGACATGATAATAATCGACGATCTTGGGAAGCTGCGGATGATTCAGCTTCAGCAACATGTTCACTTCTCCCGGGGCGAGCATGCCCTGTCCGCCGCCGGTAACCCGAACCTCCTTGACGGCCCACCGCTTGTCGGGAAGTTTCAGATCCCGTGCCGCGAACACCCGCCCCATCCCGCCGGTTCCGATACATTCCTCGATGCGGTATCGATGAGCCAGCACATCACCGATTTTCAACCCTTCCCACATGGCCGCTCCTCCTCGCAAACTGGTTCGATGGCAAACAAAAAAGCACACGCCGCCTGCTTATCGCCGGTCCGCGGTGCTTCCGCCATCCCATTCACAACATCCGATTCACTTCGCATCTTATCCGTTCAACTATGCCGAACAACCATAAGGACTCTTCAGTTGTCCTTCCGCTTCGATACATGAAACGTTACCAATTGCGTCATGTTCACCTATACTCTACCATTATCTCCACCATTACGCAAGCCCCATGGTTTTCTTGAGCGTCAAACAATCCATTTTAACTTTGATTTATACCCTTTATATAAAATTTCGATAGGAACAGGGGGCGATTACCATTTACCACATTCTGCTCGAGGATATATAATAGGTGAGTAAATTCTACAGACGCGATTCCATAGGAGAGGAATGAAACCTGCATGACATCTTTCGAACATGCAAACCATAACAGACAAAGCGAGATATTAAAGAAACGGCTTTCGAACATCATCCTGAAAGAAAACTCCAAAGGATTAAGCAGCCACGAAGCATACATCAAACGCGCCGCGATCAGACAACTGGTCGAAATGAACCACCAATACCACCGTTGAGCCGAAAAAGGCTGTCTTTTCTGAGGCATCCGAACATGCCGCAGGAAAGACAGCCTTTTTCGTTGCGTTTTCTCCGCTTATACTTTCAGCCATGGGCGTCCCCTGTCCCAATCGACGGTCACGTGCATTTGGAAGAGCCGCGACAAATGTTCATTCGTCAGAATGTCTTCCTTTCGTCCTGCGGCAAGCAGCCGCCCGCCTTCTATCAATGCCACGTGCGTGAAGATCGGCACGATCTCTTCGCCGTGATGCGTCACATACACGATCTGCAGGTCCCGATCTTTCAAATTTTGAATATCTTCAAGAAACCTCTCCCGCTCATAGAGATCGAGTCCGGAACACGGCTCGTCCAGGATCAGCAGCTTCGGTTCCTGCATGAGCGACCGCGCCAGCATCACTTTTTTCCGCTCGCCCTGCGACAACGTTCCGATCGGCTGGTCTTTCAGATGGGCAATCCCAAGCTGATCGAGCGTCTCGACTGCCTGATCGATCACTTCCTGAGGCAACTTCTGATAAACGCGCAAATAGGCGTACTTGCCCGAAGCGACGATCTCCCAGACAGGATCGCGGAGCACGAACTTGTCGAACAGCGACTGGCTCATGTAGCCGATTTCCCTGCGGACGTCCCGAACATCAACCTGGCCGTATTGGTGCCCGAGAACGGACACCTTCCCGCTCGTCGGAAACACATATCCGTTTATCATCTCGAGAATCGTCGTTTTGCCCGAACCGTTGCGTCCGAGCAAAACCCAATGCTCTCCCTTGTTCATCGTAAGCGTGACGTGATCAAGAATCATACGATTTCCCCGAATAAAACATACGTCATGTAGACTGATCAATCTCATTTCCTCCCGCTAATGCCCGTTCCATTACATCCGGCGACATCGGGAACGGATACACCTTGACGTGTTTCGGCTTGTGCTGCTGCAGCAGCTGATACATATTCAGTCTGCCGATCGCGCTGGACGAATGGAGGTAAATCTCGTTCGCATAATATCCGAGTTCCACCATCTTCTGCACGAGATCGTAACCCGTCGGTTGGCCCGTCCCCAGATCGTGATCCAGCGACATAATATTCACTTCGAAACGACCAAGCAAGTATAGACATTCTTCGACGCTCTTCGCAAGCACGAAACCTCTCGGGCAGGGTCGAAAATCGTCCAAATATACGTTGATCACGCTCTTTTTCTTCTTCTTATGCATTTTCTGACCCCATTTCACTATGTATCATGTAATAAGACGTTTGAACGATGCAATTTGTTGTGGATGCGAATCATCTTTTTGCTCGGGAGTCTCCAGAATGAGGGGTACCCGGCCAGACGACGGCAGACGTTCGATCAGCCGCCTGAGCGCTTCCAAACCGATCTTCCCCTTGCCCAGCGGCGCATGCCGGTCCCGCCGCTGTCCCGACGCATGCATCGAATCGTTCAGGTGAATCGCTTCCAAATGCTCCCAGTACGCCAACTCCTCGCCGCGCGCAAGCAATTCGTCGGTGTTGTTCCCGTTCCAAAGACCGCTTGCGAAGGCGTGGCACGTGTCGAAGCAAAAACCGATCTTCTCCGGATAATCCGTAAGGTTCCGAATCTGCGTCAACTCCTCGAACGTCGTCCCCAACGCCCCGCCTTCCCCGGCCTGATTTTCGAGCAGGAGGCGCGCCTTGCCGTGCCAGGAAGCGAGCACCTCATCAAGCGTTCGGATGATCAGCCGGTAGCTTTCCAGCACGTCTCCGCTGCGCTTGCCGAAATGCACGACGACGCCGAGCGCTCCGCATGCGTCGCATATGTCAAGATCATTAAGAAGACAACGGACCGTCGCCGACCGGAGTTCATCGTCATCGGCCGCCAGGTTGACGGGATATGGAGCGTGGATGATCGCCTTCAGGCGATGGTTTTCCAGAAAACGCTTGCAGGATTCCGCATCGGGGCGGTCAAACGATTTGACGGACAAACCGCGCGGATTTTTCGAGAAAAATTGAAACGCGGTCATGCCGAGGCTCGCCGCCCGGCGGGCCGCCGCTCCATAGCCGCGGCGAATGCTGAGATGCGCACCGATATACACGGGAATCACCTTTGACAATTCATACAGTAATACGTTTTTCGTTTGAGAACGGTTTCAACTACGATTGGCGCTCCGCAGCGAAAACACGCTTCGCCGGCGCGATCGTACACGAGGCAGGAATATCCGCCGGTCAGCCCGTCGCCCGCGAACAGCGGATGATCCATATACCCTCCCTGACGAACCGCGTCGGACAGCACCTCACGCATGGCGGAAAGAAGCCTGCCGCATTCCTGCAGACTCAAGGACGGGCATGGTCTTGAAGGCAGGAGCTGCGCCGCGTAACACATCTCATCGGAGTAGCAGTTGCCGATGCCCGCGAGGATACTCTGGTCGATGAGCGCCGTTTTAAGCGCCGTCCGCCTCTTGGACAGCAAGCCGTGCAGCCGCTTGTCGTCAAGCGAAGGATCGAACGGGTCCGGGCCGTATTTCGCCCTGATGTACTGCACCTCCTGCTCCGATATCAGACGCAGATGTCCGAGACGCAGATTGATGAAATAGAGCGACTCCGCGCCGAACCGCAAACGGACCTGAATCGTCCGATCCGGCCGATCCGCTTCCGTGCCGAAAAACATCCAGCCGCCCAACATCAGATGGACGATCAGATTCAGGCCGTCGTCCAGGCGGAATACGAGTTGCTTGGCGATGCGCTCGACGCCGACGATCGTTTTGTTCCGGACTGCGGAACGGAATGTTTCGACGGGCACATTTACGGACTTCGGGCGGTTCACCTCGGCATCGACAATCGTTCTGTTCAAGACACGTGGGACAAGCAGGCGGCGATACGTTTCCATCTCGGGCAATTCCGGCATCGTTCCGTTCCTCCGTCAAAAGCGTTTTTCCGGTAACCTGTCTCAATATACTCAATATGCCCAATTCCCGCGGCAACAAAACGCCGCCCGTTCCGGAGGAGGAAGGGCGGCTTTCCGGCCGTCACGCCTTGCGGCGTACCGGATGACGATAACCGTCGTACGCGGCGTATACATTCGGATGAATGTGCGCGATTTCATCGAGCAGAGCGGCTATCTCCCGCTGGTCATAACGCGTGCTGAAATGCGTCAGGATCAACGCTTTGGCGCCGGATGCGGCGGCGATTTCGGCCGCCTGCCTGTTCGTCGAATGATAATATTCGCGCGCCAGATCGGCCATATTTTCGCGGAATGTCGCTTCATGGACAAGCACATCCGCATCGCGCGACAGTTCGATCGCCCGGTTCGTCGGTCTCGTATCTCCCATGATGGCGATCTTTCTGCCCTCAATGTCGGGACCGACATACTGCCTCGGATCGATCAACCTGCCGTTCACTTCGATCGGCGACCTGCTCTCCTTGATCCGTTTGTAGATCGGGCCCGGACGTATCCCTTCGGCCTGCAGTTTATCCGCCAGCAAAGTCCCCGGCATATCGCGCTCCACGATGCGGTATCCGTAACTGTCCATGCGGTGGTCGAGCAAGCCGCATTCCACCACGAACCGGTCATCTTCATAGATGACGCCTTCATGCACGTCGACATACCGAAGCTCATATTCGATCCGCGAACCGCTGACGTGCAGCGCGGTTTCGACGAACGTGCGCACGCCGGACGGACCGAACACCGTCAGCGGCGTCCTGCCGCCTTGATACGCCCGGCTGGACAGAAGCCCGGGCAAACCGTAAATATGATCGCCGTGCAAATGAGTGATGAAAATAAATTCAAGGCGGCTCAGCTTCAGCGGCGACCGCATGATCTGATGCTGCGTGCCCTCCCCGCAGTCGAACAGCCACATTGTGCCGCGTTCCTCGTTCAGCGTGAGCGCGATGCCGGAAACGTTGCGCTCCGGAGACGGCACTCCCGCTCCAGTCCCGAGAAAAACCAGTTCCATACTACCTACCCCTGCTTCATTTTGACATCCGGCCGCACAGGATATGCGGATGCCATATCAGCGTTCAATCTTGTCCACATTGAAATATCTCGCCTCCGGATGCGCGAACACCATGGCCGTCACCGACGCCTCCGGATCCATCATGAATCCTTCCGTCAGATGCACCCCGATATCCTCCGGCTTCATCAAGGCGAACAACCGCGCCTGATCTTCCAGATTCGGACATGCCGGATAGCCGAACGATACGCGTATCCCGCGATATTTGGCGGCAAAGCGCTCCTGCATCGTCATGTCGACCGGATCGGGGATGCCCCATGCGTCGCGCATGATATGGTGGATGCGCTCGGCGAACGCTTCCGCCGTCTCCAGCGCGATCGCCTGCAGGGCATGGGATTTCAGATAATCTCCGCTGCTTTTCCATTGTTCGGCCAATTGAGAGACGCCTTGCCCGCAGGTGACGACGAGGAACCCGACGTAATCCATCTCGCCGCTCTCCTTTGATTTCAGAAAATCCGCGAGACAAAGATACGGTTCCACCGCCTGCCGCGGGAAGGTGAACGTCTGCAGCACTTTGGAATGATCGTTCGGATCGTACACATAGATCGTGTTCCCCTCGGACTGCGCGGGGAAGAACCGGTACATGCCGTTCGCCCGCAGGGCGCCTTTTTCCTGCGCCTCCGCGTAAATCTCGTCCACGACCCGTTTCAGATGCAGCGCCTTTTCATCACCCTCTTTCAACAGCTGCGACACTTTGCCCTTCAGGCCGAGATGGTGGCCGAGCAGCATCTGCATGTTCACATACGGCATCAGATGGCTGAGCGGGTAGTCCCGCAACACATGCCGTTCCAGATCCGGCGGCACCTTCACCTCGAAATCCTGACTGACGTTCGACCGGACGGCGGAACTCGTCGTGCCTTGGATCAATGTCCTGCCGGCACGGTCCGTATCCGCCTCGACCGCGGCGCGCACCTCTTCCGCCAGCTTCTCTCTTTCTTCGGCGTTCATCAGGCGGTTGGCGATCTCGAGTCCTTCCATCGCGTCTTTCGCATAGATGACGAGCCCGTCGTATTCGGGCGCGATGCGCGTGTTCACAAACTTCCGCGTCAGCGCCGCGCCTCCCACCAGGAGCGGCACGTCGATGCCCGCCTGCTTCAAATCCTGTGCGGTCAGCACCATCTGCTGGGCGGACTTGACAAGCAGTCCGGACAAACCGATCATATCCGGCTTTTCCTTGCGGTAAGCTTCGATCAATTGTTCCGGCGGCACCTTGATGCCGAGGTTCACGACCTCGTATCCGTTGTTGGACAGGATGATCTCGACGAGATTTTTGCCGATGTCGTGCACATCGCCCTTCACCGTCGCGAGCAGCATCTTGCCTTTCTGCGCCGTATCCGTCCGTTCCATGTGCGGTTCCAGGAAGGAGACGGATGCTTTCATCACTTCCGCCGACTGCAGCACTTCCGCAACGATCAGTTCGTTGTTGTTGAACAGCCTGCCGACTTCCTCCATGCCTGCCATCAGCGGCCCGTTAATAATCTCCAGCGGCGAATACTTCTTCAGCGCCTCGTTCAAATCGTCGAAAAGCCCGTCCTTGCTGCCCTCGACCACATAGGAGGCGAGCCGTTCCTCCAGCGTCATGCCGGACCGGTTGCTCTCTCTCACCTTCGCCTTCCGTTCCCGGAAATAGGCGACAAAGGCGGCGAGCGTCTCCTCGTTCGTGTTGAAAATGAGATCTTCCGCCAGCCTGCGCTCATGTTCCGGTATCGAGGCGTAACGCTCCAGCTTCTCCGTATTGACGATCGCGTAATCGAGTCCGGCCTTGGTGCAATGGTACAGGAACACCGCGTTCAACACTTCCCGGCCCGCTTCCGGCAAACCGAACGAGACGTTGCTGATGCCGAGAATCGTCAGGCACTCGGGCATCGCTTCCTTGATCATGCGTATGCCTTCGATCGTCTCGAGCGCCGAACCGATGTACTGTTCGTCCCCCGTGCCGACGGGAAAAACGAGCGGGTCGAAAATGATGTCGCGCGGATTCATCCCGTATTTGGTCACCAGAAGATCATACGAACGCCGGGCGATTCTCAGCTTGTCGTGCCGATTGACGGCCATGCCCCGCTCATCGATCGTCCCGACGACGGCGGCCGCGCCGTAGCGGTGGATGAGCGGTACGACCCGTTCAAATTTTTCCTCGCCGTCCTCGAGATTGATCGAGTTAATGATCGCCTTGCCCTGCGAATATTTCAGCCCCAGCTCGATAACCCGCCAATCCGTCGAATCGATGACGAGCGGAACTTTCACTTTCTTCGTCACATATTGGAGAAAACGTTCCATGTCGGCCATCTCATCGCGCTCGGAATCCTGCAAGCAGATGTCGATGACCTGCGCGCCGCCCTTCACTTGCGCTCTGGCGATTTCCGACGCTTCGTCGAATTTTCCTTCGGCGATCAGGCGCTTGAACTTTCGCGAACCGAGCACATTCGTCCGTTCACCCACGAGAATAGGGCGGTTATCCGGTTCGACGTACACCGTCTCAATGCCGCTGACCGCCGGCGGATGATCGCCGAACGTCTGCCGCGGGGCATATTGCTTCAACTTCTCCGCAAGCGCCCGGATGTGCTCCGGTGTCGTTCCGCAGCAGCCTCCCGCGATATTGATCCATCCTTGTTCCGCGAAAGCCGCCATCTTCGCGGCGAGCGATTCCGGCGACTCGTGGTAATGCCCGTTCTCATCCGGCAGACCGGCGTTGGGATAGCAGCTGATCGCAACCTTCGAGATCGACGCCAGCGTGCGGATATGATCGCGCATGAACTCGGGACCCGTCGCGCAGTTGAGACCGACCGACAACGGGTTCACATGTTCCAGCGAAATGTAGAACGACTCGATATTTTGTCCCGCAAGCGTCGTTCCCATCGGTTCGATCGTCCCGGATATCATGATCGGCAACACCTTGCCGCTCGCTTCAAACGCCTTTTTCACGCCGATCGTTCCGGCTTTTACGTTCAGCGTATCCTGCGACGTTTCCAGAAGCAGAACGTCGACGCCGCCCTCGATGAGCGCCAGCGCCTGCTCATAATACGCTTCCACCAACTGATCGAACGTCACGCCGCCGGTAACCGAGATCGTCTTCGTCGTCGGCCCGATCGAACCGGCCACGTACCTCGGCCAATCGGAGGTGGAATACTTGTCCGCCGCTTCGACGGCGATGCGGGCTGCGGCCAGATTCAACTCTCTGGCGCGTTCGGGAATATTGTACTCGGCGAGCACGATCGACGTCGCCCCGAACGTGTTCGTCTCGATGATGTCGGCTCCCGCTTCCAGATAAGCCTCGTGGATGCTCCGAATCACATCGGGACGCGTCACGTTCAACAGTTCATTGCATCCTTCGTATTCTTCCCCGCCGAAATCTTCCGCAGTCAGCTTCGCCTGCTGGATCATCGTCCCCATCGCGCCGTCGAGCACCAGTATTTTTTTCTTCATCTGCTCCTGTAAGGTCGGTTTCTTGCTCATTGCTTCTCATCCCTTCTCCTGCCGTCCAATCCGCCAAACATGGTTCGGATTCGTCTTCTTCACATGCTTCATCTTCTCGTCCGCTGCACGCTTCAAAATCTTTCGCATGAAACGGTGCATGAAAACATATTTTTCTGCTAGAATCGGATCATGAACGTCTTCTACGGCCCATGCTGCAACAGTTAGATACTAGTGTAACAGAAGTGTGTGCCTGAGAAAAGCGCAACAGATCAGCCGTTTTTTCTTAACAGCATATCGACATCATACCCGGATTCCATTATACTATAAATATTCAAATTATTCTTATCGAAAAAGAGGGATTTATATGGCCGAAATCAGAATTCGCAACACAAACGAACGGATCAGCGATGAGCAGCAGGTGCGCGCATTTTTGAACGAACAGGGCGTCCTGTACGAACATTGGGATACAAACAAGCTGCCCGAACATCTGCGGGACAAATTCGTCCTCACCGATGAGGAAAAGGCGCAAATCCTCGCCGTCTATGACGAGGAAATCCGCGATCTCGCGGCTCGCCGCGGTTACCGCACCTGGGACGTCATCTCGCTGTCGGAAGCGACGCCCAACCTCGAAGAATTGCTGAAAAAATTCGAAGCGGTGCATACGCATACGGAAGACGAGATCCGCGCCATCGTCGCCGGAAAAGGGATTTTCATCATCAAGGGAAGCGATGATGTCGGATATTTCGATGTCGAACTGGAGGCGGGCGATCTCATCTCCGTGCCGGAAAACACCCCTCACTTCTTCACGCTGATGGACAATCGTCAGATCGTCGCCGTCCGCCTGTTCATCGAACCCGACGGTTGGATCGCGCATCCGTACGACGATCCGACATTCGTTAAGGCGTGAGCATCAGCCCGCACAGCGAAAAACCCTTCAGCGATGAATTCATGCGATGCCTCGTTAACGGCAGCTAAGATTCCGAGACTCCGGACATCATGAGCGCGCAACCCTCGAGTACCGGCGCAAAGATTCGCTCCCGCGCAGATTCCTCGTACAGGGCGCGAAAAACCGCCGAAAAATCGAGAACCGGGAATAAAAAAGACCTCCGTCACCGGAGGTCTTCCTTTTCCCGATCGATGCGGTCGATTATCTGCCGCAGTTCGCGAAGCGAGCGAATCTCGTAACGCGGTTTGATCTCGCCGTCCGCCGTCAGATTGCGGCGGTTGATCCAAACGGAGTGCAGCCCGATCGTGTTCGCGCCCAATATATCCGTCGTCAGTTTATCTCCGATCATGACGCCTTCCTCAGGCTCGATGCCCAGCAGATTGAGCGCTTCCCGGAACAGCCGCTTGTCCGGCTTTCCGTAACCGTAATTGCCGCTGATCATAATATGGTCGAAATACGGCGCGAGACGAGGCACGCCGTCCAGCTTCTCCTGCTGCAGGTCGGGAGAACCGTTCGTCAGCAGCAGCAATTGGTAACGGCCCTTCAGTTCATCCAGGACCTCGAAGGTCTCTTCGTACACATACGCCCTCGCCCTGCGCTCGGCCGGAAATTGCTCACCGAGCTTCTCGCCGAGCTTCTCATCATCGATGCCCAGCGCGCGCAGCCCCCTTGTCCAAGATTCCTTGCGATACACGGGCGCCAGTTGTTCCAGCCGTCTGAACTGTTCGGCCTCTCCCTTGCGGAAATTCCCCCACAATCCTTCGAACGGGTTGATCCCGATCATTTGGGTGAACGGGTACGTCTCGAGCGACTCGTACAGCGCACGCGCTTCCCTTCTCACCGCTTCCTCGAGCTTGTGCGGATCGACGCCCGTCAGTTCCGAGGCGGTCCGGCATGTGGCAGCAAACGCTTCATCCACGCTGCGTTCATCCCACAACAATGTATCATCCAGATCGAATAATACCGCTTTGATTGTCACGCTCTCCTGCTCCCCTTCGCACGTATTGCTTCTTCTCTGCTTCTTCTGTCCGTATCTCTTGCCCGTTGTGTGCTTCGTGATCATGCATCTATGTTGTGATCGGGGGGGCTGCACAACAACTTATACAAAAACCGCCGATAAAGCTGTGAACCCCTGATCCGTTATGAACCGCTGATAAACTTCACCTGGTTCTTGATCGCAAACTGCTTCAGCTTCTCCGCCATTTCCGCGGTCGGGAAACGATTGATCAGCCTGCTGAACACCCAGATCTTATTTTTTTCGCGCAGCTTGATGACGATATTGCTGCCTTCCACTTGAATAAATTCAATATTGCGCGCGCCGACGACGATCTCCCGTCCCCATTTGCGGGTGGCCAGTTCGGACTTCGCGATTTTCAGATACGGTTTACGGATTCCCCAGAACCATAAACCGAGCAGGATATAGGCGATGACCGTAATCCAGTAGATCGTGTTCTGGTTCTGCGTCGAATAATACAAAATGGCATATAACAAGCCGACTACGATCAGGAACGAAGATAAGAATATGCTCCTGCCCTTGTAAATGTCGTATTGAGATGTGCTGCTCACGCTGGTCTTACCGGCCCGTTTACGAAAATCGTTCACTTTTTTCTGATTCCGGTACACCATGCGTTCCCATTTTCGAGATGACATATAAATAAGCCTCCTGATTCCATATTGATCCGGCGTTGTGGTTCATTCAGAGAAAAACACGCATCTGTGATAACGCGTACGGCGACTGCACGCTGGTACAGCGATATACGATATTCATGATGATACAACAAACACTATTATAGTGGAATTGATGCCGCCGCTTCAACAATGTTCAGTCCCGATCCACAATCCGAATATGATCAAGATGGCTTCTCAGCGAAGTTCTGATGCCCGCCAAATATTGCTGGCGCAGTTGCTTCTGTTCGGCGAGTTCTTCTTCGGTCAGACCGACCGTCTTCTGTTTATGGAACAGCTCGTTGATCCGTTTGATCTTCTCCTCGGTGATCATCGTTCTTTCCCTCCTGTCCATACACTACTTTGACATTCGGGATCGCGAAAGTCAAGCGCCGAACCGCCGGCGCCTCGGGCACCTGCAGCCGCTCGCGAGGGAAGAAACGGATCGCGGGGAGCGATGTCCAGGCCTATTGCGGCAATTTCAGCAACATCCCTTCATACAGCACGCTGCTTGTCAATCCGTTCAACCTTTTGATCTGATCGATATAACTTCTGATATTCACATGCCGCGGTTTATGCCGCCCGGCGATCGCCCACAGCGTGTCGCCCTGCCGGACTTCGACCGTCGCCGCATCGTCAAAACGACGGGCGTCACGGGTATAAGCGGCCGACTCGCCCGTTCCCGGTTCTCCGTCCGCCGGATGCAGACGACCGGAAGCAAGGGCCCGCCTCTCCGCCTGATCGTCGGCAACGGTGGAAGCGGAAACGGAAACGCCGTCTGCGGGCAAACCCATCGCAAGTCCGAACAGCAGAACGAAAGGCGCGAGCATCCACATGCGGAAGCGATACCGGCCGGATACCCCGGACACGATTCTGTAGCCGCCGCTCCGCCGGGAACGGAAACATTCCTCCGATCGCCGAGCTGGAGAACGATTGGCAGGTTCATATCCGAGAGCGCAAATGAAAGACATAGACACCAAACCCCAAACAAATGTTCTGCTCTAATCATAATGCGAACAGATGTTTGTGTCAACGTCTGGCATGATATTTTCCGAAATTCCATTCGAACTTATGTTTGTGCGAACTCGGGTTCTGTGTTATTATTTACCTTAGGAAAGTATGTGACGAACAGAAAGTATGTGTCAGACAAATCAGCAAACGGAGTGATATCGTGTGACCAAGCTCTCGAGCAGACAGCAAGCGATACTGGATTTCATTAAAAAAGAAGTGCGAAGCAAAGGTTACCCGCCTTCTGTCAGAGAGATCGGTGAAGCCGTCGGACTCGCTTCCAGTTCCACGGTGCACGGCCATCTGGATCGTCTGGAGAAAAAAGGGCTCATCCGCCGCGACGCGACGAAGCCCCGCGCGATCGAGATTACGGACGGGTCGCTCGACATGAACGTGCTGCCCGAATCGACCACCCGCGTGCCGCTCGTCGGCAAGGTTACCGCCGGAACGCCGATTCTGGCCACCGAGAATATCGAGGATTACTTCCCGCTCCCATCGCATATGGTCGGCGACCACACCGTGTTCATGCTGAGCGTGGTGGGCGACAGCATGATCGAAGCCGGCATCCACGACGGGGATTACGTCATCGTTCGCCAGCAATCCACCGCTTCCAACGGCGATATCGTCGTTGCGATGACGGAAGACAACGAAGCGACGGTGAAGCGCTTCTTCAAGGAAAAAGACCACATCCGCTTGCAGCCTGAAAACTCGGCCATGGAACCGATCCGTCTGCGCAACGTGAAGATACTGGGCAAGGTGATCGGACTGTTTCGCGAGTTTCGCTGATGGTCGCGCAAGCCGTCACACCTATAACGAAACCCCTGCATCCATATGGACGCAGGGGTTTGCCGTTTCGTATACGTGATGAATAAGTGGCGTCGGGCGCCGCATCAATATAACGTCATGTATTGATCTCTTTCCCACTGATGAACCTGAGTGCGGTACATGTCGTACTCGATTTCCTTCAGTTCCAGGAAGTTCGTCAAGGCATGATCGCCCATGGCGTCACAGATAACTTCATCCTGAACGAGTTCATCGATCGCTTCCTTCAGCGACTCCGGCAAGCTCGGAATGCCGGCCTGCAGCCGTTCCTCATCGGTCATGATGTAGATGTTCCGGTCGATCGGGTCCGGCAATTTCATCTTCTTCTCGATGCCGTCGAGTCCGGCCCGCAACATTACGGCGAGCGCCAGATACGGATTGGCCGAAGGATCGGGGTTGCGCACCTCGATGCGCGTGCTGAGGCCGCGAGAAGCCGGGATGCGCACCATCGGACTCCGGTTGCTTGCCGACCACGCGACATAGCACGGCGCTTCGTATCCCGGAACAAGACGCTTGTAGGAGTTGACCGTCGGGTTGGTCACGGCGGTGAACCCGCGAGCATGATGCAATACCCCGGCCATAAACTGACGCGCAGTCTCGCTCAGGCCGAGCTGATCTTTCTCATCGTAGAACGCATTCTGATTGCCTTTGAACAGCGAAAGATGGCAGTGCATGCCCGAACCGTTCATGCCGAACAGCGGCTTCGGCATAAACGTGGCGTGCAATCCGTGTTGCCGCGCGATCGTTTTCACGACGAGCTTGAACGTTTGGATCTGATCGGCCGCCTTGACCGCGTCCGCGTATTTGAAATCGATCTCGTGCTGCCCCGGAGACACTTCGTGATGCGACGCTTCGATCTCGAAGCCCATTTCAAGCAGGGTGAGCACGATCTCACGCCGGCAATTCTCGCCGAGATCGGTGGGCGCAAGGTCGAAATACCCGCCGTGATCGTTGAGCTCCATGGTCGGTTCGCCTTTTTCGTTGGTTTTGAAAAGGAAAAATTCCGGCTCCGGCCCCACGTTCATCGCACTGAACCCCATCTTCTCCATCAATTTCAGGTTGCGTTTCAGAATGCCGCGGGGATCGCCGGCGAACGGAGTGCCGTCCGGCATGTAAACGTCGCAGATCAAACGTGCCACACGGTCCGTCGTCACCCAAGGGAAAATGACCCAAGTGTCGAGATCCGGGTACAAATACATATCCGATTCTTCGATTCTCACATAGCCTTCAATCGACGATCCGTCGAACATCATCTTGTTGTCAAGCGCTTTCTCCAATTGGCTGATCGGGATCTCGACATTTTTGATCGTACCCAGCAGATCGGTGAATTGAAGGCGGATGAATTTCACATTATGTTCTTTGGCTTGCTGGATAATATCTTCCCTTGTATAACCCACATGTCCCACTCCTCAATATAATTGAAATCGTCGACAAAACGTCTGTTGTTCAATCGTTAACCATTCGTATCCGTCGTTCTTCAAGCTCCGAAATCCGGTCTTTGATGCAGAACGAACGTTGCATCCAAACAGCGGTTCATTCCCATGTCTGATTATTTAAAAAATCTGGACAGTTCGCCTTGCAAAATGGCCGTTCTGCCGTGCCGGCTGCCGGTAAGCGCTTGCTGCTTCAGGATTCTTCGAATCGCGGAATTCGACAGCTCGCGCCGTTTCACTTCCGTCTGAGGCGTAATCACCGTCGCTTCTTCCGATTCTTTATCGACAGGTTTCAACATCTGTTTGATTCCAGCAATATTGACGCCTTTCTCGATCAAAGCCTTGATCTCCAGCAGTCTTTCCACATCGTTGAATGAAAACAGACGTTGATTGCCTTCGGTGCGCGCAGGCCTTATCAGTTCATGCTGCTCGTAATAACGTATCTGCCGAGCCGACAAATCCGTAAGCTTCATCACGATGCCGATCGGAAACAGAGCCATATTACGCCGCAATTCATCACTCATGATCCACACCACCTAATCGTGCATACTGGTATTAACCTCATTGTACCATGCTCATAAAAAGTGTCAAGCGATGTTAGGTTTGTGCACAATGGTGATGATGAACAATGACGAGTACTGTGAAATAAAATAGCAATCCGCATAAAAAATTCCATGCAGACGATCATGAGCGGTCTCTATTGACCGCTCCGTCTGTTCGAACTTCCGCCTGTTTCGCCTAGATTGCGACACGGGCTTCATGAGTTTATTCATCGCGTTAATGTTCAACGCTATTCAATTCGTTAACCGATCTTGATCAATCCCCGCTCGGCCAGCCGGTCGATCGCCAGAAGAATGCCGATCTTCGCATGCTCATACGTCAATCCGCCCTGCACATAAGCGATGTAAGGTTCTCTTATGGGCGCATCGGCGGACAGTTCCAAGCTTCCTCCCTGGATGAACGTGCCCGCGGCCATGATGACCGGATGTTCGTAGCCCGGCATATCCCAAGGCTCGGGGACAACATGCGCGTCCACGGCGGAAGCCTGCTGAACGCCTTGCACGAACGCGACCAGATCGTCCGCGTTGCGGAAACGGATCGCCTGGATAATATCCGACCGAGGTTCGTCCACGCGGGGAGACGTCGGAAAACCGAGCTCCTGGAACAATGCGGCGGCGAAAAGGCTGCCTTTCAACGCTTGTCCGACAACATGGGGAGCCAGAAACAACCCTTGGTAGATCAGGGCCGTCGCGCCCAGCATGGAGCCGACTTCGGCGCCGAGTCCCGGAACGGTGTGCCGGTATGCGGCAAGTTCCACGTAACGCCTGCGCCCGGCTATGTAGCCCCCCGTGTGGGCCAATCCGCCGCCGGGATTTTTGATCAGCGAACCGGCGATCAAATCGACGCCGACTTCGCACGGTTCCGATTTCTCCGTAAACTCCCCATAGCAGTTATCAAGGAATATGATCAGATCTTCCCGGATCGAGCGGATGCGCCGCACCATCTCGGCGATCTCGCCGACCGTAAACGACCGTCTCCACGCGTATCCCCGCGAACGCTGAATGCCGATGACCTTCGTCCGCGGCGTCACCGCCCGCTTCACCGCATCCCAGTCGACCGATCCGTCTTCAAGCAGCGCCGTTTCGCTGTAGGTGATGCCCATATCCCGCAAGGAGCCCGTCCCGTCCCCCTCTTCTCCGATCACTTTATGCAACGTGTCATAGGGCGTTCCAGTAATGTACAACAGATGGTCGCCCGGCCGAAGAACGCCGAACAAAGCCGTTCCGATCGCATGCGTGCCGGACACAAAATGCGGTCGCACCAACGCGGCCTCCGCGCCGAACACATCCGCGTAAACCTCATCCAGCACCTCTCTGCCCCGGTCATTGTATCCGTAACCCGTGGACGGATTCATATGAAAATCGCTGACGCGATGCGCCTGAAACGCCTCAATCACCTTCGCCTGATTCCATTCGACGATTCGATCCACCGCGTCCTGGTACGGTTTCGCAACCGCCTCGGCTTTTTCGATTAACGGCCGGTACCGCTCCAATCGTTCTCGTATGCGCTGTCTGGACACTTGCTGCCAATCTCCTCTCCGTAGTCATTCGTCCTTCAACCGATACGCTTCCAGCTCGCGGCTATACGGCAGGTACGCATCCCTGCTTGTCCGCACTTCATATACGATCCGTTCCGGATCGCCGCCTTCCGACGGAAGCGGCGTGCATTCTCCCATACGGTACAACATCGCGATCAGATCGCCGCGGTCGGCCGGAACGCGGAATCGGAGCGTCTCTTTCTCAAACTTTTTCTGCAAAAAAACGATGAGCCGTTCGAGATCGTCATCGCTGAAAGCGCTGATCTTCAAGGACGGCCCGCTGGCGATCAGCGATTCCCGTTCGAGAGGAGACAGCAGATCGATCTTGTTGAAGATCATCATCTGCTCCTTCTCATGGGCGCCGAGTTCGGCGAGCACCTCCTGAACGACCTCTATCTGACGGTCGCGCATCGGGGAAGAACTGTCGACGACGTGCAGGATCAGGTCGGCTTCGTTCACTTCCTCCAGCGTCGCGCGAAACGCCGCCACAAGATCGTGCGGAAGCTGCTGGATAAACCCGACCGTATCGGTGAGCACGATCTCCCGTCCGTTCGGCAGGCGAAGCCTGCGGGACGTCGGGTCCAGGGTGGCGAACAGTTTATTTTCCGCAAGTACGTCCGCACCGGTCAATCTGTTGAGCAGGGTGGACTTGCCCGCATTCGTATAACCGACCAGGGCGACCTGGATCACGCCGGAGCCGCGGCGCTGCGTGCGATGCAACCGGCGATGGCGCGCCACTTCCGCAAGCTGCTGTTTCAGATCGTGAATGCGCCGCTGAATATGGCGCCGATCCAGTTCCAGCTTCGTTTCGCCCGGACCGCGCGTTCCGATGCCGCCGCCCAGACGCGATAAATTTTTGTAGTGTCCGGCAAGCCGCGGAAGCAAATATTGAAGCTGCGCCAGTTCTACCTGCAGCTTCCCTTCCCGCGTCTTCGCGCGCTGCGCGAAAATGTCGAGAATGATCTGCGTTCTGTCGACGATCTTGCAGTCCAGCGCCGTTTCCAGATTCCGCACCTGGGCGCCGGACAACTCCTGATTGAACAGGATGACGTTCGCCCCAAGCGCGTCCTTCAACTGCTTGAGTTCATCGACCTTACCCTTGCCGATAAACCACGCGGCGTCCGGCCGATCCCGCACCTGCACGATCGCCTCCAGCGTCTCTACGCCGGCCGTATCGGCAAGACTCCGCAGTTCCTCCAGCGAGTACCGCACCTCCTCGTCCGATCTTTGCTGCGATTTCAATTCCAGGCTGACGAGAACCGCGCGTTCCTCGACCTCCGATTTCGTATCATATAGTTTCGTACCCATCGTCTCATCCTTTGATATGTAAATCCTTTAGAAAATAATGAATGAGAAAGATTGATTTTCACGCATCCCAGATCATAAATATATCGAATGCCCCTCATGATCGTCCAGTTTCAGGTCTTCGGGACATATGAGCATCAATTCCTGCTTCGTCAACGTGCGCGAACGCTGTTTAAGCAAGCGGACGGCCTGCTGGCGGACGCAGCGCTCGATCGTGTTGCGTACGAATCGGGCGTTGCTGAATCCTCTCGGGCATCTCGCTTTTTCCTCCTGTATGTATTGCTTGAATTTCATCAGTGTTTGCGGCATGAACACATACTCGCGGTCTTTCAGCATCAGTTCGGCGATCTGAATGAGCTGATCCAGCGTATAGTCCGGAAAATCGATCTGGATCGGAAACCTTGACGGCAGGCCCGGATTCATCGACATGAACACATCCATTTCATCGGGATAACCCGCTAAAATGAGCACAAACTGATCCTTGTAGTCTTCCATGCTTTTGACAATGACGTCGATGGATTCTCTGCCGAAATCTTTCTCCCCGCCGCGCGTCAAACTGTAAGCCTCGTCAATGAACAGCACTCCGCCGAGCGCCCGTTTGATGAGTTCCCGGGTCTTGATCGCCGTATGGCCGATATATTCGCCGACGAGATCCGCTCGTTCCGCTTCGATGAAATGCCCTTTGCTGAGCACGCCCATCTGCCGGAACAACTTGGCGATCAGTCTGGCCACAGTCGTCTTTCCGGTTCCCGGATTGCCGCGGAAAATCATATGATACACCTGTGACGAGCATGCGAGTCCCGCTTCCGCGCGATACTTGGATATTTGCAGCAGGGCGTAGATTTCGAAGATCGTCTCCTTGACCTTCTCCATCCCGACCATCTCATCCAGTTCGCGCGCGATCTCCGCGAACGGCTCAGGTGTACCCGCTTCTTCCGACCAACGTTTCGCCTTCTGCTTCGTCTCCGCTTCCACCTCATCGCTCCGCCGCAGGACGATATTGATCTGACGCGAAGGGTGCGCCGGTTTTCTGACGGAAGCCACCACTTGATCGCTCATATAGGCACCACCTTATGTTCGCTCATGAATCGTGTCATACGCCTATTATACGCACGGAACCGCAAATCGTGACACCAACTTGCCCGCACCCTCCGCTCGGCCGAAGCTCCGTCAGTTTTCTCCGTTCATCATTTCCGCATGTCCGGGCGGCAGTCCGCTCACAAGGAACCGTTCCACCACGCGCACCACTTCTTCGGCTTCCACATCCCAACAGATCACATGCTTGGACAACGGAAACATCACCACATGCGTCTGCCCCGGGATAATGCGGTCGAGATAGCTCGCGCTGCGCGGATGCACGACCTGATCCCGCTCCGACTGGCAGATGAGCGTCGGCTGGCGGATGCCTCGGAACTCATGCCGAAGCTTCGAAGCCATCTTCATGAACTCCAGCAAGGCGCTGTGCGGAATTTTTGCCGCCCTGCGGAATTGGGCGAAATCGCGCGCGCGAACCTTCTCCCACACGAAGGAGAAAAATCTCGTCGGGCTCAGCAGGATGACCGGCGCATTCAATAGCACGACGCGTTCGACCGGATACCGGTTGGCGATATAGGCCGCCAAATAACAACCCATCGAAAAGCCCACCACCGAGAACGAACCGTATTTGCGCTTGCATATTTCCGCTTCTTCCACCGCGCAATCCAGCCACTCCGTCCAGCTCGTGCGGCCGATCGCCGCATATTCATTTTCATGCCCCGGCAAAAGCGGCGCATGGCAGTTCCATCCGTATGAACTGAGCGTCTGTATGATCGGTTCGACGTCAGAAGGCGCTCCGGTGAATCCATGAAACATCAGAGCCGTCGTTGTCTCCGGTTGCACGATTACGTTCATATTGCGAATCCTCCTATCCGGAACTTCATTCCATCGTGTTTGGCCGTTTTCCGTTGTGTTACCGAGTGTATTCGAGCATGTCTTCAGCATGTTTTCGAGAGTGTCGCGGTTGTCCTTTCGGGTCTGTTTCCGAATGCCCGTTCGCGTCATGAGCGATACACGATCCGTGTCAGCTCATATGCCGCATGTATACGCGAGCGTACAAACGAAACGGCGCGTTCATTCCGCTGTCCAACTTATGGTGCGTATCCATTTCCAATTTTACACATAATCCCGGGAATGAAAAAGCTGACCCGCGTTGCGACAGCAACACCGAATCAGCCTGTACCCGTTTCCATTCGCAATCCGCCACTCGCGCCTGTTCCGTCTTGCGGCGATCATCAGTCCGCCTGGTCCGGCATCAGGTTGATATTGCGCTGTGGAGTAAACGTCGAAATGGCATGTTTGTAAATCATTTGTTGTTTTCCATCACTGTCGAGAATGATCGTGAAATTGTCAAAAGCCCGCACAAGACCGCGTATCTGAAAACCGTTCGTTAAATAGACAGTCACCGGCACGCTATCTTTACGCAACTGGTTCAAGAAATGATCTTGAATATTGATGGGTTTGTTCATATGAATGAAACCTCCTATATAAATTAGCGATCCTTCACGGCATCTCCGCACGGTATATCCAACATTGTAGTTATTATATCATTAATCTTGGCAATGTTGGTAACATAATTTTGAGGCTCTGTCATGTCCACCCATGAAATGCCTTTCATATGGCGAAACCAGGACAGTTGACGTTTGGCAAAGCGGCGCGTGTTCTGTTTCAGCAGTTCGATCGCGTGTTGCCTATTATATTCGCCGAGCAAATATCCTATGATCTCTTTATACCCCAAACCTTGCATCGAAATCAATCCCGGACCGTACCCGCGCTCAAGCAGACCGCGCACTTCTTCGATCAGCCCCTGTTCGATCATCTGATCGACGCGCGCGTTGATGCGCTCGTATAACACGTCGCGCCGCATCGTCAGCCCGATCAGACAGACGCGGTAAGGCGATTCGGACGGCTGTTCCTTCAGCACCTGGCTCACCGTCCGCCCCGTCAGATGATGAATCTCGAGCGCCCGTATGACGCGGCGAACATCGTTCTTATGAAGCCGCTCCGCCGATTCGGGGTCGATCGCCCGCAGCTTCTCATGCAACGCTTCCACGCCGTACTCCTCGGCGTATAGGCGCATTTCCCGGCGAAAGTCCTCGTCTTGTCCGGCTTCGCTGAAACGATATCCGTAGACGACCGACTGGATGTACAGACCGGTGCCGCCGACGATGAACGGGAGCTTGCCGCGCGAGGAAATATCCCGGATGGCCTGCCCGCATTCCTCCTGGAAGTCCGAAACCGAATACGGCTCGTCGGGGTCCCGGATGTCGATCAAATGATGCGGGACGAGCGCCCGCTCTTCCGGTGTCGCTTTAGCCGTACCGATGTCCATCCCCCGGTATACCTGCATCGAATCTCCCGATATAATCTCCGCATTGTACATGTTCGCGAGTTTCAGGCTGAGCGCCGTCTTTCCGACAGCGGTCGGTCCGACCAGCACAAGAAGCTTTTGCTTCGTAACTTTCATTGAATGCGTATCACTCCAAAAGCAATCTTCGAATTTTTCCTGCCGTCGACGGTAAAGCCGAGTTCGCCGAACAAACCGCTGCCGCGGATTTCCTTGAGCACGACCGTCTTGCGCGCAACGCGCCTCGCTTCCTCCACCGCGTCGATGCTGACCGTCTGATTATGCGCGTAGGCGCGGAGCGGCGCGATGCCGTTCGACTTCTCTACGGGCGTGCGGAACATCGGGTCGAAATAGACAATATCCGCGCTTTTATCCGGCAAAGAGCGCAGCACATCGAGATGATGGCCATGCCGCATTTCGATGCGCCGCATCGCCGCGTTCATCTCCGGCACGTCCGTTTCCAGGCTCTGAAGCCCATGGGAGGCAACCAGGCTGATGAGCGGGTCCGCCTCGACCGCGATCACTCTCCCCTCGCTCCCGACCGCATGAGAGAAGACGATCGCGTCCGAACACAGCCCCGCCGTGCAGTCTATCACCGTGTCCCCCGGACCCGCTTCGGATATTTCAAGCATCGGCTCCCGATGCGTGCCGGACAGCATCCGCTTGATGCGGAACATCGAAGTGCCCGGATGAAAAAACAACGGTTCGTTTCCGTTCCGGTAACATTTCAATCCTTTTTCGGTTACGACCACGACGTCGCGAACCGAATGCGCTTCCTGCAACGCGCGGACCGTCATGCGATCCCGCCGCACAATCCTCGCCTTCAGTTGTTCGGCAAGCCTTTCCGCAAGCGAAACGATATCGCGGGAAGGGTCATACGAAGTCGTTACGATCATCACATCACCCGCTTAAACATTTTCTCCAGTTCATAAACGGAGAAACTGACGATGATCGGCCTTCCGTGCGGACATGTGAACGGGTTGGAACATTGGGCAAGTCTTCTCAGCAATGATTCGATCTCGCTCGCGGACAGATGGTCGTTTGCCTTCAATGACGCCTTGCAAGCCGTCATAATCGCCGTTTTCTCGCGCAGCTTGGCCACATCGAGCGCGCGCTCGGACAACACCCAATCCACGATCTCCTTCAGCAATTCCGATTCCGAACCGCGCGGCATCCACTCCGGAAGCGCTCTTACTATAAAGGTATTTCCTCCGAACGGTTCGAACATAACCCCGATCTTTTCGAAGAGCGCCGAGCGCTCGCGCAACATTTCCGCCTCGGCCGGCGTGAACTCCAGCGTGATCGGCACGAGCAGTTCCTGGGAAGCCTGTTCGGGTTGACCGAATTTCCTGTAGTAATATTCATAATTGATGCGCTCATGCGCCGCGTGCTGATCGATCAAATACAGGCCGGTTTCATTCTCCGCGATGATGTAGGTTCCGTGCATCTGCCCGATCACGCGCAGTTCCGGCATCCTCGGAGCCGTTTGTTGCCCGCCGTTCTCCGGGCCGTTCCCGGAAATTTGCAGATAAGGCTGCCAATCCGCCGCCGCTCCGGCCGCCCGCGAAGCCGGCGGATTCGGACCTGATCTCGGGTTCTGCGCCGTATCGTAACGCCGAACCGAGGTCCCTCCGATGCCCGGTGCCGGTGTCCGGCCGTTGCCCGAATCCGTCGCCCAATCTCTTCCCGGCGAACGACCGCTTCCCTCCTCCGCCGGCCGGTAGCTGCCCTGCTCCTGCGGTCCGGCGTTCCTCGGCGCCGAAGGCAGACTCCATCCCGGCTCCGATGTCCGGCCGTTTCTCTTGTCCGCAGGCCGGCCGCTTCCCGTCTGCGAAGCGACATCGCCGATGCCCATATCCGACGGCCCGCTTCCCGCCTGACCGTCCGCCTTCTTATCCCGCCTGTCGGAGTTTGGCCTTGCCAGCCGTTCTTCCGCTGCATTCGCCTCCTGCGATCCGGCGTGAGTTTGACCATCATCCGGCTGAATCCCGCAACCGTTTGCAAGGCCTGTCCCGCCGCCGCTCGGCTGCGCGGCTTCCTTCCCTGCCCGCGCCTCCTGCGAAGATGCGAGCGGCGCGGAAGGACCGGGAGAAGAACCGTCCGCCGGATCCGTTGAAGCCGCCGAGTGCGCCGCTCCCAGCGATGCTCCGTACGACAGAGCCGATTCATAGGATGACGGCGCGTCCAGTTTCAGCTGCTCGTAGACGACGGCCTGTTTCGGCCGCGGCGCGGAAAGACGCGGGATGAGATCCGCGCTTTGCAGAAACCTGCGCAATTCCGCTTCGATGAACTGCATCAGTTCCCGTTCCTTGCTGAAGCGTACTTCCAGTTTGGCGGGATGCACGTTCACATCGACCAGCGACGGGTCCATCCACAGCTGGAGAACGACAAGCGGATACCGATTGACCGGCAGCAACGTATGGTACGCTTCCATGATCGCCTGCTGCAACGGAAAACTGCGAACGTACCTGCCGTTCACGATCGTCGTCATGCCGTGGCGGTTGGCGCGCGTCAATTCCGGTTTTCCCGCAAAGCCGCCGAGCGTGAAGTCGGCGCTTTCCGCATGCACGGGAATCATCGCGCGCGCCGTTGCGGTTCCGTAGATGGCTGCGATCGTCTGCTTGAGATCGCCGCCGCCCGGCGTCCGCAACACCTGTCTGCCATTATGATGAAGAACGATCGCAATGTTCGGATGCGCGAGGGCGATCCGGTTAATATAATCCGAGATGTGGCCGAACTCGGTCTGCACCGTTTTCAAATATTTCAAGCGGGCCGGCGTATTGTAGAACAGATCGCGAACGTGAAAATCCGTGCCGCGCGTCGTCCGCGTGGGCTCGAGGGCGAGAATGCGTCCGCCTTCGATCTTGCAGCGCGTGCCGAGACCGCTCTTGTCCGCCGATGTGACGATTTCGACGCGGGACACGGAAGCGATGCTGGGCAACGCTTCGCCGCGGAAACCGAGCGTGCGGATGTGAAACAGGTCGCGGCTTTCCGCCACCTTGCTCGTCGCATGGCGCTGAAAAGCGAGCGGAACGTCGTCCGGCTCGATGCCCCTGCCGTTATCCTTCACCCGGATGTGAGCGAGACCGCCTTCTTCAATCTCGATCTCGATCGTGTCCGCCCCCGCGTCGATCGCATTCTCCACAAGTTCCTTCACGACGGAAGCCGGCCTCTCCACCACTTCCCCCGCCGCGATCAGATTCGCCACATGTTCATCAAGCATACGTATGATTCCCATTGTCAGACTCCCCCGTCCCGACGATCACCGCGAATTCAAACAATTTCCGGTCATTCAATCAACCGCCGTCATTCCACCGACCACTGAACACTCAAGCTTTCTCCGATCATTCGACCGATCACCGTTATTCTGACGATTATATAACTCTGCCGGCTTTCAATAGCTCAGCATTCAACGATCACTCGAATCATGACCGATAACTCAGGCGTTCACCGATCACTCATGCAATCCCCGATCGTTCGGCCGATCACCGTTATCTTTGGCGACACCAAGAACCCAGCCGACCACCGTCACTCAAACGATCATCCATCTGTCAACCTATCATCAATATCTCATGCAATCAGCTGGTTTCGAACGATCGTCTGCGATCCGTCACAAACGCACATCAACTGTTCATCGAACCGACATCGTCAGTTTGCCGTCCGTGTAATTCCAGCTGAATTCGGGTATCAGCTTGGAAAAGCTGTCCAGTTCAATCATGGCCATCCCGTTTCGGTTCATCACATCCGCCGAATCGACGGCGAACAAGATCCGCTCATCGCCGCGCGTCATGACCACACTTCTCAGCTCGCCGTCCCATTCGACGCGCAATCCGGCAAGAGCGCCAAGCACGCGGGAATGTACGAACACGCGGCCGTCCTGTTCGACAAACGGCAATGGTTCACCGAACGACACGCCGTTTACGACCATTTCTCGCCGGTTGGTCGTGACGGTCAACGGCTTCATGCCGACTTCGCGGAACGCCGTCAACAGTTGCGCAGCCCTTCCCTTGACTTCGATGTCCGGTTCGATGCCGTTGCCGTTGACGCGATGGCCGTTGGGCGTCAAATACTCCTGGGTCGTCGTCTTCAGCACGCCTCCGTTGGACAGCAGGAAGACCGATTGCACGCTCCCTTTGCCGAAAGAGCGGACGCCGACCACCTTGGCGAGCCGATGGTCCTGAAGCGCCCCGGCCAATATTTCGGAACCGCTCGCGCTGTTCTCGTCGATCAGGATGACGACGGGCGCGTCCACGCTGTAGCCGTTCAAAATCGTGACGGGATTATCCCGCCCGTTTTTATCCCTCGTATGGATGAGGACGCCGTTTTCCAAAAATTCGCCCGCGATGTACGCGACCGTTTCCAGATATCCGCCCGGATTGCCCCGGACATCGATCACGAGTCCATTCAGGCCCGCCGTTTTCATCTTCATCATGTATTCGCTGAACTGCTCGTCCGCGCCGAGGGAAAACGTGTTGATTTTGATGTATCCGTAACCGTTCGGCAACCACGAGTATTCCACATTCGGAATCGACAGGCTCCTTCTTGACAGCGTGTACGTTTTCCTGTCGCCGTCCCGCAAAACGGTCAGCTCCACCTTCGTATTTTCCGCGCCCGCGATCATCGACACGATCTCTTCCGTCGTCTTGCCGAGAGCGGATTGCCCGTTCACTTCGACGATGTAATCGCCTCTCAAGATTCCGGCCTCATATGCCGGCGATCCCGAAAACACATCGACCGCATACACGCCGAATTCATCCTGCCCCAGGCGGATGCCGACGCCCACATACGTTTGCTCGAACGAATCCTGATATTGCTGCCATTCCTCCGCGTTCATGTAATCCGTGTACGGATCGCCGATCGCCGAAAGCATGCCTTCGATCGCAGCTTCCATCAGTTCATCCTCGCTGATGTTGCTCAGATGATATTCCTTCAAGATGTAACGAATCTCGGCGAGAAGATCGCGTTCATACATCTCCGCGGACCATGCGGTAACCGGAAAAGCGGCCAGCAGCAGCAATGCGGCCGTCCAAATTTTCCATCGTCTCATCATCGTTCTTGCCAAACGGTTAACTTTGCCCATGTATGTTCACCCTTATTTGATGGATTTGAGTTCCAGAATAAATTGCATCGCTTGCAACGGCGTCATATTCATCAGGTCCGCGTCCCGCACTTTCTCGTATACCCGCATGGCCAAGCCGTGCAGATCGTCGGAACATTCGCGATCGCGTGTCTCCGGCCGTCCGGCTCTGACATCCCTGCCGCGTCCCGCAACGGCGGAAATCCTGCCGCCCGGCTTCCTGTCCGGCTCGTGTCCGCTTTCAAACTCGTCCGGAAAGAGGCTCAGCTGAACCGGACGCGCCGAAGCCACGGCCGTCGCCAATTCGCTCGTCTTGATTTCGAGCGTGCTCAAAATCTGGTAGGCGCGCTCGATGACGGTTTCAGGCAGACCCGCAATCTTCGCGCAGTAGATGCCGTAGCTCGTGCTTGCCGCTCCTCTGACCAGCTTGCGGAGGAACGTCACCTCCTCGCCGCTCTCCTGCACATCCATGCGGAAGTTTTCCAAATACGCCAGCGACTCTTCGAGATGCGCCAGTTCATGATAATGAGTCGAGACGAGCGTCTTGCAGCCGATCCGCTCATGAATGTATTCGATGACCGCTTGCGCGATCGCCATTCCTTCACCGGTCGAGGTGCCTCGGCCGAGTTCGTCGATGATGACGAGACTGCGCGGCGTCGCCTTGGACGTGATCATCTGAATGTCTTTCATTTCAACCATGAAGGTCGACTGCCCGCCGATCACATCGTCGGCGGCGCCGATGCGCGTGAAGATGCGGTCGATGATCGGCATCTCCGCCCGCTCCGCCGGCACGAAACATCCGATCTGCGCCATGATCGCGATATGGGCGACCTGCCTCATGTAGGTGCTTTTGCCGGCCATGTTCGGGCCGGTGATCAGCATCATGCGGCATTTTTCTTCCCGCAGGATCGTGTCGTTCGCAATGAACGGCTCCCCGTCAAGCACCGCTTCGACGACGGGATGTCTTCCGTCCTCGATCACCATATCGAAACCGTTCGTGATGACTGGCTTGCGGTATCTCCGCTCCGCGCTGACCGTCGCCAGCGACTGGAGCACGTCGATCGTCGCGATCATCTCCGCCAGTTTCTGCAGCCGTTCGGTCTCTCCGGCGATCCGGTCGCGAAGCTGCGTGAACAGTTCGTATTCGATGTCGATCATCTTCTCTTCCGCTTCCAGGATGAGCGCCTCTTTTTCTTTCAACTCCGGCGTGATGAAGCGCTCGGCATTGGCGAGCGTCTGTTTGCGCTCGTATCTTCCTTCCGGCAGCGATGCGAGATTGGCGCGCGTCACTTCGATGTAGTACCCGAACACCTTGTTGAACCCGATTTTCAGCGACTTGATGCCGGTGCGCTGCCGCTCCTGCTGTTCCAGTTCGGCGATCCACCGTTTGCCGTTTATGCTCGCTTCGCGCAGCTGGTCCAACTTCCCGTCATATCCGGATTTGATGAGACCGCCGTCGCGCAGCGTGACCGGCGCATTTTCGTCGATCGCTTCGTCGATCCACTCCGCGATGTCCGCGCACGAATCCGCCTCTTCGACGAGCCTCACCAGCGTCTCGGAGCCGCTGGAACGCGTCAGTTCGAGAAGTTTCGGAACGCGGAACAAGGACAGCTTCAGCGCGAGCAGGTCGCGGGCGTTCGCCGTTCCGTATACGATTTTGCCGACGAGCCGCTCCATGTCGTACACTTCACGCAATTCCTGCCTGAGTTCCTCGCGGATGATGAGCTGGCGGACGAGATGTTCGACGGCCTCCTGGCGCCTTTCGATCGCCGCTTTATCGAGGAGAGGTTTGTCCACCCAACGGCGCAGCATGCGGCCGCCCATCGCCGTCACCGTTTTGTCCAACAGCCACAGGAGCGATCCCTTTTTCGAGCGGTCCCGCGCCGTTTCCGTCAGTTCAAGATTGCGCCGGGAAAAAGGATCGATGATCATATATTGCTGTTTCTCATAACGGCGAATATGCCGGATATGTCCGAGCGACCGCTTTTGCGTCGCGTACAGGTAGCCGAGCAGCCTATCGATGCTCGTCCGCGAAGCGGCGGACAAATGATCCAGCTGTTCGCGCGGAAAATGTTCGGCCGCCCGCGACGGATCGATGCGGTCGTAAACCGTGATGGTCGTCTTGCGGTTCATCTGTTTGATATACGCCTGAATCAACGGCGTGAACGCGGAATCGGCGACCACTTCCGCCGGTTCGTATCCGTTCAATTCTTCAAACAACTGGTCGCGATCCGCCTCGAATTCGGTCACGTACAGTTCCCCCGTCGACAGGTCGGAAGCCGCCAGCGCCCATAGTTTCGCGCCGTCGGACCGCGCATGTTCGGCAAGCGAAACGATGAAATTGTTCGCGTTCCCCCGCAGCGTCTTGTCCTCCATGACGGTGCCCGGCGTGACGATCCGCACGATCTCCCTGCGCACGACGCCTTTTGCCGTGGCCGGATCTTCCACCTGCTCGCAAATGGCGACCTTGTATCCTTTTTCTATCAATCTCGAAATATAGGTTTCCGCGGAATGATAGGGCACCCCGCACATCGGAACCCGCTCTTCCCCGCCCGCGTCGCGTCCGGTCAACGTGATCTCCAGTTCTCTCGCCGCAAGAATCGCGTCATCGAAGAACATTTCATAGAAATCGCCGAGTCGGAAAAACAGAAACGCGTCCGGGACTTCGGATTTAATCTGCAAGTATTGCTGCATCATCGGGGTGTATTGAACCAAGGAACGATCCCTCCAGCTTAAACTACCGTCTATTATAGCATGATTGCATAAGGATCGTCTTCAGATTGCCGGAGGAGAAGTTTCAGGGAAGAGCCGCAGGACGAATGCGTTTCGGAACCGAAGGGCGCGGACATCAGCACGGAACGGATGGCGCCCGGAAATCGGCGGCGCCCGGGAAACTCCATTCCGCGCGCAGATCCGCCTCTTCGTTCCAGCTCCAGCCGGATTCGATCAGGCGGATGAACGGAGCGATGTCTTCCTCGTACTCGGAATACAGACGAGTGCCGGCGATATCCTGCCGCCACAAATCGAGAAATCGGCGAAGCTGCCGTTTCTCTCCCGCGTAATACGCTTTCTGCATGCGCAGTTCATCGAGCGGACGGCGGACGAGCGAATCATGGTGAACGGCGATCAGTTTCGCCAGCGCCAGCACACCCCGCGCCACGGTCGGCGACACGATCCAGCTCGGCGGGGTGCGGTATTCAAACCCGCCGTGCGGCTTCATGCGGGCGTGTCCGAGCCAGCCGAATTTCGCGCGGCGCTCGATCGCCCGGTCGTCTTCCAGAAGCGCCAGCGGCAGGGCGAGATAATTGTCGAGCGCGCGGAGCAGTTCGAAGCTGAGCGCCACGCCGCTGAAATGGATGTGTCCGCCGGTGCATACGCCCGGCACCGGCGTTGCGCCCGCCCGCCACGCGAGGGCGGGATCGCGGATGCGCCGGGCCGCAAGCCGCATCGTGCGCGTCAGTTCGGCATACAACCGGCGCGGTTCCCGGCTCGGCGACGGACGAAGCTCGGCCAATGCGCGAACCATTCGGCCCTGCATGACGACGCCGTCGTGGCCCGCCGGACCTCCGCGCGGCAGAAACCGGTCGGCAGGCACGAGCGAACCGCCCGCATCGGTCAGCACGAATTCGATGTCGAGCCCGACGAGGATCGATTCGTTCCGCAGCCGTTCGGCCGACGACAGACCGGGACGCGCCCTCTCTATCGGCGCCGTTCTCCCCGGCACCGCCGGTTCATCCGTTTCCGATGCGCCAACCGCCGGGGTTTTTCTTAACGCTGACTTCGATGCTTCGACCTGCGCGCGCTCATCCGACGCCGGATCATCGCCTTCCGGTTCTCCTTCCGGCACAGCCCTCCTCAGCGCCGTCGGATGGTCGGCTCCCGGTATGCCGTCCGGCGCGACATGGTTCGACGGAGCGAAGGCCCGCCGGTCCTCCAACGACGGCGCGCCCCTTATCGCCTGCGCGGCGCTCGCCGCTCCGTCCCTCGCCTTTTCGCTTATCGGCACATCCGCACCGCCTTCGGCGGGAATGCGCAGCGCGGCGGCGTACTTCTCGATCACTCCCCGGGGTTTCAGTGGAAACGGATCGACGGAGCGGACGGCCATCTGTCCTCCCGGCGCGATCACCATGCGGACGAGCCCGATATCGAGCCCCAGCGCGTACACGGCGCGTATGGCGGTGCGCGCCAGCCGGCGGATCAGCCGGTCGTCCTCGTATCCGGACGGCGGCAAAGGCAATTCCCGCGTGACGCCGAGCGCTCCCCCATGTCCGCTCACCGGCCGGTGATAAACCGCGATGCACGAGTGTTCGCATACCGCCACCTCATATTCCGGCATCATGGCCCGTCCGGTCGGATCACCTTCCGCAAGCAATCCGTTCCATTTCAAGATTCGTTGAAAGAGCCGCTCATCGTAAGCGCGGTCCGCATACGTCCGCGTCCTGTTCAACCGCGCGGCGAAGCTCTCCGTCCGTATACCCGCCGCGCGCATGCAAGCGATCCATTCGCGATAGCGCACGGCGGCTTTTTCGCCCGGCGTCCGACGGCCGGCTCCCGCCGCCATGCTCTCATCCGGATAACCATTCACTGCGATTCATCCCTTCCCCGTTCGTTTTTTCACAAAAAACGATCCTGACGGCAACGATCCGGCGCACCGGACGCGCCTCGAACTTCAAACCTTCGTTTATATGAGTTGACTCTTATATGATTCGACGCCGCAAACGCACAACAAGATAAAAGAAAGAGGGCACCCGCCCTCTCCAACTGGTCTGTATCGGCATAAGATTTATCAAGTCCGGTTTACAGTTCGACATCATCCAGAAGATCGTCGCGCAAATCTTCATAATCCTCAGAGATTTGGTCGCCGAAATTGATTCCTTTGTCGAGAAGATCGTCGCACCCGCCATCGCATACGAGAACGCAAACTTTCGTTTCGGCGATCATCTCCGCTTCAAATTCCCGTTCAACACGAATGATCACATGCTGGCCGTTCGACGACACGGTCGCCTCAACGCAGTTCGGCTCTTGCGTTGCCGTTGCCGTCACTTCTTCCGTAGAAGCACGATGCTTCGGATCCAGATAAGTAAGCGGCACAATCTCTGAGTACGATATCGTTTCTTTTGCAACATCCGTTTTCGTATTATTGTCGTAAGAATACCAGATGTTAATATCGTAAGTACCTACCACCTCGATCCCGTCACCGGACTTCACCGCGTCGTACTGGTGGTTAATGAGCCATGCGCCCAGAATGCTCGACGGTCTGTGAGGCGGGGTTACGGTATGTGTCACTTGAGAAAACTTACGACCTTTGCCGCATACAGCTTTTGTGATGATTTCTCGGCAGCGTGTGTCTTTATGGATCGACATCCTTTCAACCTCCTCCATACAATCTAATTCACTATCAAGTGTATGCAGGACATTCGTCTAGGGTGACACACATTTGCTGTATGTGTTGTACGCGACACAACACAACCCCACCCCGATTCCCGCATCTTGCATATTCCTGGCGGCATGCTGCCTCCATAAATGTATATATGCCGCAAATCCCAAGTCATTACTATACGTTATGATCAACATGCCGAAATGATGAATGCTTCATGCTTCATCATAATCGATAAAGGTGGTGAATCAGTTTCATTTAGAAGGGATGTGAACGTGATGAACAGCGACACGAAAACGACAGGCATTTCGTCTTCGGGCGACGCGTTGCTCACTCCCATTCGCGGTGCCGCCATACCCTGGCGGAACTGGTACAAGACAGCGGATTACATCCGGGTGATCGACGCGTGCGTCGCATTCGGCTTTAACGCGTTTCAATATGCTCCCAACATTCTCGTCAACAATGAAACAGGCACCGTGGAAAAACGTTTTCCCGATCAAGAACTGGCCGGCATTGTGGCGCATATGTCGCAAAGCAATCTGAAACAGCGCATCGTCAAATTCCATACTTCGGAAAAACTCATGCCCGCAGCCCTGCCCGCCTACTTCGCGCTCGTGAAAGAATATATTCAATTGCTGAAACCGTATAAAGTGGATGCTTTCTATCTTCTGAACGAACAAAGGCATATTATGGGTTCGGTCGATCTGACGCCGTATTTCGCGGCCATTCGCTCGGTCACCGATACGCCGCTCGGAATCGCGCTTGAAGGCTGGATCGAAGACCGGGTCATCCTGAGCCGCAACCTCGAAGTTTGCGACGTCATCGGCATGAACATATATCCGACCATGAGCTTCACCGGTCTGAACACGGAATTCAACGGCGAACTCGCGTGGTATGTGGATATGAACGGCGAGCGCTACATGGACAAGATCGTTTCGTTGAAAAACAGATACAACAAACCCGTCTACATTACGGAAACCGGCATTCAGGCGCGAAAAGGGCGTCTGGCCAATCCTTCCATGTGGGAAATCGAAACTCCGATCGACGAAGACGTGCAGGATTATTACTATCAGGCGACGCTTCCCGTGCTCGTCGAACAATTTTCGTCGATCATCGAAGGCTTCTATATATGGGAAGTGGAAGAAAAGTCCACCTTTAACCCGATGAATCGCAAGGCGGGTCGCGTGCTCAAAGAGTATCTGAACAAATGATGCTTATGGGGAGTGGTATACGCCGGCATTTGAGCGCATTTGAACATAGGCGCATTTGAACAATCCGCAAAGGAACACAACCCGTTTGAACGCACCCATGACATAAGCATTTCACAGCATCCGAAAAACGATCAGACCATGAGGCGCTTGATTGAATGGAACGTTGAGGAGGGGAATCACCATGAACACGACGGGCAGATATCACGGAAAGGACCCTTCCAATCCGTATCCGCAATATTTGCGAATCTCTCTTTTGCCGACGACGCCTGAAAGCGGCGCCAGCAAAAACAAGTGGTATCGCCTAGCATATATCCAGTCAACCAGCCGCAACCGGGTGTCCAGCTGGTATTTCGGGGAGATGGAACTGTTTTCCGGCCAAAACAAGACGCACGCTAGTTACGCCAAATTCACCCTGCGCGTGCTGTATGATTCGTCCGGGCAGTCTTCGGCGGAATTGACGTATGATGAAGCGGATTTCATCGGCATCTCTACCGACAACATTAAAGTCATTCAGACATCCGACGAGGAACTGAACCGGCAGTATGAAGTCTGGTTTCGCGCGCCGCTGTCTTGGCAGGCCGTGTCGGTCAGAGTCAACTTCGAACATTTCTATCACGCGGGCATCGTCTTTGACGCGCACACCGAACGCGATGCGGAACCCTTAAGCCCCATTCCCCTTGAAGTGACGTGGCGCAATCGTTCGGGAATGCTGGTCGTGCCGAGCGTGAATCAGCTTCCGGCGGCTTCTGAGAAATATCGCGGCAAATTCGCGCTCGTGGAACGGCACGACGGCGTGGCGGAACAGTTCTCCCTGTACATCAACGGCATCGCCAAGAAAAACGGAACCTTCACGATCAGGCTGGACGACGTCCCCTATTCGATCCCGCTGACCACCGCTGACAACACCTGGGCGTCCGTATACAATAAGATCAAGTCCGTCTCATACGCCGGATGGACGCTGACGGAACGGCCGAATCAGACGACCCTCATCTTCACCGCCAAGGCGAAAGGACCGCGCAACGTAACCGTCGACGCCGGCAACACGGGAGTCACGTATACATTGACGACGATCGCAAAAGGAGCGCCTCCATCCGACGACGTGCTGTACGTGTGCAAGAAGCGCCACGATTCTTCCTATGCCTGGGTCGCGATCGGCTGAAGCCTGATCGTCGAACCCGAAACTTCAGCGGACTGGAATGTGTCGTCGAAGATGCTGCAAGCTGAAGCGCGTTACAACCGTCGTCCGCAAGCTGACTGATGCGGACGGGCTTCTTCCGTTCCGTCCATACCATATGATTGTTGCAGGATAACTGCACAAATGGAGTTGATCCTTCAAATGGAATCCGTCGATCCGAAGCATCTTCATCCCGAAGCCGCGGCGGCATCAAAAAACGAATGGACGAAGTCGATCCGCGCCCTGCTGTTCGATATGGCCGACGCGGATTATCGGGCGTTCGCCGTCTCGCTCATCCCGACGATCGACGATCGCTCGGTCATCGGCGTCCGGCTTCCGCAGCTCCGCCGTCTGGCGCAGCAGATTGCGCGCGGGGACTGGCGAACCTTTCTGCTGACCTATGAGGATGAATATTTTGAAGAAACGATGCTGCGCGGCATGGTGATCGGATACATACGCGCGGACATTGAAGAAGTATTGCAATTTGCGGCTCAATTCGTCCCCGGCATTCAAAACTGGTCGATATGCGACAGCTTCTGCGCGGGGCTGAAAGTGACGCGGAAACACCGGGAGAGGGTATGGAAGTTTCTGCAGCCCTATTTTCTTTCGGAGAACGAGTATGAACTGCGATTCGCCGTCGTCATGCTGCTCAACTACTATATCGACGAGGCCTATATCGAGGAGGTGCTCAAGCGGCTCAACGGCATTCGCCATGACGGGTATTATGTGAAAATGGCGGTCGCCTGGGCGGTGTCGGCCTGTTTCGTGAAACTGCCGGAACGCACGCTATTGTTCTTGCGGCACAACGATCTCGATGATTTCACCTATCACAAGGCGTTGCAGAAAATCATCGATTCGCGGCAGGTGGATGAGCGTACGAAAACGATGATCCGGCAGTTGAAACGATAGGACAAGCCAGGGCCGACGAGGGGCGGGAACAGGCGCAAACGCCGTCCGGCAAGGCGCCGTCAGCGTCAGGCCCGCCCGCTCTCGATTGCCAAAAGACGCTTTTTCAGATCGAGTCCGCCGCTGAATCCGGTCAACGATCCGTCCTTGCCGATCACGCGGTGGCACGGAATGACGATCATGAGCGGATTGCCGCCGACGGCTCTCCCGACGGCCCTTGCCGCCCCCGGTTTCCCGATCCGCTGCGCCAGTTCGGCGTATGAGCAAGTTTGCCCGTACTTGATTTCCCGCAGCGCCCGCCATACCGCAAGCTGAAACTCCGTGCCGCGGGGCGCCACGGGCAAGTCGAACTCCTTCCGTTCACCTCTCCAGTATTCCAGAAGCTGCGCCGCATACGGCCGCATCCGTTCCTCATCCCGCACCGGCACCGCACGAGGAAAATGCTTTTTCACCCAACGCGCAAAATCTTCGGGCGGTTCATCTTCCCGTTCCGCGTCCATGCGGTCGACATAAATGAGACCGTCATCCGTCGCGGCGATGAGAAACCGCCAATGGTCAACTGCTACGGCAGTCCAATATAGCGTGTCCGCAAGCCAATCCTGCTTCGTTATCATCATGATCTCCTTTCCTGCCGAATCCGGCGCGGTGCTGCCGCAGGGATGCGCAACAGACATCCGCACGGCCGCCGCTTCCGGAGAGCGTCCGGCGGGGAACGCTCTCCGATACGGATCGGGCAATCTGACTTTCGCATCATTTCAACAACTCAGCTTCGTCATAACAGGTTCATCGGCAAGTGCACAGCAAACAGGCGACGTCTCCGCCGATGTTTATCAGCGCGCAAGAAGCATTCGCTTCCCGGGCGCCAACCGCTCACAGGCCGTACAGGTCCCGGAACTTCTCCTGCAGATGTTCGATCAAATAACGCGAATCCAGCGCTTCCCCCGTCACCTGCTCGATGAACGTTTCCGGTTTCATCATCGAACCGTGGCGGTAGATGCGCTCCGTCAACCAGGCTTTGATCGGCGCGAATTCGCCCCGTTCCACCAGGGAAGTGAAGTCGGGCAGATCCCGCTTGATCTTCGCCTGGATCTGCGCGGCGTACATATTGCCGAGCGAGTAGGACGGGAAATATCCGAACGAACCGCCCGCCCAATGCACGTCCTGCAGGACGCCTTCCCCGTCGTGCGAAGGTCTGACGCCCAGATATTCCTCATACTTGTCGTTCCAGATGTCCGGCAGATCCTTCACCTCGATGCCGCCCGCGATCAGCTGCTTTTCGATTTCATATCGGATCATGATATGCAGATTGTACGTAAGCTCATCCGCCTCGATGCGAATAAGCGAAGGCTCGGAGCGGTTGATCGCGCGGTAAAACTGTTCCGCCGTCACATGCCCCAGCTGCTCGGGGAAGAAACGCTGCAGTTCGGGCATGTACCGCTTCCAGAACGGTCTGCTCATGCCGATGAAGATTTCCCAGAAGCGGGACTGAGACTCGTGAATGCCGTACGACGCACCGTCCGCCAGCGGCGTGCCGTCCAGTTCCGGCGCGATGTTCTGCTCATACAGCGCATGCCCGCATTCGTGGATCGTGCTGAACAGCGAAAACGTCAGATCATCCGGCTTGAACCGCGTCGTAATGCGCACATCGCCGATATTCAGCGCCGTCGCGAACGGATGCTCCGTCTCGTCGATGCGGCCCGCCGCCATATCATAGCCGAGCTCGCGCACGATAAATTCGCTGAACGCCCGCTGCTTCGCTTTATCGAACGGTTGCTTGAGGAAAGACACATCCGGCTGAACGCCGCTTGCCTGCACCTGCGCGACGAGCGGCACGATGTTTTCGCGCACTCCGGCGAACAGTTCGTCCAGCTTGCGCACCGTCATTCCCGGGTCGTAATCGTCAAGCAGCGCGTCGTACGGGTGCTCTTCATATCCCCAAAGCTGCGCGAACTTGCGGTTGTAATCGACGATCTTCTCCAGGTAAGGCCGGAAAGATGCGAAATCGGCGTTTCGCTTCGCCTCTTCCCACACCGACTCCGCTTCCGACGTCAGAACGACGAAAGCTTGGTACATATCGGAGGGAATTTTCCGGCTGCGGTCGAAACGGCGGCGCATCATGTCCACACAGCGCTGTTCCACGGCGGACAGTCCCTTGTATGTATCCGGCTCGGACAGTTTCTCAAGCCATTCTCCCATATCGTCCGCGATCGTCAGCTTGAACGCCTCAGTCTGCAGCATGCCGATCGTCTGCGAACGCTGCTGCACCCCTTTTTTCGGCGCGCCCGTGCGCAAATCCCAATAGAGTACACTCGCCGCCTCCGTGTAACTTTTGATCTTCCGCAATCGTTCCATAAAAAGTTCTTTGACGTCTGTCATCCTGCGATCCTCCCGATCCTGTCATCTCGATTTCATCACTGGATACCCATCATTTGTTTTTCATATGAACTGCGCATGCAAACAAATTCCACACTCTCATAGTAAGAAAAATGACGATGAAACTCAATTATGTTACAATGCCATGAGAAGAAAAGGAGGGGTATGCCATGTTTATCCAAGTGACCGACGAGGCGGCGGAGCGTCTGCGGGCTCTGGCGCAGCCGGGCGGTGCCGTGTTCAAACTCGTCTATGACGCGGAAGGATGCGGCTGCGCGGTGAGCGGCGTTCCCGCCTTGTGGATGCTCGATGAGACATCCGAACTCATCCGGCATCACTCCCACCTCACCGTTTCCGAACTTCCGCTCATCTTGTGCGAAACGCGCCACGAAGTGTTTTTTGAGGACCGCATGACGCTGGATATCGGAGCGACAACGGGATCGCTCAGACTGTTCAGCGGCGGGCAGATTTACGCGAACGACCTGATGGTCGTCGACAAACGGCCGGAGAAAAACCGCGCGGGCGGACCAATATCGTTATCGTAAAGGACGGTGGAAAAAGCACAATGTCGAAACTGGATGAAATCCTCGCCCACAATGAACAATTCGTCGCAACGAAACAATATGAGCAATATTTGACCGACCGTTTCCCGAACAAGAAAATGGTCATCCTGACCTGCATGGACACCCGCCTGACCGAACTTCTCCCCCGCGCCCTGAATCTGCGCAACGGAGACGCGAAGATCATCAAAAACGCCGGAGCGATCGTCCTCCAGCCTTACGGCAACGTGATGCGGAGCATTCTCGTTGCCCTGTACAAACTCGATGCGGAGGAAGTGTTCGTCATCGGTCACCATGACTGCGGCATGACGGGTCTCAAATCCGAGATGATTCTCGACAGCGCTTTGGAGAGGGGCATCGACCCGAATATCGTGGAACAAGTGCGGCAAAGCGGCATCGACCTGCGCAAATGGCTGCGCGGATTCGATAACGTGCGCGACGGCGTCAAGAACAGCGTCCGCATCATCCGCAGCCACCCGCTGCTTCCGCCGGGCACAGTTGTGCACGGACTTTTGATCCATCCGGAGACCGGAAAGCTGGATGTCGTCATCAACGGATACGAGAACCAGGCGTAAATCATTTATGTCATTAAATATTCATATCATAAATTTCTTTGACCGCTGTTGCGCAAGCAGCCGTTGCATTCGCGGACGCGATCCTTGCGCAAGATAAACCATGAGAAACCATCCAGCCATATGATGGGTGAAAAGGAGGAAGGCGCTTGCTGTTCATTCATAACCGGGACCACACCGATCCCGCCTTGAATCTGGCGCTTGAAGAATACGCGCTCCGCAATTTGCCGATGGACGAAACATATCTTCTCTTCTATATCAACGAGCCGTCGATCATTATCGGCAAAAACCAGAACACGATCGAGGAGATCAATGAAGAGTACGTGCGCGAACACAACATCCATGTCGTGCGCCGGTTGTCCGGCGGAGGAGCGGTCTATCACGACCTTGGCAACCTGAACTTCAGCTTCATCACGAAAGATGACGGCCGGTCGTTCCACAACTTCGCGAAGTTCACCCGTCCGGTCATCGAAGCGCTGCGATCGCTCGGCGTCGAGGCCGAACTGACCGGACGAAACGACATTCAGGTCGGGGACCGCAAAATATCAGGAAACGCCCAGTTCGCTACGCGCGGCCGCATGTTCAGCCACGGCACGCTCCTGTTCGACACGGCGATCGATCATGTCGCCTCGGCGCTGAAAGTGAAGCCGATGAAGATCGAATCGAAAAGCACGAAATCCGTTCGCGCCCGGGTGGCCAACATTAAAGAATTCCTCGCGCAGCCCGACATGACGATCGAACAGTTCCGCGACACGCTGCTTCGCCATCTGTTCGGCTGCGAACCGGATCAGGTGCCGCGCTATGAACTGACCGAACAGGACTGGGACGAAGTCCGCAAGATCGCCGACAGCCGCTACCGCAGCTGGGATTGGAACTACGGCCGGTCGCCGAAATTCAATATTCAGAACGCCCACAAATTCCCTGCGGGCATCATCGACGTTCGGCTCGATGTGATGAACGGCATGATCGAAAACATCAAAATATACGGCGATTTCTTCGGCGTCCGCGACGTCTCCGAACTGGAGGACTTGCTTCGCAACACCAGGTATGAGGAAAGCGCCGTACGGGGGAAGCTGCGGGATGTCGATCTGGCGCCATATTTTGGCCGTCTGGCCACGGATCAGCTGGTCGCCCTGCTGTTCCATCGGGACATTCCCGAATCATAACCCGTATGGACCAGTCCACATGAAACCATATAAAAAACGGCGAGGTCTTATCTCTCCGGCTGCCGATTGCCCGCGTCCGAATGCTGACGTTCGAACGAATACGGCGCATAACGATTCGCAGTTTCCGGATGCGCGATGCCATGCATCTCGGACGATCGGAGATAATAAGACCTCTTGTTTTCTAGACTATGCCGTTGCGCGTCATCTCACCAAAGGATGCGATATTGCATCATGCTTCATATCCAATTTCGCATTTGCCGATCAAAAGGGCACATCCCTTTCAACCGCATCAGGCGGAGAAATGCCGGCTCCGAGCGGACAATGCGTCTGTCGCTAGTTCATCGGGCGTCTGTCCCGCTTCACGTTTGTGCGCAGGGCGGTTAGCTCCAGCGCGGCCAGCCGCTGCCTTCTCACCGCGTCCCTGTCGCGCAGCAGATGCCGGTTCAGCAGCTGTTCGTCGGCCATATCGCTCGGCTGCCCCCATCGCTTCCCCTTGACGGCCGCTTCCATCCGGCAACGTTCTTCCAATTCCCTGTCGCTAAGCGGGATATCGAGATCGGTGAACGGCTGCGCCCGCTGTTCCGTAATCTCCAGGATGCGGTCGCATATCCGTTTGCGAAGTTCGGCATGATCGATGCCCAGTTCGCTCAAGTGCCCGGCATTGAAGCGTCTGATCGCGCCGGTGAGCAGTTTGAACGCGCCGCGCATATTGCCCCGCCGCTGGTGGTACAGTCCGACGGCGAGCTGAATGAGCATGACCCATGTTTCCTTGTAAGGGCTGTCCGGATGTTCCTTCCAGTAATCTTCCAAAATCTCGTGACATTCGAAGTAATCCCGCACCGCCTGAAACTGCACGAGATATTCGATATATGCGTCCGGATAACGTTCCGCCGCATCCCCTGGCCCCGTTTTCACTCGGCACCCTCCTCTCCATGCTTCTGTGTCGTCTTGCCGCCGCAGGTAATGGGTTCATCGGCGCGCGATGCTCTCTTCTGCCTCCAGATGCTTCAACAAGTCTTCAGCCGACGTAAACGGCTCCTGACAAGCAAAATGTTCGCATATATAGACGGCGGGCCGGCCGTTCACCGGATCTTTCCCCGCCAGCACCGGCATGATCCGCCGCGCCCGTTCGCCGGATTCGCCCGGTTCATGGAAGCTGACGACCGTTTGCGGCAAGAAACGGGAGCGGACCGCGCCGATCATCTCGCCTGTTCCCGGATCGCCGCGCGATCCGGCGATGACGATCTCCCGGACAGACCCCAACGCATACAGAACGGCTTGCAAAAACATCGCATAACCGGCCGGATATGCGGACACCTCGCCGGCGAACGCCCGCAGCTGACGATCCGCCAGCTTTCTCCATCTGCCGTCACCCGTCAGATGCGCCAGCCGGAACAGGACATTGGCGGCGACGGAATTGCCGGACGGCATCGCGCCGTCGTATATTTCCTTCAAGCGCAGAAGGAGCGGCTCGCCGTCATGCGCATTCAGGTAGAAGCCTCCCGCTTCGTCATCCCAGTAATATCGCACCATATCTTCGCACAGCCGTATCGCCCTTTCCAGGTACTTCAGCTCGAAGGTCGATTCGTACAACTCCAGCAATCCGTATATGTAGCAGGCATAATCGTCGGCATACGCCGCATACTTCGCTTCGCCGTCGCGATAGCGCGCCAGCAGCCGTCCCGACGCGTCGAAAAGCCGCGATTCGATGAACGCCGCCGCCGCCTCGGCCGCCCGCAAGTACGTTTCCTCGTTAAACGCGCGGTATCCCTGTGCGAGCGCCGCGATCATCAACCCGTTCCAGGACGTCAGGATTTTGTCATCCTTGCCCGGCCGCACTCTGTTTTCTCTTGCCGCAAACAAGATTTGACGCGAATGTTCGATCCATCGCTCCAACTGCTCGACCGACCCTTCGTACCGGTGCGCGGGCGGATTGGGCGCCAGCAGATTCGGGATGCTTCTTCCTTCAAAGTTCCCTTCCTCCGTGATGCCGTACATCGCGCAAAAATCCGCGCCGTCCCGCTCCCCGAGCAGCGCCTTCACCTCATCGGGCGTCCACAGATAAAACTTCCCTTCTTCCCCTTCCGAGTCCGCGTCTTCCGCGGAGTAAAACCCGCCTTCGGGATGCGTCATATCGCGCAGCACGTAGGCGAAAATTTGCTTCGCCACACCCGCGTACAGCGGAGATTTGGTCGCCAAATACGCTTCGATATAAGCCGTCGCCAGCAGGGCGTTATCATACAGCATCTTCTCAAAATGCGGCACGAGCCAGCGTTCATCCGTCGAATATCTGGAAAACCCGAAGCCGATGTGATCGTACAATCCGCCCCGGTACATCATCTCCAGCGTCTTCTCCGCCATCTCGAGCGCCTCCCGGTCGCCGTAACGCTTGTACAGGCGAAGCAGGAGCGACAGCTGATGAGCCGCCGGGAACTTCGGCGCCGATCCGAAGCCTCCGTACTGTCTGTCGAATGCGGACTTGAAGTGGTCAAGCGCTTGGCGCAGCGTATCTTCATCAAGCTCCCCGCTCCGCGTCCTGTTCACCCTCGAGGCGATGTATTCGGTGATCGATTGCGCCGATTCGAGCAGTCTGTGCCTCGACTCCTTCCAATGTTTCCGCACCGTTTCGAGAATATCGATCAGTCCGGCGCGCCCGTGCCTGCTCTCCTTCGGGAAATAAGTGCCTGCGAAGAACGGCTTCTTGTCCGGCGTCATGATGATCGTGAGCGGCCATCCGCCGTGACCGTTGAGCGCCTGACAGACGGTCATATACAGACTGTCCACATCGGGGCGTTCTTCGCGGTCGACCTTGATCGAAACAAAATGTTCATTCAGAATCTTCGCCACGGTCTCATCCTCAAACGATTCACGTTCCATGACGTGGCACCAGTGGCAGGTCGAATATCCGATGCTCAGAAAAATCGGTTTCTGTTCGGCTATTGCCTTTGCAAACGCCTCCTCGGACCAGGGATACCAATCGACCGGATTATACGCGTGCTGCAAAAGATATGGCGACTTCTCCCCGGCCAACCTGTTCGGCTCATGCTTCGTTTTCATCCCTTCACCTCCCTGAGAAATGCCGGTTGCCTGAACTTGCCCACGAGCCGTATGTGAACGCAACCGAACGTGGCCTTGCGATCGGATAGCAGGCTTGTATGACTGCGGGTACGCAGAGGCCGTCCGGACGCTGCGGGCAGATGATCAAGTCTCGGCAAGCGGTCCGGTTTCGGTATCGGTGATCCTATCAGGTTATGTTATCAGTATATCCAATTCTTCGGTTTCTTTTAAAAGATTTCGGCTTAAAAAAAGAATTCGCTCCTTCTCCGATGACAAGGCAGCATGCACGATTCCGTCCGGCCGCTCGCTTCGTTCATCCGTTCCCGCCGTGTTACCCGCATTCCAAATCCGCCTTGCATACCCCGCCATCATTCGGATATACTGAATACAAACATATGTTCGGGGTGATCAGCATGACGAACAAGTATATCGGTCATACCGTCGAGATCATCTATGAGGACCGTCACGGCAAACTGTCGCAGCGCCGGATCGTCGTGCGCTCGGTGACAAACGGCACGATCGTCGCCTATGACCTTTCCCGCCAGGCGATCCGCGCATTCAGACACGAACGCATACTCGCCATGCAGCCGGTAAGATCGGCGTAACCGTCCATCCCTTTTTCCGCACCCGCATTTTCCCGACCGTATCGGTTCTCCGTATGTTCCGCATCCGGCAGCCTGCCCGTATTTTTGCCGGAAGCGGGCATTGTCGCCGTCCGCCTGTTCATCGAACCCGACGGCCGGATCGCTCATCTCTCTTCCCCGGTTCCCGGCTTGTTCACATACTATGTCCTCTCTCTGAGTATATATCTAGAAGCAGTTCATCACCTTTACAGAGTGGGGTTAGACATGGGAACACAAACGTTTATCCGCGGAACGCTCATCTTGTCCGCATCGTCGCTTGTCACGAGAATGCTCGGCTTCATCAGCAGCATTTTTCTTGCGCGTCTCTTGGGAACGGAAGGAGTCGGATTGCTCATGATGGCGCAGCCGCTCGTTCCGCTTCTCATTACCTTGACGGAACTCGGACTTCCCGTTGCGATTTCGAAACTGGTGGCGGAGGCCGAAGTGCATCACGATCATGCGAAGACGAAGCGAATCCTCGTCATGTCGCTGATCGTCACGGGCACCCTCAGCATCGTGCTGACGTCGGGGGCGCTGCTCGGCTCGAAATTCATCGCTTCCTTCCTGCTGCCGGACGAACGGGCGTATTACGCGATGCTCGCGATCACCCCGATCGCCCCGATCATCGCCATATCCGCCGTGCTGAAAGGATATTTCCGCGGCAAACAGCAGATGACATCGATCGCCTTTTCGGACATTCTCGAAAATATCGCGCACATCGCGACGATCCTCGTGCTCGTGCAGGCGTTGATGCCGTACGGGATCGAATACGCGGCGGCAGGCGCGATGGTCGGTTCCGTCGCCAGCGAAGCGGTCGGCCTTCTGTTTTTGTCCATCCGCTTCCGCATGGAACGGTCGAAACTGCCGAATGTGCTGTCGGTCGGCGAAGCGGCGAGAACCGGCGGAAGAACGCTGTTCGAACTGCTGCGCATCGGGCTGCCGACGACGGGACACGGCTTCTTTCATTCGATTTACGGAGCCGTTCAGCCGCTTCTCGTCACCTTCAGCCTGTACGCCGCAGGAGTGAGCGCGGAACTGGCCACGAAACAGTTCGGCATGCTGGCGGGTTACGTTTTGCCGATCCTGTTCCTGCCGAGCTTCATCACGCATTCGTTATCCACCGCGCTGATCCCGGCGATCAGCGAAGCCGCCGCGAACCGCGACAGCATCCTGATGCACCGCACGATGGAACAGGCGATGCGCATCGCGCTCATCGTCGGCGTGCCGAGCACCGTCATCCTGTTCGAATGGGCGACGCCGCTCATGACGCTCATCTACCAGGCGCCCGAGGCGGGACATCTGCTTAAAATTTTGGCGCCGATCTTCTTCCTGCATTATTTCGACGCCCCGCTGCACGCCATTCTTCTGGGGCTCGGTCGGGCGCAGGCGGCGATGTGGAATTACATCGTCTCGATCATATTCCGGGCCTGGAGCATCTTCGTGTTGGGCAGCCAGTACGGCATTCAGGGAGTGGCTTGGGGAATCGGGATCGGGATCATCGTGCTCACCATGCTCAATTTCCTGTCCGTCGCGGGCACGATCGGGTTCTACCTCGAAGTGCGCCAATCGGTCAAGGCCGGCATCTGCATGATCCTGATGGCGATATGCGGCCAGTTCTCGTATATGTATCTGCAACATTCGGGTTGGCCCCTTCTGCCGAGCGTCGCCGCCTCCGTCGGCGTGTCCCTGGCGGGTTATTTCGCCGGTCTCATCTGGACGAAAACGCTGCGGTTCGGAGGAAAAAGGAACTCCTATACGCCGAAGTGGGCGGAACGCACGCGATAAGACGGATTTCAACGAGCCAGATGGACGGCCGGAACATATTTGGCTTCTATTAGAGGAAAGAGTATAATGAAAGATGGACATCCATTGAAATCTTTTGGAAGCAACGGAGGGAAACGAAATGTACGATATTGCAATCGTCGGAGGAGGCCCGGCCGGGGCCAGCGCCGCGCTGTTTGCGGCCAAAGCGGGCAAAAAGGTGCTTCTGCTCGACAGTGACCAGGGCATGACCAGACGGGCATGGGTTGAAAACCACTACGGCGTGGAAAAAATATCCGGAACCGATCTCGTAGACATCGGTCTCAAACAGGCGGCCAACTTCGGCGCCGAACTGGTGAAAACCAAAGTGACGAATGTCGAGAAAAAAGAAGACGGCTTCGCCATCGAAACGGAAAACGGATCTTACGAAGCCAAATATGTCATCCTGGCAACGGGCGCATCGGTCGAGCTCGCACAAAAAATGGGAGTGGAAACGAAAGACGGCACCGAACCGCGCATTAAGACGGTTATCAAAGCCGATGCCGAAGGCCGGACGAACATTCCGGGAGTTTGGGCGGCAGGAACCTGCGCAGGCGTGAGCGTACATACGATCATCACGGCCGGTGACGGCGCGAAAGTCGCCATCAACATCATCAGCGAAATGAACGGATCGCGCTACGTCGACCACGACGTGCTGCAAAAAGCGTGACCGCGAAAAACTTCACCATATGAACCGGCGGTGTGAACCGGCTCCGGTGTTGCGGCTAGACAGACCTGCTCTGCTTCCGGATACGGCACATCGTCATGAAACGGCGAGACGGTGCAAACGCACCGTCTCGCTTTTTATGGACAAGGAAACCGGCATCCATATCACATATATCCCATAACAGATGCGCGAATATACGCCTGAACGGCTTCATACTTAACCCGTCAGGCATCCCCGAAACATTTTACAGCGTGTAGCCGAATCCGAGGATCGTGAAATACTTGTCCTCATCGCCTTCCGCCATCTTGATCTCCACGACATGTTCGCCAACCTGCTCATCCTGGAACAGAATGACGGCGTTGCAATGCGTCCAGTTTATGATATGCGGATCATACGTCTTCACCAGCTGACCGTCCACATAAACCTCCGCCTTGCCGAAATCGCGGCGGCCCGAATCTTTGAACACGCCCATCAGGCTCTTGCAGCGAATCGTCATGCGGAAGTTGCCGAGCCCCGCTCCCGGCTTATGCATCCAGTTATGCGGGAACTGCGGCGTCGGATGCGGATTGTCGTCCATCTCCACCATCTGCAGATCGCGGTCCGTCTCCGTAAAGCTGCCTTCTTCGATCGTTGCGATGTCCTGATCGGTGCTGCGATCGAGCAGACGAATATTCACAAAATCGCGGCCGATGACCGGCGGAATGTCGAGCCGGATATCCTCCGCCACGGGCGCGGCCTTCGCCGCTTCGGCAAACAGATGGGCGATGCAGTCCGCCATGACGCGATGCCCGTCATTTGTGGGATGGAAAATATCATAGAAAAATTGCCGTTTCGAGATGATGTTCCCTTCTTCCTTGGTCAACCGGAACTGATCCACGACCGCATCCTTCACGCTGACCATCGGCAGATCGTAGTGGAACCCGACGGGCGACAGCCGGTCCTGCAAATTCCAATCGTTTACGAACACGCTGAACAGCAGAATGACCGCCGGGGCGTTGTCGGCAGACAACGCTTTGAGCGCGAGACTCTCGTAGCAGACGCCTTTCGTCTCGTCCCCCGCGTCGTTCACCGCAAATTCAATGACGACGATGTCCGGTTTCACGTTTCCGTCGCGAAGCACATCGCGTTCATAGCGGATGATGCCCAGCTGGGAAGGCGTTCCTCCCACGCCCGCCTTGATGAGATGGATGTGGTCGCCGCCGTTTTGGCCGAACATCTCTTTAAATTTCCGATACGACTGGTAAGCGTAGCTTTCGGTATGAATCGGCTTGGCGCCGGCTCCCTGGGTAATCGATCCGCCGATATAGGCGATCGTGACGTCCTCGCCGCGCTTCGCCTTTTCGATCGCCTTTTGCAACCGGTGCACATTCCCCATATGTAACAGCGATTTCGCGATCATCTGACGATAGGCGTCCGATTCGAAATCGACCGCCGGCTCCGGTGAAATGTCCGGCACGTCGAAGCCGTCGTTCACATAGAACACGACGGTAGCGGTCGCCAGCTCTCCCGGCTGGTCAAACTCAAACGAAAATTTGCCCGGCACATGGTCATCTTCGGACAGGGGAGCATCGGCCAGCGTGATGATCACTTCGCTGCCGTCAGCCGGGCAGTCGGCGCGCAGGCGCGATCCCGACTCGTATTTGCTCGTCTTCCCCCAGTTTTGCAATTCAAATCCGACCGTCTTCGTCTGCCCGTTTTTCACTTTCACGGAGACTCCGATGCTGTGCACCAGTTTCCGGAATCCTTCGCAGCTTTTCAGCAATTTCAGGATTTGCTCGTCGTTCACTCCGCCGATGAATCTCGCGTTATCGGCCAGCCTTCCTTCCAGATAAATCTCCTGCGAAGGCTTGCCGTGCGGCCGCGGCGAAGCTTCGATGACCGACTCGAACATGACGAAGAAACCTTTTCGCTTTTCCGCAGGGTCCTCCGGCGCCACCGGACCTTCGGCCCCCGCATGCACTTTTGCGTCTTCCATCAGCCTGCCAACCTCTCTTTCAACCAAAAATCATCAAAAAGGATAATGCGTAAAAATCCGACCCATCCGGACTTGCCGGCGTGAACTCCCTTCGGCAACGGTTCGTCCGTCACAGGACATTCACCGAAAGAACCCGGCTTCGTAAGCGGATTCATACAAGAACAGTATGCAACGTCCGACGGCGAATGTCAAAGCGTTGCATACTGTTGCATGCCGAATGACGAACCTTCCGATCAGAATGAGACGGCGATCTTCCGCGCCGCTTCAACCGCGCGCGATACGATTTCATCCGCCTGATCGGGATGCTGATCCATTCCCTCCACGAACAACTGCTGAATATCCTTGACGCCGAGGAACGTGAACAGCGTTTTCACATATTGACTTGCAGGGTCCGCGCCGCCGTACACTCCCCCGTTCGCCTGAATGTGCAGCACTTTTTTCCCCTCGACGATGCCGACGGAGCCGCGCTCGGTGTATTTGAACGTTTTGCCGGAGACGGTGATCGTATCGAACCATGCTTTCAACCGGGTCGGGACGCTCAGATTCCAGAGCGGATTGGCCACGACGATTTTATCATGTTCCAGAAAACTCGCCGTAAACGAATCGAACAGCGTAAGCTTCTGCTGCTGGGCAGGCGTCAGCGCGTAAAACTTCTTCCCTTTCGCAAGTTCGTCCCAGGCGTTCAGCAGATCGGCGTCGATCTCCGGCACCTGTATCTCGTACACATTGATATCTTCAACCGCGTCGTCCGGATGATGCTCCCGGTACGTTTCCACAAAAGCGTCGGTCACCGTCATCGTTCGGGACGGGCGGCTGGTCAGCGGATGCGCTCTGACAACGAGAAGTTTTGGCATGATCATTCTCTCCTTTTCTATTTGTCGTTTGAACATTATTTGCCCGGGGATATATTTGGTGATGTCGGCTTTTCGGTTATGAGATCCCTTCTTGTCGGGTGCCGATCACAATTCATATCCTCGGCCGCGTGCAGCCGTGTGTTCTCCAGCGCGTTTTCCTCCGGAAATTTCCGCGCAAAGCCGGCAAGGTTTTTCCTTCAATCACATATTTTGCGGCAGCTTGAGGCTTATCGAAATATTGCACTCACCCCCCGAATTGTTTTAAAATTTGATCATTGATTTTTTTCTAGTTTTTGCACTCTTACACAGGAGATGATCCAAATTGGCCATGACACGCAATGCGAAAATTGTTGCCGAAGTCAAACGATTCATCGTCATCACGATCGGGGCAATCATCGCTTCCGTCGGCTTGGAATTGTTCCTCGTACCGAACAACATTCTGGACGGCGGAGTGATCGGCCTGTCTATCATCGCCGCAAAACTGTCCGACATCCGCATGAGTCTGTTCATCGTGCTCTTCAACATCCCCTTTCTTTTGATCGGGTTCCGCAAAATGGGCTGGAAATTCACCGTGCACACCTTGTACGGAGTCGTCATCCTCTCGGCCTTCACCGCCTACTGGCATCATTTTGAACCGCTCACGGACGATTTGTTCCTTGCGACCATCGTCGGCGCCGTCATCCTCGGCACGGGCGTGGGGCTCGTCATTCGCGCGGGCGGCGCGCTCGACGGTACGGAAGTCGTCGCCATCCTCGTCAGCCAGAGGAAGCCGATCTCCGTCGGCCAATTCATCATGGTGCTGAATGTCTTCATCTTCCTCCTCGCGGCGCTGACGGTGTTCAGCCTGGAAACCGCGATGTATTCGATCATCACGTATTTTATCGCCTATAAGATGATTGATATCGTTGTGGAAGGTCTGGAGGAAATGAAATCCGTCACAATCATTTCGGATCAGCCCGAAAAAATCGCGGACGCGCTGATGAAACAGCTTGGCCGAGGCGTAACGTACATACACGGCGAAGGAGCGTTTACGGGAGAAACCAGGAAAATCGTCTATACGATCGTCAGCCGTATCGAATTATCCGATCTGCGTGACGCCGTGAACGAGATCGATCCCAATTCCGTCGTCGCCATTCAGAACATCGCCGACGTAACCGGCAGCAATCTGAAAAAATCGGCCGCGCATTGATCCTGCGGACGTATTCGATCCCCGACTGGAAACGGCACAAGAAGAATCGCCCGCAAGAGGCGAAGAAAGGAACACAGGCGGACAGGAAGACTTCACCGAAACACGGACAGCGTGTTTCGCCGTGAAGTCTTTTTTATTCATTTTTTCGTCATGTTCCGTGCGCTTGGGGATGTGACGCTTTACCGCCGCGCGTCAGTCTGTTGACATCATGCTTCGATCGCGCATACGATAAATCAACTCGTGATATTCGTCCGGAAAGGGTGATGAACGGTGGCCGTCCATGTACGAGGGTCGGTACTCCATTACTTTGCCGAGGGCAATACGGCGCGCGGGTCGATCAGCCTGTACGATTCTTCCCTGCAAGATGTGAGCAAGCTGTACATCCTGAAAGGCGGACCCGGAAACGGAAAATCGACGCTGATCCGTTCGATCGGCGACATGATGGTCCATGAAGGCTTCGATATATGGCAGTTGCGGTGCGCACGGGATCACGCATCGTTCGACGGCGTGATCGTACCCGGGCTGAAGCTGGGCATCGTCGACGGCACCGCGCCTCACGCCGTCGAACCGGTCTTGCCCGGCGTGACCGGGCAAATCGTCAACCTCGGCGAAGCGTGGAACGAAGCGTTGTTATTCAGCCGGCGGCAGGAATTGCAGCGGCTTCGGCAAAAGGAAAACGATGCGTACGAGCAGGCGTATGCCGGTTTCGCACAGGCGCTCAAAATTCATGATGATTGGGAGGCCGTCTATATCGAAAATCTCGACGTTGAAGCGGTTAACCGGCTGGGCGATGAATGGATCGACAAACTGTTCGGCGGCCGAACCGTGCGGCGCACTCCCCGCGTCGACCGAAGATTTCTCGGCGCCGCCACGCCCGGAGGAGCGGTCGATTTCATTCCGAATCTGACCGCCGGACTCAGCCGCCGCTTTTTCCTCAAAGGCCGTCCGGGCTGCGGCAAATCGACGCTGCTGAAGAAGCTGGCCGCGGCCGCATCGGAACGGGGCTTCGACGTCGAAATCTATCATTGCGGATTCGACCCCGGCAGCGTCGATATGATCATCGTCCGTTCGCTCGGATTCGCCGTCTTCGACAGCACGAAACCCCATGAATATTTTCCCGAACGGGACGGCGACGAGATCATCGATCTGTACGAACTGTGCGTGCGCCGCGGCACGGACGAACGATATGAAACGATCATCTCCGCATGCGAGAAAGATTACTCCGCCGCGATGAAACGGTCGATCGGCTGGCTGAAAACCGCTCATGAGATTCATCTGAAAATGGAAAAAATATACGGTCAAGCGACGGATTTCAGCCTGGTGAATCAGATGCGCGATCGGATCGCGCAGGAGATCCGGACATGGATTCGCCAACAGCAGGGTGCTTGACCAACTGACCGCTTCGTCCGCTCACCGGATGTCCAGCCGGGTGGCGCGGAGCAACATGCGCGCAAGAGCGGGAAAGGAACGAAAGAAAGACGCGAGCGGTCCGGCCGCGCGGGAAAAACGGCTGCATTCATGGAGAAGCCGTCCCCAATAAAGCGGCCTGTTCACGGCGGCGCTTGCGGCCCTCTCGTACTCGCGGCGCCATCCTTCCGCATCAAGATCGCCGCTCAAATAACGGTGGGTGATGTCGCCGCATATCTTGGCCGTGTAGAAGGCGATGGACATCCCGTCTCCGCATAACGGCGGAATCATCAATCCGGCATCGCCGATGCACGGGTAATCTTCCCACAGGCGCGGCCGCCGGTCCAGAATGACGGGATAAACCGCCGCATCCGATTGCGGAACGGGTGAGGCGCCGCGCAAGCGCTTCGCCAGAACCGGATGGCGCATTGCCGCCGCGAGCAGTCTCCCTGCCGCCGTCCCCGCATACGCCGAAGTCCGGGCCTCCCCGGCCTTCGTCCCGCCCGCCGACCAAGACGGATCATTGCCCTCTTCCGCGCCATTCGGCAACAGCCCCGCCAGGTTAACGATCCCGCGTTCCACCGGAGCGATGCCGATATAGCCTCCGCCCGGCATGAGGTACAATTCCACCGATGAACCGGGATCGATGCCCGTCAGATGGCATTTCAGCCCGATGTAAGCGTTCCCCGCTTCAAGATTCCCGCGATTTTCGCGGTTCACGATGCGCGAGCGATTGCCCCAGGCGGCGATCACGGCTTTCGCCCGAACGTTCGCCGTTTCCTTCCCCCTTCTCATCTCGACGGCATACGCCTCGCCTTCCCGGTCGACGCGCGTGACGATCGTTCCGGGCAACAGCTTCGCGCCCGAACGCACCGCCGCTTCATGCAAAGCCGCATCCAGCGCAAAACGGCTGATCCCGTAAGCGGGTTCCGGAAGCGGCATCTTCACCGCGCTCCGCCGGCCGGTGACGATGACCGCTTGCTCTATGAGCGCAGGCTCCAGTTCCCGAACAGCATCCAGAAGCCGCATCTCCTGCAAAGTCCGCCTCGCTTCCGGCGACATGAACTCCCCGCACACCTTGTGCCGGGGAAACGAACGCCGGTCCACGCACAGCGTTTTCCAGCCTCGGTCCGCCAGCACCTTGGCCGCGCTGCTCCCCGCCGGTCCGGCCCCCGCCACAATCACATCGTACTCGGTGCCGACATCGCGTATCATACTCGCTTTCCCCCCCCTCCTCGCGTCACAGCGTCACAGATGTCCGCCCTGCGTCCACTCTCTTGCGCCTTTGCGGCATGCGCCTTCCTGCTGCCCGGCAGGCAGCATGTCTTGTCTTTTCATCACTTTCATGTCACGGCGTCCCCGATATCCTTGGGAATGATGACGGCGTATCTGAACAGCGACCGCCACGACACTTCCGCATCGTGAGCGATCAGGTTTGCGCGCAAATGTTGTCTGAGTCCTTCCCAATCGGCCTTGCGAAACCCTTTGGCGACGGACAAAGGGCCGTCATGACGTATGTACCGGTTGCTCGAAATGAGCCGCGTGATGAGCCAGACCGCGGCCCATGGGACGACATGCCTGTGAATATCCTGGATGACGACGCCGATCCGGCTCGCGCTGACCATTTTCGCAACGACGAGGGTCAGATGTTCCGTCGCAAAATGATGCAAAAACTGTGATGCGGTGACGATGTCCGCGCACCGGTCTTCCAGGGAAAACAAATCCGCCTGCCGAACCGACACCCGCGGTTCATCGCGATACATTTCCTCCGCTTCCCGGCACGCATCGGACGACCGGTCGACGGCGACGATTTCCAACGCGACGCCTTTCCGGTCCGCCCAGCGCAGAAGGGCCCGATTCACATCGCCGGAACCGGCGCCGATATCGAGGATCGTCAGCCGCTTAGGCCTTCCCGCCCGCTTCCACAACCTCTCCACGCCGTACCGGACGGGAGAAGCGGCGCCTAGCAGCCGATTCAATCGCCTTAGATGGCGGTATGCCTGACGTAATTCCTCCCCTCCCGCCCGCTCATCATCCATCCATTCCGGTTCCGTGGCGCGCCGCCGCAGTTTGCGAATCAATTCGCGCCGACCTCCGACCGATCCAGCCTGCTTCCGCCGCCGTCGGCACTCGTGCGGGCGTACATCAGATCTTCGCCCTCGCCGCGCTCGCTGAACGAGCGTTCGCGCGATCGGTCGTTCCGGTCAGGCACGAACCAGGAGAAAGGCTGCTCCCCGCGCACACAGGTAAACGTCGCCATCTCCACCGTCAATCCGGGACCGAACGCCATCGCCACCCCCGGCGATGACGACTCGCCGCTCGCCAGAAAGGCGTCCATCATATCGGCCATCACGAACAGAATCGTCGCGGACGACATATTGCCGAAGTTCCGGAGTATGCGGCGGCTCGACGCGATCGCTTCCTCCGGCAACCCGAGCGTATCCCGCACCGTATCGAGAATCGCCCGGCCTCCAGGGTGGATCGCCCATCGTTCCGCCCGCGCCGATTCGAGATACGTACGCACATGATCGCGGATGGCGCCTCCAATCAGGCGCGGGACGTTCGGAGACAAATACAGTTCGAACCCAAAGTCTCCCACTCGCCATGTCATATCTTGCGCGCTATCCCTAAGCAGCAGCGTTCGGCTTTCGTGCAGCGCGATTCTGGGCCGTTGGCGGCCGTCGGCCGATCCGATCACGCAGGAGGAGGCTCCGTCGCCGAAAAACGAGGCGGCGACAAGTTGCTCCCTGTCACGGCTCGGCTGGATGTGAATCGTGCACAATTCCACGGAGACGACCAACACTCTCGCCTCCGGATCACTCGCGGCAATTCGCCGCGCAAGATTGATCGCCGCAAGCCCCGCCGCGCATCCGGTGAAAATGACCGGGATGCGCGTGACGGACATGGGCAGCAGAAGCCGGTGGACGAGTTCCGCATCCAGCCCGGGCACATATTGCCCGGTGCAGCTCACCGTGATCAGATGCGTGATTGACTCCGGATGGACGGAACTGCAGGCGAGCGCGCGTTGCGCCGCTAGCGCCGCCAGCGGCAGAGCGTGCTTCTCGTATACCTTCATCCGCTCGGCGGTCGTCGGAGGCGGCGCCAGCGATCCCGGCGCGTAGCGGCAATACGGGGGATCTTCGAGCAAATTCGGTTCGCATGTGTATCGGGTATCCACCCCGCAGGTGCGGAATATGCGCTTCGCGAATCGGGCGCTTTCCGGGTCGCCGCGCAGAGCGCTCGCCATCCGCTCGCCGGCCTTCGCCTGTTCGACGAGATGTTCGGGAACCGCGATGCCGATGCCCAATATGGAAGGAACATGATCCGGCGAGTTCGTCATATGCAGTCACCTCTCATGATCGTTTGCCGGCAATTTCCGGTGATATGTGTATGGTATTCATATCCATGCCGCCTTATACGGTTCCACCTAAAAACGAAAAAAGGAAGCCGAAAGCGGCTTCCCCATTTCACACTTGCGCCTTACGCGCCGTATTCGATCCTTTCAATTAAAGACACTTCAGCGGCTCCATTCAGTCCGACGTTGCTGGCCGCCGTACCGTTCCGAATGCATCACGTCCTCCATCGGATACATCGTCTTTGGCGGCGGATCGGCGGCGGGATATCCGATGCCGATGATGGCCACCACACGATAAGATTCCGGAATCTTCAGCTTGTCCCGCACATATTGTTCGCGTCTCGCCGACTCTTCCGCATCCTCCGAATGGTACACCGCCCCCCAGGCCGCTCCCAGTCCAGACGATACGGCGGTCAACCAGACGAATCCTCCCGCAATCGATGCGTCCTGCAGCCAATACTTGCTGACCTGCGGGCTGCCGATGATGACGACGCCCATCACCGCCTCCTCAAGCCATTTCATATACGGAGTCGTCTGCGCCAGCTGATTCAGCATCGCGCGGTCCGTCACGAGAATATATTCCCTGGACTTGAGATTATTTCCCGCCGGAGCCAGATAGAGAGAACGGCGGATTCGATCAACCGCCTCCTGCGGCAATGGGTCCGGTTTGAAACGCGTGATCTCGCGTCTTTTCTCGATGGCTGTTAAGACATCCACCCTGTATCCCTCCTGTTATACTCGGTTTTAACCAGTATCTCATGATTCCCCCAAAACCACAAATATGAATTTCGGGTGAATTTCGAGCGGACGGCTCATGAAACAGGATCATGATTGAAACGAAGAGACCGGTTGAATATAACCCTCAAGAAAAGCTGCGAAACGGCCAAGATCCATGCGAAAAAAGCTTCCACCACACCCGCGCGGTGTGATGGAAGCTTTGCATTAGACGAATTGTGAACATAATTCCCGGGAACGTTATCGTTTATTTTGCGATCTCCTTCACTTCGCCCGGCGCAAGATGAACATGCTCCGCCGGCACTTCGTGCACGTGCTCTTCGGCCGCTTTCATCTCCTTCTTCTTCGCGATTCTGCGCTTCAGGTACAGACCGAGCACAAGGAGCGGTACGACCGTCACGGTCAAGTACAACGATACATCCTTCACCATTCCCTCCGCCGCGCGCCCGAACGCGTAAAACAGAACGCCGACGACATAAAACTTCACCGCACGGCCGAGCGCCGCGTACGCAATCAGTTTCCACAGCGGGAAGCTCAAAAAGCCGGACAAAATCGTGAACACTTTGAACGGAATCGGCGTGAAGGCTCCGATCAGGATGGCGGCTTCGCCGTTTTTTTGGAACAATCGGTTCGCGGCATCGATCCATTTCTTTTTCAAAATCCGATACAACACCGCCTTGCCGAGAAGCTTGCCGATCAAGTAACCGATCGGGGTTCCCAGCAAACAGGCGATGTAACCGACCGTCGCGAGCCATAACGCATCGGAGGGAGCGATCAAGCTCAAAGAAACCTGAGTGAAGAATGCCGGAATCGGGAATATGATCGCATCAATAAACGAATGGATAACGAGCCCCCAAGCTCCGTAATTTTCGAGAAATTCGACGATGCTCTGAAACATTTCCCAACTCCTTTGATCAGACATCAATACATGCACATTTCGCCTACATCGATGAACGCATATTGCCTACCATCAATGGATGAACCTCGATCTGACCTTCCGATCTCGCGGCGATGAAATCGCGCAATTTCCCGGTATACACAAGTTCCAATGACTCGGCGGTTGAAAAATCCGACGGAGTCGTCATGGACGGTGACTTCGGAACGAGCCGCAATCCCGCTTGTTCGAAAAGAAAAGCGACAAACTGCGAGCAGAAAAAGGCATAGTTTCTCCTAATCTGGATCTTAAAAAGGACGCCGAATAATCCAAGGAAATTATACTTGTAGCGATGCGCCTCTTTTTCAAATCTTCTAATGCTGTCGCGGATATGATGATATTGTTTCTCGCTGACGACACACTTGTAGATGGCACAAGGAGCGTCGCGGAACAACTCCCCGCCGAAATCCTCTCTCACGAAGCCGCCGACGAACGGGTTTGCCGGCCGTTTGCGGCCGAAACTGTAGACTTCCGTCAATCCGGGATCAAAAGCGATCGATGCGTGATTCAATGGCGCCTTCGTATATAGCCGAATCAACCGAGCAAGCCATGTCCCCGTATCCGTAAGCACGATATATATCGGTTTGTCAGCCACGAATTCATTCACATCCATTGTTATACATTATGATCTACAATAGACTCGTGTTGAAGTATATCAATTATATTATAATCGATCAAGAAAATTCTTGTAGACCTATTTTCATCATTTATAAACGGAGACACCTTTCGGAAGGTTGCACAAATATCAGGAACATTCCGATTTATCACGCATCCGGATCGAAAGTTTGATAGTCAGACGCGCCGGTCAGCACCAAACATCGTTTGCGGGCATCATCCCTGCTGGAAAACAGGCCGATTCGCGTTCCTGAGGACCGATCCCGTGAAGCTGAATCCCATCCAAGAAAAAAACCGGGCAATAAACCCGGTCAAGCAAATCATCAATCCGGCGCCAGCGTCATCCTTTCATTCGATATAGGCATTCGCATGCCGCACCATACGCCGACGGCGCTCCGCCGCTGGCCGGCAAACCATACGCATCAGCTCAACAACGTGATCACAAGCAATTCGTACAACACCAAAGGCAGAATCACCTGCGAAGCCGGATTGTAGAAGCCCGGGAAAAACGCCCGGTAATGGCTTGAATCGGGAACGCTCACATACAAATATCGATGATCGACTCCGGTTACGGTCCCCTCGATGATTTGCCCATCCACCGTCTGCACGCGTACTTGACGGTTCAAGCATCCGCTGCAGCACTGCCTGATTGTATCTCTGATCCTGTGCAACGTTTGGACGGTATCCGGATCAGCCTGATAAACACATGTCATCCGCATTCACCCTCGCATCGAATCGTTTCATTATACCTTATGCATGGGCAAATGATCCGTTCCTGCTCCAGCCTGATTCGGGCGAAAAAATATACCTTTACCGTATTCATATGCGGCATACCGCTTCTTATACTGCACATTTTCGTGAATTGTACCGCACATTTTCGCGCATGCCGCTCGACGCGGCTTGCGCGCCACTGTTCGTCCCCCGCTCGTCAACCTGTTCGTCCTGCATCATGCTGCGACTTTGCCTCATGCCGCAATCCGGCACCCATGCGCGGCTTCTTTGCGTCCTGTTCAACCGCAACCTCCATCGGGTTTGCGTCAAGACGCAACATCGGCTTCATGATCGATTTCTTCCAACGCCATACTTGTCGGCATCAACAGCAAGTGTCCGCAGATGTCACTTGACGGTATCATACAGAACGCACGTCGGCTTCGCGACAAATTTTGCTAAGCATAACCCTCAGGTACACGGTCATCCTAAAGTACGGAACACCCAAATTCTCGAAGAAAGGGAGTTGCGTATGAGAAAATTGGCATTATCCTTCGTCGCTGCATTGTTGCTTTTTGCGACGCCGACCACAGTTTTCGCAGCGGGTAATCGCGATGATAACGGCAACACGATGCGCGGCAACCAAATCGTCAATCGTTTAAACGCCGACGTCAATGATGCGACCGGCCGTATCGAAGATGATCTGCGAATGAACGGCAACCTGACAAACAGGGGAACGATTGACGGCAACAACGTATACCGTCGCTATAACACGAACTGGAACAACAATATGACGACGCGGACATACGATAACGGCACCATGTACCGCGCGACTGCCGTAAATGACAACGATACGGACTGGGGATGGCTCGGTCTTCTCGGTCTGATCGGTCTTGCTGGTTTGATGGGTCGCGGCCGCGAACGTCGGGACGTTAAATAATCTGACGAGACGTACAATCAAATCCAGGTGATAAATCGAATATAAATAAAACAATTGGAAAGATCATACGTGATATGCAATCGGTAAAACCGGCTTCACCGAAGGTGAATCAGTCATACGAAGGGTGCAGGGGAAGATTCCCTGCGCTCTTTTTCCTGACGCGGTTCTTGACGGATCGCCGCATCTGTTCTTTCATAAAGAAAATGCCGTGCTATCCTTTATGTATCCTGACCAATGTGCGCATTCGTTAACCGCCGTTTACCGCGAAACGTTTTCCATCCGATAACGTTCGCCGACAGTGGATAATCTTGCGAGAATTATGTAGAATGATATGGAATTATGCCGATTCTAACGGCGGTAGAACAAACATGCCGGCAATGCATAGTTACATACCGCTGATTTTTATTCGAGAATGGGAAAGAAGGTACACTTGTGTTTGTTGCTCACGATTGGAAATGGTATGAAGTCATCGACACCGGCGGCGGAGAAAAACTGGAGCGTTGGGGAAACATCGTGTTAAGGCGCCCCGATCCGCTCGCCATCTGGCCGATTCAGGACCGCAAAGGATTATGGGACAAGGCGGACGCGCGCTATCACCGCAGTTCGACGGGCGGCGGACATTGGGAGTTTGCGAGGCCGTTGCCCGAACGTTGGACGATCAGCTATGATTGTCTGTCGTTCCATGTTCGTCCCACCGGATTCAAACATACCGGATTGTTTCCGGAACAGGCGGTGAACTGGCGCTGGATTATGGACAAGATTCGCTCCGCGGGAAGGCCGATCCGCGTTCTGAACTTGTTCGCGTACACAGGAGGCGCGACGCTTGCCGCGGCGGCCGGAGGGGCGGAAGAAGTCGTACACGTCGACGCGGCCAAAGGCATGGTACAGTGGGCCAAAGAAAATCTCGAGCTGTCGAAGCTCACCGACCGCACGGTGCGGTTCATCACCGACGATGTGTTCAAATTTGTGCAGCGCGAGCAGCGGCGGGGACGCAAATACGACGCGCTCATCATGGACCCGCCTTCTTACGGGAGAGGACCGCGGGGTGAGACCTGGAAACTGGAAAACGATCTGTATCCTTTTCTTGAGGAATGCCTGAACATTTTGTCCCCCAATCCGTTGTTCGTGCTGGTGAATTCGTACACGACGATGATCTCTCCCTCCGTCCTGAAGAACGTCATGACGTTAACGCTGCAGCGTAAATTGGGAGGAAAAATAACAACCGGAGAAATCGGTCTGCCCGTCACCGCGTCGGGGATCGTATTGCCCGCAGGAATATTGGGACGCTGGGAGAGATAGACGATGATCCCGATCTTATATGAGGACAATCATGTGCTTGTCGTGGTGAAACCGCCGAACGTCCCCAGCCAGGAAGACGAAAGCGGCGACCCGGACATGCTGACGCTGCTGAAGCGGGATATCAAGGAGCGCTATCAAAAGCCGGGCAATGTCTTCCTGGCGCTCGTTCACCGCCTCGACCGGCCTGTCGGCGGCGTCATGATGTTCGCCAAAACATCCAAGGCCGCTTCCCGTCTGTCGGAAGAAGTGCGCACTCGGAACATCCATAAGCGGTATCTGGCGGTCGTACACGGACGGCCGTCGCCGGATGCGGCCAGACTCGAACATTATCTTGTCAAGAACAACCGGACGAACACCGTAACGGTGACCCATCGGCAGGACCCGATGGGCAAGCTGGCAGTTCTGCACTATGAATGGCTGGCGTCAAACGGCCCGTACAGTCTTGTCGGCGTCACGCTGGAGACGGGAAGGCCGCATCAGATCCGCGTGCAGCTGGCGCATATCGGCTGCCCGATCTTCGGCGACCAGCGATACGGCGCAAACATGAACAAAATCGGACAGCAGATCGCTCTCTGGTCGCATCAGCTGTCCTTCACGCATCCTGTTAAGAAGGAACGGATGAGCTTCACCTCTCCGCCGCCCGACGTCACGCCGTGGAACCTTTTTCACCTGGAACACGTTCAGTAGAATTGGGCTGAGCGTTTGCAGCCGGCCCGCGCACTCATCATACACACGAAATTAGGAGAATTTGCATGAAAAACCTTTGGCCCTTGCAAAAAACATGGCTTTTCTTGCTGTTATGCGTTTGTTCCCTGCTCGTTGTCGCCGGCTGTGAAAGCGGCTCGATCAACGACGGTCAGCCATCCGAACTGTCGCACAACGACGACGCGGGACAAACGTCGGAAACCGCGGACCTCATTCCGGATACCGGAGACGCTGCGGGCGAAACGCGCGTGGAACCGTACACTACCGAAGCGATGCTGGTCGCCGTCGGCGACATCATGGTGCACTCTCCGCAGCTCACGGCGGCCTATTCCGTGACGACCGCCACCTACAACTTCGATGACAACTTTGAATATGTGGCGCCGATCCTCCAAACCGGAGACTGGGTCATCGGAAATTTGGAAACGACGCTCGCGGGTCCGGCCTACCCGTACACCGGCTATCCGGTGTTCAACAGTCCGGACGAACTGGCGGACGCTTTGGTCAATGCGGGATTCAACATTTTGGGCACGGCAAACAACCATTCGTTTGACCGAAGAGAACCCGGCGTTCTACGCACGTTGGAGCAATTGAGGAAACGCGGCCTGGTCACGGTCGGAACCAACAGTTCTCCGGAAGAGATGGAACATATTCCTATCGTGACGAAAAATAATATAGCCATGGCGCTTCTCGCCTATACGTACGGTACGAACGGCATTCCCGTGCCCGAAGACAAGCCTTATTTGATCAACCTGATCGATGAAACCAGGATGAAACGGGACATTGAAAGAGCCCGCCGGGAAGGCGCGGACGTCGTGACCATCCTGCTTCATTACGGCAACGAATACGACAGAATGCCGAGCAAGTATCAGAAAGATCTCGCGCTTAAACTGATCTCCTGGGGCGCGGACGTCATCCTGGGCAGCCACACGCATCTTGTTCAACCGTACGAATATGTGGACACCGAAGATGAGAACGGCAACCCGCGACGCGGCGTCGTCATCTATTCATTAGGCAATTTTATTTCCAACCAGGGGCCGGAGCATGATCTGCCGCTGTATACGGATGTCGGCGTCATCTTTAAGCTCCAGATCAAGAAACATTATCCGGAGGAAAAAATCGAACTCGGGGTCGTCGAGACGATTCCGACCTGGGTGCACAAATACCGTGATGCAACGAAACGGTATTACCGCATCCTGCCGATCGAACAAGTCGTCACCGAGCGAAACGACAAATGGCTGACGGATAAAGACTACGCGAAACTGGCGGCCTATCTGGACGAGATGACCGCGCACCTGCAGTCGCTGGCCGTTCCCGTTTCAGACAAACCATAACATAGCGGCGGCGGCCGCCAGTCCGGTCATTCAAACAGAAAAGCGCTCTCCGCAACGGGGAGCGCTTTTTCTTATGTTCTTCTCGGTTCTTCTTTCTTGGTTCGCACCTGTGGTTTCCTGTTTGGGGATCGGGATGCGCTTGGACGTTGTTGTTTGGCAGTATGACGGGAAGCCCCGCACTCACCGCAACCGTCGGCAACGCGGTTCGCTTTCGTTCACATGTTCGGCTTAGTTCACCTGGCGCACGGAATCGTTCGCCGCTCCGTTCTCCGTGCGTTCGGGGACAATCTTTCCCATCAGGAAGACGAGCAGTTTCTGATTATGTTCGGACAGTGCTCCCAGCCTCGAAACGAAATACTTCTTTCTGATCTCGATGCCGCGCTCGTATTGGCTCCTTCCTTTTTCCGTAACCACCAGCCAGACGATGCGGCGGTCGTATTCGTCGCGTTGACGGACGAGAATCTCATTCTTCTCCATGCGGTCGACCAGCGTGGAGATGGCGGCAGGCGAAATGTTCAAATGTGAGATCAGATCGGAAGGCTTCGCACGCTCCATGGAGAGAATTCGCTCCAAAGCGTGCAACTGCACCTCGGTGAGATCCGGCGCAAGTTCCCTCTCCATATAAGCCTGGTAGTCACTCTGCATCCTCAGCCAAAGCTTGGCAAACTGTTCAGAAACCATCACGAACCCCCTGACCCACAACCTTATTCGATTCCATTATATCACAATGGTCACAAATAAAAGCGCAAATTTCCCAAAATGGTTCCGTTGCTAGATTCGGATGATATCGATGATGCGTTGGTCTTTTGTTAACGGGATGACCTGTTTCCCCGTCGAGCGCCGTTCATCGATCGGAATGTCTTCCGTGAACACCGCCATCGGCTCGCCTTGATCCGGCACGACGGTCAACGTATACGGCAACGTCACGACGAAGGCGGAGACAAGTTCGGTGCCGTTGGAACGGACGCGTTTCCCCTCCTTGAACTCGAACGTGGCGACGCCCTTGCCGCCCCGTCCCTGTTTCGGATAATCGGCCACGAGCGTACGCTTCGCATAACCGCGATCGGAGAACACAAGCACTTCGCCCTCATCTTCATGCAGCCACAGACCGCCGATGACTTCGTCGCCCTCCGCCAGACTGATGCCCCTCACGCCGCCGGATACGCGCCCCATCGAACTTACTTCCTTTTCATCGAACCGTATGCTTTGGCCGAACTTCGTGATCAGCAACAGATCGCGGTCATTGGCGCTCAGCTGCACATCGATCACTTCATCGTCGCCCGACAGCTTGCACGCCGCAACCGCCGTCTGCCGGTTCGTCGAATATTCGGCGAGCGGCGTCCGCTTCACCTGGCCGTATTTCGTCAAAAAGACAAGGCTTTTGTCCTCCGCGGAAAAATCTTTCACCGGCACGACGCTGACGATCTTGTCATCCCTGGTGATCGGAATCACATTGACGAGCGCCGTCCCCATATCCTTCCATTTGAATTCCGGTATCTGATGCACAGGAAGATGGTAATACTGGCCTTTGTTCGTGAAAATGAGCAGGCTGTCTACGGTGTTCACCTCAAACAGATAGCGTACATAATCGCCTTCCTTCATGCCCGTCGATTCCGTATCCCCTCCGGAACGGGTGTACGACAGCATGCTCGTCCGCTTGATATACCCCTCGTTCGTCAGCACGACCTTCACGTCTTCCGGCGCGACCAGCACTTCGAGATTGACCTTGATCTCTTCCACTTCGCCGCGAATCTCGGATCTTCTGTCGATGCCGTACTTGTCGCGGACTTCGCGCAGTTCGTCCTTGATGACCTTCAGCAATTTCCTTGGATCTTCCAGGATGCCGCGCAAATGGGCGATCAGCTTGTTCACTTCCGCAAGCTCTTTCTCCACCGCGTGAATCTCCAGATTGGTGAGCCGGTACAGTTGCAGGGTCAGGATCGCGTCGGCTTGCCGCTCCGTGAACCCGAACTTGCTCACCAGATTTTGCTGCGCATCCTGGCGGTTCTTGGACGCTTTGATGGCCGCGATGATGTCGTCCAGAATGTTCAGCGCCTTGACGAGCCCCTCCAATACGTGGGCTCTGTCCTCCGCCTTCTCCAGATCGAATCGCGTCCGGTTGATGACGACCTCTTTCTGATGCTCCAGATACGCCTCCAGCATTTCCTTCAGTCCGAGCTGTTTCGGCGTTTTGTTGACGATCGCCACCATATTGAAGTTGTACGTCACCTGCAGATCGGTCTTTTTGAACAAATAGTTCAGAATCCCTTCCGCGTCGGCGTCCTTGCGCAGTTCGACGACGATCTTGAGACCGTCGCGGCCGCTCTCGTCGCGCACCTCGGCGATGCCCTCAACCTTCTTCTCCAGCCGGATGTTTTCCATCGCCGTGACGAGCCGGGCTTTATTCACCTGATACGGTATTTCCGTAATGACGATCTGCTGTTTGCCCGAGCGCAGCGTCTCGATTTCCGTCCTCGCGCGGATATAGATGCGGCCCCTTCCCGTGCGGTACGCTTCGCGGTTGCCGTCGCCCGCCATGATGATGCCGCCGGTGGGGAAATCCGGCCCTTTGACGATCTGCATCAATTCGTCCAGAGAAAGATCGGGACGATCCAACAGGGCGATGCAGGCGTCGATCACTTCCCTGAGATTGTGCGGCGGGATTTCCGTCGCAAAGCCGGATGAGATGCCGCTGACGCCGTTCACCAGCAGGTTGGGAAACCTGGATGGCAGCACGACGGGCTCCTTCGCCGTATTATCGAAATTGTCCTTGAACTGCACGGTCCGCTTGTCGATATCCCGCAGCAGCTCCATGGCGATCGGCGATAACCTTGCTTCCGTGTAACGCATCGCCGCCGCCGGGTCGTCATCGATCGATCCCCAGTTGCCGTGTCCGTCTATCAGCACATGTCCCATTTTCCACGGCTGAGCCATTCTGACCATGCCCTCATAGATCGACGAGTCGCCGTGCGGATGATAGTTGCCCATCACATCCCCGACCGTCTTCGCCGATTTGCGGTACGGTTTATCCGGCGTGTTGCCGGCCTCGTACATCGCGTACAGGATTCTGCGCTGCACCGGCTTCAGACCGTCGCGAACATCGGGAATCGCCCGATCCTGGATGATATATTTCGAATAACGCCCGAACCGATCGCCGACGACCTCCTCCAGATAAGCGGGCAGGAAAGTTTCCGATACGTTCACTTACGATCACCTTCTATTCCTCAAAGTCGGTAAAATCCACGTTCTCGATAATCCACCGCTTGCGCGGATCGACCTTATCCCCCATAAGCGTCGACACGCGCCGTTCCGCCTTGGCCGCATCCTCGATGCGCACCTGAAGCAGAGTCCGCGTCTCCGGGTTCATCGTCGTTTCCCACAGCTGCTCCGGATTCATTTCGCCGAGACCTTTGTACCGTTGCAGTTCCACGCCTTTGCCCAGCTCTTTCACGATGCGCTGCAGCTGCTCGTCCGTCCAGGCGTATTTGACGATTTGCTGCTTGCCGCTTTTCTTCGACACCTTGTACAGAGGCGGCTGGGCAATGTACACCATGCCCGTGTCGATCAGCGGTTTCATATAGCGGTAGAAAAACGTGAGCAGCAACACCTGGATATGCGCGCCGTCGGTGTCCGCGTCGGTCATGATGATAATTTTGCTGTAATTGCTGTCTTCCAGAACGAAATCCGACCCGATGCCGGCTCCGATCGCCGCGGTGATCGCCTGATATTCCTCATTCCGCAAAATATCCGCCAGCTTCGCCTTTTCCGGATTCATCGGCTTGCCTCTCAGCGGCAGAATCGCCTGATACCGCGAATCGCGCCCCTGCTTCGCCGAACCGCCTGCGGAATCGCCCTCGACGATGAACAGTTCGTTGCGCGTAAAATCTTTGGATTGAGCGGGGGTCAGCTTGCCGTTCAGGTTGGAGCTTTGATTTTTGCCTTTCTTGCCGCTGCGCACTTCCTCGCGCGCCTTGCGCGCCGCTTCGCGCGCTTTCGCGGCCTGGATCGCCTTCTTCAGCAGGTTCTGCGCCGTTTGCGGATTTTCTTCGAGGAAGACCGCCATCCGCTCGGCGACGACCGCCTCCACCGCGCTCCGCGCCTCCGCGCTTCCGAGTTGATCCTTCGTCTGGCCGACGAATTCGACATCGGACATCTTGATGTTGACGACCGCCATCATCCCTTCGCGCAGATCGACGCCGTCGAGATTTTTCTCCTTCTCCTTGAGCAGGCCGACCTTTCGCGCGTAATCGTTCATCACTCTCGTGAACGCCGCTTTGAAACCGGTCTCATGAGTGCCGCCGCCGCGCGTCGGAATCGAGTTCACGAAGGAGATGATCGTCTCCGTGTACCCGTCGTTGTACTGAATCGCGACCTCCACCTCGATGTCGTCCTTCTCGCCGGTGAAATGGATCGGCTCATGCAGCGCCGTCTTGCCGTCGTTCAAGAACGCGACGAATTCGCGGGCGCCGCCCGTGTAATGGAACGTGTCCCGGTTGCCGGTCCGCTCGTCGCGCAGGTGGATCGTCAATCCCGAATTGAGGAAAGCGATTTCCTGCAGCCGTTCGGCCAGCTTGTCGTACTGGACGGAGATGCCTCCGGGAAACACCCGGCGATCCGGCTTGAACGTCACCTTCGTGCCCGTCTTGTTCGTTTTGCCGATCACTTCAAGTCCGGTCACCGGTTCCCCCACATGTTCCACACCATCTTCGTCCACCCAATATTCATAACGCTGTTTATGAATCAACCCGTCACGGCAAATTTCCACTTCCAGCCATTCGGACAGCGCGTTCGTGACCGAAGCGCCCACGCCGTGCAGGCCGCCGGATTTTTTGTATCCGCTGCCGCCGAATTTGCCGCCGGCATGCAGGACGGTGAACACCACCTGCGGCGTCGGAATGCCGATCCTGTGCATGCCCGTCGGAATCCCCCGGCCGTTATCCTCGACGGTGATCGAGTCATCGGCATGGATCGTCACAGCGATCTGCGTGCAATATTTCGCCAGATGTTCGTCCACTGCATTATCGACGATCTCCCATACGAGATGATGAAGTCCCGATGCGGAGGTGCTGCCGATATACATGCCCGGACGCTTGCGAACGGCGACAAGCCCTTCAAGAACCTGGATGTCGTCGGCACCATAATCGTCGGCTCCTCTTCTCGCCGCATCCGGCGATATTTCGAACAGATCGAGCTGTTCTGTCATGCGCGTTCCTCCCTCGTCCTTTATTTTGATAGTATAGAATTAACTTCCTGATCATTGCAAGCCTGAATTATCATCAGCCTTTCAAGCCAACTGCTCCAGAAGGCGTTCATAATCGTCCAGGGAGACATCCGCGCGAAGCGCCTCGATCGTCGCATCCGCATATGCGGCCGCCTCCGCCGCGAGACGTTCCGCCATCGCCTTGGCGGCTTCATCGAATACGCGCTCATAATGCGCCAGGAACGTCTGCTGTTGTTCCGCGGCCAAACGTTTCAGCCGTTCGGCGAGCGACTGTTCCAGCGATTGTTTCAGCGCCTGTTTGCCCCCTTGCTCGAAGAAGTGCCGGTTGCCGCGGTAAGCGCTTCTGATCGTCTTCCATTCGTCCGCATCCGCGGCCAACTCGACTTCGCAGGCGGGGATTTCCCACTCGACCGCCGCTCTCTGCGGCGTCGCGAACCCTTGCAGCATCTCGTGCAGCTGCTGCGACCACGCGTCATAGATCTGGCTCAATTGCCGCTCCATGAACGCTTCGATGCGCATCGTCGTCGCCCTCAATTCCTGGCTCATGTCGTATGACAAATAATGAAGCAGTTCATCGTATGCCGCATTCAATTTGTCCTTGTCGCCGATCGATGCATCGGCGAAGGTGGAAGGATTGAAAGCGACGTTGTAAAGCTCCCCGAAGCGGAACGACACTCGCTGCGCCACATAATAGATCAGTTCCTGAATCTCCTTCCGCAGTTCGTCGATCCGCCGTCCTGTCGGGCCGTCCGCCAGCAGCCGAACGGCATTTTCGCGCCCCTGCTCCAGCTTGCGGGTTTGCGTCTCCCGATCCTGCTGCGCCTTCGCCATCGCTGCGATCCATTCCGCGAGCGCTTCGCGTACCCGCCCGAGTTCCGCTTCTCCTCCGCGCAGGCTCATCTCCGCCAGTTCATGATGGACGAATTGATAAAATTCCGCTTCGAACGCCGGCAGACCGGACGCCGCATAAGCGGACTCGTCGCCGCTTTCCAGAGCCTGAATCGCGCGCATGCTCGACACCGGGAAAATGCGGGGCTGGCGTATGCCAAACGTTTCCAGATTGTGCCGCACATGTTCGACCACCTGTCCCAGTTCCGCTTCGTCCGATGCCAGATCGGCGGCGTTCACGATGAAAAACATCTTGTTCAACGCGAACATATCCTTCACGCGTCCCAGTTGCAATAAAAATTCCCGGTCCGCATGGGAAAAGGCGTGATTGTAATATGTGACGAACAGGATGGCATCGGCGTTCTTGATATAGTTGAACGCCACATCCGTATGCCGGGCGTTGATCGAATCCGCTCCCGGCGTATCGACCAGAATCATCCCCTGTCTGGCAAAGGCGCTGTCCGCATACAGATCGACCTTCTCCAGGAAGCAGGCTTGCGTTTCATCGGCCACCGCGCGGCGGTAAGCCCCGACGTCGACCGTCTCTTTGCCGCCGAGCTTCGGCCGGTAATGTTCCCAGCCGTTTCGCACGGCCCGCAGGAACGCCACATGCACCTTGGCGCCGGCGGAAGCGGAACGAAGATCCGCGCGGTCGATCGCGGCCGGAAGTTCGTCTTCTCCGTCCGGCATCGGCAAATGCAGTTTGTCCATCGACAGACGGACGTCCGCCAGCATCGCCTCCCTGGTCTTGTAGTGCAGGACCGCTTGACCGTTCCGAACCTCGCCGGAAGGCGGCAGCACCGAATTGATCGCCGCCGTCGTCGGGTTCGGCGAAACGGGCAGCAACCGCGTATGAAGCAGCGCGTTGGCGAAGGACGACTTCCCCGCACTGAACGCGCCGAACAAGGCGATCGTGTATTGATTGTTTTCAAGCCTCTCGGCTTTCTCGATCAGCGTCCGCCGGAAGCCGCCGAACATCGGCAGATCGCGGATCAGTTCGGAAGCGCGGCGCAGTCTGGAAGCGAGTTGTTTCAGCTTGATCTGCGAATGATGATTGTCCGCCTGCTCCCACATGCGGCCGATGTCTTTCCGTTCCGCCTGCCGCGCGGCATGAACCGGTTCGGAAACGGACGATTCTCCCTCCGTCTGCCGCGCGCGATGTTGACGAAGCGCTTCCCGGACGCCGTTCAGGATGGAATCCAGCGGCAGTTCACGGTCATCGCCGATTCCGTCAAACAGACGCCGCAGACCTTTGATATGCCCGGCCAATCTCCGCTCCATTTCATCCAGCGCCTGCCTCGCTTCATTCCGCTCCAGTTCCAGGCGGTGCCGAGCTTCCAGGTCCGCCGACCGCCGTTCGAACAGCGGTTTGATCAGCCGTTGCAATTGTTCGAGCGCTTCATACGCGAGACGGCGGTACTGCAGCTTGATCTGATCGGCGACCGTTTTCGCGTAGGTGATCGTGTAGGCATCGTCAAAATGACCGCCCTGAACGAGCGAGGCGAGCCATTCCTCGGTAATCGGGAACCGGACGCGGTCGATGACTGCGGCGGCGGCTTCGCTCACATCCTGCGGCAAACTCCATTCTTCCGCCAGCCGCCTGAGCAAATCCGCAACATGCCAGCGGACTTGCGCGTCCGCTTGCCGCTCCGCCTCTTCCCGCCACTCGCGGAGCCTGCGTTCCCGCTCCGACGCCGTCTTCCGTTCGCTGAACAGAAGCCCGACGCGAAAGCCGGATCGCTTCGATTCCAAATATTTGTGCGCGATATCTCTCGAGGGAGCCGGGATGACGTTCGCCTGATCGAGCAGCCGCCCCAGTTCATGTTTGGCGCGGGCTTCAAAGCCTTCCCACGCCTTGCGGAGCTCGGCCAGTTGTTCGCCCGCGTCCCCCTTCGCCGAACCGCCGGCCTGCTCGATCCGCATGTTGCGAAGCTCGTCTTCCGCCTTTGACATTCGGCCTTCCAGTTCGCTTCGCGCCGATTCTTCCTCATTGCGCACGTACCGTTCATGCTCGGCGATCAGCTGCAGTGCGGCGTGACGCACGCCGTGCCGCAGCAGCCGATCGCCTGCGTCCACAAGCCGCCGAAGGAGTTCGAGCAAATGCGGCCATTCATTGCGCGGATCGTCCAGTTTCTTCACGGAAATAAAAAATACACCGGCCGGTTCGATCTGCCAGTCGTGCAGCGCCTCCTGCACTTTGTCGCGGAAATCCGCAAATTTCAGCTCGCTGTCGCGATGCTTGTCGATCTGGTTGACAATGAGGAAAAGTGGTTTTCCGTACTCCGCCAACAGACGTATGTAGCGAAAATTCATTTCCGAAAGCACATGGTTGTAATCCATAACGTAAAACACCGCGTCCGCCATATGCAGCGCGTCCTCGGTAGCCTTGCGGTGCAGGTCGTCGGTCGAATCGACCCCCGGCGTGTCGACGAGCCGCGCCCGATCGGCAAGCAGCGGCACGGGATAACGGATGTGGATCCGCCGGATCGTCGCTCCGTCGCGGCATGCCTGATCCAGTTCGGAGACGGTCGTCTGAACCGGCTCCTCGTTCATCCGCTCGACCAGCACATGTTCCTCCCCGTTTTCGATCGTCACCACGTTGGCGCTCGTCGGGATCGGGCTGGACGGCAATATGGCCGCGCCGCACAGCAGGTTGACGAGACTCGATTTCCCCGCGGAAAAATGTCCGCAAAAGGCGAAATCCGCTTTTCCCCGCTCCAGTTTGTCCAATAAATCCTTGATCTTGTCCGCGCGTTCACGGTCGTCTTCCTCCTGCATTTGCGCCAGCAACCGCTGCAGGCGCGCTTTCAGGCTTGTCTTCTCATCCAAGACGTGATCCATCTCCAAGAATTGATTCATCGATTTCTCCACCCTGTTGACTTCAAGTTCTGTTATTCACTACTGTTAGCGTCACGAGCCATAACCGCAACGACAAACCATCAGCATGCTTTGTTACCTCAACAGGCCGTTCACATGCCGTTTTTATATGCCCGTTCACATGAGAACGAAACCACCTCAATGAAAAACATCATGATTCCCTGAGATAAGCGGATGTCATCCGGGAAAAAGCCTCCCGATTTCCGGCCATGGAAAAACCGACGGTATCAAAAACCGTCGGTTTCTAGTGTAGCATATTTTCACATATCGTTAACATTCAAAAATTCATATTGCGCTTCGATCAGCGCCCGGTACGTGCCGTTCTTGTTCATCAGCTGGTCGTGATTGCCCTGTTCGACGATGACGCCGTGGTCGAGCACGATAATGTTGTCCGCGTTGCGGATCGTCGACAGGCGGTGCGCGATGATGATCGACGTGCGGCCGCTGAGCAACGTCTTGAGCGCCTCCTGGATCTTCATCTCCGTCTCGGTGTCGATGCTCGCCGTCGCTTCGTCGAGAATCAAGATTTTCGGATCAGCAAGCAGCGCGCGGGCGAACGAGATCAACTGGCGTTGGCCCATTGACAGCACGTTGCCCCGTTCCTCAACCTGCGTGTCGTAACCTTGCGGCATGTTCACGATAAAATCGTGCGCGTACACGGCGCGCGCCGCCATCTCGACCTCGGCATCCGTCGCGTCGGGACGGCCGAAGCGAATGTTTTCGCGGATTGTGCCCGAGAAAATAAACGTATCCTGCAGAACGATGCTGATCTGCGAACGCAGGCTGGCGAGCGTCACGTCGCGGATATCGTGACCGTCGATCAGGATGCGGCCGCCGGACACATCGTAGAAACGGCAGAGCGCATTGATGATGCTCGTCTTGCCGGAACCCGTATGTCCGACCAGCGCGACCGATTGGCCGGGCTTGATTTCAAAACTGATATGATTCAGCGCGTTGCGCTTCGAATCGTAGGAGAACACGACGTCGTCGAATACGATATGGCCGTTGATCGGCGGCATTTCGACGGCGTTCGGCTTATCGTGAATATCCGGTCTTTCATCCATAAACTCGAATATTCTCTCGGACGAAGCCATCGCAACAAGCAGCTGTGAATACATTTGACCGAGCCGGTTGATCGGTTCCCAGAAGTTTCCGATATACGTCGCGAACATCACGAGCGTCCCGACCGTCATCTCGCCGCTTTGCGCGAGATGCGAGCCGTACAGGAACAAAATCATGATGCCGACAGCCGACGTGATCTCGATGATCGGGCCGAACGACTGGTTGAGCGCCGAGGCGAAATTCCATGAACGGAAGTTCCGGCGGTTCATCTTATCGAAGAAGGCGATATTTTCCTCTTCCTGCACGTACGCCTGCGTCACCCGGATGCCCTGGATGCTTTCGTTCAAGTGCGAGTTGATGCGGGACTGGTTCATCCGCACATCCTGCCATGCGCGCCGTATCCGCTTGCGAAGCGCGGACGACACGACGAACATGATCGGCACGGTGATCATCACCGCTACGCCCAGCTTCAGATTGATCGCAAGCAGGATGACGATGATCCCGGCGAGCTGCAGCATGTCGATGATCAGGTTGACGATCCCGTTCGTGAACAGTTCCTGCAGCGAGTTGATGTCGTTCGTCACCCGGACGAGCACGGAACCCGCAGGCCGCTTGTCGAAAAACCGGAACGACAACCCCTGAATATGCTTGAACAGAGCGGCACGCAGATCATAGATGACTTTCTGGCCGATCATGTTCATATGCCTGATCCGGTACGAGTTCAGCGCCAATTGAACAAAAAAGAGCGCGAGCATGGTTCCCGTCAATGCGAGAAGAAGACCGACTTCTTTCCCTTTGATCGCATGGTCGATCGTGAAACCGATGAGGAACGGGATGGACACCCTGGTGATCGTGCCGACGATCGTCGCCAGGATGACGGGCAAAAGTTCCTTGGAGTAAGGGAAGACGTATTGCAACAGCCTGCTCATCTGCTTCCAGTTAAACGGCTTTTCGATCGCGTTATCGTCCTGGTAGAAAAAGCGATCCGTCTTCGCCGGTTGTCCTGCAGCCTGTTTACTCATTGACCGCTCCCCCTCTCACAAATTTCGAATAGCGAATGCTTTCCGGCAAATCGCCGAACTGGATATCGTACGTATCGCGATAACGCCCCGGCACCTGAATCAGTTCCTCGTGCTTGCCGCGCTGCACGATGCGGCCGTTGTCTAGCACGAGGATTTCGTCAGCGTGCTTCAGCGAGGAGATGCGGTGCGCGATGATGAACGTCGTGCGGCCTTTCATCGCGTTTTGCAGCGCCTGCTGGATCGCGTGTTCCGTCTTCATATCGACGGCGCTCGTCGAATCGTCGAACACGATGATTTTCGGATCGCATACGAGCGCGCGGGCAATCGCCAGACGCTGCTTCTGTCCTCCGGACAGCCCGAGTCCCCGCTCCCCGACGATCGTATCGTAGCCATCGGGCAGTTCCATGATGAAGTCGTGCGCGCACGCGATTTTCGCGGCCTGGATGATCTGTTCCATCGTCGCCCCATTGTTGCCGTAGGCGATGTTGTTGCGGATCGTGGAGGAGAACAGGAACGTCTCCTGGAAGACGAAACCGATCTGCGACCGCACGCTCTGCGGCGTATACTCCCTGATGTCCCGTCCGTCAAGCAGAATCGACCCGCTCTTGATGTCGTACGCCCGCATCAGAAGCTGTACGAGCGTCGATTTTCCGGCTCCCGTTCCGCCCAGGATGCCGATCACGGCACCGGGTTTGGCATGGAACGAGATATCGACAAGCGCCGGTTCGCTGTTCGGATAATGGAACGTGACGTTGCGGAACTCAACCTCTCCGCGGAACGTCTTTTTATCCAGCTCGACGGCGTTTGGCAGGGCCTTGATCTGGATCGGATGCTGCGTGATCTCGTTGATTCTCTCAATCGATGCTTTGGCCTGCGTAAGCATGTTGATATGGTACCCCAAACCCCACATCGGACCGATGATATACCAGATGAGCGAGGAGAACGTGACGAGTTCGCCGATATTGATCACGTCATGGATGACGAACAGCCCGCCGATCAAATACAGGATGACGACGCTCAGGTTCGCGAGAAATTCGAGCGAAGGGAAAAATTTCGCCCACAGCCCCGAAGCCTGAATATTTTTGTCCTTGTAATCCTCGTTTACGGTTACGAACTTGTCTACTTCGAACGGTTCGCGCGAAAAAGACTTCACCGTTCTCACGCCGGTTATATTTTCCTGCACAGCCGTGTTCAGCTTGCCCATCGACACCCGGATCGCGCGGAACGCCGGATGCACCTGCTGATGAAACTGCAGCGCCCTGATGACGAGAAAAGGTATCGGGATCAGCGAGATGAGCATCAGCTTCCAGTTGATCACCGACATCGCGACGATGCCGACGCCCACCATGATGAACACGTTCAGAAATTGCGCGAAACCCATGGCCATAAAGTTGCGGATACCGTCGAGATCTCCGGTCAGCCGGGACATGAGGTCGCCGGTCTTCGCCCGGTCGTAATATTGGAACGACAAATACTGCAGCTTCTTATACAGTGTATTTCGCATATTGTAAGCGATCGTGTTGCCGAATCTTGTGCCGGTGAACCCGTGACCGTATTGAAATGCCGCTTTGGCCACAATGAAGCCGAGAACGATCAAGGCGAGCTCCGTCACACGGTCGAACCGGGCATTGTCGATGTCGTTGATCAGATTCCCCAGCATGAACGGATAGACAACCCCAAGACCTGTCGCGACGATCAAACAAAAAATCGACACATAAAGCCACCAGCGATGTTTCCAATAGTATTGTCTTAAATCCTTAAACACGTCAGCCCCTCTTCCCTTACCATGATATCGTTCTCATAAACAAAAAAACCAAAAACTCAACTACAAAGCACAAAAAGATAATTGGAAATCAAAGAGCGAAAAAACATCGTAACAGAAAAAACAAAACCGAAAACAAACACCGTGGCAATTGCCGAAATCAAATTCAATCATCCAAAAACCCATACAAAAATCTAAAACCAACGGCAAAAACGACGCACAGCGGATAAAACAAAAAAAAAGAAAAACAACTCTCACAATGAGGCGAAATGCAAAACCATACACGCAAAAAGACTGGACAATACAGCCAACACCACAACCAGCAAAAAACACAGGCTGAACATCGGCCGTCACAAAAGAAAAAACGTCACATGAAAACCCGCAAAACAACCGACATGATCAAAACGTTAATAAGAATGTTAATAAAAATGTTATGGATCAAAGAAACATGTTATTCATTTGGCAATGGTAGCACCGTTATCTCAAATCGGCAATGTTCACATACGGGCGTTATTCCTTGGAAACGTACGATTAAGGTCAAATTCTTTCACATATCGTAACGTAATGGCATAAATACGACAAATCCCATCGAATTCTAAACGTTGCAATTTTGTCACACAATAAAAAACTGCCTCATCTCCCATCGACGATGGAAAAATGAAGCAGCCATCATTGTGATTTCATTGCGCGAACTGATCCGGTTCCCGCATATGACCGGCCCGCATTCGGTTTGCCGTTTCGGCTCGCCGAATGCGCCGAATCGGATGATGCCGTCCGAAAACCGGTATCACATCACATACGATTCCCGTTCGTCGTCCGGAAGCAATATTTCAAACAAGTCATCGCGCTGCAAAATCATCACTTCGTCATCTTTCATGATCGCCACGTTGCGTCTGGTCCGCATTTTGTTCAAATAATGTTCCGGAACCGTACCCGATTCCTGAACGACGACGCCGTCGATCACTTTCTCCTCGTCTTCCTTCAACGCCATTTGCCGGATGACCTCATAGGCGTCGGAGAACACATCGAAGCTGTTGGTGTACACGGAAATGCATCTCACGCAATCATCCCACCTTTTCCTGTCATATCCCTTCCATGCGTGTCCTGTTGAGCTGATCCTGCGTCCCTTCATAACTTTGTCCGGTCCGCATACGGTGAATATCCGCTCCTCATCGGGAGCGTCGGCTCAACCGGTTATCTTATTTCTTAGCTTGTCTGGCGGAGTGGGATTTCATGCGTTTTTTTCCGTACGAACACACATCCAGCAACGGGCATACGTCGCATTTCGGCGATTGCGCCTTGCAATGATAGCGGCCGAAGAAGATGAGCCTGTGATGCGTGATCGTCCACTCGTCGCGCGGCACTTTCTTCATCAGTTTCTTTTCGACCTCGAGCACCGAGTCGTCTTCGGCGGCGAGTCCGAGCCGCTTGGAGACGCGCTCCACATGCGTATCCACGGCGATCGCCGGAACGCCGAACGCATTCGACAAGATGACGTTGGCGGTTTTCCGTCCCACGCCGGGCAATTCGATCAACTCTTCATAAGAGTCCGGAACCTGACCGCCGTAACGGTCGATCAGGATGCGGCAAAGCTGTTGGATGTTCTTCGCCTTGTTGCGGTACAGCCCGATGCTTCGGATGTCTTGCTCCAATTCCTCAAGAGGGACGCTCACGTAATGCTCAGGCGTCTTGTATTTGCGGAACAAATTCGCCGTCACGCGATTGACCATCTCATCGGTGCATTGCGCGGACAAAATGACCGCAATCGTCAATTCAAAGGCATTCTCGTGATGCAGTTCGCAGTGAGCGTCCGGAAACATGTCTCCGATCGTATCCAGAATATGCCTGACTTTCTGTTGATGATTCATGCCGTCTATCATCCCATCTTCCGGTGTGCGTTCACCGTATTCCGTTGGCCGTGTTCTCTTGTTACAGCGTTCTCTGCAGGCCTCAGTCCGTATCCCGTTGCCGTCTGTCCAATCGCGAACCCGGTCACAGTTTTTCGATCTCCATGATCACCTTGTTCACGATATAAACATACAGAGTATCCCTGGTTTTCAGGTCATTCAGGCTGATGAGCCGGCCGCCAGAACGGACGATGACATTATCGGCCAACGTGTAGCGTTCGATCTCGTTCAAGATCGTGATGAAGGAAATTTGTTGACCCGATTCCAGCCTGTTCATCGTCTTCATCTCGCGAATCACGACCTGACCGAATGTGTACCCGTCCTTATCCCGTACGAAGCTGATTCGGTCCCCCGTGAGCAGCGTGTTTGCGGATACTTTCTCATTGCCTTTGTACAGTTCGAAACGCGCGTCCGTGTCGATCGTAATCCGCTGTTGGTCGGCGGTTACGACAACAAGTTTCTGATTCGTCCGGTCGTAGCTTTCAACCGTTCCGTACAGCGACTCGACGATGTTGATCGAGGAGGCGAGCGTTCCGTAATAGGTGACCGTCACCGTCTGCCCGGACTTCAGATCGTTGATCGACGCATACTGTTTACTCGGATGCTCGATCTTCATGTCGCTGGAAATGTACAACTGATGAGTTCCGTTCGAGGAGTCGCGCAAAACGACCAGCCTCGTCATCGTATTCACCGATTCGATCGTATATTTCACGTTTTTCTTGACCAGAATCTGCTGCACCGTCGTCTGGTCTTGTCCGAGAATGACCTTCACCTCATCGCCGATATTCAGATCGCTGATCGTAATCGAAGGCTGATTCAGGATCTGGATAAAGGTCGGCGTGCTCAGCGTCAATGTAATATCGCCGAGCGTCGGATTATTGAGGACGAGCTTGCGCGTCGTCGGATTCAGATCCTTCACTTTGCCCGTGTAGCTGTCCGAAAGTTTAATATGCTGCACATAGTCTCCCGACAACACCAGGTCTATTCGTTGACCCGAAGTCAGCCGTTTGGACAATTCCGATGTCGGGTATTGAATTCCGTATACTTCGAACACCGTATCGTCGGTCAGTTTCAAAATGCGGGAGTCCTTGCCGTCCACCACCACGATCTGATTCAGCAGCGGAATGTAAGAATTGAACGTCAGCATGAACAGCGAACTGATCGTCCGGTTTTCCACTTTGATCGACTTCACAAATTCTTTCTCGTCGAACGACAGGGTGACGATGTCCCCTTCGTACACGTCTTTCAGCGCCGGGGCTACCATGCCGTCGATCTGCACCTGCACGTTGTCCGCAATATCGAACGCATCCAGCTTGCCTTCATAGTTGCGGATAACGATCGTCTTTGGCGTGAGCGTAACGATGGTGCCGCGCTTCGGCTCGATATACTTGTATGTGATGTTCATCTCGGTGAGATAGCCGTTCACGACTTTGTACGCCACTGTATCGGCGGGCCCGACGTCGGAAAGCTGAATGATCTTCTCATTGTGCGTGACGAAGATTTGCGAAGCCTGGTAAGGATACGTTTCAACCGCACCGGACACGTCGTCGCGGATCGCGATCTGGTTGGCTCCCACATTTACGACCGTGCCGGACGAACTTTTGCTGAGCGGTTTTTCCTTCACCGTGATCTCGACGATCCGGTTCGTGACGGTGTTCTTCGTCAATTGCACGATGCTGAGCGGCAGCAGCTGGGTCAGGCTGGATCCGTATCCGTCCGGATCGATGACGCCGACGGTTTCTTCCAGATCGTAATCGATCATCTGTCCGTTCACGACGACTTTGATGATCCGCTTCACCGTATCCACGGCGACAAACTCGCCGGTGATCGTCTCCGTCGGCATCTCGTCGTTCGTCACTTCGACATACAAGGCATCGGCGCCGGAGGTGACGACGTAGACCTCGCGGCCTGACCGCACTTCGCTCTTCAACACCTGCGCGTTCTGATCGTAACGGTAATACGCCGTCTCATTCGTGAGCGGAATATGATGCACCAAGCCGTTCGTATCCCTCACGCTCAATACGTCGTTTGTAACGGCCGTTACGTAACCCTTGATGACGTTGTCGGACGGCGGCGTGTATTGCGTCGCTTTGGAGAGGATGCTTGCGATTTCCGCCCGCGTGATCGTGCGGAGCGGGAAAAATTCATTGTTGTTCGTGCCGGTGATGATGCCCATCTTCACAGCCGCATTCACATATCCGAGCATCGAGGGCGTAATATCTTCGTTATCGACGAACGTTGTCGGCACGTTCGCCAACTGTTGCGCTTGCTGTTGCTGGCCGAGAGCGCGCACGATGATCTTCGCCACCCATTCCCGCTTCGCGCTTCTCTCTCCCCAGTTGACATAGCCGTTGTTGATGATCTCCTCGCTCGGCAGCAGAATGCCTTTGTTGAGCGCATAGAGCACGTGCGGTCTTGCCCAGTCGGCCACCTGAAGCGACGTTCCGATGTCGGTCAGATTATTCGCTTCCTTTTCCGCTCCCATCAGGCGCACCGCCATGACGATGACCTCCTGCTGGGTGACCGGATCGTTGCTGCCGAAGTTTCCATTGTTGTAACCTTTCACGACGCCGAGGGAGGCCAGCTTGGCCACGTGTTTCTGCGACCAGTGGGTGATCGTATCCGGGAAAACGATCTTGATGCCCGCATTCGCGGCGGTGACCTTCTGATCTCCCGCGTCCCCCGTCACGGCGTACACCGGAGCCGTCCCCAGCGCCATGACCAACACCATCAACCATAAGACGAACCGTTGCACTCGAAATCTCATCCTTCTTAATCTCCTCTCCATCTAGTTCAGACCGTCATAACTTGAGATATTCCTTAATCGCATTCACGATCGCATGCGCGATTTTATTCTGAAAATCTTCATCGAACAGAAGCTTTTCCTGATCCGGATTGGTCAAATATCCGACCTCAATAAGCGCTGCAGGCATTTTCGCGAGTCGCAAAACCTTGTATTCCTGCTGGCGCACGTTGCGGTCACGGAATCCCGTATCATTCACCACATGCTTGTGGATCGTCTGCGCGAAAGATTTGCTCGCCGCATTGTAATAATAGGTTTCCGTACCGCTGACGGATGCGGAAGAATACGTGTTTCCGTGGATGGACAAGAAGAGGTCCGCGCCGATGTTGTTGGCGATCTCCGACCGCTCGTCGAGTTCGAGGAACGTATCGTCGGAGCGCGTCAGCACCGGTTCGATCATCGGCTCTTTTTTCAGCAGTTCATACACCTTCAGCGTAAGAGATAATGTGAATTCTTTTTCGTATCGCTTGCTGTATGTATTCGCTCCCGGGTCCTTGCCGCCGTGACCGGCATCGAGCACGACCTTGAATCTCTCGCTTGGAATGCTGACGATGAGCGAGGCCGGGTCGTCACCGTGACCGACGGTATACGGAGCGGCATAAGACAGATCCACGACGACGCGCACGGTCGACGGATTATTGTTAAACAGCGCGTAGCGAATCTTCTGGATATTCGGGTGGCTGACCGAAATCGTCCCGTTCAGACCGGATGGCTGCCCGTTCAGCGTCGAACCGATCTTGCTGTTCGGAATATCGATGACGAGCCGATCCGGGTCCGATAGCTCGAAGGCGGTCGCATGAATCGCTCTGTCCGCGCCGATGACGATCTGGTCGCCCGACACGGCGATCGAATGGATGACGGCGTCGCCGGACGTACGGTCAGGAGATGCGCTTGAAACATCATCGCCGCGCAATCCCGGAACGGTCCCGTTCGGCGGTTGGGGCAATTGGCCGGCCGGATCGGAAACGTCGGCGGGCGCGCGGGTATCCGGAAGCGTTGCATTCCCTTGTGGAAAATAAAATTGCAACGAACGGCTCACAATATCCCATGTGACTTTAATTTTCAGCGCCTCTCCCGCGGAGACCGCAGGCACATAAATCTCGTTCGAAAGCACGATCGGCGGATAATCGATCTTGACCGCCTTTCCTTCGATCACGGCATTCCGTTCGTACAGGATGAACTGAGCTTTGCTGCCGGACCGTTCCAGCGTCAGCGTATTTTTGCCGCTGTCCCATTGTGTAGATGCGCCCAGATCCTGCCGCAAAAAACTTGCCGGTATGTATGGCGTGTTTTCGACCAATATGGCGCCGCGGACCGTTTCCAGCCGCTTGCCGTCGACATAAATGCGTATGGAAAGGTCGTCCGAAGCGCTTGCATGCACCGGAACCGACAAGAAGACCAGCATTAAAACAAGAAGAGCTTTTACCAATCGCGGAAATCGTCTCATAATTCACCCCATAAGCTCCCTAATCTCCCAATCGTCGCGCAGACCGCCGTCTCTGCAAGTCTACTATCAATCTAGCACAATTCTCGCCACGAATCTACAAACCTTGCGTTATAATAGACGTCGCTCATCGCCAGAAGTTGCGTAAAGATTGGAAATTGTCAATTGACGCGGCGCAGGAATTCGACGCATGTCTCGAAATACCGAAAAAGAATTTGAACAGGCGGTCTGAAGATTTAGAGAGGACACTTCTTTTCAGTAGAAATGTAGAAATACAATAGAAACAAAAGTAGAAATAAAAAATAAATAAGAGATGAAGAGGAATCAGAATGAGAAGACCTTGACGAAGAACGCTTGAAATGCGATACATGGAGCGGATGTGTGGGCAATGATCTGATGGATAAATATAAAAAAATCCCTAAACAGGGATTAGAGGCTGATGACTCGATTCTGAGTGGTAAGCAGAAGGTTTATATCGTCCACAAACCTGCTGAGTTCTCTGACGTTCAGATTATTGAGAAACGTAACTCCCGCCAGTTCGCCGCTGCTGTTTTCATAATTGAGGATCATGTAACAGTTAAGCGCGCCTTTCTTTTTCTTCGTTCCGATCCCCGACATGCCGCCTACGATCGTTCCCAAACCGGGAACAAGAAGTGTGCCGATCATGGCCCCCCCCCCGACAACACTTTTGCTTTTTTCGATCAACTCACGCTCGGTCTTATACTCCGCAGCCCTAATCTTAGATAGATCCAGTACAAATTTCACGCCGATTTTGGGGACAATGACAATCTGATTGTCGAAGAGATAAAGATCGCAATTTGTTCCATAGCCGATGCCGAGACCATCAACATGCGTGGCGAATACCACATTTCTTGCACCGGTAGCGGCGGCTTTCGCCAACATCTTTTTTCTCTCGTTGCGTGATGCATTAACGACAGCAAGGGTTCCGAGAATCACCAATAAGAAAAAAGGCACAAAGATTAGAAGTTCTTCCAAAATCCATTCCTCCATCATCATTAAATCAAAACTTTTCAGAATAATGTATACCACCAATCCCTAAAAATTCCAAGGGTGATTTTGAGAGAAACTGTCGATTTATGTATAATGAACCGTTTTGGAAGCCGGTCAATCCAGGCGCCGGCATATTGTCCGTCATGATCCATCCGACGTTGCTCGAAGCCCGTCATTAACCGAATAAAAAAGAGCGGCGATACGGCCTTGCCGTTCCGCCACTCTTTCCCTTTTCACGCCCGTGCCGGGCATTCCATTATTCCGTTAATCCGCCGCTTCCGGCAACTTTTTATCTGTCGTTCTCAGACTTAATAGTAAGCCAGTCTTTCTTTGTGCGCCTCTTCGTACGCTCTGATCTTGTCCTCATGCTGCAGCGTCAGGCCGATGTCGTCGAGACCGAGCAACAGGAACTGACGGCGATGCTCGTCGAGATCGAACCGGATTTCCAGCCCGTAATCGTCGCGCAACACCTTGTTTTCCAGATCCACATGCAGCTGATAACCGTCGTGCTTCGCCGTGCGTTGGAACAGTTCGTCAACCTGCTCTTCCGGCAACGTAATCGGCAGGATGCCGTTCTTGAAGCAGTTATTGTAGAAAATATCGGCGAAGGAAGGCGCGATGATCACCTTGAATCCGTAATCCATGATCGCCCACGGCGCGTGCTCGCGCGACGAACCGCATCCGAAATTGGCGCGGGCGAGCAGGATGGACGATCCCTTGTAGCGCGGCTTGTTCATTTCAAACTCCGGATTCGGCGTTACCCCGTCTTCGAGAAAACGCCATTCGAAAAACAGAAATTGTCCGAAACCCGTCCGTTCGATTCGTTTCAAAAATTGCTTGGGGATAATCGCGTCCGTATCGACGTTCACGCGGTCGACCGGAGCGACGATTCCGCTATGCCGGATAAATTTTTCCATCTGCAGTTTCTCCTTTCCTTTTATGTGACGTTCCTGCTTTCGTCGGCCGTAACCGCTTCAGATCACACCGTAACGGCTTCGTCTTTGAACTCCCAGAAACGCACGTCTACGAAATGTCCCTTGATCGCAGCGGCTGCCGCCATCTCCGGAGAAACGAGATGCGTTCTTCCGCCGCGGCCCTGACGGCCTTCGAAGTTGCGGTTGGATGTCGATGCGCAGCGATCTCCGGGATTCAGCACGTCCGGGTTCATCGCCAGGCACATGCTGCATCCTGCGTCTCTCCATTCGAATCCCGCTTCGATGAAAATCTTGTCGAGTCCTTCCTTCTCCGCCTGCAGCTTCACGCGTCCCGAACCGGGCACGACGATCGCTTCCACGTTCGGATGTACCTTGTATCCCTTGGCTACCGCAGCGGCTCTGCGCAAATCTTCGATGCGGCCGTTCGTGCAGGAGCCGATGAACACGCGATTGATCGTAATATCCGTCATCTTCGTGCCCGGCGTCAGCCCCATGTATTCAAGCGCCTTCTGCGCGGCTTTGCGTTCCGTTTCGGTCGGGAAATCGTCCGGATGCGGCACGACGCCCGTGATGTCGCAGCCCATGCCCGGAGAAGTTCCCCAGGTTACTTGCGGAACGAGATCGCTCACGTCGAATTCAACGCGCGCGTCAAACTTGGCGCCTTCATCCGTGCGCAGTTTCTTCCATTCTTCCACGGCGCGGTCGAACGCTTCGCCTTTCGGCGCGTATTCGCGGCCGCGCAAATATTCGAACGTCTTCTCGTCCGGCGCGATCATGCCCGCGCGCGCGCCCGCTTCGATCGACATGTTGCAGACGGTCATGCGCTCTTCCATCGAAAGTTCGCGGATCGCTTCGCCCGTGTACTCGATGACGTAGCCGGTTGCGAACGCCGTTCCGAATTTCTTGATCAGACCGAGGATAATGTCTTTCGCCGAGATGCCCGGTTTGCGTTTGCCTTTGATATGCACTTCCATCGTCTTCGGCTTTGCCTGTTGCAGACATTGCGTCGCCAGCACATGCTCCACTTCGCTCGTGCCGATGCCGAACGCGAGAGCGCCGAATGCGCCGTGGGTCGACGTGTGGCTGTCGCCGCAAACGATCGTCTTGCCCGGCTGCGTCAACCCGAGCTCAGGTCCCATGACGTGAACGACGCCTTGATCGATGGAGTTCAGGTCATACAGTTTGATGCCGAATTCCTGGCAGTTTCTCGTCAACGTGTCCACTTGCTGTTTCGAGATCGGGTCCTTGATGTTGAACCGGTCTTTCGTCGGCACGTTGTGGTCCATCGTCGCGAAGGTCAAATCCGGACGGCGCACCTTGCGTCCCGCCAGACGCAAACCTTCAAACGCCTGCGGGCTCGTTACCTCATGCACCAAGTGAAGATCGATATACAGTATGCTCGGTTTGCCTTCCTCTTGGTGAATGACGTGATTATCCCAAATTTTTTCAAACATTGTTTTAGCCATTCATCCTCACCTCTTGTCCCATTCATCGTTCTTCCTATTGTATCTGATCTTATCGTACCATGGCGGCGTTCATTGTTCCAAGATATAATATCTATAAAAGCTATAGATATTCACAATAATAATCCATTGCAGGAAAGCAAATTGGAATCGCGCAAGTTCGCGTTGTTCATTCTATTTTACGGAAAGGACCGAGACGATTGGAGTTCAGACAACTGCAATATGTCGTGCAGCTGGCGAACGAGAAAAATTTCTCGCGCGCCGCTGAGAAGCTTCATATCGCGCAACCGTCGCTCAGCCAGCAGATCGCCAAGCTCGAGAAAGAATTGGGAATCCAGCTTTTTCAGCGCAACACAAGCTCCGTTGATCTCACCTACGCGGGCAGCATATTCGCGAAGCGGGCGCAAAAAATACTCGATATGGTCGCCCAGTTGCAAAGCGAGATGGACGATATATCGCAGATGCGCAAAGGGCGCCTTATGATCGGCAGCCTGCCGATCACCGGAGCCCACATATGGCCGAAAGTGCTGCCGATATTCCGGCAACGGTATCCGGATATCGAGATCGTGCTCGTCGAAGAAACGACGGCGGTGCTGGAACAGCTGACGGCGAACGGGCAGACGGACGTCAGTCTGCTGACTCTGCCGCTGCAGGATAAAACGCTGGACTATATTCCGCTCATCGAAGAAACGATCTATCTCGCCGTGCCGCAGAATCATCCGCTCGCCTGCCGGACCGAAGGAGTGTCGCTCTCGGCGTTCGCGGACCAGCCGTTCATTCTGCTGAAGAAAGGCCAGGGATTTCGCGACACGTCCGTCCAAATATGTGCGGACGCCGGATTTTCGCCGCAAATCGTCTTTGAGAGCAGCAACATCGAGACGGTTCAGTCGCTCGTCGCCGCCGGGATGGGCGTCGGCTTCGTGCCGCAGATGGTCGCCAGGGCGGCCTGGAGCGAGCACGCCCCCGTATATTTGACGATCACGGAACCTTACACGCCGTACCGAACGATCGTCATCGCGCATAAGCGCGACCGCTATATGACGAAAGCGGCGATGGCGTTTATCCGCACGATGGTTGAAGTCATCCGTCCCGACCGTACAGTTCGGGACGACGATCGCTGAACACCGGGATGCGGCTTCGGACTTCATCGACCTTGGACAGATCCAGCACGGCGCTGACGATATCCTCCGCTTCCCCGCTCTCCGCCAGCACTTCACCCCAGGGATCGATGATCATCGAGTGGCCGAAGAAATCGCTCTTGCCGTCGGAACCGACGCGGTTCACCGCACAGACGTACATTTGGTTTTCGATCGCCCTCGCCATGAGCAGCGTGCGCCAATGATGCAGGCGAGGATTCGGCCACTGCGCTGGGACGAACAGGATCTTCGCGCCGCCGAGCGCGATGTTTCGCGCCAGTTCCGGAAAGCGGATGTCGTAGCAGATCATCATGCCGGCCGCATGCCCGTCGATGCTCAATCTGCCGATTTCATCGCCCGGCGTTAAATAATGATGCTCATCCATCAGGCGGAACAGATGAATTTTCGAATACCGCGCGTGCATGCGTCCTTCCCGGTCGAACGCGTAGATCGTGTTGCGCACGCGCCCGCTGTCCGCATCCGCAACGGAGCCGGCGATGATATGGACGCCGGCTTTTTTCGCCATGTCCGAAAATGTCCGCCTTGTTCGTTCACCGTTCCGGTCCGCGATGCCGCCGATCCGTTCGAGGGCATAACCCGTATTCCACATTTCGGGCAGAACGATGACATCGGGTTTGGTTTCGTCAGAAAGCGCCTCTCCGATTTTGACCGCCGCATGCCGGAAGTTCGCATCGGGATCTCCCGGCACGATATCCATCTGGATGAGCGCCACGCGCAAAGCATCGGATTGCATGTCGATCAGATGTCCTCCTCACAATCGGGTGAAAATCGCCGACGGCCGCGGAACTTCGCGTACTCGGTTGTTTCACCGCGATTTCCGCATACCGCAAGTTTCATTCACGTATTTTTCATGCACGCATACACGACACTTTCCTGCATGACTCAGTCTGCACGAGTGTTCATGCATGAATCTTCACGCACGTTTTTTCATACACGTATCTGCCGTGCACGAGTCTTGCATACACGCATCTTTCCCATTGTAACATAACGTTCTCATCCGTCATAGACGATGGCGGATATATCCTGTTTGAGCCTCGCGGTGCGGCGGTTTATCGGATTTCTTCATATCGGAGACAAAATCTGATTGTCTGACCATCCGAACCGCTTTTGAACATGACTATTTATCATATGAGTGGGTGTCGATGGATTGCAAGAATTCTACAACGGCCGCTTCCGATAACAGACTGTACAGATCGGCGCAAAACATGTAACATTGTTTCCGTATGCGACGAATGCTTTTGTGATGCATGTTATCGATCTGTTTATTTTGATCTGTGCTGGAGTGAAGAACATACGATGGCTGCTTTTATACCGGCGGACCGCATGAACCGGCTGCCTGACCAGTTTTTCAGCGCGCTCGTGAAACGGGCGAACGAAGAAATTGCCAAAGGGAATGATGTCATCAACCTCGGCCAGGGCAACCCCGACCGGCCGACGCCGCCGCATATCGTGCAGGCTTTGCAGGAGGCCGCGGCCAATCCGCTTTATCACCGTTATCCGCCGTTCAGCGGTTTTCTGTTTTTGAAAGAAGCCGTGGCGCATCGGTATAAAGAAGATTACGGCGTCGAGCTGGACCCGGAGACGGAAGTGGCGGTGCTTTTCGGCGGCAAAACGGGAATCGTCGAGATCGCGCAAATCATGCTGAATCCCGGCGATCTGTGCCTTGTACCCGATCCGGGCTATCCGGACTACTGGTCGGGAATCGCGCTGGCCGGGGGACGGATGGCGTTCATGCCGCTGAAAGAGGATAACGGCTTTCTGCCGGATTACGATGCCGTCAGCGAAACGGACCGGCGGGACGCGAAGCTGATGTTCATCAATTATCCGAACAATCCGACGGGCGCGACCGCCTCCGCCTCGTTCTATCTCGATACGATCCGCTTCGCGGAGCGCTACAACATCGCCGTTGTCAGCGATTTCGCGTACGGAGCGATCGGCTTTGACGGACACAAGCCGCTCAGCTATTTGCAATTTCCCGGCGGCAAGGAAACCGGCATCGAGATTTACACGCTTTCCAAAACGTACAATATGGCGGGCTGGCGCGTCGCCTTCGCCGTAGGAAACAAAGATCTGATCGCATTGATCAACAAGATCCAGGATCATTATTATTGCAGCCTGTTCGGCGGCATTCAGGAAGCGGCCAGCCGCGCGCTCACCGGGCCGCAGGACTGCGTGCGCGAACTGGTCGCGCTGTACGAGCGCAGGCGCAACAAACTGTTTGAGGCGCTGCATGCCCACGGCTGGCGGGCGAAACCGCCCCAAGGCTCATTCTTCTGCTGGCTTCCCGTTCCGAACGGCATGTCTTCGGCGGCGTTCGCGGAGCTTGTGCTGCGCGAGGCGAAGGTCGTCGTCGCTCCCGGCATCGGCTTCGGCGAACACGGCGAAGGATACGTGCGGGTGGGACTTCTCACGGACGAACACCGCCTTGTCGAAGCCGTGGATCGCATCGCCCGTTTAATGCTGTGAAGCCGCGCCGGGCTGTGACGATGCACCTTTACAACCGCATCCTCACATGTTATTCTTACATACATAGGAAGACCGCAAGAACATATGGAAACGTGATGACGGGACCAGTAGGAAGATGATCGCGTTGCAGAGAGTGATCCATTTTGGTGAGAGGATCGCCGCGGATGCTTGCCGAACCCACCCCCGAACGGTCAGCGATGAGCTGAACAGCCCCCGCTGTTAACGGGACCAGAGTTGGATGATCTTTGCATCATCAAGTGAAGGTGGTACCGCGGAAGTTTCAGACTTTCGTCCTCGCAGGACGGGAGTCTTTTCTATTTATGGCGCATATTCGAACTGACGGCCGTAAGTCCGGCCGCACGAACGTGCGATGTTGAAGACCGCTATCCGAAACCTGTTGAACCGCTCGCAATATGCAAGAAAAAGATTCATGAAGATTCACTTTATTGGCAGGATGTGACGACATTGAACACGCAAAACAGACGCATCGTACTCAAATTCGGCAGCAGTTCCCTGACATCGCCGGAAGGCGGGCTTGACCGCGGCAAGATCGAGTATTTCGCCCGGGAGATCGCACAGTTGCACGCGCGCGGCGAGGAACAGATCATCGTGTCGTCCGGTGCGGTAGCGGCCGGGTTCCGCTTGATCGGTTATAAGGCGCGGCCGAAGCAGATCAACGAAAAGCAGGCCTCCGCCGCGGTCGGCCAGGCGCTGCTCATGCAGGCATACAACGAAGCGTTCGGCCGGTACGGCATCCGCGTCGCGCAAATCTTGCTGACGCGATCGGATTTCTCCAACCGCAAGCGGATTCAGAACGCCTGGATGACGATGCAGGAATTGCTCAGACACCGGATCGTCCCGATCATCAACGAGAACGACACGGTGTCGATCGATGAACTGAAATTCGGCGACAACGACACCTTGTCCGCGCTCGTAGCAAATCTCGTCAAGGCGAGGCTGCTCGTGATCGTCACCGATACGGACGGCATCTACACCGATGATCCGCGGCGCAACCCGAATGCGGTAAGGCTCGATACCGTCGAAGAGATCGACGATTACATCTGGAGCATCGCGGGCGGAGCCGGCACGAGCGTCGGCACCGGCGGCATGCGGACGAAGATCGAAGCGGCCCGCATCGCCACGCGCGGCGGCATCCCCGTGTTCATCGGCAGCGCCAAAGAACCCGGCGATATCGTTCAGGCCGTGGACGGAAGCGGACTCGGAACGTATTTCAAAACGCACGGTGAAAGTTTGTCGATGAAGCGGCAATGGATCGGCTTCCACAGCGAAGTGCGGGGCACGATCTACGTCGATGACGGCGCCGCGTCGGCGCTGCTGCAGGCGGGCAAAAGCCTGCTCGCGGCGGGCGTCGTCGGACTGTCGGGCGAATTCCACCCCGGCGACGTCGTGGAGGTCGCGACCAAAGACGGAAAGAAAATCGGACGCGGCATCGTCAATTACGCATCCTGGCAGTTACAGGCCGTGCAGGGACTGAGCACCGAGGATGTGATGCACCGGGTCGAAGTTTCGCGCCCGGAAGTGATTCATCGCGACGAATGGGTCGCATTGACGGATCATTGATCCTTAATGATTTCATCATATTTGAAGGAGGATGAAACCACCCATGAGTGAAGTAAGAGAAAAGGCATTGCTTGCCAAGCAAACGACGGGCAAGCTGGCGGGACTCTCCACGGAGCAGAAAAACGCCGCTCTGCATGCGATGGCGGACGCGCTCATCGCCAACCAGGCCGCGATCATCGACGCGAATGAGCAGGATTTGCGGCACGGCCGCGAGAACGGCCTGACCTCCTCCCTGCTCGACCGGCTCGCGCTGAACGAGTCGCGCATCGCGGGCATGGCGGAAGGCTTGCGCCAGGTTGCCGAATTGCCCGATCCGATCGGCGACACATTGGAGACGTACACGAGACCGAACGGCCTCCTCGTGAAGAAAATCCGGGTGCCGATCGGGCTGATCGCGATGATCTACGAAGCGCGCCCGAATGTGACGGTCGATGCCGCGGGCCTCGCCCTGAAAACGGGCAATGCGGTGTTGCTGCGCGGCGGCTCTTCCGCCATCCGCTCCAATCTCGCGATCGTCCGCGTATTGCATGAGGCGCTGTCCCGCACCGACGTGCCGCCGCAAGCGCTGCAGATCATCGAAAACCCGGACCGCGCGTCGGTGGACGAACTTCTGAAGCTGAACGGCATCGTCGACGTCGTCATTCCGAGAGGCGGCCAGTCGCTCATCCAGACCGTCGTGAAAAATGCGACCGTCCCGGTCATCGAAACCGGCGCCGGTATCTGCCATACGTACATCGACAGCGAAGCCGATCCGGACATGGCGCTGTCGATCGCCCACAATGCGAAGGTGCAGCGGCCGTCCGTATGCAACGCGATGGAGACGCTGCTCATTCATCGATCGTTCGCGGAACAACATATGAAAGCGATCGTCGCCAAGTTCCAGGAGTCCGGTGTCGAACTGCGCGGCTGTCCGGCATCGCGCAGGCTGGCGGACGGCATTCGCGAAGCGACGGAACAGGATTATGCGACCGAATACAACGACTATATCCTGAATATCAAAATCGTGCAGGACGTGCATGAGGCAATCGAACATATCGCGAAATTCGGCACGATGCACTCCGAATGCATCGTCACCGAGAACCAGGAAACCGCGGAGCTTTTCCTGCGTTCGGTCGACGCGGCGGCGGTCTATCACAACGCTTCGACGCGGTTCACCGACGGATTCGAATTCGGGTTCGGGGCGGAAATCGGCATCAGCACGCAGAAACTGCACGCGCGCGGACCGATGGGACTGCCCGCGCTCACGTCGACGAAATATTTGATCTACGGTCACGGGCAAATTCGCACATAAGGAGTTCGTGTATCCATGAATGATACCATCCCTGCAAAACATATTTGTTTCATCGGCGCCGGCTCGATGGCCGAAGCGATCATCAAGGGATTGATCGCCAAGCGGCTGTTCGCTCCCGGACAGATCAGCGCGGTCAATCGAAGCGATGCCGAACGTTTGCGCACGCTGTCGGCGTCATACGGCATCACGATTCCGGCAGGCGAGGCGGACAAGGAAACGTTGATCACCCGGGCGGACGTCGTCGTGCTGGCGATGAAACCGAAAGACGCCGCGCAGGCGCTCGGCGCGATCGGCCCACTGCTGCAGGAGCGCCAGCTGATCATCTCCGTCATCGCCGGATTGACGATCTCCTCCCTGACGAAGATGCTGGGAAAACCGCTTGCGATCGCCCGCACGATGCCGAACACCTCAAGCATGATCGGCCTGGGCGCAACCGGCATCTGCTACTCCGATCAGGTAACGGCCGAGCAGCGGCTGTTGGCGCGGACGATCTTCGAATCCGTCGGCATCGTGCATGAAGCCGACGAACCGCTGCTCAACATCGTCACAGGCGTATCGGGCAGCGGTCCCGCTTATATTTATTACATCATGGAAGCGATGATACAGGGCGGCATCGAAGGCGGACTATCTCCGCAGGCCGCGGAAGAGCTGACGGTGCAAACGGTGCTCGGCGCGGCGATGATGGTGCGGCAGACGGGCGAAAAACCCGAGGAACTGAGACGAAAAGTCACTTCTCCGGGCGGCACTACGCAAGCCGCGATCGAACTGATGGACTCGTTCAAAGTGCGGGAAGCGGTGACGCGGGCGGTGAAGCGCGCCGCCGAACGGGCCGAGGAGCTCGGATCGATGTTGGATAAAACGTAAACTGGAAAGGCGGGAATGACTGACAAAGATGAAATCCTATACGATAGCGACTTACCGGCTTTACGATGAGAAAGCCGATTTCCGCAAAAAGGCGGAAAGCATCGCGGTCGGCTTAACCGTCGGCTCGTGGACCGAACTTCCGGAAGCGAAAAAACAGCATATGAAACAGCATCTCGGGGAAGTCGTCAGCGTGGACGTGCAAGAATCCGACGAACGATGCGCGATCATCCGCATCGCTTATCCGGACCGCAACTTCAGCAGGAATATTTCCTCGCTTCTCGTGACGGTGTTCGGCAAACTGTCGATGGACGGCCGCATCAAACTGCTCGACATCGAATTTTCGGATGAATTCGCCGCGGCCTTCCCCGGACCCGCCTTCGGAATCGAGGGCGTGCGCGAGTTGCTCGGCGTACATGACCGGCCTTTGTTGATGAGCATTTTCAAATCGGTGATCGGCCATGATCTTCCGGAACTGCGCGAACAGTTTGTCCAGCAGGCGCTCGGAGGAGTCGATCTGATCAAGGACGACGAAATTTTGTTCGAAAATCCGCTCACGCCGATTCAGTTGCGGGTGCAAACGTGCATGCAGGCCGCCATGGAGGCGCAGCAGAAAACGGGGCAAAAACTGTTGTACGCCGCGAATTTGACCGGACCGGTGTTCGGGTTGAAAGAACAGGCGTACAAGGCGGTCGAAGCAGGCGCCAACGCTCTCCTGTTCAACGTACTCGCTTACGGATTCGATGCGCTGGCCGAGCTGGCCGCCGATCCGAACATTCCCGTGCCGATCGCCGCGCACCCCGCGCTGGCAGGCGCGCTTTACCCGTCCGCCCATTACGGCATCGCCGCGCCGCTGTTGCTGGGCAAGCTCATGCGGCTCGCGGGAGCGGATCTTGTGCTGTTCCCGTCTCCCTACGGATCGGTCGTCATGCCCAAGGAGGATAACCTCGCCATCGACAAATATCTGAAAGAGCCGGGCGTTCACCGCGCCAGCTTCTCCGTTCCTTCCGCAGGCATCCATCCGGGACTTGTGCCCGCGATCGTGCGCGATTTCGGTCGCGATGTCGTCGTGAACGCCGGAGGCGGCATCCACGGACACCCGATGGGCGCAATCGCGGGCGGCAAGGCGTTCAGACAGGCGATCGATGCGGTTATGGCCGGTATCCCGCTGCGCGAAGCCGCGCGGGAACAGGAGGAACTCCGGCAAGCGATCGACCGCTGGGGGGTGCGCGAATGACCGAACCAGCCGGCAGAAAACCGGTCGTGTTCTGCGACTTCGACGGCACGATCACGGAAAACGACAACATCATCGCCATCATGAAGCATTTTAACCCGCCCGGCTGGGAAGCCATCGTCGATCAAATCTTGAAAAGGGAACGGTCGGTTCAGGACGGAGTCGGCGACCTGTTCTCCCGTTTGCCTGTTCACAAGCGGTCGGAAATTACGGATTATGCGGTCAGACAAGCCCGCATCCGCGCCGGCTTCAGGGAATTTCTCGAGCTGTGCGAAGAAGGCGGCATCGACTTTTACGTCACGAGCGGCGGCATCGACTTTTTCGTCCATCCGATTCTCGCCCCGCTACCGATCAAACGCGATCATATTTTTTGCAACGGCAGCGACTTCAGCGGCGAATACATCCGCATCACCTGGCCACACAGCTGCGATGACCGATGCGCCAACGGCGGCTGCGGCATGTGCAAGACGCGCATCATGCGCCGCTTCCCGCCGGAACGGCACTATCGCATCGTGATCGGGGACAGCGTGACGGATCTCGAAGCGGCCAAACTCGCCGATCTGGTGTTTGCCCGCTCGCATCTGGCGGATCATTGCGCCAAAACCGGCATGCACTTCGTGCCGTATGAAACGTTTTACGAGATAGCGGATTACTTGCGGAAAGAGGTGATGTGACGTGATGATCCGACTGGAAGATAAAATGCGGGCATTCGCCGAATTGACGGAGATCAAGACGAATTTCGCATCGCGCGGATGGTTTCAGGCAACGGGCGGCAATTTGTCGGTGCGCATCGGCGATTATTCGTCCGATCAGTTCGCGTTCGCCATCACCGCCAGCGGCAAAGACAAAACGGTCAACACCCCTGAAGATTACCTGATCGTCGATCAGGACGGCAGGCCGTTGGAGGAGACGGGTTTGAAACCGTCAGCTGAAACGTGCATTCACTGCGAAATATACCGGCTCACCGGAGCCAAGGCGATTTTCCACATTCATACGGTATTCAACAACCTCGCTTCCGCCATTTATGCGGAGCGCGGAAGCATCCCCGTCCGTGCGGTCGAACTGATCAAAGCGCTCGGCATATGGGAACAGGACGCGGAAATCGAGATTCCGATTCTCCCGAACTACGCCGATGTCCCGAAAATCGTGCCGCTCATCGAATCGCGCCTGAATCCGCGCGTGCCCGGCATCGTACTCGACAAACACGGCATCTATGCGTGGGGAGATTCCGTCTTCGCCGCCAAACGGCATCTCGAAGCGTTTGAGTTCATGTTCGAGTATGTGTATCGGCTGAAATTGCTGGAACGTTGACCGCGGCATGACCCCAACGTCATCAAAACGGCACGGAAAAGACTCAATCTTCTGTAATAAGGCTTACAAAAACAGGCTTGCATGTACGAAATAAGGCTCCCTCTTTGACGTCCTGTGCGGCCGTCACGCCGCTTCGGACAGAGGGAGCCTTCTGTTCATGCCGTCCATCCTTGCCTCAAACCGCGGAAAACTTCCGAGCGTTCTCCTCTTTGCCTCAAACCGAGAAACTTCTGATTATTCCCCTTCTTTATCTCAATCTCAAACCGCGAAACTTTTGAGTAGTCTCCTGCTTTACCTCAAACCGCGAAATTTCTGCGTATACTCCTTCGCCTGTTCGACGGTATGGATATTGTTTCGGTGCCAATCGAGCAAGATGCGGTCTATATAACGGAAGGACACTTTTCCAGCAAACACCGCTTCCTTCAACGCCGCCAGGATCAATGCCTGCGAATACCGGTCATGATCCAGCCAGTTATTGATCATCTCCACCTCCATCGGGGTGAGCGGTCTTCCGAACTCCTGCTCGAAGATATGGAAAAGATTATCCTCCGCCGTTTTTTCATTCTGCCGGCCGACGATAAGGCCGTAACCCCGATTCAGCCCGTCGAACTCCGCCATGCTTTCCTCCGTTTCGCCGATCCCGCTGCCTGCGGCATGCTTCCCGGTTTCAACGGTGCTGACAACCGCTTGCCCGCCGTTTTCCCCATCGTATTCCCGCAACGAATCTTCCTTGCTGATGACGGACGCCAGCTTCATCCAAAGCGGCGAAAGCGAATATCGCTCCACCTGCAGGCCGGTGGACGGATCGACCTCCTCCACGATTTCAATAAACCGCTGTTTGATCAGCCGCTGCAGCATGCGGACGACGGTGTCTCCATCCGTCGACATGCGGCTTTGGATCTCTTCGATCGTCGGAAAAGACTTCTCCTCTTTCTCGCGATACGCGATCAGCTGAATGATGAGCATCGCCTCGGCTTCCGACAAATTCAGCTTATGATAATATTTCAAAAAAACGTAAGGCAGCGAGACTCCGCCATCCGCCATCGCCGTAACGAGTCCTGCGACATAACCGCGTTGTTGCTCCAAATGAAGCTCCTTCATCATACAAGACGCCCTCCCAAGATCATCGCACGATATCATTGCCCGAAAGAGTGCACGATACGGCTCCATCATCATCTTCTGCAGTCGATATGTGCGGTCCGATTCGACGATGTGCGAAATGCGACGCGCGATCGAGTATTGCGCTTCGCAACCTCCTCGAATGAAGACATGTGTCGGTCTGTTTGTCATCAGCCCGGCATGTTACTGACCTTGCGCTTCCTTCTCCCTCAACAGGCGATACGTGTCGCGCGCTATCATCAATTCCTCGTTCGTAGGGATGACCAGCACCTCGACCCGCGAGTCATCCGCGCTGATGCGCCGGACTTCGCTGCTGCGGACGGCGTTGCGTTCCTCATCCAGCTTCACCCCGAGGTAGGTGAGATTTTCGCATACCTGCTTGCGCAGAACGACCGAATTTTCGCCGATCCCCGCGGTGAATACGATCACGTCCACGCCGTTCAAAGCCGCCGCATACGATCCGATATACTTGCGCAAACGGTATTCGAACATATCGAACGCCAGCTTCGCATTCGGGTCCGTATCCATCGCCTCGGTGATCTCGCGCATATCGCTGCTGAGCCCGGATATCGCCATGAGACCGCTGTGCTTGTTCAACATCGAGTTGACTTCATTGATCGTCAACTCTTCCTTGGCCATCGCGTACGGGACGATCGCGGGGTCCAGGTCGCCGCTTCTCGTTCCCATCATAAGCCCTTCAAGCGGCGTCATGCCCATGCTCGTGTCGAACGATTTGCCGTCCTTGATCGCCGTCACGCTCGCTCCGTTCCCGATATGACAGGTGATGATTTTCAGCGACTCCAGCGGTTTGTTCAAAAATTTGGCCGCCTGCTCGCTCACATACTGGTGGGAAGTGCCGTGGAAGCCGTAACGGCGCACCATGTGCTTCCTGTACAGCACCTTCGGAATCGGGTACAAATAGCACATCGGCGGCATCGTCGAATGAAACGCGGTGTCGAACACGACAGCCTGCGGCACATCGGGCAAGTTCGCCTCCATCGCCATAATCCCCATCAGGTGGGCGGGATTGTGAAGCGGCGCCAGGTCGAACAGACGGCGAATTTCCTGCTTCACCTCATCGTTGATGAGCATCGATTTCGTCAATTTTTCCCCGCCGTGGACGATTCGATGGCCGACGGCGTTGATCTCATTGATCGAACCGATCACGCCGTGCACGGGGTCCGTCAGCTTCTGAAGGACGATCCTGACCGCCGTCGTATGATCGAGAATCTCCTCCACAGCGTGAAGATCCTCGCGCCCCTTCGGCTGATGGACGATGATCGACGCATCCATGCCGATCCGCTCGACTCGGCCTTTGGCCAACACGGACTCGTCCTTCATATCATAAAGCTGGTATTTCAAAGAGGAGCTTCCCGCATTGATCACCAATATCTTTGTCATGAGATCCGGTCACCATCCCTGTCGTATTTGAAGAAGCCTTCCCCGGTCTTCACCCCGAGACGCCCCGCGCGCACCATCTTTTTCAACAAGACGGACGGGCGGAATTTCAGATCGCCGTATTCGCGGAACATCCGCTCCATCGCGGCGAGCACGGAATCGAGGCCGAAACGGTCGCACATTTCGAGCGGGCCGTAGCGGAAATCGTATCCGATGCGCATCGCCGAATCGATGTCCTCGGCGCTCGCCACCCCCTCCTGCAGCGTGTGGAGCGCTTCGTTGATCAGAATGCAGATCAATCTCGTCGTCACAAAACCGGGCGACTCGAACACCATGATGCCTTTTTTCTGAATGACCGATTCCACAAAATATTTCGCCTGCTCGTATGTTTCTTCCGACGTGCGGAGTCCGCGCACGATCTCCACAAGATCGATGCGGGAAACCGGATGTATGAAATGAAGCCCGATGACCCGGCCCGGATCTTTCACCACGCTGGCGATCTCCGTAAGGCTGAGCGCCGACGTATTGCTCGCGAGGATGACGTCGGGTTTTGTCACCCGGTCCAGTTCGATGAACACTTCCTTCTTGATGTCCATATCTTCCGTAACCGCTTCGATCACCATATCGACATCTTTCAACATGGACTTGTCTGAAATTTTATGAATCCGGGATAAGATCAATTTTTTCTCCGCCGTGGTGATCGCCCATTTCTCGATCTGTTTATCCAGGCTGATTTCGAGCATTTGAAAGGCGTGTTCCAGCTGCTCTTCGCTCTTCTCAACCAGGTAGACTTCGAGGCCTTTCTGCGACAGCATCTCCGCAATGCTTCTCCCCATCGTGCCGCCGCCGATAACGCCTATCTTCTTAAATCTCATACGCTCCCATCCTTTGGTTCGTATTAATCTGCTACACTATTATCATACATACTTTTTATATCGTTTGCATTAAACCGACATAACTTTCATCCTATGTTCGAAATGTTCGCAAAATGATACGAAAAAACGACTTTTTCCGCGCCGGCCTGTGACAAAATCACTGGCGGCGGCGCAAAAAAGCCGTTCCCCCATAAAGCCTGTATTGATGACGGATCATGAATCGGCGTACGGATGCGCCTCGCCGGATCGCATCCGCCATCGATCCGGTGAAGAAAAATCGGCATCGGGCTGCGTCGTCCGCGGTCTGCCCGAGCCTGCAGCCTCCGCGTCTGCTTGACGGTTCAACTGCGGCCTACGCGCTCGTCGGCTGCTCAAGATCGTGCAGCAACTCCCGGAACCGCTCGCCCGACATCGTCTCCTCGTGCATCAAGATGTCGAGTGAACGAAGGAACACATGGCGGTGCTGTTCCAAAAGTCGTCGGGAACGCTCCGTCAGCTCGTCGAGAATTTCCTGATTCACCCGCTTCCATTCGGCCTTGTCCACCATGTCCCGGTGAACGATTCCGAGTGAAGTCAGGCCGCATTCGACCATCATGTTCACATAGTTCATCGCCTGCTCGAAGTCATTGCGCGAACCGGTGCTTCTCCCTCCGTAAAACATCTCTTCCGCCACCGATCCGGCCAAAGCGATCATGATCTGCTCTTCAAGAAACTCCTTCGTGTACAAATACTGCTCTTTCTGGGGATTGTGCCGGACATACCCGAGCGCCGCCCCGCGCGGCCGCAGCGAAACCTGGGATACGGAGTTCGGCCGCACGAGTTCCGCCATAATCGCATGCCCAAGCTCATGAAGCGCCACACGTTCCTTCTCTTCCCGCGTCGCTTCGCGGTCCGTCTGCTCGCCCATCATCACCTTGTCGATCGCCTGCGACAAATGATGCTGATGGATGAACTCGCTGTCGTCGCGCATCGCATAGATCGCCGCTTCGTTCATCACGCTCTCCAGCATCGCGCCGGAGAATCCGAACGTCTCTTCCGCGATCTTGTCGAGATCGACGCTTTCGTGCAGTGGCTTGTTCTTGGCGTGGATGTTCAAGATATGCAGGCGTCCTTTTTTGTCCGGCAGATCGACTTCGATGTGCCTGTCGAATCTGCCCGGCCGGAGCAATGCGGGATCGAGGATCTCCTTGCGGTTCGTCGCCGCGATGACAAGCACGCGGGGCGTCGTATCGGTATGGATGCCGTCCATCTCCGTCAGCAATTGATTCAACGTCTGATCGTATTCCTTATGCTGGCCGCCGTCGCGTTTGCCGCCGATCACGTCGATCTCGTCGATGAACACGATCGCGCTGTCCTTGCCTTCCTTCTGCGCACGCGTTCTCGCCTCCTTGAACAGATCGCGGATGCGGCTGGCGCCGACGCCCACGTACATCTCGATAAATTCGCTCCCCGACGCGGCGACGAACACGGAGTCCGTATAGTGAGCCGCCGCTTTCGCCAGCAGCGTCTTGCCCGTTCCGGGAGGACCGGTCAACAGGATGCCTTTGAGCGGTCGAATGCCCATTTTCTTGATTTCCTCATGCTTGATGAGGAAATCCATCGCTTCGATGATTTCCTGCTTCGCTTTATTTTGCCCGCCGATCTCTTCGAAGCTGATGGTGCTGTTCACCGGCGCGCGTTTTCTGTCCGCCGGTCCGCCCATGCCGCCGCGCATCCGTATCATGTAAAACATCATCGTCCCGATAAACCCGAGAAAAATAAGCGGGATGACGTTCACCCCGATGAAGGCAAGAAAAATGACGACCACCGGTATGGCGCCGATCAACAATTCTTTCCCGTATTTGCTCACAGGCTCCACGCCCCTAACATAGGAGGAACGCGTTCCAGCAAGACGTACTTGACATGCTCACCTTGCGTCAACTGAACATATACATAGGAATCGTCGATCGACGTCCGAATCGTCATGTCCGCGTCTTTATGTTTTTCAAGAATTTGCGGGATCAACCCGTATTTCCTCGTCTCCATCGCTTCCGCGACTTCAAACAAAACCTTGGACCACCATTCATCCAACTGTTCGCTGCTGTCGTCCTCGATACGGATATCGAGCGTTTTCCCGCGGACGACTTCATCCGCCTTTCGGCGCAGGGCATCCACGACTTCGCGAACGTCGGCGTCCTGGTTCAACGCCACGCGTATCGCGACCGAATCGCGGCGCACGTCGACGTCGATCCGTTCAACGCCGTCGAATTGCTCCGCCAGTTCGATGACGGGATCTTTCATGGCCACGCTGTTATATATAAACCATCCGCCAAACAACACCGCTGAAGTTACCGTCACACTGATCAAGATAGGCGCCAGACGCAATTTCATCACGTCAAGTATGCCCCCTTTCTATCTCTCGTGATATACAGATGATATATATCGAAATATATATTCAAGTATATCACAAGGCGGTGCCGTCAGGCGGATGTAAAGTGTGGAAAGCTATTTGCCGAGACGCAGCGTCTCCATCCACGTTCCGTCTTCAAAACGGATATAGTCATAGTAATAGATGTCATCGATCCGATAATATACCTCGAAACACAGTTCCTTTTTCCAGACGCCCGGCGTCATCCGGATGATTTCCGCGCCGCTCCGGCGCGACAGCACGGCGGCTTTCGCCTGTTCGGAGCTGATTCCTTCATCGGCTCGCCTTACGATCGTCTGATCTTCGGACACCCATACGATCATCTCATCTCCCTGATCGTTCAGCCCGCGCACGATAAACCAGGAAAGTTCGCCGTTGAACGGTTCGGTCATCGTCACTTCCGCCAGTTGCCCGGCGTACACCGCTTCCGTCACCGCCTGTCCCCGCTTATCCCAGAACGATGCGTGGATCGTCACATACCATCGGTACAGCAGAAACAGAATCAGCAGGAAGGCCGCCGAAGAAACGATGACGATCGTGCGCACGCGTCTGCGTTGATGCTCCTCGCGCCACTCCTCGGCTCTGCTTTTAACCATTTAACCTCGCGAAGCAGCGGGCCGCTTCATGGCGGATGCGCTCTTCATCCAACGTAGTGCAGACGCGGTTGTTCACCAATCGCTTGCCGTCTACCCAGACATCGGTCACATCTTGCTGGGAAGCGGAATACACAAGATGCGACACCAGATCGGTGTGCGGAACGAAATGAGGCTGATCGATATCGATGGCGATGATGTCCGCCTTGTAACCCGGAGCGAGCATTCCCACATCGTCGAGCCAGATCGAAACGGCGCCGTCGATGGTTCCCATGCGCAGCGCGGCGAACGCCGGCACGACGGTCGGATCGCGCGACACTCCCTTGTGAATGAGCGCCGCGAGCCGAATCTCTTCGAACATGTCCAGATTGTTGTTGCTGGCGGAACTGTCGGTGCCGAGCGACACTTTAACCCCCGCCTTGAGCAGATCCGGGACGCGGGCGATGCCGCTCGCCAGCTTCAGGTTGCTGCCGGGATTATGCGAAACGCGGACGTCGTACCGGCGCAAAATCTCGATCTCTTCGTCGTTCAGATGCACCGCGTGGGCAAGCAGGCAAGGCCGGTCAAACACGCCCAGCCTGCGCAGATGCTCGACAGGTCTGACGCCGTAATCGCGGACGTTCTGTTCCACTTCCTGCACCGTTTCGGACATATGGGTGTGGATCGGAAGTCCGAGCTCATGCGACGCCTGCACGAACTGCTCGATATAATCCGGAGGGCATGTGTAAGGTGCATGCGGAGCGAGCATCGTCGTAATGCGGCCGTTCGCCCGTCCGTTCCATTCCTTGGCGAACCGGACGGCACGCTCGAGCTTCAGGCGGCGCTCCTCCTCGGAGCACAGGCCGATGACGCCGCGCGTCAGCCGCGCGCGGATGCCGGCTTCGTCCACGCATTGGGCGATCACTTCCATATGGTCGTACATATCGACGAACGTCGTCGTGCCGCCTTTCAGCATCTCGACGATCGACAGGAGCGACCCGTAGCGGATATCTTCTTCCGTGTATTTGGCTTCCATCGGCCACATATAATCGGCCAGCCATACCTGCAGCGCCAGGTCATCCGCATAACCGCGAAGCAAAGACATGGGAGTATGGCCATGGGTGTTCACGAGGCCGGGCATGAACAGCTTGCCCCGCCCGTCGACCACCTCATCCGCCTGCCAATCTTCGCCAGCTTCCCCTCCGACCTGCACGATGCGGTCATCTTCAATCAGCAGATCGCCCGTCGCATACAGCCGCTCGGCATCCATCGTCAGGTAAAGACCGTTTTTAATCTGAATTTTCACATGAAACCCTCCTTGATCAATCTTCCAGATAATAGGCCAGACTGAGCAGATCCGCGGTGAAATCGGCGTAATGAACCCGAATGTGCGGGGGAACCTTAATGATCACGGGGGCGAAATTCAGGATTCCCTCAATTCCCGCCTCCACCAGCCGGTCCGTAACGTTTTGTGCTTCCGGCGCCGGCACCGTGATGATGCCGACCCTGATGTGATCCGCGCGTATCGTTTCCTGCAGTTTGTCCATAGGCAAAACGGTCAGATGGTTGATCGTCATGCCGATCTTGGAAGGGGAGTTGTCGAACACGGCCTTGATCTTCATGTTGTCCTTCAAATACATGTTATAGTTGCACAAAGCCTGTCCCAGGTTGCCGGCGCCGATCAGGGCCACGTTGATCTGCTGATCGAGCTTCAGGATCTGCCGGATTTTCTCGATCAAATAATTGACGTCGTATCCGATCCCCTTCTTGCCGAATTCCCCGAAATAGGCGAGATCCTTGCGAATCTGCGCGGGATTCAGGTCCAGTCTGGCCCCGAGTTCCTGAGACGATACGGTATGCACGTTTTTATCATTCAATTCGTTCAAATAACGGAGGTAGATCGGCAGCCGGCGTACGACGGATTCGGATATTTTGATCGATTTCATACATTACCCTTCCCTTCCTGATCATGTTGGTTGACTGATCGGAGCCATTCCCTGATGCGGGACGGCATGTCAGCGGTCGCTGTTTGCTCGATGCGAGGCTTTGGCAACGATCTGAGGAAGTACTTACCATACTGTGTATCGATCACGCGCGTATCATACACGACCGCGATTCCTCTGTCATGAACGGTGCGCACGAGCCTGCCGAAGCCTTGCTTGAATTGAATCACGGCTTGCGGCACGGAATATTTCATGAACGGATTTTGCTGCCTGCTCTTCATGTACTCGCTCTTCGCTTCCACATACGGATGGTTGGGCGGCTGGAACGGCAGGCGGACGATGGCGAGCAGACTGAGCGCATCGCCCGGCACGTCCACCCCTTCCCAAAAACTCGACGTGCCCAGCAGCACGCAGCGCGACGTTTCCTGGAACATCCGGATCAATTTGCTGCGGTTGCTGCTCTCGATTCCCTGGCCCAGCACCTGGATATGATGCCCGGTCAGCCGCAGCTTCAGTTCGCCATGGACCTGCTTCAGCATTTTGTAAGAGGTGAACAGCACCAGCATTCTGCCTTCGGTGACAAGCGCCAGCTCCGACAAGGAGGTCGCCAGTTGCTCCAGAAATTTCGCGTCGGCGTTGGACCCCCGGATCTCCGGAAAATCCCTCGGAATAAGAACGAGCGCCTGTTTCTCATACTGAAAAGGCGACGGCAAAAGTACGGTCTTCACCTGCTTGTCCTCCAGCCGATCGAGCCCGAGCTGGTTGACCGCGTATTCGAATGTTTCGTTCACCGTCAACGTCGCCGACGTCAGCACGATGCTGTCCTTTCTGGAAAACACCTGTTCCGCCAGCATCCCGCTCACATCGATCGGAACGCTCATAAACGTCAGGGAACGGTGCTTGTAGAAAGGAGAAGCTTCGATCCAATACACATAGTTTTCATCATCCATGCGCATCAGGAAGCGCAAACTGTCGCGCATGCGGTTCAGCACGAACACTTGTCCGCTCAAATCCGTCGCGGCGCTCTGCAGGTCGAACGAGCCGTCCGCCTCCTTCATGCTTGTCAGCACTTTGTCCATCTCGCGGCAAATCTCGGTCAGGTGAAGATAGATGCGGTCTTCCAATATGACGCAGTCGTCCCATCCTTCGGGCGGCTTGTTCCGGTTGAGCCGGTACACGTACGAGTCGCCCTGCCCGCCCGACGATCGTTCCGCATAGGCGAAGAGAAGGCCGGACAACCGCTCCCAGTCCTCCTTCACCTCCTGAAACTTGGGCACAAGCTGCTCCAGCCGCTCGGCCCAGGCTTGGGCGTCGTCATGCATGCTGCCTGTCAGCTGGTGAATGACCGCGGGCAGCTGACCGCTTTTCGCATCTTTCACAAGGAAGTTGAGCGTGTTCAGAATGCCGAAATAGCTGACTTCAACCCCCATATGTTTGCTTGCCGTCTGTTCGAAATGATGGGCTTCATCCACCACCAGCAGATCGTAAGGCGGAATAACCCGGTTTTCGGCGCGGATGTCCGTCAGCAGCAGCGAATGATTCGTGATGACGACGTCGGAGACGGATGCCTCGTGGCGGGAACGGTGGTAAAAGCATCGTTTGAACCACGGACAAGCCCGGTTCAGGCAGGAGTTCGTATCGCTTTCCACGGAGCGCCAAAAATCTTTGCCCCGCGCCGACAGCTGAAGTTCCTCGTCGTCTCCCCGCTCCGTCTCTCCCAACCAGACGAGAATCTGAGCGGCGGCGATCGCCTGATCCCGGTTTTCAAAATCCCGCCCCGCGAGCCGGTGCTCGAATTTGCGCAAGCAAAGATAATGATTTCTCCCCTTGAGCACCGCGGCGCGGAAAGGAAGCGGAGAAATGTTCTGCAGGAGCGGAATGTCTCTGGACCGAAGCTGTTCCTGGAGATTGATCGTATGCGTGCTGACGACGACCCGGCGTCCTTCCGTCAGGCTCATGTAAAGCGCGGGAATGAGGTAAGCGAGCGACTTGCCCGTGCCGGTGCCCGCTTCGATCAGCAGATGCTTGCCGCCGCGGAAAGCGTCGTATACCTCGTGGATCATCGCCTCCTGTTCCGGGCGCTCCTCATAATGGAGGAACGACGACCTCAGCCTGTCCTTCGCGGTTTCGTAAAAGGAAGCAAAAGTAAGGGCGCTTTCATCATTCCCGTCGATGCCGCGCGGCTCATCGTCATCCGCGTTATCATCGCGCCATTCGCTCACCTTCAGATGAAACCTTCGGAAAAATTCCCCCTGTACCGGATCGGCGGCCGTCGATATCTCGCGCCGAAGGCGAATTTGATCGATCAGCCATTTGAGATCGGCCGCATCCTGACGTCCCTCGAACAACGAAGACAACCGCTGCAACGTGAGCAGCGGCAGGCTCTCCAGCTTCTCGAGGCACATCAAGAAAAGTTCAGCGGTCGCCTTCGCATCCTCTTCGGCATGATGCGCATTGCGCAATGTGATGCCGAGCTCGGATGCCGCCATCGCAAGCCTAAGACTGCCCAACTGCGGATAACAGATGCGGAGCAGATCCATCGTATCCAGCACGGGGCCGGCATAGACCTCGTAACCGACGGATTCAAGCGACCGCTGCAAATAATTCAGATCGAAGTTGACGTTATGTCCGACGACGATCCGGTCTTCCAGCAGCGGCTTCAAACGCGCCGCCACCTCCTCCAGCCTCGGGGCCGAACGCGCGATGTCTTCCGTAATGCCCGTCAGCTGCACGATGAATTCCGGAATCTCCCGATCCGTGTACACATACGAGCTGTACGTCCCGCTGATCTTCCCGTCATCGATCAGCGCGATACCGAACTGCAGCACCTCGTCATCGGATCGGTTGCCCGTCGTTTCTACATCCAATACCGCGAATTTCATTCCAGTTTCTCCATTCTCTTCACTTCAATCGCGCCTGATCCCTCGGCGCTTTACCATCAATGTACACATTTATCCTTTGCGCTAGGGCGTCCCTATCCCCCGCAGATACCTGCTCACCACGTCAAAGACGCGCTTAGGATAAGTCCCCTTGCATGCTACGCATTCTATCCCTTACATGACCGCAATGCCGAATTGCAAAGCGTCGTTGTTCTTGCCGCATATCTCCAGATTGATTCTGGGATCCTGATAAGCGGGGTCGAATTCAATCGCCATATTAAAGTATTCGATCGCTTTTTCGATATTTCCTTTTTTGGCCTGAATGCATCCCAGAGCATTGTAGGAAACGGCGAGAAATTTGCGGTTTTCCGTCAGCGGCACGATCAGATGAAAATGTCTGCTCGCTTCGTCCAGATCCCCTTTTTGCAAATACCCCATCGCCAAATACAGGCGCGCGATCAAAAAGTCGCCATGCTGCGAAACGAGCTGTTCAAATTCCTTGATCGCCTGTTCGAACATATACAGCTTATAATACCCCTGTCCGCGGCGAAAAGTCTCGGTATAAAGCGCATGATGAGTCCATTCGGCAGACGGTTCCGGCTTTACGTCTTTCACAATGCCGGACATTTTCTCCTCGAACAGGAGCCATTGTTCCAGATAGTCGTCGCTCATCGATTTGAGCGCGAGCAGCTGTTCTTCCAGTTCAAGTTTGCGGGCACTTCCTGCGTTCGGATATTCTTGGATGATCAGATCCAGCATTTCATGCATGCAATCGAATATGGATTTAAACAACAAGCCGCATCCCCGCCTTTTTACCCTCATTGTGCGTTGGGAGCAGGCTTTTCATTCCTGGACGCGATGCCAATTTAGCGCACGGTACCGTGCATTTCCCCGTTGATCACTTCGATGACCTTGTTGTTTGGCCCCATGATCGCGATTTTCGGCTTGTACGTCCTCGCTTCCTCTTCCGTCATCAGTGCGTAGGAGATGATAATGACCGTATCGCCCGGCTGAACGAGTCTGGCCGCGGCGCCATTCAGACAGATGACGCCAGAACCGCGCGGACCCGGAATCGTGTACGTTTCCAGACGGGCACCGTTGTTGTTGTTGACGACCTGCACTCTTTCGTTCGGGTAAAGATCGATCAGATCCATCAGGTCTTCGTCGATCGTGATGCTGCCCACATAATTCAGATTCGCTTCCGTCACGGTCGCGCGGTGTATCTTGCCCTTCATCATGGTCCGGAACATCAGTTATCGCCTCCTTCTCTCGTCCACAAATGGTTGTCGATCAATCGCGTATGACCGAATTTCACCGCCAGCGCGGCGAGGATGTCGGTCGTTCCCAGCGCAGCGGAAAAGGCTTCCGCCTCATCCAACGGTTCGAGCGACGGATATCCGACGAGTTCCACATAGTCGATCGCCGCAAGCGGCGACGCATGAATCGTCCGCCTGATTAACTCCTTGATTTCCCCGACAGCCGCGTCCGGATGTTCGCGAACATGCTGCTCGGCCAGGCGGAGCGAACGGTTCAACACGAGCGCCTGCTCGCGCTCCTCCGGACTCAGATACACGTTGCGCGAACTGAGAGCAAGTCCGTCCGCTTCGCGCACGATCGGACAAGGAACGATCTCGACCGGTATGTTGAGATCCTCCGTCATCCGGGTGATGACGGCGACCTGCTGCGCGTCCTTCATGCCGAAATAGGCGCGGTCGGGCTGCACGATATGGAATAGTTTCGAAACGACGGTGCAGACTCCGTCGAAATGCCCCGGCCTGGAAACGCCGCACAGCGTGTTCGTAATCCGGTCGACCGACACCTTTGTCAGCGGCTTCGACGGATACATCTCGCTTACGGCAGGCATGAAAACGACATCCGCGCCGTGCCGTTCCGCCAGTTCGATGTCGCGCTGTTCATCCCGCGGATACTTCTCGTAATCTTCATTCGGCCCGAACTGCAGAGGGTTCACGAAAATGCTGATCACGACGAAGCCGCATTCTTCGCGCGCGCGCCGGATGAGGCTCGCGTGCCCGTCGTGCAGATAGCCCATCGTCGGGACGAAGCCCACGAGCTGATGGGGATGCTCCAACCGGTATTGCCGAATCGCTTTCCTCATATCGTCAATGGTGCGGATCACCTTCATGATGGTTTCCCCCTTGTTTCCGTCCATGCGGCGAGTTCATCCAGCATCGCCGCGTCCACATGCGGCGCGTGTTTGTCTTCAGGAAATTGCCGCGTCTTCACATCCGCCACATATTGTTCGATCGCCTGGCGGATCGTATCGCCGATGTTCGCGTATTGCTTCACGAAGCTCGGCTGAATCGGCGTCGCGTAGCTGAGCACGTCGTGATAGACGAGCACCTGACCGTCGCAGGCTCGGCCCGAGCCGATGCCGATCGTCGGAATCGTCAGCCTCTTCGAGATCATCTCGGATACTTCCTGCGGCACCATCTCCAGCACGATCGCGAACACCCCGGCCTGCTCAAGAGCCAGCGCGTCCTCCAGCAGCGTTTGCGCCTGTTCGGCGTTGCGCCCCTGAACTTTCCAGCCGCCGATCTGCAACACCGACTGGGGCGTCAGTCCGAGATGCCCCATCACCGGGATGCCGGCCGTAATGCATGTTTCAACATGATCGAGTATTTTCCGGCCGCCCTCCAGCTTCACCGCGTGCGCCCTTCCTTCCTGCATAAGGCGCGCGGCGTTCTCCAGCGTCCTGTCCGCACTGCCGTGGTACGTCGCGAACGGCATATCGGCGACGATAAACGTGTTCGGCGCGCCCCTGGACACGGCCTTTGTATGATGAATCATATCGCTCAACGTCACCGGAATCGTCGAATCATAACCGAGCACGACCATGCCGAGCGAATCGCCGACGAGGATGATGTCCGCGCCGGCCTGTTCCGCCAGCTTCGCCGAAGGATAATCGTAAGCGGTGATCATCGCGATCGGTTCTCCCCGGGCTTTCATCGCCTTCAGGGAAGCGGTCGTCGCTTTTTTACGTTTGTTGTCAGTCATCGCATTTACCCTCCATTCGATTGGAAGGACCGAAACCGCTGCGCAGATGAAAAAAACCTTAAGCTGCCCGGCTTAAGGTTTCATGTACACGCAGATCCCCGGAACAAGATCCTTCTGTCTCAGTCCTGATGGTTCTAAGCAGAATCCGACCTTACCATCTGTCATCATGTGATTCATACTCAAAATGAATAATTTCGTACATGAACCTGAGTGCAGTTCTGTATAAAGATACCGCCTCAATTTCATTATACATGAAAACGGGACGCAATTCATTAAACAACCTGTAATTTTATCCGCAACCGGAATGTGAACGAAATCGGCGTTCATAAACAAAACCGGAAGATCATACCCGGCCTTCCGCGAAACCGGCTGCGGCGAACACGCCGCCTGACCCATTCCGCCTCGAGCGGTCTGAACATATCAGGAAGACAGCGAAATATCTCCCGCGTATATGGTCATCGTTTCGCCATTCACTAACTTTAACATCAACGCACCGTCCTCGTCAATCGCTTGCTGCCGCCCTTTCATGACGCCTTCGGGCGTATGCATCTCGATCGGCCGTCCCGGGTCCCAGACATACGTCTCCCATATGGTGCGGAAAACCGAAAAACCTTCGCTCAGATAAAGGTCGATCATGACGCGCAGCTCCGTCAAAAATTCCGCGATAATCTGTTCTCGGTTCCACTGCGCGCCGCTGACCGCCATGAGTGATGTCGCCTTATCCTGCAGCCAGTCTGGAAAGGCCTCCTGCGGAACGTTCACGCTGATGCCGACGCCGAGGATGAACCGGTTCCGGCCGCCGACCGCGCACGATTCGATCAGGATGCCGCTCAATTTCCGGTCGTTGACGTACAGGTCGTTCGGCCATTTCATGCGGATATCGAGACCCGTCAGCCTGCGCAACGACCGGCACAGGGCGACGGCGGACACGATCGTCAGCTGCGGCGCAAAACGCTGCGGCACGATCGGATTCAGAATAAGGCTCATATAGATGCCGGTTCCTTCCGGTGAAAACCATGCGCGCCCTACCCTGCCCCTTCCTGCCGTTTGCGACTCCGCGACAATGAGCACGCCTTCCCCTGCGCCTTCGCGAAGTAGGTCCACGGCGACGTCCTGCGTCGAAGTCGTGCCCGTCAGATGATGAACCGTATGGCCGTACGCCTGCCCGTCGAGCAGGGCTCGCAGCTTTTTCAGATCGAGCTGTGAAGAAGTCAATGCATGTCCCACGCTTCCAAATAGTATTTTGCCCGGCTAATAAGCTCCTCTTTCGCATTCGTCACATATCCGAGCGCCGCATCGAGCGTCAGCCGATGAAGCAGTTTGCCGAGCCAAGGCCCCGGCCGCTTCTCTTTCGTCAACGCCATCATGTCGTGGCCGCTCACCGCCAGTTCGACGGGCGTCCACACGGCAACGGAATCGAGCCACGTCCGGACGGTTTTGCCGTCCACCGCCTTAGGCCGGTCCGCTTCCGGCCGTTCCAACAATTCCGCGCATTCGAAGGCCGCTTCCCGGCCGTAACGAATCGCGCATTCAACGAGCTTGGAACGGTACCCTTCCAGGAACTCGCCGTCACCCGCTGCAGACGGCGGAGCCTTGCGATCGCACAGTTCCCGCCACGACGACCGGACATCGTGATACATCGACACGATCCGCACGATGTGTTGCTTAGCATCGTTGGAAAACGTCAGTTTCCGCATGATGGTGTCCGCCTCCTCGGCGGTGTGTCCTCCCGCAACGAACAGGCTCGCCCATCTTGCGCCTGCGGACATTTCGCTCAACCCCGCCGGCGCCGGGAAAGATCCCGGCATGCGGGAGGGGCCGGATACACCCGCCGGATCGGCCGATGATGTTGCATTGGGCGAAGACGCGAAGACGGCCAAACGCCCGTCCGCTTCCGCACCGTCGCCTTCGGCGCGGGCGCGGGAAGGCGGATCGGCGTAAGGGCGCCAACCGAGCGGTTCCTTCGTGCAGGCCAACAAACGCGAGCGTAACAGCAGATCCAATCCCCGCTCCGGATGAGCGCCTTCGATCGTCTTGACGAGTTCGATCCTGACTCGCTCCATTGCGATATGGCGAAGCGATTCCCTGAGCTTCAGCAGCGCAGCCCACGAATCATCGTCGATGCGAAGATCGTAGTTGGCCGCGAACCGTATGCAGCGCAGCATGCGCAGCGCATCCTCGCTGAACCGTTTCTCCGCCTTGCCCACGCAGCGGAGCACCCCGGCCGCCAGATCCTCCTGACCGCGAAACGGATCGATGATGCGTCCGTCGATATCCATCGCCATCGCATTCATCGTAAAATCGCGCCTGGACAAATCTTCTGTGAGAGAATCGACGAACTCCACAGATTCGGGTCGGCGGTGATCCTCGTATTTTCCGTCGCGCCGAAACGTCGTCACCTCGAAGCTGAATCCTCCGCTGATGACCGTTACCGTTCCGTGTTCGATCCCGGTCGGAATCGCGCGCTCAAACAAGCGCATCACGTCCGTCGGAACGGCCGAAGTCGCGATGTCAATATCCTGAACCGGCCGGCCGAGCACATGATCCCGGACGAATCCGCCCACCAGATAGGCGCTGTATCCCGCCTCCATCAACCGGCGCATGATGTCCCTAGCTTCTCGAAGCCGCGCATGTTCGAAAACTGCCATCTGACTCAACAGCTCACTTCACAAACATTTGCCACTTGGGAATTCTCCAGCCCAAGCACCCGGTAATAGATCTGTTCATATTGATCGGTGATCTTTTCATTATCGAACTGTTCTCTCGCACGGCGAATGCAGGCCTCGGACATCTCCTTATACAGAAGGGGATCGGTCAGCAGCCGGATCGCATACCGCGCCATCGATTCCGTATCGCCGATCGGCGCGACGTATCCCGTCTCGCCGTGCAAGATCAGCTCGGGCAAACCGCCGGCATCGGACGCCACCGTCGGCACGCCGCACGCCATCGCTTCCAGGGCGACGAGTCCGAAGCTCTCTTTCTCCGACGGCAACAGCAAAACGTCGGCAAGCGAAATCACATGCGCCACATCGTCCTGCTTGCCGAGGAAAAACACTTTATCCGTCAATCCCGCTTCTTTCACCTGGCAATGGATCTTGTGCAGATCGGGCCCTTCCCCGACGAACAGCAGTTTGCTCGGCACTTCGCGCAACACCTTCCGGAAAATGTCGACGACGTCATGCACGCGTTTCACCGGACGGAAATTCGAGATATGCATCAGAATTTTTTCATGCGGCTGCGCATAATCCAGGCGGTGTTTACGCACGTCTCTCGGATAGTAGGTTCTGCTGTCGACGAAATTATATGTAAGATCGATATGCCGGTCGATCGACAGCAACCGGCGCGTTTCCTGCAGCAGATCGTTCGATACCGCCGTGACCGCGTCGCTTTGATTGATGCCGAGGCGAATGATCTCCTTCAGCGCTTCGTCATGTCCGAGCACGGTAATATCCGTGCCGTGCAGCGTCGTCACCACCTTAAGGCGGTCCCCCACCATCTGTTTCGCGAGCACCGCGCATACGGCGTGAGGTACGGCGTAATGCACATGGAGCAAATCGAGCCCCTGCATGTTCGCGACCTGCGCCATCTTGCTCGCCAGCGACAGATCATAGGGCGGATATCGAAACACGTAATAGTCGCTTACTTCCACCTCGTGATAGTAAATATTCGGACGATAGCTGCCAAGCCGAAACGGCACGCTGTGCGTGATGAAATGAACTTCATGCCCGCGTTCGGCAAGCAAAATGCCCAGTTCGGTTGCCACAACTCCTGAGCCGCCCAGGGTCGGGTAACACGTGATGCCTATTTTCAGGGATCGGCGCACTTGATTTGTCATCGCTCGTTCCTCCTTTACGTCTTCCAGGCTACTCAGACAGTGTGCTGCTTATACCGATATGGAATGATGTCGGAAACTGCGAAGATTTGGTCAACGGATTAAGTCCGGCATCTCAGGCCGTCTCATCCATGATCATCAGATCTTCGGACTTCGCTATCGCCTTGACGATCGAAGCGGAATTCAGCAACGATCAATCGGCCGGTTGATCGGGTTTGTATTTATGCACGACTTCCCGCCAAGCGAAATCGCCGCGATCCAACGCCTTGATCAAAATTTCCCCGCTGGCGATGTTCGTCGCAAGCGGAATGCCGTACACGTCGCAGAGTCTCAGCAATGCGTTGATGTCCGGTTCATGGGGTTGAGCCATGAGCGGGTCCCGCAAAAAAATGACGAGATCCATATCGTTTTGCGCAATCATCGCCCCGATCTGCTGGTCTCCCCCCAAAGGCCCCGACATAAACCGATGAACATGAAGATTCGTTTGTTCCATGATCCGCGTGCCGGTCGTTCCCGTCGCATACAGTTCATGTTTCGCAAAGACATGCTCGTAAGCCAAAACGAAATTGACCATCTCATCTTTTTTCCGGTCATGCGCAATCAGCGCGATCTTCATAGGATTCAACTCTCCTCGCAGATTGGCTTATTCCGTAACACATGAAAGTGACTGGCGAGCCCAAACGGTAACAGAACAATCTGATTCCAACGGTCACGATTATCGATGAAATCGCGGTTCCGTCATGACGGTCATCCGCAACGCCTCTAAACGATCACCGGTACCGTCTCAGTCGATGAATTGCTCGAAGCCGTAAACGATGCCCGCAAGCTCCATCACTTTCTTCACCGCGACGTTCACGCCCGGCATATATCCGGCCCGGTCATAGGAATCATGCCGGATTTTCAGCGTTTGGCCGAAGCCGCCGAAAATGACTTCCTGCTGGGCAAAAATACCCGGCAAACGCACGCTGTGAATGCGGAAGCCCTTATAATACCCGCCGCGGGAACCTTCGATTTTTTCTTCCTCATTCGGATGTCCCTGACGGAATTCTTCGCGCACTTCGGAGATCCACTCGGCGGTTTTCACCGCGGTGCCGGACGGCGCGTCGAGCTTCTGATCGCCGTGATACTCGATAATCTCCACATGCGGGAAATATTTGGCCGCCTGCGCCGCAAATTTCATCATCAGGATCGCTCCGATCGAAAAATTCGGGGCGATGATCCCGCCGATGCCGCGTTCGACGGCAAGCTTGTCCAACATATCGATCTCCTCGCGGGTGAAGCCGGTTGTTCCCACCACCGGTCTCACTCCGGACTGGATGGCGATCTTCGTATTTTGCGCCGCCACCTTCGGGACCGTAAAGTCTACCATCACCTGTGCGCCGGATTCCAGAAGCGCTTTCTCCAGATCGTCGGTGACGATCACGCCGCAAGCGTCGAGACCGGCCAGACGGCCCGCATCCGCTCCAACTTGTCCCGGATCGATCGCGGCAACAAGCTGCAACGATTCGTCTCCCAGCACCATTTTCACCACTTCGCGGCCCATGCGGCCGCCTGCTCCGCTGACTGCAACTTTAATGATCGATGTCATACCTGTACGACTCCTTTTACTGCATAGTTTTGTTCTTTCCATATCATGAATTTTTCTGGTTTCATTTTCTCGTGTTTGGATGATATCATATAGGTTGATCGCTCAAACTGTTCACGGTTCGTTCAAATAAGGCGCAAAGCGGTCCTTATATCGTTCGATGTGTTGAAGCGCTCCTTCATGCTCGGGATTCAGCTTCAACACCTCCCGCACGGACTCGGCAGCCTGTCTGAACTTGCCCAGTTCGGCAGAGACCGCGCTGAGAAGAAGATGCGCTTCCGTGCAGAGCGGATCTTTCATCGCGGCTTCCTTGAGCATACGCTCAGCCTTACGCAATCCTCTTCTGCCGCCGGATTCCGCCAAATTCTCTGCTTGCCGCACCATCTCCAATGCCGTCAGATGAGAAAGGTGATACCGATAGGTGTCATGCGCCGGTTCCAGTTCGCAAGCCGCCCGCGCATGTTTCAGCGCCTGATCCAGTCTGCCGCTGCGGGCATACGTAATCGACAGTTTGTAGTGATACTCCGCATTATCCGGTTCAAGTTCGATCGCTTGTTCGAATGAACGGATCGCCTGAGCAAAATCGTTATCCAAGATCGATTCGTACGCTTTCTGGATCTGCTTTTTGCCGTTCAAGGCGCACCACCCTCCCTTGCGGTTGATGGTACAGCATATGACGGCTAATTCGTTTCGGTGTTCATTTTCGTCCAACGGTCGCGATCGCGCACGTTGAACTTCTCCATCACCTTGCGGAACGCTTCGCTCAGGTCGATGCCCAATGAATTTGCGAAGCAGATGATGATGAACAAAATGTCTCCCAGCTCCATCTCGATCGAGTTTTCCGGCTCGTCCGGCTTTTTCGGCTTTTCTCCGTAGCGGTGATTCACTTCCCGCGCCAGTTCTCCGGCCTCCTCCGTCAGTCTGGCCAGCATCGCCAGAGGGCTGAAATAACCTTCCTTGAACTGGGATATGTACGCATCCACTTCCCGCTGCATCTCGGCAAGCGTTTTTTGCTCCATATAACCTTTTTCACCACCTCGTGATGAGCTTATCTTTCATGTTATCGCAAACTGAATTTGATGACAAATATTTTTGGGGAACAATAGTATCATTGAGCGATGAGGGGGCATGAGCGGTGAGTCAAACAGGCCTGATGCACTTGAAATCCGTTATTCCCATCCTGATCGGAACCGCAATCTACGCGTTCGGCATTCATATGTTCGTCATCCCGAATCAATTCATGGAAGGCGGCGTAACGGGTGTGACGGTGTTGCTGAACTACATGTTCGGCCTGCCGCCCTCGGTCATGACGCTTGTGATCAACATCCCGCTGTTCGTGATCGGGTACTATTATTTCGGACGCGGTCCTTTCGTCTATACGGTCATCGGCACATTCGCGCTCTCCTTGTTTCTTTGGATCATGGAGCGGCTCATCGCGCAGGGAATCGTCACGCCCTTTTACACCGAACAGGACTATTTTCTGGCGACGCTGTATGCGGGCGTCTCGATCGGCGCCGGGCTCGGCATCGTGTTCCGCTTCGGAGGAACGACGGGAGGATCGGATATTCTCGCCAGAATCGGCAACCGTCTGCTCGGCTGGCCGATCGGCAGGACGTTGATGTGGATCGACGCGGCGGTGATCGGGGTATCCGTCTTCTACATCCCAAGGGAGAAAGTGCTGTACACGCTCGTCATCGTGTTCATTGCCGCGCGGATGATCGATTTTATCCAGAAAGGCGCCTATGCGGCGAGCGCGTTTACGATCATAACGGAAACCGGCACCAAAATGGCCGATCTCATTACACGTGAGATCGGCCGCGGCGTAACGTTATTTCTGGCTCGAGGCGCATATTCCAAAAAACAATTTGAAGTCGTCTACTGCGTCGTTTCCCGTCAGGAAGTCCGCAAAATGCAGAAGATTATCCGTTCCCTCGATCCGCGGGCATTCGTCATCATCAGTGAAGTGCAGGACGTTCTCGGCGAGGGATTCCGGCAAGGAGAAGAATAAATGCGGCAGGCATCTTCCTGCCGCCCGATCACCTGTCGTCCCGCCGTGTATTGCCCGGGCGATCGACGGATACGACGGCGAGATCCGCCCGGTATTTGTTCCAGGCGACGAAAGCAAGCACGGTGATGATGATCGATCCGATCACGAGCGACCAGTAGATAGGCTGCTGTTCATCGATGAAAGGCAAATAAGCGGAGACATTCTTTCTCTCAAACAGTTCGTCCCATGTGCGCGACAGTTCATGCGCCTGTTCAAGCAGCCTGGCCTCGGGCCGGTTCGCCTGCTGCAGGAAAAACGACAGCAGCGATTCGATTTTCCCGTTCACTTCCGGCGGCTGCGAGATGAGCACCGCGGGACGGATGATCGCGTAATGCCGCTGAAGCTGCTGAGCGGAAGCAAGCACATGCTGCCGCTGCTCGATCGACCGCTTCAACTGCTCGGTGTCGTCGCGCATCGTTTGATAATAATCATGCCACAGCGGCGGCTGCTTGCCCAATAGCGCATCCGTCGACAACCGCACCTGGGCTGCGGCGATCTGGAGTCGGGAAGGCTCCGTCTGGATCGCGTTCATCAAATTCCGGGCCTGAACGACCGCCGATGTGAACGCTTCGATTCCTTCCACCGACGTAATCCCGGCATATTCAATCTGTAACGCCAGATCACCGATCTCCTCCATGTATTGTCTGGCTTGCAGGATGTTGCCGTCCATGACCTCTTTGAACATCTTGTCCGCCGTCTCATCCATCAGCTTCAGCTGCCGTATCCTCATGTCGTCGGCCGCCGCCGTTTCTTCCGCCGCGTCGAAGCGCTTCCCGTCTTCCGAATCATGTTCGGTGCCGTTACACGCCGACAGCATCGCCCCAATACAAACAACGAGCAACACGGCGAACCGCCGCAACGGTATTCTCAGCATCGGACATCCCTCCTCATTATTCATACATATGAAGGATGTCCGATTGTAGACTACGAATCGCGCTTCCCAGAATGATTTCTGCGGTAAGAGAGAAGATAGGCGCCCGCCAGGGCGACGCTGAACACGCTCATCAGGAACGTGAACGTCTCCACCTGCGAAAGATACGGATGCAAATATCTCGACAACCACGGGAACACCGTTAACCGGTAGTCGACCACATCATTCGCGAACGACCACGCCGCCACGCACAGAAGATGAACCGGTCCGAACCGGTAATACCGCGCATATACGCATGCCGCGAACGCCATCGCAAGATGGGATGCCGTCAGCATGCCGTGCTCCCACACATACGGTTCGCCCAAGGAATACGCCCAATAGATAATGACGACCGCCCATATTCCGTATTTGACCATCGTGACGAGCGTAAAGGCCTCCACGATTCCCCGCACGAAACCGGCCGGTTGCCGTCTCTCCAGCACCTGCGGCAACCTTCCGTATCTCCGGTCATATTCCAGGTACAGCACCGAGAATGTGAAAAACAAACTCGCCGTCGGGCTGTCCGGAACAAAAGGCAGAAGCCATAGCGGTTTCTCCCGGATCGTATAAAGCAGCTGTTCACCGTACCAATAATAGCCGTACAGCGTACCCAAGCCGACTCCGACGATCAGCGTGTTCAACAGCCAGCCGCTGAGCAGATTGTCGTCGCTCCAGAACCATTTCCACAAACCGACCAACGTCCGCAAGTTGTTCGTACCCTCCCCTCGCGAGATAAGCAAAAAGGCAAAAAAAGAGGCCCGATTCTCCGCACACATCCCGTCTGCAGGATCGAACCCCCTTTGTCGTCTGCGTTATTCAGCTGGCGCTTTCTGTTTGGCGAGCCATTCCGCCAGTACGCGCAAATCGTCTTCCGACAGATTCGGATTCATCGCCACCTGCGGCGGCATGCCTCCGTTCGGCGTGCCTTTCACGATGATGTCGTAAATTTCATCGGCGGTAAGTTTGTCGCCGATGCCTCTCAGCGAAGGCGCGATCTGCGTACCCGCGATATCCGTGCCGTGGCACGTGATGCAAGAGGAGTCAAGCAAGATCTCGTAACCGGGTTCGTCGGTTGCGACGAGCGGCACTTCCGGCTTCGGAATATTCGGTGCTCCCGGATCGATTTTGCCTTCCTCGATGAGTCTGGCTCTTTCGATATGCTCCGGCGTGATGCCTTGTTCTTTCAGCGTTTCCTCATAGTGCGTCCACGCGATATAGGTCAGATAGATCATCGACACGAGCGTGAGCAGCATGATGCCGGATGCAACCGGACGCTTGTACCAGCGGCGCTCTTTCCCCCGGTCGAGCCAAGGGGCAAGCAGCAATCCGCCGAAGGCGATGCCCGGCACGAGAACGGTGCCGAACATGATCAAACTTTGCGTGACGTAGTCATATTTCAGGAACTGATACAGGAACAGGAAGTACCAGTCCGGCATCGGAATGAAGGATGTATTGGTCGGGTCGGCCGGATAGCCCAGCGGCGACGGGTGGGAAATGACCAGCACCATGAAACCGACGAGCACGACGGCGCCAACCATCCATTCCTTCAGCAGGAAGTTCGGAATGAACGCTTCCGTCTTACCCGGATAGGCCGAGTAATCTTTCGGAACATTCGTTCTTTGCACCTTCCGTACGCGCGAATCTCCGACATAAACGACTTTCTCATGATCATGATGATGTGACATGCGTGCAGCCCCCTTCCATCATAGCGGTCCCGAAATGCCCTGTCTGCGGATCATGATGAAATGCGCAGCCAGCAGACCGAGCAGCAGAGCCGGGAGGATAAATACATGAAGGGCGAAAAATCTTGTCAAGGTTTGGGCGCCTACGATGTCTCCGCCTTGCAGGAACTCTTTCAGCAGATCTCCGATAAACGGCACGGAGCTGGCGATCTCGATCCCGACTTTGGTCGCGAAGAGCGCCTTGTTGTCCCACGGCAACAGATAGCCGGTGAACCCGAGTCCGAGGATAACGGCGAAGATGAGCACGCCGACCACCCAGTTCATTTCTCTTGGCGCCTTATATGCGCCGGTAAAGAATACGCGCAACGTATGTAAAAACATCATGACGATGACGAGCGACGCGCCCCAGTGATGCATGCCGCGCACGATATCGCCGAATTGCACTTTGTATTGCAGATAGTCGACCGATGCGTGTGCGTTTACAATATCCGGCACGTAGTACATCGTCAGAAAGACGCCGGACAAGATCTGGATCATCACAAGGAAAAACGTAAGACCACCGAAACAATAGACAAAGGCCGAAAAATGATGCGCCGGGTTCACGTGCTCCGGAACCTCATGATCCGCAACATCGCGCCATAACGGTGTGATGTCCAGGCGCTCGTCGATCCATTTATACAGTTTGTTCATCATCGTTCATTACGCCCCTTTCACACACGCGTGTTGGCTTTCAGCTTTCCGAGATAGACATAGCCGTCAATGATCTCAACGTGATATTCATCCAGCGGCGCGGTGGCAACGGCCAGTTCCTTGCCCAAGGCGTTATATCTTGCGCCGTGGCAAGGACAGAAAAACTCGTCGGGAGCTCGTCCCGCCGGAGCCCAGCTCACCGTGCAACCGAGGTGTTTGCATGTTGGTGACAGCGCATAAATCTCACCGTTGGCGTCGCGTGCGATCCAGGCTTCAAGCTCCGGTTCGCTGTAATACCAGCCGTCGACCTGAGGTGCCTTGAACTTCACAGCGGTCGGCGTCGCAGTGACGGCGCTCGCTTCGATCGTTTTCACAAGACTGCTGCTGGATTCAGCCTGAAGCAGCGGATCGATCGCAAATCGCAGATTCCAAACAAGCGGGATGCCGATCAGAAAACCGCCTGTTCCGCCTAGTGTATAATTCAAAAATTGACGGCGAGACATTTCGCGTTTCCTAGCCTTCGGTTGTTCGTCATGACTCTGATGATTCGTGGTATGTTCGCTCATCAACTGTTACCCCCTTCGTCCATAACGTATGTCAAACGAAAACACGATAAAAACGTCGCCCTTGCAAGACATAATAATAATAGCTTACGGCAGTTGGAGCGTCAAGAACGGCATGGACGCAAAATGGCACGGGAAGCGGGGTGTTCAATAATTTGTTGCCAAATTGTCACAAGTCCGCCGTTGCAGCGTGATCGGTGCGGTTCCACAGTTCCGTGACCAGATCATGAACGCGTTCCGCCCGCGCGGGCGTGATGACAAGGTCTGCGCGGTCCGGATCGGCTTCGCCCTGAAGTTCGGCCAGCTGCTCCATGACCGTTACAATAATGATGAAGCGGAACCCCTGTCCCCTCAGCTTTCTGACCGTCCGCGCGATCTGCTCCTTCGCCGCCGCGATGTCCGGAATGTAATGCCACGCCGGATAAGTGACCGTTCGGCCGCGAAACGGACGCTCCAGAAGATCAAGAAGATCTCTCAGCTGCTCGAGGCGATCGGCCGCCTCCACCGGCGATTCTTCTCCTCCGAGCCCGCTGACGGGCAACAGGCATGTATCCAGATACGGCGCAAGCGACGCCCAGTCCTCCCGCTTGATCTCGCTGAATTTCATGACGATTCACCGTCCCGCCCGCGCTTCTCCGTCTGTTGCTCCGGCTCGTATTCCATGCCGCGTTCCGGTCCGGCGATCGGAGCCGCCGCCCTCTCTTCCGCCGGGACAGACGTTTGCATGAATTCTTTCCCCTTCTGCACATAGTTTCCGGTTGTGCGCCTCAACTGTTCGATGTCTTTTTCGTCAAGCGTCCTGACGACTTTGGCGGGCACACCCAAGACCAGCGTGCGCGGCGGCACGGTCATGTTCTCCGTCACGACGGCGCCCGCCCCGACGAGCGCGTACTCCCCAACCTCGGCGCCGCTCATGACGATCGCGCCCATGCCGATCAGCGCGCCGCGCCTGATCGTGCAGGCGTGAACGATCGCGGAATGTCCGACGGACACATCGTCCTCAATAATGAGCGGCTGATCCCTGTTCACATGCCCGACCGCAAGATCCTGAATATTGCATCGTTTGCCGATGCGGATCGGCGCGAGATCGCCGCGCAGCACGGCATTGAACCAGACGGAACTGTCCTCTTCGATGACCACATCGCCTATCACCCTGCAGCCCGGCGCCATGTACACGGTCGGGTGAACGGAGGGGTGATGGCGATCATACGAATACAGCAACGCACACACCTCATTATTTCTTAAATCTTGATCCGACGCACAGATTGTATCAACGCCGATCCCCCCATGTCAACGGAACGGCGTCCTCCAGCCGGATCCACTCATCCTCCGGCACATACGCCCCCGATATGATGCTGTTCCCCAGTTTGCTCACGCGGACGACCGGACCGTGGAGCTGATCTTCGCCGACCTGCAGCAGCCCGAGATGCAGCATCATCTGCACGATGCGGATCTTCAGGATCTGCTCGGGATGATCGTAGTAAAAAGGCTGGATCATCGGCTGCAGCGTCCGATACAGCGACTCCAGCGTCGTCCATCTGTCGCAAAGCATGTGAATCCAGTGCACGAGCGTCTGGAGGTTCGGAATCGGTCCTTTGTATAACTTCAGCCACAGCTTGTACATGTCGTACACGTCTTCCCGCGCGTTGCCTAATACCCGCTGCTCACCCTTTTTCGTCAGCCGCAGCGTGTGCTGATTCTCTTCGATCAGACCGCTGTAATAGCAATAATCGTAGATGAACGAAAAACGGTCCGGGTAGTCTTTGAACTTTCGTCCGTAACCGAACCGCCAGCCGCGGCTTTTGACGGTCTCTTCACGCACATGCAAAGTTGACAAGAGCTGCTGCAGCGTCCGTTTGTACATCGCGCCGTCGATCGTCAGAACGATTTCGTTCTGGTGCACAAACCGCAGGAACAGCAGCACATCCTGAGCGATGATATGCGACTCGTCGCGATACGCTTGCGGCGAATCTATGTACGTAAGCTGTCTGCGCAGATGGGCGCTGTAGCATTCCGCAAACCGTCGCTTGATGTCTTCCGGCATCCGGTACAAATATTTCGTTTGCTGCGAATGACCGTTGAACAACCAGCCCAGATTGCGCAGCCTGAGGATCGTGTCCCGCGGATTGATCTCATCGTCGCTCCCCGTTTCCCCGCCCGCGCCCGCCGTCGCCGAGCCCGTCCGCACCGTCTGCCGGATGAGCGCGGACAATTCCTCGAAACTGAAAAACGGCCGCCGGTCGAACAGCAGCTTGTTCATCAGACGGATGTCCTGCTCGGTCAACTGTTGCAGCTGGCGTTCGAACGTATCCTTTCGATTCAGTGTCGTCAGGATCGCCTGGATCAATTCATTCTTGGAATGACCGTTGCATTCGCATTGGTAATGTCTGGCGATCTTGCTGAGCAAACCGATGTCGGCGAAGCTGAGCAATTCCGACAAATTCACCTGTCATCCCCCCGAACCAGTCTGGCGAATCATTTCGCGCTAGTATCAGTATGGGATGATCGGCAAGAATTATTCGGAAATGCCCGTTTGTTCGGCTTTGCCGTTATGCAGTCTCACCCGCCAGCCGTCTTCGGATTGTTCGAATATCGTAATCGATGCGTTATCGATATACAGGTCCGGCAAACCGGAGACAAGCAGTCCGAATACCCGTTTCAGAAACGCTCCGTGGCTGACGATCAGCACGTTCCTGCCCTTTTCGTTCCGGAGCAAGTCGCGCAAAAAATCATGGCCTCTTTGCAAAATGTGATGTTCCGGTTCGACCCCCTCGATCGCGGAAATGTCTTCTCCGAACCTCTCATGGCGTTCCGCAAGCGTCAACCCTTCGGCGAGTCCGAACCCGCGTTCTTTCAGTCTTTCGTCGATCCGCACCTCACCCAGATTCAGCACTTCGCTGATCAAGTCCGCCGTCATGATCGCCCTCTGCAGATTGCTGCTGTAGATGACATCCCAACGAATCGGCTGCCGCTCCAAATATTTCGCCAACGCACGCGCCTGTCTCTTCCCTTCCTCATTGAGCGGAACATCCGTCTGCCCCTGCCATCTCCCCGTCATATTCCAATCCGTCACGCCATGGCGGATCATTCCGAGTATCGTCATATCCATCCCCCTGCGTCAGTCGATGCTGTCGAAAACGGAAGAAGGCGCGGCCGCATGACAAACGCAAAACTGCTTATATCCGCCGCGCGCAAGGCTCCCGTCATCGCTCTTTCCCATTTCATGATTTCTTCTATTATACTTCATGTCTTCCATTTTAACGGACTGCGTCGGCGGGCACCAGTCACCGTTCCGCAAATAAAAACTCTCCCCTTGACGGGGAGAGAAAAGACCACCGTTCGTTTATGATGTGTTCTTATCGGCTGTTCGCCGATCGCGCACTTCCGATCTCGCAGTCGAGTCATCCGTCATGAACGCAGTCTTGACAGCCAGTTCATGATGAGCAGAGAGAAAATGACTCCGAGAATCGAAATGATGATCAAATAGTTCGGATAAGAATCCATGGAACCGAAATCGAGCACGAAGGGCGTCGTTAGGCTTGCCGTGGGGATCTGTTCGGTGAATAGCGCAAGCTGCACGGCGCTGTCCGAACTTTGCGCGCTCATCACGGGAATGATGCCCGGTCTGAATTGATAAATCTCCACCTCATTGTCTTCAGAAAGGAACGAGTAGAGGAAGCTGCCGATGAAGAGCGCCAGACATACACAAATGATCGCGCTGATGCGCATTTTCATTTGCCTGGTCAATGAATACGCGCGTTCGACGACGGGAAGCCGCCAGGATTCATCCGCATAAATCCTGTCCATCACCGTTGCGCTGATCGATTGTCTGGCGACGGGAATCAGCTCGTCCGTATGTACATGTTTGATCAACTCGGTGCTTTCTTCCCAAAGCTTAAACTCCTCAGCGCACGCCGCGCATCTTTTGATATGCTCATCGACGGCGGTCCGTCTCAGGTCGCGGTCAGGCAAATCCCAATATAAACCGAAGAGTTCTTGCACGTCCTTGCAATTCATCATGATTTCATCCCTTCATACTCCTGAAAAATCGGCTCTTCGATATAAGACTCCAACTGCATTTTTACGCTCGCTCTCGCGCGAAACAGAAGCGATTTGACGGAGCTTACAGTCTGACCGAGTATATTCGCGATTTCCTGGTAGTCCAGTTGGTCGTATTCTCTCAAGATCAAAGCGGAACGCTGTTTCTCGGGCAAATTCTCGATGGCTCTCCGCACCATGGATACTTTCTCATGCCTGAGAATGGTATGTTCAGGCTGCGAATCGACGGAAATCTGCGGATTGACGCCGCTGTCCTCCAAAGAAACATACTGCGCCTTGTTCTTGCGAAGTTCGCTCAGCACCGTATTGCGGGCTATCGTATATAACCAGGTGGAGAATGAAGCTTCTACCTCACGAAACGTCTGGAGGCTACGATACGCTTTATAAAAGGTTTCCTGGCACAGATCCTCGGCAAGGTTCTCCATCTTGGAGCTTTTGAGCATATGGTAGATGAAAGCGAGTATCTTACGCTCATAGCGTTCGACCAGAACCGAATATAGCTGGACATTGCCGTCTTTGATTTCTCGGATCAGCTGGGAATCGTTCATGCGCCGCACCTCCTTGCAAGTGCAAGGCACCAACCTCAGCGTCCGTCGTTCCGACCGTCACATTAGTATATACTTGACGGAACGCATAAAGTTGCGCTTGCCTTTTCGTACAAATGCGATGGATCGGTCGAAGCGTGTCGATCGTTCTGAAGGTTGACCGACTGGCACCGACCGATGATGAGAACTATCGTTATTTCGTCAAGAATGCGTATTGATCGATGTGTGTTGATCTATGCGTACGGATCGAGTGTGTTGGTCGACGTGCGTTGGTCTTTGCGTAATGACCGCCGCATACAGCCCGACGAGGGTGAATCGACGTATGACGTATATGGATCAACGTATGTTGACCGATGCTCGGATGCCGAAACAAATGATCCATCGATCTATGACGTAATTTCCGGTGAAAATGTTCCAATAAAGACCGTATTTAGACCGTACGCAATGTGAAAGTTCCGACCGTGCTGGGTCCATGGACTTAATTTTGATGCGATTCGTTTATTATTCGAGCCGTCCAGGCAAATTCCTGCCGCCATCCAACCATTTCCGAATAGATTTCATGAATTTACCATAATAAGGAATGCTCATCCTCCATGCAGCAGGCTTGATCAAACAAAAAAAAACCCACCCGTCATATGGGTGGTTGCACATATGTGCGAAGTTTTTTCGGATAGGAGTGGAGAGAAACCATACTGTGCCTTTAGTATAATGTATACGCTTTCAGATTGTCAATAGTTTTTTGATAGCGTTTTCGCAATCTGTCGACAAATCTTTCGCAGAATTTCCGTCTTCACGAAAAACACCGGATGCTGAGGGCACCCGGTGCGAAAACAGTCCGTTCAATTTAAAATCCTTCGCCTCAATGATCCGGTTACTTTTTTTAATCCTGTCACATGGAAATCCCGCCCGCATATCTGAATCCAATCCGGTCTCACGGCACAGGTTAACGCTGAAAAAGTCGGGGGGTGGAAAACATCCATCGATTGCATCGGTCAATCGATTAACGTCCATACGGATCAATGCCGAACCTGGTAACCTTCTTCCGCCAGCAACCGTTCCGCCTTGGCGAGGTCATGCTCGTTGCGGAACGACAGCCGCATCACACCCGGCACGTCCGCACGGCTCTCATAAATCTGAATGTTGCTCAGATTGATCTGATGCCGGCTGAGCAATGTCGTGATCTTCGCGATGATGCCCGTTTGATCCGGCACATCCACATACACATCGTACATCGCATGCAGGACGCCCTTTCGCCGCTCGGGAAGACGGTTGCGGAACTCCGCCGCCCGGGCGAACTGACGCTCGATGCCCGCCGCGTCCCCATCCGTCAGCATGCGGCGGAACGATCCGATCTCGCGATCCCAATCATCCAGCAATTGCAGCAAAACCTGCCGGTTATCGAGCAAAATATCGCGCCAGATGACCGGATCGCTGGAGGCGATGCGGGTGATGTCGCGAAAACCGCCTGCGGCAAGCGCCTCATACAAGGAATTTCGCTCGTTGTAACCCGCGATCTGATTCACGAGCGCGACGGCGATGATATGAGGCAGATGGCTGATCGCGCCGACGATCTCATCGTGAAGCTGCGCTTCAACGCGGATGATGCGCGCGCGCGTATACGCCAGCAGGGTCTCCAGTCTCCCGTAAACATCGTCCGGCACCCGTTCGTTGGGCGTCAGCACATAGAACGCGTTTTCGAACAGGAAAGTGGACGCCGCTTCGACGCCCGATCGTTCGGAACCGGCCATCGGGTGGCCGCCGATAAAATAGATGCCTTCCGGAACGATCCGCCTTGCGCAGCGGTCGATCGCCCCTTTCGTACTGCCGACGTCCGTGATGATGCATCCTTTCTTCAGCGGCAGTTGAACCAGCTGCTCGAGATACGACTCGAGCAGCCCGACCGGCACGCAAAGGAAGATGACGTCCGCATCCTCCGCCGCTTCCCTCATGGATGTCGTCGCATGATCGACGACGCCCCGCTTGATGTATTTCTCAACGGAGGCCGGATTTGGGGAATGGCCGACGACGTAAATGTCCGGTTTTCCCTTGAAACACAGAGCCAGTGATCCACCGATTAATCCGACACCAAAGATCGCGATTTTCATCAGCTCTTCAATACCTCTTCCAGCGCCAGAATAAACTTCTCGTTCTGCTCTCTCGTACCGACCGTCACGCGAATCGACTGCGGAAAACCGAGCGTATGCCCGCCGCGGACGATCACTCCCTTGCGAAGAAGACGCTCAAAGATGTCTTTCGCATCCCGTTCAACGTGCACCAGAATGAAGTTTCCGTACGCGGGATAATAGCGAAGTCCGAGCCGTTCGAACTGCCGGGTCAGATAATCGATCCCCTGGCGGTTAAGTTCGCGGCATTTCGCGATGAAATCCTGATCCGCCAGCGCCGCGCAGGCAGCCGCCTGACTGATGCGGGTCGTATTGAACGGCTCGCGCACCTGGTTGATCGTCCGGATCACTTCCGGAGAACCGATCCCGTACCCGATGCGGAGCGCGGCAAGCCCGTATGCTTTGGAAAACGTGCGGAGCACGATCACGTTGGGATACTCGCCGATATAATCCAGCCCGTTCGGATATTCCTCGTCGTCGATGTATTCGCAATACGCCTCATCGAGCACGACGAGCACATGCTTCGGCACCTTGCCCAGAAACTGCTCCAGCCGGCTTTTGGTGACGATCGTCCCGCTCGGGTTGTTCGGATTGCATACCCAGACGATCTTTGTTTTATCGGTGATCGCCGCGGCCATCGCTTCCAGATCGTGCGTTCCGTCTTTGAGCGGCACCTCGACGCACGTCGCCCCTTCGACCTTCGCGTTATGCTTGTACTGCGAAAAAGAAGGCGTCGCCATGACCGTTTCATCGCCCGGCACGAGGTACGCTCTCGAGATCATGGTGATGATGTTGTCCGATCCCGCGCCGATGATGATCTGTTCCGGCTTGACGTTGTAAAACTTCGAAAGCGCTTGAACAAGTTCATGACCGGCACCGTCCGGATACAGATATGCCTGCTCCGCGGCGGCGATCATCGCCTGTTTCGCCCGTTCCGAGCATCCGTACGGATTTTCGTTGGAAGCAAGCTTGATCACGTCTTCCAATCCGAGTTCTCTTTTTACATCCTCTATCGGCTTGCCGGGCTGATAGACCGGCAAATCCATAATCGTAGATTTTGGTTGCACCCGCTACTCCCCCAATATGTTCGAGATGTGATCCCTTGACGGGACGTGGTCCCTTGCAAGGCGACATCCCTTGTACTTGTGAGATGTATCCGTCTTGAGATGTCCGCCTTTACATGACAACAGGATGCAGCCTTCACGAGATATGCTCTTTGACGAGCCGCCTCCCTATAAGGACGATCCCGCTTCGGGATGTCATCCCGTTCCGAGATGTTATCCCTTTAATTGTGCCACAAATTGACCGATCTGCGAAAGTCCCTGTTGTCTGGTGTCCGGATTCCGGAGGAGCGGGAGCGATTCCTCGATCTTGCGGACGATCGCGCTGCCGACGATCACGCCGTCGCTTACTTTTGAGAACCGCTCGACCTGGGCGCGATTGGAAATGCCGAACCCGACGCATACCGGAACACGGCTCGCATCGCGAACCGTCGCGATGAACTGATCGACGGTATCCATGAAATGCGAGCGTTCGCCGGTAACGCCGAGGGACGATACACAGTAGACGAACCCCCTCGCACGGCCGGCGATCAGTTGGATGCGCTGCTCGGAGGTCGGCGCGACAAGCGGGATCAGATGGATGCCGCGGGCTTCGGCCGCCGCTCTCACCTCGGCATCCTCCTCGATCGGCAGATCCGGGATGATGATGCCGCTGATGTCATGCTCAACCAGCATATTCATCACCGTCTCCACACCTATTCTCAGCACCGGGTTATAATAGCTGAACAGGATGAAGGGGATGTCCACGCCTTCCTCCCTCGCCCGCTTGGCCAGACGAATCACGTCGGTAATGCGGACCTGGTTTTCCAGCGCTCTCTCGGAGGACCGCTGAATGACGGGGCCGTCGGCGAGCGGGTCCGAGTACGGCACGCCGAGTTCGATCATGTCCGCCCCCGCTGCGGCGAGACATTTTACGATGTCAAGCGACGTGTCGAGATCCGGATCGCCGACCATGATGAACGGCATGAGCGCGGTTTGCCTGCGCTCTCTAAGATTCGCAAACGTCTGATTGATCCGATTCATTGCGCATCCTCTCCCAACCTGTCCATGATTTGCGCCACGTCTTTGTCGCCGCGGCCGGAAAGATTGACGACGATCACCTGATCCGGACCCAGCGTCGGCGCCAGCTTCGCCGCGTAAGCGACCGCATGGGCGCTTTCGAGCGCCGGGATGATTCCCTCCGTCCTGCTGAGCAGCTTAAGCGCGTCCAAAGCCTCCTGATCGGTGGCGGGAACGTATTCGGCGCGCCCGATATGCTTCAGATACGCATGCTCAGGCCCGATGCCGGGATAGTCCAGCCCCGCCGATATCGAATGCGCCGGCAGCACCTGGCCGAACTCGTCCTGCAGCACGAAGCTGTATGATCCCTGGAAAACGCCTTCCGATCCTTTCGTCATGGTGGCGGCATGCTCCTCCGTGTCGATTCCTTTGCCGGCGGCTTCCACCCCGATCAGACGCACCCCGGCATCCTCGATGAACGGATAGAAAATGCCCGCCGCGTTGCTGCCTCCGCCCACGCAGGCGATGATCACATCCGGCAGACGGCCTTCCTGCTCCATCATCTGCTCTTTCGTTTCGTCGCCGATGACGCGCTGAAAATCCCGCACCATCATCGGATACGGATGAGGCCCCGTGACGGAACCGAGGATATAATACGTATCGTGAACGTTGCTCACCCAATATCTCAGCGTTTCGTTGCACGCGTCTTTCAGCGTCCGGGTGCCAGAGGTGACGGGAATCACTTCCGCGCCGAGCAGCCGCATGCGGAACACGTTCAACGCCTGACGGCGCGTATCTTCCTCGCCCATGAAGACCTTGCATTCCAACCCGAGCAATGCGGCGACGGTTGCCGTGGCGACACCGTGCTGACCCGCTCCCGTTTCCGCGATCACCTTGCGCTTGCCCATCCGCTTCGCAAGAACGGCCTGACCGATCGCGTTGTTGATTTTATGCGCGCCCGTATGGTTGAGATCTTCGCGTTTCAGATAAATTTTCGCCCCTCCGAGATGCTTCGTCAAACGCTCGGCGTAGTACAGCGGCGTCGGACGTCCCGAATATTGCTTCTGCAAATACCGGACTTCCGCTTGAAAATCCGAATCCCGGGAAAATTTGCGATAAGCGTCCTCCAGTTCGAACAAAGCATTCATCAATGTCTCGGGCACGTAACGGCCGCCGAATTTGCCGAATCGGCCGTGCCGGTCAGGCATCGTCCCTGTCATATGCTCTCACCCTTTCCACAAATTCCGTTATCTTCTGAATATCTTTTTCTCCGTTCGTTTCCACGCCGCTTGATACGTCAACTCCGTGCGGACGATAGTTTTCGAGCAGTTCGGCTACGTTATTCGCGTTCAAGCCCCCGGCCACAATGAGCGGCACGCCGGTTCGCTCAGCCCATTCCCGATAGCGGGGGATGACCGACCATCCGAATGTGCGGCCGGTGCCGCCCGTCGTCCTCGCGTCATACGTGTCCAGCATCAGCGCGTCGATCGCGCCCGCGAATTCATCCGGCATGACCAAGTCGTGCGCTTCGTATTCGCCGACGTCCTGTCCGCATTCATCCGCCGTTCGTGAGGATGTCGCACCGGAATGTTCCCTTTGCGAACTTCCGGTTGCCTTCGCGTTCGTCTTATCGGCATCCGTTTGCCACTGAACGGGCAGCACCTTAAATACCTGTACCCCGAACGTGTCTCTGACCCGCCTGCAATACTCGGGAGGCTCTTGTCCGTGCAGCTGGACGACATCCAGCGGGGCGACGCGCAACACGTCTTCCAGCTGTTCCATGGTCGGATCAACGAAGACGCCGACCGTGCGCGGCCGGCGATTCGGCGATGCGTGTTTCAGTTCGCGTATGAATTCGGACACCTGCGACGAATTCACCTGTCTTCTGCTGGCGGCAAACACAAAACCGACAAAATCGATCGGCAGACCGGCAATCGCGGCGATCGTCTCCGGTTTTGTGATTCCGCATATTTTCACCAACGTATTCATGCTAGAACCGCCCCTCGCCCGCGGCGTTCGCCTGCGGATCGCCCATCAACCGGCGGACCGCTTCCGCCACGTCTTCCTGTCTCATGAAATGTTCGCCGACCAGCACCGCGTCGGCTCCGATCGACGTCAGCCAGCGGATGTCGTCCGGACTGTAGATGCCGCTCTCGCTGACGACCGTCACGCCCTCGGGCATTTTTTCGATCAATTTGCGGGTATGGTCCAGATCGACCTCGAACGTTTTCAGATCGCGGTTGTTCACCCCGATCAGCGAAACGCCTTCCACCTCCAAAACGCCGGCCAGTTCTTCTTCATCGTGCACTTCAACGAGCACGTCCATGCCGAGATCGGAGGCAAGCCGGTGATAATCTTTCAGCTGCTGTTTCGTTAAAATCGCGGCGATCAGCAAGATCGCGTCGGCCCCGATCAGTCTGGCCTCGTAGATTTGGAGAGGATCGATAATGAAATCTTTGCGCAGGAGGGGAACGCTCACCGCGTGGCGGATCATCGTCAAATACTCGTTGGCCCCCTGAAAGTACGCATGATCCGTCAGAACGGATATGCAATCGGCACCTGCGGATTCATAGGCGGCCGCCAACTGAACCGGCTCGAAATGTTCCCGGATCAATCCTTTCGACGGCGACGCTTTCTTCACCTCGGCGATCAGTCCCATCTGCCGTTTCCGCTTTACCGTCAACGCTTCCCTGAAGCCGCGGCAAGCCGGAAGTTTCGCGATTCCTCTCTCGGCGTGGGACACCGTGAGATTCGACTTCAGAAGCTCCACTTCTTGTTTCTTCGTTGCTACGATGCGATCAAGATACACGGCTGACAACTCCTGTATATTCGATAAGCTCTTCCAGTTTGGCATAGGCTTGACCCGAATCGATGGCCTGCGCAGCTAATTGTACCCCTTCCGCAAGCGATGCGCAACGTTCGGAGACGTACAAAGCGGCCGCCGCATTCGCCAGCACGATGTCCCGGTACGCGCTCTTGCCGCCGGACAGCACGTCCTTCACGATCTCGGCATTGCGGGCGGGATCTCCGCCCAGGATGTCCGTCATCGGCCGGACGGAAATGCCCAGCTGTTCCGGCGTAATGTCGTACGTGCGGATGACGCCGCCTTGCAGTTCGGATACCTGCGTCGGAGCGGAAATGCTGATCTCATCCAGACCGTCATGACTGCTTACGACGAGAGCGCGCTTCAATCCCAGTTCTTTCAGCACGCCGGCGATCAGTTCGGTTTTTCCGCGATCGAAAACGCCCATCAGCTGATATTCCGCGTTCGCCGGATTGGTCAGCGGACCGAGTATATTAAAGATGTTGCGGATTCCGATTTCTCTTCTCGGGCCGGCGGCGTGTTTCATCGACGGATGATAGTTTTGCGCGAACATGAAGCAGATGCCGATCCGGTCGAGACATTGCGCCGCCTGTTCCGGCGTGATCGCGATATTGACGCCGAGCGCCTCCAGCACGTCCGCGCTGCCGCTCTTCCCGGACATGGCGCGGTTGCCGTGCTTCGCCACGGGGACGCCCAGCGATGCGCATATAATGGCCGACGTCGTCGATACGTTGAACTTGCTGATGCCGGAACCGCCTGTGCCGCAAGTATCCAGCACACCCGTCTGATGATGATGCAATTTCAAACTTTTCTCCCTCATCACTTCGGCAAAACCGGCGATTTCCTGAACGGTCTCGCCCTTCATGCGCAGCGCCGTCACGATCGCCCCGATCTGGGCGTTCGTCGCCTCCCCTTCCATGATCGTCATCATCACATCGCGCGCTTCCTCTTTCGTCAACGATTGTCTTTCCACCAGCTTGTTCAGCGCCTGTTTGATATCGATGCTCATATCATCAACCTCCCTGATCGTTTTCCGTGTATCTTCCGTCCATAGACTTCATGTTCGCTCGGCGTGTTCTACTTTCATGTACAACTCGCCCATTTACCACTCGTCATACCAACTCTTGATGGATACCTTTTCATGCTCGACTTCCGGGTCCATATGTCCGTGTTCATATCTTCACGCCTTTACGGCAGGCGTCTCATCGAACAGCATTTCGGCCGTGCGGATGGCCGACAGCAGCGCCTTCGCCTTGTTCACCGTTTCCTCGTATTCGTTCGCCGGAACGGAATCCCATACGATGCCAGCGCCCGCTTGGACATAGGCTTTTCCGTTCTTGAAAATAATCGTCCGGATCGTGATGCACGAGTCGAGATTGCCGGAGAAGCCGAGATATCCGATCGCTCCGGCATAGGCGCCGCGCGCCTCGTTCTCCAGCTCCGCGATGATCTCCATCGCCCGCAGCTTCGGCGCTCCCGACACCGTGCCCGCGGGGAGACACGAGATGAACGCGTCGAAAAAGTCCTTATCCTGCCGCAGTTTGCCCGACACATTGGACACGATGTGCATGACGTGCGAATACCGCTCGATGACCATGAAGTCGTCGCACCTGACCGTCCCGTACTCGGACACGCGCCCGATGTCGTTCCGGCCGAGATCGACGAGCATGAGATGCTCCGCCCGTTCCTTCTCATCCGCGAGCAGTTCCTTTTCCAGCCTCACGTCTTCCTCGGGTGTGGCCCCTCTCGGCCGCGTTCCCGCGATCGGCCTCGTCGCCACGCGGTCTCCTTCGACGCGCACGAGCAGTTCCGGCGACGTGCCGACGATCACCTCATCGCGCAGCTTCAGCACGTACATGTACGGAGAAGGATTCACCATCCGGAGCACCCGGTACACATGCAGCGGCGACACCTTGGCGTCGATCTCGAACCGCTGCGAAAGCACGACCTGGAAGATATCACCCGCGCGGATGTATTCCTTCGCTTTCTCCACATTCGCCATGAACTGTTCCTTCGTCACATTCGATCTCACTTCGCCCAGTTCCACCTTATCCGGGATGTTCTGGGTGATCATGCGTTCGTTCGGCAGCGGGGACTGGAGTTTCGCGGCCGTTTGCTCGATGCGTTGAACCGTTTCTTCATACGCCCTGCAAACCGCTTCGCGGTCGGCGCCTTCCGGGATATGGACGTTCGCGATGATCTTGATCTGATGCTTCACGTGATCGAAGGCGATCACCTGATCGCAGAACATGAACTCGATGTCGTCCATATTCAGATCGTCGCGGCGATGCGCCGGCAGCTTCTCGTAATATTGCAAGAGATCATATCCGAAGTACCCGACGGCTCCGCCCGTGAATCTGGGCAAATCCGGAATGTTCGGGCTCGAATATTGCGCCAGCAATTCGCGCAGCGTTTCGATCGGCCGGCCTTCCAAGGTCGTCCGGGACCCGTCCTTCAGCTCGACCGTCATCTTCCCCTTCTTGCCCCGGATCACCATGAACGGGTCCGTTCCGATAAACGAATAACGGGCCAAATTCACGCCGCCGTCGGCGCTTTCAAGCAAGAAGGCATAAGGTTCTTCGTAAAAATGCTGGAACACGCGGATCGGCGTCTCGGTGTCCGCAAGCAGCGTGCGCGAGACCGGGATCAGGTTATACTCTTCAGCCAGTCTTAGCACTTCCTGCAGTTCCGGTTTCGTCATGGGAACTACCTCCTTCAGATCTCGGTCCGGTGAGGAGAGCAGCAGAAAAAGAGCAACAAAAAAACCTCTACGCGAGGTAGAGGTTAATATACAGAATGATGGCATATATTCATAGACCACAAGCCGCGCAATCGGCAAAAACATCACGGACGGCGATCTTGCCGGACTTGCGGCCTGCCGCTGTTCTTGTGCTCCGCTCTGCTCATCTCATCTGTACTCAACTCTACTCACTCGTCTCAAACTTAACAGTATGACTCAAACTTACCCTAACTATACCCGAAACGCGGACGAAGCGCAACACCCTTTTGCCAACATAACGCCCGTCACGCGGTCTTTCTCCGATGACTTTTCCCGATGAACCATCCATCAAGACAAATGCGCCAGATCGGGGCGAAGCTTTTTTGCTTCCCGCAGATAAACGTGCACCATTTCCCGCTGCGTCTTTTCCGTGTTGACCTGCAGCATAAACCGGATGCAAAGCGGCAAGCTGTTCGGCACCGGAATTTCAAGAGAACACATGATCGGCACCATATCCCATCCGGGAAGCTGGCGCACCGCGCGGGCGGGGAACGCGGCATCCAGATCGTTCGTCACCGTGATCAACAGACTGCACACGTCTTCCGGCACGATCTGATTCGCTTCGATGATCCGCTCCATCAGTTCCCTGGTCGCTTCCAATATTTCGGTCTCCCCGTTTCGAGAGACGGTTATGGCTCCGCGGATTCCTCGTACTGCCATATCGCTTACTCCTCCCGTTTCAACTCCTCGATGATGTCTCTGATCCAGGCCGCTTCGATATCGTTGCGAATCTCCACCTTGCCGATCGCGACCGGTACGACGAACACCATCTTGCCTTCTTTAAACTTTTTGTCATGCATCATCGCGCTCATAATCCGGTCGACGTCATAGTGAGCGGGAATTCGCACAGGCAAGCCGAACGCCTTGAGCACCCGCTTGGTAACCGTGTAGATCGACGGGTCATATCCGAGCCTGACCGCCAGTTTCGCGGAACCGACCATGCCGATCGCGATCGCTTCGCCGTGTTCCAATTCGTGATAACTCGCAACGTTTTCCAGCGCATGGCCGATCGTATGTCCGAGATTCAGGATCGCTCTCAGACCGCTTTCGCGCTCGTCTTGCGAGACGACGATCGCTTTCACCCTGCAGCCTTCATGGAGCGCGTACGCGATTGCTTCGGGATCGAGCGACAGCAATTTCTCCACATTCGCTTCGCACCAGTCGACGAACGAGGCGTCCCAGATCAGCCCGTGTTTCACCACCTCGGACAGTCCGGCGCGTATCTCCCGCTCGGGCAATGTCCTGAGCATCGCCGTATCGAAGCAGACAAACTCCGGCTGATGGAACGCGCCGATGATATTTTTGGCGAGCGGGTGGTTCACCGCGACCTTTCCGCCGACGCTGCTGTCATGCGCCAGTATCGTCGTCGGGATTTGGACGAAGCGGACGCCGCGCATATAGCTGGCCGCCGCAAATCCCGCCAGATCGCCGACGACGCCGCCGCCCAGCGCGATGATCACCGAATTCCGGTCAAGGCCCGCCTCGAGGGCGGTCGTCACGATCTGTTCGAGCTGCTCAAGCGACTTGGAACGTTCTCCGGCCGGTACAACGTGCGTTGCTGCTGCATAGCCCGCTTCCCTTAGCACGTCCGCAAGCGGCTGCAAATGATATTTCGCAACATTCTCATCGCTGACGATGAGCAATTTATGCTTCGGCAAAATGCGGTGTTCGTTCAGGAATTGCGGCAATTGACGGGAAATCCCCTCGCCGATCAGGATCGGGTACGAACGTTCGCCGAGATCAACTTGCAAACGTCTCATCAGTACATCTCCACCAACTTTTTATAATTCTCGTAGTTGGCGCGAATCTCCTCCATCGAGTCACCGCCGAACTTTTCGAGGAACGCGTTGGCGATCTCCCACGCAACGACATGTTCCATGACGACGCTTGCCGCCGGAACCGCGCAGCTGTCCGTCCGTTCCACCTGCGCCTTGAACGGCTCCTTCGTGTCGATATCGACGCTGGCGAGCGGCTTCAGCAGAGTCGGGATCGGCTTCATGACGCCGCGCACGATGATCGGCATGCCGTTCGTCATGCCTCCCTCGAAACCTCCCAGGCGATTGGTGGCGCGATAGAAGCCACGTTCGCGGGAATACAAGATTTCGTCCTGCACCTGCGAACCCGGCAGGCGTCCCGCTTCAAACCCGATGCCGAACTCGCAACCTTTGAACGCGTTGATCGACACGACGGCCATGGCGATGCGGGCATCCAGCTTGCGGTCATAATGAACCGAACTGCCCAATCCGACCGGCACTCCTTCGACGATCACTTCCACGACACCGCCGACCGAATCGCCTTCCGACTTGATTTTATCGATATATTCGATCATCTTCGCTTCCGCCTCTTTGTCTACGACGCGAACCGGCGATTCTTCCGTGCGGCGGATGATCTCGTCGATCGGGAGATCGTAACGCTTGGCTTCCACTTCGCCGATGCGCAGCACCTGTCCGGCGATCTTGATGCCGAACTGCGCGAGGAACTGTCTCGCGATCGCGCCGACCGCGACGCGAACCGCGGTCTCGCGGGCGCTCGAACGTTCGAGCACGTTGCGCAAATCGCGATGCTGGTATTTCAGCCCTCCGTTCAGATCCGCATGTCCGGGTCGCGGACGATGGACGCGGCGCGACGCTTCCTCCGAGCCTTCCACCGGTTCCACGCTCATGATATGGCTCCAGTTTTGCCAATCCTTGTTCTCGATGACGATCGCCAACGGAGCGCCCGTCGTCTTGCCGTGTCTCACGCCGCCGACGATCTTCGCCATATCTTTCTCGATCTCCATCCGCTTGCCCCGGCCGTAACCGAGCTGCCTGCGGCGCAATTGATAATTCAATTCGTCAAAATCAATGGTCAGATTGCTGGGCAAACCTTCCACGATCGCGGTCAGCTGCGGACCGTGCGTCTCCCCTGCCGTCAAATATCTCACAAATATTGCCTCCTTCTATTTCGTCCCTGATATAAAACCATTTTCGTCATGACGGGACGCGGAAAACTTCACGAATCCGATCTGCATGAAGTTCGCGGCGGACAAAGACGTTTTGCCGCTTTAGCGCTTTCATGCAGTGCACGATTCATATGTTCATTTTAGTATAACAATCTTTATGTAAGATGAAAAGCATCGTTGCGCGCAACACAAAAACTGCCCGGAATCGTTCCGAGCAGCTCGCCTGAAGATGTTCGGCCTGATTTCACCCGCATGCGTCAAGCCGCGGCCGTCAGCCCGCCGGCTGCTTTCCGCGAAAGCGAGTGGCGACTTCCGTCAGATGCTCTTTCACCAGTCCCATCACTTGCAGGGAATCGATCCCCAGGATCTGGGCGCATTCCTGCAGATTGATGATCCCCCTGCGGTATGCCTGAATCACTTTCGATTTTTCCATCAAAGACGACCTCCATGCCAGCCTGGATGTATAGGCATAGTATGGGAACCGCCCGATGATCCTATACGCGCCGATAGAAGAAATTGTCCGCCGTTTCAAGCCCGTAACGTCCCGGAGAGAAAATCTGCTCGGTGCTGCCGACGAACAGGATGCCGCCCGGCCGCAAACTGTTCGAAAATTGGTGATACAACCGGTTTTTCGCTTCATCGGTGAAATAGATCGTCACATTGCGGCAGATGATCAGGTCGTAACCCGTTTCAAACCGGTCTGCCAGCAAATTGTGCTTCAGGAAACGAACCGACCTGCGCAGCTCGTCCGACACTTCCCATCGGCCGTCCGGCATTTTGCGCAAATACGTTTGAATATAGGAAGCCGGGACTTCCCTTACGGAACGCTCGTGATAAATCCCTTTTTTGGCGGCTTCGAGCACATTTTCATCCAGATCGGTCGCAAGGATGCTCGAACTATGCAGAACACCCTTTTCGTGCAAGATCATGGCGAGGGTATAAGGTTCCTCACCCGTGGAACATGCGGCGCTCCAGCAGCGAAGCTTGCCGTTTCGCCTGAGCAGTTCCGGGATGAACACATCCCGTAATATCTCCCATCTGCGAAAATTCCGCCAAAATTCAGACACATTGATCGTCATCCGATCCAGAAACTCGTCCAACAGCGCCCGGTCTTTCGCCATCGCCTTGAACAGTTCGAAAAAGGTCGAATATCCCTTCTTATCCCGGAACGAAGTCAGCCTGCGTTTCATCTGCGCTTCTTTGTACAAGGACAGATCGATCGAGGCAAGGGACTTCACTTTCTCAATGAACAGCAAATAATCTTGATCCATATCCGGCTACTCTCCCATTCCCTCTTTCATGATGCATCGCTTGGCTTGGATGTCGATCCGCTGCGCCGAACGATCAGACCCATTTCTGAATCGTATGCTCGTAATCCACCAGTTCGTGCGGTTCAAAATAGATCGCGATTTCACGCTCCGCGCTCGCGACCGAATCCGAACCGTGGATCACATTGCGGTTCGAATGCACGCCGTAATCGCCGCGAATCGTACCGGGAGCGGCTTCGGCCGGATCGGTCTTTCCGATCAGCGCCCGGCTCAGTTCGATCGCCCGGTCGCCTTGCCACACCATGGCCAGAACTGGCCCTGAGGTGATGTAATCGATCAGACGCGGATAAAAAGGTTTCCCCACATGTTCGGCATAATGAGCCTCCGCCTGCTGTTTGGTCAGCCAGATGAATTTCGCGGCGATCAAGGTCAGTCCTTTGCGTTCGAGACGCGTGATAATCTCTCCGATCAGTCCCCGCTGAACCCCGTCCGGCTTGATCATCAAAAACGTGCGTTCCACACTATCCCTCCGTTGATCCATAGTGACATTGTTTGCAACATCACGCCGCATTCCATGCCGGCTTTCTGTTAGCTTTTCAAGTTCTTGTGCTCACCATTCGGCAACGATGTCCTGGAATTAATAATTTCGCTCGATAATCTGAGCCGCGATCTCGGTCAGATCATGATGCGCCTGCGACCACCGCAGCGTATGAATGGCGTTCACGGCTTTATCGACATACTGCTTGGCGATCATCTCGGCCTTCTGAACGCCTTGCGAAGATCTCACGATATCGATGAACCTCGATGTGTCCTCCGCTCCGTCGCTTTCCTGGATTTTCTGCAGTTCGTTCAGAAGATCGCGCTGCAGATGTTTCTCCTTCAGCGCCAAAATGACGGGCAGCGTAATATTGCCTTGACGGACATCGCTCCCCGGTGGTTTGCCCAACTGTTTCTCCGTTCCGTTGATATCCAGCAGGTCGTCGGTAATTTGGAACGCCATGCCGACGTTGTACCCGTATCGGTACAGCATGTTGCTCGACCGATGATCCGCTCCCGCGGCCAAGGCGCCCAGCTGGCAGCTGACGGCGATCAGCAGGGCCGTCTTCCGCCTGATCCGCAGCAAATAGTCGCGAATCGTCTGCGAGGGCTCGAAAAACAGCCGGATTTGCTCGATCTCTCCGATGGTCATCTGGACAAGCGCTCTGCTCAAGATCTGGTGAATGCGGGGATTCGGGATCTTGGTTATCAGATGGAGAGCCTTCGCGAACAGATAGTCTCCCGTGTACATCGCCACGCGGTTGTCCCACTTCGATTTTACCGTCGGTTGGCCGCGCCTCGTCCTGGCATCGTCGATCACATCGTCGTGCACGAGCGAAGCCATATGAATCAGCTCCAGAGATGCCGCCACTTGGATCAATCTGTCCCGATGACCGTTGCCGAACTTGCCGGACAGCAATACGAAAATCGGGCGAATCCGCTTTCCGCCCGCTTTCAGCAGATGCATCGAAGCCTCTGTTAATATCGCATGCTCTGAGCGGATCGTCTCTTCCATTACATTCTCGATCTCCGCGATATCGGAGCGCATTTTACGATAAATATCCAACAACTTCATCACGTCACCTACGTATTCATCTCCAAGACGCATCTGCTCCTGGTTGCGAATCATTCATTCACTTCGTGCCGATATGCAAGGCCGCGATTCCGCCGGTAAGAGGGTAAGCTTCCACGTTGACGAAACCGGCCCGCTCGAACAGTTCCTTCAATTCCCTGTGATCGGGAAACATCTCCAGCGACTCCGGCAACCACTTGTACTGCTTGTAGCTCTTGGCGAATAATTTGCCGAGCATCGGCAGAATGCCTTTCAGATATATGTAGTAAACGGCCTTGAACGGCTGCCACACAGGTTTGGACAACTCCAGACAAACGACCCGTCCTCCCGGCTTGACGACCCGGTGCATCTCCTTGAGGGCTCGCTCATAGTCAGGCAGATTGCGAAGTCCGAAACCGATCGTCACGAAATCGAATTCGTTATCCCCGTACGGGAGTTCCATGGCATTGCCCTGAACAAGCGTGATTTGATGGAGCAATCCTTTGCGCTCGATCTTCGATCTGCCCACCTTCAGCATCTGCTCGCTGAAATCGAGCCCCACCACGCGGGCGCCGCCGTTTCGTTCGGCGACGTCGATCGTCCAGTCGCAAGTTCCGCAGCACAGATCCAACGCCGTCTGTCCTTTTTGGATGTTCATTTTTTTGAGCGCGAACTTGCGCCATGCTTTATGGCGCCGGAAGCTCAACAGATCGTTCATGAAGTCGTATTTCGGAGCGATTCGCTCAAACACTTCGTGAACATGCTTTTCCTTGGCTTTCGCTTCCATCTGTTCCACCTCTGATATACGTATATTGGCCGGATGAACGGATCGGGATGTCTTCCAGCATCGGGGATACGATGTCGACGATTTGCGAATCGGAGTGATTCGTCGCAAGCAGAGCCAGCCGCTCTGCGGTTTGCTCGATTTGCATTCGCAATTTCTCCTTCAACCCGAGCTTGTCGACCCATATGCGCACCCATTCAGGCTTGTCCGGAGCAAGCGAACCCGGCCCTTCGACGCCGTCGCGCTGCGAGGAGATGATTTCCCAAAGCGCCCATCCGTCGTAATCGTCCCGGATCATTTCGGGCTTCTCCAGCTTCTCAAGCTCGCGCTGCATGATTTCAATCAGCGTGCCGCTGTCGAGCATCTCTCGCCACAGCTGACGCTTCTCTTCCGCAATATCGTCTTCGAAAGCCAAAAACAAGCGTGTTCGTATGGCAGACAGCAGCTGCAAGTACTGTTCGCCAGACAGATCACGCTGAAGCTTGCGCATATACAGATTCATTTTCAGAACATTCACGTCACAGATCGCATCCGCAAGATCTCGAATCCGCTCGATCTCTTCCGCGTTGGATAACAGTTCGTAATATCTTCCGCTCAGGTAATCGCCCGCCAGCACCTGCAGTTGTCTGGCTCGCATCTGCGGCATCGGCAACGCTCGATCACTGACGTCAACGAAATCATGAGTATCCAGACCGATCTGGATCAAGGAAGCGACGAGAGAATACAGCTCTCCTCGTTCGCGGGAAACAAGATCGCTGCGAACGAACTTCAGAAACAGTCGAATCTGGAAATCGGGGAATGACGGGAGTTCGGTATATTGTTGAATCAGGTCATAGTTCGCATACTGAGAAGCCAGTTGCCGTACCCGGTTAACGTTCATTCTTGCAATATCCTCCAATGGCTGTGCAATGGATGTTCGATGCCGACGATCCTTGATTTATGTCATTATAACATAACATGATCCGTTCAGGACAGTTTTACCCCTGGCTCCTGGGACAAAAATTCAGCAAACGTTCATAGATTCATCCGTTATGATCGCTCAAAACGCTCGATCCAATGTGACGTTTGCTGCACGCGAAACCGTTCGCGCACATACTGTTCCGCCTCTTCGTCGGCCGCCGCTTCCGGCGGCTCGCGAAGCCGCTGCAATTGCTGGGCGTCCGCGGATACGGCGAGCAGAAGGGACGAGCCTTTATTGCGCGCTTCGTACACGCGCACGTACACATTCTCCACGTTTTTCATGCCAAGCAGCGAAAAATCTATGATGTCCTTCACATCCGCAAACACCTGATCGCGTCTCGTCTGATCATCTTTCACATAAAGATCTATGTACAGAAACGGGTCCACCCAATCGATCATCCGTATGCCCGTGCTCAGCCGAAGCGTCGCCATGTAATCGACGAGATTTTCATCGTTCAACCGTGAACCGTAATCGAGTGAAAAAACGGCTCTCGAATTCGGCCGGCTTTGATCTTCCACAGGAGCGCGGCCGAGGGGTATCTCGGACAAGACGGTCAAACCAAACGCGATGACGATCGAACATCCGATGGCGGACAGCAATAAGCTCGCCGCGCGCAGCACGAATCGAACACCTCCCCGCAACGGTCCTTATCATCATTGTACAAATAGAAAAAGCAGGCTATGCCTGCAAATTCTCGTCGTTCCGTTGTCGGAGGGAGGTTGTCGGATGCCCCGCGCGAACATCGCCTCGGGCAACGAGTCACTCATCCGTATGTACCGTACCGTGTTTCGTATACACGACTGCTTTGCCGCGGATCTTGACGGCGGAAGTATGTTCGGTGAACTGGGCGATCATGATCTCGCCTTTGTCCAGTTTCTCGGTATGGTGGAACCGAGTGTCCTGTCCGCGGGTCAAGCCGATCACTTGCACCCCGTTATCCTTCGCCTTGATCACAAAATATTCATTAAGAACTGGGTCCCATCCCAAGGGAGGGCCTCCTTCCTGCCCGAACATAAAATAATGGCTTATTAAGATAACAAGACATCGTCGTGACGATGTCTTGTTCATGGTCGGAGTAACACGATTTGAACGTGCGACCTCACCCACCCCAAGGGTGCGCGCTACCAGACTGCGCCATACCCCGACGGCTAATATAAACTATAATGCATCCGGCTCAAAAAGTCAAGATCCGATCGCCGGCCATATCGTCGTCCGCTCGGGAGGAAAACGAAGCGCTTTCGGGATGTCAAACGACCGCACCGACAACAGTGCGGCCGTTATCTTACCCGTCATGCGATAACCTGCGACTACGACTATGTACATTATTTGATTCCGTCTCTCAATGCCTTACCAGGCTTGAATGCTGGCACCTTGCTCGCAGGGATGTCAATCTCTTCGCCGGTCTGAGGATTTCTGCCCTTGCGCGCCGAGCGCTCACGAACTTCGAAATTGCCGAACCCGACGAGTTGAACTTTTTCACCGCTTTGCAGCGCTTCCGCAATCGCATCGAATACCGCGTCCACCGCTTTCGTGGCATCCTTCTTGGAAAGATCCGTCATTTCCGCGACTTTGGCGATCAGATCAGTCTTGTTCATTCCACTCACCTCCCCCCAAGCATTTTACGCCTATTACTAGAAGGTGTAACCAGTATAGTCGTAAAATATACTTCGTATAACAAAAAATAGCACGCTTACAAAAAACCACACCTATAGTAATACAAGCGTGAAGCATTTTCAAGCCTTATTTGTTCGACAATCGACAAAAATAGCGCTCTTTCGAGCGCCATGTCATGAATCTATCGGCCATTACCGTCACAGGATGATCGCGATCAAACCTCCTGAACCTTCGTTGATGATGCGGCCGAGCGTTTCTTGCAGCTTGTATCTCGCGTTGTCCGGCATCATCGCGATCTTGCCCGTTATCCCTTCACGGACAATTGAATACAGCGATCTTCCGAATATATCGGCCTCCCATATCTTCGTCGGATTCTCTTCGAAATCGGACATCAGATAGCGGACAAGCTCCTCGCTTTGCTTCTCCGTTCCGATGATCGGCGCGAATTCGGAATCGACATCGACGCGGATCATGTGGATGGACGGAGCCGTCGCCTTAAGGCGCACGCCGAATCTCGATCCTTGACGGATCAGCTCGGGTTCGGAAAGCGTCATTTCGGAAAGTTTCGGCGCCGCGATGCCGTAACCCGTCTTCCTGACCATCTCCAGCGCGTCGGCGATTTGATCGTATTCCCGCTTTGCGTGGCTGAATTCCTGCATCAGCTGCAGCAGGTGATCTTTGCCGCGAATTTCAACCCCGACGATCTCCATCAAGATGCGGTCGTACAATTCATCCGGCGCGTACAGGTCGATCTCCGCGACGCCTTGCCCCATATCCATTCCAGCCAAAGCGGCGTTCGAGATGAAATCGTATTGCGAGAATTGCCCGACGACGCGGTCGACATCCCTGAGCCGGCGAATGTCTTTGACCGTCTCGCGAACGGATTCTTCGAAACTTTTGCGCAGCCAATGATCTTCGTCCAACACCATGACCCAGCTCGGCAAATTGACGTTGACTTCATGAACCGGGAATTCGAACAGCACTTCCCTCATCACGCCCAACATTTCCGCCTCGCCCATCGTCGCGACGCTCAGCGCCATGACAGGGATGTCGTACTTTTCCGCCAGTTCCGCCTCCAGCGCTCGGCACGCCGCGCTCGCCGGCGAAGTGGAATTAATGATCATGATAAACGGCTTGCCGACTTCCTTCAGTTCGGCGACGACTTTCTCTTCCGCTTCCACGTAGGCTTCGCGGGGGATATCCGCAATCGTGCCGTCGGTCGTCACGACTACCCCCAACGTCGAATGTTCCTGAATGACCTTGCGCGTTCCGATTTCCGCCGCTTCCTGGAAAGGAATCGGATCTTCAAACCACGGCGTATGTATCATACGCGGCCCGTTCTCATCCTCATACCCTTTCGCGCCGTTGACGGCATATCCGACGCAGTCCACCAGACGGACGTTCACTTCCAGACCTTCAGCGACGGTGATTTTCACCGCCTGATTCGGAACGAATTTCGGTTCGGTCGTCATGATCGTCTTGCCCGCCGCGCTCTGCGGCAGTTCGTCAATCGCCCGCTGCCGGTCCGCCTCGTTGGTAATATTGGGGATTACGACCGTTTCCATAAAACGCTTGATAAACGTCGATTTTCCCGTTCTTACCGCCCCAACCACGCCGAGATAAATGTCCCCGCCGGTACGTTCCGCAATGTCCTTAAAGATATCTACTTTCTCCAATTGAGATCTCCTCCCTGTCAACAGAACTCGTACTATCATATGGACTAGTAACAATATATGTGAAGCAAGCGCGTTTATGTCTTCTTTTTGCGCGAACCGACGCCGTTCAGAAGACCGCCCATCATGATCTCTGATCAATAGTATGAGTGAATCCTTATCCTTATTCATATAAGGCATAGAAACTTCGAACGAAGGCTGGTCTCGCAATGATCATGGCCATTTCGGGAGAATCAAAAATGAGAGCAGACAAGCTGTCGAATAAATAGGCGGGTGAAGACTCGTTGAAGGAGATCCGATAAAAAAGAAACGGCCGAGTCCGAAGGGATTCACTTCATAGTGAATCTCACCGGACATCGGCCGCTCCGATTATTTTATTCATCGTGCATCTTTACTCGCATGCAACCCAATTTATATTCAACGCGCTGAAATTACGGGTTCATCATTCGCCCATTTGTAGGGCAGCGAATGAACGGGAAGCAAATGGGAATCGCGAATCAATAGATCGCGCATATCCGGCAACACCGGAAAATCATAAGCCATCGACTGCACCTTTCGCATGATCTCGAAGGCGTAATCGATGACGACCGATCCTTCCTCGCTGATCAACAGCGGCAGCATCTGCGGGGAATACACGCTGCGCACCCGGTCTTCCGTCAGCCCCAACGCCTTGGCGTCCAACCGGTACAAGCCGTCCGCATACTTTTCCCCCGCGGGAATTCGTCCCGTCTGCTTCCGGTAGGCTTCCGCCTTGTCCTGAATATCCGAGACCGCCTGCCAAATCGCCATTTCGATCAGCTTCACCTTCCAGCCCTCATGCGTGGGGAGCAAGACGTAATAATACGGTCCGCCGTTATCATAGGCATTGTTGGGAATAGCGGACAACTGCAGCGTCTGCATGAGCAGCCGGAAATCGACCGGATAACGGGCGTATTCATCCGTCTCATTCTGGCGCACCTTGACGGGCGGAGACTTGTAAGACAGCACATAACGATCGACCGCCTGTTGAACAAGGGGCACGGTTTCATTCGGAGACGCCATCTCGCGCGGCACCGAACCGCAGCCCGCCAGCACCATCAGGACGACGCCCATCATCGCGATGCCCATCTTCACCTTGAAAGCCGATTTTCCGTTTACCATAGATCCTCCTGCTCCTGTTGCCTGTTCGCCAGCTTGTTCCGGATGACCGCTTTCAGCGGATCTTCCGGAATGGTCACCCTCGCATCGCCTTGAACGACCGCCTGACAAGCCAGTCGATACCCCTGCTCGATCCGGTCGCCGAGACGAAACCGCTCGCGGGGCGCCGGCGCGGACAGCGCCGCTTTGGACCGATCGTCGGTAACGAGCACCTTGCACATCAGACAGGAAGCCTGTCCGTGACATCTCGTGCGGATATGCACATGATGCAGGCGTGCCGCCTGCAAAATCGTCAAGCCTTTTTTCACATGCAAGGTTTTGCCGCCGGGCTCAAATGTAAGGCTTGGCATGCAACGATCCTTCCCCTCGATAAAATCAGCCGCATGATCCGCGCGCCCGATTCGACGGAACATCCGGGCGCCGCATGCTCCTCCTGTTATATATGCGCTTCGGCAGCCGATCACGCGATCGACACGATGCCGCAAAGCACTCCGAAGATGAGGGTGACGAACGCCACGACAGATAAAACGGCGCGCAAGACGCCGCGGGTTTTTGCCCGCGCAAAACTGATGATGCCCGAAGCAAGCAGCAACGCTCCTATCGCTCCAAAAGATATCCACATCTTCGTCATCGGATCCAGCATCTTCACGTTCTCCATTCCAAAATGATTCTTCATGCAACCATGAACTTGATTATACCACACAACCTCCGCGGAAAAAACAAGACACCCTCCACCCAGGCCCCTTCGCATTCGGCGAAGGTCATGTCCGTTTCCGGATGTCCGTTTTCATGGCATCGGCTTTTCATCCCCGAAAACCGGTTATCATCAACTTCCGCCGATCGTCCGCCTTTCGGGCTGCGCTGCTGTCACCAGGTCATGATGGCGCGGCGAAAAAACGAAGCTGTTCCAAAAGACTTTGGAACAACTTCAGTTTAAAAAAATACGGGCGCCGCGGATCAACCGTCCGGGAAGGGATCGGGTGACCGCGGCGATATTTTTGTTCGCAAAACGGAACCATCCGTATCTTATCCGTATCCGTCCTGTCGGGATGCTGACATCCGGATCATTCCGTCACTTTCTGCCCGCCATCATCTTGATCATCTGCTGCAGATTGTTCGGATTCACGCCGCTTCTGCGAACAGCCTGCACAATCTCATTGGTAAGCTGTTCGGACACGTTTACATTAACAAGCGCTCCGACCTGCTTGATCAATTTGCGCAGCTGCGCCTCGTCTTGAATCGTGTTCTGATTGACTTTGCCGGCCAATCTTTTGACCGCCGTCGGCGATACTTTCTTTCCTGTTTTACTGTTTACAAACTTCAGCACTTCGTTCGATATGTTCCGCTTCACCATACCGCGAACCTCCCCTGCAAGCATTTGCTCTATCCTATGTTCGAGCAGGGGCGTTCGTATAGGCATGCACACCGGTTACGTCAACCATTTCATGCTGCCGGTGCGGGCGATCTCTTCGATCTCGTGCGTTCTGCCGCGGCCCATCAGATCTTCCACCGCGACGCGCGGATTTTTTCCGTTGAACAACACCTCGTACAACTCATTCGTGATCGGCATCGAGACGTTGTATTCCCGCGCCAGTTGATAAGCCGCCCTGGTCGTCTGCACGCCCTCCACGACCATTCCCATCTCCTCGAGAACTTCCTCGAGCCGCTTGCCTTGGGCGATCTGGTATCCGGCGCGCCAGTTGCGGCTGTGTCGGCTTGTGCAAGTGACGATCAGATCCCCCACGCCCGACAGTCCGGCGAACGTCATCGGATTGGCGTTCAACGCTTTGCCCAGACGAGTGATTTCCACGAGTCCGCGCGTCAGGAGCGCCGCTTTCGCATTGTCTCCGAAACCAAGCCCGTCCGACATTCCCGCTCCGATCGCGATGATGTTTTTCAGGGCGCCGCTGATTTCCACGCCCACGAGATCCGGATTCGTGTACACCCGAAAATACGAATTGATAAACAGGTCCTGCGCCGTTTCGGCGGCCTGCGTATCATGCGAGGCGACGACGACCGTCGTCGGACAGCGCTTGCTCACTTCTTCCGCATGGCTCGGCCCGGACAGCACGCATATGCGTTTCGCATCCATGTGCGGCAATTCCTCGGCGATCACCTGCGACATCCGCTTCAACGTCGTTCGCTCGAACCCTTTGGTCGCGTGAACCACCAGCATGTTTTCTTTCAAATAAGGCGCAGCCCGCTTCACCACTTCCCGCATCGAGGAGGAAGTCGCAGCGATGATCACCGCGGATGAGCCCGAGATCGCGGCCTCAAGATCGGTGGTGGCCGTTAATCCCGCAGGCAGGCTGACGTCGGGCAAATATTTGCTGTTCGTCCGCCGGACGTTGATCTCCTCGGCCTGGTTTTCATTGCGTGTCCACAGCCTAGTTTCATGACCGTTCTCGGCCAACACTTTCGCCAGCGCCGTTCCCCAACTGCCAGCCACCAATACGGTTACTTTATCGGACAACGATATTCCCTCCCAGTGACGGGCGCCGAACCGGCATCAGCTCTTGGCGCCCAACTTATGCTCTTCGCCTTTGATGAGACGTTGTATGTTCGCCCGGTGGCGATACGCGGCAAGGATGAGAATGACGATCTTCAATGTGATGATTTCGATCGGTTCACCCATGATCGCCGCTATGATCGGCATCAGCGTCGTGAAGATCAGGGAACCCAACGACACATAGCGGGTGATGAAGATCGAACCGATGGCGACCGCTCCGGCGATCGCCGACGGAACAAAGCTGAGCACCGCGACGACGCCGATCGTCGTGGCGATGCCTTTTCCGCCGCGAAAGGAGAAAAGGATCGGCCAATTATGCCCGACGATGACGGCCAGACCGCAGGCGACGGCCGCCCAGGGCTCCCCGCCGGTCAGCCAGTCGCCGAGCAGGACGGCCGCCATCCCCTTCAACATGTCCAATGTGAAGACGATGATCGCCGGCACGAGCCCGAGCACCCTGAGCGTGTTCGTCGCGCCGGCGTTGCCGCTGCCGTGCTGGCGCACATCGATGCCGCGCAATATTTTGCCGACGATCAGACTGAAAATGAGTGAACCTAACAAATAACTGAGCACGATCGATAAAACAATCATCAACCTGTGACCTCTCCCTGACTGAGATAAAAAATGGATGCGGCACTCTCACCGCATAAAACCCGATCACGCCGCCGCAATTCGATCGGCAGGATGCGGATGAAACCGCCCCTTCAACCGCAAACCGGACGGCGCCGCCGGCATGCTTGCGCAGGAAACCGGCGAACGGCGAACGTCATTCCGTCTGATCCGACTTTTTCCGTGTGAAAATTCTGATCGGAGTTCCTTCGAACTGAAATGCCGCGCGAAGTTTGTTTTCGATATATCGTTCATAAGAAAAATGCATCAAATCAGGGTCATTGACGAACAGCATGAAGGTCGGCGGCTTCACGCCGACTTGCGTCGCATACTGAATGCGAAGGCGTCGCCCTTTATCCGACGGCGGCGCGTTCGTGGCGACGGCGTCCTGAATGATTTCGTTCAGGACATGCGTGACGACGCGCATGGCGTGCTGATCCGCCACATGCTCGACGAGCGGCAGAATCCTGTTCAGCCTTTGTTTCGTCTTGGCGGAGACGAAGAGCGCCGGAGCATAATCCATGAACTGGAAATGATCGCGGATTTTTCGCTCAAACTGATGCAGCGTCTTGTCATCTTTCTCCGGGATGTCCCACTTGTTCACGACGAAGATGCACGCTTTTCCCGCCTCATGCGCGTAACCCGCTATATGCTTGTCCTGTTCGACGATCCCTTCTTCGGCATTCAGCACGACCAACACGACGTCCGATCGTTCGATCGCCTTCATCGCCCGCATGACCGAATATTTCTCCGTCTGCTCGTAAATTTTGCCACGCTTGCGAATGCCCGCGGTATCGATCAACACATAACGGCGCCCGTCGCGCTCAAACGGCGTATCGATCGCGTCGCGCGTCGTGCCCGCGATGGGACTGACGATCACGCGTTCCTCGCCGAGTATCGCATTGACCAGCGAGGACTTGCCGACGTTGGGCCTGCCGATCAGCGCGATTTTGATCACATCATCGTCATATTCCTCGCTGTCGTCCGGCGGCAGCTTCGCCACCACGGCGTCCAGCAGATCGCCCATGCCGGTGCCGTGCGTGCCGGAGATGCCGATCACATCGGCAAAGCCGAGCGAGTAAAACTCAAAAGTATTTTCTTGCTGTTTTATGTTATCCACCTTATTCACGGCCAGAACGACGGGCTTGTTCGAACGGTACAACAGATCCGCCACGTCCTGATCCGACGGCGTCAAGCCGGATTTCGCATCGACGACGAAAATGATGCAATCCGCTTCATCGATCGCCAGTTCCGCCTGCGCTTTGATCGATTTCATCAACGTATCGTCGTCCTGAATTTCGATGCCTCCGGTGTCGATGACATTAAACGAAAGGCCGTTCCATTCTGTGCTGCCGTATATTCTGTCGCGCGTTACACCCGGCTGATCCTGCACGATCGCCAGACGCTCGCCTATCAAACGATTGAAGATTGTCGATTTTCCCACATTTGGGCGTCCGACTATTGCAACAACCGGTTTGGCCATTATATGTACACCTCCCATGCTCCGTTACTCATCATAGCAGAAAACACCGTTCATGGCTATTCTCCGTCTGCCCCTCTTGACATTCGTTCATACGGTTCCGTTTTGCCGATCGTCGACTGACGTTCTCTACGATGCGGCAATCCGCTCGTCGACCGCCCGTTCCCCGCCGTCTGGCGATCCCTTTGACGAAGGTTCCATACATTCCCCTCATTTTCTAAGGAAACGCATCCATGACGCCATCCGTTTCGCCGCATGCGTTGCGGCTGAAACCGCCAGTTCACGAAGAATCGACAGCGCTCTCGCCGACAGAAACGCGATCCACCAGCTGTCCTGAAACGCTCCTTTTCCCAGCCATGCGGACGATGCGTCCGACCCAGTCAGAATATCGATGATGACGCAGGCGACCGACCAGACGACGGCTTGCTGATAAACCGAACCGGACACGAGAAAAGCGATCAACCCGACTGCCGCGGCGATATCCGTTTTCGGATCATGCAGAATGAGCACCGGATCGATGCGGAACAACAGATGAAGACAATACCCGATCAGCCCGGCAAGCACGCCGGATACGACCGCATACGCCGCATCGGCCCGCGACATGCGGCGGAACGCGCCGAACAAAAGCAGCGCCAGGCCGATATACACGCCTTGAATGCGAACTTCCGTGCCGATCGGTATCGTATAAAACAATCCCGACATCCACGCGAAAAAAAACAAAGCAAGTTCCGCGCGCGACGCGGTTCCTGCGAGGTTGTGCCTCCATCCGCTGGATAACAGAACGATCGTCACCACAATCAAGATATACGACACGTATCCGTCATTCATCTCATCACCCGTGCATGGCTTGATGAGTTATAGTATGAGATGAGTCGGTGTCCCGTATTCCGTGCCGCAATCCGAGCGGGTAAGCAAAAGAGATGGCGTTTATTAAAGCGCCATCTCTCGAGGTTCGACCTTATTTCAACTTGTTCAACTTGTCTCCGAAACGTTCGCCCAACGTCAAGGTGAGGCCTTGCTGATTCAGTGTGACGTTCTCATTGTCGTTGATATCCTTGGCGTAACGAGGATTTTTCTCCTGCTTGGCCGGCGCAGGCGGAGCTTCCTCGGTCTCCTTGATGCTCAGGCTGATCCGTTTTTCGGCGATGTTCATATCGAGAATTTTCACTTTCACTTCCTGATTCTCTTTCAACACCTCATGCGGCGTGCCAATATGGCGGTGCGAAATCTGCGAGATGTGAACGAGGCCTTCGACACCCGGAAGCAATTCAACGAACGCGCCGAAGCTCACGAGTCTGCGAACCGTGCCGGTTACGATATCGCCGATCTTGAATCGTTCGGCAGCCTGCTCCCATGGACCCGGTTTCGTCGCCTTGATGCTCAGGCTGATCTTCTCCGTCTCGGGATTGACCTTGAGCACTTTCACCTTCACCTTGTCGCCTTCGGAGACGACTTCAGACGGATGTTCGACATGTTTGTAATCCATCTCGGAAATATGAACAAGCCCGTCGATTCCGCCCACGTCCACGAACGCGCCGAACGGAGTCAGGCGTTGCACCGTTCCTTCGATGATGTCCCCTTCCTTCAGGGAAGCGAGCACCTGCTGTTTGCGGCGTTCGAATTCTTCATCCAGAACGTCTTTTTGCGACAGGATCACCTTGCCGCTTTCGCGGTCGAATTCCTTGATGCGCACGCGGAGCGTTTTGCCCTTGTAGTCGGAGAAATCTTCTACGTAGTGGCGTTCAACCATCGATGCGGGGATGAATCCGCGCACGCCGAGATCGACGACGAGTCCGCCTTTCACCACGTCGGACACCTTCACTTCGAATACTTCCTGCGATTCGAACTTGGCTTTCAGATCTTCCCACGCCCGCTCGCTGTCCACAGCGCGCTTGGACAAAATCATCTGCTCTTTGTTGTCGTTGATGCTGAGGACTTTGACGGTTACGGTTTGATTGAGTTCAACCACCTGTGCCGCGTTTTCCACATGAAGCGCAGATAATTCGCGAATCGGAATGATGCCGTCATATTTATAGCCAATATCGACAAACACTTGATTGTCTTCGATCTTGACCACTTTACCTTCCACGATGTCGCCCGGCTTGACGGATTTGCCAGGGTCGAGCAATGCCTGATCCGCTTCCTGCTGAGGCGCCTCGGTTGCATTCACCTCTGTGTTTTGCTCGAGAATCTCTTGTTCTTTGATTTCGTTTGACATGAACGTAGCCTCCTCACTTACTCTCCAAACAATCTATATTGTATGAAAACAATTCGCAACTGTGACGAATCGTTTAAAGCGATAAAAAATAAAGGTCATGTAAATATAGTATGAATCGAATGGCAGCGTTCCATGCAAAACCAGTTCGATCCCTAACGGCGGCTGTTCCGATGCTCACTCATGTTCGCGGATCAGTTGATGGATGCTCGACATCATCACTTCCGTCAGTTCCGCCTCCCGGTCGGGCCCGTAATCGGACGCGCGGATCGGTTGGCCGTAAACAACCGTCATCTTGCGGAAAAAACGATAATTACCGATGATTGCAGCAGGTACGATGACCGCGTCGGCGCGAATCGCCATCACGGCGGCGCCCCGTTTCGCCATGCCCAGCTCTTCCTTGTTCCTCGTTCCCTCAGGAAAGATTCCGATCAGCTTGCCGTTTTCGAGCAGCTGGATCGTCTGCCGGATCGCATCTTTGCTCACTCCGCCGCGCTTCACGGGAAATGCGCCGAACGCCCGGATTATCCAGTTCAGAACCGGAACGCGGAACAGTTCGGACTTCGCCATGAAGCGTATCGGACGCGCGATGCCGACGCCCAGCGTGAGCGGGTCCCAATAACTTTTATGATTGGAGCAGAGCAAAACCCCGCCGGACTCCGGTATCCGATCGGCACCGACAATGCGAATTCGGAACAGGATGGCGTACAACGCGCGGACGATCACTCTGCAACATCGGTAAAACAAATTCGGCCTATCGATCATGCTCACCTAACTCCAGAACATCACGACATATGCTTACGATTCTGGACACCACCTGATCGATCGTCAGTCCGGTGCTGTCCACAAGAATGGCATCCGGCGCTTTCACAAGCGGCGCGATCTCTCTCTCGCTGTCGATTCGGTCGCGTTCGGCCATGTCTTGCACGACCTGTTCATATGTAAGATCGGTTCCTTGCCGGAGCAGTTCGGCATATCTGCGTCTCGCCCGCTCTTCGACGCTGGCGGTAAGGAAGATTTTCACTTCCGCCGCGGGGATCACATGCGTTCCGATATCGCGGCCGTCCATGACGACGCCTTTGCCCGCCGCGAGCTTCCGCTGATGCTGCACAAGCACCGACCGCACTTCTCCTATCGCCGCGACGATCGGCACGAGTCTGCTGACCTGCGGTTCGCGGATCTTGCCGGTCACGTCCTCGCCGTTGACGCGCACGATCGTTCCTTCGCCGCCCGGTTCCAGTTCGATGTTCAGCCGTTCGGCGAGTTGAGCGATCTGATGCCGATTGTCCTCGGTGACCGGTATGTGTTGACGCATGGCCTCCAATGCAACCGCCCGGTACATCGCCCCAGTATCAATATATATGTACTTAAGCTCTGCCGCGACGCGTCTGGCTACGGTACTTTTACCGGCGCCGGCAGGCCCGTCGATTGCGACATTGATCTTGGCTGTTTGTGCCACTTGTGAGCCTCCGCTGCTAATGAATGGTTACTTTAGCGCTTTAATGCTTTAGCGCCAGCTGATGCAGAAAAAACGCAGGGCATGCCTGCTATGCAAAGAGAATTATAACATACCTGCACGGATCATGCAAAATATATAACGCTTCCGATAACGCTTCCGAGAACCTGATCACGAGATCACCCTGGTACGCATGCGGAAGATCATGACGATCCCGCACGATCGGTCATGACGATGATCCCGCGCCTTACCCCGTGCTTTCCGCATGGTGCGCAACGCCGCCTTCCAGGCGATAGGTGCGCGAAAGCAAGACCCGCAGGTGTTCATTCCGCATGGCGCTTTGGGCCAGCAGCAGCAGCGCCAGCAACACGAGCAGCGCGCGTATGAGAACGGCGGTGCCCGATTGGATGAACCGTTCCAGCAACCGGCGATATCCGGATGTCCTCATCGTTACGTCTCGTCTTCCCGCCTTTCATCCTTCTTTCTTAATTCGATCTGGCGATCGAGGCAATATTTGATGATCTTCTGGCGATCGGTTTCCGCAATGTCTTTGAAATTGATCATGATCAGCATCTCGTTTCCGAGAGAAACGGTGCGCACGACAACTCCCTTCACCTGTATATGTTCGATCGTCCCGTTGCGGAACGGAATGACCACCCAGCAATCGAGCGTATCATCCGGAAGAAGCGAAACGAACCCTTTCGTGACGAACGACATTCCGCCGCCGCTTGCTTATATCCCTTGTTACGGTCAGCAATCTGCGGTTTCCGGCAAGGCGCACGGCGACGTCCAATTCCGTTTCCACCCTCAGATAGGAACGCCGTTGTGTGCGAGTGATCTGAGCAGGATCCGGCTTCTCGATGAAATAAAACCTGATGTTTTTCTCTTTGTGTTGCCCCGCAACTTTGGTCGGAAAGCTGACGGTGGCGCCGTTGTCCATAAACGATACCGATAACGGTTCTCCGTTGTCCAGGGTCCAGAAACGGCCCTTAGCGTCGATCGGAGCTTCGATCCAGAAAAAACGCTCATCCACCTCGGCGATGCGGGACTTCAACGGCTTCTTCTGCTGCGATTCATCCGCGGATTCCAACTGTATCTGGATGACCTGACCGATATTGGGCAACAAGCTTCGATCACTCCCTCTACCCCCATGAGCTTCAGTTCCGTGATTTAAGTGTATACCAAATAAATGAAAGATTAAAGGGGTAGACCGGAGCGGCAGACCGCGGACTCCGGACCCGGCGGACGTTCCGTCCGCCCGAAAACGCCCGGCAAGCCGCATAACTTTGCCTCTTCGCTTCTAAAACGCGTTCGGACAAACACAGGTCCGCTTGGACCGATTCCGGACGCTTCGACATTTTTCCTTGCACGCGAGGGCGATCCGGCTTCCGATTTTATGAACGTACGCCTTATTTTCGGTCTTGTTGACCGAGCGCCTGCTCGGCCGCCTCGATATGTTCGATCTTTTCTTCCATCCCCGTCTGTCCGTTCAGATAGATCCGGTATACGCCTCCGTTGATCGTTCCCGTGAACTCGTGACAAATCACTTCTTCATTCAGATCGTTTTCGATCAGCGCGATCTGATGCCGTTGAATCTGAAAGTTCCGGTTGAGCAGTTTTTTCGCCTCTTCCACCGTCATTTCGGGCTGATGCAGGCTGCGGCTGTGATCTTCATACAAATAGTCCGAAGCTTGCAGCCCCGTCACTTCCCCGTTGTCCAGCGCCACCTGCACGACCAATTTCTGCGGATAGACGATAATTCCGTCCCGCACGGCCGCGAAAGTGATCGCAGCGGTGTTGAGATAAGTGTCGTAGCTGACAGGGGTCAGTTCCCCGTAGTCATGCTCCGCGAGAAATTGTTCCGCGATCCTCGTCGCTTCGTCGACCGACAGCCGGCTGTCGTTCACTTCGCGGTGATTCATGAAATACAATACCTTGCCTCCGTGCTTCGCGACGTCGACATTCAATCTTGAGCCGTCGTCCTGTTCATCCACAACGGTGACGCTGTAAGATTCAAACTCCGTTCCTTTGCCGTTCTCGACGACTTTCACGCGCAGATCTTCCGGCAAATGAAGAAACTGAAACGCGACCTTCTTCGCCTCCTCGGCGCTGATCTCAGACCCTTCAAGTTTTCGCGTGCGTCTGGAGGTGAAGATGCTGAGGCTCGACGGACCGAAATCGACTTCCGAAAATTGGGTCACCTTCTTGTCCACAGTCCGGAACCCGTCGATGATCGTGTTGTCACGCTGCATGTTTTGCGTGGCCATCTCGACTTCAACGTCCATCCAACGGATGTTTTGCTCAAGCGCCCTGGCTTGAATGTTCCTCAGTTCGCCGGACAGTTCCTTCGATTGCTCATACAGCGTCTGAAGCACCCTGACCTCCTGATCGGTGAGCGGCTGCTTCGTCAAATCGCGCACGGCGGTCTGATATGAAAACTTACTGATATTGGAAAGGAATTCCTCCGTTTTGCTGAATGGCAAGAGAGTCAGCGGCAGCTGATTGATCTCGCTCTGCGCCTCGCTTGTGATCCGCCATACGTTCACGAGACATTTGCGGTGAAACTGCGAAGAGTTCGCTCCGACGGCAAGCGCGTTGCCGAGTTGTTTATGAAGCTCCTCCATATGATAAGCCAAGTTGTTAAACGCGCGCTGGTACTGATTCTCCGCTTTAATCAGAATCGCATTTTTCTCCTGATGCTCGCGATACCCCCATACGCCGGCACCGATCAAAGCGATGACGAGCACAGGAAACAGCACCATGCTGAGTCGCCTGTACATAGAAAAAGCTCCTTTCATCGAACGAATACTTGCTGACTGTACAGTAGTGTTCGTTGATGCAAGGAGCTTTATGCATTTGCAGGAGCTTTGTGCATCAGTATTCTTCCGTTACCATGTCAAAATCGTGTTCGTTGTCGCATATGCAACGTTTGAATCCTGTTTCGATGGTGTTTTTGTTTTTTCTGCCGCGAAGCGTGTATTTTTCACCACATTTTCTGCAATTGATGATGACCTTGACTCTTTGTTCCGCCATAGCGATAACCCCCTTTATCCAAACTCATTATTGACCGTTCGTCGACGGATTAACCATCTCATCGTGCAGCAAATAGCGAAATGGAGACCGGTCGAGCGCTTTACGAACCAGGATCATCGCGCATATCCAGAGCAGGGCAACGAACGGAATGATCGTCCACGACCACTTTTCCGTGAAGGCAAGCTGAATGTAATCGAACATGCCGTGGATGACCACCGGCAGCAGGATCGAATACGCCAGCATTTTCCTGCGGGGAGCCGCCGAAAATTTCGCCTTTCCGTAATAAAACCCCATGATCACCGCGAACAGGGCATGTCCCGATACGGGAAGCAGCGCCCGAATCAGCAGAATGAACGGGTCAGCCGGCAAGGCGAACGCGTACAGCACGTTTTCCAGCGTGGCGAATCCGAGCGAAACGGCCACTGTGTAGATGACGCCGTCGTACGGCTCGTTGAACAATTCGTGATCGAATACAATGAAAAAAACGATGAACCATTTGATGAATTCTTCGATTCCTCCGGAGATAATAAAGGAGAGCACAAACGGCGAATCACCCAGCCAAAGCATCGTTCCCCGCTGGATGAACATCGTCGGGAACACAAGCAACAGTCCGATGATGAAGAGACGAATGACATTACGAATCGGTTCGGCGTCATACCGATCCTTCAGATAAAAATAGGTGAGAAGCGATATACCTGGAGTAACAGCCGCTACCAGCAATGAGATCCACATGGGATCTCCTCCCGACTTTCCCCGCACGGAACAGGCATCCCGCTAAGACGTGAGAAGCATGTCTTGTAAGGATGCCCGTTGGGGACGATACTCAAAAATGTCGGCATAGAACTTCCACCGCGCGGTCGGCAATCACGATCTTGCCGTATTCGGCCAAGACGGCATCGGTGACAGACGTAGCTTCTCCGTACTCCGATAAAATCGCCACAAGCACCTGTACATCCCCTTCGCTCATTTCTTCGGGATCGATGACGAGGATGTACCGGTTGCGATAATGGTAGAGAACTCCGCCGTCACACAGCCGGCGGATCGCATTGGCCGCTCCGACCAGATGCTCAAAATCCGCGAAAGCATAAGATATCAGATCGGTTTGTTCAAGCGTGACTTCCAATTCATATATATCATCATCTTCTTCATCTTCGTCAGATGAAGCATGCTTTCCTTTCGTTACGATCACGACCATACCTTGTGCCGGAAGCTGAAACACTTCAACCGCCAGAGGACCGGATACGTCGAATCCCAGTTCATTATATGCCTGATCCATCATTTCGCTGAACAGTTCATGCACTTTCGGAATCTCCCGCCACATATCTTCCCTGTGGATGCCGCGTTCTCTGAGATCGTCGAATGTCAGGAAAATCCGTATCTTATCTTGACTCAATCGCTCCATTTTCATGACAGGATCCTCCCTTACGCCCTCTGTTATCTTTAAGTTATGATCAAACCATTTCGCTTGTGAACATTGCGTGACAGACGAATAGCTTGTATCATCACCTCAATCATATGTTATCATTTTATGGCGCACAATGCACGTGAATTATCATCAAACAAAAAACAAGGTTATCGGCTCGCGCGGGACTTCCCCCTCGCGCCGGAATAACCTTGCTTTCCGAAATGCTTTTTCGGTTAAATCAATGTTTCGCCTGCGACATGATTTCATTGACTTCTTTTTGCACTTCGGTGTTTTTGGCGATCAACTGCTCAATCAGTTCGCGACTTTCCTTCTCGCTTTTGTATTCCTGCTTGTCCTTGCGTTCGCCGGACGTCACCGATGATGAAGCCGCAGAGCCTTGTGCGGACACCGCTGTCTGCTGACCAGAACGGAATGCCGCCATTTTGAATCCTTCGCTGATCGCGTTTGTGATCATCTTGCCCATGCGGATCATGTTATCCAGCCTGTTTTTTCTCATTAACAAGTACGTGGTCGCAGCCGCGCCCACGATGGCTCCCATCCAAAAGCCGCCACGCATGATCATCATCCCTTCCAATGGTTTATACATGATCTGGTTCAATCGCTAATACCGTACATTCGATATTGTGAACTGCGGCCAAACGTTGCATGCATCATCAGAAAAGGAAAATCGCGCCTGCTTCGCGAGCGGCTCAGGCGCGGACGACACGCCGAAGGCGGTGCAAAGCCGAAAGCGCGCGCTTGCGCGGTCGGACGGACTGAACGCACACGCGGGAGGAAAGAATAGGCGCTCCCGCCACTTAGGAGGCCGAATGTGATCCGCTGAAGAATGTGGTACAATTGAAGGAAAAACAGAGGAGTTCGACACCATGTCCAAGAAGCTGACCATCCTGTGTATGACTTTAATGCTGCTGACAGCCTGTATATTGTCGGCCTGCGCCAAATCTCCGATAAATGAAACGGTGCCGGATGACGGACAAAACGGCAATATAGCCGCTCCAACCGAAGACGATCCCGGAAATGCGGGAAACGAACCGGACGACGGCGCGATGAACCCGGATGACGCAACCGAGCCTGAGGATGAGCGGGAAGCGGATGATGCAGGCGCAATGGAAGACGAGAACGGCGAGCCGGTTCAGGCTGAGCCTTTGTATTATATGAACGGCATCTACGACATCAAGCCGATCGGGGAAGGAACGAATGAACGCGTCGTCCTGCTGACGTTTGACGACGGTCCGAAAAATCTGGAGCTGGTCAGCGGCCTACTGGACACGCTGGAGAAACATAACGCCAAAGCGATCTTCTTTGTGAACGGGTACCGCGTGAAGGCAAACCCCGATCTGCTGAAGATGATCTACGAAAAAGGGCATTCGATCGGCAACCATTCGTATGATCATATCAATCTGCGGCAGGAATCCGAGGAAAAAATACGCCAGCAGGTGGATGCGGTTCAGGAGATCGTCGAGCAGACGATCGGCATAAGGCCGAAATTTTTCCGTCCGCCGAACGGCGCCTCGAACGATTTTTTGCGCAACTATGTGAAGGAGCAAGGGATGTTGTTCATGACCTGGTCCAACGGTTCTTTGGACTGGGATTCCAAGAACCAGACACCCGAAGCCGTCATCCGCAACGTGCTGGACCAGCTTCGTCCGGGAAGCAACATCCTCATGCACGAACTGCCGTGGACGGTCGAAGCGCTTGACGAACTGCTGACGCGGCTTGAAGAAGAAGGGTACAGCTTCGTCGATCCGCATACGATCCGGATCGATCCGCCGGAAACGAACGATAATACCGCCTCCTGAGCGGGCACTTGCGGGTCGTTACCTCAGCTTTGTGCCCGAGCTGTCACCGTATATCCGAACTCTTCATAACCCGGATGAACGCGGGCTGTCTAATAAACTGATAAAGAGTCGTCAATGCCCGAAAAAACCCAAGAAGGCCGTTTGTGAACCGTTCCCTTCAAAGCATCCCGGACGTTTGGTATTTTCAGGTGTCTGCTTTGAAGGGAGCATATCACTGTAAGGCTCTCTTGGGTTTTGACCTTTTTCGCATGACGGCTGCAGTATATCTGTGACGCAAGTCCCTTATGTTTCGAAGTTATGTGTTTCGATACCCCCATAAGATCAAAAAAAGGGTCAGCAGGAAAAAAAGCCATAACAACGTGATCGAGTAATACCGGACGAGCTTCGTTTTTTTTCCGGCATGTTTCACCATCCGGGGCGGCAACGAACCCGGGTCATCGCTGTGATGTTGGTCCTGATTTGCGGTATCCTCAAGGTGTCTTGTCTTCGTGTGATCCATAATAACCCCCGATATTATAGCGAACTATCATAAACATGATCAGATCATACAGGGCATGCGCCATGGCGCTGACGAGCAGCGTCCCGGTCTGTTCATAAATCCATCCAAGACCATAGCTTAGCAGGAATATGAGACCCGTCAATATCCAATGCCGCAAATAGTGGGCATGGAGTACGGCGAACAGGAGACTCGCCCAATAGTTGCCGATTACATATTGGATGGCACCGCGAAACAAAAGCTCTTCCGAAAAACCGATGAGCGCGCAGACTAATGCCAAATGCCAGAGCGGCAGGCGCTTGGCGAGCATAACATGCAGCTCGTCCGGTTTGTTCAATTCCTTCGGCACGACCGGCGTCAGGGCGATATTGACGAGCACGGCGCTTCCGCTGAAGAACAGCACCCAGAGCAGCGAACTTGCATCCGATATTTTCAACAGATCCGTCAAACTCCGGGACTGAAATAAGATGACCATGATGCCGATAAACAATAGTAGAGATTGGGTGATATACAGATTGACGACTACCATTCGTTCGTTCAGATCCGCAGCCTGAACAGGCCTGATACGAATTCGGCGAATGTTGCGCAGCCACTTGCGCATCGTTGATCCACGGTTCCTTTCTCTATGAGAATCCCATCATTATATGCAATACAAGGAGGCAGCACATGGGGAAACGGTTGACGGTCTCGGATTACTTGTTCGCATTCCTATTCGTATTTATGATCTTCTGCATCATCGTCGCCTTCTTCTATGGGGTGAATGTCGGCAAGTCCAAAGCGGAGGAACAATACAGGCAACTGATGCAAGGGCAGCTCGACGAATTGCCGAATGAAGAACTGACCAGCTATCATCAGCAGCATCTTGTTTCTTTTTATTATAATGTATATTACCCGTTTCGAACATTTCAATCGTCCTGGACGAACACGGTCGCCGAATTGTCCAAGTCTCCGTCTGCGGATGTCCATGCCGCAATCAGGAAGCTGAGCAAGACGGCGAAAGAGGTATATCAATCTGTTGAGATTATGACGATTCCCGATCAATCTCCGCTCCTTCAACAGGCGCAAACCAACTATTTGCGCAGCCTGCGGCTGTTCCAGGAAGCCGACGCGCGCGTGCAATCGTATGACGGCACCAATAAGGAGTTGATCGGCAAACTGTTGCAAGATCCGTACATCGTCGAAGCGATCGATCACGCCACCACCGCCCAGGCGCAATATTACCAAGCGATCGTCTATTGGCACGATTCGGTCGTCGTTGAGCTTGAAGGTATGCAGGACATGAGCTCGACCGACCTCGACCTGACGGAATGGGCCGAGCTGCCGTTCAACGTGCAGAACAGCATCGTCGCGCAGGCGATGAGTGACAACGGCATTTTCGTGAACTATACGCCGCAGGACCTTACGGCCGTCATCATGGCGATGATCGATTCCGGCAGAAGCAAGGTGCTCGGACTGCGAACCATCGAGGATGCCGTGACCATCCTGCATCATACGAACGCTGTACGTTCCGGAGATTATTTCTTCTATCGCGACGCATATTTCAAGGATGAGATCGTGCCGCAACTGCCGTTTTATCAAGTTGAATCATAATTGAACAAGTTGAACAACGGCGTTGCATTCCTCTTGTGATTTCTATAAAATAGAACTGTCGTTCACTTGGACGAAAACCTATTGGTTTACTATGAATTCACTTTTTGTAGGAGGATGCACGATGTCTAACCTGATTGTAGATACGCTCATCGAGATCCCGCAAGGAAGCCAGAACAAATATGAATTTGACAAAGAGAAAGGACGTTTCGTGCTCGATCGCGTTCTGTACAGCTCCATGAGATATCCTGCCGAGTACGGCTATCTCGAAGGAACGCTGGCGCTTGACGGCGATCCGCTCGACGTTCTCGTGCTTGTGACGAATCCGACGTTCCCGGGCTGTGTGATCAACACCCGCATCATCGGCGTCATGCTCATGGTCGACAACGGTGAAGAAGACGAGAAACTGATCGGCGTACCGACGACCGATCCGCGCTGGAGCCATGTGAAGAGCCTGGATGATGTGGCGCCTCATACGTTGAAGGAGATCGAAAACTTCTTCCTCCGCTATAAGGATCTCGAAAACAAGAAAGTCGAAGTGACGGGATTCAAAGACGCGGCTTTCGCGGAGCAACTGTACAACGAATGCAGGAAGCGCTACGAAGAAGCACAAAAATAAATTGGTCCGCTCCTTCATCAACGGCTGAACATATCGATCATAAAGATCACCAAGAACACTGCGATCGCAAAATTTGACAAACTATTGACCTTTGATCGCCAGCGGAAACATGGTATTGACATGCAACAGATCGGCATGTTACATTAATGAAAAATTACAATCCCTGCAACGACTATGAAGGAACCTGGGATTATGGGCAACCCCCAGAGAGCTGGTGGCCGGTGTGAACCAGCGGTGTTCATAATCTTGTACAAGCATTCCGGAGTCGCTGTGTTGAACAAGATGGTGTCATCTTCAGTAGATGCAGCCGGTGGCAACCGTTATCTGTTCGGTCATGATTGACCGGATGAGGTCAACCGTGCGAGCGGTTGGCGAATAAGGGTGGTACCACGAAGCATACTCTCGTCCCTTACGGCGCAATACGTACGGGATTGAGGGTTTTTTCATTTCATCTACAAACTACGATGGCTAGGAGGAGTAGTAAACCATGTTCAAAGTACTCGTATCCGACCCGATCAGCGATCAGGGCCTGCAGCAGCTGATCGACGCACCCGATGTTGAGCTTGTGAAGAAAACAGGCCTGACGGAGGATGAACTGGTCGAAATCATCGGAGAATATGACGCTTTGCTCGTGCGCAGCCAGACAAAGGTAACGCCCCGCATCATCGAAGCGGCCAAGCGTCTTAAGGTGATCGGCCGTGCGGGCGTCGGGGTCGACAACATCAACCTGGAGGCCGCCACGCAAAAAGGGATTATCGTCATCAACGCTCCGGACGGTAATACGATCGCGACCTGCGAACTTACGATGGCGATGATGCTCGCGCTCGCTCGCCATATTCCGCAAGCATATAAGAAGACGATCTCCGGCGAATGGGACCGCAAATCGTTCGTCGGCGTAGAATTGCGCAATAAAGTGCTGGGTGTCATCGGCATGGGCCGCATCGGCAGCGAGGTGGCGAAACGCGCGAAGGCGTTCGGCATGGAAATCCTCGGGTACGATCCGTTCTTGACCGAAGACCGTGCGGAAAAACTCGGCGTGACCCTTTCGACCATCGATCAAATCTGCGAACAGGCGGACTTCATCACCGTCCATACGCCGTTGACCAACGAGACGCGCAACCTGATCTCCGCTCCGCAGTTTGCCAAGATGAAGAAAGGCGTACGCATCATCAACTGCGCGCGCGGCGGCATCATCAATGAAGAAGCGCTCATCGAAGCGATCGACGCGGGCATCGTCGCGGGAGCGGCGTTCGACGTATTCGTCGAAGAGCCGCCGAGACCGGATCATCCGTTCCTGAACCATCCGAAGATCATCGTCACGCCGCATCTCGGCGCATCGACCGTGGAAGCGCAAGAGAACGTGGCGATCGACGTTGCGGAAGAACTGCTTCACATCTTGCGCGACGAACCGTTCAAGAACGCGGTGAACATGCCTCCGGTTCCGGCCAGCGTCATGTCCAAGCTGCAGCCGTACTTCCTGCTCGGCGAACGGATGGGGCAGTTCCTGTCGCAAATGGCCGACGCCGCGCCGCGGGAAATCATCGTCAACTTCTCCGGCGAACTGGCGGAAGTGGACACAAGTCCTCTCACCCGCTATATCGTGAAAGGTGTGCTGAGCCAACATCTCGGTTCGGACGTGAACATCATCAACGCGATGCATATGGCAAAAATCCGCGATGTGAACATCATCCGCGAAAAATCGAACGTATCGAAAGGTTTCACCAACTTGATCACCGTAACCTTGCGCGACGGCAAACAAGAGCGCTCGATCGCGGGAACGCTGCTCAACGGCTACGGCCCGAGAATCGTCAAGATCGATCAATATCCGGTGGACGTGGCGCCGGAAGGCAACATTTTGCTCGTCTCGCACAACGACAAACCGGGTATCGTCGGACGTCTCGGAACGGTGCTCGGAAACAGCGATACGAACATCGCCGCGATGCAGGTCGGACGCCAAGTGGTCGGCGGACAAGCCATCATGGTGTTGTCTGTGGATAAACCTGCTCCGAAAGAAGCCATTGATGAACTGACGAAACTTCCGGATATCCATCATGTGAAAGAGATTTCGTTCTAAACCGGTATACAGAAGACGCGAAAAGCTGCTTCACCACATCAGGAGGAGAACACGATCATGCGTGTCTCCTCCTTTTCATTTGTTCATGTCACGGTTCATCTTGGCTCACCTTTCGCCCGCCTTCCCATTTTTCCTCCTTCAACAACGAGCCATTTCTCAATTGTGCAAACTTTGATCATCGGCCCACCGTCAGACCGACCGTCATCTTCCCAGCGTATGACCGTCGCTTTACCATGACCGGACGCTTTTTTGATACGAATCGGCATCCCTGTTTCCGCGCGTGTCCTGACTCTAATTGAGAATGAATATCATTCTTTATAATAATTATTTAATTAAAATTATTATTGTTTATTTTGTCCTACTGTGATAAACTGATAGCAAAAGGAGGCGAGCATTATGGATGCAGAAGCGAAAGTAGTCCGGCGTCATGTCGCGTGGAGACAATATGACTGGTTTCGACGCATCAAACCGCATCTTGAATTGATCGCCGCCCTTGTCAGCGGTTTGTTGATCGCGGCCGGCTGGATTATGGACCGGCAAGGCTTTGTGACTGCCGCTGTTGTATCCTATTTACTTGCCTTTGTGATCGGCGGATACGCCAAAGCGAAAGAAGGAATTGAATCCACGATCAAAGACAGAAAATTGAATGTGGAGATCTTGATGATCCTTGCCGCGATCGGCTCCGCATTGATCGGATATTGGTCGGAAGGCGCGATCCTCATCTTCATCTTCGCTTTGAGCGGAGCGCTCGAGACGTATACGATGAATCGAAGTTCGCGTGAAATATCCGCGCTCTTGGAGCTGCAGCCCGAGACCGCCGTTCGCATCCGGGACGGCGGCGAGGAAGAAACCGTATCCGTCAGGCAATTGAGAGTCGGGGACATCCTGCTCATCAGACCCGGCGAACGCATTCCTGTGGACGGCACGATCCTGGAAGGTTCCACAAGTCTGGACGAATCGGCTCTGACCGGCGAATCGATGCCCGTGAGCAAAAAAATGAGCGATGAAGTGTATGCGGGAACGGTCAACCTGCGCGGCACGATCACAATCGTGATGAACAAACCCGCAAGCGAAACGCTGTTTCAAAAGATTATCGATCTCGTTCAATCCGCGCAAAGCGAAAAGTCCCCTTCCCAACTTTTCATCGAACGATTTGAAAACATCTATGTGAAGATCGTACTGTTCTGCGTCGGACTGATGATGGTACTCCCTCCTTTCGCCTTGGGATGGAGCTGGGAGGAAACGTGGTATCGGGCGATGGTGCTGCTTGTCGTCGCGTCGCCGTGCGCCCTCGTCGCTTCGATCATGCCCGCCTCGCTGTCCGCCATCTCCAACGGCGCAAGAAACGGCATCTTGGTGAAGGGCGGCGTGCATCTGGAGAATCTCGGAAAAATCCGTGCCGTCGCGTTCGATAAGACCGGAACGCTCACGAAAGGTAAACCTGTCGTGACGGACGTCATTGCAAGAGAAGGCTTGTCTGAACAAGATCTGTTGTATCATGCGGCGGCACTCGAACGGTTTTCCAATCATCCGCTCGCCTCGGCGATCGTCGAGCGATCCGGCCTTGACTCCGGCGAACTGCCGAAAGTCGCGGATATGGAAGACATCGCGGGATACGGCATTCGCGGAACGGTGAACGGGATACTGTGGACGATCGGGAAAGCGGAATTCGTCGGACGGGAAGAAGCGGAACAATTCGCCGGCAGCATCGGTCCGAAGCTTGCCGATCAGGGACGGACCGTCGTCTACATGAGGGATGACCAAGGCATCGCGGGCGTCATCGCCCTTCGGGATGTCATCCGCGACGAAACGGTCAACGCGATCCGTTCCCTGAAGCGGGCGGGAATTCATACGATGATGATCACCGGAGACAGCGAAACAACCGCAGCCGCAATCGCCTCGGAAAGCGGAATTGACGCCTACACGGCCGGATGTTTGCCGGAGCGCAAAGTTGAGGCGATCAAGGAATTGAAACATCGTTACCGTACGGTCGCGATGGTCGGAGACGGCATCAACGACGCGCCCGCGCTCGCCGCCGCTTCGGTGGGCATCGCGATGGGGGAAGGAACGGACGTCGCGATGCAAACGGCCGACGTCATCCTTGTGAAGAACGATCTGGAGAAACTGGCGTATGCGGTGAAGTTATCCCGAAGAATGACCCGCATCGTCAAACAAAATATCTTCTTCTCCATCTCGATGATCATCTTGCTGATCATTACGAATTTCATGCATGTTCTGGACCTTCCGCTCGGCGTCATCGGGCACGAAGGCAGCACGCTTCTCGTGATTCTGAACGGCTTGAGATTGCTGCGATAAGCGTCACACAACATAACGCACAGGCAAACGGAACATGCGGCAGCGGAGACAAGAAAACGGAGTTGGGATCGAGCGGTAAACAAGATTCGCCGCTCCCAACTCCGTTTATGTTTGCAACGATCATCCTATAGATTAAGCAACCGGTCTAAACAACCGCATCAGCTAAACATCAGATATTTTCCGATATCAAAGTGTCCGCCTGCTCACGAATAAGCTCGTATGAACGATAAGAATGACGGCGGTCGACCCGACGTTCCCATCCGCAGGACCCGCCATTCATTCCGGCAACAAGACCGTAAACGTCGTCCCGACATCCAGTTTGCTCGCGACGCTCACAACGCCTTGATGAGCCTCCACGATATTTTTCACGATCGCAAGTCCCAGTCCCGTGCCGCCGTATCCCCTCGTGCGAGCTTTGTCCGCTTTATAAAACCGCTCGAAGATGTACGGCAAATCTTCTTCGGGAATGCCCTGGCCTTCATCCGCCACATCGATCTTGATCCAATGAGCGTTATGTTTCCAGACCCTTTCGGCGCTGACCCGAATATGCTTGCCGGCGTTCGTATGCCGTATCGCATTATCGAGCAGATTCGTCAACACCTGCTCCAACCGATCCACATCCCCTTTTTGGATATAGAGCGGCGAACCGTCGGACGGCGAGCATTCGAGGAGAATGCCCCGCTCTTTCGCGATGGGCTGGAATTTGCGATCGACGCGACGCAACAGTTCGGCGATGTTCACCGTAGTGAAATTCATCTCCAGATGCCCGGACTGCATCTTCGCCAGATCCAGCAGATCCTTCACCAACCGTCCCATGCGCAGCGATTCCTCATGGATCACCTGCACATGCTGTCTTTGTTCTTCCGGCGAAGCCGCAATATCGTCGAGAAGCGCTTCGCTGTAGCCTTGGACCATCGCCAGCGGCGTGCGCAGCTCATGGGAGATGTTGGCGAGGAAATCGTTGCGAAGCTTATCCAGCCTATCCTCCTCCGTCACATCACGCAAAACGGCAACCGCGCCGCGCAGTTGCTGGCCCGTGTACAGCGGGGTGATGACGACGGACCACACCGTATTGCGGACATTCAGCTTCGAGATCCGTTCCGCCGAACCGGAGACGACCGACCGATACAAAGCCAGAAGCGGCTTGGGAACCTTGTCGAAAACAGGACGATCAACGGCGGAATCAAGTGAAGCCGCTTCCGCAACGGCTTGTTCCGCCGCCTGTTTGACTGCCGCAGCTTGATCGTACGCCCGCTGATCCGTTCCGACTCGTTCGACCGCTTCTTCTTCGGTCTCTTCCTCCCACTCGATGTCCCGCCACTCTTCCACAAGCCGTTGTCCTTGCGGATTCGCCAAAATGACCCGGCCGCCTGCGTCAAACGAGACGACGGCATCTCTCATGCTGCTCAACACGCTCGACAGATGCTCCTTCTCATGTTTCAGCGCCTCGATCAATTCCTGTGTCTGTTCCGCCATATGGTTAAACGTTTTCGCGAGATCGCCCAACTCATCCCTCGATTTGTACCAGATGCGCTGGTTATAGTTACCGTTGGCGATACGCTCGGCAGCTTCCTTCAGCTGAATGAGCGGTCTTGTGATCCGGCTCGACAGGAACAGGGCGAACAATGTCGTCATCAGAAATCCGATGACCCCTGTGATGAAGAACAGATGCTTCACGGCTGTGGAGTTGGAGAAATTCTGATCGATATACTCCAGCATGAACATGCCGAGAATCGCGAGCACGATGATCACCAGGCCGATGATTGTGAGCCATAGCTTGCCGACGATGCTGGTGAGGAATTTCATTCTTTCGGCACCTCAAGCTTGTATCCGACGCCCCACACCGTCGTAATCATCGCGGCGGCCTCCGGAGATGATTTGTTCAATTTCTCGCGCAGCCGCTTCACATGGGTATCCACCGTGCGCAGATCGCCGAAAAACTCATAGTTCCATACATCTTTCAGCAACTGCTCTCTGGAAAACACCTTATCGGGCGACGAAGCAAGATAATGAAGCAGTTCATATTCTTTCGGCGTAAGATTGACCTCCACGCCGCCGGCGGTAACACGGTGCGCATCGTGTTCGATCACAAGATGAGGAAACACGATGTTGTTGCTGGAACTTCTGCCCGACATGGACGAACTGGCCGCGGTGCGACGCAGGATCGCCTTCACCCGATAGATGACCTCGCGCGGACTGAACGGCTTCACGACGTAATCGTCGGCGCCGACTTCAAATCCGTGCACGCGATTGGATTCCTCACCTCTTGCCGTCAACATGATCACGGGCGTCATCTTCGACTGTCTGAGTTTCGCGCACACTTCCGTCCCGTCCATCTTCGGCAGCATCAGATCGAGCAAGATCAGGTCATAATCGGTGTTAAGCGCCTTTTGCAGCGCTTCTTCCCCATCCGCCGCTTCCGAGATCAAAAATCCTTCCTTCTCCAGATACATCCGGAGCAACCGGCGGATACGCTCCTCATCGTCCACCACAAGGATATGAACTTGTTTATCCTGCATCGTGTGACACCTCCGTTAATATTACACACCCGCGTAGGAGTGCAGGCCGGCGATGACAAGATTCACGCCGATCAGCGTAAACATGATGATCAAGAAGCCGATGACGGACAACCATGCCGACTTTTCGCCCTGCCAACCGCGAGATAATCTCAGGTGCAAGTAAGCCGTATAGAACAACCAGGTGATGAGCGCCCAGGTTTCCTTGGGATCGAAAGCCCAGAAGCGTCCCCAAGCCTGTTGCGCCCATATGCTGGCGAAGATAAGCGCGCCGAGCGTAAAGATCGGATACCCGATAGCGATCGCGCGGTAACTGATCTCGTCGAGATCCTGCTCATCGATGCCGTTCATAATCGGACTGACGGCGGCGCCCAGCGGCCGACGAATAATGAGCCGGATGAGTCCATACACAATCAATCCGACGGCAAGCGACCAAACGATCGTATTCAGCTTGCGGCCCGCGTTTACGCCCTTCAGCCAAGACGGCGCTTCAAACAACGGCTCTTTCAATCCGAGAAACGGCTTCATCTCCACCGTCTCGCTGTTATGCGGCTTAAAGATCGGCGGCAATGTGTACTCGACGATATTCTCCACTTCGAATTCGGTATTGGTTTTTATGTCCTTTTCCACTACCTTCTGCAAAAACTCGGCGTGATAGCCGACTCCGCGGAATATGAACACGAGCGCGATGAAGGTGATGAGGGTGACAAGAGAGAACATCGTCACCTCCACGCCGAGATTTTTCCAACGGCCGGAACGGCTTCGCTCTTTAAAATTGATCGTCCGCAGCAAATACATCAATCCGGCTGCAAACCCTATCGCGAGAAACGCTTCGCCAAGAGCGGCCAGAGATACGTGGAGGTAAAGCCAGATGCTCTGCAGCTGCGGGATCAATGGTTTAACATCGCTCGGGAACACGGCACCGTATGCGACGATGACGACAGCGAGCGGCATCGCGAACAGACCTGTCAAAGGTTTGCGGTAGATCACATAGATCACGACGAACGCCAGCACGATCATCATGCCGAAAAACGTCAGAAATTCATACAGGTTCGAAACCGGAATATGACCGTTGGCAACCCATCTCAACCCGGTGAATGCGCCTTGCGATAAAAGCCCAACGATCGTGATGATGAGACCGATCGTCCCCCAGCGGCGTTCGTGCGACTTCGCATCGCGTTTGCTCCAGCGTTTACCCAGCACGGCGATACCAAAGACGATGAACGATACGTTGTACACCAAAAAAGCAACCATCAGAAACTTGCTGCTCAAATCAAGCAGAGACTGGATCTGTTCCAAACTCACTGTTTCGTCACCCCATAATTATCCAAAGAATTGGCATCGGTTTCGACGCCGGTCTTTGTGAGAATTTTTGCCAATTCTTGGCGCAATCCAAACCAGTTCTTGTTCGTATGGGCCGCAACGATCAGCCTTTCGCCGTCAATGCGCACCCATATGCGGCGATGCTGCCAGTAGACGCCAATCACGACGCCGAACAGGAAAATGAGCGCACCCGCCAATATGAACGTCAATGCTTTTTCGACGCGCACAAGCAGATAGGAGGTGTATCGAGAGACTTCCATATCCGTCAATTCGAACGAAAGGCCGGCAACATCGCCCGTTCCTTTCAGGCGCGTCTGAAACTGTTCGAACGGCACGACGAAATACGATTCCGTCGTACCATCGGCATGCGTCACATCAAAGATGAACGCCGGATTATTCGGCACCCGCGACTTCGATGCCGGAACCCCGTTCTCACTCGTCAGGTCAGCATAGTAACCGGTCAACTCGATCCGCATATCCCCGACCGCGTAGGATGTTTCGGGATTGTTCAGATCGATCGGCAAATCACCGATCGTCTCTTCGTTCGCATTTTGCAAGGTGAGCGTCATGTGCATCGGGCGCAGATTAAAGTTGTAATCGATCTGATAGAACGAATATCCCTCATATTCCAGAGGTTCATTCGGCTTGATTGTATGACGTTTCACTTCTTCCAGAACCGGTTTCTGAAGCGGATTGTTACAGTTGTCGACGCAGCGGTACAGCACCGCTTCCGTCTCGAAAGCAAATTGAAACTGCTGTCCGCTGACGTGAGGACCGATTTCTTTAATTTCCGTAAACTGAATGTTTTGAATATAGTACGGCGTTCCCGGAACCGGAACCGTTTCTCCTTCATTCACTACGACGTTCTGCGCCATATACCAGCCGGGTATCCCTCTTGTCAGCAACGCGCCAAGCAGAATGATCAGGCCGACATGGTTAATGTACGGTCCCCAGCGGCTGAAACGATGCTTCTCGCCGAGCAATGCATGACCGTCTCGAGTCAGCCGGTAGTGACGCGACCTGAGCGCCTGTTCCATCCGTTCAAGCCATTCGTCCGCATTCGAAACACTTCCCTCGTAAAGCACTTTCTGCCTTCTGAGGAACGTCTCGTGCTTTTTCGCCTGCTGTCTGGACAACGCCTTATATAATGGAATGACCCGGTCAAGGCTGCATATAATGAGAGAAGCTGCGATCATGAGGACAAGGATTTTATACCACCATGAACCGAACGTATCAGATAACCCAAGCTTATGGTAAAGTTCGCCGAACCAGCCGTATTGCTCGGCGTAGTAGGCCGGCGGGTCCAGACTCGGAATCACATTCTCCTGAGGCAGAATCGTGCCGAATATCGACACAATCAGAGTGATGATGATCAGATAAACGGCCACCTTGACCGAGGAGAAGAAATTCCAGACGCGGTCCAGGATATTCGGATTCGATTTCTGCGAACGCCGCGCAGCGCCCTCGTAGCGCATCTCAAGCGGCTGATCAGACTCGAGCATTTCCTGCTGCACAGGCAAGCCGCACGCTTCGCACAGAACGGTGCCGACCGGATTCTGATGCCCGCATTCGCATTTTGTATTATTTAGCAACGATCATGCTCCTTTCCGTCTATATGAAACAAGACCTGCATGCGGCTTGTCAGCCGTACAGCAGGCGTCGAATGGCAATATCGAGATCGAGTGACGGATGTCCTCCCACCGACATCTCGCCCACAATGATTTGCTTGATCGTTCCGGCGGCATCGATGAAAAATGTCGTCGGGTAATCTTTCACCCCGTATTGTCTGCGCACGATGTCTTTATCCAGCAAAATCGGGAACGTCACATGTTTATCACTCAGAAAATGCTGGATCGCCACCATGCTTTCTCCTATGTTCACTCCGAGTACGACCAGTTCACTTTCCATATAGTCTTCATACTTTTCCTGAATCAACGGCAACTCTCTGACGCAAGGAGGGCAGAAACTTCCCCAGAAGTTCACCACAACCGGTTTGCCGAGATAGTCTTTCAATTCATGCAAATTACCGTCCATATCGTACAACTGAAAATTCGGAGCTTTATCGCCCACTTTGGGCATGGCCGAACCGGCAGACAGATTGGTGCCGATTGTATAGGCGGTTGCGGCGATCAACACGATCAATATCGAGACCTGTACCCATTTTTTTCGCGCCATGACCATTCACCTCAATCCTCATTATAACGAAAAATGGACGGTACCAAAGAGACTAATTGTGAACGTTATTTGTCTTGTGAGCAAAATCACGGAGTTCCTTCACTTCTTCATCCGACAGCAAGCGGTATTTGCCGCGGGGCAACCCTCCCAGAACCAGGGGACCGAACTGAATGCGTTTCAGCCTTGTGACCGGATAACCGATCTTCTCAAACATTCTTCTCACCTGGCGGTTGCGCCCTTCGTAGACGGTAATGCTGATGACCGACTCTTTCTGATCCGGAGACACATCGTAATATTCCACTTCGGCGGGAGCGGTCTTGCCGTCTTCCAGCATGATGCCTTCCCGCAGCTTGTCCAGCAGACTGCCGTGGGGAACTCCCTTGACATACGCCAGATAGGTGCGAGGAACGTGATGGCTGGGGTGCATCAGCAAGTTCGCGAATTCTCCGTCGTTGGTGAGCAGCAGCAGCCCTTCCGTATCATAATCCAGTCTGCCCACAGGATAGACGCGTTCCGTGATTCCTTTCAAATAGTCGGTCACGACGCGTCTCCCTTGAGGATCATGGACGCTGGTGATGACTCCTTTCGGTTTATGTAACATGACATACACTTTTTTCTCAAATTGAATCGGTTTGCCGTTCACTCTGATCTCATCTTTTGCCGGATTCACCTTGACGCCAAGCGTGGTGACGACTTTGCCGTTCACCTCGACTTTGCCCGACAGGATGAGTTCTTCACACTTTCTGCGGGAAGCGATCCCCGCTTGCGCCAATACTTTCTGCAATCTTTCCATGTGCTCCACCTCAGTCTAATCATAACCATCCTGAATTCAAATCACAAGTTGCGGACACGGCGAAGGCGGACGCATCCGTCTTCGGAGGCTGCGTCCGCCCATACAACAACAGCTGTACCTGTGAAATAAGCCTGCATCCATGCAGAGCAAAGATATTCGCGCAAAACATATGCCTTCCTTATTAAAGTTAAAGGTGCAAATGACGACAGCGTCCGTTACACGGCGCCGAAGACGAGCATGCAGATCGTGATCGCCGCCGCGAATCCGACAAGGTCGGCGAACAGTCCGACCTTCACCGCATAGCGGGCATTCCGGATGCCTACCGCGCCGAAATAGACCGTGATCACATACATCGTCGTATCCGTGCTTCCTTGAATCGTTGAAGCGATGCGTCCGATCAGGGAGTCGGGTCCGTGCTCCCGGATGAGATCAGTCGTATAGGCGAGCGACCCCGCTCCCGTAATCGTTCTGAGCAGTCCGAGCGGCAGCACCTCGCTGGGGACGCCGAGCCATTCAAACAGCGGGCGGAACACGCCGACGATCATGTCCAGCGCGCCGGACGCGCGAAAAATGCTGATCGCCGTCATCATGCCGACAAGGTGGGGGATGATCCTGACCGCCGTATCGAACCCGTCCTTCGCCCCGTCCACGAACGTTTCATAGACCGGTACTTTTTTATAGGCTCCATACAAAGGGATGAAGGCGATCATGACCGGGATCGCCCATAATGAAATCATCGATACGATCTCGTACAACCGCCGTCACTCCTTTCGCAGAGCGGGCGGCACAGACGGCGGCAACGCAGGCGGCGGAGCGGACGTGTGCTTCGGCGATTGCACATGCGGCTGCTTAGGCGCTCGCCTGGAAAGATGCGATGGCGGCAGCGTCGGAGCGCTCCGCATGCGATACCATTTGTCGAGCAGAATCGCCGCCGAGGTCGAGATGATCGTCGCGATCAACGTCGTGCCGACGATTTCCGCCGGATTGGCCGAACCGAAATTCATCCGGATGGCGATCAGCGTCGTCGGTATGAGCGTGATGCTGGATGTATTCAAGGCGAGCAACGTGCACATATCCGCGCTCGCCGTATTTTTGTCGGGATTCAGTTTCTGCAGCTCCTGCATCGCCTTGATGCCCATCGGCGTGGCGGCATTGCCCAATCCGAGTATGTTCGCGCTCATGTTGGAGATGATGTACCCCATCGCCGGATGATCCTTCGGAACCGAGGGGAACAACCAATGAATGAGCGGCCTCAGCATATCGCCGAGCTTTTGAAGAATGCCCGATTGTTCCGCGATCTTCATAAGGCCCAGCCAAAATACGAGCACGCTGATCAATCCGATGCATACCGACACGCCCGTTTTCGCGCCTTCGAACGCAGCTTCCGTCACCTGTTCCATCCGTCCGTTCAACGCTCCGACGATAAAACCGGCGACGATGAAAAATAACCATATCCAATTGACCATCACGGTCACCTCCATGCTCCCATGCCCGCATTCCGAAAACTTTCCGTCCGCTTCAACGCAAGGTAAACATCTTCAGGAAGAGGGAACGCAGCGTCCGGAGATAGCCGCCGCCTTCATCCGGCTGCCGCTCATGGCTGAAGCCGGGCTGCTCCGGTTTGTCGACGAGAGGCACGCTTCCGATGAATGTCCCGTCAAGATAAAAATTCAATCTGCCCCGTACGCCGAGCCGATAATCGACACTGTCCTTCTGTTCCAACACGACCTCATGGGTCACATGCCCGATCTCTCCTTCATACAGCGGATAGTAAAAGGACCGGCCCGCAACATAAGGCGTATCTTCCACCGTTTCCCCTTCGGCAATCAAACGTTGTGTCGCAAAATATCGGAATCCCCAGTCCAAGAGCCGGGCATGATCGAGCCAGTCGTTGCCGTCATTGATCGTAACCGCAGCCATCTGCCTGCCGTCGCGGGTGGCGGAACTGACCAGACCGCGCCCCGCCGCTTTCGTATAGCCGGTCTTCACGCCATCCGCACCCTCATACAGCGACAACATTTTGTTTTTGTTGTACCAGATATGATCCCATTTCTCTCCCGGATTCGGGACACGCTTGACCTTCGTCGAAACGATCTCGCGAAAAACCGGATTGCGCAAAGCGTAGGCCGTCAGCTTCGCCAGATCGTTCGCGCTGGAATAATGCCCTTCCGCATCCAGACCGTGAGGATTTTTGAACGACGTGTTTTTCAGCCCCAGCTCTTCCGCTTTTTGATTCATCATATAGACAAATCCTTGCTCCGTGCCGCCGACGTGTTCCGCGATCGCCGTCGCGGCATCGTTGCCCGAGCGCAGCATCAAGCCGTACAACATATGATGCAGCGTCATCTCTTGCCCTTCCTTCAGATAGATGGAAGAACCCTCCTTGCCGACCGCGGAACGCTGCACCCGAATCACATCCGTCAATTCGCCGTACTCGATCGCCACGATCGCCGTCATGATCTTCGTCAAACTGGCGATCAGCATCGGTTCGTCTCCGCGATGGCTGTACAAGATTCGTCCTGATGCAACATCGATCAGCGCCGCCGCCTCGGCGCCCGTGCTGATTTCCGGCGGCTTCTCCACATGATGTGCGTATGCCGAAAGCGGCATGATGACAGGCAAGAGCACCAGGATTACAGTGATGAGCAGTGATCTCTTCATAATTCCCTCCCGCATGCGTGACAACCTTGAATCTTGTACATGTATATGCTTATCCATAGGTGATATGCGGGATTGTCCTGCGAATTAATCCCGGCACAAGACATTCGTCGGCTTCATCTGCGCGCGATCGATACCGTCAAGTTCCAATAGAAAAGCCGAACCGATTGAAACGGAAATTTCAACCGACTCGGCCGATTGCAGATGTTCTTTGACTTCGTTTGCTTCATTTATTTATATATCGGGGCTGTATCGTAATCCGGAAACTCAAAGAAACTAAACAGGCAAACGATCGAAAGGGCGCTCCGGACGGAGGCAACATTCCGGTTCAACTATCAACAGTTCCATGGGCTGCCTCAGAAACCATCATTCATTTATGAGGAAAACACATCATCTCCCCCGGCGGATTCTTGCGAGAGCGACCGGCCCGCGTAGATCATTCGGACTCCTTCCTCAAGCTTTCGCTTCAGCTCGCTTGTCCCGTCCTGAATGGACTTGAGAAGCGGCCGCACCGACTGAACGGATTGCGCGGACTGTTCCGCCAACTTTTTCACTTCTCCCGCCACAACCGAAAATCCGAGACCGTGTTCCCCTGCGCGCGCCGCTTCGATCGATGCGTTCAGCGCCAGCAGTTTGGTCTGGTCGGACAGTTCGTTGATGATCCCGAGCACCCGCCCGATATTTTGCGTGCGCGCTTCCAGATCGCCCGCGATCTTCAACAATTGAGCCGAAGCATCGGAGATTGCGTCCATTTGACTGGTGATGCGATGCATGGATTGCGTCCCGACTTCTGCCTGCTCGATCACGGTTACAGAGGCTTCGGACAATCCGGACGCCGCTTCCGACACCTTCGTCACTTCCTCGCTCATCTCTTCCGTCCGGTATGCCGCCTCATCCGCATATTTCAGTTGGCTTTGGGCGTCGGCCACCGCACGTTGCAACTTGTCCGCGATAATCGCCGCATCCTCCAGCAGGGAAGCGGCGTCGCGCGCAAAGCTGACGGAAGCCTGCGCCATTTGCTCCGAGGAATTCGCGATGTCCGTCCGAAGTTTTTGGGCAAGCCGGCGGTTCATTCTTTTACCGGCTTGATGCAGCAGCCCGATCTCATCCCGCGACCGGATCTTTCTCATGCTGAGAAATTTCTCCGCTTGGGCGAACCGGCCTTCCGCAATGCAGGAAACCGCGTTCGTCAAATCTTGCAGCGGACGAAGCGTCCGGACCGTAAACCAATAAGCCGCCCCCAATGCGAGGAGGGTCAGGAACACGATGCCCGCAAACAGGGGAAGCGATTTTCTGATCACGATTCCCGCAATTTCTTTCAGATCAGACGCATCGATATCCACGCCCATGATGCCGATGATCTCCCCCCGGGCATTCCGGATCGGCGCATAGGCGGACAAATAATCCCCGTACAAAGGATCATGAAGCACCTCTGTGCTGGCGGTGTCTCCTCCCAGCACCTTCATGATATGATCGGTCGATTCATCCGTAAATGCCGGCTCGTTGATCGGCGAAGCGACGTCCGAATCGCGCGGTTGCCTGTCGATCATAATATAAGCCTCGTTCGCTTCATCCACCCTCATGGTGTAGACGTACAGAGCGCCGGTGGATGTGCGGATGTCATCCAGCCGTTCACGCAGCGTCCAATACGTTTCGTCTTCCTAAGGATCATGGATAAACTGCTCATACAAAGACACATCGAAATTGCGAGTAATAGAGTCGGCCAAGCGGACCGCGTTGGCAGCGACAGCGCTTTCAACAGTGGCGATTTCATTGTTGTAAAACACGAACCCGACCAGTGCCGAAAAAAGAAGAACGATAATGGAAAAGAATGCGACCAATTTGCCGGCAACATTATGAATGGACAATTCTGACTCGCTCCCAGGTCTCTAATGTTCAACACAAAATACACGCGGATCTTATGCACGACATTTTCGGAGTTAATGGCTTCAGAATCGCATATGAACGTTCCGGCCATTTCGTCCATCCGTTCTAAGGTCGAATGTTTCCTGTGTCAAATGTATTGTATCGCCAAAATTCGACATGATCAATTAAAAAACACATCCCGGCTTGCTGTTTCTGACACATTCGCCATAGGCTTTGGCATCATTTCTGAACAGCTCGAACATGGTGTCCAGCTGCTCCGCGTATTGATTCAGCGCATCCCGCGCCGGTCTTCCGTCGATGATCTCTCTTAACAAAGGATATAGATTCTCCGAAGTAAAGTTCATGCCGTAACCCTGGCTGTCGACCATAAACAGCGTCGACGGCACCGACCGTCTGATAGTTCGGACTGAAGAAATAAAAGAAGACCTTGAGAATTGCCGCCCCCAAGGTCATTAACTTAGATAAAATCAGGTTTTACTCCGCATAAGGCTGCGAGATCATTTATTTTGATTTGATTATTGCAGTTCTAATAGCATGGGCCAAATTGCCATCGCGAACAGTATCGCCTATATTGACAGCTTCATTCTCTAAATGTACAAAACCTTTCTTTCCATTATTTTTAGTCGGGATGATTTTATATCCTTCATCAGAATCCCATTCCACGCAAATATAACTCATATGCTTAACAGCTTTTACATAGCCTTTTATGTGAAGGATTTTTTCTATTGCAGTCGGCTTTAATTCCTCTGCGGGTTCAATCGTGTTCCAATCATCAAATGCTTCAAGAACACATGTCTCAAGCATGTCATCGGTAAAACCCCGCTCCAAAAATCGGTGCCTCTCAAGATCCATGATGAACCCGCCCCACTTTTTGGAGATTCCTCGAGAAAGTACAAGCAAATCTTCATTCGCCGTAACATAAATGCTTACCGATTTGAACCCCATGTATACAGCCCCTTATCGGTATTTTGTATGCCTCTTTTTGCAATTAAGTGATAAGGCTTTGGACGTTGTCAAATTCCACAGATCCCAAGGTCATTGTGTCGTGTCAAGTTCTTCAACTGCAATTCTAAACGCCATCCACTTGGCTTTTTCTTATTATTAAACCATGGCGCTCCATTTGAAATCCATTCATTCCGGTATTCCTCAAACGTCTTCCCCTGGTCTAAATCATCATAGCCTGATTGAAATCCGCAGCAATCACAAATCACAAAATTTGGCGAGCCGCCCTCAAGGTATTGCGGCTCTTCCAATTTGTCAAAACCACAAACTTTACAAATATACACCCTGCTCCTCCTTAGTCCAACCGTTCAAGTCCATTCCTCAACTCTTGATTATACCGTTAACAACATGAAAACTGCACCCAAAGGTGCAGTTTATTGAGCACTTCCCAAGCATATGCAGGCCTTTCTTTGATAACCCTCGAATACTCCCGATCCTTATCTTCTTTAGATCATGGTCGAATCGACCGATGTTGCGGGTTCGGTCAACTGATCCTGTTGCTTGTTCTTTTTGAACATGCCCTGCAACTTCTCAACCAGTTGCGGAGCGGAATCGATAACCCGCTCAAGCAGATGCGTCTGATTATCAAGCGGCACAACATTCACTCCGTGCGGCGATACGACCAGAAACGCGATCGGAGTGATCGACACGCCGCCGCCCGCACCTCCGCCGAACGGGTGATAAATGTTCGCGTTGTGTCCCACAGGATCGGTCGTCGTATGATTGTCGCCGTCGACGACAAATTCGCTTCCGCCCGCCGCGAACCCGAACCCCACTTTGGAGATCGGCAAAATTACGGAGCCGTCCTTCGTTTCCACCGGATCGCCGACGATCGTGTTCACATCGACCATTTCTTTAATATTCTCCATGGCCGTCTTCATGAGGCCTTGAATAGGGTGCTCCGCCATATTCTCATTCCTCCCTTAGTTCGCATTATTCGCATCAATAGCAACATTCCGGCAACCATAGCATAACCCGTCCGCACGCTGAATATGCAGGACAACTCCACGTTGAACCCGGCTTCATTATAGCGGGGAGTGATATGAAGTCTCGGCTGAACGGCCAATCTGATATAATTGGACAACAAGCCGACCAAAGAGCCTTTAAGACTCCAGGCCAGTCCCGTCAGCGTCGCCGTGTCCGCCGCATCCCCCGCGCCAAGTTGTGTGTGCCAGTACAATTCACGGCATCGGACATGTTTTAGTGTCTCCTTGAACCATCGTGATAATTCGAATGTTCCGCGCATGATCTGATTCAGCCGTCTGTACTCTCTCATGATGAACTCCCTGTCGATCCGCTGAGCCTTCGTTTTCTGCACGTTGCCGTCCCGCCCGCTTATTTGCTCCTGTATGTTCAATCCTCCATAATCTTTCCACCTGACGGTCGGAATGTTGAAGGTGCGACGGACGAGACCATACAACCAGCGAAACTTCACCGTCCACTCATCATTTTGTCCGATCCGCTTTATGGACAACGACACTTCCAGTTCGCTGCAGATGATGAGTATCAAAACCGCCGCGACGATCGCCGCGATGATCCAACCGATCACGTGCATTCACCTGCCATCCCGTCATTCCTTTGAACGTCCCCAAATCCCACCGGTCACCATCGACGTTCAACATAAAAAGAAAATCCCTCGAAAGGATAAACTTTCAAGGGATAGTATGTGCGCGATTTGGTCCATCATACATGTTTACCTCGATTTTCATCGCGCATCTTTGTTACTGCTGCCGGACGTAATATCATGACAAGCCGTTACATGCAACAAACAAAGCCAACTGAATCGTGAATCTGTACTTTCAGGAATTATGAATCACACTTCACGCGATACCTTCATGATTCATCGGTCAAGTCCGCCAGATCATCGATCGTAAGCTGCCGGTCACCGAGCTTGTCGAACAAATCGCGCGTCTGCTCGGCCAACGTCTCGGCATCGAAATCCGGCGGAGCCGGCAAGTCGTTCAAACTTTTCAACCCGAAGTAATCCAGGAACTGCTTTGTGGTGCCGTACAGGATCGGTCTTCCCACTACTTCGGCGCGCGCCACTTCCTGAATCAGTTGCTTCGCCATCAGTGTCTGAATCGGGCGCTCGGACTTCACGCCCCGCACTTCCTCGATCTCGACGCGGGTGATCGGCTGCTTGTACGCGATGATCGCAAGCGTCTCCAAAGCCGCCTGCGACAAAGTCGCATGGGAAGGAGAATACGCCAGCCGTTCAAAAAAAGGAGCATGTTCCGGCAAAGTCGTCATCTGGTATGTGCCTGCGATTTCGACGATTTGAATGCCGCGCCCTTCGCGGCGGAAATCGTTTTTCAGATCTTGCAGCAGGTCGTATACCAACGACTCGTTTTCCTCCAGGACATCCGCGATCTGCCGGACATCCAATCCCTCGTCGCCGGCGGCGAACAGAAGTCCCTCAATAACTGATTTCATCTGCCGGTAATTCATAATCTCCCCCTGAATCACGAAGTTGAATGACGATATCATCGAACAACCGGTGTTGATAACACGTCACCCGCTTGCGTCTGATCAATTCGAGCAAAGCCAGGAACGTCACCACGATCATCGTGCGGTCCGCGTATTCATCAAACAATCTTGAAAACAGCACTTTGCCGCCGGCCGAACGGATTTGTTCCGTCACCTGCGTCATCCGGTCCCTGACCGTAATCTCATCGCGGGTAATCTTGGCCACCACCGACCGCGCGTTGGACCGCCTTATCACCCGCTGGTAAGCGATGAGCAGATCGGACAAATTGAACCCCTGAACCGGATTGTCGTCGATATGTGCGATATAGCCGGACAGATCGAGAGGAGCGCGCGTGAAAATCTGACTGCGGGCCACTTCCAGCTCGCGCAGCTGCTCGGCGGCCGCCTTGTACTTGCGGTACTCGATAAGCCGCTGCACGAGTTCCTCGCGCGGGTCATACGATTCATCTTCCTCTTCATCCTGCGGATTGGCGGGCGGCTTCGGAAGCAGCATGCGGCTTTTGATCGACAGCAATTCCGCCGCCATCACCAGGAATTCGCTCGCCACCTCCAGTTCATATCGCTGCATTGTGGCGATGTATTCCATATATTGATCCGTGATCTTGCTGATCGGGATATCGTAGATGTCGATCTCCTGGCTGTCGATCAGGTGAAGCAGGAGATCCAACGGACCTTCGAACATATCCAGTTTAAATTGAATCTCCATGCTTGTCCCTCACCACTCCGCAACATCATCCTTCAGCTTCCATGTTCAGTTAATCGCACCCGCATCCGTAGTTCCAGCCTGCCTATGATCGCATGCATGGCCGCATTCGCTCTCGCCCATCGGTTCGTTCAAGCTAGCTTACTGAAACAAATGCCGATGCCGCGCGTTCGTTCTTCCATTCAATAAAAATGTATCACAAGTTTACAGCTTTTTCATCAAATTCGCCATCTCGATTGCGGTGACGGCCGCATCCCAGCCTTTGTTTCCGGCTTTCGTGCCCGCGCGTTCAACCGCTTGCTCGATCGTATCCGTCGTCAGTACGCCGAAAATAACCGGCACGCCGGTTTTTTGCGATGCGGCGGCAACGCCCTTCGCCACTTCATTGCACACATAATCAAAGTGCGGGGTGGAGCCGCGGATGACGGCCCCCAGCGTGATGATCGCGTCATACTTGCCGCTGGCGGCCATCCTTTGCGCGACGAGCGGAATCTCGAATGCGCCGGGAACCCAGGCGATGTCGATTTCGTCCTCCTTCACGCCGTGCCGCAGAAGCGCGTCCTGCGCGCCGCTCAACAGCTTGCTCGAAATAAACTCATTGAACCGGCTGATCACGATGCCGTATTTCAGTCCTTCCGAAACGAGATGTCCTTCGAAAATGTTTGCCATATCCGATCGTTCCTCTCATTCAATTTTATCGCTGTTCAAAATGTCGCCAGGCAAGCCATATGCGTGCCGTCTGATCATTTGCCGCCGACTTCCGGCGCCGTATCGCCGGTCATTTCGGATTTTGCGTAAAGGTCAGCAGATGCCCGAGTTTTTCTTTTTTGGTATGCAAATATTGCGAATTGTCCTCGTTTTCCTCCATCTGAATCGGGACGCGGTCGACCACCTTCAGGCCGTAGCCTTCCAATCCCTTGATCTTGCGCGGATTGTTCGTCATCAGCCGAATTTGCCGCACGCCGAGATCTTTCAAGATTTGCGCGCCGATGCCGTAATCTCTGAGGTCGGGCTTGAACCCGAGCTTCAAATTCGCATCGACCGTATCATAACCTTGCTCCTGCAGCTTGTATGCTTTCAGTTTGTTGATCAGACCGATGCCGCGTCCCTCCTGCCTCATATACAGCAGGACGCCGTTGCCGCTTTCGCTGATCTGCCGCAGGGCGGCCGCCAGCTGCGGACCGCAGTCGCACCGGTGCGAATGAAACACGTCGCCGGTCAGGCACTCCGAATGCACGCGCACGAGCGTCGGCTTGTTCGGGTCGATTTTACCCTTTACCAGCGCGACGTGTTCCTTGTCGTCCACCGAATTCGTGTAGGCGATCGCCTGAAAGACGCCGTAGTCGGTCGGCAGACGCACCTCGACCTCGCGTTTTACGAGCTGCTCATGCTCGTTGCGGTAGCGGATGAGATCGCGGATCGAAATCATTTTCAGACCGTGTTGCTTGGCAATCTCGAACAGATCGGGCACCCTGGCCATCGTGCCGTCTTCCTTCATGATTTCGCAGATGACCGCCGCCGGCTTCGATCCGCACATTTTCGCCAGGTCGACCGCCGCCTCCGTATGCCCGGCCCGCCGCAGGACGCCTCCCTTCTTCGCGATCAACGGGAAAATATGCCCCGGCCTGCGGAAATCTTCCGGTCTGGCGTTCGGGTCGAGCAGCGCCCGCACGGTCCGCGAACGTTCGTGAGCGGAGATGCCGGTCGTCGTCTCGATATGGTCGATGGATACGGTGAACGCCGTTCCGTGATAATCGGTGTTTTTGTCGACCATGAGCGGGAGATTCAGCTCCTGAGCGCGTTCTTCCGTGATCGGAGCGCAGATCAGCCCGCGGCCTTCCTTCGCCATGAAATTGATCACTTCCGGAGTGGCCTTTTCCGCCAGAGCGACGAAATCGCCTTCGTTCTCTCTATCTTCGTCATCGACCACGATGATCACTTTGCCCAAGATGAGGTCATATATGGCTTCTTCAATCGGATCGAATCTGAATTCTTCTCCCATCTCGCTATCCCTCCATTGTGATGATGTCATATAAACCCGTTTTCCGCCAGCATGGACAACGTCAGTCCGGTGCGGCCTCCTCTTCCGTTTCCGCTCTCCGCCCGCGAATCCCGGCGGGCGATCAGATGAGCGATGTACTTGCCGATCACGTCCGTCTCGATATTGACCGTCGCTCCTTCATGCTTGAACGCCAGCACCGTCTCCGAGAGCGTATGGGGAATGATCGATACCGTCAACACCCCTTCCTCCGCCCGGACGACGGTCAGACTGATGCCGTCGATCGCAATCGATCCGCGGGGAATAATATGATCGAACAAGTTTTCGTCATGCGGACGAATCGTGAACACGACGGCATTTTCTTCTTTTTGTCTGCGGACGATCACCCCTGTGCCGTCCACGTGTCCCTGCACGATATGTCCTCCGAACCGGCCGTTTGCGGGCATCGCCCGTTCAAGATTGACCGGACTTCCGGGCTTCAGTTTATGAAGATTCGTTTTGCGGTACGTCTCGGGCATCACATCGACCGTAAAGGAATCGTCGTCGTATCGAACGACGGTCAGACATACGCCGTTCACCGCGATGCTGTCGCCCAAACGCACATCATCCATGATGCGGGACGCGCCGACCGTCAACACCATCGCTTGCCCCGAGCGTTCGATCGTCCGCAGCCTGCCGACTTCTTCAATGATCCCTGTGAACATCGCCGGTTCCACCCCTTCGATAGACCGGATATCCGGTTATACACACATTATCGTCAAACGTCTTCACCTGCACGCGTTCGAGCGTCAGCGCATCGGACATCTTCGCGGCGCCGCCAAGTTCCGCGATCCCCGGCGCATTACGGCCGCCGATCAGCTTCGGCGCATAAAACAAAATGATCTTATCGACAAGTTCCTGTTCCAGCATCGAACCGTTCAGCCGTCCTCCGCCTTCCAGCAAAACAGAAGCGATCTCGTGTTCGGCCAATGTGCGCATCGCCAGCCGCAGATCGACCTTCTCCCCGCCGCCGCAAGGGAGGACCGTCACGCCCGCCTGCTCGAACTGTTTGACGCGCGACGCATCAGCCCGCTCCGTCGTGACGATCATCGTTCTGGTTTCTCCGTCCCGGATCACCTTCGCGTCGAGAGGCGTGCGAAGCATGGAATCGACGATGATCCGGACCGGCTGAACGCTCGGCACCTCCAGCCTTGACGTGAGGCTCGGGTTATCCGCAAGCACCGTCCCCACGCCGACCATGATCGCCTGATGCTGATGGCGCAGCGTATGCACGTAAGCGCGCGAGGCCTCGTTCGTAATCCACTTGCTGTCGCCCGTATAAGAAGCGATCTTTCCGTCCAGCGTTGCAGCCGTCTTGAGCGTGACGAACGGCCTTTGATGAGTAATATATGTGAAAAACTGTTCGTTCAGCAGCAGCGCCTCCTCTTCCAGAACGCCGACCTTTACCTCTATCCCATGATCGATCAGACGCTTCAAACCTTTGCCGGCCACGGCCGGATTCGGGTCACGGCAGGCGGCGACGACCCGCTTCACGCCCGCTTCGATCAGCTTGTCGGCGCAAGGCGGCGTTCTTCCGTAATGACTGCAAGGCTCCAACGTGACATAGACGGTGCTGCCGGCCGCCTGTTCGCCCGCCATATTCAGCGCGTGCACTTCGGCGTGGCTTTCACCCCGCTTCAAATGTGAACCCAGTCCGACGATCCGTCCGTCCTTCACCACCACACAGCCGACGACCGGGTTGGCGCCGGTCTGACCGAGCGCCGCTTGCGCCAGCGACAACGCCAGACGCATATACGTCTCATCATTCATGACATCGCGGCTGTCGTGCACAGGATCACCTCCAATATAAAAAGCCCCTCTTCCGGCTGAGGGGCAGGGAAATCCGTATAAACACAAGGAAGCAATGACGACTCCGCATATCAGGCTCGGCTTTCCCCATGACTGCCATGCGACAGTCGCCAGTCACATCGCGTCCTTAGATTGTGAAAAAAGGAACATGCGATGCTGTGAGGTACAGCAAGCCCGTATGCGATCCAACATTGCCAAGCATTGTGCTTATCCTTCTCCCATCCAGACTATACTGTCGGTTCTGGAATTGCACCAGATCCACCGCCGCAAGCATACTCCGGCTCGCGTCGGGTCACGGACTGATCGCGAAAGCGAATCACCGCCGGTCGGGAATTTCACCCCGCCCCGAAGGATAATGCCATTATGTCAGTTCATATCAAGATTGATATAGTATCAGTATATCGCATACCGTCTGAAGATGTCCAGACGTATCCGCTATTGTTCATCCCATACCCGCACTTCGGCCATTTGATCGCCGGGCTTCAGCGCATCGACATGCTCCATGCCCTTGACCACTTTGCCGAATACCGTGTGCCGCCCGTCCAGATGCGGCTGCGGCTGGTAGCAGATGTAGAACTGGCTGCTGCCCGTATCCCGTCCTGCGTGCGCCATCGCCAGCGTTCCGCGCTCGTGCTTGCTCACGTTCGTATCTACTTCGCAGCGGATCGTGTAACCGGCACCTCCGGTTCCGTCTCCTCTCGGACATCCGCCCTGCGCGACGAATCCCGGAATGACGCGGTGAAACGTCAGGCCATTGTAGAACCCCGAATTCGCCAGCTTCTCGAAATTCGCCACCGTATTCGGAGCTTCTTCGGGGAAAAACTCCAGATGGATCTCCCCGCCTTTTTTCAGAACGATAACCCCTTTTTTCTTCAACGTCTCCGACTCCTTCCCGTCTATCTTCATTCTCGATAAACCGCGATATGTTCATCTTACACCAGTTGCCATGCAAACGCAAAGCCGTGTACGCAGGCGGTGCATACGCTCCTTCATCTACACGGAATATGGAGTCCTGACGGGACTCGCCGTTCATCGGCTTTTAGGATTCCAGATACCCTCGTTTCACGGCATCCTCGATCATCGATTGAACGTATTCCCACAGAGCGGGCGAACTGTCGTCGATCAGCCGGTTTCGGGACAGCACCTGGCCGCTCCGCACGCCATGCTCCCGCCATGACTTCCCTTCCGTATGATAATTCAGAAGCAGCGGTTCCAGCCGGTCGATCGCAGCCGCGAATTTCGCTTCCGGAGTGATGCCGGCTTCAAATTGTTCCCACAGCGACATCAGTTCGGCGCGCTGATCATCCGGCAGCATGCCGAACAAGCGGTTCGCCGCAATCCGCTCCCGCTCCGCCTTGTCCGCATGCCCCTGCTCATCATAAGCAAACGTATCCCCCGCATAGATTTCAACCAAATCATGCACGAGCAGCATCTTCATCACGGTCAACAGGTCAAGCTCCGGATTGTCGGCATGCTCCAGCAGGATCATCGCCATCACCGCCAGATGCCATGAATGTTCCGCATCGTTCTCATGGCGGCTCCGATTCAGGAGATAAGACCGGCGATACACGCTCTTCAACTTGTCGATCTCCAGCAAGAACGATATTTGACGGTGCAGACGTTCGTCGTTGGACATGAGTGCCCTCCTTCACATCATCAGTCCCTTAAAGCGAAGAAACTCCGTCCCCGCATAAAGGAGACGGAGCCGGGCCGCATCGGGACGGCACAGGCGGATCGAACATATCGGCCGAATCGAATCTTGTTCGGAACGCTTCGAATCATATTCGTCCCGACTGCAATGCGGCTTATCTCTCCATATGAACCCGCGCGTCAGTCGCGCGCTTTTCTCATCCGCTCGGGAATAACGTCGAGCGCGACAATATTTTCAAGCGATTCCCGCTGAACGACCAGATCGGATGTTCCGTTGTATACAAACACAACCGCCGGACGGCGAATCCGGTTATAGTTGCTGGCCATCGAATAGTTGTATGCTCCCGTGCAGGATACCGCAAGAATATCTCCCGGCTGGGCTTTCGGCAGTTTCAAGTCCCAGATCAGCATATCGCCGCTCTCGCACGCTTTGCCCGCAATCGATACGACCTCTTCTTCCGGCTCATTGGCGCGGTTGGCCAGCATCGCTTCATAGACCGCCTGGTACAAAGCGGGACGAGGATTGTCCATCATGCCGCCGTCCACCGCGATATATTTCCGCACACCGGGGATCTCCTTCGATGTGCCGACCGTGTAAAGCGTCGTGCCCGCTTCACCGACGATGCTGCGGCCGGGTTCAATCCATATTTCCGGCACCGGGTAATCGCGCATGGCGAACGTTTCTTTGACGGCGCCGGCGATCGCTTCGACATACTGGCGGATCGGCAGAGGCGTATCGCCCTCTTTGTAGCGGATGCCGAAACCTCCGCCGAGGTTGATGACCGACATCGTCACCTTCAGTTCATCCCGCAGGTCGGCGGCGAACTGCCCGACTTTCTCCACCGCCATGCGGAACCCTTCCACCTCAAAAATCTGCGATCCGATATGGGAATGCAGACCGATCAGTTTCAGATTGGACATCTGAATGGCCTGTTCCACCGCGCGGCGGGCCGTGCCGTTGCCGAGATCGAAGCCGAACTTCGAATCCTGCTGACCGGTTGAAATGTAATCATGCGTATGCGCCTCAACTCCCGGCGTGATGCGCAGCAAGACATTCACGACCATGTTCCGTTTGGCGGCCAGCTCATTCAGCATGGACATTTCAACGAAGTTATCGACAACGAAGCAGCCGATCTTCGCATCCAACGCCATCTCGATCTCAAACGGCGTCTTGTTGTTGCCGTGAAAATGAATGCGTTCCGGCGGATATCCGGCTTGCAGAGCCGTGTACAGCTCGCCGTCGGATACAACGTCCAGTGACAAGCCTTCCTCCTCGGCGATTCTGCACATCGCCATCACGCAAAACGCTTTCGAGGCGTACGCCACCTGAAAGCGCAACCCCGTCTCGCGAAAAGCCTGCATGAACTCGCGGCAGCGCTGGCGTATGAGCGCTTCGTCCATTACGTACAACGGCGTGCCGTATTGTTTTGCCAATTCGACGGCGTCGCAGCCGCCGATCTCCAGGTGACCTTTATCGTTAATGCGACTAGTACCGTGCAAATACATGGTTTGATTACCCCTCATCTGTAGGATGCGGCCGGTCTTGACCGACATTGTCATATAAATAACCTTAACATACCGATTCGGGGATACACAACAATTCCTTGCACAGGACGATCAATTTTTTGGCATTCGGTAATACTGCAGCGGCTTCGTAATGCTCGGTCTCGTTTTTTCCGACAGAAACGGGCGCCGGAACAGCGTCATGATCATCCCGTCCAGATTAAAAGGAGTAAACGGCCAGAAATACGGGATGCCGTATGACCGTTGCGTAATGAGCAGCAGCAGGATCAACGTCGTGCCGACCACGAAGCCCGGCACGTGAAACAGCCCGACCGCGATGAGCAGGACGAGCCGCACCATGCGGTTCGCCAAGCCGAGTTCATAACTCGGCGTCGCGAACATCCCGAGCGCCGCGATCGCCATATACAAAATGACCTCATTGATGAACAACCCCGTCTTCACGGCGATATCTCCGATCAGCACCGCCGCCACGAGGCCCATCGCCGTGGCGATCGGGGTCGGCGTATGCACGGCGGCCATGCGCATCAGGTCGACGCCGACTTCGGCCAGAATAAACTGCAGCAACAGAGGAAGTTCGCCCGTCTTTTCCGGACCGATGAACTTCAGACCTTCCGGAAGAAGATCGGGCCGCTGCACGAACAGAAACCATAACGGCAGCAGAAACAGCGAAACGAATATGCCCAGGAACCGCACCCATCGCAAATATGTGCCCACAAAGGGCGTCTGGCGGTACTCTTCCGCATGCTGCATATGATCGAAAAACGTCGTCGGAATAATCATCACGCTGGGGCTCGTATCGACCATGACGCAAACATTTCCCTCCAGCAGATGCGATGCCAGGACGTCGGGCCGTTCCGTATAACGAACGAGAGGGAACGGATTCCAGCCTTTCCCGACGATTCCTTCCTCCAGCTGTTTGTCCGCCAGCGGAACACCGTCCACCTTCAGCTGCTTGATCTTGTCCCGTATCGACTCGACGAACGTCGGATTGGCGATATCCTTGATATAACCGATGCATACATCCGTTTTCGTCCGTTCGCTGACCGTTACGATCTCCATCCGGAGTTTGGGGTCTCTGATCCGTCTTCTCACCAGGGCGATGTTCGTAACCAGCGTTTCGACGAAACCGTCTTTCGCGCCGCGGACCACTTTCTCGGTGGACGGTTCTTCCGGACTCCGCTGCGGAAACATCTTCGCGTCGATGATGAGCGCCTGGTTCTCACCGTCGATGAACAGCGCGGTATTGCCGGCGAGCACCATATCGATCACTTCCGTCATCCGCTGCTTGGGCACTACTTGAGAATGTGCGACATATCGCTCGAGAAAGTTTTTCAGCGCATCCGGCTCAAGTTGTTCTTCATTCAGATAGGTCAATCTTTTGATGACTTCGGTCATCACATCGTCTCGCGTCATCCCGTTGAGAAACAGGATGCCGACGCGCTTGTCGCCATAGATCATCTCGCGGAACAGCACATCGAAACTTTCCTCGTAACCCATAAGCGGCACAAGACGTTCCCGTATCTCATCCAGATTTCGCGGGATGACGTCCCCATCGCTCAGTCCGTCTTCCTGTCCGCCGCTCTGCCCTTTTCTCGAGCCGCTCCTTTGCCCGGCGTTATAACCGCCATCTTGACCGTCCCGACTCCCGGACATCGATTCTCCGCCTATGCCGCCGTCAGTCGTTCCGCCGCTTTGCGCGTCCCCCTGCTCATCCATCCGCCCGCGATGTTCCCGGCCTCGTTTCCCGTCCCGCATTCCGCCCTTCCCCTTGCCGCTTCGTCCGTTTCTTTGCCCGCTCTGTCCGTTCCATTGCCCTCTGGTCTGGCCGTCCCTCCAGCCGTCGTTCTCCCAGTTCCGCTTCGCATCCCACGCCCCGGCGTTCTGCATGCCGTCTTGTCCGCTTCCCTGCCCGCTCTGTCCGTTCTCTTGCCCGCCGGGCTGTCCGTCCCTCCAGCCGTCGTTCTCCCAGTCCCGCTGTTCATCCCACGATCCGCCGTTCTGCATGCCGCCCCGCATATCCCTTTGCCCTGCCGTCTGCCCGTCGCGTCCGTCGTTCATTCCGGCCGCAGATTCGGCGATCAGCCCGGCGTGTTGACCGCCGTTCCGCTCAACGCTTCCGTTTTCCTGATCCGTTTCCGGTTTCAAAGTCAAGCGACGATCGGGATAATCCAAATAATCCGTCATGGTGAAGTACCTCCATTTTCTCTAAAATGTACCCCGCCGTGCCGTGATCTATTCGGTCCGACAAGCCGGGAACCGAGACGGTGCGGACCGAACAGAGCAATGGACCGCTGCGGATACAATGCAACAGGTACGCATCTTCCGGCTACATCTTCTGATAGACGATCCAATCGAACAAGGAACCGCAAACTTTGCCCAGCACCATCGCCAGCAGCAGCCATTTCAACACATTGAACAAACGCAGTCGTTTGGCCAAAATCGGCAGCACGTTCAGCACCTCCGTCAAAGCCGCGGCCAGCATGCCGACGAAAATGCCCGCCGTGCATCCGATCAACGCAGTTCCGATCGGTGAAATCCGCAAAGTCCAGCCGTTGAAATCAGCCAGCGTCCAGTACACGACACCGCAAACCACCGCGCCTTCGAGCCAGGCGACTCGGTCTCGCGTGCGCGTGACCTGCGCCAGCCGCGGGATAATGTCAAGCACCACGATAAACGCCACAAATCCGCCGCCAACCGCCAATCCCCCCGCAAAGCCGACCAGAACGACGAGCGCCAGCGCCGCTTCATGCGCCATCATCCGCCAACCGCCCGCTTCGTCTTCCAAGGTTGTCCTGCTCCGCCCTGACGCCGTAAGACCAAGTGCCCGCTGCTCTCATTCGTTTCATTCATCTTCCCGATTTCATGCAGTTCTCCGGCATGGAGCCCCTCTTCCTTTGCCCGTTTCATGTTTTCACCTCGTCGTCTCCCCGCGGAACTTCGTCCCCTTCTCCCATGCGGCGATATTCTTCGCTCACCAGGTATTGACGCACATTGTCTTCATACAAATACATCTCCACTTCCAACGGATCGGGCTCTTCATTGAGCTTTTTCCTGAACACCCGGTTAAAAAACAGCAGCATTCCGACACCGAGTCCGAGCGAATACGGAACCTGCAGAATCAACGGATGCGGATCGTCCAAACCCGTGATCAGCCGGTACAACTTGCGGTGCACGGCGGGCATGCTCACATCCGCATGAAAATTCATAATCGTCAGGCCCGACCCGATAAACAGCAAAAACAGCACGAATGGGAACAAAACCCTCCGCTTGCGCACGATTTCGTCTTTCGTCCACTGTACCAGAACATGGGGTTCTCCGTAATATTCCACCGACAGCGACGGGTCCAACGCCTTCACCGCGCGGACGATATGGAGCATGTCGATCAGCGCGAACTGTTCCACCATGCGGGGATCGGGCCGCATCAGCACGATCTGCTTCAAAGCCGCCTCTTTATCGGGATCCACGATGAGATGCGCCACATGTCCGAGACGAACCGGCTGTCCGGAGCGAAGCTTCACCCGTTTGCGGAGCCGAATATAGACCGTCGGATTCGTTCCTTCCATCGCCAATGACCCGCCCCTTCTTTCATCTTTTTCGTTCTTTCGTCCTGGTGATCCCATCCTTTGACCGTTTACGGATGGATTTCGGTGCACGCTGATGATACCCGGCAAGGTTTAGTATGAATAAAGTGCAGAATGAATAAACAAAGACCAGATCCTCTCATTGAGCGATCTGGTCTTTGATTGACTTCAATATTTTTTTCTCAAGCCGCGACACCTGCACCTGGGAGATCCCCAGGCGGTTGGCGACCTCAGATTGTGTTTGATCCCGAAAATATCGCAAATAGACGATGAGCCGTTCCCGCTCGTTCAACGAATTGATCGCCTCGTTCAGCGCAAGCCGGTCGAACCATTTTTCTTCCGACTCGTCCGATATTTGATCGATCAGCGTGATCGGATCGCCGTCGTTCTCGAAGACCGTCTCGTGAATCGAGGCGGGCGGTTTGTTCGCTTCCTGCGCAAACACGACATCTTCGGGGGAAATGTTCATCGCGTCGGCGATCTCCTTGATCGTCGGCAGCCTGCCCAGCGTCTTGGACAGTTCATCCTTTGTCTTGCGCACCCTGTTCGCCTGCTCCTTCAACGAGCGGCTCACTTTCAGCGTCCCGTCGTCTCTTAAAAATCGCTGAATCTCTCCGATGATCATCGGCACGGCATACGTGGAAAACTTCACGTCATAGGAGAGATCGAATTTGTCGACGGACTTTAACAAGCCGATGCAGCCGATCTGGAACAGATCTTCCGGTTCATATCCGCGATTCAGAAACCGCTGCACGACCGACCACACGAGACGGATATTGCAGTTGACGAGCGTGTCTCTGGCGACGACGTCGCCTGCCTGGCTCAATGCGATCAGACGCTTGACCTCGGCATCATCGAGATGCGTATGGTTTGAACCTTTCATATCGACATCCATGTCTCATCCCCTAATTTAATATAGCATTCGCGGACATTATCCTTTTTTTCATCCGTACGATCGTGCCTTTGCCCGCCTGAGATTCGATTTCAACTTCATCCATAAAGTTTTCCATAATCGTAAATCCCATGCCGGAACGTTCCAGCTCCGGTTTCGACGTGTAAAGCGGCTGTCTCGCCAGCTCCACGTCCTCGATGCCCTTCCCTTCGTCGCGAACCGTCAACCATACCGTATCGTCTTCGATCGTGACCTCGATATGGACGATTCCCGTATCCTGATTGTCGTAACCGTGGATGATCGCGTTCGTTACCGCTTCGGACACGACGGTTTTGATATCGGTCAGCTCCTCGATCGTCGGATCGAGCTGGGAGACGAATGAGGCGACCGCGACGCGGGCGAATGATTCGTTTTCCGATTTGCTGGCAAACGACAAGCTCATATGGTTGCGGTTGCGGCTCATCATGACACAACCCCCAGACTTTCCAGCGCGTTTCTTTCGTTGTCCTCGATCTGCAAGATTTTGAACAGGCCGGACAGCTCAAACAGCCGATACACGGCCTGGTTCACATCGCATACGATCAGCTTTCCGCCCTTGTTCGTGATCTGCTTGTACCTGCCCAGAATGACGCCGAGTCCCGAACTGTCCATGAAAGACAGATCCCGCAAACTGAGGACGATATGATGAGCCCGGCCGCGTTCGATCGCCTCCTCCAGCGTCGCCTTGACCGTCTGCGCCGAATGATGATCGAGTTCCCCCGCCAGACGAACGATCAGCGCATCCCGCGCATGTTCCACATCGATTTGCAAGCTCACATCAGTTCACTCCTTCTCCCGTCTTGGAGTTACGTTTTCTACTTGCACCAAGGCAATTCCTGCCAGGCGACAAAAGTAGAAGAAACATCCGATAAACCGACAACCTCAGGTCGAAAGCGCGGTGAAAATATCGCTCCACATGGAACATTTGAATCTTTCAGAACCGCTCGCATACGCCTTCGGACAGCTGTTTATCTATTGCGCCTGCGAGCGGGTCCGGTGCATGTTCTTTTTCCTCCAAGTGCTCTGCCTGGTATGTTCCTTATCCCCTATGAACGCTTCCTGATATGTGTTCCTTGCCCCTGCGGGCGATTCCTCGCGCATGTTCCTTTCCTCCAGGCGTATTGCCTGGTAGTTTGCCTTGTCCCCAATGAACGTTCCAGATGTTTGACCCTTGTTCCCCTAGGATTGCTTCTGTTTCTGATTCTCCTGCGAACGTTCCCCGACGATAAACATCTTGCTTGCCGTCCGTTTGAACAGCGTCCACCAGCCCGCCTTCGGGATATCCTGCGGCGAGGTCAGCTGAAACTCCTTAATGACCTGATCCCCTTTGTACACCAGGATCTTGCCGATCGGCTGGCCTTTGGCGACCGGCGCTTTGAGATTCGGCTCCAGATGCAGTTCATGACGTATATCGCCCGTGCCTTCGCCCTTGCGAAGCAGCAAACTGTACGGACGTTCGGCGGTTAATGTCACATTGTTCACGGCGCCTTTCTCAACATGGAACGAACCGATGGCATCTCCCGTCTTGAAAATCTGTTTGTTCGTGTATTGGGAAAAGGCGTAGTCGAACAGCGACGCGACTTCCGCGTTGCGCGTTTTCGTATTCGGTTCGCCGAGCACCACCGCGATGATGCGCATCCCGTCCCTTTTCGCGGTTGCGGCCAGGCAAAACTTCGCTTCGCTCGTATATCCCGTTTTCAGTCCGTCCACTCCCGTATAAAATCGGACGAGTTTATTCGTATTGACGAGCCAGAACGGGTTATCCGTATCCGTGCGCAAATAATCCTGATATTTGCCCGTGAATTCCGTAATCTCCTCGTACTTCAGCAATTCTCTCGACATGATCGCGATATCGTACGCCGTCGAATAATGATCGGGCGCGGGCAGTCCGTTGCTGTTCACGAAATGCGTGTTTTTCATTCCCAGTTGCCGGGCCTTCTCATTCATCATCTGCACGAACATCTCTTCGCTTCCGGCAATCTTCTCCGCCAACGCGACGGACGCGTCATTGCCCGATGCCATCGCGATGCCTTTCAGCAGATCGCGCACGGACATCTGCTCTCCGGCTTCCAGGAAAATCTGGGAACCGCCCATCGAAGCGGCCCGTTCGCTGGCCGTCACCATTTCATCCATCGTAATCTTCTTCTGATCGATCGCTTCCATAACGAGCAGCATCGTCATGATTTTCGTGATGCTTGCCGGAGGCATCCGCTCATGACTATTTTTCTCATAAATGATCGTGCCCGTATCGGCGTCCATGAGAATGGAAGATTTCGCATTCGGCGTCAGGTCGACCGTCTTGGGAGTCTGCTTCGCCTCAGCGGCCGTTTCTGCGGTCGATGAACCGTCGTATCGGCTTGCCTCTTCGTCCGCGACAACGTGACCATACGCCCATACCCCTTGCGGGCTGCCGATGAACAACAACACCGTCAAAGCAGCCAACGCTATTTTTCTATGTTTCATGTCGTTCTGCCCTCCGAAATCATATTGCATTGCCGCGCTGAATCCAGCGCGCGGTTGGCCGCGCGGCGGCGGTCAACCGCATGTAAGTGCTGCTATCCATTGTTTCCGGAAAGGAAGAAAATTATTCCACATGCGAAGCATGTTTGCGCAGTGCTGGCAAGCCTTTGTTGCATCTCCATCCGGAAGGAACACTTACGCCGAAACCAAAAAAAGCACCTCCCTGCACCTGTCGGCAGAAGGAGATGCTTCCGTATTTCACCGTCATTCCGTCTATCACACGGAAGAGCGGCTTTCCTATCGGTCGGTCAAAACAAATTGCTTCACAACGTTTGTATACTTATAGACTTCATCCTTGTGCTTGCCCAGCTTCTGAATGATCGTGCCCCACACATCCCAGAGCTCTCTTGCTCCGTAGTCCTTTTCCAGATGCGCCTGAATATCGGCTGCGCAATCCAGCCGCTTCTGTTGCGCGACGTACAGCGCCTTGCGCATGAGGGACTCCGTCGATAATTTGGCATCAAAACACGGAGCTTCGTACAACACCTTATGGACGGACTCCGGATATTGATGGGCATAGCGGAACGCCAAATATCCGCCGAAAGAATGTCCCAACACCGACCATTTCCGAATGCCGAGCGCGACTCGGAGCGCTTCGCAATCTTCGATTAGATCCTGCAGCGAAAAAGATTCATCCGGTTCCACCGGATCCGATCTGAGCACGCCGCGCTGGTCGATCGCCACGACCCGCAGCGAATCGCCCAATGCTTTTGCCTGGTGGTAACAAAAATCGACGCAGCTGGCGCCGGGTCCGCCGTGAAGATACAGCAGGGCGTCCGGATGCGCTTCCCCGTATTGCTCCACATACAGATTTTTGCCGCGAATAAGCATCCATTCTCCCATGCGTAATTCCCCTATCTTGGATGTCTTGGATTCCGGCGCTTCCATGCTGTAAACGCAGGTCACCGGCGGTAAGAAACGATGTTCGCCGTCTATTGACGAAGGTGGTTTTTATTCAAGAACATCATAGACATACTCCACGGCATCGGGCCGCTTCTGTTCAACGCTGTAGGCTTGAATCAGCTGACGGCGGGCTTCCTCCGCCTGACCGGCATTGGTGTGCATGACGCAAAGCGTCTCGCCTTCGGTTACGCTGTCGCCGATTTTCTTCAGCAGCGTTACACCGGCGGCATGATCGACGGCATCGTCTTTCGTTTTGCGTCCGGCGCCGAGGAGCATGGCCGCCAATCCCACTTTCTCGGCGTCGATTCCGGTCACGTATCCGGAATCCTCCGCTTTCACTTCAATGGCATGCTTCGCCTGCGGCAACTTCTCCGGCGCATCGACGACGGATGCGTCTCCGCCCTGCGCTTCGACGAACTCCTTGAATTTCGCGATCGCCTTCCCGCTGCGGATCGCCTCCTGCAAGGATGCAAAGGCTGTCTCGTAATGATCGTAAATCCCGCCGAGAACCGTCATGTGAGAAGCGATCGTCAGCGCGATGGCGGTCAGGTCCGGCACCTCTTTACCTTTCAGAACGTCGATCGCTTCCCGCACCTCATTGGCGTTGCCGACTTCATAACCGAGCGGCTGGTTCATATCGGTAATGACCGCCACCGTCTTCCTCCCCAGACGGTTTCCGATATTGACCATCGCCCGCGCAAGCGTCCGGGCGTCTTCCAATGTTTTCATAAAGGCGCCCTTTCCGACCTTCACGTCGAGCACGATGCTGTCGGCGCCGGAAGCGATTTTCTTGCTCATGATGGAGCTGGCGATCAAAGGGATCGATTCGACCGTACCGGTCACATCGCGCAGCGCGTAAAGCTTTTTATCCGCAGGAGCCAGATTGCCGGACTGCCCGACGAGCGCGATCTTGATCCGGTTGACGTTCTCGAAAAACTGTTCCCTGGACAGTTCCGTTTTGAACCCCGGAATGCTCTCCAGCTTGTCCACCGTGCCGCCGGTATGCCCCAATCCTCTGCCGCTCATCTTGGCGACCGGCACCCCGACGGAGGCGACGAGCGGAGCCACGATAAGGCTCACCTTGTCACCCACGCCGCCTGTGGAATGCTTGTCGACCTTCTTGCCCGCTATGGCGGAAAGATCCACCGTATCTCCGGAACGGATCATCGCCAGCGTGAGATCGGCGGTTTCCTGTTCGTTCATGCCCTGAAAACAGATCGCCATCAGCAGCGCCGAAACCTGGTAGTCCGGAATGTCGCCCGACGTGTACCCGTTTATGACGAATTCAATCTCTTCTTTCGTCAGCGTTCCTCCGAATCTTTTCTTATGAATGATGTCCACCATTCTCATGATGTCCCACCTCCGCACGATGGAGTCTTCTCTTATCTCTCATCCGGCTCATCTCACACCGCTTCCGAGCCGCGGCTGCGCTTCTGCTCATAACTTCGGAATCACATGCAGCACCAGCTTCAGGAACGTCTCCCGCACGCGGTTGGCGGTCTCGACCACTTCGTCATGGCGAAGCGGCTGATCGAGAATGCCCGCCGCCATGTTCGTGATGCACGAGATGCCGAGCACCTCGATGCCGGCGTGACGCGCCGCGATCACCTCGGGCACCGTCGACATGCCGACCGCGTCGGCCCCGATCGCCTGCAGCATGCGGATCTCCGCGGGCGTCTCGTACGACGGACCGAGCATCGCCGCGTAAACGCCTTCGCGAAGCCCGATGCCCAGTTCGCCTGCCGTCTCCTTCAGCAAGCCCCGCAGTTTTCTGCTGTACGCCTCCGACATATCCGGAAATCTCGGACCGAACGCATCGAGATTCGGACCGACGAGAGGGTTTCGGCCGAGCAGATTGATATGATCCGTAATTACCATCAGATCGCCCGGCCGGAACCGGCGATTGACGCCTCCCGCGGCGTTGGTCACGACGAGGCGGCTTACGCCGAGCAGTTTCATCACGCGCACCGGAAACGTCACGGCATCTTCGCCGTATCCCTCATAGAGATGGAAGCGCCCGTTCATCATCAGCACGCTGCGCCCCGCCACCGTTCCGCACACCAGTTCTCCCGCATGACCCGCCACGGTCGACAGCGGAAAATGGGGAATATCCCGGTACGGAATCTTCTGCGGCTGCTCGATCAGATCGGCGAGCACCCCGAGACCCGAACCGAGAATCAGCCCGATCTCGGGCTTGTCCGCAATGCGTCCGCGAATGAACGATGCCGCTTCTTCCAAACGTTGCATGATCTGTGTCACATCTCGTGCCGTCATGTTCGCACCCCCAAGCTTATCTCAGTTCATCCAGAAAACTCGTCCCGTGCTCCGGCATCTTCACCCCGAAGTTGTGCGCGATCGTCGCGCCGACATCGGCAAACGTCTTTCTGACGCCGAGCGAACCCGACCCGCGGAGCGCAGGGCTCCACACGAGAAGAGGGACGTATTCCCGCGTATGGTCCGTGCCGCTGTGCACGGGATCGTTGCCGTGATCCGCCGTAATGATCAGCAGATCGCGCTCGCCGATCCGCTCCATGATTTCCGGCAGCCTGCGGTCAAACGCCATCAGCGCCTCGCCGTAACCTTGCGGATCGCGGCGATGCCCGTACAGCGAATCAAAATCGACCAGGTTCGTGAACAGCAAGCCGCGGAAAGTCGTGTCCAACAGCTGCGCCGTCTTCGTGATCCCGTCATCGTTATCCTTCGTCGGATGCGCGCTCGTCACGCCCTCGCCGGAAAAAATGTCGTTGATCTTCCCGACCGCGATCGAATCGTATCCGCCGTCCCGCAACGCGTTCATCACCGTCGGCGCGGGCGGTTTGACCGCGTAATCGTGCCGGTTCGCCGTCCGTTTGAACGATCCGGGCCGACCGACGTACGGACGGGCGATGACGCGTCCGACCGCATATCGGTCATCCAGCGTCAGCTTTCGCGCAATTTCACATGCGCGGTACAATTCCTCAAGCGGAATCACCTCTTCGTGGGCCGCGATCTGGAAGACGCTGTCCGCCGACGTGTAGACGATCCAGGCGCCCGTTCTCATCTGTTCCTCGCCGAGTTCCTCGATGATCGCCGTTCCCGATGCCGCCTTGTTGCCGATCACCTTGCGCCCCGTCTCGGCCTCGAACGCTTCGATCAAAGGCGCGGGAAATCCGTCAGGGTATGTCTTGAACGGAATCGTCACATTGAGTCCCATGAGCTCCCAATGTCCGGTCATCGTATCCTTGCCGACCGATGTTTCCGCCATCTTGCCGTAATAACCGGCCGGCTCGATGTCCGAAGAAATCCCCTTGATCGCCTCGATACGGCCGAGCCCCAGCCGCTCCATATTCGGCAGAGCGAAATGCTCCACCCGTTCGGCGATGTGACCGAGCGTATGCGCTCCGGCATCTCCGAATTTCGCCGCATCCGGCAGTTCGCCGATGCCGGCGCTGTCCAGCACGATCAGCGCGATCCGCTCAAACCTGTTCGCTTGCTCCGACATGGATGATCCCCCTTATATTCCTTTTGCGTTCTCAAATTTTCGCCCGAGGATGCGCCTGATTATAAACTTCCTTCATGCGCGCCTTTGTGACATGCGTGTAGATCTGAGTGGTCGAAATGTCCGCGTGGCCGAGCATTTCCTGCACCGCTCTCAGGTCGGCGCCGTTTTCGAGCAAATGCGTGGCGAACGAATGCCGCAGCGTATGCGGCGTAATGTCCTTGTCGATGCGCGCTTCACGGGCGTAATGCTTGATGATCTTCCAAAATCCCTGACGCGTCAGCCTTTGGCCGTTGCGGTTCAAAAACAATGCGTTGTCCGTCCGGCGATCGCCCAACAACTTCAAACGCGCCGTCTGCATATACCGGTCGACCCAGTCGATCGCCATCCGTCCCAGCGGAATAATCCGTTCTTTGGAACCCTTGCCGATGCAGCGGACGAATCCCATTCCCATATTGAGATCCTCCACATTCAACGACACGAGTTCCGATACCCGTATGCCCGAAGCGTAAAGCAGTTCGAGCATCGCTTTATCCCGCACGCCGGTCGGTTCATCGGTCTTCGGCGCTTCGAGGAGCCGCTCGACTTCCTCCAGACTCATCACCTTCGGCAGCTTCTTGTCCATTTTGGGAGAATCCATGTACATCGCCGGATTCGTCCGAATGACCTGCTCCTGCGCAAGGAACTTGAACCACCCGCGAATGGAGGTCATCGTCCGCGCCACCGTGGACGAAGCCTTTCCAACCTGCCTCAAGTGCATCAAATAGTGCACGATATGTATCCGGTCGATCTGATCGACCCGCTGCAGTTTTTGATTCTCCGTCATATATTGAATGAACGCCGTCAAATCCCGCTCATACGCTTCCAGCGAATTGCGCGCCAACCCTTTTTCAACCGACAAATAATGAAGAAAATGCTTCAAATATTCCTTCATGCCCACAACCCTTTTCGCAAATAATGGCGGCGACGATCCCCGGACATCCGAAGACGATGCGATCCTTCTGCCATCTGAATACGATGCGGTCTCCGAACGTCCGAAAGCGATCGGAAGCGCCTTCTACTTGTGTTCCACGCGCCGGATCAAACTCCTGCAACCGCGATGCATTCCTCCCGATCCGGCGAACGCAGCCCGGAATCCCATACGACGATTACACGCCATACGATTACTCTCCATACCAATAGAAGAACAGCAACCGGTCCTTGAACAACACATGACCGTCGCCTTCATGAAGCTGGTTGAACACTTTCACCGCGCGGCCGCTCGGTCTGTCATCGTCGGACCCGAAAGGATCGATCCAAGTGTACACATGCTGAAAAACGCGAAACAACAAATAAACGAGCATCAAAAAAATGATCAGATACTTGACCCGCTCCCGCCATTTTTTCACCGACATGTTCATAAATTCGACCACCTGTCCCGTCGTCCGATCGTGATAACAACTTATGAACAGTCAGACCATATTATGTCTCCCGCGCAACATCGCTATTACATTGCGGTAACGGACCCGATGGCAAAAAAACCGAGTACGACCGCCGCGAAAGATATGCGGTCTACTCGGTATGCTGCACTGCGTCGTTTTCAACTCATTCAGCTTTCTTTGGACTTTTCGGCGCAACGCCAGCAGATGCCGTGAAAATCAAGGCGGTGATCCACGACCTTGAACTGATACTCCCGCTCCAACCGTTCCTCCAAAGGCAAAAGCCAGTCGTCCATGATCTCATCGACGGAACCGCATTGGACGCAGATCAGATGGTGATGGTGATGTTTGCTGTTCTCGCTCCGCAGGTCATAGCGGGCAACGCCGTCGCCGAAATTCAATTTCTCAACGATATGCAACTCGCACAACAACTCGAGGGTTCGGTATACAGTCGCAAGGCCGATCTCGGGAGCTTTTTCTTTCACCAGCATAAAAACGTCTTCCGCGCTCAGATGGTCGTCTTCATTTTCCAGCAACACTCTTACCGTCGCTTCACGCTGCGAAGTCAGCTTATACCCTTGCGATTGTAACTGTTGTTTGATATGCTCGATCCTTGCCTCCATACTCCCCCTCCTTTGTTTCATTATATGGGGAGTATTTCTTGAAAGTCAATCTTTCTTAAAAGTCAATCTATTTTTCTTTCAGGTGCGGCAAGATCAGGGCACAGCGCAAGCGGCTTTCAGCCTGTTTCGAGCATGATCGGCGCCGCCCATTCGATCAGATGGGGAACGAACGCGTACTGGATCAGCGACGCGCATAAAACGAGCAAGCAAAGGGACAGATGGGTGGCGAGATACGATTTGAACGGCCTGGCTTCAACCGCATGTTTGCGCATGACCAGGCTTCGCGTCAAATACCAGGAGAAGGAGACGGCCGCCACGCTCGAGACGAGCATGACCGGAATGACGATCAAATTGTGCGGAGCGATGGAAATGACCGCAAAAAACAACCCTTTCCATGAAAACTGTCCGACCAGATAGCCGATGGAAAACCCGACAAGCATCCCTTTTATAAACACGAGGAACAAAATGAGAGGCGCGCCGATGATGGAAAGACCGAACACGAGAATGAGCAGCACCCATTTCACATGAGAACCGAATATGGCCGCAAACGATTGCGGCTGCGGCGCCGATCCCTCGAACTCTTGCGCGACCGTCCGGAAGAAGCCGATCAGATCCTGCGCCATGGACATCTGGAGTTCCAGTGAGAGAGCGTTCACCATATACGTACCGAACATAACGCCCATCACGAACAAAATCGAGACAAACACATAATGAGGCAAATGCTGCTGCAAATAACGTTGGAATGAAAAATGACGGCCGGGCATCGCTTTTCTCTCCCTTGTCCTGCGGATATTAACCGATCTATCTCTCATTTGATCATGCAATCTCTCATCTGAGCATCGGTTTAGTAATATCTATGAGGACAACCCATCGAATATGATAGATTCATATGATTTCGATTCGCAGGAGAGAGCCCCGTCCGTCTCAATGGTGCCCGTGATGTCTGCTCCGTTCATTGGCCATTCATTCAGCCGTTCAATCAACCGTTCATTCGGTCATCCGTTCGACCGTCGGTCTCGCCGGCCGGTTCATCGCGTGCGCTCATCCCGCCGGAGTTTCACCTTGCCGTACGTCCCTCCGCCTCCGGCGGTCAGCTCGAGTTCTCCCGTGCGGGCAAGCACGATCGCCCGCGCGACCGGTTCGGGAACGACGCGCGCCAGTTCTTCCTCAGCCGCGCGATGCAAGATGTTCATCTCCGTTCCGAAATGGTTCAGAAGCCGCTCCAGCATCTTCTTCCCGAGACCGGGAATAAACTGCAGCGGAATCTGTTCGATATACGGCGGCCGATGGGAAGGATACGACGGTTCGGGCAGATCGGCCAGCGCGAGAATGCGCTCGTGAACGCCCTGGGTGACCGCTTTGCTTCCGCACACCGGACAGCGTCCCTCAAGCGCTTCCTTAACATCGAGAGCATGCCCGCAATCGAGACATACCGTGCGATGATATTTGCCGAGCTGCGGAGACAGCCCATAGTTGGCCGTGACCGCCCGTCCCTCCTGCCTGAGCAAAGCCCGCTTCACTTCACTGAAACTCGGTTCCGCCAATCTCATCCGGTTATATTCGCGGCCGATCTTCGCCAGACTGTGGGCGTCCGAATTCGTGACGAATGTGTACGCCGCAAGTTCGCCGATTCGGCTGGCCATTTCGGTATTGGCGCTCAGGCCGAGTTCGACCGCCGCGACCTGCCGGGGATCGAGCAGCTGATCCATGCGGTCGCAGGCGTGTCCGTACAGCCCCTTGTGCGGCGTGAATACATGGGCCGGTATGAGAAAACCGCCGCGCCCGACGACCTCCGCCTGAAGTTCGCGCGCGGGCATATACACGCGCTGCGAGCTGAGCGACGGATTTTTCATATAGGCGCCGATCATCCGCGAAAACGCCCTCATCTCCGAAAAAGTCGGCAAATACGCCAGCAGGTGCGCGGCGCCCAGGCCCGGATCTTTCACTTCCAGCTCGGCGCCGAGCAAGATCGTCGTCCGTCCGTAGCGCAAACCGCCGCCCTCGACCTCCTCCATAACACCTTGTTCGAGCAAAGATTCCATATCCTGCAGCACGGGCGGCGAAGCGCAGTCGATGATGCCGACCGCATCGATTCCCTTGCGTTCCGACGCTTCCCGCGCGATATGGAAAAACGTCAGGTCGCGGGCCGCGCTGATCTTGACCGGTTGCCCGCTCTCCGATCGGCCGATATGGACATGCAGGTCAACGAACCAATCGCGCATGGTCAGATCAGCCTGCCCGTCGCCTCGTACAACTGCCAAGCGTAAACGGCCATGATCGTCTTCGCGTCCGATATGCGTCCTTCGCGAATATATTCCCGCGCCTGCTCCAGCGTGATCTCCTCGCAGACGAGAAACTCGTCGTCATCGAGACGCATTTCGCTCTTTTCCAGTTTGTCCGTAAAATACAAATGCATGATTTCGTCGGCAAAACCCGGCGATGTATAAAAAGAGCAAATATGCTGCAGATGATCCGTCCTGTAGCCCGTCTCTTCCTCCAGTTCCCGCTTCGCCGCTTCCATCGGATGCTCCGTCCCTTTATCCAGTTTGCCCGCGGGAATCTCCACCTGGCTCCTCTCAAGCGGCTTGCGGTATTGCTCGACGACCAGCATCTTGCCGTCCTTGACCGCCAGCACGGAAACCGCACCGGGATGACGGACGATCTCGCGCGTCGCCTCTTCTCCGTTCGGCAGGCGAACGGTGTCCACCTGCAGGGAGATCACCTTGCCATGGAATATGTGCCGCGTGCTGACGGTCTTTTCCTCAAACTGCTGATATTCGGCATGCTGCTGTTTTTCAGAACGGTTCGCCGAATCCGAAAGATCGTGAGACAGATTCGAATCGTTCGGCAAATCTCCCGTATTCAGTTGACGTGAATCTGACATCGGTCTGTTCATCCTTTCCGTTTCACTTCGAAATCGCTCAACCCGCGGATTCGCATATTTCCCGCGTCTGCCGTCATAAGCATGTAATACAATCGGCCGCGCATCGGATGCAAGATGCGGGCCGGAACATTGGCAGACGGGAGTGTTCGGGATGAAAACGTACCGCGGCGATCGATCGTTGCATATTGTCGGACAAGCGTGGGAAGTAAGAAGAAAACTGCAGACGGCGGTCAAAACTTCGCCGCATGCGACGCTGGACGAATGGCTGAACGGGCCGAAAAGCCGAGGACGCGTTAAGCCGTTTCGAACCAAAACGCCCCGCTGATGATCCGGACGCTGAGCGCAGGCGGGCTTGTCCTATCGCCGCACCATCTTCAACGCGTATTCGGCGGCGGAAGCGACGCACAAATAAAAAGCGGGATCATCGCTCCACGTTCTGCCCATCGTCGAAATCTTGAGCGGATACGTTCGAAGCGCCGATTCAAGCTCGGGCGGCGCGGGAGTATCCAGCCATTCGATCCGGTGAAAACCGGAGCGGCCGATGTGCGCGAGCTGTTGCTCCGAGACGGACTTCACCGCATCGGGAAGATGCCGGTTCATCGGCAATACGGCGGGGCATGCGGCGACAATGTCCAGATTGACCAGCAGATGATGGCTGACGCCGTAATGACGCGATCTCCGGTCCGCGCCGCTCACGCGCGGAATCATGATCGGTGTGCCGCCCAGCCGGTCGACCGCATTCACCAATTCCCCCGCCTCGGTGCCCGTATGGCCGAGCGGCGTTCCGGTTCCGGCAATGCCGGGCCCCATGCAGACGATGATCACATCCGCTTGCAGAATATGGCGCGCCGCGATCAGGGCGGTGAATTTGTTCATCGTCTCCAGATCTCCGCCGTACGCCTGCCCGTATGTAACGGTGCCGCACAGCCAGGACAGCTGCTTCAGAGCGGTCACGTGCCGGCTGAACGAGATCGGGAGCGCTCCGCCGTCCGTCATCACATAGGCGACGCGCAGCTTCGCGTCGCGACGGCGAAGCCATGCCGCGGCGACCGGCAGCATGCTGTGCAATTCGCCGATCAACACCGGCACGCCGTCGATCGACCGGTGCCGCAGAAACAGCTCGTGATACGGGCTGTTCTCTTCCTCCGCGGCCAGAACCGCGCGCTGCAGCGACGTGTACTTCAGCTTCATCATATGCCCGGTCCGTTTTCCTTCGTTCGGCCGAGGCGAATCCGCCGGGCTCCGTCCATCCGTATTATCCCGCGCGACGAACCCGCGCCCGACATTTTCTTCATCCGATTCTGCCTTGAGCGGCATGCCTTGTACATACCGGTCCAGCGCCGGAACCGGGACATCTCCGTTCTCCTGTGCATCCACCCGCGGAAAGACGGCGTGAACGAAATGGTAGCCCCCGGTTCCGAGTTTCAAATATACCGCCGTCGTATTCAGCAACACGACATCGCCGGGTTTCAGCGCTTCATGGACGGTCGTGTCGTGCAGCGCCGGTTCGATGCTGCCGTCCCCGAGCTTCACGCGAACTTCCTGCAGCCCCGATCGTTCCGGCACGCAATCGGTCACGATGCCAATCCGCCATTTGATCATGACAAATGCTCAGCGTTGGCCGCCTCTTCGAGGATCGCCACGATGAGTTCGGTTGTTTTGACGAGTTCCCGCACCGGCATCTGCTCTTTCGTCGTGTGAATGTGCTCGTAACCGACCGCGAGGTTAACCGTCGGAACGCCGTGACCGTTGAAGATGTTGGCGTCGCTTCCTCCCCCTGATTTTTCCAGTTTCGCTTCCCGCCCGATCTTCGCAAGCGCCTTGGAAGCAAGTTTCACGACCGGCGCGTGTTCATCGAAATTGAACCCCGGATAGATGATCTCGCTCTGGAATTCCGCGCGGGCTCCGAACTCCTCGGCCGTGGTCATGAACGCCTCGCGCATCGCCTCCACCTGTTTGTGCAATTTCTCCTCGACGAGACTGCGCGCCTCCGCGTCGATCTCCACGTAGTCGCAGACGATGTTCGTCGGGCCTCCACCCGAGAATCTGCCGATGTTTGCCGTCGTTTCCTGGTCGATGCGGCCGAGCGGCATGCGGGAAATCGCTTTGCCCGCTACCTGAATCGCGCTGATTCCGTCTTCCGGATTCACGCCGGCATGCGCCGATTTGCCGTATATTTTCACGCGGATCTGCGCCTGGCTCGGACCCGCCACCGATATGTGTCCGACTTTGCCGTTCGAATCCAGCGCGTAACCGTACTTCGCCTTCAATTTACTCGGTTCGATCGCCTTCGCGCCGACAAGTCCGGATTCTTCTCCGACCGTGATGACGAACTGCACGGGGCCGTGTTTGATTCCCTGTTCCTGCATGATCCGGATCGCTTCCAGCATGGCGGCCAGCCCCGCTTTATCATCGCTGCCGAGAATCGTCGTCCCGTCGCTCCGGATATAGCCGTCGTCGTCCAGACGCGGCTTGATCCCCTTGCCGGGTTTCACGGTATCCATATGCGACGTGAGCAGGATCGGCACTGCCGATTCCATGCCGGGCGACGCTTCCCATTCCGCAAACAGATTTCCCGCGCCATGACCGGTTATGCTCATCGTATCGTCCACATGAACACGGAGTCCCAGATTCCTGAACTTTTGCTCAAGCACTTTGCATATTTCCGCTTCCTCGCCGGATTCCGAATCGATCCGAACGAGTTCCATAAATTCATCGATCAGTCGTAATTCGTTCACCATCAATAAACACTCCATTCTGCTGACAAAGATCGGTTTCCACCGGTTTCAAAAAGGTCATTCCATATAAGCCGGATCTGCGGTACAATATGAAAATACAGATCGCGGTACAAGCCCGAAACACTCAGCCTCACCCGCTCCGGCAAGCTGAGGGATCGGGCCGCTCATTGCGTTACGATTAATGTTCTTTCTTCCATTCATCATATATCCATCTTACGCGAGTTCGAAAGGGTGATGTCAGTGAAAAGACGATGGGTGTTCAGAACGGTCATCTATCTGATGATCATCTCCATGCTGATGTCGACGCTCGTCTTTGCAATCGACGCGTTTCTCTGATGACCATTCGTATCCCTTGCGATCCGTCGTCGCATCCGTGTTCCCATACGATGATCCCTTGCCGCGCAGGACGGCCGGTTAATTCCATCCGACGCATGCCGACCGGTTCATACCGTTCAGTTTGCAACCGATTCGCGGATCCCATTCATCATACGCAAGAGCGGAAGCTGAGCTTCCGCTTTTTATATTTTCGCTAGGTTCGAATATGGTATGTCACGTTTCATTCAAAAGAGACGCATTCGGCCGCGATGCGGGTGAAGACAGATATGATCCGCCTTCATAAGACCGCATTCGCAGACCGCTGATTCATGGCAACGCATGTGCAAGTTCGTTTTCCGTTCATTAATACAGCTTCGTATCGGGTCCGTACGATTCGAGATTTTCTTTCACCCGCTGCAAAAACCGACCGCACACCACGCCGTCGAGAATGCGGTGGTCGAGCGACAGACACAGATTCACCATCGACCGAACGGCGATCATATCATTGATGACGACCGGCCGTTTGACGATCGCCTCGAACGTGAAATTGGCCGCCTGCGGATAGTTTATGATCGGGTACGACAGGATCGATCCGAACGAGCCCGTGTTGTTCACCGTGAACGTGCCGCCCGTCATATCTTCCGGTTTCAATTTGCCGGCTCTCGCCTTCTTCGTCAGCTCGTCGATCTCGCGCGCCAGCCCCGCTATATTTTTCTGATCCGCGTTGCGGATGACGGGAACATAGACGGCGTCTTCGGTGCCGACGGCCAGCGAGATGTTGATGTCTTTCTTGATGATGATCTTGTCCACGGCCCATACGGAATTCATGATCGGATAATCTTTGATCGCGTTCACGACCGCTTTCAGCACAAACGCCAGATAGGTCAGATTGACGCCTTCCTTGCGCATGAATTCGTCTTTCAACTTGTTGCGCAGGTTCACGAGATTCGTCACGTCCGCCTCAATCATCGTCCACGCGTGGGGAATTTCCGTGACGCTTTGTCTCATCTTCGAAGCGATCGCGGCGCGGACGTGATTCACGTCCAGAATGTACTCGCGATCGTTCGCGATGCGCGCCTCGCTGACGACCTCCACCGTCTTCGCCGGCTTCGTCAGAAGACCCGAGGAGCGAACCGGAGCACTTGACGATTCGATCACGTTCAGCACATCGCGCCGCGTGATTCTTCCGCCGATGCCCGTTCCCTCCACCTGGCTCAGATCGATCCCGTGCTCATCCGCCAGACGCCGGACAACTGGAGAAATGCGGCTGCGCATCGAGGCATCCGGGGAAGCGGACGACGCGGGGCGATCCCCGCCTCTGAATTCCGGATGGCTTCCCGCCGCCGGTTGATTGCCGCTCAATATTCCCGCCTCATCGGCCACTTCGATCGTGCAAATGACGGAACCGACGGGAACCGTTTGTCCTTCATCCACATAGATTTCATGAAATCTGCCCGAGACGGTGCTGGGCACTTCCGCCGTCACTTTCTCCGAGATGATCTCGCAGATCGGCTCATATTCCTCGATCCGGTCACCGGGCTTCTTCAGCCATTTGCCGATCGTCGCTTCCACGATGCTCTCCGCAAACTGCGGCATTGCGATCTCCAGCAGTCTCGTTATCTTTTGAGTCACCATATCGACCCCTTTCCTAATATACTTTTGCAGCCTCTTCCCCGCCGATGCGGTGTCGCTGCGCCGCCGTAAAACCCTGTCCGCTGTATGCCAACGGCAACCCGCCGGCGCATCTACCGTCCAAAACATCAAAAAACGCCGCTTCATCCGAAACTCCGCATGCGCCGACGTTGCGAACTTCTTAATACAGGGCAAGCTCCCGCATTGCCGTCTTCACTTTGTCCTTGTTCAGCATGAAAAACTTCTCCATCGGCGGACTGATCGGCATCGCCGGAACGTCGTAACCGCACAGCCGTCTGATGGGAGCATCCAGATCATACAGCAGTTCCTCCGCGATGATCGCGGCAACCTCCGCGCCGACGCCGCCGGTCTTGTTGTCCTCATGGATGATGAGCACTTTCCCCGTAAGTTTGGCCGCCTCCAGAATCGCCTCGCGATCGAGCGGCTGAATCGTCCGCAAATCCAGCACGTGCGCTTCAATGCCTTCCTCAGCCGCCAATTCCTCCGCCGCCTGCAACGCGAAATGCAGCGTCAGGCCGTATGAGATCACCGTAATATCCGTTCCTTTCCGCTTCAAGTCCGCCTTGCCGATCGGGACGACATACTCTCCGTCAGGCACCTCGCCGACAATCATCTGGTAGCATTTCTTATGTTCAAAATAGATGACCGGATCTTCGTCGCGAATCGCCGCGATCAACAGCCCTTTCGCATCGTACGGCGTGGCGGGAGCGACGATTTTCAGCCCCGGCGTGCCGAAAAATACCGATTCCGGACATTGCGAATGATAGGGGCCGCCGAAGATGCCGCCGCCGAACGGAGCCCGAATGACGACGGGGCAGTTCCAGTCGTTGTTCGAGCGGTACCGGATTTTCGCCGCTTCGTTGATGATCTGATTCGTCGCGGGCAGCATGAAATCCGCATACTGCATTTCGGCGATCGGCCGCATCCCGTACATCGCCGCTCCGATCGCCACGCCGGCGATCGCCGACTCGGCCAGCGGCGTGTCCAGCACGCGCAGTTCTCCGAACCGCTCCTGCAGTCCTTTCGTCGCCCCGAAAACGCCGCCCTTCACGCCCACGTCTTCGCCGAGCACGAACACTCTGTCGTCCCGCTCCATCTCTTCGCGCATCGCGGATGTGATCGCTTGAATATACGTCATGACTGCCATCGGCTTATTCCTCCTCAGCGTACACATGCTTCAAAGTGTCTTCAGGGGCCGGATAAGGCGCGCGATCCGCATATTCCGTCGCATCCTTGACGATATTCGCCAGTTCGTCGTGCAGTTTCTCATCCGCTTCCTCCGACCATAGGCCGCTGTCTATCAAATATTGCCTGAATTTCGGCAATCCGTCTCGCTTGCGGTGATATTCGATCTCCTCTTTCGTCCGGTACACGAGATCGTTATCCGACGTCGAGTGCGGAGTCAGCCGGTACATGACCGCCTCGATCAAGGTCGGTCCTTCGCCGCGCAGGGCGCGCTCCCGCGCTTCCTTCACGACGCGGTAGACTTCCAGCGCATCGGTTCCGTCTACCCGGACGCCCGGAATTCCGTACCCGGTCGCCCGATCCGCGATGCTGGCCGTTCCGATCTGCTTATGATAAGGAACCGAGATGGCGTATTGATTGTTCTCGCACATCAGAATGCAGGGCAGCTTGAGCACCGCGGCAAAGTTCAACCCTTCATGGAAATCGCCCTGATTGCTCGAACCGTCGCCGAAGGTAACGAAGGAAACGGAAGATTCGCCGTTCATCTTCGCAGCCAAGGCGAAGCCGACCGCGTGCGGCACCTGCGTCGTCACGGGGCTCGAACCCGTCACGATTTTCAACCGTTTATGTCCGAAATGCCCCGGCATCTGCCGGCCGCCGCTGTTGGGATCTTCGGCCTTGGCGAACGCCGACAGCATCAGTTCGCGGGGCGTCATGCCGAATGCCAGCACCATCGCGTAATCCCGATAGTACGGCAGCAAATAGTCGACGCCGGGTTCGAGCGCGAAAGCCGCGCCCGCTTGCGCCGCCTCCTGACCGATGCCGGAAATGTGAAAATTGATTTTGCCCGCTCTCTGCAGCAACATGCACCTTTCATCGATTTTCCTCGCCAACAGCATCGTGCGGTACATGTCGATCACCTGAGCGTCCGTCAGTCCGAGACTCCGATGTTTCAACTCCATCGTGATGCGTTCCGACATGAAACAACCTCCTTTTTTACCGAAAATGAATAAAACACCAAAAACAGACTTCTACACGAGCCATCAATCCTATGTAAAGGCGTCCAGGATGCACGGGACCGTCAGTCGTTATTCCGGACGCCAGCTGTCATTCGGGAGAAAAACATTAACGCCTGACGTTCTCACGATCCCGACCGGCGATCCATATGCCGGGATCATGTAAGTCCAAAACATGAAGGACATCGTTCAAATGCTCAGCGACAACCCGTCGACGCCGAGCATCGCTTCACCCAACGCTTCCGACAGCGTGGGATGCGGATGGATGAGCTGGCCGACTTCCCACGGCGTGGCATCGAGCAGCTGAGCCAACGCCGCTTCCGAGATCAGATCCGTCACGCGGGGGCCGAACATATGCACGCCGAGAATGTCGTTCGTTCGCCGGTCGGCCACCACTTTCACAAAGCCGTCATGTTCGCCGAGGACGAGCGCCTTGCCCAGGGCGGAGAACGGAAATCTGCCGATCTTCACATCGAAACCGCGTTCTTTGGCCTCCTGCTCCGTCCATCCGAGCGAAGCCGCCTCAGGACGCCCGTAGATGCATCTCGGCACGAATTTCGCGTCGAACGGGTACGGATCTTTGCCGGCCAGATGTTCGACCGCGATCACTCCCTGCCTTGCGGCGGCATGGGCAAGCTGGAGGACGCCGTTTACGTCGCCGACCGCGTAAATGTGCTTCTCGGTCGTCTGCATGAATTCGTTCACCTTGATGCATCCTTTATCCAGCGCGATATCCGTATTTTCCAGCCCGATGTCCTCGACGTTCGCGCGACGTCCGACGCACACCAGCAGTTTATCGGCCGCCAGATCATGAAGATTGCCGTCTTTGTCCACCGTGATGGCGACGCGGTCGTCGGACACCCGCACGCGGTCGGCCAACAGCCGGGCTCCGGTCATGATGCGCACACCGCGTCCGCTCAAACTGCGGGCGATTGCCTGCGAGATATCCGCGTCTTCGCCGGGCACGATGCGATCCGCCGCCTCAACGACCGTCACTTCCACGCCGAAATCGTTCAGCATGGACGCCCACTCGACGCCGATCACGCCTCCTCCCAGGATGATGATCGAACGCGGAAGCTCCTGCATCGCCAGCGCGTCGTCGCTCGTCAACACCACCTGGCCGTCCGACTCCAGTCCCGGCAAGATGCGCGGGCGGGAACCCGTCGCGATGATCAGATGCTTCGGCAGGATCGTCTCCGCTTCGCCGTTCGGAAGCTCGAGGGCGACCGCGCCGCTTCGCGGGCTGAAGATCGAAGGTCCGATGATTCTTCCGATGCCTTCGATCACTTCGATCCGGTGTTTTTTCATCATAAACTGCAAGCCTCGGTGCAATTGCTCGACGATCCGGTTTTTCCGCTCCGTCACCTTATCGTAGCGGATCGAGATCCCCTCCGCGCATATGCCGTATTCCTCGCCGTTTCTCATCTCCGCCAGCACCTCGGCGCTTCTCAAGAGCGATTTGCTCGGGATGCAACCGCGGTGCAGACACGTGCCGCCCAACTTGTCCCGTTCAATGATCGCCGCCCTCATCCCGAGTTGGGACGCCCGAATGGCTGCGGTGTAACCGGCAATGCCGCCGCCCAATACCACCACATCGAAATCACGTGCTTCCAACATCTGTTTCCCCTGCCCATCCTTCCATGAAATAAGTCCGCAAGATGCATTCAGCGTGATCGACCCGTGAATTGATCCACAGACGATCTTCCGAAAAATCTGTCCGATATGGTCTCTCTCAAGATCTATCCGACGATGATTGTCTTTCCATGAGATTGCACAAGAGATCCTTCCAGAAAGAGATGCTTCCAAAACGTTTTCACGTATGCAAGGCCCATGCCCGAAACAGAAACTCTCCCGTACGCTAAACCCTCACTCCGTCATCCGCATATGCCATTTTTCATCGCAACACGCGCGATCGCGATCCGTATTGCCGATCATCACCAGCTTGTCTTACATTCTATTAAGATTGCCTTATCAATATGTATCCGATATAATTCTTTTCAAGTCAAATGCGCGGTGGCGGCGCACATTCAACTTACATCATTTTAACCTTAATTCTTACCAAAAATATAGTATCTTGTACAGATATCATCAAAAAAACGCGCGAAAGAAGGTCTGCAACGTGAACAAACTCGTATGGCAGCGGCTTTTGGCCGTCATATTGCTCGTCATACCGGGAGCGATCGCCACATGGGGCTTCAATACGATTCGCAACGTATTGTTCAATTATACCGCGGATCTCGGCAATGAAGAAATCGCCGCAAGATTCGACTGGCCGATGCTCATCGCCGGCACTGTTGCCTTTTTGGGCGGAGTCGCCTTCATCGCCGGCTGGGTGTTGTACCGGGACCGCAAGCGCAATTATGTCGCGCCGAGATTTAAAGCGAAGAAAAAAAACGGATAGGCGTGAACCCGCAAATGTCACACCTATCGGTTTCTTCCCAGCCGGTCGAACCAGTTCAAGACTGGAACCCGCTCGATCAGCGCTGTGAAGGAATACCGTTCACCGGCGATCGTGATGCCGATCAGGATCAACGCTGCCGCAATCTGCGCCGTCGGGCGCCCATACAGAGCGATCGCGCTTCCCAAAGCGAATCCCAGCACATTCGCGCCCGTGTCCCCCAGCATAGCCCGTCCTCTCAGATCGATCGGCAGCAGCGCGCATGCGCCGGCGATTACCGGAGCCAGATGGAACCAGGCTTCCGTCTGACCGGACAACGGAACGCATGCGGCGAAGACGGCGCAGCCTGCCAGAAACACTTTGATCGCCCGCCCGGGCCTCAGATCGAACAGATTAAGCGTATTCGTGCATAGGGTGACGACCGCCCAGGATACGAGAGCGGGCATCCATCCGCTTGCCGGGCCGTTCGCAAGGACGAACCATAGGGAGACGATGCCGATCCCCGCCGCTTTCATCAGTCCGGTCGACACCGACCGATCGTTCATCCATGCCCGCAGATGGCCCCTCAACCCTTTCACCCGCCGGTCGCCGATCAGATCGTCGGTCCAACCGAGCCAGAAAACGACCGTCAACGCAAGAAAAAACCGTTCATACGCAACCGCGTATGCGGCAACGTCAGAACCTCCGCCGAATGCCGACCATATCCGCAGGCACAGCATCCCCGCCCCTCCGGTCAGCCAGATCAACAACCCCGCCGACGACGGAATCCGATTTCCGGTATAGTTTTCGCCCGTTACGCCATGGGAAAGCAGGAATTTGAGCACTCCGCTCCTGACCGCCCATGAAAACGCAAGGAGAAGCGTCATATACGTCAGCAACAGCGCCGTGGTCATACCGGATGTCTCCATTTGTGCATGAGCGTTCTTCCCACATGCCAGAACTGCTTGCCGCGATGGAGAAACCCTTGCCAGTCCCGGCCTGTTTCGCGATGGCTGAACGGAACGTCCAGTTCCAGCACCCTGTATCCAAGTCTGACCGCATCGATCGTCAGCCCCACCTCGATCCCGAAGCCGAGCGGCAGCCCGCCGATGTTTTCAAGCACCTGCCGCTTCATCGCGCGCTGTCCGGACAGCGGAGCTTCGGCACGAAAGCCGCTCAATCGGTAGATGCCGTTTACGGCCAGCCGCTTCACCAGCCCGAATCCTCCGCGCCTTGCGGAGGGCGGAAGTTTCGCGATCGTCATATCCACCGCATCTTCTTCGACCGGCCGGATCAGCCTGGAAGCGTGAATGGCCGATTCACCGAGATCGGCGTCGAGAAATACGACGATCTGACCTTTCGCTTCCCGCCATCCCGTGTCCAAAGCGGCGCCCTTGCCGCGGCGGCGGGCGTGGCGGATGATCCGGTCGGCGTATGGTTCCGCCTTGCGCCAGCCGTCATCGTCGCTTCCGTCATCCACCACGATAATTTCGTGAACGGTTTGATGACGCCGCAACAGATCGAGTTGCCGCAAGGTGGCGCCGATCCGCTCCGCCTCATTCCACGCAGGAATGATAACGGAAATCGTTGTCTTTGTTTGCGGCACAGGCATCCTCCTCCACCAACCGCTTCATATCCAGCATGAATTCCACAATCTTGTTCGGTTCCGTCAGCTGATCCATCCGTTCGCTCACGTCGATCAGCACCGGAACGGTCTCCGGTTCGCCCTCCGCTTCCCGCGCCGGACCGTAGGCCGAAGCGGCCATCGCTCGAAGCTGCTCTTCCACCTGATGTTTGACGACCGGATCGGTGACGAGTATATAATCCGGTCCCGTTTCCCCCGCCTGCGGCATCCATGCCGCGCCGTCCACCGCGTCCTTCTCCACCCAATGCACGCCCGCCGCGTGAAGCGCCATCGCGAGCGTCTGGTCATCCCGCTTCGGGTTTCTGATCCACCAGACGACCTTGTTTTGCGCGGACGGCGATATCGTCTTCAGAAACAGCTCCAGCGAACCGATTTGCTTTTTCATCCACTGATTTTCCGCCAACACCATCTCATAGCGGTCCGTCAACAGATCGACGATGCTGTTTTCCGCTTGCGCGGCCCACTTTTGTCCCAGCGTCCCGCCGATGACGATGCCGATGCCGAGAGACAGGAAAATGGCGATGATCGTGGCAATATGATAGCGTGCAGACAGCATCCGTATCACTCCTTCCGCCGCCTTGACTTGAACAGGTTATCCGGAACCGACCGTCAGCTTGACATAGATCCACAGCATGTCAAGCATATGCCTTACCCCCGGATGAACGACGCCGAGCATCAAGATCGGAAACATCGCCGCCGCGGGAATGAACCACAGTTTGCGCAGCTTGTACGGCCTGATGTACAGTTTGCTTACCCCCTTGGCGTCGACCAGTTTGCCGCCGATCTTCATTCGTACGAGCATCGTGCTCGCCATTCCCTTTCGTCCCTTCTCGAGAAAATCGATCATATGCGTGTGACTGCCCAGCGTGACGATCAGTTCCGCTTGCCGTTCGTAAGCCAGCAGCATGGCGATATCTTCGCTCGTACCGGGAGCGGCGATCTTGCTCGCCTTGAGACCCAGCTGCTCGATGCGCTTCATGCCCGGCGCCCGTCCGTCGGGATAAGCGTGGACGACAAGTTCGGCGCCGCACTTCAGCGCTTTCTCCGTAATGCTGTCCATATCGCCGAAAATGAGATCGGGGACGAACCCGCTCTCAAGAAGCGCGTCGGCTCCCCCGTCCACCCCGATCAGCACAGGCTTGTAATCTTCGATATAGTCGCGGATCGCTTGCAGATCCTCGCGGCATCCCTTGCCTCTGACGACGATCACCGCGTGCCTGCCGCTTATTTGTGTTTTGAGAGGAGGGATCGCCAACGGATGAATGAAAAACTCTTTCTCTTTGCTCGCGTAATGCAGCGTGTTCTCGATGAATGCCGCCAGTTGTCCGCTCAAGCGCCGCATCGCCAGGCGGGACCTGTCCTCCCAATCGCGCTCCGTAAAGGGCCTGCATGGTATCCTGCTTCCGTCGGGCAAAACGATCTTCTGTCCGTCGATTTCGATCTCCATGTTGTCCGCAAACCGTTCAAACGCGTTCCCGTCGACTTCGAAAATCGGAATGCCTCTATGTAACAGGCGCCTCGGACCATCGAGCGGGTAATGGCCGTTCATCGTCGCGGCCGCGTTGATCACGGCTTTCACCTTCGCCTGGATCAGTCCTTCCGCCGCCACCTCATCCAGGTTTTCATGCTTGAGGACGGCGATCGAGCGAGGCGTCAACTCCGGGATGAGCCGCTTCGTTTTCTCCCCGACCCGAACCGTTCCCCTGATCTTGACCGGTTTCCTCGCCGCCTTGCCTAACATGACGCGTCACCTGCCCCGTTTCCGTTCAAGCCGCAACTGGATGACCAACATTGTATATTATTTTGCTTTACGGAATAACGAATTATACGCTCCGTCAGTACGCGCCGTACGATGCAGGGTTAGAAACGCGCGCGGCGTTGCATGGGAATGCCCCATGGCATAAAAAAAGAAGACCATCCGTCTATGGATAGTCCTCCGTCATGAATGCCTTATTTTTGCCAAAGATATGCCTGAAAGATGCTTGACGATTACCCGCTTAAGTGCCGATTGCCGTCAAGCCGCGTCTTCCCCTGCGGATGCGCCGCCGTCCGCAGGTTCTTCGACGATCAGCTTCGCCACCATATCCGCGTGGCCGGTACCGCACATGATGCTGCAGTACAGCATATATTCGCCCGGTTGATCGAACGACACTTCTTGCGAAGGATTGTCCGGGGTAAGATTGATATCCGTTCCTTGTACCAGCACGCCGTGTACGCCGGATCGGTTAATGAGCGTCAAAATGACCGTCTCGCCGGCTTTCACGCGGTATTCACCCTGATTGAACTGATAGTTCGTCATTACGAATTGAACCTCATTGTCCTTTGCTTCCGGAAGCGGTTCTTCCCCATGCGTCGGCGGAGCGAAAATGATGACCGACAATCCCAGAATCGATGCTGCGATAAACAAGATGAACATTGCCCATTTATGCATGACGAATGCAATCCCCCTCAACATTTCATCAAAAACTGAACGTTATCAGGCAACCCATACTATATAATGATACAAAAGAACAAGGCAAGATGCGACTGAAACTTGTACAAAATGTTGAAATCTTTATGAACAATTGACTTGAGCGCGGCGATTCGTTTCATCCCTTCATTTTCCGAAATACCGCCACAGCCACATGATGAGCGAAAACACGATGCTGATGATGATGCAGGTGACGACCGGGAAATAAAACTTGAAGTTTTCCTTCTCCACCACGATATCGCCCGGCAGCCGCCCAAGCGGAATGAACCGGGCACCCACATGCCATACGACGCCGATCACGATCAGAATGATCCCGGCGACGATCAACAGTTTGGGTACAGACTGCATCGGCATATCACCTCACGAAGGTTTCGTCCCCGACTTTTTCATCCCCGTGCGCGTCATTCCTCACTTGCCTCAACCTCAAAGAGCTTTCACATATCTCACATACATAATAGTACATGTGACGGCCTGTTTTCAAACCGACGGAGCATCCGCGCAAAAAAACTTCACGAAACTTGCGGCGCGTCCGGCGGAATGAAGAACCTTTCGCCGATTCGAAAACGAGGTCCGCGAACCGGCATAGATGCGGAACGTATGACACGCAACCGTCTATGCCGTTTCGGCGACGGCGCGCAGAAGACAATAAAAAGGTTGATGTACGAGCCCGTTTATGTCATGCTGAATCTAGCGTGGAAATGTTTTTTCCCGATGAAATCAGGATGAGGGGGACTTATCATGCGCATCATTCGTTATGCACAAAACGACCAGGTTCATATGGGCGTCATCCTCGAAGACGGCCGCGCCTTCCGGTTGCCGGATGAAGACTTTCTGGCGCTGGTCGGACGTGCCGATGCGAACGGGCTTCGCCCAGGAGAGCTGATTCGTCAGACGCTGTCCGAACTGGAAGCGATATCACAGCCTGTGCAAGAACTGAATTTGCTTGTGCCCATCGCCGCGCCCGAAGTATGGGCCGCAGGCGTCACATACGAACGGAGCCGCGAAGCGCGCAATGCCGAAGTGCAGAGCAAGGGGCCCGTTCCCGTCAGCTATTATGACAAAGTGTATGAAGCGGAAAGACCGGAAATCTTCTTCAAATCGTCGGCCGCACGTCTGCGCGGTCCCAATGAACACGTGTGCATCCGCAACGATTCGTCCTGGCAGGTGCCCGAACCGGAATTGGCGCTCGTCATCGACGCGAAGGGGCGCATCCTCGGCTACACCGTCGGCAACGATATGAGCTGCCGCGACATCGAGGGCGAAAATCCGTTATACCTGCCGCAGGCGAAAATATGGCGCAACTCCTGCGCGATCGGCCCGGCGATCCGGCTGGCCGACACCGTCGACGATCCGTACGGTTTCACCATCGTCTGCCGCATTATCCGCAACGGCGCCGTCGCCGCGGAAGGTTCCGCTTCGACGCGCCAGTTGAAACGGAAATATGAAGAGCTGATTTCGTATCTGTTGCGCGACAACATCGTGTTCGACGGCACCGTGCTGCTCACGGGAACGTGCATCGTACCTCCCGACAACTTCACGCTGGCGGCCGGCGACCGCATCGAGATCGAAATCAGCGGCATCGGCACCCTGGTGAACGAAGTCGTTCCCGCGTGACGGAAATCGTCCCGCATCACGATAACAGGAGTACCAAAGGAAAGGAGCACGATCATCATGGCAAATGAGATCAAAACATACGGCAACTATATCAACGGAACCTGGAGCGAATCTTCCACCGGACAGCGTTTTGCAAGCATCAATCCGGCGAACCGCGAAGAGGTCGTCGGATACCTGACGATGTCCGACAAGGCGGATGTCGACCGCGCGGTCGAAGCGGCGGCCGCGGCGAAAACCGCATGGCGCAAGTTGAGCGGCGCCGCCAGAGGAGAATATTTGTACAAAGCCGCCGCGATCCTCGAAAAGCGGTTGGATGAAGTGGCGAGAATGATGACGCGCGAGATGGGCAAAACGCTCCCCGAAGCGAAAGGCGAAACCGCTCGCGGCGTCGCCATCCTGAAATATTACGCCGGAGAAGGCATGCGCAAGATCGGCGACATCATCCCGTCCACCGACAGCGAGGCGCTCATGTTCACGACGCGCGTGCCGCTCGGCGTCGTCGGCGTCATCACGCCATGGAATTTCCCTGTCGCCATTCCGCTCTGGAAAATCGCGCCCGCGATCATCTACGGCAACACGGTCGTCTGGAAACCGGCGCTCGATACCGGCGTCACCGCGGCGCTCATCATGGAGTGCTTTGAAGAAGCCGGATTGCCGCCGGGCGTCGTCAACCTCGTGTCGGGCAGCGGATCGGTCGTCGGCGGCAGAATCGCGGAACATCCGGGCATCGACGGCGTCACCTTCACCGGATCGAATGCGGTCGGCAAGCAGATCGGTCAGATCGCGCTTGCCCGCGGAGCGAAGTATCAGCTGGAGATGGGCGGCAAGAACCCGATCATCGTAGCGGCCGACGCGGATCTCGATCTCGCGGCCGATGCGACGATCAGCGGCGGCATACGTTCCACCGGGCAGAAATGCACGGCAACAAGCCGCGTCATTGTTGAGAAGCCGGTCTATGAAGCGTTCCGCGAAAAATTGCTCGACAAGATCCGCGGCTTGAAAATCGGGGACGGGCTGCACCCTGACACATGGCTTGGCCCGTGCGCCAACGAAAACCAATGGAAAACCGTGCTGAGCTATATCGAGAAAGGCAAGGCGGAAGGCGCGGAACTGATCTACGGCGGATACGTGCCGGATGATCCCGCCTGCAAGAACGGTTACTACATCGTTCCCGCCGTCTTCGACAACGTCGATTCGAAGATGACGATCGCGCAGGAAGAAATTTTCGGTCCCGTCCTTGCGCTCATTCCGGCGGACAATCTGCAACATGCGATCGAACTGGCAAACGATGTGGAGTACGGTCTCAGCGCGTCCATCTATACGAAAAACATCGGCAACGTGCTGACGTTCATCCAGGAAATCGACGCGGGACTTGTGCGCATCAACGCCGAAACCGCAGGCGTCGAACTGCAGGCTCCGTTCGGGGGCATGAAAAACTCCAGCTCGCATTCGCGCGAACAAGGGCGGGCGGCGATCGAGTTTTTCACGGCGGTCAAAACCGTATTCGTCAAAGCCTGAGGCCAGGGTCAGCATTTGACGGCCAACTTGCAAACCACGATTTTCACGAGTTAATGGAGGTACGCCATGGATTCCGAATTGACGCCGATCCTCGAACCGTCCGACCCCCGCATCTATGAGATCGACACCTCCCATCCCGGTCCGCAGGGCCGCCTGCCGCTAACGGACGAGTTGCTTCGGCATGCGCCTAGCGGCGATCTGTTCGGCTGGTCGCAAAACGTCGGGATGGGATGGCAGCCGTCGAAGCTGAACGGCAAGCAGTTTTTGATCCTCGGCACGCTGGGCGGCATCCGCCGCGAGGACGGGACGCCCGTTGCCCTCGGTTACCATACGGGTCACTGGGAAGTGGGGCTGCTGATGGAAGAGGCGGCGAACGTCATTTCACAGGCGGGCGGCATCCCGTTTGCCGCCAATGTGAGCGATCCGTGCGACGGGCGCTCGCAGGGCACGACGGGCATGTTCGACTCCCTTCCCTACCGCAACGACGCGGCGGTCGTCATGCGCCGTCTGATCCGGTCATTGCCGACGCGGCGCGGGGTGATCGGCGTCGCCACGTGCGACAAAGGGCTCCCCGCGATGATGATCGCCCTCGCCGCGATGCGCAAGTTGCCCGGCATCATCGTGCCGGGCGGCGTGACGTTGCCGCCGGCGCGCGGCGAGGATGCGGGCAAAATCCAGACGATCGGCGCGCGCTACGCCAACGGCGAGCTGACGCTGGATGAAGCGGCCGAACTCGGTTGCCGCGCCTGCGCGACGCCCGGAGGAGGATGCCAGTTCCTCGGCACGGCGGCGACTTCGCAGGTCGTCGCCGAAGCGCTCGGCCTCACCGTGCCGCACGCCGCTCTCGCTCCGTCCGGCCAGGAAATATGGCGGGAACTGGCGAGACAATCGGCGCGCGCCATGATGAGGATGGAGGAGCGATCGATCGTCTCCGGGCACGTGCTCACCGACGCCGCCATACGCAACGCGATGGTCGTCCATGCCGCCTTCGGCGGTTCGACGAACCTGCTCCTGCACATCCCGGCGATCGCCCACGCGGCGGGACTGCGCATACCGACCGCCGCCGACTGGAGCGAGGTGAACCGCCGCGTGCCGCGGCTCGTCAGCGTGTTGCCGAACGGGCCTGTTCCGCATCCGACGGTGCGCGTCTTCCTTGCCGGCGGAGTGCCGGAAGTCATGCTTCACCTGCGCAGACTCGGCCTTCTCGACGAATCCGTCCTGACGGTCAGCGGCTTGCCTCTCGGAGAAGTGCTGGATTGGTGGGAAACATCCGAACGGCGGAAGCGCGTCCGCGAAAGGCTGTTTGCAGCCGACGGCATCGATCCCGACGAGGTGATCATGTCGCCGGAGAGGGCCGAACGGGCCGGCATGACGTCCACAGTCACATTCCCCTCCGGCAACATCGCGCCGGAAGGAGCGGTGATCAAATCGACTTCGATCGATCCGACCATGCTCGACGAATCCGGCTGCTTTAAGCATACGGGGCGGGCGAAAGTATTCACATCGGAGCGCGAGGCGATTCGTCAGATCAAGACGGGAGGCATCAAAGCCGGAGACATCATGGTGCTCATCGGCAGAGGGCCGTCCGGCACGGGCATGGAAGAAACGTACCAGCTCACTTCGGCGCTCAAGCATTTGTCTTTCGGCAAGTACGTGTCGCTGATTACCGACGCGCGGTTCTCCGGCGTATCGACGGGGGCGTGCATCGGTCACGTCGGTCCCGAAGCGCTCGCGGGCGGTCCGATCGGCAAGCTGCGCGACGGCGATCTCATCGATATTTTCATCGACACGCGAAAACTGGAAGGTACGATTCACTTCATCGGCGAAGGCGACCGCACGTTCAGCCCGGAAGAGGGGGCCCGCATTCTCGAACACAGACCGCCTCATCCCGGATTGACGGCCGATCCCGATCTTCCGGACGACACCCGGCTGTGGGCCGCTCTGCAATCCGTCAGCGGCGGCACATGGCGCGGCTGCGTGTACGACGTCGACCGCATCATCGAAGTGCTGGAGGCAGGCAGGAAAGCGCTCGGCCTGTCATAAAACCGGCGAAAAAAGCGGGACGGAACCCGTTCGGTTCCGTCCTGTTTTCGTCGGCATATTCCTTATCCCCATAAAAGAATGATTTTAATCCATTCTTATATGAATCGAAAAGCGGCTGTTTCTATTCCATGAAGCGCGCTTCCCGCATGTCCTATTTCAATCCGGCAACTTCCTGTTTCAATACGGCAACGTCTTGTTTCACGACGATGACATTTTTCTTCAGTTCCGTGACGTCCTGTTTCCACGTGGTGACATCTTTTTTCAAGTTCGTCACATCCTTCGCCATCCCCGCCACGATTGCCGCCAAATGGCCGATCATTTTACAAGTTTGCAGAATCAATGGATCATTGTCCAAGCTCTCACCCCGACTCTCATCATGCCGTGCCCCATGAAAATTGTGCCTCACGTGTCAACCTGTTTCCGATCACTTGAAGGATGAGCCGATTCAAAGCACGTCAGATTCAACGTCCGGATGCCGACGATCCGGCGTTTGCAACGAAAACACCCCTGTCAAGGACGATCATCCGAGAAACAGGAGTGTTCACCTGCGGCTGTATGTGGACAAGTTGGTTTGTATTCATCTTGATTCATCTTGATCAATCTTGTAAACATCCTTCTATATCAAAAACTTGTTCGGCCGGAATTTACGACACCTTATGCTCGATGCGCAGCTTATCCGCGACCATCGCGATGAATTCGCTGTTCGTGGGTTTGGATTTCGCCGCGTTCACCGTGTAGCCGAACAGATGGGAGATCGATTCGATATTGCCGCGCGTCCAGGCGACCTCGATCGCGTGGCGGATCGCGCGCTCAACCCGCGATGGCGTCGTCTTGTACTTCTGCGCAATCGCCGGATACAGCGTTTTCGTAATCGCTCCGAGAATTTCGATATTGTTGTACACCATCGTAATGGCCTCGCGCAGGTACTGATAACCTTTGATATGCGCCGGCACGCCGATTTCGTGAATGATCGAGGTGATGTTCGAATCGAGATTTTTCGTCTTCGCCATCGGCACGACCGAAGACTTATGCGGCGTCGATGTCGTCGCGGAAACGCCGCCGCTCACCAACTGGCGAATCCGGTTCGTCAACACGTCCATGTCAAACGGTTTCAATATGTAATACGATGCTCCGAGCTGAACCGCTTTCTGCGTAATGTTCTCCTGACCGAACGCGGTTAACATGATGATCTTGGGATACGGTTGGATGTTCAGTTCGCGCAGCTGTTCGAGGACACCCAGTCCGTCCAGATGCGGCATGATGATGTCGAGGATCAGAACGTCCGGACGAATCCCGTCTTCCAGGAACCGGATCACCTCGTCACCGTTGTACGCGACACCCACGACCTCCATATCCTCTTGATCGCATATAAATTCAGACAGCAAGCTCGTAAATTCGCGATTGTCGTCTGCTAACATCACTTTAATCTTCGTTTGCAACTTGAATTTCCTCCCTATCCTTCATAGACTGATTTTCGCTAACTTAGATTTTCGACACTGTCTGTAAAATTCCTCCTATGGAAAGAATTTTTCCTTTATTTTTTTTGCGGTTGCGTATATAATGATTATTTGCTCTCTTTTTCGTGTTTTTCCTTGTGAAGATGTTGTGAATTCGACAAAAAACCGGCGACCGCATCGGTCAACCGGCACGCTGTTCCCGTCTGTTCAAATAAATGCCCGCATCCTGCAACATCCACTCGATGAAACAACCGTAACCCGATGTCGGATCATTGACGAACACATGCGTAACGGCTCCGACGAGTTTACCGTCCTGAATGATCGGACTGCCGCTCATGCCCTGCACGATGCCGCCGGTCGCCTCAAGCAGCCGGGGGTCCCTCACTTTGATGACCATGCCTTTCGTCTGCGGCGATGTCTGTTTCGCCGTATGAACGATTTCGATATCGAACTGCTCGACCTTCTGCCCGCTCAGCACCGTCAGAATTTTCGCCGGTCCTTCCTTCACTTCTTCTGCAAACGCCACAGGAATCGCGTGTTTGTACAAACCGTGTTCCGGATTTTCGTTCATTTTTCCGAAAATGCCGAATTCTGTGTTTTTCTGTATCGTGCCAAGCACTTTCCCGTTTTCGAAGAAATTCGCCCGCTTCTCGCCCGGCTCTCCGTTCTGGCTCTTGCTGATGCTCGTGACGCTCGTATGCACGATTTCGCCACTGCCGACTTCGATCGGCGTCTGCGTATCCATATCCGTGATGACATGGCCAAGGGCGCCGTACACGCCGTGTTCCGGAGAATAGAACGTCAAGGTTCCCACGCCCGCGGCGGAATCCCTGATGTACAGGCCGAGCCGGTACGCCTTCTCCGTATTATCATATGCGGGATTCAGTTCAATCTGCAACGTTTGTTGTCCCCGTTTGATCGTCAGTTTCAGGGGCTTGCCGGCTTGGCCCGCTTCCGCGGTCAGCCTGGACACCGACGCAATATCCCGCAGTTTCTCCCCGTTGATCCGGACGATGCGGTCCCCTGCGCGGATGCCTGCCTCCTCACCGGGCGAGATTTTCTGGCCGTTGACATTCAATTTGTGATGCCCGACGACGAGCACGCCGTCCGATTTCATCTTTACGCCGATCGTCTGCCCTCCGGGTATAACCTTCAGTTCGGGCTCGACATGAACCTGGAACGTTTTCAGCGGAATTTTGCCAAACAACTTCACCTGAACCTGCGTATCACCCGCGGATACCGAATGCAATGAGAACGGATGATTCAAATCTACGCGGTATGAATGCCGGGCATTCCCATTCACTTGCACGATTTCCGGGTGCTTGACGACAACCTGAGCGGATACCGGCAACGCAAAATGAACCTGCCTGGAATCGCCTGAGAAAATACGTAGTTCACTCGGGAGCGATGCAAAAGTTTGAAACGGGGGGGATAAACTAAAGGCACAGATCAGCACAACGAGCAGTAACCCTATCCACTTTCTGATGAGACTGGAACTCAGGGTCCCCACGCTCCTTTCTTGACACCCATTTGTTGAATGCGTGAGCCGTTTGGCGTACCTATAAGTTATCCCCGCCCCATTTCTTTTATAACTGAAAATGATGCCACGCCCGCCTTCGATGGCACAATGTCTGCAGTCTACGTCTGCGTTTTGCAGCGAATGCCGCTTTCGTCAACCGCACCGGAAACGGTTGCGGCCATCCGCCTTCCATCATCGCCCGCAGACATGACCGCACAAGCCCTTATCGTCCCGCATGATCGGTGCCGACGGCCGGCTTATCCTCGGCTCCTTCAGCCAGCGCTCCTTTTCTTCTGCTCCGCCATCTGCAGCATCTCCTGCGCGTGCCGTCTTACCGCATCCGTGATCTCGATTCCGCCCATGAGCCGCGCCGTCTCCATGATGCGCCCTTCCGTCTCCAGACGTTCGACGACGGTAAACGTTCTGCCGTTGTCAAGCATTTTCCGAATCGCGTAATGTTCATCCGCCATGCTGGCAACCTGCGGCAGATGGGTTACCGCAAACACCTGGCAAGACCGGGCCAGTTCGGACAGTTTCTCGGCGATCGCCTGCGCGGCCCGGCCGCTCACTCCCGTATCCACCTCGTCAAACACGAGGACGGGCACCTTGTCGATGCGGGCGAATATCGTCTTCAGCGCAAGCATGATGCGCGACAGCTCGCCGCCCGAAGCGATTTTCGCCAGCGGACGAAGCGGCTCGCCCGGATTCGGCGAAATGAGGAATTCCGCGCTGTCCGCTCCGTTTCGGCCGTAACCGTAGTCCTGACCGTCTCCGATCCGCTTCAGATCGACATAAAACTTCGTATGCGCCATATGCAGATCGTGCAGTTGGCGCTCGATCTCGCGGGCCAGCCGCTCGCCCGCCGCTCTCCGCGCCTCGCTCAGGCGGTTCGCCGCCTCTTCCAGCTTTGGCCGAATGGCTTCGATGGTTTGTCTCAATTCCGCGATCCGTTCGTCCTTGTGCTCAATCTGATCGACCTGCGCGCGTATGGTTTCCCCGTAAGCCAATATGTCCCCGATCGTCGTGCCGTATTTCCGCTTCAGTTGTCTGATCCGGTCCAGCCGCGCCTCAATCTCATCCAGTCTGGAAGGGTTGAACTCGATCGTATCGCGGTAATCCCTTGTCTGATAGGCGGCGTCCTCGATCTGATAATACGCGTCCTGAATCTGCTCGAGCAACGGCCGGAGCTTGCCCGGGTCGAACGCAGCGATATCCTCCAGCTTTCTAATGGCCTTGCTCAGCGAATCAAGCGCCCGGCCGTTCGCATAGAGCGCGTCGTACGCATCGGCGACCGCCAGCATAATCTTCTCGGCATTAGCTAGTTTTCTCTTTTCATCCTCCAACGATTCGTCTTCACCCGCGGCCAATCCGGCCGATTCGATCTCTTCCAGCTGAAATCTGTACAAATCGAGCATTTGCAGCGATTGCCGGTTCAGCTGCTCCAGTTCGTGCAATTCCTTCATCGCCGCCGTATAAGCTGCGTAATGTTCGGCGTACGCCGCCTTAAGCGGTTCGATCTCCTCGTGGCCGATCTGATCCAGCCATTCCAGATGATGCTCCGTTTTCAGCAAAGACTGATGCTCGTGCTGACCGTGAATGTTGATCAGCCATTCGCCGACCTCGCGCAGCATCGACAGATTCACCAGCTGTCCGTTGATGCGGCTGATGCTTTTCCCCTGCGCGGTCAGCTCGCGGCGGATAATGAGATGCTCGCCGGAGTCCGCTTCGATGCCGAGTCTGTGAAGCGTCTCCCACACCGGATGGCCGGGCTCCAGATCGAACATCGCTTCGATCTCCGCCTTGCTCTCCCCGTGACGGATCAACTCGGCCGATCCTCTCCCTCCGATGAGCAGCGAAAGCGCGTCGATGAGCATCGACTTGCCGGCTCCCGTTTCCCCGGTAATCACATGAAATCCGTTTCCAAAACGGACATGAACATGCTCGATAACGGCTAGATTGCGAATAGAAAGTTCCACCAGCATCGTTCACGCACTCCTAAGATACCATCGCTGTGATCTGTTCCACGACTTTGGCCCCTTGTTCATCCGTCCGGCATATGAGCAAGATCGTGTCATCGCCGCATATGGTGCCGAGCAGTTCAGGCCATTCCAGTTGATCGATGAGCACGCCGACGGCGTTCGCCGTTCCCGGCAAACATTTCATGACGACGAGATTGTTCGCCCGATCGATATGCAGAAAATGATCGGCCAGCGCCCGGCCGAGCCGCTGCAGGGCGGTCGTCTTGTGATCGATCGGCAGTGCGTATTTGTACTCGCCCGTACCGTCGGGCACCTTGATGAGCTGCAGTTCCTTGATATCCCGCGACACCGTTGCCTGGGTGACCTGGAATCCCGCTTCACGCAGAAGCTCGACAAGTTCCTCCTGCGTGTGAATGTTGTGAGATGCGACCAATTCCTTGATCTTGAAATGCCTTTGTGATTTCATACAACCTCCCGCTTCCTACTCGATATGAAACACAATTTTGTGAATTTTCTGATGTTCAGGATGTATATATAAGACCCCGTCTATCTTGTCGTAGACGAGTGCGTAGGGCAAGAAATAATCGCGCAATCCGCTGCCCGTCCAATCGACCGGCTTCCGTCTGCGCATGGTTTTGACCGCATAGATCTCATCATCCTTGCGCACGAAATAATCGATCCACAAATTGCTCGTAAACGTGCGGTCTTCATCCACTTCGATCCGCAGCAAAACCTTCCGTTTGCCCGAAATGATCTCGTATCCGGCCTCCTCCAGCATGCGCGTCTCCGGCGAAGGCGACGGCGGTTCCAGATCCTCATGCTCGAAAGGCAAACGTGTGCGATGCGGCATATACAGCCACCGATGTAAATGATACAGGCTCCATCCGGCGATGACGATGATGATCAATATGCTGACAATCCAATCAGAGGATTCCATGCGATCACCCCTTATACTATTTCGAGATGAAGCGCTGGATATCCTTGTATGTCAGAAAAAAAAGGGCGTCGACTTATGCGTTTTCCATACCGTCGATGCCCTTTTTGCCTGAAGCAAACGTGTTCGCCGCCTCCGTTACGACGCGGTCCGCGATCTCCTTCCAGTCGGCCGGTCCGCCTTCATCGGGTTCATCCGCCCATCTCCAATACGCGAGAAACTCGATGTTGCCCTCGCCGCCGGTAATCGGGGAAAAGGTCAACCCGCTCAGCTTCAAACCCAATTTCCGGCCGAAATCGAGGATCGTTTCGAGCACCTCGCGGTGCGTGTCGGGGTCGCGAACGACGCCGTTTTTCCCGACCTTGTCCTTTCCCGCTTCAAACTGCGGCTTGATCAACGCGACGATTCCCGAAGGGCGGCTCAACAGATCCAGCAAAGGAGGCAATATGAGCTTCAGCGAGATAAACGATACGTCGATCGCCGCGAAATTCGGCTTCGGCCCGCGGAGATCGTCCGGTTTCATATAGCGAAAATTCGTTCGTTCCATCACGCAAACCCGCTCGTCCCGGCGCAGCGACCAATCAAGCTGATTGTAGCCGACATCGATCGCATAGACGTAACTCGCACCATGCTGCAGGGCGCAATCGGTAAATCCCCCTGTCGATGCCCCGATATCGAGCATCACCGCGTCGCGTACGTCGATGCCGAACTCCCGCAAGGCTTTTTCCAGCTTCAGCCCGCCCCTCGACACATAGGGATGAACGTCGCCCTTCACCTCGATCGCGGCGCTGCGGGCGATTTTCATGCCGGCTTTATCGACCGGTTCGCCGTTTGCGTAGACGAGCCCGGCCATGATCGCGGCCTTCGCCTTCTCGCGCGATGGAAAATAACCTAGTTCGACCAACAACTGATCCGCTCGTTCTTTCGTTTCCGTCATCCTGATCTCCTGTCGTTCATCCTGAATCATTCATGCGTGTATCGTGTGATGTTCAATCGTTTTTCCGGTTGCGCTTATGGTGAGCTTATATGAAAAGGCATATACGACATATCGCGCCATGCGCCTTAATCCGCTGCCGCCTGAACCACGGAACGGTCGGGTTTCTTCGACAACATCGCATTGACCTGATCCGTCAGCCGCTCGACCGTCAGTCCGACCTCCTGGCGCTGTTCCTTGATGCTTCCGTGCTGAACGAACACATCGGGAACGCCCATCAGCCGGATGCGCGGAATATGATCGGAAGACGTCGCGAAATATTCCAATATCGCGCTCCCCAAACCGCCGGCGACGGCCGCTTCTTCGATCACCACGATCGGCGCCGCCTGATTTCCAATCTGATCCAGCATATCGGTATCCAATGGTTTGATGAATCTTGCGTTCACCACTTGAACATGGATGTTTTCCGTCCTCAACCTCCTCGCCGCTTCCTGCGCCAGCTGCACCATCGGTCCGATGGCAATGATCGTCGCATCCTGGCCGCTCTCGACGATTTCCCAGCTGCCGATCGGGATCGTGTTCAGCGTTTCATCCAGCGGAACGCCGAGCGCGTTCATGCGCGGATACCGGAAAGCGATCGGTCCGCCTTCATAGGCAAGCGCCGTCTTCACCATATGGCGAAGTTCGTTTTCGTCCTTCGGCATCATGAGCACCATGTTCGGAATATGGCGTATATACGAGATATCGTACATCCCATGATGCGTCTCGCCGTCCGCTCCGACAAAGCCCGCGCGGTCAATGGCGAACACGACGTTCAGATTTTGCCGGGCGACATCGTGAAGCAGCTGGTCGTACCCGCGCTGCAGGAACGTCGAATAGACGCCGAACACCGGCTTCATGCCCGCATCGGCCAGCGCCCCGCACAGCGTCGTCGCATGCTGCTCGGCAATGCCGACATCGATCAGCCGGTCGGGGAAACGTTCCCCGAATTTGCTGAGCGACGTGCCCGGCGCCATCGCCGCCGTCACCGCGACGATGCGCGGATCGTCTTCGCCCAGTTCGCAAAGCGTCTCGGCGAAGATGTCGGAGAACGAACGCTCGCCGGAACTTTTGACGAGTTCGCCGGTTTCGATCTTGTATGGCGTGATGCCGTGCCAGGTTAACGAATCCGATTCCGCCGGTTGGTAGCCTTTGCCCTTTACGGTGATGACATGGATGAGGCTCGGGCCGTCCACCTGATCCGCCTGCTGCAACGTGTCGAGAATGAGCGGAATGTTGTGCCCGTCGATCGGGCCGAAATATGTATATCCGAGCTCTTCAAACAAGATGCCGTCCACCACGAGATATTTCAGGCAGTCCTTGAGCCGTTCCGCCGTTTTGGCGAGCGTGCCTCCGATCGCCGGAATCTTCTTCAGAATCTGCTCGACTTCTTCCTTGGCTTTGCGGTAATGCTTGCCGGACCGAATCCTTCCCAAATAGTTGTGGATCGCGCCGACGTTTCTCGAGATCGACATCTCATTGTCGTTCAGTATGACCATGAGCTTCTTCTTCTCGTGGCCGATATGGTTAAGCGCCTCAAGCGCCATTCCGCCCGTCATCGCGCCGTCGCCGATCACCGCCGCGATGCGGTAGTTCCGTCCCTGGAAATCGCGCGCCATGGCCATCCCCATTGCGGCGGACAGCGAAGTGCTGCTGTGTCCGGCTTCCCACACGTCGTGTTCGCTCTCGGACCGCTTGATATACCCGCAAAGACCTTTGTACTTTTTCAGCGTATCGAACCGGTCTCTTCGTCCGGTCAACATCTTGTGCACGTAGGATTGATGTCCCACATCGAAGATGATTTTGTCTTCGGGACTGTTCAAATAGTAATGAAGGGCGATCGTCAGTTCGACGACCCCCAGATTGGGAGCAAGATGCCCACCGGTTACCGACAACTTCTCGATCAAGAAGCGGCGGATCTCGGCAGCCAGTTCGTCAAGCTGCTCTATCGAAAGAGCTTTCAAATCATCAGGATGATTGATTCGCTCGAGCAGCATGCTTCTTCCCCCGCTTTCTCGACTTCATTTTTTTTCCGTTAAATATGCGTATGTGTAGTCTGCTCTCCATAAAGTAAAAAAATTTACCGATGAACAGAACGATGTTCGTGGAATTGTTGATCGCAAACGACTTTCCGAACGCCTTCCCGCCGACCGTCAACGCGGATACGAGTCCGGCAAACACCACGTTCACAATCGTGCTCGCCGTCGTGCCGTTTACCCCCAGGTCCGCGATCAGCTCCAGCACCACGAAGGTGACCGCCGTACCGCTGACGATGCCGGAAATGTCGCCGATGACGTCGTTGCAAATGTTCGAGACGCGGTCCGCATTGCGCAGCAGATAGATCGCGTGCCTTGCGCCCCGCACACGCTCGGAGGCCATCGCGTGAAATGGCTTTTCCTCCGCCGCCGTCGTGGCGATCCCGATAATATCAAAAAAAATGCCGATCATGACAAGCACAAGCACGACCAGCATTCCAAGCGCCCAATTCAATCCGTTCAGCAACGTATTGGAAGCCACCGAGAACAAAATCGCCAGAACAAACGTAATGATCGAAATAAAAACCGTCCATCTGATGGCATGTCGCAACGAAAATTTCATACGGTACTCCTAACTTGAAACATAATATTGGCGGAGTGGCGATTTCCCGGGTAAACACTGTGGCTTAGGTCCAGTAGGTTTTCCCAGGTGATAACCTTCGCGTCGCCGCGAAGGAGGTTTCCCAATTACTCTCACCTTGATGCCGTCTCCGAACATCAGACTGGATTACCACTTAGTCCACACTATAATCCCCGGAAAACCTCTCATTGCGAACAGTCTAGGAGTTTTCCTCGACAGCCTTGAACCATTCTTTAGCCTCTTTTGCAAAACAGATTTCATATAGCATCCGGCCGCGCGGTTTTTGGCCGAAAACCGCACGTCCTACCATCTATAATCCCCTCTGTTTCACTCAAGGCAGGCTACACTGCATACAAGCCGCTTGAATAGTTATGATCGTATAAACGACGCATAAGGTACATTTGGCTCGCAATTGCAGGTTCATACCCCAAACCGTAGTCGCACGCCCGAAGCGAGCAACCACGAATTTGGGCCTCCGCGGAAGCAGGGTCAACGCCCACATGCCATTGTGGATCGCCCTACAACCTTAACTCCCAGCATCAGCCCCCGACTGGGCGTCGAAAGCCAACACAAGGAACTTCATCGATGTGCCCTTCGGCGAATTTTTAGGCCCGCCTTCAGAAATGGTAGGCTGACTAGAATACTGCGCCACTCCGATTTTATAACATTGATTGTAGCATAATCGGCGAATGTTCTCAATGAACGTCCATGCCGTTCTCAGGCTTCTACCGGTCTCTGTCGAGCAAATAATCGGCCAAAGCGATGAGAATCGACGGATCGGACAATTCCCCGTTCATCAGCGCTTGTTTACCCGTTTCGGTGAGATTCCGCACCTTCGCTTTGGATGCTTCCAACCCGATAAAATGCGGATACGTCGCCTTGTTTTTTTTCCGGTCGCTGTTCGTGCGTTTGCCCATCTTTTCCTCATCCCCGATCACATCGAGGATGTCGTCCTGGATCTGAAACGCCAGCCCTATCGAACGGCCGTATTGCGCCAGCGCGTCAAGCTGCCGCCCGCCGGCGCCCGCGCATTTGCCGCCCGCCAGCAGCGCGAACACGAGCAGATCGCTCGTCTTGTGCAGATGAATATATTCGAGTTGGCCGATATCGGTGATTCCCTGCTCGCCGATCATATCGGCGGCCTGACCGCCGACCATGCCGCTCGCTCCGGCATAGACGCTCAGATCGGCGATAATGTCGAGGATCACATCCGCATCGATGCCCTGTTTCCTCGCCTCGCGGGAGAGCATATAAAACGCGTGCGTCAGCAGCCCGTCTCCCGCCAGAATGGCCATCGCCTCGCCGAACACCTTATGATTGGTCAGACGGCCGCGGCGATAATCGTCGTCATCCATGGCCGGCAAATCGTCATGTATGAGCGAATACGTATGGACTAATTCGACTGCGCATGCGACGGGCAGCACCGATTCGGCTTTCCCCCCGACCGCTTGGGCGGCGGCGATCACCATGAGCGGTCTCAGCCGCTTGCCGCCGGACAGCAGCGAATACCGCATCGACTCCGACAGCTTGTCCGGGATCACCCAGCCTTCCGGAAAAACGCGGGCAAGCTCCCGTTCGATGATCGGCGTGTAGGTGTCCATGAAAGTCTGCAAGATCGTCATGATGTCCCGGGGTCATTCTCCCTTCTCGTCCGTCATCGCTGAGAACGGTCTGCGGCTTATGCCGTTTTCGTCCTCCACCAGCATCTCGATTCTGCGTTCGACCTGCTCCAGCTTCTGCGAGCAATAATGGGACAGTCTCATCCCTTCCTGATACAGGTTGATCGCCTCTTCCAACGGCACATCGCCGCTTTCGAGCTTCGCGACGATTTTCTCCAGCTGCGCGATCGCCTGTTCGAAACTCTCCGGTGTCTGTTGCTCGGTCATGCTCCGTCTCCCCTTTCCATCGACCAAACGTGACAATGCAAACGCCCGTCCGTCAGCCGCACTTTCACGATATCTCCGGGCTGCACCTGCGTAACCGAATTGATGACGGCCGTTTCCCCTTCGTCGTACACGACGCTGTAGCCGCGCTCCATCACTTTAAGCGGGCTGAGCGCATCCAGCTGCTTGACCAGCGCCGTGAAACGCTGCGCCGACTGCCTCGTCGCATGCTGCATCGCCTGGGTGAGCTGCCGGCGCTTCATCAGCAAGTCTTTCTTCATATAAGCGATCCGTTCCTTCGGATTATGCCGCTCCAGACGGTGGTCAAGCTGCAGCTTGCGCTCGCGCAGCCGCCCGGTGTACGAAACGATCCTGTATTCCAGCTGCTGCGTAAGCCGGTCCAACCGTTCGGCCGACTCCAGCAGGAACTTGCGGGGGTGGACAAAATAGGGCGAGCGCCTCAGCCTGTCCAGCGCCTCCTGCTTGCTTTGGATATGCGATCTTAGCGCCCGATGCAGCCGCTGCCGGTGGTAGCCGATCTGCTGCCGCAGCTCAAGATGATGCGGCACGCTCAGCTCGGCGGCGGCCGTGGGCGTCGCCGCCCTCAGATCGGCCGCAAAGTCGGCGATCGTGAAGTCGGTCTCGTGCCCTACCGCGCTGATGACCGGAATCTCCGATGCGGCGATCGCCCGCGCCACCGCTTCTTCGTTAAACGCCCACAGTTCCTCCAGCGATCCGCCTCCCCTGCCGACGATGAGCACATCAACTTCGCGCAAACGGTTCATCGTCTCGATCGCTTTCACGATGGAGGGGACGGCGTGAACACCCTGCACGGCAACCGGATACAGCACGATCGGCGTCGACGGGCTTCGCCGCTGCAGCGTCGTGATAATATCGCGGATCGCGGCGCCCGTCGGCGACGTGATCACCCCGACCGCGCGAGGGTAGCGGGGAATCGGTTTTTTGCGCGACTCGGCGAACAGCCCTTCCGCCGCCAGCTTCTGTTTCAATTGCTCGAATGCGAGATACAGATTGCCGATCCCATCCGGCTGCATCTCCGTCACATAAAATTGATAGACGCCGTCCCGTTCGTAGACCGAAATGGAGCCGTTGGCGATGACCCGCGTGCCTTCGCGCGGGATGAAGGCGAGGCGCTGGTTCGCCGAAGCGAACATGACGCATTTCAGCCGTCCGTCCTCGTCCTTCAGCGTAAAATACATATGGCCGCTCGTATGATGCTTGAAGTTCGAGATTTCGCCGCGTACCCACACGTTTTTCAAAATCTCGTCGGTCTCCAACCGCATCTTGATATAGCGGTTGATCTGCTTGATCGAAAAAATCTTCATCTCCGGTGCTCCAGCTCTCTCCATGTCTCGCACTGGTCCTCCCCGCGGTCCGCGTCAGGCGAGTTTCCGCTTCGCCGACTGAAGCGTGTTCATCAGCAGCATCGTAATCGTCATCGGACCGACGCCGCCGGGCACCGGCGTAATATATCCGGCGACTTCCTTCACATCTTCGAAGTCGACGTCGCCCGCCAGCTTGCCGTTCGGAAGCCTGTTCACGCCGACGTCGATCACGACGGCGCCGGGCTTCACATGCTCCCGCTTGATCATATTCGGCCTTCCGATGGCAACGACGAGAACATCCGCCTGCTTCGTGACCGATGCCAGATCTTTCGTCCGCGAATGGCAGATCGTGACCGTCGCATTTTCCTGCAGAAGAAGCATGGCGACCGGTTTGCCGACGATGTTGCTTCGTCCGACCACCACCGCGTGTTTGCCCGCAAGCTCCAGCCCCTCCCGTTTGATCAGCTCGATGATGCCCGCGGGCGTGCAGGGCAACAGGCATTCGTCGCCGATAACCATGTTGCCGACGCTTACCGGATGGAAGCCGTCCACATCTTTATGCGGCGGGATCGCGGCGATGACCGCTTTTTCGTCGATATGCCCCGGTAAAGGAAGCTGCACGAGAATGCCGTGTATGCGATCGTCTTCTCCCAGCCGCGCGATCAACCGGAGCAACTCATCCTGCGTCGTCGATTCGGGCAGGCGGTGCACTTCCGAATACATGCCGACTTCCGTGCAAGCCCGCTCCTTGTTCCTCACATAAACCTGCGAAGCCGGGTTATCTCCCACCAGCACAACGGCAAGCCCCGGCTTCACGCCCGTTTGACGGAATAAGCGCTCCGTCTCTTCTTTGATCTGTTCGCGTATGGCGGCCGCCGTTTTCTTCCCATCAATTACGATTCCTGACATGCGTGGTCCCCTCCCGTTATGTTGTCGGCTGTCGGTTAGCCTTGACTTCGTCAAGCTCCTTGAACATTTTCCCCAACACACCGTTTACAAACTTCCCCGAATCCTCGGTGCCGAACCATTTTGCCAGCTCGATCGCCTCGTTGATGACGACCTTGGGAGGAACCTCATCCCGGAACACCATCTCATAGACGGCAAGCCGCAAAATTTGCAAATCGACCTTGGACAGCCGTTCGACTTTCCATCCCTTCAAATAACGTTCGAGCAGGCTGTCGATCTCCGTCTTGTGACGAACCGCGCCTTCCACCAGACTGTTGACAAACGGCGCGATCTCCGCCAGATCCTCTCTCGAAACCGGTGTTTCCCGTTCGGTCGCGGCTTCCTCCAGCACCATGTTGATCGACTCTCCAAGCGCCACTTCGTTCATCGACAAGTGGTACAAACTTTGTATCGCCAACTCTCGAGCCAGCCTACGCTTCATGTTGTATCCTCCTATATCTCATGGCGATCATGTCCGGAACGGAGCATGACCGGGTTTGCAAGCCGCTATGTTTCGCAAACTGTTTGCGCAAACTATAGCACAACTTTTATTATAAGCCAAGTATACCCAGACGCAAAAATTCCTCTGCGGGCTACAAAGCCGCAGAGGCTGTCATTTGAACATCCGCCACCGATCCGTCAGCCATTTGTAGATCGACTCCCAGTCCATCAGCGGCTCACCGGCGTCGATCTTCTGTCCAACATAGAAGCCCACAAGGATAATGAACCCGAAAACGAGCATGTCCCAAAACCCGACGAATAAATAGATGACAGCCAAAATGACGCCGGCGATCACGCCGATCGTTTTCGCCCTATGTTGGTTCCACAATTCATTCCACATCGGGTGCATCACCCCTATTCGACACGGCTTCTGAACGTCGTCGTTTGCACGATGTTGGCGATAAAGACGTTCACATGGGTGACAGGCACGCCGGAAATTTCTTCAACATGCGATTTCACGGCGCGTTGCACGTCTTCCGTCAACATCGGGATCGAAGTCTCTCCGTCAATCACCGCGCGAATCTTAATGATGAGTCCCGCCTGCCCGACATTCACCCTCGCCTTGATGTCCTTGATGGCGGTGATACGGGAAGCCGCTTTCAACGCGAGGTTTTCAATTGTCTCAAGCGAAATGCTGATGTCCCCGTAATCCGTCCGCTGATCGATGGAAGGCGGCTTGCCGGAACCCGCGGCGACGCTGATATAAAAGAACCGGACACTGATCACAAACAGCAGGATCGCGATGACGGCAACCGTCCAGGCGGCCGCTCCTTTGCCGGTCAGCGCGTCCGTCACATCGCGCGCCACCCACGCTTCGACCAGGCCTGTGGCGACAAGAATCAGAAAGATGAGAGCGATGCCGACGATCAGGCTGTACAAAAATAAGAAGATGCGATCAAACACTCTACCCATAACGGCTTGTCCTCCTTATATCAAAGGAAATCCCCCTGACGAAGAGGGGGTGTTCGCAAAATCACCTATTTAACGCGTTGATGAGTTGAAGCTTCGTCATCCGATTTGTCATGCGACGGGAAGTGGACTCCGTGGATATGTACGTTTACTTCCACCACTTCCAACCCGGTCATCGATCGAATGGTTTCCTTCACTTTCTGCTGGATGGTCGATGCGACTTCCGGAATCCGGTAGCCGTATTCAACCACGATCGATACATCTACTGCAGCTTGCACTTGGCCGACCTCAACCTTGACGCCTTTCGTCAAATTTTTGCGGCCGAGCAGTTCGGCAATATCTCCGGCAAGGCCACCGCTCATGCCCGCAACACCTTCGACTTCCACAGTTGCCAATCCGGCGATGATCTCGATGACTTCGGGAGCGATCTGAATACTGCCCAATGCCGATTTCTCATGTTCTGGTGCGATATCCGGGGCTAACGTATTCACCGCTTTCACCTCCCAATTCTCAAGGTACGGCTTGTATGTGTTGCAACAAGCTTGTTCTGTATTATTAATAATATCATTCGCAGAAAAATATGACAAACCTGCGGGTCAAGTTCGAAAATCGGCCGTTCGCCCGGCCGCTTGTTCGTTCGCCCGCCGCCCGCAATTCGCCCCGACATGCTCTCGTTCCCCCGCACGTCATGCTTTCATTGCCGGCAGCGGGCGATCGTTGCCTTCGGCATGATCACAACGCATCAGCATGTTCTCACGTTCCGCGGCAAACTCCCGAAGACGTCTGCGGGCGCTCGTCATTCGTTCATCATATGCTCATCCAGGAACTTGATGTCGAAATCGCCGTCCAGGAATTTTGAATGCGTGAGCAACCGCTTGTGGAACGGGATCGTCGTATGAACGCCGGAAATCTCGAATTCGTCGAGCGCGCGTCTCATCCGTTCGATCGCTTCTCTGCGGTCTTTGCCCCACACGATCAGCTTGGCGATCATCGAATCATAATGAGGCGTAATCGTATAGCCGGGATACACCGCGCTGTCGACGCGCACGCCGTACCCTCCCGGAGGCAGATAGAAGTCGATCTGTCCCGGCGACGGCATGAAGTTGCGGTCCGGATTCTCGGCATTGATGCGGCACTCGATCGACCAGCCGTTGAAGGTGACGTCTTCCTGTCTGAACGACAGCGGATGCCCCTCGGCGATGCGGATCATCTCTTTCACGATGTCGATATTCGTAATCATCTCCGTCACCGGATGCTCGACCTGAATGCGCGTGTTCATCTCCATGAAGTAGAAGTTGCCGTCGGGTCCGAGCAGAAACTCCAGCGTTCCGGCGCCGCAATAGTTGACCGCTCTTGCCGCGCGGACGGCGGCTTCGCCCATGCGGGCGCGTATTTCGGGCGTCAGGATCGGGCAGGGAGCCTCTTCAACCAGCTTCTGGCGGCGGCGCTGGATCGAACAGTCGCGTTCCCCGAGGTGAACGACGTTGCCGTATTTGTCCGCCAGGATCTGCACTTCAACGTGCTTCATTCCCGTCAAATATTTCTCCAGATAGACGCCCGCGTTGCCGAACGCTTTCTGCGCCTCCTGCTGCGCGTTCGTCATCTGGCGAATGAGCGATTCCTCGTCTTCGGCGATGCGGATGCCTTTGCCGCCGCCGCCCGCCGTCGCCTTGATGAGCACCGGATAGCCGATCTCCCGCGCGATGCGGACCGCGTCTTCGATGTTTTCCACCAGACCGTCGGAGCCGGGAATGACCGGGACGCCCGCTTCTTTCATCGTCTGTTTGGCGACGGACTTGTCGCCCATCTTGCTGATCGCCTCGGGGGACGGACCGATGAACGTAATGTTGCAGGACTCGCATATCTCCGCGAAATCGGCGTTTTCCGCAAGAAAACCGTACCCGGGATGAATGGCGTCCGCTTCCGTCAATGTCGCCACGCTCATAATATTCGTATAGTTCAAATAGCTGTCTTTCGAGGCAACGGGGCCGATGCAGTACGCCTCATCGGCCATACGCACATGCAAAGCGTCGCGATCCGCTTCTGAGTAAACGGCGACGGTGTATATGCCCAGTTCCTTGCAGGCGCGAATGATGCGAACGGCGATCTCGCCCCGATTCGCGATCAAAATCTTCTGAAATGCCATGTCAGTACCTCCAGAAAGGACTAAAGGACTATTCCTTCTTTACCAGGAATAAAGGCTGTCCGTACTCGACGAGCTGACCGTTTTCCACGAGAATCTCGACGATCTCTCCTCTTACTTCCGCCTCGATCTCGTTCATCAGCTTCATCGCTTCCACGATGCAGACGACCGTCTTCTCGTTCACCTTGCTGCCGACTCTCACGAACGGCTCGGCGCCGGGCGCCGGAGCGGCATAAAAGGTGCCCACCATCGGCGAGAGAATCGTATGCAGGTTTTCCTGCTTCGCGCCAGGCTGTGAAGCGTTTCCGTCGGATGAAGCCGCCGCAGGCTGCGATTCTCCGGCCAACGGCACCGGAGGCGCCATCGGAGGAAGCTGAGGCTGATGGTAAATCGCGTTCGGCGCCGAAACGGTGTTCACGAACAGCGACTCCGTGCGGTTCGGTTTGCGTATCGCGATTCTCGTATTCTCATTCTCGATCTCCAGTTCGTGGATCGACGTCTGATCGATCAATTTGATCAACTCTTTAATCTCGCTAAGCTTGAACACGTCATTTTCAACTCCTTATAGAAGTTGTTCGATTCGGTCCCGTCCGCCGTCAGCCCGGATGAAGATGATCCGGCCGGATGGAACATCGAACATGTTCAGACGGAGGCTTGTCCTCGTCCATCGCGCTATTGTTAGCCGAATTGTATGTAGTATATCATAACCAGGCAAATAGCACGAAATATATTATAGCGCACTGACCGCAACGATTCATTATTTTTTTTACTTTTGACAACGCCGAAGCGACCCCCGATCCTCATCGAAGGCCGCTATCGCCGATCGATCCGCTTGCTTCAGGCGGCGCTCAGTTCATGATCGTGACGTACACGTCCCTGTCCGGCACGCCCAGCTCTTTTGCCACCGTCTCGATGATGCTGAGCGCCTCGCTCTTCTCGAGATCCTTGGCCATGATGCGGACATGCCATTCTCCGTCCTCTTCCAGAATGATCGCGTTGCCGTATTCGCGGATGAGCTGTTCTTCCAGACTGTCGATGATCGCGTACTGCTCTTCGAGCAAGCTCAGCTCGGTATAGGCCTGCGTCATCGCCTCGGCCGTCTGCGACGGATCGGTTACGATTTTTCTGATCTCGTCGAATCTCTCCTTCAGCATCTGATCGCGGGTGTATTGCATCGACTCGAACTGGTCCATGATGGCCGCGCTCGCCTGCAGGCTTTCAACCTGCGCGAGAATTTCCTTTTCGCTCAGAGCAAGGCCGTCGCCGTTCCAAAACTGCGAATTGTAGGTGATGTCCAGATCGTCCGCATCGGCCGCGTCTCCGCCCTGCGCCTCCGGCACGTCGTCGACGCGGTCCAGATCATCCGTGAACAAGTAATAGGCGGACAGCACCACCATCAAACTGAGCATCGACACGAGCCATATTTTCTGTCTTCTTGTATTCATGATCAGCATCCTCCCAACATGAAAATGTAATCTTCGTAAATATGAGATCTATGTCATTGTGTCTTTCGCGGCAAAACCGAGATGCGCGTCGGAGCTACATTCAATCCGCGCTGCACCGCTTCCGTCAGCATTTTTTTGACGGTCGCGTTCTCGGCCCCGTTCGCGACGATCAGCACGCCGCGCACTTCCGGTTTGATCAGTTTCAGAATGATCGGTTTCTGCTCGCCGGACACCGAGTACAACGCGATTTTCCCATCCCTCGTCACGCTCGTGATATGCCGCTGGGCGCCGTTCACATCGCGCTCGTTCGTCTCCTGATTCGATTCGTGCAGATCGCGATAGACGACGCTCTCCTCCGTTGATTCGATCGTTACCATCACATCCACATTGCCGACGCCGACGATTTTCTCCAAAATCTCCTGCAGTTTCGCTTCCAGTTTCCGTTCATATTGATCGAAGGGAGTCTCCGCCGAATCCTTGTTCAGAAACACTTCCATCTCATTTCCGGCCGTCGGGCCGTTCGTTTCCTGATCCACCGTCTTTACGTTAATGAACGAGTTCAGAATCATCAGCGCCGCGCCGATCAGACCGATGATGATCAGCCATTGAAAGGTTCTCACTCTCTTTACGCCGGCTTCGCCCCCGCCCAGCATGTTTTCCAGCCATTGAAACCATTGCGCCACCTATCCATCACCTCCTTAGCGGGTTGCCTGGCGAAAGACGATACGCTCGGGCGGAATCCCCCATTTGTCGGAGATATGCCGGCGAATTTCACCCGTTTCCGCTGATCCGAAGCCGCGCCCGTCAGTCTCCCTCGCCTCATCCTCCGCTTCGGTCCGTTTCTGATCGAGGGCGATCTCGATGACGACCGGCTTCACGGGCTCGATCTCAACCGGCCGCATTGCCGATGAAGGGTTGTGAACGAACGCCTGATCGCCGGTCCGCTGCGCTGCGGACCCGTCTCCGCTTCCCATCAGCACCACCACTTCCCGCACATCCGCCTGCCCTTTCGCATTCAGTTCAACGCTCGCCTGCACGTCGTACACGTTGACGAATCCTTGCTCGATAAGCTCTTCCTTCACCATCGCCGCCAAACGCTGTTCCACCCACTCGACCGTCATCCGTTCATTCGCCGCCTTCAGTTTTTCGGCTTCCGCCCGGATTTCGTCCGGAGAGGCCATCTTTGCCGCGGCCTGCGTCCGGTTCCACCCGCCCAGCGCCGCATCGACTTCCCGCAGATGGTCGTCCGATCTGAGCAGCGTCAGGATCGGGTTCAAGATCGTCAGCAGGATGAACAGACTGACGACGACCTTGATATACCGCTGCATGGCGTTGTTGGGAAGAAGCATATCCGTCACGACCGCGAACAACACGACGAGAATGATTTCTTTCAACCATGCCGCAAGCCACGCAATCATGCTTCCCGCTCCTTTCTTGGCCGACGCTTCGCATCGAATCGCGCTGATTCGCTCCAATCGTGAAGGATGCGCGTCACCGGATCATGACGGACACGTTGCTCAGCGTGATGATGATCGTGATCGCAAGGAAGAACATGAGACCGACCGAAGCCAATGCCGCGAAAATGTAGATCATGCTCTTGCCGATCGTCGTCAGGCAGGTGACGATCGGACTCTCCCCAAGCGGCTGCATGACCGCGGCGGACAAGTTGTAGATCAGCGCAAGCGTTAAAATCTTGATCGCAGGGAACGCGCACATGAGGACGATGATGACGACGCCGACGAGGCCGACGGCGTTCTTGACGAGCAGCGAAGCGCCGAGCACCGTATCCGCCGCATCCGAGAACACGCGGCCGACGACCGGGACGAAGTTTCCCGTGATATATTTCGCCGTGCGGATCGTCACCCCGTCGGTCACCGCGCTCGTCGCGCCCTGAACGGAGATGACGCCCAGAAACACCGTCAGAAAGACGCCGAGCAAAGCCGCGCTGACGTTTCTCAGCACATTCGCGAGCTGGGTGACTTTGTATCGCTCCGACAGGGAGCTGACAATATGCAGCACCGCAGAAAAGAACAGGAGCGGAAACACAACCGAATGGATCAGCGTCCCGACCGTATGGATCATAAACACAATCAGCGGGTGGATGATCGACACGGAGACGACATTGCCCATGGAGGCAAGCAGCGTCAGCAGAAGCGGGATCATCGCCAGCATGAAGTCGATCATGTTGCCGATCGCGTCCCGCGCATACCCGATCGCCACGTAGAAACTGTTGATGGCAAGAACGATCAGGACGATGTAGGAAATCGAATAGGCGATTTTGCTGACGGTATGATGTTCGAAAGCGGATTGCATCGTTTCCAGTATCATGCTGAATATGGTCAAGATGATGATCGATACGAGCAGGCTGCCGTTGTACAAAATTTCATGAAACAACATGCGCAGCAGCGCGCCGAAAATTTGTCCGACGCCGAGTCCTTCTCCGCCGATCAGATCCCTGAAGCCGGGCGCTTTGCCGTCCGGGAAGTACCCGCCGTATTCGCGGACGAGGTCGTTCCAGTACCGCTCGATCTGATCGGTGTCGAGCCGATCGGTCTGCGCTCTCGCCATCTCCTCCGGCGTGTCCGCCGCGGCCTGGACGGTCAGCCAGATCAAGCCCGTTAACACCATGGCGATGATCGCCCGCCAATCGATCGTTGCATGCTTCGTCATAATCTCCTCTCCTGTTCAGGCCATCTGATCCTTCTCAAGCGGCGCCGCGGCATCGATGCGTCGTTTCCGCATGGCCGGCTTTGCCGCGCCCGGCATCACGAACTCTCGTTATACGGAGGAAGGAAGCAGATTGATCACGGTTCTGATCAGCACTTCGATGATGGGAATGGCCATGACGAGGATGAGCACCTTGCCGGCCAGCTCGATCTTCGATGCGACCGAGGAAAATCCGGAATCTCTGACGATCTGGGCGCCCAATTCGGCGATGTATGCGATGCCGATGATCTTCAGGATCGTTCTCAAATACACCATGTTGACGTTCGTTTCAAGCGCCAGACTCTCAATGACGCGAATGACGGAAGCGATCTTGTCCGCCAGAAAAATGAAGATGAACAACGCCGCCGAAGCCGTCAGAAGAAAGGCAAACAACGGCTTTTGTTCGTTGAGCATCAGCGACAGGATCGTCACCAGCAGCCCCAGCCCCACGATCTGTATGATCTCCACCTAAGGATCACCTACTGGAACAGGAAGATCGTCTTGATCTCCTGAAACAATTCATCGAGCAGACGTATGACCATGAACATTACGACCACAAATCCGATCACGGTTGCCCAGTGCGCCATGTCCTCTTTTCCCATCTGTTTCAAAACCGTGTGAATCATAGCGGTGATAATTCCGATACCGGCAATCTGGAAAATGGCATTTATATCGAAATTCATGAACGCACCTACTTACTTCAATAGATTAGGATGACGATGAGCGCTCCGCCCAACACGCCGAGGCTGCGGCTGAGCTTCTCATATTTCAACTGCTCGTCTCTGGCCGCCGCCTCCTCGTGCTGCAGCAGCGTAACGGCCAGTTCAATATGCTTCAGCTGGTTTTCTCTGTCCGAGATGCCCAGCGATGAACCGAGTTCGAGCATCGTCTCCCGCTCCGGCGATTTCATCGCCGTCTGTCCCCAGAAAAGTCGTACCGATTCTTGCCACACGTCTTTTGCCGTATCCGAGCTTCCCGTCCTGAGCCGATCCGCGATGGTTCCGAACATCCGGTTCAGAGGCCGCGAGCACTGCGATGACAGCCTGGCAAGCGCTTCGGGCAACGGAGTGCTTCCGTATCCGATCTCAGTCGCCAATCGTTTCAACGCATGGATGAGCTGCCGGATTTGCCGCGGCCTGGCGGCATACAGCGACGCCTTGTAATAGCCGAACAACGTCGACGCGCCGATGATCAGCACGGCGCCCAGTATCTTCATCATCGCGCCGCGACCGCCTTGCCGTGCGGCGTTTGCAGCGGCCTCTCCTCTTGGTCATACACGAGCTGCGCGCGCCCCGCTTCCGCACCGCGAAGGACAACATATCTGCGGAAGACGGATGCCGCAAACAGCGGGGCGAGATCCGGCCGCCGTTTCACATCGGCCACGTCGCGGCCGTGAGCCGTGGCGACGATCCGGATGCCGGCGTGCATCGCTTCCTGAATCGCATCCGCGTCTTCCTTTCGCCCGATCTCGTCGACGATCATCACCTCAGGCGACAGGGAGCGGATCATCATCATCATCCCCTCCGCCTTGGGGCACGCGTCCAGCACATCGGTTCGCGGACCGACATCGAACGTCGGCATGCCGGAGACGCACGCCGCGATCTCGGATCGCTCATCGACGATGCCGACCTTTAGTCCCCGCGCCCCCTTCGCCGATCCGGGCGCCGTCCCCCAGCTGCCCTCGCTCAAAATGCGGGCCAGATCCCGGATCAACGTCGTCTTTCCGCATTGTGGGGGAGAGATGACGAGCGTGTGGTGGATCGATCCGGCCGCCTGATCGATGAGCAGGCGAACGACCTTATCCGCCACTCCACGCATTTCGCGGGCAAGGCGTATATTGAAACCGGATATGTCGCGCAGCAGTTTGACGCGCCCGCCGTCGAGCACGGCCCTGCCCGCAAGTCCGACGCGATGCCCGCCGCGCACCGTGATGTAACCGCGCCTTAACTCTTCTTCAAACGAATACAGCGAATGATTCGTGATGATATCCAACAGTTTCGCGCAATCTTCCTTGTCCGGTTTGTATGACTCCGACGGCGTCATCGTCAGTCCGCCGCGCGGCGTGACGAACGCGTAGCGGCCGTCGTAATTCACCTCCAGCGGCTTTCCTTCACGGACGCGCAATTCCTCCAGACCGGCGCAAATCGCTTCATCCAGACGAGACAAAATGCTTCTTAATCGTTCAGGCAATATCGCGTTCAACGCCGGATGCATGTTCGTCGCCTCCTTTCCAGAAGCTGTCCCGATAGTTCATATGTATGCCTGACCAACGCGATTATGCGTGCTTGTCTGTATAAGTTGCGCGATGCGGTCGGGGCGCCGCGCCTTCGCCGTCAGAACGGCGGTACAAGGACACCCGCGGCGGTTTTCGTTATTTTTTGAAGATGCCGATAAACAGACAGGTCAGCCCGGCGATAATCCACAGCAGTTTGCCGTAAGACAGCCGGTCCGCCATCCCCATAAGCCCGAGCGCCGTCGTCGTCATGAGCACGAACGGACCGACCAGCGCCAGCATCGAGTTGACGAACAGCGCCTTCTCGACGGAATTCAGACGAAACATGATCAAGGCGGCGGTCATCTCCAGCGATCCGGATATAAGGCGAAGCGCCACCATGCCCAACAAGAAAGGATTCATAACGACTCTCCCCACCCAACATCATTCATTCAAAATAATGAAAACGGCTTGTCTGTTCTTGTACCACCACTCTATGCATGTTTGTTCGATTTTAGGATAGTGGGCACAACCCCAGGCGCAAACGCATATATTGCCTACATAGCTCATACAATTTCATGACAGTTAGGGGACGTACGACATGGAGAGTATGCGAGAGTTTGAGTGGAATGCCCGTCTGTGCGATCCTTCCGGCAGACGCGCCGCAAAACCGCGCAAGAACGGACTGACGATGGTGATCGACAAAGGCATCGGTCTGACCGCGTTCTCCGACTTGTTGAAAACTTCCGGTGAATACATCGACATCATCAAACTCGGCTTCGGAACTCCTGTTCTGTATCCGAATGAAGTGTTGGCCGAAAAAATCAAGCTGTGCCGCGAGCATCGGATCAAAGTGATGCCTGGGGGTACTTTTCTGGAAGTGGCGGTCATGAACAAGATGGTGGACACGTATCTGGAAACGATCTGCCGGTTCGGATTCACCGCCGTAGAGGTGTCGGACGGAACGATTCAAATGGAGAGGCAGCAGCGCAATGAGCTGATCGCGCGATGTCGATCGAGAGGATTGACCGTCTATACCGAATATGGAAAAAAGGCTTTCGGCTCAAAGTTGGATACGGAGGAGCTCATCCGCACGATACAAGCCGACCTGAGCCACGGCTCCGAACTCGTCACGATCGAAGGCCGTGAATCGGGCAAAGGGGTCGGCATCTATGACGAGCACGGCAACTGCAACGGCGATCTGATCGGAGAGGTGCTGGAAAGAATCCCAGATCCCAGCCTGCTGCTGTGGGAAGCGCCTTTGAAATCACAGCAGGTCGAACTGATCAACCGTCTCGGTCCCGATGCCAATCTGGGCAACATCCCGCCCGAAGATGTTCTTTCCCTGGAAGCGTTGCGCCGCGGCCTGCGTTCGGATACGCTGAGCAGGCTGAATGCCTACGGCTGAAAGGAGGAATTGCCGAACATGTACCGCGTAACCGTCACGCCATCGGTGAACGAAACGTATGCCGATGATCTGATGGGGAAAACCGCCATCGTCATCGATGTCCTGAGAGCGACCAGTTCGATCATCACCGCGCTTCATCACGGATGTTCAGCCGTCATCCCGGTGGAAACCGTCTATCAGGCGAAAGACGTGCGGGATGAAGGGGTGCTTTTGGGCGGCGAACGCCACGGCAAGAAGATACCCGGTTTCGATTTCGGCAACTCTCCGCTGGAGTACAGGACTCCCGAACTCCGGGGAAAAACGCTCGTCATCACGACGACAAACGGAACGAGAGCGATCCACAAGTCGTCCAAAGCCAGTCACGTTATCGCCGCGGCCATGTTGAACGCTCGCGCCGCCGCGCGGCAGGCGCTTTCATGGAATAAGGACGTCGTCATCGTGTGCGCGGGCACCCGAGACAAGTTCTCGTTGGAAGACGGATTATGCGCGGGCTTTATCATTCACGAGATCGAGGAATTGTGCGAAACGCCCCCGGAGCTGGACGATCTGGGGCTCGCCATGCGGTTTGCGTATGAACGCGCAAAACATCGGCTGGAAGAAGTGATCCTGTCTTCGCGCAACGGCAGACGTCTCGCGAAGATCGGATTGATCGAAGATGTGATGTATTGTTGTCAAACGAATATCGTGGATACGGTTCCGATGTTCATCGACGGGGTTATGACGAGCGGTGTTCACAGGTAATCGTGTTCTAAGCGAAAGGCTTGTCCCATACATTAGAACTGTACGAATGAACGGTACATTTCGTTGACAGGAGTACGGTCTATGAATGGAGAAATACTGCTGGTCATCCTGATCATCATCGGACTCATCGGACGTTCGCCCATCATTACGACGGCGTCTTGCGTCCTGCTGATCATCAAGCTGATCCATCTCGAACGGTATTTGCCGACCATCGAACGGCGCGGGCTGGAACTCGGACTGCTGTTTCTGACGCTCGCCGTGCTCGTTCCGTTCGCCAATGAGAAGATTCAAATCCGGGACATGATCCAGGTATTCACCTCATGGCCCGGCATTCTCGCCCTGCTTGGCGGCGCCGTCGCCACATACATGAACTCCAAAGGACTTCATGTATTAAAAACAGACCCACAACTGATTGTGGGTCTTGTCATCGGCTCCATATTCGGCATTATTTTCTTGCGCGGCATTCCGGTCGGACCGCTGATGGCCGCCGGAATCACCGCGCTGTTTTTAAAGATCTTCAGCTTTCTTCTGGATAAGTAACCGAAGGAAAAGGCGGATTGGAAAATGGTTTTCTCAAGCGGATCCGCGCATGCCTTCCCCGCACGCATATCCCGGCAATTTGCCTCGCGAATCCCCGTTACCGCCTTCCCTGCGTTGCCGGCTAAGCCGAGTTCCTTGCCAAGCCGCTTTTCTTTCTTCTGTGTGTTTCCTGCTTATCTGCGTTCTTTCGGTCCGCCGACAAAGGCGATCTGATTCGTATCCAGATTGAACGCGCTGTGGAGAGCCAGGATCACTTCCGTCAGATGGGTGACGTCGATCACGCAGGAAATTTTGATTTCGGACGTGCTCACCATCTTGATATTGACTCCCTGCTTGGAGATCACGTCGAACATTTTCGCGGCGACGCCCGGATTGCTGACCATGCCCGCGCCGACGATCGAAACCTTGACGAGATTCGTTTCCGACGTGATTTCACGGAACGGCACCTGATCCCGGATTCCTTCGATCACAGCTTTCGCCTTGTCGACATCTTCGAGACTGACCGTGAAGGAGAAGTCCGCGGTCCCGTTGGTCACCCCGCTCTGCACGATGATATCCACATCGATATTCGCTTCCGCCAATGCGGTGAACACTTTGGCGAGTATGCCGGGAACGTCCGCCACACCCATTATGCTGATTCTCGCCACATTTTTGTCATAAGCGATGCCACGAACGACGATCCCTTGCTCCATCGCAGCTTCCTCCTTCACTAACGTACCCTCATGCTCGGTAAAACTGGACCGAACGACCAGATTCACGCGATAATGTTTCGCGTATTCGACAGCCCGCGGATGCAGCACAGCCGCGCCGAGGTTGGCGAGCTCGAGCATCTCGTCATAAGAGATCTCATTCAGCTTGCGGGCATGTTTCACAATGCGCGGATCGGTGGAATACACGCCGTCCACATCGGTGTAAATTTCGCACAAATCCGCCTTGATCGCTGCGGCCAACGCAACCGCGGTCGTGTCCGAACCGCCCCGGCCGAGCGTGGTAATTTCCCCGTCTTCCGTCATTCCCTGGAATCCCGCCACGATCACGACCTGATCGTTTGCGAGCGAATCGAGGATCCGCTTCGGGCGGATATCGGTAATTCTCGCCTTGCCGTGCTGGTTGTTGGTGATCATGCCGACCTGCCAGCCCGTATAGGAAACCGCCGGTACGCCCAGGCTTTGCAAAGCCATCGACAGCAGCGCCACCGACACCTGCTCGCCGGTCGTCAGCAGCATATCCATCTCACGGGGAGACGGATGATCCGACAGCTTCTTCGCGAGATCGATCAGATCGTCCGTCGTATCGCCCATGGCTGAAACGACGACCACAACCTGATGCCCTTCCCGCTTCTTATCAGCGATCCGCTGGGCGACGCGCTTCATGCGTTCCGTATCGCCCACGGAACTCCCGCCGAATTTCATCACTACCAATGCCATTGTTCTCACTCCCCCGCTTGCTGGTTCATCATGCACACGCCATGAAGTCTGATTCGATCAAGCGCGGGACAGATATTTGCCGTCGCGTGTATCGATCAACAGTACGTCGCCCTCGTTTACGAACAGAGGAACCTGCACGTTCAGACCGGTTTCGAGCTTCGCGTTTTTCGTCGCGCCGGTCGCGGTGTTGCCTTTCACGCCCGGTTCCGTCTCGACGACTTTCAGTGCGACGCTCGTCGGAAGCTGAATGCCGATGATTTCTCCCTGATAGATCGATACCTGAATGTTCATGTTTTCGAGCAGGAAGTTCAGCTCCCATTCGATCTGCTTGCGATTGAGCGTGATCTGCTCGAACGTCTCGGTGTCCATGAAGGTGTATTCGTCGCCGCTGTTGTACAGATATTGCATCTCTCTGTACTCGACGTGCGCCCGATCGACTTCTTCGCCCGCGCGGAACGTGCGCTCAACGATGTTGCCGTTGCGCAGATTTCTCAGTTTGGAACGGACGAAAGCCGCGCCTTTCCCCGGTTTCACGTGTTGGAAATCGATGACCGTGTAGATGTCACCATCCACTTCGATGGTGAGTCCCGTCTTGAAGTCGTTAACTGATACCACAACAAATTACCTCCTGATCTTGTCTCAAATAATGCGTCCGCCATCACAATCTGTCATTGTGGAGGCGTATATGTTAACTGCGCCAACCATGTCAACGCAGGACTAACAGCTGTTTGTCCGAGCGCGTCAATCTGGACAGGCCGTTCTCGGTGACGACCGCGTCATCTTCGATGCGCACGCCGCCGAAACCGGGAATATAGATGCCTGGTTCGACCGTTACGACCATGCCGGGCACGAGCACGACCGATCCCGTTCGGGAAAGGCGTGGCTCCTCGTGAATCTCCATTCCCAGCCCGTGTCCGAGTCCGTGACCGAAACAGTCTCCGTAACCTGCCTTGGCGATGAAATCGCGGGCGATCGCGTCGGCTTCCTTGCCGGTCATGCCGGGCTTGATCCGCTCGAGCGCAAGCATCTGCGCTTCCAGGACGATCTGATAGATCTCGCGATGACGATCCGTCGCTTCCCCAAGAACGATCGTCCGCGTAATATCCGAGCAATAACCGTTCATGTATGCGCCGAAGTCGAGCGTCACGAAATCGCCTTTTTCCAGCACTTTGTCCGACGCGGTGCCGTGAGGCAACGATGAACGCCAACCGGAGGCGACGATCGTCGTGAACGACGGGGCGTCGGCTCCCTGGGAACGCATGAAGATCTCAAGCTCGATCGCCACCTGCTTCTCCGTCATACCGGGGCGGATGACTTCGAGCATGTGCTCGAATGTGCGGTCGACCAGTTCGCAAGCCTTTCTGATCTGCTCAATCTCCTCGTCGTCCTTCACCATCCGCAGTTGTTCGACGAACTTGTCGGCCGGAACGAGCGGAATCTTGAATTTATCCTTATAGGCCGTGTAGTCCGCATAGCTGACATCATGCTGCTCAAACGCGAGCCGCGTCACTCCGAGCTCCTTCAGCGTCGCGGCGATCGTCTCCGCGGCATCGGGGCCGTGCTCGATGACGCGAAAACCGGCAGCCTGCCGCGGCGCCTGTTCGCGATAGCGAAAATCGGTGAACAGGATCGCCTCTTCCATCGTGATCACAAGGTATCCCGACGTACCTGTGAAACCGGACAAATAACGGCGGCTGACGTCATTCGTCACAAAAAACGCTTCCGCATCATGCCGCTTCATCAATTCGCGCAAACGATTCACGCGTTGATTCGCCATCTGGCATCACTCCTTCCCCAAGGGAAAAATCTGTTCCGCCCGCACAAGTGAAAAGGCGAACTTGGACAGCTTCGCCATTCCCGCCCGGCGGGCCGAGACCGGCCGGCGGGCCGTCGGCCGAAACCGTTCCTAAAAGCCGTGAGTCCGTTATGTATGGCCGGATTCCAGACGGCGAACCAGCGCCAGAAGACCCAATTCATAGCTGAGCGCTCCGAAGCCCGAAATCTGGCCGACCGCGACCGGCGCGATGACCGATTGATGGCGGAACGCTTCCCGCGCGTGAATGTTGGACAGGTGCACCTCGACGACCGGCACGCGGATCGACGCCACGGCGTCACGCAATGCGTAGCTGTAATGGGTGAACGCCCCCGGATTAAACACGACGCCGTCATAGCGGCCGGCGGCTTCATGCAGTCGGTCGATGAGCGCTCCTTCGTGGTTGGACTGATAAAATGTCAGCTCGACCTGCAACGTTTTCGCCAATTGCTCGAGCTGCCGCTCGATGTCTTTCAAGGTTTGGCTGCCGTAAACTCCCGGTTCCCTCAGCCCCAGCATATTGAGGTTGGGACCGTGCAAAATGAGAATGCGCTTCATGCCGTTACCTTCTTTCTTTACGAACCGCCTGACTTTCATCATGCGGCAAATCCATTAAGTCATTTTACCACAGCGGCAGCCGCTTTGAAAGTATTTCTAGCGGGCTCGCGTTTCCCGCAGGCGGGCGCATTCCAAAGGCCGACGGCATCGATTTGCCGTTGTGTACGTTTCGGCGGACTATTTCAACACTTGGAGGATGGAACGGCGGCTCTGTTCATCCGTGAACTCGAACGAAATGCTGTACCCGATGAACGTTCCCCACAAAACGAACAGACAAAGTTCCGTCCAGAACGTGTCGCGGTCCAAAGCCATAACGGATTCCGTCAAACCGGCCCAGGGCCCAAGCCACAGGAAGACGAGCGCCCACCATGCCAAACCGTACAGGATGCCCGGCCAAGGACCCGGCAATTTGCGGAACAAGAACGCGTAGATCCATGCCGCGGCGATCGAAACGGCGACGATCCAGAACAGACCGACGGCATATCCCTGCCATCCGTTAAGGTAATCTTTTTCGTACCAAGGGGCGACGAAAAAAGCCGGTTTCAGCTTCGTAAACGAAAACCGGTAAAAAAACAGCTTGACCCCGCCCCATATGAGGCCGGCCATAAACCCGATCAAGGCGGAAAACGTCCACGGATTCGTATGACGAAGGCCCGCTTTGTACGGGTCTTGCACAATCGTTCCGTTCGTTCCTGAGTTCATCCAGTTGTTCGGCCCGTTGTCGATGCCATTATTCAATCCGTTATTCGAACCGCCGCTCATCCCGTTTACCGGTCCAACGTTCGAACCGTTGCTCATTCCGTTGTTCAACCTGACATCCGAACCGTTGCCCATCCTGTTTACCGGTCCACCGTTCGATCTGTTGCTCATACCGTTGTTCAGCCCATCGTTCGCCCCGTTGGTCATACCGTTGTTCAGCCTGTCGTCAGAGCGGTTGCCCAGCCCGTTTCTCAATCCGTCGTCCGAACCGTTGCCCAGCCCGTTTCTCAATCCATCGTTCGCCCCGTTGGTCATACCGTTGTTCAGCCTGTCGTCCGGACCGTTGCCCAGCCAATTTTTCAACCCGTTGCTCAGTCTGCTGAACAGGCTCTGTTTCTTTCCGTCGTTCATCCCGTTGGTTGCGTTCAAAAACGGTTCACTCCTTCCCTCACGCCTTCCCTGTTCCCGACGAAGTTGGGTACGGCGTTAGTATATGGTGCCGGAGCAAACCGTAAACATCGAAATCCCGCAAATGGAACAAATCGTTTCCCGCAAGTTGCCTGAACGCCGTCCGATCGATTATGATGAAACTATACTTCGAAAGGATGTGATCGAATGAGAAGGCCAAGGTTTCGGCGGGACCAGATATTGGCTTACGTGCTGCTGTTCCTGATCGCGGTCGGCATTTTGTCCGATGTGAAATCTTTGCTGCTCCCGATCATCATCGTCGGCATCGTCGTCCTGTTGTATTTTTTCCCGCCCTACCGGTGGAAATATTGGTTCATGGGATGGAAGCAGAACCGCATGCACCGTCAGTCGCACATGTCTCATCGCCGCGGCGGCGGCCCTTCGTCCGACAAAACGAAGCCGCATGTCAAACTGCGCGTCATCAAAGGAAACAAACCAGATCAACCGGAAGAACCTCCCCGTTTCCATTGACGGCGAACGGAGAGGTTCTTCGCTTATTCGTTCGGTCATTTTGCAAGGCGCAGCCTCGGCTGATCGCGGGTGGATCTTTCGTCATGGGGAGACCGCCTGTGATCCTGCGGCTGTCCGGCGCGATTCTGAATTTGCCTTGCGTGATCCTGAAACTTCATCAAATATTCCGCATATGACCACTTGCTGAAAAATTCCTCGGCCGCTTTCCTTCCCGATTCGTACAACTCCAGACACTGCTCGCGGGTGATGTCGAATTCAACCGTGCCGACGGCCGACGAATCGATCTTGATCGTCCGGTACCGGTATTGCTTCTCGATATACCGTTCATCATGGGCTCCCATCATCGTCGAGAACAACGCCTGGAACATCGAAAACGGCCCTCGGATTTCATTTTGGGGGACGGGATTTTTACCGACGAGCTGGTAGCCGATCGTCGGCACGAGCTTTTCTCCGCCCTTCTCCATCATCTCCTGATCGAAAATCCACATCGGAAAATTGCTCAATATGCCGCCGTCGACAAACACTTTCTTTTTGAGAATGACGGGCTCGAAAAAATAAGGAATACTGATGCTCATTCGGACGGCGCGGGCGATCTCGAACCGATCCGGATCGATATCATATTCTTCCAGATCATCCGGCAGCACAACCATCTTGCCGCTTGAAATGTCCGAGGCGATGATATACAGCGAATGTTTCGGCACATCCCGAAACGTGCGCACTCCTTTGTCCAGCAGTTTCTGGCGTATCCAGGCTTCCAGCAGGTCGCCCGAATAGATGCCCTTCTTCAACAGCAAGCGGATCGCGGGGCCAGCAACGGGAATGCGATGAACGAGCGTTTTCTCAAGGAACTGGCTGAACGGCGTTTCCATGATAATCTTCTTCATCTCGTCGTGCTTATAACCGGCGGTCAAAAACGACGCGACGATCGAGCCCGAAGAAGTTCCCGCCACCCGGTGGAATGTAAATCCCTTCTGTTCCGTCACGGCGATTGCTCCGACGAACGCGATCCCCTTCACTCCGCCGCCCTGGAACACTGCGTTAATCCGCATGACAAATCCCGCCTTCCATTCGATCCTGCATAATCCTGCATAATCATGAAACAGGGTGATCATCGTTACTGCGAACATTCGATACTATGCGGAAAGCGGTTGTCTCTATGACACCGGCGAACACTTTTTCATTCGGACGGTCTTTCGTTCCAGTGGGATGAATCTGATGGAGTGAGGAGGACTGATGGAGAGGAAGCGCCTTCGTGAAAGGAGGAAGCTGCGCATGCGGGAAAACAATCGCGCAACATGCGAAACAACGCCAAATCAAACGGAAACGGAAGGACCTCCCGCCCTTCCGTTCTGAACCGTTATTCGTAATGAACCGCCTGTTCGATAGGATCGACCATGCGAATAGTTCGCTTACTCGTGAAACGGATCGTCCGTCCGCCATGCGCGCGGATTAAGACTCGCTCTCCATTTCGGATTTGATCGCTTTAAGATCGGCTATGCGCTGAGGATCACGCTGGAAATATTCGACCAAAGCCTCGATGCAAGTGATCGAATCCCAGCTCAGATGATGCTCGATCCCTTCCACATCCTTATATATATTCTCTTGCTGAACGCCGATGATCCGAAGGAAATCTTCCAGCAGTTGATGCCGATCCGCGAGCCGTTTTCCGATCTTCTTGCCCTTGGATGTGAGCACCAGCCCCCGATATTTCTCATACACAAGGTAATTATCTTTGTCCAGCTTCTGTATCATCTTCGTAACACTAGAAGGGTGGACTTCCAAACCTTCGGCAATATCGGACACGCGGGCGTACCCCTTCTCATCTATCAGCAGATAGATGCGCTCGAGATAATCTTCCATACTGGGCGTCGCCATACGGAGGCCTCCCTTCATGCAAACTACTCATCTCGATCATACACTTTCGGCGGTGCATATAGCAAGTCTTCCACCCCGATTTGGGCGTCAGAACATGAGCCAGTCGGGAGTGATCGAGCCGAGAAAAGCGGCGATTTTCGTCATCTGATCCGTGTAGAGCAAAATGCCGATGAAGATGATGAACACTCCGCCGATTTTCAGCAACGTCTGGGAATATTTCACCAACGGACGCACCGATCCGAGAAAAAACGCCAGCAAGAAAAACGGCACCGCAAATCCGAGCGTGTAAGCGGTGATCATCGCAAGCCACTGTCCCGGAGCCGTGGAGGCCAGCGTGATGATGCTCCCGAGGATCGGGCCTATGCACGGCGACCAGCCGGCCGCAAACCCGATGCCGACAAGGAAAGAACCGAAATATCCGGCGGGCTTGCGGAAACGGAATTTGCGTTCGCGAAGCAGAAACTGCGGCTGAAAGATGCCCAGCATAAACAAGCCGAACACGACCATCAGGATGCCGGCGATCATGCTGATCAGACGGCGCTGTTCGATGAACAGATCGGCCACAACGCCCGCGGCCGCGCCCAGCGTGTAAAAAATAATCGAAAAACCGAGAACAAAGAACAACGTATGGGACAAAATGCGCCGGCGCAACTCGGTTTTGCCGGTGTCGGACTGCATCTGACCGACCGATACCCCCGTGATGTAAGACAAATAGGATGGATACAGCGGCAACGTACAAGGCGAAATGAACGACAAAAAACCCGCAACAAGGGAGATCCACACATTCAGTTCCATTTTACCGTTTCCATCCTCTCTGGTACATGATCGTGATTATCAGCATGAAAATCAGCAGCAGGACGATCGTTCCGATCGGCGCCAGGTTCCATATCCCGGCAGCCGTGATGCCGCATATGACCGCGATCTCGGAGCAGATGACGGCGAGCGTGACCGCATGCCGGAAATTCCGCGCGGCGATCATGCCCGTTGCCACCGGGATCGTGATCAGCGCCGATACGAGAAGCGCGCCGACGATCTTGATGACGGCGCTGATCGCAACGGCGGTCAAAACCGTCAGCCACATGTTGTACCGCCTGACGGGCAGCCCGCTGACCTTGGCCGCGTCTTCGTCGAGGGTGAGCAGGAACAGTTCCCTGTAGTTCAGAACCGTGAACAGCAGCACCGCCGCCGTCACCAGCGCGACGAGCCACAGATCGGTACGATCCAGCGTATAGATGCTGCCGAACAAATAACCGGTGACGTTCATCGCGCCCTGCCCCGATGTGATGAACAGCGAAGTCAGGGCGATGCCGCCCGACATCAGGATCGCGATCGACAGTTCGGCGTAAGCCCGGTAGGTCGTGCGCAGTTTTTCGATGGCGACCGATGCGGCCACCGCGAAGAGAATGCCGAGTCCGACGGGCGCCAGACCGATCAGAAAACCGAGCGCCACGCCGGCGATCGAAACGTGCGAAAGCGTATCGCCGATCATCGACAATCTGCGGTAGACGAGGAACGAACCGATAAGCGGCGCCATCAATCCGATCAACAAACCGCCGAACAGCGCCTTCTGAAAAAACGGATAAGCGAAAATGTCCAACAGTTCAGCCATGCGAATCACCCGTTCTCCCCGGCCGTCACGAGCAGCTGTTCCCTCAGCGAATGCATGATGTCCGTGCCGCTGCAATCGCTCCCGTGCGAATGCCGGACGTACAGGCTGATCCGGTTGTTCAACCGCTCCGGCGCGTTTCCCAGATAGTCGCGCATCATTTGCAGGTCATGGGATACCATGAGAAACGTCATGTTGTGATGCTGATGCATATGCTTCAAGATGTGAAAGAAGCTGCGCTGCGTCTCTTCGTCGACGCCCGTAAACGGTTCGTCCAGGATGAGCAACTCGGGGTTATGAATGATCGCTCTGGCAAGAAACACGCGCTGTTGCTGGCCTCCGGACAACCGGCCGATCCGCTTGTCCGCGAGATGCTCGATGCCGAGCGCCCGCATCGCTTCGTCCGCCCGCTTCAACTCTTCCTTGCCCAGCCGTCTCCAACGTTTTCCCCGCGTGTATAAACCGGAAAGCACCACTTCTCTCACGGAAGCGGGAAATTGCGGATTGATCGCATTTCGCTGCGGGACGTACCCGATCCGCTCCCAGGCGCCGAATCGGCCGATCGGCGTACCGAACAGCCTCACTTCGCCGGAATCGGGCTTAAGCAGGCCGACGATCAGCTTGAGCAACGTCGTCTTGCCGGCGCCGTTGGCTCCGATCACGCCGACGAAATCGCGCTGCCGAATCGTCGCGCTCAGTTCGTGGAACACCCGCTCCCCCGCATAACCGAACGTCAAACGGTCCAGCTCGATAACCGGTTCATGGCAGCTATCGCTTGCTATCATGCAGTTTCCCCTTTTCATATATTACATTTAATAGTATGCGATTTACGGAGCAAGGGCAAGCCGCAGCGAGCGAAGATTGTGTCTCATCAGTGACAAGTAATCCTCGCCGTCCGCCTGCTGCTGCCTGGTCAGCCCCTCAATCGGATGAAACGGCAGCAATTCGATGCCCAAATCATTCGCCAGCGTCTTCGCAATTTCCGGCGACGCCAACTCTTCAAATAATATATACTTCACGTTATGTTCCTCAATGTATTGCGCGATGCGCTTCATATCCTGAGAAGTCGGCTCGGATTCGGTCGTCAGTCCCATCACCGACAGTTGCGTCAGGCCGTAGTCCCTCGCGAGATAGGCGAAGGCCCGATGGGAAGCGACAAATTCGCGCCGCGCCGCTTCTCGGACGACGGCTTCGTATTCCGCGTGCAATCGTTCCAGTTCAAGCTTCAGCTTCGCATAATTGGCGGCATACACCGCTTCATGTTCCGGATCAGCCGCTATCAAAGCCGCTTTGATATTCTCCGCCATGCGAATCGCGCTGAGCGGACTGAGCCACACATGCGGGTCCGTATCTCCGTGCCGATGCGTCGACTCATGCGCGTGACCTTCATTGAGCCCGGCGTCATGATCCGTATCGTGACCGGCCTTCTCCCGTTCCGCCGCCGATTCGTCTTCGGTTTGGTGTTCGTGTTCATTGGCGGCACCGGCGCGGCGGTCATCGGATGCATGACCGGAGCGGTGAGCGGCGTCCTCTTTCTCTTGATGTTCATCTGTTCCGCGCACCTTGATCAGCTCGATTCCCGCGCTGGCGACCGCCGTCATCGGTTTGCGCGCGCCGAGACTGCCCAGCATCTCATCGACCCACCAGTCATCGAAGCCCGCTCCGTTATAGATAAACAATTTCGCCTTCGTCATGTTTACGATGTCTTGACTGCGGTATGTCCAATCATGCGGATCGACGCCGGCCGGTATCATGCTCTGCACGCGGACATGTTCCCCGCCGATCTTGACCGTCAGATCGTACAACGGATAAAAGCTGGTCATCACCAGCATTTTTCCGTCATCCGGACCGTCCGTCCGGCCACATCCCGCCAGAATCATCATCGCCGTCAGCAGGACGGCCAACACTTTTCTCATTCCGTTTAGCCCCTTCGTCGCTTCTCAAGATGTAAATAGTAATATTTATGATTTACATCCGAGATTATATGCCTCCGTCTTCATCGTTGTCAACCGATGCGAGGAATTAAACAGGAAGGAGAATGGAACTTCGCTCATCACATTAAAACACCTCGCGCCATATCCCTCCCAGTTGTCCGAGGTGAGAAGGATTGCGCGAGGTGTTAAGAGCCCTCCCGTATGGTGCGGCTTAGGTCAGCCGGTTATTTCACGATCGCTCCGTTCGGCATCGTGTCGGGAACCGTGGCGAGCGTCAGGCTGCCGTTGTGCGAGGCGGCCAAAATCATCCCCTGCGACAGCACGCCGCGCAATTTGACCGGCTTCAGGTTGACGACGCAGATCACCTTGCGTCCGATCAGCTCTTCGGGCTTAAAGTGTTCCGCGATGCCCGAGACGACCTGGCGCTGCTCATAGCCGAGGTCCAGCTGCAGTTTCAGCAAGCGGTTCGCGTTCGGCACCGGTTCGGCGGCGATCACCTGCGCGACCCGCAGTTCTACCTTCGCAAAGTCGTCGATCGAGATCTCTTCTTTATGTTCGCCGTACACTTCCTGCCCGCCGGACTCGCCGACCGGAGAAGTTGCGGCGGAAGATCCTTGCCCGACGTCCGCCTGGCCTTGCTTCTTGTCCTGTTCCTGCGCGGGCCTTGCGCCGGCCGACATCGATTGCAGGATGTACGCCCGCTCTTCTTCCATATCGAGTCTCGGGAAGATCGGATCACCCTTCGCCACGCGCCGGCCGCCGATCAGCCCGAACGTTTTGATCGAATCCCAGGCCGTCAGTTCCCCTTCGCTGATTCCGAGCTGCTGCCACATTCGCTGCGGCGTCTTCGTCATAAACGGACGAAGCATGATCGATATGATGCGCAGCGACTCCGCGAGATGCGTCATGACGGACGCCAGCTCACCGCGTTTTGCCTCATCTTTGGCCAATATCCACGGCTGCGTCAGGTCGATATATTTGTTGGAATGACTGATGAACCGCCATAGCGCGCCCAATGCGACGGAAAACTCCATGTTGTCCATCGCGTTCTCCACTTGCTCCGCCGCAACGGCCGCGGCCTTGGCCAGCTCGTCGTCATGCGGCGTCACCGCGCCTTTGTATTCCGGAATCGTTCCTTCGAAATACTTGTCGATCATCGCCACGGTGCGGTTCAGCAGGTTGCCGAGATCGTTCGCGAGATCGAAGTTGATCCGTTCGATGAACCCTTCCGGCGTGAACGTTCCGTCCGAACCGAACGGCACTTCCCGCATGAGGAAGTAACGGAAGGCGTCAAGTCCGTAACGGTCGATCAGATAGACGGGATTGATGACGTTGCCTTTCGATTTGGACATTTTGCCTTCGAGAGTGAGCCACCAGCCGTGACCGAACACCTTCTTCGGAAGCGGCAAACCGAGCGCCATCAGCATGATCGGCCAGTAAATCGTATGGAAGCGGACGATCTCCTTGCCCACCAGATGAACGTCCGCAGGCCAGTAGCGGCGGAATTTCTCATCGTCGTCCGAACCGTAGCCGAGGGCGGTGATGTAGTTCGTCAGCGCATCGATCCATACATAGATCACATGCTTCGGATCGTCCGGAACCTTGATGCCCCACTCGAACGTCGTCCGCGACACGGCGAGATCTTCCAACCCGGGCTTGATGAAGTTGTTGATCATCTCGTTTTTGCGGGATTCGGGCTGGATGAAATCGGGATTAGCTTCGTAATACTCGAGTAACCGGTCCACGTATTTGCTCATGCGGAAGAAATAGCTTTCTTCCTGCACCCGTTCGACCGGACGCCCGCAATCCGGACAGTTGCCGTTTACAAGCTGTCTCTCGACGAAGAACGACTCGCAAGGCGTACAGTACCACCCTTCGTAGGTGCCGAGATAAATGTCCCCCTGGTCGAGAAGCTGCTGGAAAATTTTTTGCACCGCCTTCTTGTGACGTTCTTCCGTCGTCCGGATGAAATCGTTATGAGTGATCTCCAGTTTTTCCCACAAATTCTGAATGCCTTCGACGATCCGGTCGACGAACTGTTGCGGAGACACCCCCGCTTCCTTCGCCTTCCGCTCGATTTTCTGACCGTGTTCGTCCGTTCCGGTCAAGAAATAGACGTCATAGCCCCTCAGCCGTTTGTAGCGGGCCATCGCGTCGGCCGCGACGGTTGTGTACGCATGGCCGATATGCAGATTATCGCTCGGATAGTAGATCGGTGTGGTCAGATAGAATGTTTTTTTTGCTTCACTCATTTCGTTCGTCCTCCATCGTCATGGTTAAATCGGGTTCTTCATTTGAAGACCTGCCGGAAGAAATAAAAAAAGCCCCATCCCGTTTGGGACGAGAGCTTCTCACTCACGCGGTACCACCCAACTTTCCCTGTCCGTCTTGCGATCGGCAGGCTCAGAGACCGAATCGGTTCAACACCGGAATTGAAAGGAACGCAGGCTCAATGCCGGCGTCCGTCTGTTCGGCCCGTTCCCTTAACGCGGGATCGTCGTCGCTTCCTTATCGCGGCCGCCGCTCAGGCATGCGTGACGCCGACCGGACTCGAAAGCGAATCCTCCAGGACCATCTTCCGCACGGCTCCTGTACCGGTTCCCACCATCCCGGCTCTCTGCGACAAGCGCTTCGCGCGTACTCATCCCTTCTTCGGAACAAAATATCGATTATGCATAATATTACCGAACATCTCCCGGCTCAGTCAAGTCTCGCCCGCAGGCCGCCGCCGCCCGTTCCGCGGAATGCTGCGCGCCGCCATGCGTCGATTGTTCGGAATCCGTCCTCTCCTCACCGGAAAGATCCGCCGTCACACGCCGTTTGTTCGGATTCGGCGGAACCGGATCGAACCCGCCGGGATGGAACGGATGGCAGCGCGCGATGCGTTTCAGCGCCATCCATCCGCCGCGCAGCGCCCCATATTCGTCGATCGCTTGCAGCGCATACAGCGAACAGGAGGGATAAAACCGGCACGTCGGAGGTTTCAACGGCGATATGAACTTCCTATAAAAGCGGATCGGCGCCTTGACGATCTGTTTCGCCATCCCCATCTTGATTCACCCTGTTCCCCAGACTTTTTCCATCGCACTCACCCATCATGATATCCATCGGGATGCCGCCGGTAAACGCCATCCGTTCGGACTGTGCCGCGACAGGCCCAGGCATCCTGGAGACCTTTTTGATCGCGGAGGACCGTTGATATAAAATAAAATCAGCCGTCATACGCGCTCATTGGATAATCTATCAGCTTGCGAATCAACAGAATATTAAAGGAGCGAAAGAAAACGATGAAACTGTTCTCCCCGATCACGATCAACGGTTTGACGTTGAAAAACCGCATCGTCATGTCGCCGATGTGCATGTACTCCTGCGCCGATGAAAGCGGGCGCGTTAACAACTGGCACCGCGTTCACTATACGACGCGCGCCGTCGGGCAGGTCGGGCTGATCATCGTGGAAGCGACCGCCGTTACGAAACAGGGCCGCATCTCGGTGCACGACCTCGGCATCTGGTCCGACGACCACATCGCGGGATTAAGGGAACTCGTGCAGATGGCGCACGAGCACGACGCGAAAATCGGCATCCAGATCGCCCACGCCGGCCGCAAATCCGCAGATCACGGCGACATCATCGCCCCGTCCCCGATCCGGTTCGACGACTCCTACAAGGAACCCAAGGAAATGACGGTCGAGCAGATCCATGAGACGGTTCGGGCGTTTCAGGAAGGCGCGAGAAGAGCGGCCGAAGCCGGATTCGATGTGATCGAAATTCACGCCGCTCACGGATACCTGATCAATCAGTTTTTGTCGCCGCTTGCGAACAAACGGACGGACGAATACGGCGGAGATTCGGAAAGACGATTCCGCTTCCTGAAAGAAATCGTGCTGGCCGTGAAGCAGGTTTGGTCCGGCCCGCTGTTCGTCCGCGTTTCCGCCAACGAATACGCGCCCGGCGGATTGGGCGTCGATGATCATGTCGAGATCGCCCGGAAGCTGAAAGCGTTGGGCGTCGATCTGATCGACGTCAGCTCGGGCGGAGTCGTGCACGCCCCGGTCAACGCTTACCCGGGCTATCAGGTGCCGTACGCCGAACGCATACGCCGCGAAGCGGACATCATGACAAGCGCGGTCGGGCTGATCACGGCGCCGGAACTGGCGGCCGACATCATCGACAACGGGCGCGCCGATCTCGTCATGCTGGGCCGCGAGTTGCTGCGCGATCCGTACTGGCCCCGCACGGCGGCCAAACGCCTCGGAGTTCAGCTGAAAGCGCCCTTCCAATATGGAAGGGGATGGTAATTCTGGTTTTTAGCGAATCATGCTCAGTTCGGCGAACAGGCCGATCAATTCCAGCACTTCATCGCGGAGCGGCATGACGAACTCCATTCGTCCGAGTCGTTGCAGGCCGCTCCGGCTATGCATCAAGACACTTTCTACATGCAGTTTGTACACGTTCATCCCGCTGCCCAATTGAACGACCTCTGTTCTGGAATCGCGCTGATTCACGTAACGGAGGTCGCGGGGCGATCGGTCATATGGAACGATTGCAATAATATGGTCAAGCGGTATATGATAATTTAGATGAGGCTTCTGAATGACAAGCTCCTTCGTCGTCACGGTAATTCCAAGATCGCGCAGCTTGTGGGAGATTTTCAGTTCCCCTTGCAGCGCGCGGATCTGGATAAAGTCACGATGCATGTCGGCTCTCCTTTAACATGATACCTATGTCATCCATCATACCACATTCGCAGATGAAGTGTCGATTCATGCGCTTTCCCGGGCAATGAACGTGGCGAACGCTTGCCAATGAAGCCGCAATCTGTTATTGTACAACTGCATTCACTATGGGATTCGGAAAGGAATGGGAGTATGATCATCAAGCCTAAAGTCCGCGGATTCATCTGCACGACGGCTCACCCGGTCGGATGCGCCCGGCATGTGCAGGAACAGATCGACTATGTGAAGCGGCAACCCGCCGTTCAAGGTCCTAAGAAAGCGCTTATCATCGGTGCGTCCACGGGTTACGGTCTCGCTTCGCGAATTGCGGCGGCGTTCGGCAGCCGTGCCGCCACGTTGGGAGTTTTCTTCGAGCGTCCCGCTTCCGACACCCGCACCGCCACCGCCGGATGGTACAACACCGCCGCTTTTGAACGCGCGGCGCGAGCCGAAGGTCTTTATGCGAAAAGCATCAACGGCGACGCTTTCTCGAACGAGATCAAACAAGAGGTCATCCGCACGATTCGCGAAGATCTCGGAAAGGTGGATCTCGTCGTGTACAGCCTTGCATCCCCGAGACGCACGCAACCGGTTACCGGAGAAACGTTCTCGTCCGTGCTGAAACCGATCGGAAGCTCCTTCACGAATAAGACCATCGACATACATACCGGCCAGGTGAGTGAAATTACGCTCGAGCCGGCCACGGAAGAGGAAATTCGCGCCACGATCGCGGTGATGGGCGGCGAGGACTGGGCGATGTGGATCGACGCGCTGCTGGAAGCGGATGTGCTTGAACAAGGCGCGAAGACGATCGCTTATTCTTACATCGGGCCGGAGATCACGTACCCGGTATATCGCGAAGGAACGATCGGACGTGCCAAGGACGATCTGGAAAAAACGAGCCATGAGCTCCATGAGAAAATGCGCCAGCGTATCGGCGGCGAAGCCTACGTGTCCGTAAACAAGGCGCTCGTCACGCAATCCAGCGCAGCGATTCCGGTCGTACCGCTTTATATCTCCCTGCTGTTCAAGGTCATGAAGGACAAAGGGATCCACGAAAATACGATTGAACAGATCGTCAGACTATACAAAGACCGTCTCTACGTTGACGGCGGTGTGCCGGTGGACGACGAACGCCGCATCCGGATCGACGATCTGGAGATGCGCGAAGATGTTCAGCAGGAAGTGGAACGGCTGTGGCGGGAAGTATCGTCGGACAACGTTGAGCAACTCAGCGACATCGCCGGTTACCGGGAAGAATTTTTCAAACTGTTCGGGTTCGGATTCGACGATGTGGACTACGACAGTGATGTCGATCCCAACGTTCCGCTGGAAGGTTGAGATGTAAAAAACTGTCCCCAGGCCAATGCCTGAGGACAGTTTTTTCTTCCGCGGAGATTGCCGGTTTTACGCCGCTCTCCGCCAAGAAGACAGACGAATCATGATGTTCGAATGATCGCATGATCATTGCTCGATAGTTGTATTCGATGCCGATGCAGGATTCAATACGGATGCCTGGATACCGTGGTTCAACGCAGTCGCTCCCGTTTTCGGCGCTTAACCGATCCGCTCTATGCGCGGCTGCGCATATTCCATGAGCGCCTGTTCGATCTGATCAAGCACGCGTTCCTCGTTAAAATGCGCGATGGATTGCCGGCACACTTCCGCAGGCGGCATCGGCAAAGCGCCGGACAGGATGCGGCTGATCGTGCCCGCCAGGCCGAGAACGTCTCCGGGACGGAACAGCCAGCCGTTGTGTCCGTGTTTGATGATATCCCGCGGACCTGTCGGACAGTCGCTGGAGACAACCGGAATGCCGCGGTTCAGCGCCTCGATCAGCACATAACAAAATGCCTCCCAATCCGACGGCAGGATGAGCAGCGTCGCCTCGGTAACGTACTCCCATGGAGATTCGCGATAGCCTAGCCACTCGATGCGGTCGGCAATGCCGAGTTTGATCGCCAGATCCTTCATGCGGATCTCGTCGCTGGAACCCGGTTCCGGCAACGCGTCCTCGATCAGTTTCAACTTCCAATGCTTGTGAGGCAACGCGGCCAACGCGCGGAACATCACGTCGATTCTCTTCTGCAAATTGAACATTCTGCCGATATAGATGAATGTCGGGGCTTCCGGGCGAGGAATGATGCGGACTGGTTCGTCAGGGATCGGGTGATAGACGGTCTTCACGCGCACGCCGGGCGTCATCTCCAGGATTTTCTCGGCGATCGTCGTGCTGACCGCCAAATGCGCATCCGCGTAAGTCAGCTGCTCATACTGGTCGAGCTTGCTGAAAATACCGCTCACGCGGCTGACAATCGTCGGTTTGACCTCCATCGCGTTCGTGGCGACTTTGGCAACACCCGTACACATCGGGCTCAAGGTCAGGATGATATCCGGAATCGGAAGCATGCTGAGCGTATGCTGCAAATCCAGTATCGCATGAATAAGCGGATCCGTATGATTTCTCATCTTCTCCCGTTCAAGCCCGCAAACGATGACGTTCGGACCGAATTGGACGTCCTCGGTCATCTGCGCATCCGGCTGCCGCATGATCAGCACCTTGCATTCATGTCCGCGAGCTTGAAGTCCCTGGACAAGTTGCCGCACGGACCGTTCCAGCCCGGCTTGTCCCGAAAAATTGGGGGTGTATACGTAAATTTTCAAAGCATGAACTCCCACCTTTATCTCTTGTAGTTGTTTATGGATAATTTTATTATATCATCACTCCCATCATCTGATGATCCTATTTTCGAAAAAAAATAGATTTTTTTCACATTACTATCCGTTTTTACAGCTTTTCATGTCTGAACCAATCTCCGCGCGGTTCGTTTGCAAAGCGGATTGATGGCGCAGGAGCGCGCCTCCAAGCTTGCCCGAGATTGACGACGCGGACGGGCGCCATACCCATGCTGACGAAAGGGGAAACGGCATGTTCTATGTTTACATCTTGCAATGCGCAGACGGCAGCCTGTACACAGGCTACACCGTCAATTTGGAGAAACGGCTCCGAAGCCATAATCAGGGCAAGGCGGCGAAATATACGAGGGCGCGGTTGCCGGCCGTTCTCGTATACGCCGAAACGCGCCCTTCCAGATCGGAGGCGATGCGCCGGGAAGCCGAGATCAAAGCCTTGTCCCGCGCGCAAAAGCTAGAGCTTATCGAACGCTATCGAAGCGGCGATCATCGGCAGGACCGGGACATGGACAGCCTGCAAGCGGACAACCCGCATGCGGAAAGCCGGCTGACTTAGGCTCACAATCCTCTCCAGTTTCCTTTCATCGACGGATAGAGCGTATCGAGGATGCCCGCCAGTTGCTTTAGAACCGGTTCAGCCGTCCCCTGTTCATAGATCTGGGGAAATGACTTGAAGAATACATCTTCGTGGTTGTACAGCAACCCTTGATAGAAGATGATGTTCGTGTGCAATTGAAACGGATTCGGCGTCGCGATCTGCGTCTCCAGTTCCATAATATCCAGCAGCTGGCCGGTTTGCGCGGGAGGTCTGGATTGAAAGCGCCCTTCTCTCGTGACGAGCGCATGGTAGTTCGCGAACCGAACCGCCTCGCGGTCATCCGCCTCGATGACCGATTTCACCAACTCAAGCGCCGTCGACTTGAATTTCGACTGCGAGGAGATGGACAGCCCCGTCGTAAACATCGTGTTGTACCGGTTGCCGTCCGGAAAGACGGGCATGCGCGCGATCTTCAGATGCTCGTTTTCGTCCAACTGCGAAAACAACGCGGACGGCCAATCGATGCCGAGCGCAATCGGCCGGTTCCGGTTGATGGCATTGGCGCGCTGTTCGCCGAACGATGCGATCACCTGTTCAAACGCGCGAACCGTGGCCTCGCCGTCAAGAAATCCGGTGAACGTGGAACCGTCCTGCGAAATATAGCCGCCCCCCAACCCTTTGATAATCGGTTCGTATATTTCAAAGGAATCCGGAATCGAGACGCTGTAACCGTTGGCATCCAGCAGTACGGATGCGCTTATAAACTCATCCCACGTCCAATCGTCATGGGGCAAGGACAAATTCAGCCGCCCGAACACTTCCTCGTCGTAGTAGACGACCAAAGGTTCCGCATTGATCGGCAACATCCGGACATGGTTGTTCACTTTCGTGCGCTCGATGAGATCGGCGTATGCTCCCGACCAACCGATCATTTGGACGACGGAGTCCAGCGTCTCCAGTTCGCCGTCGGCCACCCAACGCGCCTGATGCGGAGCCAGTTCAATGACATCGGGAAACGGATCGATCTGAAACGGAACGCCCGACATGTACATCAATTCATGGCTCTTCACGCCGACATCCTGATGCGCTTCCTGATACGATCGTATCCTTTCCAATATCGGATACGATTTGCTTTCGACACTATATGCTCCGCGACCCAAAGCTACTGTGATTTGCACCTGCAATTCTTCCGGCGCTTCGCCTTCCCATAAATCTTCTTCCTCCGGCATCTCGTCATTCAGCAACGCCGCATTATCTTTCTGGCACGCGGCGGCCAGTACGAGCACAAGGAAACACGTCAGCAACACCGCTGCTTTTTTCATACTTAACACTCCCAACATTCATTTTGGTAATTTTATCTTGCATTACCTAACTCGTTCAGGTCAACCGTACAGATTATAGGTTTTTGTGTAATTCATGGAACATTGATCTTCCGTCCATTTTAAAAATCTATTGTTACCACAAATCTACCTCAATATAAAATAAAGGGATGTTTTTTTATGCGTTAGCAGTAACATTATTATACGTGTTTATTGGTATTGTCGAATTAATGTATTATATACTGTATTTTTGCTATCGAATTGAGATCAATTTTTTTGCTTTTGCAAAAAGGCTACAATCAATAGCGATTTCAACCCGCTCCCCAAGCAAATCCGGTCTGTTCCCTTGAGTGACTTAATTGGAATCCCAATTGCCCCGCTGCGTCTGATTAAGCGAATCGACGTAATCCGCCACATCATTCAAAACCTGTTCCGCTGTGCCGCCTTCCGCCATCGCTGTAAAGAGAGACGCGATGTTTTTGTTCGGATACCGGGTCAAGGCGCCGTAATAAGCGCGGACATTCGCGTTCAACTGAAAAATGTTCGGCGATGCGACCGCGGATTCCAGCGCCATAACATCCAGCAGATTGTCCCATTGAGGCGGGCATCGGTCTTATAACGCGGCTCCCGGGCCGTCAGCGCATGCGCGTTCACAAAACGGAGGAGCCGGCGATCCTGCACATCCAGAACGGCCTTCATCAACTCCAGCGCGGCGGTTTTGTCGCGCGCTCCGCTGTGCATCGCAAGGCCGGTCGCAAACATCGAATTGTATCGGTTGCCGTCGGAGAAAACCGGCAATCTCGCGATTCGGATGTCGGCATGATCTTTCAATATCGGGTACAGTTCGGAAGGCCAGGCGATGCCGAGAGCCGGAGTATCACCTGCGCCCTTGCCCTCTGTCCGCGTCTCGTTCAGTATAGAAAGATATTGTTCAAATGCGGCAATCGTTGCGGCACCGTTCAAATAGCCGGTGAAGACAGCTCCGTCTGGTGATGTGTAGCTGCCGCCCAGCCCTTTGATGATCGGTTCCGCCGCTTCAAACGTATCCGGCATATCCGTAACGTATCCGTATTGCGCCAATTGACGGGAAGCCGCGAGAAAATCATCCCAAGTCCAATGATCATGCGGCGTCTGGATGCCCAGATGAGCGAATACGGTCTCGTCATAATACGCCACCATCGGTTCGACCTTCAGCGGGAGCAGCCATACCAACCCGCCGATCTTCATCCGCTCGATCACTTCCGCATATCCGCCGGTTTGATCTGCAGACCACGCGGATACGGTCGAACCGAGTTCCTGCAATTCGTTTTCCGCCACCCAACGGGCCTGATACGGCGTAATCTCGATCACATCGGGAAACTCGTCGGGAAACGTGCTGCCGCCAAGATAATGGTATTCTCCGAACTCAAGGACGATTTCGGGATAGCGCTGACGAAAAAGCGCGAATCCGGTCATAAACCGGCCCTTGCGCATGATCGAGAGACGGCACGCCGATGCTTCCCGCACCGGTGTAGCCGGCGGCAAGATAGAGGCTGACCGAACCGGCGATCTCTTCCTCCGTCTCGGATCGGTCAACACTTTGACACGCGCCGGCCAACATGATCAACATCAATACCGTCATGGCCAATGTCATTCGTCTCATAAACGATCTCCTTTATGCTTGGTATTCCCGTTGATCGGGATTCCGGTTATACGTTGATTTTCAAGGCTGACGTGTTGTTACTTGCGACTCCGGAACCTTTCACCGTTCACCGACGCATAAGGCAGGTGCGTTTTTAACGGGACGGTTTCGGAACCGCCTGCCTGTTGGCATCTATATCCTGCTCCGCAACATTATCCTGCATCAATTTACTCGATCAGGTCAACCGTACAAATTATAGGTTTTTCAATAATTGGTGGAGCTATTGTTATTGAATCTCTGAAACGCTGCGGGTTAAACCTTCACTGTAATCCCGGTATTGCGCAATCAGATTGGCCAATACGAAAAAAAGAGACGGCCGCGAATGTGCTCCGTCTCTTTCGTGTTTATTCCAGAATCCAGATGCGATCTTTCTCCACATCGACCGCGATGGCGGGATCGATGACGGAGAAAGGCAGGAATGATTTTTCCGCCATATCCATCACATACCAACCGAGTCCGTAAATATACATGAGCAATCGATGCTCACCTAGCGGGATGATCCTGTCGATCCAGTAGTTCGTGAATAACCCCAGGTTTGTCTCAATCAATATCTGAAACTTGGCCGTATCCGGTTCGTAGACCGACCATTGCTCCCTGATGCCGATCCATTCTTCTTCCGGCGCTCCCGCGAACCGTTCATCATTGGCGATCACCAGCACCGACCCGTCCTTCAGCGGGAACAGCAAACGGTCGTTTCGCTTCGTCTCGTCAAAAGGATCGACGCGCCTCGTGACGAAACTGTCCAAATCCGTCTCATACAAAACCGAGGTGAATCCGAACGTTCCGTCGGAGAGCGTCTCCCAGCGGCTGTACATGATCCGGTTTTCCGTGGTGAACAGGACGCTCGGCGCGGCGCATCGGCCCTCCCAGCATTCGAACGAACCGAACGCCTCAATCTTCGCCAACTCCGCAAAGGTTGCGCCGTTCAATACATGCAGGTCATAGATGTAATCCCCTCGATCGGTCGTATATCCGTAACCGACGGCCAATTTGCCCGCTTCGGCGGAATAATCCAGTGACACGATCTTCTCGTTGTCGCGATCACCCGGTGCTGTCCACACGACGGTCTCCTCGTCTGCCGCCGGACTGTACATGATCAACCGGTCTTCCGAAGCGTACACAAGCCGGGCATCATCCACCCACACCGGATGATGAATGGCTTCGATGGGAAACAGTTTCCTGATCGTGCCGAAACGATCGCGGACGACATACTGGTATACCGCGTGCATGCCGTTGTGCGCGCGAAAAGCCGCGAGCACATAGTTTCCTCCCGGAGAAACGTCGATGTCGTCGTACGGCGTCAAACTGGTGAAGTACACTTCCCTGCCGCCGGACGCCGGATCAATGGATTGAAACAAGACGGGCTCGCCGGGCTGAATGACGATCTGTTCTTTCGCGAGCAACCGGTATCCTGCCTCTGTCATGACTCCGTTCAGATTGAACGTGATCGCACTGTTTGTCTCGTCATCCGGAATCAACGTGAGCCTGACCTCATAATCGTTCAGCCATTGCAGCGACCAGGCGACGGTCGGATGCAGGCGGAAGTTCTCGTTCAATCTCTCGTAAACGCTCGAACGGTCGACGGGCTGGTTGAACGCGATGACGAATGAATGCGTTCTGCCGCTCGCCACATGATACGCCGCTTGATATCCGTCTTGCAGCAACGCGATGTATTGTTCCATGGTCGGATCGGAAGGCGATCTGATCGTGTAGGTGAACGGCGCGGCATGCCGGACCTTCACCTCGAATCGCTCATTCGTACCCGGCGCTTGAAAGCGGATGACGATATCTTGCTCGGGCGCATCGGTCAATTTGAGCACGATCGGCAATTCTTTCACTTCCAGGCTGACCTCGCCGAGGGAAAACGGGACGGCCGCGCCGTTGGCGGCTCGAATGACGGATATGCCGCTTGCGAACCGTTCGTAATCGGCCTGCGTGACTGGTTGGAAAATAGGGACGAAGAAGCTGATCTTAACGCCGGGAGAATAGAAAAAGAGTTCATCGTCCATCTGATAGGTCCATGTCCGATAATTGTCCTCCTCGATGCGGACGCTGCCCAACCGCGACGCCAGCACATCGTAAATGTGACGGGCGCCGTTTAAGACGGACGCATCTTGTTGAGCCTCTTCGCCGTCTGTCCGCACCGGTTCGGATCCGTCAATCCGGCGGTCCAGCCACACGCTGATCCGACGCAGCATCTCGATGTCCGCCGCGTCGACGACCGAACGGCACGAGTCGAGCATGCTGCCGTCGCCGGCCGGCTGGTTCATGACGAAAGCGTACGATCGGTTTCGTTCAAACGGATACAGGCAGTCTCCGGACAAGGTGTACCGCACGCGCGATCCGCTCACGGTTTCCCCTTTCCACGATTCCTCCACGCGGATCGAGACCGTATAAAGGCCGTCGATCCTCTTGCCGATCCGGGCGATTCGACCGATGAACACGCTGTCCGCTCCCTTAACGTCCTGTTCGAGAACAGTCCCTTCGCAGGCACACTCATTTGCGGGCTTGACATACGGAAGATCAAACATCGTTCTATGCCACCATATTCCCGCGGCAAACAAGAGGACGAACAAGCATAATGCGGCCAACCATCCTGTCTTCGATTTGATCACCCTTACGTCCCCCCATCCCAATCGAAAACGGTTGCTGATGCGACAAACAAATGAACGTCCATGAGTGATTGCCGATCGTTATTGCGATGAGCCGATGCCTTCATATTGCTTTGCTTTCGTTATCTATTGGGCTTATCGTCAGCCGCTGTCGGTCCGGTCCCGCATCCTGCGGATCGCTTCTTCGTACACCTTCGCAATCGGCACCCGATGCTCCCTGGCGACCCGCGCCGCATCTTCGTATTCGGGCGCGGAATGAACGACGGTTCCCGAACGAAGCGCCTGTTTCACGCGGACGGGGCCGTACGCCGTCTCCACTTCGACCCATCTGCGCCCGAGCGCTCTCCGCGACCAGTTGCTCCGCCGCACGCCGAACGTCGAAGATTCGTTCAGCAAAATGTTTTCACAAACCTGCGCCTGCGACGGCCGGGTGATGACGGTCACAAGCGTTCCCGGACGATTCTTCTTCATATAGACCGGAGTGAAATACACATCCAGAGCGCCGCTGTCCAGCAATCTTTCGAGCAAAAAGCCGAACTGTTCGCCCGTGAAATCATCGAGCTGCGCTTCCAGCACTTCGACGGTTTCCACCGTCTCCATTTCTCCGTGCGAAGCCTCGCGGTGCTCCTGATCAGGTCCGGCGATCAGCAATGCGCGGATGACGTTCGGATGCGGAAAATCTTTCTTCCCCGCTCCGTAACCGATCCGTTCGATCCGGACCGCCGGAATCGGGCCGAAACCCGATGCCAGCGCTTTCAGGATTCCCGCTCCCGTCGGAGTCGTCAGTTCCCCCTCAGCTTGCAGTCCGGAAAGCGGAATGCCTTTCAGCAGCTCCAATGTGGCGGGAGCCGGGATCGGGTAAAGCCCGTGCGCCATCTTCATGCGTCCGTACCCAGTCGGTACGGGCGACGCGATAATCGTGTCGATATCCAAAATGTCCAGCGCGATGCAGACGCCGATAATATCGATAATCGAATCCATGGCGCCCACTTCATGAAAATGCACCTGCTCCGGCGGCATCCCGTGAATCCGCCCTTCCGCTTCCGCAATCGCCCGGAAAACGGCAGCGCTTCTTTCCTTCACCCGCTCCGGCAATGAACTGCGTTCGATCATCTCAAGGATGTCCGAAGCCTTGCGATGCACATGATGATGTTCGTGATCGTGCGGATGATCGTGCGTGTGATCATGTCCATGATCATGCGAATGCCCGTGCGTATGATGATGCCCGTGATCGTGCGGATGTTCATGTGCATGATGATGCCCGTGATCATGCGGATGCTCATGCGTGTGATGATGTCCGTGATCATGCGGATGATCGTGCATGTGATCATATCCGTGATCATGCGAATGTCCGTGCGTATGATGATACTCGTGATCATGTGAGTACCCAAGCGCGTGATGATGTCCATGATCGTGCGCATGCTCGTGCGTGTGATCATGTCCGTGATCATGTGAATGCCCGTGCGTATGATGATGCTCGTGATCATGCGAATGCCCATGCGCGTGATGATGTCCGTGATCGTGCGGATGTCCAAGCGCGTGATGGTGCTGCCCGAGCCGGATGTTCACATATTTCGCTGAGATGCCCCGCTTGACGACCGGCACGACCTCGATCTCGAACGGATCGATCGGCAGTTTCTTTAGTTCCGACACGATGCTGTCCAAGTCCGCGCCGAGATCGATCAGAGCCGCCAGCGTCATGTCTCCGGCGATTCCGGAGAAGCAATCAAGATATAACGTCTTTCCCATGCTGCGATTGTGCCTCCCATACAAGTTGCTGGATCGATGCGGCGTAATAACCGGCCCCGAAGCCGTTGTCGATATTGACGACCGTCACGCCCGCGGCGCATGAGGTCAGCATCGCCAGCATGGGCGTGATTCCGTGCAGATGCGCGCCATACCCCACGGAGGTCGGAACGGCGATGACGGGCCGGCGGACGAGACCGCCGACCACGCTCGGCAGCGCGCCTTCCATCCCGGCCACGGCAATCACGACATTCGCCTGCCGAATGCGTTCGCGATGCGCCAGCAGGCGGTCGATCCCCGCGATGCCCACATCATAGATCCGGTCGACGGCGCATCCGAGCCATTCGGCCGTTTCAGCGGCCTCTTCGGCAACGGGCATGTCGGACGTGCCTGCGCTGACGACCGCGACGACGCCCGGATAAAGGCGGGGAGGTTTTCCGTAGCGGATAATGCGCGATGACGCGTTATAAACCGCATCCGGAAACTCCGCCAGCACCAGTTCCGCCATCCGGTCATCGGCCCGCGTGACGAGGGCGCGCCCGTGATGAGCGGCGAGCCTGGCGAAAATCTCCCTCACCTGTTCCGCCGTTTTCCCCATTCCGAAGATCACTTCCGGCGCTCCGGTCCTGGCCTCGCGATCCAAGTCCAACTTGCTGAATCCTAGATCTTCAAACTTCATACCCGTACTCCGTTTCTGTCCGCCAGCATTTTGTTCAGGTTTCCGCTCTTGTAGCCGCCCAGATCCATTGTGACGAACGTATAGCCGTAAGACGCGAGCGCATTTGCCACCTCTTCCCGGCGGCTCAGCAGCTTCGGCATGTCGTCCGGCTCCACCTCGATCCGCGCGATGTTGTCATGCGTGCGGACGCGAACCTGCCTGATGCCGAGCGACATGATGAACGACTCGGCGCGCTCCACGCGCGTCAGCTTTTCTTGCGTGATCATCTCGCCGTATGCGATGCGCGAGGACAGGCACGCGAAGGACGGCTTGTCCCATGTCGGAAGCCCCATCATCCTGGACAGCTCCCGTATCTCCTGTTTGTACAGTCCGGCTTCTTGCAGCGGCCCCCGCACGCCCTGCTCGACGGCCGCCTTGTATCCCGGCCTGTGTTCTCCCATATCGTCCATGATCAATCCGTAGACGATATGCGTGTATCCTTCTTTTCGTATGAACTCCTGCAAATGCTGAAACAGGTTCTGTTTGCAAAAATAGCAGCGGCTCGGCGTGTTCTCCTTGTATCCCGGTATGTCCAATTCCGACGTGCGGATGACGCGATGCCTTGCTCCGAGCTGTCCGGCGATCTTCACCGCTTCCTCCATCTCCCTGGTCGGATACGTTTCCGAATCCGCCGTTACGGCCAGCACGCGATCCGGCCCGAGCGCATCCAGCGCCGCCTTGAGCAGCAGCGTGCTGTCCACTCCGCCCGAGAAAGCGACGACGACACGATCCATGCCGCACAAAATGTCCTTGACCTTTTCGTATTTTGTCAGTGGCACAGCTTCATCCCTTCCACCTGTTGATGTTCTTGCTCTTGTAAAATCCGCTCTTTCCCTTTGCTCCGCAACAACGGCGCCGCAAGCGCAAACCGCGTTCCCAGCGCTTGACGTCAGCAAACGTACCGCCTTGCGATCCGGTGCGCTGCTCCATTTCAATCCGGACAAACCGCCCTGAACGCGGGCCATCATGAGCGCAGCAGATTCCCCTGCTCATCGAACTCCCAGTCATACGGTTCGGTCAAAATCTCGATGTCCGGATGCCGTCTCGCTTCCTCCAGCATATTGACCGAGATTTCGATCTCGCCCAGATGGAGCGTGTCGCGAATGCGGACGAGCCTGCATTTCGTGTAATCCAATATGTTGCACGTTTTGATCGCCGCCTTGATGCAATCCATATCGTTGGCAAGCGTCGTCGCCTGCTTCGTCGGAGACACGACGGTCGACGTCAGCCCGTTGGCGTACGTGCCCGGCCAATCCGTCTTGTCGACGAGCCGCCGGGTCGTGAAGTCCGCCGTGCCGATGCCGTTGGCATTACCCTTCGATTCTTCCGTCAGGTCGAGCACCGCGATCTTCGTCACCTCCGGTCCCCCGTACGCATACGGTGTCGGATACCGTCCGACGACGTTCGGATCGAATCCGTCCCCGCTGATGTTTTTGCCGATATAGTCGATGACGAGCACGTCGATCTGGTCAAACAGCAGCTTCGGCATGCGGTTTTTCGCTTCGATAAGCAGTTCCTTCTCGCGCTCTTCCATTTGTTCCGGCCCGATGACCTCAATATGGAAAATTTGATCATACGCATTTTCCACGATGGCGACGCCGAAGATGATCGGCAATTTCGCCATCATCTTCTTCGCCATGGCCGGCACGTTTTCCGCCATATATTTGAACCCGAGCTGGTGGCATGCTTCCGCGCCCTTCTGCTTGCCGAGACCGATCGCGATCATTTTCATCAAACCGCTTTCGATCGGTCCGCGGAACGCCGTATGCGGCTTGATCCGGTTGATGACGACGATCGCGTCCGCCTCTTCCGCCGCGATCTTGTCGCAATAGACGGGCAGCCCGTTCGGCAAGCGGTCCAGCAGCACGACTTCCATCGAGGAACGGACCGGCACGCCCATCGTCGCTTCCGAGATGCCGAGGTGCTCCAGCACCTTCGCCTGACCTTCCGCGGTCGCTCCCCCGTGGCTGCCCATGCAGGGAACGATGAACGGCTCCGCTCCTTTCTCCTTAAGCGCGTCGATCGTCGCTTTCGTGATTTCATCAATGCGCGAGATGCCTCTGCTTCCCACCGCCACCGCGATTTTTTGTCCCGCGCGGATCGCCCGGTATTTCTCATGCGCATGCAGCTTGACCGTCAGATCGCCGATCGGATCTTCCAGCTTCGCCGGGTCGAATTTTTGCTTGATGCGCACCATTTTCGGAATCGGGATATTCTTTACCATCTCATGCAAAATATCATAAGCTTTGCTGTCGACTTGTTTAGCCATGAAAGCTCCATCCTTTCTTCATTGCCGCGTCGTACTTCCATTATAATCTAATCTCCGCAAAAAGTCTGTCCGGGACTTGGGCGCCGTCGCCATCGCGGAAAGACCGCGAAAAGAAAGAAACGCACGCGCCACCACCCGGACTCCGATGGTGAGCGCGCACGTCATAAACGACAGCGGATGTCAACGATGCTGCACATAAGGCGCCGCCGCATCCACGTACGATCTGGCTTTTTCACGAATCCGCTCATAATCGCCCGTCTTCTCCGCCTCGCTCGTCAGATCGGAACCGATCCCGACGGCGAACGCGCCGGATTTGAACCATTCCCCGATGTTGTTCACATTCACTCCGCCCGTAGGCATAATGTTCAGTTGCGGCAGCGGCCCTTTCAACGTCTTGATGATGCCGGGAGAGAACATGTTGCCCGGGAACAGCTTGACGACATCCGCCCCGCTTTCCAGCGCCTGCTGAGCTTCCGCGATCGTCACGACGCCAGGCATGACCGGCACGCGGTAGCGGTGGCACATCGTCACCACCTGAGGCTGGAACGACGGGCTGACGACGAACTCCGCATCTTCCAGTATTGCGAGCCTCGCCGTCACATCGTCCAACACGGTGCCGACTCCGATGACCGGCCTCGTTGCCTCATCTGCCTGTCTGTATTTATCGCGAAGAATGCGAATGGCTTGCAGCGCGCCCGGAGTCGTCATCGTGACCTCGATGACGCGGATGCCGCCTGCGATCGACTGCTCCGCCATCGCCACGACGTCTTCCGTCGATTTCCCTCTTAATACGGCAACCACACCGGCTTTGTATATTTGTTGGAGCGTTGCATATTTTTTCATCGTCTCCGATCACCTTTCTATGACAGATTCGTTGTGCATGGCTTGTTGCAACTGTTGCCATGTCGGAACAAGTTCCCAGTCTCCATGCCCCTGAATGACGAACCCCGCCGCCAGATTTCCCATGCGGACCGCCTGTTCCGGGGTATATCCCTTGACGATGCCCGTCAAAAAACCGGCTGCAAACGCATCTCCCGCACCGACCGTATCGACGACATGCTCGATTTTCTCAAAGGGTACGGCAACCGTCTGTCCGTCACGAACGATCACGTTGGTGTTGCCGACGCTCTTCACCACCGTCAGAGCGGAAAGCCGCTTCACCTCTTGCAGCGCTTTTTCCTCGTCGTCCGTCCCGTACAACCGTTTCAGTTCATCCATGCCGGGCAGGAAATAGTCCGCCTTCGCCGCCAGCGGCAGCAGCACCTCGCGCGCCTGCTCGATCGTCCACAGCTTCAGGCGCAGATTCGGATCGAGGCTTACCTTCACTCCATGCCGCTTGGCCATATCGACCGCCCGTTCCACCGTTGCCCGGCAGCTGTCGCTGAGCGCGGGCGTGATGCCGGTGATGTGCAGGATCGACGCGTCCGCGATGAACGCTTCATCGAGATCTTCCGGGCTCATCCGGCTGGCCGCCGAATGCTTCCGGTAATAAAACACTTCCTCCAGCCCCGCCACTTTATGCCTCATCATCAATCCCGTGTTGGCCGAAGACACGAGTTTCGCCCGGCTGACATCCACCGCTTCGCCGCGTATGCGTTTCAATATGTATCTGCCCTGCGGGTCGTCGCCCAAATGGCCGAACCAGCTGACGCGCACGCCGAGTCTGGCGAGCCCGATCGCCACGTTGCTCTCCGCTCCTCCGAACGAACGGTTCAGCGTGTCGGAATATTCGAGAGACTGTTCCCGCAAGGGAGTGAACAACGCCATGGATTCCCCGAACGTTATGACATCGAAACGTTTCGTCATGACCCCCAACTCCCTCTGCAACCACTTGATTAATCTTCATCGTTACGCGACTATTGTATGCCAACCGCCAAGTCAAGTCCATATCGTTTGTGGCCGTTTTTCACTTTCCCCGGCTGTCCCCCGAACATTTTCACTGTACTTCAAATTAAAAGGTGAGCCGAATCAAGCGCAATATCGTTTGTTGCAATCGGCGGACCGCATGTGACCGGACAGTGGAACGACGTTCGGACAGACGCTCATCCGTCCCCGAATTATGATAGAATGATGGGGATGATAGAGAAAAGGAAGGGACGGCCTTTGAACCAATCCCCCTATGTCCTGTTCCAGGCACCTCCGTTGCCGTATTTGCTGGAGTGCGGCAAAACGTTGTACCAGCCTGGCGATCATCATCCGAACCGGCGCCGCATCGGCGTCTTCGATTTGCTGATCGTCCAGGAAGGAGCGCTTTATATCGGAGAAGAACATCTGAGGTGGACCGTTGAATCCGGGCAAATGCTCCTGCTGCGGCCCGACGCATGGCATTATTCATTCCAGGCTTGCGACAGCGAAACGCGTTTCTACTGGCTGCATTTGCAAACTTCCTCCAATTGGCTGGAGACGGAAGCGCTGGACTTTCCCGGCCTGGAGCGCGAAATGCGCTATGCGACGCCGTATGTATGCCAGATCGCCAAATACCGGCAGGTGCCTGATCCGGATTCGGTGTACGCGCTGCTCGATGAACTGCTGCAGGCTTCTTCCGAACCGCAGGCAAGCGCGTTCTGGCATCAGCAGACGACTTTTTTGCAATTGCTGCAAATGCTCGACATGCGGCGCCTGACGGTGCAGAGAAGCTCCGTCGTCGCCGTTGCGGAGCAGACCGAACGGTATTTGAAGAACCATTACCGATCCGAGATCACGAACAAACGGTTGTCCGAAGCGTTGCATTTTCACCACAATTACATCACCCGCTGCATGAAGCAGGTGTACGGCATGACGCCGATGGAATATTTGCTGCGGTACCGCCTTGAGCAGGCAAAGCTGCTTCTGATCCGCACGGATTGGCCGATCTTGCACATCGCCGAGCAGGTCGGCTTCGAAAACGCCGCTTACTTTACGCGCCGATTCACAAGTGAGGAAGGGATGTCTCCGAGCCATTACCGAAAACGCTACGTCCAGATGGCGGACTGACTTAGGGGTCGTACCGAATTGTTATGTGAAGGTTGTTCGTAACCGTGCGGCATGCCGCTCTTCCTCCGCCTTTTCCGACTTCCGTCGGCATCCGGATGCAAAGGCTGTTCAGACAACCCGCCTGAAGCGGCATAGTTCGGATTAAACGGAATCAGGTCATCCCTTGCGTTCGGGGATGACCTGGTTCGCTGTTAGACGGATTCCGTTTTCCCGTTATTCCATTAATCTCCGTTTCATCGAGATCACCTGTTCATCGCCCGGTTGCCTGCCGCCGTAGCGAACCTGCTCGTACATTAACACCAGCGTCTCGGGCAACGTCTCGCGCGCCCTCCATTTATCGGCCTCGCGCTTCGTCTCGCGGGGCGTATGAGACGGCTTGTAAGCGTAACCGTCCCGTATGAGACCGGTGACCGCCGAGCGGTACAGATAGCGGACGCGCTCCGCATTATCCCGCTGTTTGTCCCAACCGTCGGCGTCGCGGACGATGCGCGAGCGCACGGCGTGTCCGAAACGGTCAAGCAGATCGCGCCAGTTCGCCAGCCGCTCGACTTCGTCTACATATGTCTGCTCGCCGGCCGGCTCCTCGCCGTAACGGAAAAACCAGAGCCGCGCCAGGTAAGTCAGCCGCTGCAGCCGGACGATCAGGACGCGAATAACCTCGCGGGCGATATAGATCAGGACGATCGCGACGATGATCATCCCGATCGCCATCGCTATGCGCATGAGCAGATCTCCGTCCGAATCCTGATAGCGGGAAATCTGCTCGGTCATCGGAATGTCCGGCGACCGTTCCCGTACTCTCACCCTGTTTCCGTCGGAACGAAACAGATTCCATATCCAGATGTAAAACGACTGAAGCATGTTCGTGACCGCCTGCAGCAGAGGCTTGATGCCGGCCACGATGAAAATGAAAGCCGCCGATATGCCGATCATCATCATGTTTTTCCAGCGAACGGCGCGTCCCATTTTCCGCCCCTGATCTCCGTAGGACGATTCCTGCAGCAGAACATATCGGTTCATCATGAACAGCATGATCGCCACCGTCGCGACGCATCCCCAGTTCAAGGCGGTGATTTCCACCGACAATCTGCCAAAGTCCAACCTTCCGAGGATGAGCGCAAACAAATAGATCGTCAAGCTGAACACGTAATAATTCAAAGGCAGCACGTGATGAATCGGCAGAACGGAATACAGTCCTCCCCGGTAAATCACCAGCCACGCCACCAGAAAACTGACAAACCCGCTGAACGAAACGTCGAACATCAGCCAGCTGTACACTAGTCCGATCGCCGCGGACAGCGGATGCATGAGTCCCGCGAGGCTCGGCCGCCACAGGCTCCACACCGCGTAACCGATTCCGTAGAATATGCCCAGAAACGCGAGCCACACCCAGAACACGTCGGTCTGGATGACGTAGAGGTGGACAAACAGCAAAAAAGGCAGCATCAGCAAAATCTCGACATATCCCATCAAGACCGCGCGAATCGCGCGCCTTGCTTCCATCTCAGCCCACCCCTTCCTTGATAGCGGAAGTCCCTTGACTCATCGCCGAAGCGCCTTCCTTCATCGCGGAGGCCGCTTCTTTCATCGCGAGTTTTGCGGATTCGGCCGCCGCCGGCGCATCATGGCGTTTCCCCTCGGACGGCATCGAATCCAGCGCTTCCAGCAGGAGAACAGTTACGGTGTTTCCGTTGTATTCAAGTTGACGCTTCCGGGTGTCCAAACGGTCGTTCATGTAGGACGTGATGATGACGATATCCAGATTCGACCGCCCGCTGGCAACTTCCTGGGCCAGCAGTTGTTCGAAAGTGACGGCGCGCGCAATTTGCATATGCGCCATCTGCTCCAAAATGCGTTCATATTGGCCTCTTCCTCCCGCGGCCTCGATGAAGATCGGTTCGCTGTCGTTGTCGCCCGCATAGCCGTTGCTCGCGAAGCCCGCCTCCATGCCGGCATGAATCGCTTCTTCGATGATGCCGGCCGCATAGGAGATGCCGCGTTCGATCAGGTCCACGTTCGACACGTGGTTCCACATCATTTCGTGGTCTTCGACGTTCAAATACACCATAACCCGCCGCTCCGCCGTATAATCATGCTGGTTCACCTGAATGCGCCCGCTGCGGGCCGTCGCCTTCCAGTTCACGTCGCGCATCGGGTCGCCGTACTGGTACTCCCGGATTCCCGCGAACATGAACGGATCGGGGATAATCCAGCGCTTCACCAACACATCTCCGAGCTTGCTGTTGTAAGGCCTGACGAAACCGTCCGGCAACATGGCCTTCGGATACACGATCAGCCGGTGATCCGTGGCGATCGTGCTGTACATCGAATAGACGCCGAACAGATCCCCGACGGATAATGTCGCGCTGCCCAGCGCATACACTCCTCTTCGTTCACAGACGAATTTGTGCCGGCGGATGACCTTCGTATACGGCATCAGACTGAACATGCTGCGGTGGTTTTGATACAATTTTCCTTCCCGAACCATGTGCGACTGCTGACGGGTGAACTTCAGATGCGCGCTCAACGTCGATTCCAGCTTCACCCACGGAACGGGCAGCCATTTGCGATTGGCGATCCTCTCGACCATCTCAACCTGATCGCCCACGAAACAGCGCGTGACGTTATAGTAGCGTTCGTATTCCAGATTCCGCATGCCGTACTTGCGGTAGAGAAGACCCTGCAGCCCGATGAATGCGACGGTCACGAAAATAAGCCAGATGCCGTTCATCGTTCATGACCCTTGCGTTCCGGAGATAAGCTGTTCTTCCGCCGGTACGGGCACTTCGTTCAGGACGGCGTCGAGCAGCTTGTGCTCCAGATCTTCCGTGCCGAATCTCATCGTGCTGCGCAGGACGAGACGATGCGCCAGCACCGGCTTCGCCATCGCTTTGATGTCGTCGGGCGTGACGAAATCCCGTCCCTTCAAAACGGCGTGCACCTGCGAAGCGCGCAACAGCGCCTGGCTGCCGCGCGGACTGACGCCGACCAGCACCTCATCCAGCGTACGGGTTCGCTCCACGATGCGCAGCAAATAGTCGAGCACGTCGTCATGAACGGCTACCTTGGCGTACGCTTGCTGGGCTTCGCTGATGTCTTCCACGCTCGCCACCGGCTTCAGCTCGTGCAGCGGATTCGTCTCCTGGAACCGGCGCAATATGCGCAAACCTTCCTGATGATCGGGGTATCCCATCTTCACTTTGAACAGGAACCGGTCCAGCTGCGCTTCCGGCAACGGAAACGTTCCCTGGTTTTCGATCGGGTTCTGCGTCGCGATGACGAGAAACGGACGCGAAAGCTGACGCGTCACGCCGTCAATGCTGATCTGCCTCTCCTCCATGCATTCCAGCAGACTGGACTGCGTGCGCGGCGTCGCGCGGTTGATCTCGTCCGCCAGCAAAATATTCGTAAACAGCGGTCCGGGTCTGAATTCGAATTCCGACGTTTTCTGATTGTAATAATGAATTCCGCTGAGATCGCTCGGCAGCAAGTCCGGGGTGAACTGGACGCGCTTGAAACTGCAATTGAGCGATTGCGCCATGGCCTTGGCGAGCATCGTTTTCCCCGTGCCAGGAACATCCTCCAGCAAAACATGTCCCGAAGTGACAAGCGCGATGAAGATCATATCGATGACATCCTCTTTGCCCACGATGACCTGGCCGACATTGGAGCGTATTCGTTGCGCCAACAAGCGGATATGTTCTAGCGACATGATTGGTTCCTCCTTGTACATTGGTCAATAAAAGCGTTTACAGTTTTGCCGGCGCCCGCGGTACGTTCACGCCATGCGGCATCCTGCATTCTTTTTCCTCCATTATATCGAAAGCATCCCGATAATAGCCACCACAATTTATGGACTTATGGATCTTATATCCTCTCAACGAATGTGCCGAGGCCGATCCCAGGCGTCATGCCCGTTCATGTTCTATACGCGCCGTCCTGTCTTGGGCGTGGCGGATCATCCGCCGCGTTATTAACCGTTTTCCATCATTTATCGGTTCTTTCGTGCGCTATGGAGGATACCTATGCCCGATGTCGAATAGAACGTATAGGTTTTTCCAGGTTGTCGGAGAAAGGAGCCGGTCTTGCGTGGAGCAATGGTTTAACACAATCGTGCAGATCATGCCTTATGCTTCGGTATTTGTGTTGATTGCGTTTGTGTTCGCGTCGTTTTTTTACACAACCTTTGATCACCGCTTCATCTCCAAGCAGCGAAGCGGGATGTATGTTGCCTTTCAATTGATCGGCATCTATTTCATGTTATTGTTGGTCACGTTCTTTTATATCAACATCATCTCTTATGCCGGCCTCGATATGGAACGTCTGAAAACGGACTTCCTGATCGTTTCGCTGATCGGTTTCTCCGCAGTTCTCCTCGCGGCATGGGCCGTCAGACTGTTGACCCGGAGAACGCTGGGCCGCATCTGGAGCGTACTCTATTCCGTGACGATCTTCCCCGCCTTCATCGTGCTCGTCTATAATCTGGCGGACAGGCTCGAACGCGGGGAGGCCTATCCGGTCGAGTATTTCATCAACCTGCCTATTTTGTTTGCGGCTATCGCCATCTTTGTCGTGCCCCCGAGGCATCCGCCACAGGATATCCGCAGCCACGGTCTGGTAAGCGCCGAAGAACTGCGCGAGCGCAAGCTGATCCTTCTTTACACGATCGATAAACACCAGCAAGTGCTGAAAGACGAGGATGACGGAAATATCCGCTATCTATATGACATGGAAAGAAACCAGTACTACAAATACGAAATCGTTCCCCGCAAAAAGGTAAAGACCGGCAGGAAAAGAAGAAAAACTTCCTATGTTCCCGCCGATGCACTCGTCGCCGCCGCAAAAGAAGACGAAGCGGGACCGACGGAACAAGCGAACGACCGGCGGGAAAACACCGAAAAACCCAATCTGAACCTTCCGCCCCGGTCTTCCCGCCGCCGTTAACCCGTCCGGCGGCGCGTCATCCGCTCCGGCTGACGGATGCCGACGGCAACGAACCGAGCGCGCAGCGGCAGCGGGATGCCGACAGGCTGGTTTTGGCAAGATGCTTCACATGATGTTTCACATATTGTTCCGCATGTTGTTTCTCACACTGCTTCATACACTGCTTCGCACGCAGCTTCACACGTTGCTTACTCGGTGAGTCGCGCGCTCGGCGGGCTACTTGACGATCAGATTCGTCCGGCTGTGGCCCTCCTTCGTCTTCGTCACCTCAATGACCGCCGGGAACGCTTCCTTCAACTCGTTCACGTGCGAAATGACGCCGATCATGCGCCCCGCCTTCTGCAGATCAACCAGCGTCGCGATCGCTTTTTGCAGCGCCTCTTCATCGAGCGAACCGAATCCTTCGTCGATAAACATCATTTCGATCGACACCCCGCCCTGATGCGCCTGAATCACATCGGTCATGCCGAGGGCGAGCGCCAGCGACGCGTTGAATTTCTCCCCGCCGGACAACGTCTTCACATCCCGGTTCTGACCCGTGTAAGCGTCGTACACATCCAGGCCGAGACCGCTTTGCCGCCCGCGCGCTTCCGTCCGGTCTCTCCGCACGAGATAAAACTGCCCGTTCGACAGGCGCTGCAGCCTCGCGTTGGCCGCCTGCAAAATCTTGTCCAGGTAATCGATCAAAATATACCGCTCAAACGAAATGCGTTTCGGATTGTCCCCCTTGATCACCTGATACAAATCCAGTATTTGCTCAAGCTCCTCCTCGATCTGCCGGACGCGGCGCGATGCCTGTTCAATCGCCGCATGCAGCCGCTCCGCGTCCTGCATGAAACGTTCCGCCCGCTGCCTTGCCGCCGCGTTATCCTCCAGCTCCAGCTTCATCGCCGCGATCGATGTCTCGAACTGCGTCAGATCGACGATCTCCCTGCCGCGGGATGCCGCCTCCAATTCGGCGATCTGCTGCCGCAGCACAAGCACCGTTTGCCGGTATTCCTCCAGACGGCTTGCGGCCGACCGTCTGTCCGATTCCGTCATTTTCGCCAGCGCATAAGCCTTTTCATCGGCAAAGCCGGCCTGAACGACCGATTGAAGAAACTTCTTCCGCGCCTCCGCAGCCTTCGCCTCGGCTTCTTCCGCCTGCCGCGTCAGGCTTTGCAGCTCCGCTTCAACTTCCACCCGGCGCTTCTCCGCCTTCTGCAATCGCTCCTGAGCCTGCACATAGGCCTCGTTCAGCGATTGCAACCGCTCCTCCAATCCGGAGATTTCATCGGACAACTTCTCCTGCGACCGCAGATGTTCGGGGATGCGGCTCAATTCGTTCATCAGCAACGCGCTCTCCCGGCTATGGCGAACGTTCAGTTCCTGAAGCGCCTGATTCGCTTCATCCCGTTCCGCCGTCAGACGCTCCAGCTGCCGATCCGTTTCCGCCCGCCGCTTTCTGAGTTCCGCCAACAGGCGCGTGTTCGTGCGGAGTTCATCCGTCCGGCTAGCCGCCTGCTTCTCCCGTTCACTCACTTCCCGCAGCTGGTCCTCGTAGTCGCCGGGCACGATGCCGTATTCCCCGATCATGCCGGCCATGCCGTTCCAGCTTTCGCGTGCCGCCGCCGCTTGCGCCGCGGCCGCGTGAACTTCCTGCTCGGCGATGCGCAACTGTTCTTTCAGCCGCATCAGTTCATCCCGCGAAGGCAGATCATGCGCCGCCCGCGCCTTTGCGGGGTGTTCCCTGCTGCCGCAAACCGGACAAGGCTCGCCGTCGTGCAAATGAGCGGCAAGAAAGCCGGCTTGCCCCTCGATCCAGGCGGTCTCGATCCGCTCGTGTTCCTTCCGGATTCGTTCCAATTCGATCCGCCGCGTTTGCTCCAGCATCTCCCATTCTCGCATCCGGCCGTCCAATTGCGCCAGTTCCCGGAGCAGCCTGCCTTTATGGCGCAGTTGCTCCAGCTCAACCTCCTGCTCCGCCAAACGGCTTGTCTCTTCTTCAAGAAGGCTTTCCTGCCCGGCGATCGTCTCCCTTTGGCCTCTCAGTTGCTGAACCTGCCGCTCCAATTCCTGCACCCGAGCCTCCATAGCGGCCGCCGTCTCTTCCAGCCTGGCGACTTCCTGCCGCATCTCGCCGAGCTTCAGCACGGCGGGCTGCAATTCGCGCAGGCGGCGGATATCCACCTCCAGCTGAAGACGTTCAGGGGAACGTTCATCCTCCCGTTCATACGCCCGTTTCGCTTCCTCCAGATCCGCAGCAGCCTGTTCCGCTTCGCCGCGTTTGGCGTCAAGCTTCAGGCGTATCATTCCGGCATCGTGCACGCTGTCGGCGGCAACCTGTTCATACGGTTCGATGCGCGCGGCCGATTCGGCCGCCTTCAGCTTACGCTCCAATTCATCCATCGGCGCTTTCTGCTGTCCAAGCTCCTGCAGACGGGTCCGCTTCGCGTCCAATTCTTCGAGAAGACGGTTGCCTTCACTCGCCGTCCGGTATTCCGCCTCGAGCCGTTCAAGCCGCCGGGCCAGCCTCGCGCGCTCTTCTTCCAACGACGCAAGCTGCTCCTTATAGTGCGTCCGCTCCTCTGACAACCCTTCCAATACTTGCGCCGCGTTATACGCTTCCTGCGCAAACGTCCCGGCGAGCCGGCTTCCCTCCCGCTTCGGCAGCGCCTCTTCCGCCTGCTGCAGATGAACCGTCAGCTTCGCATAAGCCTCCTCATGAACTTCTCTCAACTGACGGCTTTTCTCGTAAAACCGTTCCTCCAGTCTCTGAAATCTTCGCGTATGAAAAATGCGCCGCAATATCTCTTCCTTATTTTCCGTATCGGAGGTGAGCAGCTTGCGAAATTCCCCCTGCGGCAGCATGACGATCTGGCTGAACTGGTCCTTCGTCAGCCCGATGATCTCCTCCAGCCTCGCGTTCACCTCGGGCACCCTAAACTTGTCCATGCACGGCACCTGCGTGCCGCCCGTCGTCTCGTACAGTTCGATGCTGCCGCCCGTTTCATGCTTGTTCGCGCCTTTGCGATGCCCCATCTGGCGAAAAACGCGGTAGCTCCTGCTTCCGACGGCGAATTCAAAATCGACGGACGTATGCACGTTCTCATCGGCAAAATGACTGCGCAGCATCCGGACGTCGGAACGGTCCTCGCCGCTGGCCGCGCCGTACAACGCGTAGCAGATCGCATCGAAGATCGTCGTCTTGCCGGCGCCGGTCATGCCCGAGATCACAAACAGCCCTCTGTCCCGGAGCAGGGTGAAGTCGATCGTCTCCGCGTCCCGGTACGGGCCGAATGCCGTCATCTTCAATCGGATCGGTCTCATGCGCGCTCCTCCTCCTCTCGCAGCACGAGTTCATATGTATCCGCGAACAGCCGTTTCTTCCGTTCATCCGGCTCCCGACCCGTGACCTCCAGATAAAAGGCGGCGAACAGTTCGAGCGGATCGGCGTCCTGTTTGGATCTTGCGCCGATTTCCGCCGATCCGACGCTCCCCGCATCGGCCGGGACATGAACCTGACGTTCGACGTGGAGGGCGTTCGGATAGACGGCGCGAACCTTCTCCATCGGGAACAGCACGGGATGTTCATCCGTCAATGTCACGAAGACGTAATCGTCGTTCGGCGCATGGGATTCGATCTCGGCGATCGTGCCGATCACGCGCCGCATATCGCGCCTCGCCGCAAACGGGCAGATGCGGATCGCGGCGTTCCCCGCCGCGTCGAGATCGACGACCGTATAACTTTTCGCGTGGTGCTCCTCGGAAATCGAATATTTCAAGGGGGAACCCGCGTATCGGATGCGCTCGTGCAGCACATGATGCGCCTGATGCAAATGCCCCAGCGCGGTGTAGTGAAACGGTTCGAAATATTCGGCGTGAACTTGCTCGGCGCCGCCGATCGCCAGCGGCCGCTCGGCATCGCTCGTATTGTCCGCCGCCGCTCCGCCGGGCGTCACGAAGGCGTGGGCGACGAGCACATGTCTGGCGCGCGGTTCCATCCGTTCGACGATGCGACGCACGATCGCCCGCATCGCGTCGTCATGCGTCCGGACCGACTCGTCGCCGAGCGCATGCCGGACCTGGGCCGGGTCCGCATACGGCACAAGATGAACGTGCACCTCGCCGTATTCATCTTGAAGGACGACCGGTTTCATATCCGGATTGAACTGACCGGCCAGATACAGTCCTTGCCCTTCCATGATCCGCGTCGCGAACGCCAGCCGGTCGGGGCTGTCGTGATTGCCCGCAATCGCCAGCACCGGCGTGCGAAGTTCCAGCACAAGCTTGTTCAACAGCTCGTCCAGCAGTTCCACCGCTTCCGTCGGCGGCACGCTGCGGTCGTACAGATCCCCGGCGATGATGACCGCATCCGGCTTTTCTCTCTCGACGGCTTCCACCAGCTGCCGCAGCACGTACCGCTGATCTTCCGTCATATAAACTCCTTGCACAAGTTTGCCGAGATGCCAATCGGCTGTATGGATGAATCTCATGTCCCGCAATCGACCTCCCATCTATTACGCATGTTTCCGAACGACCTTCCTGAGACCGGCGCAGTTCGCTTCTTGCAGTTCAGCCCGTCCTGCCGGTCCCCTCTCAAGTCCCCCTCATTATACTACACCCGTCAATCAAGCAGAATATGGAAAACGAAACCGATGAACCTCCCGCTTCCCGAACAACCGCCGTAAACAGCACAAACGCCCATGCGGGCATGTGTGCCGACATTCCCGCACGAGCGTCAATTCACAAGCTTATCGCCTGTCTTCCAACCTTCTCATCGATTTTCCCGCAAACCCGCCTGCGCCGCAGTTCCCGCCGCAGCTCAAATGCCGCCGCCGTCCTCGTTCACAATGCTCTTCTCCGCCCGCACCGTCTGATAAAGGCTTCTTAAACCCAGCGTCGCTATCAAAGCCGCAAGCAGCACGATAATAATGAACAGATCGGGTTCGATGAACGCTTTCACCATACTGTAGGAAATGACGAGCGAAATGAGGGGCGAAACGAGCCACACTTTCAAAATCTTGCCGATAATATTGCGCTGCCAGATGCGCAAACCGTGCTGCGACACACCCATCCCCATGATCGCCGTCGTCGTCACCTGGGTCAGAGGCACGGGGATGCCGAGCAAAGACGCGATCGTTACAAGAAGACCGCCGGTTCCGGATATATACGCGCCTTGCAACAGCGACAGGTTCGTAATCTTCTTGCCGTTCGTCTCAAGCACTCTTCCTCCCAGCGTGACCGCGCCCAGCGAAACGAACAGCCCGCCGACGACAATGCCCGTGCCCGCCTCCATCAGTCCCGCGCCGACAAGCGGACCGACGGCGTTCGCCACATTGTTCATCCCGGCGGAAAACGCTTCGAACATTCCCATCAGGATCACAGCCGTCATAAGCGCTTTCTTCCACCAGCCTTGTCCGGCGCCGCGCCATCTCGCATCCCGCTTCTCCAGCACCCGGATCAGCAGTCCCCCCAGCCATGCCATGATGAAGGCGACCAACGGCACAAACACCCAGAAGGAAACAATGACCATTATCTTCGTCACAAACAACGTCTGATAGGCAACGCCCACCCCGACCACGGCTCCCACCGTCACTTCGCTCGTGGACAGCGGAATGCCCATCAAATTCGCCATAAATAACGTCAAGGTCGCCGAAAGCAGGATGATGATCACCAGTTGCACCGTCAACAGTTCGGAGGGAACTATTCCTTGACCGAGCGTCTTGACGACCTCGCCGCCTCCCAGCACCGCTCCCGCGAAAACGCCGACCGCAGCCGCCGCCAAAGCCAGCCATCGATAGCGGATTGCCCCGCTGCCGTAAGCGACCCCCATCGTGGCTGCAGCCCCGCTGGCACCGATATTCATCGCAAAAAACAAAGCTAGTCCAACAGCCACAGCCGTCAACCAATCCATAAACGCACTCCCTTATTCTCTGCAGCATCTGATCCGATTGCATAATTCCTAGTAATTACATACGAATTATAGGTTAGGCTGCGGGCCGCGTCAATATTTATTTACGACACTTATGACCGTCATCAGCGGGTCTTATGAAAAGCAGTGCTCGTGCGAGGCGGTTCCGATGAAAGACGAAATCCATTTCATGTTCGCAGAAAATCCGGCCATCTCCCGGATCGCGGAGCCGGTCCGCCGTGTTGTCACGTCGCACCTTTCTTCCGAAACAGGTTACTGAAAAATCCGACTTTTCCGCTTCCGCCGCAAGTTTGGCAAGCCGCATTGCCTCTGCCTTCACAAGCCGGACATTTGCCATGCCCCATGCCGACGCCTTCTCCCGCGCACTCTCTGCACAAAATGTAACCGGAGCCGTTGCAAGCCTTGCATCTCATCGCGAAACCTCCCATATGGTGAAATGTACGACGCACCGCTTCGCCGACGAGCCGGAAGTTCCGGCGTTCCGGAAGAACACCATCATTTTTCAGTCCGGATTCGTATGCGCCTATTAACATCCATATGGGGTTCCGCATCGATTATTCAAGATGTTTATCACTCGCCGCATGCGCGGCCTCCACAACGCCGCCCTTCGCCGCCCATGCGGCGAGCTTCGTCCTGCCTCGCCATTCAAACCCGTCCCGAATCGAAGGATTCGTCCGACATTACCCGTTCGATTCCGAATCGCCGCCGCCTTGCGCCGAACTTTCATCCGACTCGCGCGCAATCGCGGTTCTCGCAAGCATCTGGATCGTCATGTCGTCCATCGGCGGATTGTGCAAACCGGCCCGCACATCCCGATAATACCGCTGCAACGGATTGCTGATCGACAGGCTGTGGGCTCCGACGATCCGCATCGCCAGATCGACGACTTTGAGCGCCGCGTTGGTCACCGCATATTTGACCGCGGCGAGATCCGGTTTCATCGTCTGCCTCTCGCGTTCATCCGCTTCATCCCACCGCCGGGCGACCGAATACAGATACGTTCGGGCCCGCATCATCTCCAGCTCAATTTCGCCGATTTTCATCTGCACATGCGGCAGTTCGAGAATCGAACCCGTTATGCTGTTCGGCCGGTACGACTTTGCGAACCGGACGGCATATGTTTGCGCCGCCTGCGCAATGCCCAGATAGCACGCCGGAATATGAAGCAGCCATCCCGAAGGCTGCGGTTTTTCCCGATCGATCCATTCGACCAGACCGTCGCCGGCAACCCGCACATCCTCAAGGACAAGATCATGGCTGCCGGTTCCCCGCATCGCGATGCTGTCCCACGTCTCTTCGATGCGGAGTCCTTCGCAACTTCTTGGCACGAGAAAAACGGCGGCCCGTCCCGCTTCTTCCACCGTCGCGTGCACCAGGAAATAATCGAGAACGGGAGCGAGCGTCGTGAACGTTTTTCGTCCGTTAAGCTTCCAGCCGCCGCCGTCTCTCACGGCTTTCGTCTGAAAGGTTCCGCCTCTCGTCGGACTGCCGGTGGCCGGTTCGGTGGCGGCGCTGTTGATCAGCGCCCCGTTCATCACTTCCCCGCAAAGGTTGCGAAGCGCGCTTTCTTTCCAGGCGCGATTGCCGCACAGGCCGAGCATCGTCCCGACATGCCAGCCGATCGACAGCGCCGTGGACCCGTCGCCGGAGGCAAGCATCTCCTGAAGTCTGACCATCTCATATAATGAAATTTCCTTTCCGCCGTAGATGCGGGGCACCGTCAGCGCCGTGTAGCCGGACTGTTTGAGCCGCTCGATATGGTCATACGGAAAAGAACCTTCGCGATCGTACCGCTCCGCCTGTTCGCGGAACCGTTCCGCGAGCCGCCGCATGATCGCCAGCCGTTCCTCCAGCGTTTCCGTTTGTCGAAAATCCATCCGCGTCAACCTCCTCCATCCCATTATAGACGCCGCATGGGCAAATGTCATGGCGGGAAACGGAATGGAATATGGAATAAAAGAACAATGTCTGGATACAAGGGGACGGCTCTTGCGATTTCCGGATCGTTACCGGACGGAGGCAAGCATTTTGCTCGGCGTGTAGAAATTCTGCGTGTAATAAGGCACACCGTCATCGGAAAAGGCGACGCCGGCCCCGAGACGTTCATAAGAACCGAGCAGCGCCTTGCGGTGTCCGATGGAATTCATCCATCCCATATGCGCCTGCAGGGCGTCCCGTTGCCCGTAAGCGATATTTTCCGCGGCGCTCTTATAGTCGATCCCTTCGAGCCGCATGCGGTCAAACGGGCTCCGTCCGGCCGGGTCCGCGTGATCAAAAAATTGTTGCTGCGCCATATTCAGGCTGTGTTTGCGGGCGGATTCGGCGGCCGCATCATCCCATTCGAACGGGTTCAGACCGAGCGTTACCCGGGCGGCGTTCGCCAATTCGAAAATTTGTCTCTCATAACTGCTTCGCAAATCTTCGCCCGGTTCCGCGTAATATCCTATCGACTCTTCGAATGTCCGGTCAATGAGCTGAACGGCGGCGACACGCCGGCCGTCGTGAAGGTCGAAATAAAACGTCAGGTAATAACCGTCACGGGAATACACGGCGTATTCGCGGTTTTGCTCAGGCAGCAAATAGCGGACATTGCCCTTCCGGATATAGGTCAAAGGTTCGCCGTAGACACGGATCACATCCTCGTAAACGGAGTCCGCCCCGATCCCGTCGGGCGTCCGCCAATGAACCGTATTCGTCAGAAGTCCGACAACTTGTCCGTTCCGAATGCCGACCTGCACATATCGGCTGTAATCGGCGTTGTAGACGTGCCAGTCGAAGCCGTACTGGCTCTTCAGGACAAGGTCCGGCTCACCGAGCAGCTTCAGCACCTTCTCTTCCGAATCATGAATCGCGATGCCGCGAACCGCCACGTCATCCGCCGTTACGCCGTCCACCGCGCACGGCGAGCCGTCCGATCGCGGCGCGATTTCAACTCCGCGGCTGTGCAGATTATGGATGAACGTGACCGCTTCGGCCCGCGTAAGCCGATCCTGCGCCATAAATCCCTGAATCGTCGGCGCCGTCTTGCCCTTCGCAAGCCCGTTATCCAGCAAATGAACAATCGCCTCGTCCTCCGTGCACGTCATTCCCATGACAGCTGCGAGCAATCGCGCCACTTCCCCGCGCGTGATGACATCGGCCCGCCGTTCGTACGACACAGGCCAGTTCATATGTACGGCGAATCGGTGATCTTTCAGATCCCATGCGGAACCTTCGGGCACCCGGATCTGATTGTAGTCGGCTTCATACCGCGATCCCGGCACAAACGCCCGGTTGATCATCGCGATGAACTCCGCATTCGTGACGATCCGGTCAGGGGCCGCATGGCCATTCGGCAACCCGCGAATGATTCCTTGTTCTTGCGCCCACACGATCGTCCGGTATGCCCAGTGTGTGGCGGGCAGATCAGGAAACGCGGCCCGTGCTTGCAACATGGACGGCGACGCCATGAAAACGACGCACAGCAGCATAATGATTCGGATGTATCGCATTTTCCCCATTCGTCCTACCTCCGGAATGACTGATACTTATACGTACCGTCATCGCCGGTGATAGTTGCGCGCCGCGGAAAAAATGCCGCCGATCCGAGAGACCGTCATGGTCTTTCAACGCTGTGCGTACGAGCTTCATCTGCCATCCGTTACTTCATCCGCTGTCCGTTATTCGCTTATCTATCATCCGCTTACCCGTCATTCGATCATTCGTTGTGAACTTTTCTGTTGCTTGCTCGTCCGTCATCCGCCTGTCCGTCATTCACGCATCTGTCATTGCCGACGGTCATCCGCTTTCTCTAATCATCCGCTCATCCGTCTGCCGTCCGCATTTTCGTCATTCGCATCATTTCTCTCATAGAAAGAATGAGCGCAGCCGCCCCCGTGTTTTCAGTCCTCGCGTTGTCCATAAGCTTGTCAAGGGCTGTACGGCGCCGAAAAGACCGTCTTCACGCATCATACGCATCCTGCAGCGCCATGCTTTGCGTTCCTTCCGGCGGACATCAGTGCGGTCTGGTGTTCACCTCAAGAATCCATACCGTTCCCTGCCTGTCGATGCCGAAATCGAATCCCAGCTGGCTGATCCCGGGATATTTCTGCTCCAGCAGTTTCGTGCATGTGCGCGCGACACCGATCATCGTAAGACGCTTGTCCTTGGCCTTCTTGGGAAAACATACGCGCAACGCCTGCATTCCTTTCATCAGATGTCCGCCCTGGCACAGATTCGTCACGAACAGGCCCGGTTTGGCGATTCTGGCGACAACTGCCGTGATCTTCCACACACCCGAAGGTTGTTTGACGATCTTCACGCGGTAATCCGTCCGCCGGCCTCCCACTCTCGCAAGATCGATGCCCTGCTGCACCATATATTGTCTGCCTCTGCGAATCCCGTCGATATAACGGACGAGCTGAGGAATGCCCGTGAATATTTTTTCCGTATACCTGTAATGCGTCAAATATCTTCCTTCTCCGATCTTCTCCACTTTCACCACCCCGCCGCCGCCCGTGCCGATGTATGGTTTGGCGACGACGAACCGATAACGGTCCAGCATAGCCCTGAGAGCGGCTTCACTGAAAGGCTGCATGTGCGGAATGTGCTTCGCCACTCCGCCGTGCTGCTTCAGGACTTCGAATTTCTTCCATTTATTTGCGACCGTGCGCATGGATCAGTCCTCCAATCTATTATCGTCCTTGCAAGGCGCGCACCTATGGTTGATAGACGACGTGCTTCTGCCGTTGATACAAGAGTATGCATCGAATCGGCGCGACAATTGGACAATGTGCATAAATGGGCAGAATATCCGCATTCACACCGATCGGAGGATTGACAACCGAAAATGTACATGATATGATTCATCTTCCCGTTTAAAAATCAAATGTTAGGAGGTTCCACTGCTTGATCCGCCTGAACAACATCAGCAAAAGTTTCAAAGTTGCGAAGCGCGCCGCCGGTTTGGGAAGCGCTTTCAAATCCTTGTTCCGCCGTTCCTATACATACGTGCAGGCGCTGCAGGACATCAGCTTCACGATCGAGCCGGGTGAAATTGTCGGCTACATCGGTCCGAACGGCGCCGGTAAATCGACGACGATCAAAATCATGAGCGGCATTCTCGTCCCGGACGAAGGCAGCTGCACGATCATGGGTTACACCCCCTGGAAAAACCGGCTGGAATACGTGAAGCGAATCGGCGTCGTCTTCGGGCAGCGGTCGCAGCTGTGGTGGGACGTTCCGGTGATCGATTCGTTCGAACTGCTGCGCGATATTTACAACATCCCGCAGCGCGCCTATCGCGACAATGTGGATCTGCTCACGCAAACGCTCGATCTCGGCGGCATCCTCCACACTCCGGTGCGCCAGCTCAGTCTCGGCCAGCGGATGCGTTGCGAGATCGCCGCCTCCCTGCTGCACGGTCCGGATATTCTGTTCCTGGATGAACCGACGATCGGACTGGACGCCGTATCGAAAATCGCGGTGCGCGATTTCATCCGCACGATTCGCCGCGAAAAAGGCGTCACCGTCATCCTGACGACGCACGATATGCACGACATCGAAGCGCTGGCGGACCGGATCATCATGATCGGGCGAGGAAGGATTCTGCTCGACGGCAAACTGGAAGAAATCCGCAGCCGCTTCGGCGGGCGCAAAACGGTGCGCGTCGATTTCCGGACAGCGGGCGGCATGCCGCCGAAACCGGACGTTCCGGGAGTGGAAGCCGGCGAAATTTCCCATGAACATATGGTGCTGCATGTCGATACGCATCAGTGCAACATCGCGGATGTGATCAGCCGTCTCTCCTCCGAGGCCGAACTGCTGGACGTCACGGTGGAAAGTCAGCCGATCGAACAGATCATCGTCGATCTGTATAAGGAGTATGATTTGTGATGCGCGCCTTCATGTCGATCTTCAAACTGAGGATGATCGCCGGACTCCAGTACAGAACCGCGGCGATCGCAGGCCTTATCACACAGCTTTTCTGGGGTTTCGTGCTCATTATGGTGTACCGGGAGTTCTACGCGGCGGCGGACGGAACCGTCCCGATGTCGTTGGAACAAGTCGTGACGTATGTGTGGCTGCAGCAATCCTTTTTATTTTTCATCATGCTGTGGCACCGGGATCAGGAACTGTTCAACCTCATCACGACGGGCAATATCGCCTATGAGCTGTGCCGTCCGAGCAATCTGTATTCGTTCTGGTATGCGAAACTTTTGGCGCAGCGGTTCTCGGGCGCCATGCTCCGTTGCTTTCCGATTCTCATCGTCGCGCTGATCCTGCCCGCCCCTTACCGGCTGATGCCGTCGTCTGGCGCCGCATCCCTGGTCTTGTTTGTCATCTGTCTTCTGCTGGGGCTTCTCGTTCTCGTCGCGGTCTCGATGTTCATCTACATTTCCGTGTTCTACACGATGTCGCCCACCGGTTCGGTGCTCATGTTCAGCGTCGTCGGCGAATTTATGGCCGGCATGATCATTCCGGTGCCATTGATGCCGGAATGGCTGCAGGGAATCGTCCGCCTGTTCCCGTTCTGCTGGTCGGCGGATTTCCCGTTCCGCGTGTTCTCGGGGCACATCGGCGTTCAGGAAGCCCTGCAGGGGATCGCCGTGCAGTGCGTATGGCTCGTCTGTCTCGTCGCGCTAGGCAAGCTGGCGATGCGGAAGGCGTTACGAAAAGTGGTCGTGCAAGGAGGGTGAGCGTGCGATGAAACTGTTTTTTAAATATTTGTCGATTCTGTTCCGTTCGCAGATGCAGTACCGGACGTCATTCCTGCTGCTGTCTTTCGGTCAATTTTTCGTTCCGTTCTCCGTGTTCGCGGGACTGTACTTTCTGTTCGGGCGGTTCGGCGAACTGGGCGGCTGGACTTTCTTCGAAGTGGCGCTCTGCTTCGCCGTCATCCATATGTCGTTCTCCGTCAGCGAATGCTTCGCCCGCGGTTTCGACAGTTTCTCGTCGCTCGTGACGACAGGGGAATTTGACCGGCTGCTTGTGCGTCCCCGCAACACGGTGCTGCAGGTTCTCGGTTCGAGATTCGAATTTTCGCGCGTCGGCAGGCTCCTGATGAGCGTCGTCGTCCTCATATGGGCGTGCGTGAAGCTGGAGACGGACTGGACGGTGTGGAAAGGGATCACGCTGGTGTTGATGGTGATCAGCGGGGTGTTCGTCTTCACCGGCATCTACATGATCGCCGCCACGATATGTTTCTGGACGATACAAGGTGTCGAGTTGAACAATGTTCTGAGCAACGGCGGCAAGGAAATGGCTCAATATCCGCTGCATATTTATGAGGACTGGGTGAAACGGTTTTTCACATTCGTCATTCCGTTCGGATGCGTCAATTATTTGCCGCTCATGTACGTCCTGGACCGGGCGGAGGGAAGCGAATGGCTTTACGCCCTGACACCTCTCGGCGGCATGTTGTTCATCATCCCGTGCCTGCTTTTCTGGAACTTCGGCGTGCGCCGCTACCGCTCCACCGGGTCCTGAACACTTCGCATACCCGAACCGCGGCCGCGCGCACGCCGTACAGTGCCCTGTCTGGGTTTCGACGCGGCTGCCGGCGTTATGTTTGCCGTTTCCTTCGCTCCCACGGGATGATCAATTCCATAACGACCGACAGCAAAACGCCGACGATGAACCCGTTTGACACCAGCGGCTGCACCAGCGTCGGCACGCCGTTGAAATAAGAGGGATCGACGCTCAGCACGCCGAGTCCCGTCAGCACCGGCAGAGCGAGCCGAAAAATGGAGACCGAATCGAACGCCCAGTCCCTGATGCTGTTGATGGAAGTGCCGAGAAGCTGCAGATAAGCGGCGAACAGCACGGCGTTGCCGATCGTCACGGGCAGCGTCGCCAGAAAGCCGCTCATCATCGGGACGATTCCGGCGACGGACATGAGCAGGCCGCCGATCAAGTACGGTTTGCGATCGAAGATCCCCGTGCTCTGCAGAAACCCGATCGTAGAAGCGAACGGCGCGTACGAAACGAGTCCGAGAGCCGCTCCCGCCATTGAAAACAGCCCGTTCAGCGCATAGGAACGGTTGATCGCGCTCCGGGTCGCCTCTTCCCCATACAGACGGGCAACCGTCTTCACCGCCGTAATCGAATTGCTCAGATTGATCAGCGTGGCAACGCAGGTGACGACGATGATCGGAACGTTCAGGTTCGGCTCGCCCAGCGGAAACAACGTGAAGCTGTACGTTGCCGCGTTCGAAGGCATCGACAGATCTTCGGGGAACAGAAGCCGATAGGTCAACCAGCCGGCGGCGATTCCGATCAGGATCGAGAAGTTGCCCATTTTCTCGCTTCCGACGATTTTCAGCAAACAGGTGAAAACCGCGACCGCAAACGCGAGCAGCGTCTCCGGCCACAGGACGAGCCCGTCCTCCGTTCGCTTGAACATCCCGTCGAAAAAAATGAGGACGAGCTGAAAGGTGAGCAAAAATAAGAAGACGCTCATCACCATCGGCGTGAAAATCTTCTCCATAAAATTCAACAGATTGAATGCCGCGAGCACAGCCGTAATCGCTCCGGCGATCAGCATGCCGGAGGCGATCCCGCCGCCGATTTCGGGCAGGCTCATGCCGAGCGCGGATGAAGCGTAACACAGGTTCAGCACAAGTCCCCACATGAAGCCGGAGTGTCCTTCCAGAAGCGGAAATCGGTGTCCGACCGCGCCCTGGAGCATGCAGGCGATGCCCGTGAACACGAGAGAATTGCGGATCAGTTCGGCAATCGTTTGAGAATCAAGGGAAAATGCGGCTCCGATGGAAATCGGAACGACCGCCGTATTCGCAAAGATGAAGACGAACCACTGGATCGAGGCAAAGGCGGCTGTAAATGACGGAAGCTTGACCATACTGCACCCTTCCCTTATGTAAAATCATTCGAATGGTTAACAGTATAGCATGAAACTTCGCCTGTCCGAAAGCAGGCAACAGGCGGGCTTTCGCATGACCATGCCTGCATGCGAAAGCCCGGACAGGCTGCTTCGCCTGTCCGGGCCGTCTTATGCGCAAGCTTCCGAATGTCATCCGTTATGCCGTCGGAACCGCCGTTCCTGTTATCCCGCAAACTTGCCGGCACCAATCAACCCGCGATCAAGCCGGACAACGGTTTGCTCGGCAAATGGTGAATCGATCTTACGAAGCGGATCGTGCGCGTCTTCGCCCGCATCACGACCGAATGCGTCTCCGCCCGCTGATGCGGCAGGAACCGCACGCCGTCGAGAAACTCGCCGGTTGTGACGCCCGTGGCGGCGAAAATGACGTCATCCGTGCCCACAAGGTCGTCCATCGTCAGAACGCGCCGCGGATCGGTCAACCCCATGCTCAGGCAACGATTGACCTCCTGCTCATTCATCGGCATCAGCCGCCCCTGGAATTCCCCGCCGAGGCAGCGCAGCGCCGCCGCGGCAAGGACGCCCTCCGGCGCGCCGCCGGAACCGACGTACAGGTCCGCCCCCGATTCCGGAAAAGCGGGCGCGATCGCTCCCGCCACATCGCCGTCCGACATCAGCTTGATTCGCACCCCGATGTCACGAAGCTTCCTGATCAGCGATGCGTGCCGTTCCCGTTCAAGGATGAGCACCGTCAAGTCCGACACCGCTTTCTGCAAACGATCAGCCGCCTTCTTCACCGTCACTTCGATCGGATCTTCGATCGACACAACCCCTTTCAGTTCCGGTCCGGCGGACAGCTTCTCCATGTACATGTCCGGCGCATGCAGCAGCTTTCCTTTGGGAGCGACGGCGATCACCGACATCGCGTTGTTCAGTCCTTTGGCGACGATCTCCGTCCCTTCCAACGGATCAACGGCCACATCCACCTCGGGTCCCTGCATGTTCCCGACCTTTTCCCCGATGTACAACATGGGGGCCTGATCCATCTCGCCTTCGCCGATCACGACCGTGCCGCGGATCGAGACGGAGTCAAACATCATGCGCATCGCCGTCGTCGCGGCGTTGTCCGCTTCCTCCTTCGTGCCGCGTCCCTTCCACGGCGCCGACGCGAGCGCGGCGAGTTCCGTCACCCGGACGATCTCAAGCGCCAATTCTCTTTCCATATCAGGAACCTCCTCTTCATGCTTCTTGATAAGACCCTGCCCAAACCGTCACTGCACGGATCTGTTCATGCCTCGCTGCGTCAATCGGCGACAGTTCGCGGCGTCAGTTCATTGTTCTTTGCAGGGCGTCCATGATGATTCGCGCCGTTTCTTCTATCGCCTTATCCGACACGTCGATCACCATGCATCCGATTTGTTCCATGATGCCTCGCGCGTACTCCAGTTCCTCCACGATGCGTTCATAGTTGGCGTACTGCGCATTTTCGCTCAATCCCAACGATTTCAAACGTTCCATGCGAATGCGCAAAATATAATGCGCGTCCATCGTCAAACCGTACACCCGTCTCGGATCAATCTGGAACAGCTCCTGCGGCACTCTGGTTTCGGGCACAAGCGGCAAGTTGGCCACTTTCAGCCCCTTGTGCGCCAGATAAATGCTGAGCGGCGTCTTCGACGTGCGCGACACCCCGATCAGCACGGCATCCGCTTTCAGCAGTCCGGATTTGTCCTTGCCGTCATCGTATCTTACGGCGAATTCGACGGAATCGATGCGGCGGAAATAGTCCTCATCCATCCGATGAAGAAGCCCCGGCTTGAGGATCGGATTCGTATTGAAGCAATCGACGAACGCCTGCATCATCGGTCCCATAATATCGACGGCGCGCACGCCCCTAAGGATGCTTTCCTGCTTCATGCATTCCCTCAGCTCCGGCTGAACGAGCGTGTACGCGATGAACGCGTTCATGTTCGCCGCTTCCTCCACAATCAGGCGTATCTCATCCTCATGCGAAATATTGCTGTGTCTGCGTATATGAATCGGAACGACCTCGAACTGGCGCATCGTCGCGTTCACGACGCCCTCTGCCGTCTCTCCGGTCGAGTCCGAACAGATGATGATCGTTCTGTCATGCGAATCTGTCTTCACCGACTTAGCCCCCTGTCTCTCTCTACTGTCGTCATGACAGCCGCCGCTAGATCGAGCAGCACCCTGGTCATCGTGACCGTGCTGATCACGCCGACGATCGCGCCGGACTGATCGAGGACCGGCAGACTGTCCACCTGATGATGGATCATTTTGTTCGCCGCGTCGAGCACGGGATCTTCCGGCGATGCGGTGATGATCTTCGGTCTGCGGGTCATTGCCATGGTTACCGGCATTTGCGGCGCGTTCGCGTTGCCGAGCGTCAGCTTCAGCACATCTTTGCGCGAGACGACGCCGGTGAGTTCCCCCTCCCCGTCAACAACCAGCAGATTGCCCACATCTTCGAGAAACATCGTGATGACCGCATCTTGCACCGTCGTCGATTCTTTCACGATCACGGGCCCGCTCATCACTTCCTGAACGCGTTTTTCCTGCAGGCGCTTGATCGCTTCGCCGGCCGACGAAAGTTGAGAACCGAGATAATACCCGACCTTCGGTTTCGCATCCAGCATGCCGAGCATTACGAGCACAGCCAGATCCGAACGAATCGTCGGTCTGCTGACGCCGAGATGCTCCGCGATCTGTTCCCCCGTGATCGGCTCATACTGCTTGACGATCTCTATGATGTCCAACTGCCGTTGCGTCAGCTGCATCGCTTTGCGCAACTCCTTTCTGTTCTTCATCCTCCGCACTTCGGCGTAAGTTTTTCGTCGAAAAGCAGAATATTGGATAATATCGCCACATATGTTGTATCATATTGGCATAATCTTATCAATATATAACGTACTATTTTATCCAATGTAAAGTCTTATATGCCTGAGAAACGTCATGCATCACCACATGTCGGCAAACAAGCCCAACGTTCCGCCTCACGCCCCCAGACATTCTCATTCTTCGGACATTCGATCACGCCGTTATATTTCAGTTCAGGAAAAACTATTGTGTTTAGCGCACAAAATCTATATGATTAATATATGTATTAAACAGACCGACCACTAGCTCAACAGATGGAGGCACCAATGAAACTGGATATTTCCGAAAGATCGCTGCCGGTCTACGAAGCTCTGGCAAGCGATGTCAGACTGAAAATGATCCGCCTGCTGTCCAAACAGGACATGAATGTGAAACAATTGGCCGAAGCTCTCGGTTTAAGCAGCGCGATCATGACCATGCATGTCAAGAAATTGGAGAAAGCCGGACTTATCGAAACGAAGATGGTTCCGGGAAGAGGCGGGGCCAAAAAAGTGTGCAAACTTGCGGCGAGTTCGATCGAGATCGAATTCCCTTCCCGCGAAACGTGCCAACCAAGGCTCTTCCACGAAACCGAAGTATCCGTCGGCCACTATACGGATATTCAAGCGGAACCGACATGCGGCCTGGCGACCACGGAGAAAGTCATCGGCATCTTCGACGAACCGCGCTGTTTTCTGGACCCGGAACGGGTGAATGCGAAAATTTTATGGTTCGGCAAAGGTTACGTCGAATACAAGGTTCCAAATTACTTGATGCGTTCGGAAGAGCCGCTTGAGCTGGAGGTTTCCTTTGAAATCAGTTCGGAAGCGCCCTGCGTAAACGAAAACTGGCCGTCGGACATCTCCTTCTATCTGAACGGCGTGCTGCTCGGCAGCTGGACGAGTCCCGGGGATTTCGGCGGTGCGGATTCGCGCGGCAAATTTACGCCCGACTGGTGGTTTTCCAATGTGAACAATTACGGACTTTTGAAAGTGCTCAAAGTGAACCGCCACGGAACGTTCATCGACGGAAACCGCATCTCGGACGTGACGATCAACGATGTGGACATCCGCCGGAAACAGCTCACGTTTCGTTTCGCGGTGCTTGACGACGCGAAGAACGTCGGCGGCCTGACGCTGTTCGGCACAGGATTCGGGAATTATAATCAGGATATAAAATTTAAGTTGTACTACAAGAGGCCAACGGTTCATGAGCAAGAATGATGGCGATTCACAATAGAAAATAGAAATAACCCGCTTGATCGGTCAGGTTCCTTTCAAAAGGACACCTGCAACAGCAATGAGCAGGAATACTGCCGGAGCAATCACCGATCGGGCGGGTTATGATTTAAGTCGCAACGACAATCACATCAGAGACTGCCGACAGACGACGTATGACAGGATGATTCCGTTGATGCTCATCATAATCAAAATCACTGCTTCTGGAAATATCATGCTTGGCATGATGGAAATGAAATCATCCGGGAAATGTAACAGGCTCCCGAAAAGTAAGCAGGACTTTCAACCCTGGTACTGTAACAGGAGCCTGTCATCTATATAGAAAATGTATTGATATTTTTTATGGTTTCAAAAACACCTTAGGATTTGCGCGCCGTCAGACGGATGACGTTCCACGACTTCGGCGCGAGATGGGTGCGGACGATTCCGCCGTCGATGGCCGCATCTCCCGTCGCGGAAGGCTTCACGACCTCTCCAGCGGCGGAGTTGCGCGCCTTCAGATCCTCGTGGTGCATGACGAGATGCTCGGCGATCTCATAGCCCGCGAAGCTGCGAAGATCGCATTCCAACTCCAGACCTTCTTCCAGATGGCGGTTCACCGCGAAGATCGTCACCTCATCCTTTTCTTCATTGTATACGGCGGTCGACTCCAGATATGGCACGTCCGTAAAGTCTTTCGCATCGTATTTCGGAGACGACGACAGCGTATGCAGGGCGATGCCGCGGCCGTACTTCGACACATGCATGAACGGATAGTAGATCGTCTGGCGCCAAGCGATGCCGCCCTTCTCCGTCATGATCGGCGCGATGACGTTGACGAGCTGCGCCAGGCAGGCCATCTTCACGCGATCCGCATGCTTCAGCAGCGTGATGAGCAGCGTGCCGACAAGCAGCGCGTCCTCAAAGGTATAATGATCCTCCAGTTGCGGCGGCGCGATCGACCACGGTTCGATTTTGCGGTCCTGCTCGTTGGAATGGTACCAGACGTTCCATTCATCGAAGGAAAGGTTGATCGTTTTTTTGCTGCGCTTTTTCGCCTTCACAAAATCCGCCGTAGCGATGACGGTGCGGATGAAGCGGTCCATCTCCAGCGAGTTCGCCAGGAAGTTGGCCGAGTCGTTGATGTGATTGTTGTAATATTGGTGCAGGGAGATGTAGTCGACGTGATCATACGTATGCTCGAGCACGGTCGCCTCCCACTGCGGGAACGTCGGCATATGGGAACTGGAACTGCCGCATGCGACCAATTCGATCGTCGGGTCGACGAGCTTCATCACCTTCGCCGTTTCGGCGGCCAGACGACCGTACTCTTCCGCCGTCTTCTGCCCGATCTGCCACGGTCCGTCCATTTCGTTCCCGAGGCACCAGGTTTTGATCTTATGCGGTTCCCTGTAACCATGAGAAATGCGCAAATCGCTGTAATAGGAACCGCTCGGGTGGTTGCAATATTCGACCAGATTGCGCGCCTCATCGATGCCGCGGGTGCCGAGGTTGACGGCCATCATCACTTCGCTGTTCACTTTGCGCGTCCAGTCCACAAATTCGTTCGTCCCGACCTCGTTCGTCTCGATGACGCGCCAGGCAAGCTCCAGTCTGCGCGGACGTTTCTCCTTCGGGCCGACGCCGTCCTCCCAATTGTATCCCGACACCATGTTGCCGCCAGGATAACGGATGATCGGCACCCCCAGTTCCTTGACGAGTTCGATGACGTCTTTGCGGAACCCTTGTTCGTCCGCCGACGGGTGATCCGGCTCGTAGATGCCCCCATACACCGCACGGCCGAGATGTTCGATGAAAGAACCGTAGATGCGCTTGTCGATCTCCGAAATGCGGTACTCTTTGTCGACGATCATTTTTGCCTTTTTATACGTGGTCATGTTAACACTCCTTCGCGGTTCGCCGCTTATTTGTTAATTAAAATATTAATAATAATGCAAGTATATAAACAATATAGAGCATCGAGGAACGCATGTCAATCCGGCTTCTTTCTTTCATCCTTCCCGGAACTGTGATAACCTATGGCCTAACCGCACCATCATCCGCATGGTGAAAGCTCACCGCGGCCGTTCGTCTCATCGTCCGATTGTCCAGGTTTATTTTCTGTGAAAAGGATTCACTCACAGAAGGAGAATCGACGGTTACGAAGAAAAACCTATATGCGCAACGGATGACTGATGAAACCAAACCGAAACGAAAGGATTGAAAGCTAATGCCACTAATCGATATGCCGCTGCACGAATTGCAAAAATATACGGGGATCAATCCTCGCCCCGCCGATTTCGACGAATACTGGGAACGGGCGCTGGCCGAAATGCGGGCGGTGGACGCCCAGGTCGAACTCGTTCCGAGTTCATTCCAGGTGCCTTTTGCCGATTGCTTCGATATGTACTTCACGGGAGTGCGCGGGGCCCGCATTCATGTGAAATATATCCGTCCCAAACAATCCGCCGAACCGCATCCCGCCGTCATCATGTTCCACGGCTATCACGGAAACGCCGGGGATTGGTACGACAAGCTCGGATATGCCGCGCTCGGCTACTCCGTGTTCGCCATGGATGTGCGCGGTCAGGGCGGCCTGTCGGAGGATACGGGAGGCGTTAAAGGGCGAACGATCGAAGGACATATCATTCGCGGTTTGAGCGATCACCCGGACCAACTGTTGTTCCGTCACATTTTCCTCGATTGCGCCCAATTGGCCGGACTCGTGATGGCGATGCCAGAAGTGGACGAGCAGCGCGTCGGCGTCACCGGCTGGTCGCAGGGCGGAGCGCTGACGATCGCCTGCGCCGCTCTCGAACCCCGGATCAAGCGGCTCGCGCCCGTGTACCCGTTCCTGAGCGACTACAAACGCGTATGGGAAATGGATCTGGCCAAAGACGCTTACGCGGAACTGCGTTCCTACTTCCGCTATTTCGATCCGTGCCACGAACGTGAAGACGAAATCTTCACGACGCTCGGATATATCGACATCCAGCATCTGGCCGAACGCATTCGGGGCGAAGTGCTGATGGGCGTCGGGCTGATGGATACGATCTGTCCGCCCTCAACCCAATTCGCCGCCTTCAACAAGATCAAATCCAAGAAATCGACCGTCATCTATCCGGATTTCGGTCATGAACATCTGCCCGGACTTCACGACAAGATCATGCAGTTCATGCTGGGACTGTAAGCCGTCAGACGAATGCGGCCTGCGGTCAGCCGTCCGATCTCCTGCTCGTGAAGCCGATATCATCCAGCACGACTCTGGCGGGGCCGTTGTCGAAGCGGAACGTGATGCTTTCCAGCTGCCCCGCTTCAAATGATTCATGTTCGCTTTCCATTTCCGCCAGCGGGATCTCGACCGTCTGAAACACCGGTGTCACGTTATGCCGGTATTTTCCATTGTTCAGGCGGTCCTCCAGCAGCGGCACGATCGTATAGGTCGTCTCCGGCATCGGAGTCAAATCGGCGTAATCGGACAACGGTACGGTGACGGACACGCCGTCCGTGCTGACGAATTCCACATTGATCCCCGGCGCTTCCGCGGGCTCCTCATCCGTCGACAGTTCATGCGACGCATTCATATACGAGATGCTCAACACAGTGTCTTCCATTTGATCAGCCAGCACCAGTTCGCGGTACTCCTCCGACAACTCGATCGTCAGCGTCGCTTCGTCCGTCCATTCCAGGATCGCGCCTCTCGTCCCCTTGGACACGCCGTTTTTATCTTTAACCGGACCGACTTCCCACACTGTGAACCCTTCCGCCGCCACCGTCGAGCCGTACATGGCCTCCTGATCGCTGTTCAAACGTTCAAAATCGGCCAATACGCGGAAATCCCCGCTTAAGAACCGGTTGGCGTAACGGCTGTCTCCCGGCAGCCAATCTCCGGCCGTCCGGTAATCCCGAAACATAGCCGTGTACTCCCGCCGGTCGTGGAACGCGATCTCCAGAAACGCCGATACATAGAGCATCGCCACCTGTTCCTGCTCTTCCCGGGGCATCGTGTCCCGGTGATTGAGAAACCATCCCATGGGCAGCTCGATGTCGTTCGGCCCCCAGCTGGAATTGAAATAACTGTGATTCGCCTTTTCGATAAATAATGCGGCCTTGAACCTATCCGGATCATGGTAGTACGCCCGCGAATACTGCCTGTCCCCCCGCAGCGTGTTGACGTCGGCATCCCTGCCGCCGTAGATCGCGAGATAATAGACATCCTTGAGTACCGCTTCCTGCTTGTCAACCTGCACATCCGTCGGCGCGATGGCGACCACCGCCTGAATCTTGTACGAACCGGGAAACGGCAAGGAACTGTCGCCGGAAAACCATCGTTCGGCATCCGCCGCCATCGCCGCCGCCTGGCCGCCCCGCGAATGGCCGATCAGGGCGATGTTTTGCATGTCGATTTTGCCGTAAAACGGGTTGTCCGGCTGTTTGTTGAGCCGCCCCAACTCCCGAATATGCTGCAGCAGCACCCATGTCCGCAGTTTATAGTTGTCATTCGGGATGCCCGACCAATGCGAATAATTGATAAAGTTCTGATCAACGGAAACGGCGATCATCCCGCGGCTCGCCAACAGTTCTCCGAGATACGCGTATCCGTCGTCGGAAAATTTCTCCATCGTATGGTTGCCGTGCACGATCAGAACGAGCGGGTACACGCCTTCACCCTCCGGCATCCACACTCTGCCGTTAATCGGCAAAGCGCCGGGATCGAACCCCCAGAAAACGGTCCGCCATGCGGGCCAATCCCGAATATACGCGGAAGCGTCGACCGTCTGCGTCACGACCGTCGTTCCGGTTCCGAACTCGGGACGATGTTTATCCTGTCCGCTCCCGTAGGTGAAGGAGCGCACGGCGTATTCCCCTTTCATGCCGGGATTGCCGATGCCAAGGGAAGCCAAAGTCGCAACGTTTGAATCCGTCAGACCTTTGCCCATCGCAGGCACATCGGCAGATTGTTGCGATGCCGACAGATGATGCGGGCCGAACCATGCGGCGGCAACAAAGCAGACGATTGCGATCAGCGCCGTCAGCCGAACGCCGGCATGTCTATGGCGGTCGATGATAAGCGTGATGCATAGCCCGAACGCCGCTCCCGCCGTCACGCATACGGCAGTCAGGATGCAGGAGGCCATTACGTCGAATTTCACAGCCTGATTCATGATGCCGTAGATGACGAGAGAAGCGTAAACGATATAGCCGGCCGTAAATCTCGGTATCGCAAGCGGCACATAGAAGAGAAGCAGACTGATGAGCAGCGGCACGGCGATCGAACCCAGCGCGTGCAAAAGCAGGATCGCGAAAATGTCAAAACCGGTCCCCAGGCCCGTCGGCATCCCGAGCGCCAACAGAACGAACCACAGCGCCGTGACGAGGAACATCCCTCCGGTCATCATCCGATAACAGCGAGTGTCATACTGAAGCAGATGATACCAAAAACTTACCTTCATCCTGGTCTCCCCTGTTTCATGATTTCAATAAATGAATATCCGGTCTTTATCTCCTATCCGCTCATTGCCCGCGCTCGAAGGACGAACGACAGACAATCCGCGTTGCGTGCGGGAAATGCATGCCGGTATGAGCGGAATGCAACCTCGATCAGATGCGGATCACAGCGAAGCAAGCGTCCGCAGCGCGGCATCCATGCCCGCTTCGATCGCCCGGTCGACTGCATCGGTGTATGGATTGTACACTTCAGCCAGATCCGCGTCGGCATAGCCGTCCGTCGCCAAGATGGCGGCCGCCCTTGCTCCGCGCATCGACGCGACGACGTACAGCGCGGACAGTTCCATCTCCACCGCGAGCGCGCCCGCCTGCTTATACTGCTTGTGCGGGAATTCCACGACGCCGCTGTAAAACGCGTCAAGGCATACCGTGATTCCCTTGCGGACCGCGATGTCCTCGTACCGCAACGCCTCGCGATACAGCATCATCGCCAATTCCGGATCGGCAACCGCCGGAAAACCTTCCGGCACCAGCTGCCTCGTCAGACCGTCCGTGCGAACGGCCGCCGTGCTGACGACGAGGCTTCCCGGAGGCAACTGTTCCGTATAGGACCCCGACGTTCCGACGCGGATGATCGTCGATACCCCGCCGCGGATAAGTTCTTCGAAGCACACCGCCGCCCCCGGACATCCGACGCCGTGGCTGACGACCGCCATCGGAATTCCTTGATACGTTCCGACGAGCGTCCGGTATTCGCGATTAAATGACAGTTCCCGGGCGTCTTCCATCCGTTCCGCAATCAACTTCGCCCGCGCCGGATCACCGCAAACGACGGCGCGATCGGGCAAATCCTCGGCATTCACTTTAAGCACAGGTAAAAACATGCGATCAAACTCCTTCTTCGATACGTATCAAAAACACGTGTCCACCTGAACATTGTACCAAAACGAGGCAGAAAAATCCCGCCGCATGTCCCCGCTTGCGTTCATTCCACTCAGGCGATATATGGACGATGTATACATGATGATGCGGTTCTATGCATGGTCTGCGGTCCGCTTCGGCGATCCTGAACATAAAAAAGCCCCAAGGCATACGCCCAGGGCTTTCATCATCCTTGCCTTCGTCACACGATCTTTACCCGAGAAATTGATTCCTACATCTGCAGTTGATCCATCAGCCGCTTCGCCGCCTCGCGGGCGCTGGAGAACGCGCGCTCAGCCAGCTGGCCCTTGCCCTCGCAGCCGTCGCCGCAGAAGAAGAACGGAACGCCTTCGATGCGGATCGGCATCGGTTCATTGCCCGCGATGTGCTTCACGCTTTGCACCATCGCTTTTTTCGACATCCGCTTCACGGCGATCTCGTCGCGCCATCCCGGATAATGGCGGTCGAACAGCTGCTCCATCTGCTGCACGCGGAGGTCCTGATACGCTTTTCTTTCCTCTTCGGACTCGAAATGGTCGTGCAAATACGCGATCCCCTGCAGCAACTGGCCGCCCGGAGGCGCGATCGTATTGTCAGTGGCGGAAATATCGCTGATGAACAGCTTGTGATCCATATCGCTGATGTATGAAAACGGGCGGTTCACGATTCGCTTCAACCCGACGTCATACACGAGCACTTCGGTCGACTCGGCCTGCTCGTATTTGGCCACATGGCTCTCCCACGGCGTCCCCTTCAACAGCTTAGCAACCTGTTGCACGGGCATGGCGAAGATAACATAGTCGAACAGCTCACTTCGCTTCTTCGTCGTTAACCGGTACTGTTCTCCTTCAGCAGCCACCTCGTCAACCGCCTCTCGCAGCGACAGTTCCCAACGACCCGACTGTTCGATTTTCTGGATCAGCTGGTTCGTGATAACGGCCCAGCTGCCGAGGATATAGTTGACCGGCCGCTGCGCCAGGAACAGATTTTGATAATATTCGCAGATGACGTGTCCCGGCACTTTGCGCGCGTCTTCCGGAGAGATGAAGAAATTCGAGCAGACGAAATGTTCCCACAGTTCCTTGATGCTTTCGCTCACCTTAGATTCCGACAGGAAATCGCCCAGCGTCGCATAGTTTTTCAGCTTGTGAAGATTCGTGACGACGCTGACGATCTCGCCGACGAACCGCACTTTTCCCATCGGCCCCAACAGATCGGTCTTGATCATATTGATCGCGTCGAGCGGCGCAACCGTCATGCGTCCGTTTTTCTCATAAATGACTTTGCGCTTGTCGACCTGACGGCTGCTGAACGACAGTCCGAGTTCGCTGCCGATCTTGCTGATCGTATGCCGATCGATGCCGTAGATCGCGTGCGCGCCGTAATTCAGCGTGAATCCGTCCTTCTCATACGTGAACGCCCTTCCTCCGAACTGCGGACTTCTTTCGAACAGCACGCCGTCCACATCCGGATGCTCGCTCAGATAAGCGGCGACCGTCAATCCGGCCAAACCGCCGCCGATAACGCCGACGCGTATCTTCCGGGAGCGGTCGAGCGACGGCGTCAGCAGCAGGCGACCGTCCCCGTTCCGCATCCCTTGCCAGAACAGCCGCAGACGTTCCCGCACAAGCTCGTGCAGATCGTCCCGCTCCTCCATAGACCATATATACACCGTTCCCGTATAAATCGCGATCAACGCTTCGATCTTTTCCCGCTCCGGTATCCACTTGCCGAGCGCTTCGCGCAGTCTGTCGGCAAACTGGGCGATGCTTTCGGCCACTTTCTCGTTTTGCGACGACAGCGCAAAAATGCTGCGGACAAGACGGGGAATGTCGCGAAACGTATCGGTCAATTCCAGAAACAGCCGGTTGATGTGCTCCTCCAGAGAAGAGATGTCTTTCGGCCCTTCCCCCAGCCATGCGTCGGTAATCTCCACCTGACTTTTGCCGAAGTCGGACAACAGATCTTCCTTGCTTGAAAAATAATGATAAAACGTCCCTTTCGATATATCAGCGGCCTCAATGATCTCATCGACGGAAACATTCTCATACCCGCGGCTGATGAACATCTCCAGCGCGATGTCGATCACCTGCTGTCTTTTCCGAAGCGTGGCATCCCTCATCGATTCTCACCTTGTCAAAAAAAATTCACACATCCGAGTATAGAAGATTCCACCTTCGGTGTCCACTTATTTTTAGACTGTTAGTCTAAACTGTTGTTACGAACATGTCGTCAAAAAAAATCAAGACCTTTTTGTGGAAATCGTTCCGTGATTCGTGTGAATTTTTTGACAACTTTTCGACATTCGCTTCATTTTTTGTGACAAATCTCACGAGCGGTTATATAATACAGATGAAAGCATAATATTAACAATTGGCAACATGAATGCCACAGAGGAGGACTGACCACATGAAACTTCAAGACAAAGTAGCTGTTGTCACCGGTGCAGGATCGGGCATGGGCAAAGCGATCGCCATTCTGTTTGCGAAAGAAGGCGCGAAAGTCGTCGCAACAGATGTCAATCTGGAAACCGTGCAAGCAACGGTATCCGAAATCGAAGCAAACGGCGGCATCGCGACAGCCCTGAAAACGGATGTTTCGCGCGAAGAGGATATCCGGCAAATGATCGACACCGCGGTGAACAAATACGGTACGTTGGACATCCTGGTGAACAACGCCGGAATCATGGACAACTTCGTGCCGGCGGGTGATGTGACCGACGAATTGTGGGACAAAGTGTTCGCGGTAAACACGACGGGTGTTATGCGCGCGATCCGGAAAGCGATCCCGATCTTCCTCGATAAAGGCCGCGGCGTGATCGTCAACGTCGCTTCCATCGGCGGGCTGAACGGTTCTAGGGCAGGCGCGGCATACACCGCATCCAAGCATGCCGTCATCGGCCTTACGAAAAACGTCGGTTTCCAATACGCGACGAAAGGCATTCGCTGCAACGCGATCGCACCCGGAGGCGTGGCGACGAACATCGGCGCTACGATCACATCGCCGAATCCGTTCGGTTTCGAAAGAGCGACGGCGGGCAGCAATATGAATCCGCGCTTCGGCGAGTCCGAGGAAATCGCCAAAGTTGCCCTGTTCCTTGCATCGGATGATTCGAGTTTCGTGAATGGCGCCGTAATCGTGGCAGATGCCGGCTGGACGGCTTATTAATCTTACATAAACGACCTGAAAACGCCGCTTCGCTCTTCGCGGGCGGCGTTTTATGCTGAATGCGCGCTCCCGCGTTATCCATCATGACGCGTTCCCTACAAAGGAACCTGCCTCGCTTGACGCCCTTTCAGGCGCCGCCAGGCAACACGTCGCGACGGCAACACGCGGGAATTTCATGATTCACCTGTGGGAAGGGGCCGAATCCCAGCACGGAAGCGGGCGGGCGGAACAACGCTCGCACTCTTCCCGCCGATTCATGAACGGAATGGCCGCAAGGTTCCATAGTCATGCGACGGCGAACCCGGAGCCGAAGCTCCGTCCTCCCGATGATTCGCATTTCGCCCTTCACACCGTAAGCTGCTGAATCACGAGTGCGGCCGCACCGACCGCCACCGCATCGTCATGCAGCTTGCTTTTTTTGAACTTCACCTGGTACTCGGGATAATAGTAGGTATTGCTCAAAGCGATGCGCACCGCATCTTCAAAAAACACATCGATATTGCCCGCGATCGGTCCGCCGATGATCACCGTTTCCGGATGAAGAATGTTCAACAGATTGGCCAGTCCGATCCCGAAATAGGCGGCCGCTTGCGAGAAAATCTCCTTGACGAGCGGATCTCCGTCAATATACGCCTGTTCCAGATCGGTATAGCGCACCTTCTCGATGTCGCGCACGCGTTCCAGCAGCACGGACTTTCTTCCCTGCTTCAGACGCGAAACCGCCGTTCTTTCAAGCGCGGGAGCGGTAACGTAAGATTCCCACGCTCCGTAGTTGCCCCGTCCGTCGATGGGCGACACGCCGTCGCTCTCGATGATCATCTGCCCCGCGGCGCCTTCCATATCCACCGCACCGTAGACGAGCTTCCCTCCGGTCATGACCGATGAACGAATGCCGACACCGACATGGACATAGAGCAGATGTTTCGACCGATGTTCCATCTCCGACCAATATTCGCCGAGCAGCGCGGTGTTCGCGCCGTTGTCCAGATACGCCGGCAGCCGAAGCCGATGCTCAAGCAGTTCCACGATCGGCAGCTGCGACCAACCCGGAGTTGAAAATCCTTTCGGGTCCAGAAGAATGCCTCGTTCACGCGACAGCGGACCGACGGCGCCGATTCCGATTCCCAGTACGCGGTCGCGCGGTATGTTCCGTCTGTCCAGCATCCTGTTCACCGCATCCGTCGCATCGTCGATCAGGCGCTCGGGCGTCGTCTGCGGCGTCATCGGCCAAACGACGCCGTCCAGCTTGTTCAGATGCATGTCGCATAACACGATCCGCGACACCGCCCTGGATACGTCGAGCCCGATGACGTAGGCGTAGTCCGCGCGAACGCGATACAACGTCGGCCTTCGTCCCCCGGTCGACTCTCCGAATCCGGTTTCCTCGATCAGACCGCCTTTCATCAATTCATCCAGCAAACGGGTCAGCGTGCTGAGCGTATACGAGCTGATCTCATGCAACTCCTGTTTGGATACGGCGCCTCTTTGCCGGATACATTCAAAAACATCCTTCACCTTGCGATTCGCCAGACGCTGCGAAACGGGCACCATCATCCCCACCTCTCCATCAACCTATGGCCCATGACACATCGGACATCGAACTTTTTTATTATGAACGTACAACTTATATCCAACCGTTTCGTATGAGCGAACATCTTCACGCATGTTGAACACGTTTCGTAAAACGTACACCTTCACACATGTCGAACCGTTTCCGGATACGTATACATCTTCGCACATGCCGAGAGTGTTTCGTAAAAACGCGCCTTTTCACATCCAGCTCACGTTTGGTGTGAGGCGTACATCTTCACATTGTCGTACTGATTGAAGTGAATGTGCATCTTCACACCATATCGAGCCGTCGTATGAACATACACCCTTCATCCATTTTGAACGTTTTGCGCACGTTTGTCCATGCATGACTTCCTCCCGCCGCGGGAGGTTGATCGGTGATGTTCTTTGCTGTTCTGTGCCCCATGGTGATCCAAGAAATAGGCAAGCGCCGGACGAATGCCGCGTTCGCCGACGCTTGCCTTTCACGCGCTTCTTCACGATACGGCGCGATCATGCCATTATCGCGAAAAGCCTCCGAGTAACGGTTTCCTAAAATAACGGGTTCGCCGACTTCCCACGTTTCATCCGCTCCGTTCGCGAGCCGCGCGCCCGGAGCGGGCCGTCATGCATGCTCGGCAAATGATCCCCGCATCCCGCTCAACCCGTATGCGCCACCGGATCAAGCGCTCCCTGCTGCAGCTGATACATCTGATAATACTTGCCGCGCAAGCGCATGAGCGTTTCGTGATCGCCGCGCTCCACGATCTCCCCGCGATCCAAGACGAGGATGAGGTCGGCGTTCTTGATCGTCGACAGACGGTGCGCGATCACGAACGTCGTTCTCCCTTTCTTCACGACTTCCAGCGCATCCTGAATGATCGCCTCCGTCTCGGTATCGATGTTCGATGTCGCTTCGTCCAGGATGAGAATCGCCGGATTGAAGACGAGCGCCCGGGCGAACGAGATCAGTTGCCGCTCGCCCGCCGACAGCGTGCTGCCGTTCTCGTGCACCGGTTCATCCAGCCCGTTCGGCAAGCGTTCCAGCAGACGCGCCGCCCCGACTTCACGCAGCGCCTTCAGCGCCTGTTCGCGCGTGATCGCCGGATCTCCCAGCGATATGTTCGAGAAGATCGTGCCCGTGAACAGGAACGGGTCCTGCAGGACGATTCCCATATGCTTGCGCATCGCCTGGCGCGGAATGGTCCGGGTGTCGACGCCGTCGATCGTGATGCTGCCCTTCTGCACGTCATAGAAACGGAACAGCAGGTTCAGCACGGAGCTTTTTCCCGAACCCGTATGGCCGACGAGGGCAACGGTCTGCCCCTGCTTCGCCTCGAACGAGATCCCCTTCAACACATATTCGTTTTCCTCATAAGCAAACCATACGTCCTGAAATTTGACATCTCCCCTGTACCGCGGAATCGTATCCTCCGACACGTCCTCTCCCGGTTCGTCCATCAGCACGAACACCCGCTCCGCCGAGACGAGGGCGGTCTCCAGGTTGGGCAGCTGGTTGATGATATTGACGACCGGTTGGAACAGGCGGTTCAAATAATCGACGAAAGCGTACAGCACGCCTACGGTGATCGCGCCTTCGGCGCCGCTGAGCGTCACGCCGCCGAAATACCAGATCATCGCCACCAGGGAAATGTTGCGGACGACGCCAATCAGATTGTACCCGGTCAGCGAATTGAGATTCAGCATCTTGTTGCGGTACGTGAAGTGCCGCACGTTATGCCGCTCGAACTCGTCGAAAATCTTTTTCTCTTTGCGGAAAGACTGGATGACCGGCATTCCCTGGATCGATTCGTTGATCATGCCGTTCATCTCGCTCACCTCGCTGCGGATCACCCGGTTGTATCTCCGCGCGAACTTGCGATAGATGACGATCCAGAGAGCCAGCACCGGAATGATGAACAGGCAGATGAACGCCAGCCGCACGTCGAGAAGGAACAGCATGCCGAGAATGCCGACCATATAAACCGTTCCGGAGAAAAAGTTCGCCAGCACGTTCACATACAGGTCGCGAATCGTCTCGGTGTCGTTCGTGATGCGCGAGACGACTTTCCCGGCCGGCAGATTGTCGAAAAACCGGATCGGCAGCCGGTGAATCTGCGCAAAAACCTGAGTACGGATATTGCGGATGATGCGGTTCGCCGAATATTGCAACAGATAGCGTTGCCCGTAGCTGAATAAAGCGGAAATCAGGATTAGTCCGAAATAAAACAGGCTTAACCGGATGACGCCGTTGAGCTCCGTCATGAAGAACGGCAGCACGTCGGCGATCTCCATCCGCTCTGCGGCATAGTAGGCGACATCGCCGTTATCCGCTTCGATCATGACCGTTCCTTCATCCGTTACGCTGCGATGCCCGTCAAACTCGATTGCCTGCGGAATCCAGTAGAAGGAACTGCCCACCTGAATGATGCGCGCTTCCGCGCCGCGCGGCTCGCCCTCCTTGAAGCGGTCGGCGCGCTTGTATGCGGCATCGCCGTAAGCGACGGCATACGCGTCTGAGGCATCTTCGGTCACATACCACGGCTTCTCGATGCCCGCGATATGTTCGTCGATGATATTTTTCGCCACCAGCGGCCCGGCGATGTCCGTGCCGACGGAGATGAGAAGCATGATGAGCGCCACAATCAGCGGCATCTTGTATCGCATCGCGTACTTGACCAGCCTTCTGCCCGGCCGGATGTCGCGGCGCGATGTTCGGTCTATGGCAAGGTCGTAAGTTTCCATTTGATTACTCATCGTATGTTCACCCGTTTCCGGTCAAAATCTGTTCCAGTTGCTGGCGTTCGTACTGCTCTTTGTACCAACCGCCCAAAGCCATCAGCTGCTCGTGCGTGCCCCGCTCGACGATGCGGCCTTCGTCCATGACGAGGATGAGGTCCGCATGTCGCACCGCCGACATGCGGTGCGTCACGATAATCGTCGTCTTGTCGGTACGTATGCGGCGGATGTTGGCAATGATCTCCGCCTCCGTCCTCGCATCGACGGCGGACAGCGCGTCGTCGAGGATGAGGATCGGCGGGTCCGCGATAAGGGCGCGCGCGATCGACGCCCGCTGCTTCTGTCCGCCCGACAGGGAAACCCCCTTCTCCCCGACGAGCGTGTCGAGACCGTGCGGCAAAAACATCAGGTCCTTCGCCAGCGCGGACAGTTCGAGAGCCTCCGCCAGCTGATCTTCCGTCGCCCGATCGTTCGCGAATAAAATATTGTCGCGCAGCGGCTTCGAGAACAAAAACTGCTGCTGCGGCACGTAGCCGTACCAGCTTTTCAACCGGTCGAGGCTGATCCGCTCGATCGGCACGCCGGATATCGTGATCTCGCCCGTACCGGCAGGATATTCGCGCAACAGTTGCTTGACCAGCGTCGATTTGCCGCTGCCCGTTCTGCCGACGATGCCGAGCGTCTGCCCGCGCTCGATGGCGAAACTGACATCGGTCAGATTATCGTGAGAGGAAGTCGGATAACGGAACGTCACCGACTTGAATTCGATGCGGCCGGGTTCCCTGACATCGACGGGCTGCTCGGCATCCCGCACGTCTTCCGGCGCGCTCAGCGTCTCGTGGACGCGATCCATGCTGGCGCTGCCGCGCTGCATGATGTTGATCATTTCGCCGATCGCGAACATCGGCCAGATGAGGAAGCCCAGGTACACGTTGAACGTCACGAGCGTGCCGATCGTCATCTCGCCGTGATACACGAGGTAAGCGCCGTAACTGAGGCCGATCAGGTAACTGATGCCGACCAGAATCTTCACCGTCGGGTCGAACAGCGCGTCGATGCGCACGACCGCAAGGTTTTTCTCCAGCACGTCGCCGGTCACTTCTTCGAATTTCTTCTCCGCCGATTTCTCCTGCACGTATGCGCGAATGACGCGGATGCCCGATACGGTCTCCAGCACGTCGTCGTTCATTTTGCCGAACGCATCCTGTGCGACCGTGAACCGCTTGTGAATCCAGTTGCCGTACATGTTGACGAAATACGCCAGGATCGGAAGCGGCAGGATCGACGCAAGCGTCAGCTTCCACGAGATGAAGACGCTCATCGTGACGAGGATCGTTCCCATCCAGAACGTCGAGTCCATCAGCGTCATGATGCCGAACCCGGCGGTCTGCGATACCGCCTGCAGGTCGTTCGTCGCCCGCGCCATCAGATCCCCGGTTCGGTTGCGCTCATAGAACGGCGGGGTCATCCGCAAAAAATGACTGAGCAGGCGCGATCTCAGCTTTCGTTCGACGAGATGGGAGCCCGCGAACAGACGGTAGTTGCCGATATAGTTGACAAGATAGGATAGCGCCGTAAGTCCTGCGATCGAAAGCAGCGTGATCGTCAGGCTTTCCCATGTAAGCATTCCCGTAGCGATCTCGTCGATCGACGAGCCGACCAGCATCGGCGGGATGATCTCCAGGATGCTGCTGATCATCATGCAGATGATCGCAATCGTATATCGTTTCCATTCTTCTCTAAAAAACCAGCCCAATTTCCGGATGACACTGAACATGATTGTCTCCCACTCCTTGTTGCCGCTTCAAAAATAAAAAAGCACACCGCCCCTGGCAATGTGCACATTTCAATCCGAACCATAAAGAAAGCGCACGCCACGGGTAACGCAGCCTGCGCATGAACGAACGTGCGAAACTAGTAAAACCGCACCCTCAAAATGCCGTCACCATCGTTCGCTGCGGAGGCTGCATCATGAATCACCGGATGAAGCATCATACGTGGATGTGAACCCAACAATGGAAAAACGATCTTGATCATGATGTTCCCTTCCTCCTTTCTCGAACGTGATGTTTCCAACTTATCACGACCGGTTCATCCATGTCAATATCCATTTATGATCATTTCCAATGAATGAACCGAATCCTGTGAGCCGCTTATGGATAAACCGAAAACTGGCAAGATAGGAAACGATTGAAAGGCATGCGGGACATAGACGGTGCGGCGTCGGTCTGACCCGCATGACGGGCGAGATTGCCACACGGCATGAAGTTTGCGATAATGAGGCTGACTCGCGCCGCTCGCCGCGCCGTCATTCGCAATCGCGCTTTCCCGTCCTCCGTCATCCCGATGCGCCATCATCGCATGTTTCATTCACGCCTGACCGGCCGTTTGCCGGCCTTACCAGCCATTTACATAAACGAAGGAGTGATCATTGACAGATGAATTCTGCGAACCCATCCATTCAATATGCCTATATCGGATCGTACTCGGAGCCTGATGCCCCGGGCATTTACGCCTGTACATACGACGCCGAAACGGGAAGCCTGAAGGTGATCGACGAAATCAGCGGCGTGAAAGATCCGACGTTTCTCGCCGTTGACGATGTACGCGGCATCCTGTACGCGATCGGAACCGTCGTGCAGGCGGACGGCAGGAAGCAAGCGGAAGCCTACAGCTACCGCATGGGCGAAGACGGCAGACTGAGCTTCGTCAACAAGCAGCCGACGGTGGAGCCGACGTGCCATATCAGCCTGGATGCCACGCGCAGCTGCCTGATCGTATCGAGCTATCACGGCGGAACGATCGGCGTGTGCAGGATCGAACCGGACGGCTCGATCGGTCCTCTCAGCGACGTTCACCGTCACGAAGGCTCCAGCGTCCATCCGAACCAGAAAAGCCCGCACCCGCATTCCGTGTTCATCGACCGGAACAACCGTTACGCCGTCTGCTGCGATCTCGGCATCGACCAGCTCGTCGTCTACCGGTTGGACGCGGAAAGCGGCCGGCTGACCGAACATAGCAGAACAAGGGTTGCTCCCGGCTCGGGGCCCAGGCATTTCGCCTTCCACCCTTCCCTTCCGTTCGGTTATGTCATTCACGAATTGAAATCGACGATCAGCGTGTTCGCTTATGACGAAGAGGCCGGCACGCTGACCGAAGTGCAAACCGTGCCCACTTTGCCGGAAGGGTTCTCGCCCGACGACAATGCCTGCGCCGACATCCACATCTCCCGCGACGGCCGTTTTCTCTACGGTTCCAACCGCGGACACGACAGCATCGTCGTCTACGAAATCGACCCGGAAAGCGGCAAATTGCGGCTGATCGAACATGTACCGGCCGGAGGCCGTCATCCGCGCAACTTTGCGCTGTCCCCGGATAACCGCCATGTACTCGTCGCCAACCGTGATACGAACAACATCGTCATCTTCGAACGGAATCCCGAGACAGGCAGATTGCGCCCGACCGGATTCGAACTGAACGTATCGAAGCCGGTGTGCATCAAGTTTCGCGCCTGACGCCGATCGAACCTGATGCCCCCGTCGGCACAAACGTTTCTTCGGCAAACCATGGCCCGCGCACCCGCGCGGGTCATGGTCATTTATATGTTCATACCTATGCGTTCAGACCGCACGCCTTACGACCCGCCAGCCTTTCATTTTCGCAGACGATTGATTAATATTAAATATACAGACACGATATCTTCCACATCTTATAAAAGGAGTTATCGCACATGGATCTGCACGAAGCTTACAAGATCTTGGGGGTTCCGGAAAATGCCGGCCGCGAAGAGGTGGAAAAACAGTACGACATGTGGGCCCGCAAGGACCGCGCCCGCAAGCGCTCGCAGACCGCCCGCGCCGACGACGACTTTGACTTCGACCGGATCAACGAGGCGTACAAGACGATCACGCGGCACTTTCTCGAACAGGAGGAGCTTGGCAAGCCGAAGCGCGATCCGCGTGTGGAGAAACTGGACCATTTCTGGACGTATTACAAATGGCATGTGATCGGCGGCATCATCGCCATTCTTGTCATCTGCTATTTCGCGAACATCGTGATCGAACGGCAGGAGGAAAAAAAGCGATTGGCGCAGCTTCCGCCGGCCAGCGTGTCGATGATGCTGTTCGGGGACTACTTCCAGCCTGACCTGGCGCAGATCGAATCGTTCGTATTGTCGCAAAAAACCGATTGGCAGCGCATCGTTGTCAATCACACCTACGTTCCTTCCGCGATTCAGACGCGGTATGATTACAACAGCCAGCAGAAAGCCGTCATCACGCTCATCTCGGACCGGTCGGACGTATACGTGATCAACCGCTTCAATTTTCAAAATCTAGTGAACCAGGGGCTGTTCCGGCCGCTGGACGAATACGCGGACAGACTTCGGGCCGCGGTCGGCGAGGAGAATCTGGTCTACGCCCGCAAAGACCCGAACGGATATGAGCGCGACGAACAGGCCGGAGAACTGCATCTGTATACAGTCAGATTGCCCAAGCGGGACGTTTACAACACCAGATTGGATGAAATCCTCGCGGGCATCCACGTCGCATCGGACAATATCGAAAATGCGCTGCAACTGATCGAAGTGCTAGCCAAAATGCCGCAATAAAACACCGGGCGAAGTACCGCTCTCCGGTTTGCCGATTGGGAACGGCAATAGGAGAACGCTCTTCCGCCCGGTTTATTGATTCTCAATTGCTCTTCAACCGGCCTAATACTGCTTCGCGTAATCGACCACGTTCACCGCCGGTCTGCCCGTCTCGACATAGTGCTGCAGATTGCTCATCGCAATCTCGAACGCCCGTTCATCGTATTTGTCGGAAGCGCCGGAGATGTGCGGCGTGATGATGACTTGCTCCATTTGCCACAACGGGCTGTCTTCGGGCAGCGGCTCCTGTTCGAACACGTCGAGGGCTGCGCCCGCTATGATCCCTTCCTGCAGCGCCTCGATCAGCGCCCGCTCGTCGACGACACCGCCTCTTCCCACATTGATAAATAGTGCGGACGGCTTCATCATGGCGAATTCCCGTCTGCCGAACATTTTTCTCGTCTGAGGCGTCAGCGGCAGCGTCACGACGCATACGTCGCTCTCCGCAAGAACATACGGCAAGCCGGACGCATCGACCATATGATCCACATACGGCGAAGGAGCGCCCGACGCCCGCATCCCGAGCACGCGCATGCCGAACGCTTTGCAGATTCTCGCCGTCTCTTCCCCGATCGCGCCGACTCCGACGATGCCGACCGTCTTTCCGTGCAGTTCCGCCGTCGGTTCGATGCGGACCCAACGGTTCGCCGCCTGATTGCGGAGATGAATATGCAGCTTGCGCGTCAGCGCGAGCATCATCGCCAATATCGACTCCGATATCGGATATGCGTGAATGCCGCTTGTCGTCGTCAAATAGATGCCGCGCTTCTCCATGAGCTGCAGCGGAAAATTGTCGACTCCCGCCGACCAGGACTGCACCCACCTCAGCCGAGTATGTTCTCCAAGGCAGCGCTCTTCAAACAAACGGCTCCAGCCTATGACGATCTCCGCTTCCTCGATCCGATCGATCCATTTGGCGCGATCGCGGCCGTATAAAAGCTCATGCGACGGAGCCGTGCGACGGATGAGTTCCGCCTGCTCCCCCGTGATGTCGAGCGTGCAAATGATCACCGACATATGCGTTGACACTCCTTCATCTTGCAGATGTACGTAAAGCGTTGACGAAATGGTTTGATGGACATAGCGATGTATGTATGAATGGATGATGTACTTAAACGATATGGGACGGGTGCGCAAAGACATGCAAATGCGATCGCGCGATGATGCATGTGATGCGCGCCGTTCCGCGTTCTTGGACTATTTTAGCATGCCGCTGCGAATAATACGAATACGATGTACGATTATCCCAGAAGAAGGAGTCGGGATCCATGATCAGCAATCGGGAACTGAAAGAAGAGATCGAACTTCTAACCAAACAGAATCAGGCGTTGTCCGACGAGATCAAACAATTGAAGGATATGCTCAAGAAACAAGCCGGCGGGGGCGGGCAAGGAACGGATCAGTCCGACGACAAAAGTTTTCCGTACAACAATCACAGCGGACGAGGCGATCCCGGGCAGCAGCAAGGACAGTCAAGCGATCCGTACAGTCAAGGCCAGGGAAAACCAATGAACGGACAGAACGGCCAATCACTCAACGCGCAGTCCGGCCAGCAAATGCAGCAGCAATCCAACAACCCCCAGTTCGCTCAGATCGCCGGAGAATTCCTGCAGTTGAAAGGGTTGGCCAGCTCGTTGGAACTGAAGGTGAACAACTTCATCTCGAGCCAGACCGGCGGCGGCCAGTTGAGACCGCAGGATGTCGCTTACCTGATCCTGAACATGATGAACGGCATGATCGACTGGACGATCGAATATATCTCGCGCGCCCAAAGCGGCGGACAACCGACTTGATATCGCCTTTAAGTCCATCTTCCCCCCCGCTTACATACATTTGTATAGTATCTTTCCTTTCTATATAAAGAGTGCTACAATGAGGGGGAATTCGACTCAAGGAGGATACGCCGCATATGACCAGCAACCAAGCTGTGACAACGAGAAAACCGGAATATGCGATCCATCCCGTCTTCGTGAACAGATGGTCGCCGCGTTCCTTTCTGCAAAAACCCGTGCCGGATGAAATATTGATGCGTCTGTTCGAAGCCGCCCGTTGGGCGCCGTCGGCTTTCAATCATCAGCCGTGGAGATTCATCGTGCTGCGTTCGCAGGAAGAGAAAGAACGGTTTTATCCGTGCATCAGTCCGAACAACCTGCTGTGGTGCAAACGGGCGCCGGTGCTTGTCGTCATCGTCTCCGACACGATGAGGGACGGCGTTCCCGTCCGGTCGCACGCCTTCGATACCGGCGCCGCCTGGGGATTTTTTGCCCTGGCTGCGACGATGGAAGGACTTGCGACACATCCGATGACGGGATTCGATTTTGAAAAAGCGAGAGATATTTTGGGCATCCCCGATTCCTATGCGATCCAGGCGTTGGTCGCCGTCGGATACCAGGGTCCGGTTGAGGATTTGCCGGAGCAACTGCGGGCGAGAGAACGGCCGAACGACCGGCGACCCATCGGTCAGTCGATCTATGCCGGAAGTTTCGGCGTACCCCTGGAAACAAGCCGGGAGGATTTCTGATAACGAGAGGAGAACTGGAACATGATAGTGGAGATCTGGTCCGACCTCATATGTCCGTTTTGTTATATCGGCAAACGCCGGTATGAAGAGGCGCTTGAACAGGTCGGGTTCCGCCATGAAGTGGAAACCGTATACCGCAGTTTCGAGCTTGATCCGCGCGCTCCGGTGAATCCCGGGCACGACGTTCATGAAATGCTCGCCAAGAAATACGGCATCAGCCGTGAGCAGGCGAAACGGATGAACGATCAGGTTTCGCTTCAGGCGCGCTCGGTCGGGCTTGAGTACAATCTGGACGACGCGGTCCCGACCAATACGTTCGACGCGCACCGTCTCATCCATCACGCGGCGCAATCGGGCAAAATGGCCGAGATGAAAGAACGGCTGTTCAAGGCTTATTTCACGGAGGGCAAACATATCGGCGACCGGGAAGTGCTGGCGGATCTCGCCAAGGAAATCGGACTCGATCGGGACGAAGCGCTGGCCTTCCTCGCAAGCGAACGATACGCCGATGAAGTGCGAAATGACGAGCGGGAAGCGGCGCGATTGGGCATACAAGGGGTTCCTTTCTTCGTGATCAACCGCAAATACGCCGTATCCGGCGCCCAACCGACGGAAGTGTTCGTACGGGTGCTGGAGAAAGCACGGAGCGAGGAACAGCCGGCGATCACGGTGCTGAATGGCGGCGCCGATTCCGGCGCCGCGTGCGGGGACGGCGCCTGCTCAACCGAGTCCTGAAGCCGCACGGCTCATCTTATCGCCAACAAGAAAAACGGTGGAGAAGGAAACCAATGAACATGCGTCATCTTTCGTTTTCGGTGCTGGATCTCGTTCCGGTCGTTGAAGGCAAAACGGCGCGCGACGCTCTTAAGAACACGCTCGATCTCGCGCAGCACGCCGAACGGTGGGGGTATCACCGTTACTGGCTGGCGGAACATCACAACATGCCCGGCATTGCCAGTTCCGCCACATCGGTCGTCATCGGCTACGTCGCGTCGGGAACATCCAGGATTCGCGTCGGATCGGGCGGCATCATGCTGCCGAACCATTCGCCGCTCGTCATCGCGGAGCAGTTCGGAACGCTGGAATCGCTCTATCCCGGACGGATCGATCTCGGGATCGGGCGTGCGCCGGGCACGGACGGGCTGACCGCCCTGGCGCTCAGAAGAGGCCCCGGGAGCGACGGAAACGATTTTCCCGAACGTTTGGAAGAACTGCGGACGTACTTTGATCCTTCGCGCTCCCCGTATCCGTTGCGCGTCCGCGCGATGCCGGGAGAAGGGCTGCGCATCCCGATCTGGCTGCTCGGCTCGAGCGATTTCAGCGCGCGGTTGGCGGCCGAACTCGGTTTGCCCTTCGCGTTCGCCAGCCATTTCGCTCCCGATTATTTGATGCATGCGCTGGAACTGTATCGGAGCCGGTTCAAGCCGTCGGAGGAACTGGCCGAACCGAGGGTGATGATCGGCGTGAACGTCATCGCCGCGGATACGGCGGAAGAAGCGGAACGGATCGCAAGCTCGCTTTACATGCAATTTCTCAACCTCATCCGCGGCCGTCCGGGCAAATTGCAGCCACCCGTCGAACGCATCGAAGAAATGGACCGGATCTGGACGCCCGAAGAGCGGGCGGTTCTAAGCAAACAACTCGCGTTCACCGTGATCGGCGATCACCGGGCGGTGAGAGACAAACTGCAACAGATCGCGGAAATGACGAAGGCGGATGAAATCATCATCGGAGCGCACATTTACGATCATGAAGCGCGGTTGCGCTCCTATGAAATCGTCGCCGAAGCGGTCGGAATGATGTAATGCGCAAGGTGAGACGATCGCTTACCGCACCCAGGCAGGTCTTCCGAAAGAAAATACGATCCGGGACATCCTGATCCATGTCGCCCTGCACGGTCACTACCATCGCGGACAGATCAACGCCGCCTTGCGCAAGGAACAACACGAACCGGTTCCTGTAGACTATATCATTTACCGAAGATCATAATGCATAATGTTATCGTATGGGGATGCCTGGAGCATCCCCTAAATGTTCTTTCAATCCGGAAAATGGATTTTAGTCAACCCGCACCCATTCGATCCGTTAATGGATTTTATCAACCTGCACCTTCATTCGATTCGGTAAATGAATTGTGGTCTGCCTCTGCCATCCTTCAATCCGGCAAGCAGATTCATTCAACCGGCCAAATCGTTCATCGATCGGGCCGGAAAATCAAAAACCCTCCCGCCGCTTAACGGCAGGAGGGTTCATCGTCTCGTGTGGAACGTATTGACCGATCGCACATTCGAGCTTCATATCGCGCATACTGCGCAAGGATGCTGGTGAAGGGAATCGAACCCCCGACCTACGCATTACGAGTGCGTTGCTCTACCCCTGAGCTACACCAGCACGATCTTACGGAATTTCATTCATTCGGCGGAGCATTTATTCTCCATTTTTCCCCGACGAATATTATTTATATCACGTTCTTCGATGCAATTCAATAGGTTTTTTCAAATTCCATAAAATACATGATCCGAAACATTTAACACGTTTTCTTGATCATATATCCCTTGCTCCAGACGCCAAACGGCGGAAGGTTGACTTCCGCCGCCGAAACGTCGCACCGATTTCATGCTTCTCCTGCGGATTTTCGATCGTGATCCTAAGATTGCCTCCAGTCGGAGCGAAAGCTCAGATCCGCCCCCGTTTCGTTCTGTCGGTCAGATGAAGCCCGGCATCTCGAACATGTCGAATAATGAATAATGACTCTCTCCGCATCATACACTTCAATATCCTCATCACACACCCGGCACTTGATCAATCCCAACATCAACAGAACCCTCCCTGGTTATGTTCGTGAGGCGTTTATCCGCTACCCGGAGCATTCCCGCCCGGCAATAAATCGTCCTTTTCCGCACCTTCACCCCTTATGATCCATCATATAAACTCACATCCCCATGTTTATTACCCACCGCATCAAAAAATACCGTCGACACCCGATACATTTCGTGGCGTCAAGAATTTGTCATAATTTTGTAATTTTAAGGGAAAAGATTTCTTGTTTTTGCGAATCGGTAACTAATATTGGTCGATATAACTATCGTTGTAATTGACTTCCTTTAAAACACTCTAGTAAAATAGTCTTGATTGCAATTTCCTGATATTTCAATCCTCCCATGATGTTAGCGCTGTCAATTGCTTCGATCGGATTATATTCCGCCTTACCATTTATTCGTTTCGCAATATTTAGATAATTTTGATATTACCGACATCCTAACCCTCATTGTCGGCTGACGTTTCCGCCGGTTTGCCATTGCCATGGCATTCGTCGCGGAATGCGTCGCGGCATTGAACATGGTAAGACACTGATCATGACATGCCAATGATCATGCTCTTTATCCGATCATCATAACCTCCATCATGACAGTCATCATGGTCATTTTCATGCTCTTTGTCCGGTATTCATCATGGTCTTTATCGTGATCCTTATCATGGCGTTCGTCACGGTTTTTCATCATGGTCTTTCATCTTTGTCATCTTCATGGTGTTGTCCCGGCTAATCGGATGAGTAGGAGGGGAGCTGCGTGCAGTTTGCGGGCATGTGTGCAAAGACGGCATGGGACATATGGGTGACGGATGATGAATAGCTTAAGAGTTCGCATTTTCCTCATTCTGTTTGTCATCCTGCTCATCATTCTCTGCATATATAACATCGTCAACTCATATTTGTTCAAACTCGAATATCGCAAAAATGCGGAAAATCAGTTGCTGCACATCGGACTGCACATATCCTATCAGTTGGAGAGATTACTGTCGCTCGACGAACCGTCCCAGGCATGGGCCGCTCTCGACGGCGTCATGAACGATATCATTCTGATGTATCCTGAGGTGTCCGGAGCATTCGTCTTCGATAGAAACCACAATCTGGTGCTTCACACCGGACCCCAACTGCCGCAACCGATCCGCATACAACCCGAACTGTTTCGCGAAGTGTTCCATACGCGGATGGAGCGTCCGATCATGATGGCGATCGGCGATCAACCCCATATCGGCATGATGGTGCCTGTCAGATATGACACCGAAGTCTACGGCGCGATCGTGACCGCCATGCCGGAGAATGCCATCCGCGATAAAACGGCCGGCTTCATCTATTCCTCCCTGTTGCTCGGAGCAATCTGTTTCCTTGCATCGCTGCTGGCGCTGAATGCGGTTTTTGCGAGATGGGTGACGAAACCGCTGTCAAAACTTCTTGAGGTGATGAACGCGGTGGGCAGAGGAGAGCTTGGCGCGCGGGCCGATGTCAGGAGCCATGCTGAATTTTCCGAATTGTGCGGCCATCTCAACAGGATGCTGGATCAGATCGAGGAACTGATGAAAACGCGCGATGAAGCAAGCAGGCTGCAGTTCCAATTCGTGCAGGAACAAGAACGAAGAAGGCTGTCGGAACAGCTTCGGCACTCGATGCATATGATCAGTTCCACGCTTGACGAGAACGAGGTCATCCGTCTCATCCTCGAGCAAATGAATCAGTTTGCGTCCTTCGATCGGGCCTCGATCTGGATGTCGGATGAAAACGGCGATATGAAACCGCTTGCCGTGAAAAACGAACGGAATGATGTCGAACTGCCGGGCATTGATACAGGGCATATTCGGCAACTGTTCGTTCAAGCAACGGAACACGCCGAAAAGGAATATGCGGCGGATTCCACGGAACGCCTTCATCGGATCATCATCCCCGTCTGCATTCGCCAACAGCCGTACGGGGCAATCGTGCTGGAAAGATCGGACAAGCCGTTCGAAGAAACGGAAATCGAGTACCTGCTGACCTTCATCAGTCAATCAAGCATCGCGCTGTCCAACGCCCGAATGTTCAAACGGATGGAATTGATGGCCATCACCGACGAACTGACCACACTGTATAATAGAAGATATTTTTATCAGTTGGTTGAAAAAGTGTTCGAACATGCCAAAAAATGCGGCGAACCGCTTTCCGTCGCGATATTCGATCTCGACTACTTCAAGGAACTAAACGACTGTTACGGGCATTTTGTCGGCGACGAAGTGCTGCGCAGTTTCGCGCAACGTCTTCACGGCTTGGTGCCGTTGGACAGCATCATGGCGCGATTCGGCGGAGAGGAATTCATCTGCCTGCTTCCCGCTACCGAAGTGGAACAGGCCGAAAGCATCGTCGAACAGATCAGAGATCAGATCGCCAGCACAAGATTCGCATCATCCGCCGGACCGATCGGCGTGACGATGAGCATCGGCATTTCCACCATGCGGGATTCCGACAGTCTGGACACATTTTTGCAACGCGCCGACGAAGCGCTGTATCAAGCGAAGGCAAACGGAAGAAACCGCATCGTCAATTACAGATGACGCGGGGATAAAAAACTTAAGGCGTACCGTCGGCCTATCGTCAAAATCCGATAAGCCGATCGATGCGCCTGCACTTCCGTGCCGGTGTTAAGAATTGGAATGCTTATTGACTCCCAAACCTTCGTAAAACAAGATATGCGGCGGTATCTTGAAAAATTTCGAAAGCCTTTCCTGGTATTCCTTGCGGCCGTAGACAACCCCTTCATGCACATATTTGCGGAGCGTGCCGCTCGACATTTGACACCATCTCGCCACATCCGTCGGAGATACGTTGTGGACCTTCATCAAACCCGCCAGCAATCTGTTCGCGATGCGCTGTCCCCATACCCGCTCCAGGAATCTGGATTCCTCGGGGATTTCGATCGTCGTCCCGATCAAGGATTCGTCAAACAAATACTCTGCTGGAAAATCCAGCACTTCACTGATTCGATCAAAACGTTGCGCCTTCGGGATCGTCCCTTCATAGATCCAACCCGCCGCTGTCCGGTGATGCACTCCTACCTTGGCGGCGAATTGCGAGATTTTCAAGTCTTCGGCATATAACAACGCCATCATGATTCGGTTCTGAATCGTCCATTGCCGCGTTTCCCGGAATCGAGGCTTGCGGATTCCTTTTCCCAGGTAGTGTCTAGCCAGTTCTTGCGATGTTAATCTAGGTTGTGTCTGAGTCATGATGCGGAAATCCTTTCCTCTTTTCTTTATTGTTCTAATGTTTTTGTTTATTAATTATAAATCATATGAATGAGAAAGTAAAAGCAATTCCCTCGCAAACTTGTGCATATCAATTGTCGAACACTCGATTCAGATTGCGAGATTCGAGAGCATATGAGCGGCGCACGCCGGACCGGAACATGCTTGTCCCGAATCCGTTGAAGGCAAGACTTATGTATGACGGGCGCTTTACGGCGAACGGACGCCGCGGATCAGTTCATGCACCCATTGGACGGGAACCGCAAGCCCGACTTTCTTGTCGGTTCCGTCGATCATCATGTTCGCCGTCGCGTAGACGACCCCGATCACCTCGCCGCTTCGGCCGATGACCGGACTTCCGCTGTTGCCTTTGTAAACCGGCGCATCGAGCACCAGCATCGGCGGGCTGTGCTGCGCGGTTGAACGCAGGCCGACCGTCTTTCCTTCATTGACGATGCCGCTGAAAAACAGCGGGTTGCCGATCAAATAGACCGGTTCCGGAGCATCCGCATCAGCCCGCTTGGCCAATGCAAGCGGCGGCAATCCTCGCTCGTCGACGGCGATCAGCGCGAGATCCGCCGCATCGCTCACCGCGGCGATCCGCGCAGCGTAACGCCGCCCGTCGGGAAGCACGACATTGATGATCTTCGCCTCATCCACGACGTGGCGATTGGTGACAACGAGTCCGTCTTCGGATACGATGAACCCCGTGCCTTTCGCGGAGTCGGTGCGAATGACGACGACCGACTGTTTATAGGACTTGATTTCGTCGGAACGGGACAATTGAACGGACACTTTCAGAAAACGAATGGCATCCAGCGAAAAGATTTGCGGCCAAAGGGACAATACCTGCACGAGCAGCACCAGCCCGATCAGCCCCGCGACCGATTTGCGGAATCTCGGAGACGCGTACCATGGCGGGCGGACCGGAGGTTCCTCTTCCGCTTCCTGAAAATATCGTGCCAGTTCTTCCTCGTCAAATTCGCTTTCGTCGAATCCGCGTTCGTCCGATTCACGCTTGCAAGATTCTTTTTCGTTACGTTCATGTTCGAGATATTTACTTTCGCCAAATTCACTTTTGCTGCATTCAAGTTCGTTTTCTTGTTTATTTCGTTCACGTTCGTTCATTTCACGTTCATTGAATTTGCGCTTGTCCAATTTGGATTCGTCCAATTGGCGTTCCCCATCGCGCAAATTGACATCACGCTTCTTCATCCGAACTCCCTCCGCCATCAGTCCGTCTCCGTCCGATATCCTCCCCGCCGTCCTGAAGCTTTCGCCTTACGAAGACAGCCTGCCCGTCCCGATGCCGCAAATGATCCCCTCTCCTACGATAGCCGCAGATATTTCTCCGGCGGGCACGGTCCGCTTCCTCTGCAACATACGGATAGAGCAGGGTTCATTCCTTACGGAACGCGGTCCTGCTCATTCGGCTCGCTGAGTTATTCCACCCACACGGCGGTTCCGCTGACGGTGACCATCAACATGCCGTCGCGCACCACTTCATAGTCGATATCCACGCCCACAATCGCATTTGCGCCCAGATTGGAAGCTTCATACGCCATTTCCCGAATCGCCAGCTCCCGGGCTTCCCGAAGCTTGGTCTCATAGGCGCCTGACCTGCCGCCCACGATGTCCGTGATCGAAGCGAACAAATCGCGCACGATATTCGCGCCCATGATCGTCTCTCCCGCCACAAGGCCCAGGTAACGGGTTATTTTTTTGCCTTCCACGGTGCCGGTCGTCGTAATTAACATAAGTCATCATCCTTTCAGCCGGATTGACGGGGTTTGGCATCGGGACTTCCCGCGCATTGATCCCGTCACTCATCCCCAGTTATTGTATTATCTCGGCTGCCCCGTTGGCAACGTCATCGATGCAAATTCACCCGCTGCAGGCGCAGCGCGTTCAGCACGACCGTCACCGAACTGAACGCCATCGCCGCGCCGGCCATCCAAGGGGCCAGCAACCCGGCGGCGGCGATCGGGATTCCGACCGCATTATAGCCGAGCGCCCAAAACAAATTTTGCTTAATGTTTCTCATCGTGATGCGGCTCATGACAATCGCGTCGGCGATGCCGGACAAATCTCCCCGCATCAGGATGACGTCGGCCGACTCCATGGCGACGTCCGTGCCCCCTCCGATCGCCATCCCGATATCCGCCGTCGCCAAAGCGGGCGCATCGTTGATTCCGTCTCCGACCATCGCGACTTTCTTTCCGGTCTGTTGCAGTTTTTTCACCTCGTTCGCCTTTCCGTCCGGCAATACTTCGGCCAACACGCGGCCGATGCCGGCCTGGGACGCGATCGTCTTCGCCGTCCGCTCATTATCGCCGGTGATCATGACGACTTCGAGCCCCATTTCCTTCAATCTGTCGACGGCGTCGCGCGAAGTCTCCCTGATCGTGTCGGCGACCGCCACGATCCCCGCGCAACGGCCGTCGATCGCCGCGAGCATCGCCGTCTTGCCCTCATCTTCGAGTTTTTCCAGCCGCTCGTATACGCGCTCCGCATCGACGCCGTGCCGAACCAGCAGCTTGCGCGTGCCGACCAGCACCCGGCGTCCTTCCACCTGAGCCTTGACCCCGTAACCCGGAACGGCCTCGAACGATTCCGCTTCCGGCAAGGAAATGCCGCGTTCCCGAATGCCGCTTACGATCGCTTCGGCCAACGGATGTTCGGAATGCCGTTCCGCCGCCCCGACAAGTCTCAGAAACTCCGTTTCATCCCCATCCGTCCAGATGTCCGTAAGCGACGGTTTGCCTTTCGTGACGGTGCCCGTTTTGTCCAACACGATCGTATCGATCCGATGCGTCCGCTCGATATGTTCCCCGCCTTTGAACAAAATGCCGTATTCCGCGGCGCGGCCCGATCCCGCCATGATCGAGGTCGGCGTCGCCAGTCCCAGCGCGCACGGGCAGGCGATCACGAGAACGGAGATCGCATGTTCCAGGGCCGTCGCCGGATTTTGGTCCAGGACAAGCCAGACGATGAAGGTGCCGATCGAGATCATCACGACGATCGGAACAAAGATGCCGGAAATCCGGTCGGCGATCCGCTGAATCGGGGCTTTGGACCCCTGAGCCTCTTCCACGATGTTGATGATTTGCGCCAATGCGGTATCCCGGCCGACTCTCAGCGCCCTGATGCGCAGCATGCCGTTTTTGTTCAGCGTCGCCCCGATCACCGTATCGCCCGTTTTCTTTTCCACAGGCACGCTTTCTCCGGTCAGCATCGATTCGTCAACGGAAGAAAAGCCGTCGATCACAATGCCGTCGACCGGAATTTTCTGTCCGGGACGAACCAGGACGATGTCGCCCTCCCTCACTTCCTCGATCGGCAGCGTGTATTCGCGGTCTTCCCGCAGGACGGTTGCCGTCTTGGGCGCCAAACTCATCAGCGAACGGATCGCTTCGGTCGTTTTCCCCTTTGCCTTCGCCTCCATATACTTCCCCAATATGACGAGCGTGATCAAAATCGCGCTCGTCTCAAAGTACAGCGCCGGAGCATGATGCGATGTACCGCCCGCCGACTGCCAAGACAGCGTCAGATACAGACTGTAGAAGTACGCCGCGGACGTTCCGAGAGCGATGAGCACATCCATATTCGCGCCGCCGTTTCGCAACGCCTTGTACGCGCCGGCATAGAACGGGCCGCCGATCGCGAACTGAACCGGGGTGGCCAGAATCAGCTGCATCCACGGATTCATCAGCAGATCCGGCACATACAGCCATGCCGTGAACGAAAAATGCCCGGCCATGCTCCACAGAAGCGGTAACGAAAGAATCGCCGACACGATCAACCGGATACGCTGGCGGCGAATCTCGCGCCGGCGATGATCTTCCGCCTCCGCCTCAAGTTCTTTTGCGTACGCTTTGTATCCGAGCCGTTTGATGCTTTCCGTCATCTCGCGGATCGAGACGGCGCCGGGAATGTACTCGACCGTCGCCGTTTCCATCGCCAGATTGACATTCGCATTCATGACGCCGGGCTGCCTGTTCAGCATTTTTTCGATCCGGGTTGCGCAGGCGGCGCATGTCATGCCTTCAATCCGGAAACGGGCGGTTTCCCGCACCGTGCCGTAACCGAGTTTGTGTATCGTTTGCACCAACGCGCCCGCGTCCACCTTGGCCGGATCGTACACCACGCTCGCTTTTTCCGATGCGAGATTGACGTTCGCCTCTTGCACGCCCTCCATCCTGGCCAATCCCCGTTCGATCCGGTTGGCGCAGGCCGCACACGTCATGCCCGTAATGCGCAAGCTCACTTGTTTATGTTCCTTCGGATGATGATCATCGCTCGCGGATGAGGCATTCGCGGATATAGACCGTTCCATCTTTCTCAACTCCTTGCCGTTTTTCGGCTTCGTCTTTCGGCGACAGCAACTTGATCGCGGGTAAAACGGATGAAGCAAGCGTCCGGTATAACGCTTCATACCCCCTCGGGGTATATCATCGTTTCAAGAAATGACCGCATAAAGCGGTCTTTCCGTCACTTACTGCCGATATACGGCTCCGCTGCCGCGGAAAAATGCGCGAATTCACATTCCCCTGTCAGGAAACGACTTCGTACCCTTGGTCTTCAATCGCGTCCTTGATCGCCTGCAGCGTCACATTCGTTTCATCATATTCCACGGTTACGCTGCCGCTCGACAGATCGACCCGGCCCGACGCTCCGATATCGCGCAGCGCTTTCTCCACCGCCTGCACGCAATGTTGGCACGACATTCCTTTCACTTGCAGCATTTCAGTTTTCATCGCTGTGATCCCTCCATCTCGAATTTTATAAACCTGTTTCATCATCATGACTTCATCGGTTCGTAGATTAGGATTCCTTTTGATGAAGAATGTTTATGATTAAAGTTCCCTGTGATTAGAATTTTTGATCAACGTGATTAATATTTCTTTTTTACAGGATTTATGCCGATTAGCATTTCTTATCGGTTTTATGATAAATAATTTTTATCATCTGGCGGACTTCCGATTACTTCATCAGTTTGTTCACGGTGACCAGCAGTTCGTCGATCACCTCATGCTCGCCGGAACGGATGCGCTGCACGACGCAGCTTTTCAGATGATTTTCGAGGAGAAGCTTGCCGACGCTGTTCAGGGCGGACTGGATCGCCGCGATCTGGTTCAGCACGTCGTCGCAATATACATCCTTTTCGATCATGCCTTTGACGCCGCGTATTTGTCCTTCGATCCGGTTCAGTCTGGAGATCAGATTCCCCTTCAGCTTGTCCGAATGATGGCTCCTGCGGCGTCCGGCAGCTTCGGGTGCGGATTCCGCCGCCGTGCCTGCGACCGGCTCTCCGCCCGCATGATGTTCATCTTTCGTCAACCGTCCATCCCCCCTTATCCATTCGTTCCCATGAAAATCCGTCAAAATCCGCCGTCCACGCTTCTTATGCACATCCGGGGCCGCCCGCGGCTCGCGCATTCCGACCGGAATGTTGCCGCCCGCGCGTTCCCGCCGAAAATGCTCACTTCACCGTTCGCGCGCGTTTCAAACGAAGGATGCGTCATACAATATGCTGTCTTGACTTCTTTAAACCCGTCAAGTGCGATACCGTATGCACATATTATACCATACCCCCCTACGGTATGTGAAGGGATGCAATATTGCCCGCACGCCGAAGACCCGGGGACGACGTGCTGTCGTCCCGCGGATGCTCCGGCCAAGGAGCAATACCATCGTCCATCCTTCTGCTGTATGGAGTATGCGCCGATTTTGATTTACATATCCGGAACCGCGTTACTTCGCCTGAATATACCCTTCCGCCTTGAGCAGTTCCGCGATAAGCACCGCGCCGCCCGCCGCGCCGCGAAGCGTGTTGTGCGACAGACCGACGAATTTGTAATCGAAGATCGAGTCTTCGCGCAGTCTGCCCGCCGTAATTCCCATGCCGCGTTCAATATCGCGTTCCAGCTTCGTCTGCGGCCGGTCGTTCTCCTCGAAATAGGTGATGAATTGCTTGGGCGCGCTCGGCAGTTCGAGTTCCTGCGGACGTCCGCGGTAATTCGCCCAGCGCTCGATCATTTGCTCCTTCGTCGGCTTCTTCGCAAACGATACCGCCACCGTCGCCATATGTCCGTCGGTAACCGGCACGCGGATACATTGCGCGGAGATGACGGGAGCGTCGGCCTTCACGATCTCGCCACCGGCCACACGGCCCCAGATGCGCAGCGGCTCCTGTTCGCTCTTCTCCTCTTCCCCGCCGATATACGGAATGATATTGTCGACCATCTCCGGCCATTCGGCAAAGCTCTTGCCCGCGCCCGAAATCGCCTGATACGTGGATACGACCGCCTTCGTCGGCTCGAATTCCATCAGCGCATGCAGCTGCGGCACATAGCTCTGGATCGAGCAGTTCGGCTTCACCGCGATGAATCCCGTCGGCGTGCCGAGACGCTTGCGCTGCGCTTCGATGACCTCGAGATGATGCGGATTGATTTCCGGAATCACCATCGGAACGTCAGGCGTCCAGCGGTGCGCCGAGTTGTTGGATACGACCGGGGTGCCCGTTTTGGCATACCGTTCTTCAAGCTCCTTCACTTCATCCTTCTTCATATCCACCGCGCAGAAGATAAAATCGACTTCGGCCGCGACCTCTTCCACCCGCGATGCGTCCTTCACGACGATTCGCTTCACCGGATCGGGAATCGGCGTCGACATCTTCCACCGTCCCTGCACCGCTTCTTCGTAAGTCTTGCCCGCCGAACTCGCGCTGGCGGCAATCGTCGTCACCTCGAACCAGGGATGTCCGTCCAGCAGTTGAACGAACCGCTGTCCCACCATGCCGGTTCCGCCAACGATCCCCACTTTCAGCTTTCCTGCCATCATCTTTCATCCTTTCTCCAAAATTGTTGCGCCATCTTTCGTCCTGTCATGAATGACGCGCGAAATCGAATCCATTGATCCCGCCTATTCAACTGGGCAAAATAAAAAATCCCATCCATAAGACCAAGGTCTCAGGGACGAGATCATCTCGCGGTACCACCCTAATTCGCGAATATGTCGCCATATCCGCCTCTTCGAGTACGGCACGCTTCCATGCACCGGTACGAGGAACGATCCTTTCATGCCATGCTTGCCCTGCCTATGCTGGCGCACATACCGGATGGAGCCGTTTCGCGGCCAAATGGGATTTAGCTCAAGCCATGTTTCGACCGCATCGGTCAGGATACGACCGGACGATGCCGCTCGAGCGCATCGGCACCCGGCGTGATCGAACAAGACAATGCCGGACATATCCCAAAAGGGCGCCATCAACAGGCAACTTGCTCTCACGCATCCGAAGTTCCCGCCGTTGAGACAAGACAAATCCTGAATCGCGACCTCCTGCTCAAGGCGCACTCGCATGCTTATACTCTAGCTCTGTAACAGGAGCACCTGGCGCGCCATCCCCGCATCCGCCGCCGGCGGCCGGTTCCTGCGCACGGCTCTGAGTCTTTATTCGATGACGTTCGCTTCACTCCTTCTCAGCTGCCGGAGCTCTCTGTGCAAGGAAACCGCCATCTACTCTTCTCTTCATCGCCTTTGTTCCAATTATATGATCTATGATAGCAAAATTGTTCGCACAAGTGAACAGTTTTTTTCAGTTCCGCATCCCCAGCGGATTTTTACATCATTCGACATGCGGGCGCTTCAGAGTGAGCAAGATCACAGATGTATGGAACCTTCCATGGTACATTCAATACATATGTTGTGAAATAATTCACAAATATGAGGAGGAGCGATCATGGGGAAAAAGTCTTTGATGGTATTGGTCAGTATCTTGCTGGTGATCGGCATCGTCGCCGGCTGCGGAGGTTCGAACTCGAATAACGGAGGAGCGCAACCGTCCGGCGAACCCGGCCAATGGAAAGACGGCACGTATTATGCGGAAGGCGAATTTGACGAAAAATCGGGCTGGAAAGATGTCGTCGCTTTCAAAGTGGAAAACGGCAAAATCACCGAAGTCAACTGGAACGCCCTCAATAAAAACGGCGGTCTCGACAAAAAGACGTACTCGAAGCAAGGCAAATACGGAATGGCCGCAAAGGGTGCGCAGTCCGAATGGCATGAGCAGGCAGCCAAGGCGGAGCAATTCCTGATCGAGAAACAGGACCCGAAAGCGATCGTCATCAATGAAGATGGAAAAACAGATGCGATTTCCGGCGTATCCATTTCTGTGGACGGGTTTGTGAAATTAGTAACAAACGCGCTGAATGCCGGTCCGGTCAAACCGGGGCCTTACAAAGACGGAACTTACTATGCGGAAGAGCCGGATTTCGCCGAAAACGGATGGAAATATCACGTCACCGTCACCGTGATGAACGGAAACATAGTCGCCGTCGATTGGAACGGAACGCACAAGGATGGGGGCGACGACAAGGATACCCAATCGGCCAACGGAACGTACGGGATGGTCGCCAAGGGAGGAGCCCAGGCCGAATGGCATGAACAGGCTGCCAGAGCCGAGCAGTTCCTGATCGAAAAACAGGACCCGAAAGCGATCAAATACACGGACGATCAAGGTCATACCGACGCGATTTCCGGCGTGTCGATCCACGTCAAGGAATTTTTCACCTTGGCCGAAGAAGCGCTGAAAAACGCCAAGTAATCGTTAAATAGAGGAGTGAGCGACTTTGAAGCAGATTATCGTCCTCGGCGGCGGGTACGGCGGAGTATTGACAACCAAAAAATTGGCGAAACTGCTCAAAAAAGAGCGCGATGTACGCATCACGCTGATCGATCGCAATCCTTATCACACGTTGTTGACCGAGCTTCACGAGGTGGCGGCGAACCGGGTGGATGAAGATTCGATCAGAATCGATCTGAAAAAAATATTTGCCGGTTTTCGCAACGTCGATGTCGTCCTCGATCATATCCGGGATATCGACTTTCAGGCAAATACTTTGCGGTCCGATCAGCATACGTACACTTATGATTATCTCGTGATCGGCACGGGCAGCAAACCGACCTTTTTCGGCACCCCCGGCGCTGAGGAACATTCGTTTACACTGTGGTCTTATGACGATGCGATCATCTTGCGCGATCATATCGCCGGCATGTTCCGTCAGGCCATGAAGATTCGCGATCCCGAGGTCCGCAGGGAAATGTTGACGTTCGTCGTGGTCGGCGCCGGATTCACCGGCGTGGAAATGGTCGGCGAACTGGCGGAATACGTCGAGGAATTGTGCGCCGCCTTCCATATCGGCCGGGACGAAGTAAGCGTGCAAGTCGCGGATATGGCGCCGAAGATTTTGCCGATCCTGCCCGACCGTCTCATCCGCAAGGCCGAAAAGCGGCTGCAGAAGCTGGGCGTTCAGATCACGACAGGCAAGAAGATTTCCGCAGTCGGGGAGCGGTCGGTAACCGTGGGCGATCAGGTGATCCCGACCCGGACGGTCATCTGGACGGCCGGAATCGAAGGGTCGGATCTGGTCGAACGGCTCGATGTCCGGCAACAGGGGCGCAAACGCATTATGACAAACGACAAGCTGCAAACGGTCGATTATCCGAACGTGTATGTCGTCGGCGACAACATCTTTTACATCCCGGAAGGCGAAACGAATCCCGTTCCGCAAATGGTCGAGAATGCGGAGCGCTCCGCCCCGCTGATTGCGCACAATATCGCCGCGGATATTCGGAACAAGGAGAAAAAACCGTACAAACCGTCGTTCCACGGCATGATGGTGTGCATCGGCAGCAGATACGGCGTCGCCTATGTCGGAACGAAGAAGAAAAAGTTCGCGCTGTCCGGATTTGTCGCCATGTTCATCAAGCACTTCATCAATATGTTGTATTTGTTCCAGGTTGCCGGTTTCAACAAAGTGTACAGCTATATGCTGCATGAATTTTTCCATGTCAAAAACAACCGGAGCTTCGTCGGAGGGCATCTGGCCAAGCGTTCGCCGAACTTTTGGCTGTTCCCGCTGCGAATATTCATCGGAGCCAAATGGTTCACCGAAGGATGGAAAAAACTACTCGATGTTCTCGATGATCCTGGAAACATCTTCCTGATCCCCGCGAAAGCCGCCGACGCCACGTCGGGCGCGTCGGTCGCGGATGCCGCATCGTCCGCTTCGGCGGCGGAAGCTCTGCCGGTGCCGGACTTTATCGAATCCATCGTATCCTGGTCAATGGATCTCCTGTTCTACAAGGCCGACGGTTCCTTCACATCGATGGCCTATGTGTTCCAAACGGGCATGATCGTTGCGGAGCTGCTGTTCGGACTTCTTCTGATCGCCGGCCTGTTCACCGCCGTCAGCTCGGTCGCCACGGTGCTGATGGGCCTGATGATATGGGCTTCGGGAATGGCGGCGCAGGAAATGCTCTGGTATCTGGCGGGCGGAATCGCCTTGATCGGCGGATCGGGAAGCACGCTAGGACTGGACTATTATGTCCTGCCGAGATTGAAAAAAGCGTGGAGGAAAATTCCGTTCGTCAAACGTTGGTATTTGTACGCAGACTGACGGCCTGCTGATGCCGGCCGGCGGACATTTCATCCGATCGCGCAAGCACGCTGCGAATCTTCAGGTGCCGCATCCTCAGCCGGATCACGCTGCATACGGCGTCGCGCCTGAAGATTTTTTTCTTATCCGGCCGTTCCGAAACGGCGGCATCATGGAAAATGGGGGGATTCTTATGAAGAACCGGCTGATTCATGACGCTCAGCTTCTGCTTGAGCACTATATCGATCCGCAGACGGACATCCGGTTGAACGGCGAATCGTTGCCGCTCGAGGAGATGGCGTCTCTTCTCCAATCTTGCAAAATACCCTATGTCCGCAAAGCTGTCGTCATGGGATGCTATTGTCTGCTCTGTCTGGCCATCATGCGTCACCGGGAGGTGACGGAACGGACTTACGCGGCAAAGGACGGTTGTGCCCGGCGTATTTTGGACGGCGATTATTTGCTGGGGATTTTCGTGACGTTCGCGCTCGAGATGAAAGAAACCCGGCTCATGACACACCTCAACAGCCTGTACAAAAAAATTCAGCTCCGCCTCATTCAGGGCGCTTCAACCGAACACGCGATGATGGAACTTCCCGTGCAAATCATCGACTACCTTCGTTCGGAACAACCCGCGCATACGGGAGGGAACACCGATGAAGCTGCATGAACGTTTGCAGGTCCCCGTTGCGGAGATCGATGCCGCCATGGAACAGGTCGTGCTGACCGACCCCGACCTGACCGATTCCCCCGCCGTTTCGGACAGCATCCTCGGATTGATCCGTTCCGGCGGGAAAAGACTGCGGCCGATTCTCGTCATGATCGGCGGAAGATTCGGCCGAACCGATCGCGACGGTTACGCGGGAGAAGCGGCGAATGCGGCGGACGCAGGCGGGCGTCCCGTCGATTCGGACGCGCTCGGAACCGCATGGGCCGATGGTTCAGCCGACAACGGCGGAGCGGAGCATGTGCCCGCCGCGCAGGACAGGACGTACGGCCATACCGGTTCCGGCTTCGCCGCCGACCCCCAACTGAAAGCAAGGCTGATCCGCACGGCCGTCTTGATGGAATACATTCATATGGCGTCTTTGGTGCATGATGACATCATCGATGGAGCCGCCACCCGCCGCGGCAAGCCCTCCCTTCACACGGTAACCGGCGTGCCAACGGCGGTGCGCATCGCGGACTACATGATCGCCAGAGCGATGGAATGGTATTCTTCCCACGATGCCGGAGAAGACTTCAGCCCGGCCGGCAAAGTCGCGCAGCTCGTCGCCCAGTTGTGCATCGGGGAATATCGTCAGCTGGAACACGCCTACAACTTCGACCAAAACTTCCGTCAGTACCTGAGAAAAACGCGGCAAAAAACGGCCGTGCTGATGGCCGCATGTCTCACGGCGGGAGCGGAAGCCGCGCGAGCCGACAAGGAGACGATCCGAACATTGCACCGCGTGGGTGACGCGATGGGCATGGCGTTTCAGATTCAGGACGACATTCTCGATCTGACGCAGGACGACCGAACGCTCGGCAAACCCGCCGGATCGGACCTGCGCAGCGGAAACATTACGCTGCCCGTTCTATGCGCGCTGCAATATCCGAAACTGGCGGCCGACATCCGCGCCCTGTCTCCCGCTTCATCCGATTCGGAATACCGCCGTGTGATCGAAAACATCGTGGCCAGTCCGGCGTGCGAACAGGCCGCCGCGGTGCGGGACCGCTATATCCGTCTGGCCGAGCGGTGGATCGGCCATCTGAGCCGTTATCCCGCACATCAGGATCTTCTTATTCTCCTGCATCATCTCGCCAAGCGGACCGCATGAACGCCGCCTTTGCAAAAAAACTGCATCCCGGACGCCCTGCCCGACTCGAACCGCCGCAAATCGGATTCGGTAACGCGGTTCAGTGTACGCAAAGCATTCGGGATGCGGTTTTTCAATTCCGGACTTGAAATTATCGGATGCCGCGTTTACACCAACGCCGGACATGCCGTTTATATCGCCCCGTACATCAGTAAGCCTTACAATTTTCCCGCAGCAGTTGCGGTCTCACCCGTTGAAGATCGACGCGATCAACATCGCCGCGCCTGCAAGCTGATACACTTGCACCGTGCGGGCGTTGGCCTTCATCAGCCTCGGCACGTCGCAGCAGTATGCTTTCGCTACATTCACGGACTCGATTGCCGGCGGCACGGCCAGCAGGCCAAGCAGCCAAAGCGGATTGCGGTAGATGATCGAAACCGCGATCAGCCCCGCGAACGCCGCCGCGTACAGGAGCGCGTACACCGCGATGCCCCGCTCCCGCCCCAGACGCACGACCCAGTTGCGCTTGCCCGCCCTGCGGTCCGCTTCATAATCGGGATACTGGTTGATCCAGATGACGTTGGTGATAAGAAAGCCGACGGGAACGCCCACCAGCGCAATGTCCCAAGTCCATGCATGAGTCAGCAGCAGATACATTCCGGACACCATCAGCGGTCCGTACGTGATGCCGATGACGGCTTCGCCCAGCCCTCTGTAGCACAGCTTGAACGGCGGGAACGTGTACGCGATCGAAATGAGCCCTCCCGCCATGCCGACCCAGAAAATGGCCGGCTCCTTCACGACGGCCGCGTATAAGCCCAGCAGGAATGCGGCGCCCAACGTCACGATGCCGATCAGCCCGGTCTCGACCAGCGACAGCTTGCCGTCGACGATCGTTTTCTTCCCTCCGCTGAACGGTGTCCTTTCATCCTCACGAACGAAACGATCCACGCCCGATAGATAATCGAACAGTTCATTTACCGCATTTTTACCGATTTCGATCAAATAAATGCTGACGAACGCCAGCACCACCCATTCCGCCTCAAGCGTTCCCGTCTTCCCATACGCCAGTCCGGTGCCGATCAGCATCGGAACAGTGGACGCGATCCAAATCTTCGGATCAGCCAACTGCCAAAACCCTTGCCACAGCCTTTTCGCCTGAAATGGCAGAACAACCGGAGCCTGTTGCCGAAACATGCCGATAACCACCTTTCCTCCGTTTCATGCATTTGAGAGAAATTCAATCCCTGCCCTATCCGCCTTCTGATACTCTGCCCGCTTGAATCGTCACCGGTTTCACCATCCGGTCCAAAATCGCAGCATGAACATAAGCGCCATAAACAGAACACATCCGAGCAAAAATACCGTGTCCCTTCCGTTCCATACCAACTCATGAAAGTGCGTGCGCGGCATGCCGGGAACAAAGCCGCGGGCTTCCATCGAATCCGTCAATTCCTGCGCTCTGCGGAATGTGTTCGCCGTGACGGGGATGAGCAGCGTGATCAGGGCGGAAGCCTTCTCCCGCCACGAGCGTTCGGCGAAATCGACGCCGCGGGAAGCCTGCGCTTTCAGGATCAATTTCGCCTCCTCGACGATCGTCGGTATAAAGCGCAGGGCGAGATTCATCATCAGCGACCATTTTTCCGGGGATACGCCGAACCGGCGGAACGGCTTGAGCAGCCATTCCAACGCCTGAATGAGCTGCGACTGCCTGGTGGTGAATGTTAAAATCGCGGTGAATACGATGAACAGCACCATCCTCCCCGCCGTCACCGTCCCCTGGACAATTCCGTCCGGCCACCCTTGTTGGAACAGGATCGGAAACAGGAAAATAAAAACAATCAGCCAGCGAAGCGGTTTGAGCGAACGGAGATACACTTTGAACGGAACGCGCGTCAACGCCATGACCGCCGCGGATGCCAGCGCGGTGAGCAAAAGTCCGCGCAAGGAAGAGATCATCAGCACAACCGCCGCGTACAGCAGCATCGCGATCAGCTTCGCGCGCGGATCAAGCCGGTGCACCGGCGAGTCCGTATCGACATAACGGCCGAGCGGCATCGTCATCCTCATCCCGGCGGTCCCTCCCTCGCATCACATCATCGATATATTGCGCGATCACACCGGCATCGAACATCCGCCGGCCGAGCGCCTCGATCGGAAGATCGGCGCCATGACGGGCGGAGAAAGAAATGAGCAGCCGGATGACGGCAGGAACCGCGAATCCGAGCGTTTCCAGTTCCTCCGCCCGAGCGGCCAACTGAACCGCATCTCCCGAAAAGACGATCTTCCCCTCATTCAGAACGACGTACTCATCGGCATAGGGCAGCACTTCCTCCAGCCGATGCGTGACGAGGATGACCGTCATTCCGTCTTCATCGCACATGCGGCGGAACGCTTGCAGCAGTTCATCCCGGCCCGCCGAATCCAGGGAGCACGTCGGTTCATCGAGGACGAGAATGTCCGGCCGGGCCGCGAGCACCGCGCCGATCGCCGCCTTCCGCAGTTGTCCGCCGCTCAGCGAATGCGGACTGACATCAAGCAGCGATGGCCTTATCCCCAGCTTCCGGCACACATCCGTCACGATCCGTTCGGCTTCCTCGCGCGTCATCCCGAAGTTAAGCGGTCCGAAGATCATATCCTCACGTACCGTGGGCGCAAAAAACTGCCGTTCCGGAAATTGAAACACAAGCCCGACCCTGCGCCGCAGTTCATTGGGCCGGCGCAGCTTTTGCCCCGCCTGAATATGGTAATCGAACACGCTGACGCTTCCTTCGCTGGGAATCAGGATGCCGTTCAGCAACTGCAGCAGCGTCGATTTGCCCGACCCCGGCGGACCGCAGATGACGACGAAATGTCCGCCTTCGATTGTCTGGGACAAGTCCGTCAACACCGGAGGCGAGGAACGCCCCCGCCCCGCTTCATAACGGTACGTCACACGATCCAGCCGAATCACCATAGCTTATTCATCAACTCCTTCTCGTCCCAGACTTGCTCGACGTCATAGCCCCTGGCGTGAAGCGCGAGCGCCAGACGCCTCGCCATCGGCAGACGCAGCGACAGCTTCCCGCACAGCGCCTCATCCGCCAGCACGGTCTTGGGAGGGCCGTCTGCGACGATGCATCCGTCCGACAGGGCGATCACCCGGTCCGATGCCAGCATCTCATCGACCTCATGGGTGACCGCCACGATCGTGTATTTATGCTCCGTCTTCAGTTGCCGTATCAGCCGCAAAATCGAACGGCGGCCCTCATCGTCCAGCATCGAGGTGATCTCGTCAAGCAGGAGCACCTCCGGCTCCATCGCGAGCGCCGCCGCAAGCGAAGCGCGCTGCATCTGCCCGCCGGACAGCGTGTGCGGATGACGGTGCAGCAGATCGCCGATCCGCAGTTTTTCGGCATATTCGGCCAACCTGGCGCGCATCGTCTCCCGGCTCAGTGCGCGGTTTTCGAGCCCGAACACAATGTCGTCCGCCACCGTCTGCCCGATGAACTGATTCTCGGGATTTTGAAAGACGATGCCGATTTTTCTGCGAAGGTCGTGAACCGTCTCGCGCGTGAGCATCGTGCCTGCGATCGTGATGTTGCCGCCGCTCGGTGCAAGAAGTCCGCCGATCAGCTTGAGAAACGTCGTTTTGCCGCAGCCGTTCGGTCCGATGACGCTCACCCACTGTCCGGCCGGAATCGTCACCGATATTCCGTCCAACACGGGAACTTCATCGCGCGGATGCCGATACGTCACGTTATGAAATACGATCATGATCGATCAGCTCCTTGAATTGCGGCATGTCATCCAGACGACGGATCATATATTTGGCCGCGATGCCGACGAATACGCCGGTGACGATCCCGGACAACATAAGAAAGGGAAGATAATAGTAGATCTTCGACGTTCCGAGCACGACGGCGGCAGCGCCCAACTGCCCGATATTGTGCGTGACGCCGCCGGCGACGCTGACGCCGATCAGACTGAAGCGGTTCCGCCCGAAACGCAACAACAAGTACATAAAGGCAAAACTGAGAAGGGAACCGCACAAGCTGAACACAAAACTCGAAAACGTACCGAGCAACAGCGCGGTCAATACCGTCTTCAACGCGATCAGGGTAAGCGCGTCCCGCACATTCAGATAATACAGGCACGTCAACACCATGATGTTGGCCAAACCGAGTTTGACACCGGGGATCGCCGTCGGCAGAGGAATCATCGCCTCGATCAGTCCGAGCACGACGGTGATCGCGCCGAATATGGACAGAAGGATCACTCGCTTCAGATCATAGGCGTGTGGTCTGCCGGGAATGGCTTGCCCTTCGTTCATCCCGCTGATGCCGTGCCCGCCGTTTATGCCGAGGCTGTTTTGCCTGCGGTTACCGCGAACCGTTTTTCCGCCATTCGCATGAAGGTTCGCGGCTTCCCGTTCAATTGACGACCGCATCCGGCACCGCCTCCTCTTCTTGCTCTCCGACGATCTCGATGATAATGCGGTTTGGCAGACAAACGATCGTCTCACCCACCCGGTCTTTGAATCCCATCAACACGCACAGATCATCCGGACAATCCGCCTCGATCATGCGGACTCCGCCGTCGCGAATCTGGATCAGATTGTATCCGCGCCCGGTCCGGATTTCGATCAATTGCTCATGTTCCGTGAGTTCCACCGTCCTGAACAGTTCCCGATCCACCGTGATCCTGGCATATTTCTTGCCGATATAGGCGCCGGCGGCCGAATCTTGTTGAAACCATACGATGAAGAGAACAGACACCGCAACAACGATAGAGCCGATCAACCATATATCGCCCCGTTTCATTTTTCCGCACCCTCTCCTCTTCCTCCGAATGTGTTCTCTTGTTTCGGAGCGGTCCTCTGCAACTGCTTTGGGCCGGCAACATTGCAGAAATGTTCTCCACGTTGTTATCGCATTAACCGTGCTTCGCCCTAATTTGTGAAAATAATCACAAACTATGGCGGCATTTATCCACGGCACGCATGATGCCTGTTCTCCGCCGGTTTTCATGCCGTTTCTGCCGATATTCGCCTCGTGCCGACTGACCCGTCGAGAAAATAAACCGACAAGGCAAGATGAAGAACCGCTTATAAGAGCATTATAATTTTTGTCACAGTCCGTTCCTATGAGATAGATCACAGGTGAGGCAGATCACAGGGAAATACGCGATTGTTTGTTAAGATCATCACATGCAACATATGCGGCCTTATGAAACGTTCCCAAATCGGATCGCATAAGCCGTAAGGAGGGATTCCCATGAGGATCGTTCATGTGCGTATGATAACGAATCGTCTGCCGGCGGCGGTCATCTTTGCCTTATGTCTCTGGATGAGCTTCCTGGCAGGATGCTCGGTTAACGGTTCATCCGATTCCTACAAATCGGAGTCCTACTTCATCTTCGACACGATTGTGACCGTCAAAATTTACGATGCCCGCGCAAGCGATGAACATTTCGATGAAATCGGCCGGATTCTGGAACAGATCGATGCGAAGATGAGCCGCACCTCGGAAACGAGCGAAATCGGCATGGTGAATGCCAATGCCGGCATTCGCCCTGTCGCCGTCTCTTCGGAGACGCTGCATCTCGTTCAGCAGGCGCTGGACTACGCGGAACGAACAGACGGAAAATTCGACCCGACCGTGGGGCCGCTCGTCGATGTGTGGGGCATCGGCGGAGAATCTCCCCGACGGCCGCCGGATGACATGATCGCCGAAGCCGCCGCGCTGACGGACTACCGTCTCGTCAAGATCGATCGGAACAAGAGCACCGTCTATCTGGAACGGGAAGGCATGGCGCTCGATCTCGGGGCGATCGCGAAAGGTTACGCGGCCGACCGCATTGCCGAATATCTCCGCTCACAGAAATTACACAGCGCCATCATCGATCTTGGCGGAAACATTTTGGCCACAGGCTACAAACCGGACGGCAGCGAATGGACGATCGGCGTGCAAAACCCAGACGAATCCCGCGGCACCATCATCGGCACGCTGAAAGCGCACGATCAGTCGATCGTCAGCTCGGGCGTCTACGAACGGTATTTTATGGAAGACGGCGTGCGGTACCATCATATTTTGGACACCGAAAACGGGTATCCGGTTCGCAACGGACTGACCAGCGTGACGATCGTTGCCGGAAGCTCGACGGATGCCGATGCGCTGTCAACCTCCGTCTTTTCGCTTGGACCGGAGGAAGGATATGCGTTCGTCGAGTCGCTGGACGGCGTGGAAGCGATTTTCATCACGGAAGACAGGAAAGTGAGAATTACAAGCGGCCTGACCGGAAACTTCACATTAACCGACGAAACGTTTGTGATGATCGAGTGAAATGCCGAAACGGAAGCGGAGTAAGAAACTGAGGGGCACATTGATGAAATAACGGCGAACACGACGCGGTGAAACAGCCAATCGACCGATTCCTCCGATGAACGGTCGAACCGAACGATATCCCGATGGAGCAAAACCATATAAAAGAAAACGGTCACCATACCGCTATATGATAAATTTGTAACCCGAACCCCAGACCGTCGCGATATACTGGGGTTTCGACGGATTATCTTCAATCTTCTCGCGGATGCGCGCGATGTGCACGGTCACGGTCGACACGTCGCCCAGCGCATCCAGCCCCCACACCCGCTCGAACAATTCCTCCTTGCTGAACACCCGGTTCGCGTGCTGCAGCAAAAAAAGCAGCAGGTCGAATTCCTTTTGCGCCAGCGACACCTCCCGTCCGTTCACATACACCTGGCGGGCCTCCTTGTCGATCTCGAGCCCTCTGACGCGCAATCGGTTCGTCGCGTGCACGGCGCGGCTGCCGCCGAATCTTTCCCTGAGCCGCTCATATTTTTTCACATGCGCATTGACGCGCGCCACAAGCTCGGCGGGGCTGAACGGTTTCGTCACATAATCGTCGGCGCCCAGATCCAACCCTTTGATTTTATACAAATCCTCAGATCGGGCCGAAACGAGCAGCACCGGAATATCTTCGCGCTCGCGAATCGTCTGCAGCACGGTGAATCCGTCCGCTCCCGGCAGCATGATATCGAGAATGACGAGATCGTATTCGTTTCGCGCGATAAGATCGAGAGCCTCCGTGCCGTTCGCCGCGATCGTCACGCCATAACCGGCAAGCTCCAGATAATCTTTCTGCAGTTCCGCGATGCTGTGATCGTCTTCCACGATCAAAATCTGCTTCTTCCCCGTCATATGTTCCAATCTCCTCTGCCTTCCATCATCAATCGTTGCATGCTTGACGCCGAGCCGCCCTGTCTCTAGCCCGGTCCGCTCATCGGTCGTCAGCCTGCGAGCCTGCTCAAACGGTTGTCCGATCCGTCGGTCCTTCGTTCGTCACCGCGCAATCCTCACGTCGATTCAAAGCGTATCCGATTCGCCGCGTATTCGTTCGCCGCGCTTTCTTTGGCCGTGCATGCCGTACACCGCACATTCCGCCCCCGGCGAATATCGGGATTCGGCGTTATCCGCCAGACCTTTTCCTGTTGCCGTTCGGCGTGACGGTCTGCCGGTTACCGTTTCATCAGCGAGATCATCACACGCGTTCCTTCCCCGAGTTTGCTCGTCACCCAAATGCGCCCCTCATGTCCTTCCACGATCTGTTTGGCGATGGCCAGCCCGAGTCCGCTTCCGTCGGCGTTGGAACGCGACGGGTCCGCCCGGTAAAACCTCTCGAACAGACGGGACAGATGCTCCTCGGGAATGCCCTCTCCGTTATCCCGCACCTCGATGATGGCGGAAGTCCGCGTCTCCCGCACGACCAGCTCGACGCGTCCGTTCTGCCGCGCCGCATGCTTCCGCGCGTTGTCCAGAACGTTCTGGATGACGCGCCTGAACCGTTCGCGATCGATCCGCACCGTTACCGCGCCGCTCAGCTCATTGACGAAGCCAAGCTCCACACGCGCCCGTTCGAACGCGTCGCGGTGATCCTCGACGCATGCCGCGGCATAACCCGCCAGCTCCGTTTCCTCGAAATGATACGGCAATTGTTCCATATCGAGCCGCGAATAAAGAAGCAGATCGTCGATCATGTTGTTCACCTGGATCGCTTTCGTCCGCGCCGTCTCCAGATAATGCGCCATTTTCTCCGGCGTTGCGGCCACGCCGTCCCGGATTCCTTCGAGATAGCCGATGATCGCCGTCACCGGCGATTTCAGATCGTGAGAAATGCTCGACAACAGAAATTTTCGGTTTTCGTCATACCGTTCCTGCATCCTGATCGATTCTTTCAGCTTGAGCCGCATCAATTCCAGCGAACGGCACAACGCCTTCACTTCGCCTTCTCCCTCTTCCGCGATGCCGCCGGAAAGATCTCCTTCGCTTATTTTGGCCGCCGCTTCCTTCAATCTGAGCATCGGCTTGATGATGCCTTGCGAAAATCGATGCGATACCCACCAATTCAGAATGAGGAAACAGATCATGAAGCTGCCGATGGCGGCGACAGCCAGACCGGTATACAGTTCGGAAGCGGCCTCCATAACGACGCGGGACAAATGGGACGGGTCATCGAATTTCGCCCGCTCCAACAGGCCGCGCGATTTTGCGAACTGGGCGGTGAAGATGGCAACGGTCAGCGCGGACACCCCGAACGACACGAACACGGACGCGGCATTCCAAAGGAAGAACTTCGTCGTCAATCTCATGATGGTATTCCCCGCTTACAAATCTTTGCGATCGAACATATAATAGCCGGCGCTGAACAGCATCATCCCGCAACCGAGCTGCAGCAGCATTTGCCGCATCAGTTTGAACCAGTTGACCGAATCCGATATCCAGCGCGTGTACCAGTCAAACAGCGAGGTGATAAAAAAACTGGAATAACGGGAAAACAGGAAGCTCAGCACAATGAACCCGATAAACAACAGCACCGACAAAAAAAATACGGCCAGCCCGCTGCGAATCACATTCGCCAGGAACACGACAAGCAGCGAAAACACGAACACGGGAAAAAACGTCGCCGTATAAGCCAGGATGACGCGAAAAACGCCCGCCGGTCCGGCTGATCCGGGGTTAAACAGGAATCCGACCGCCAAAGACAACGCCATGACGAACAGCAAGTTGCCCATGATGAACAAAGCCATGCAGACGACTTTGCTCGTGAACACCCCGAAACGCGAAACCGGTCTGGCAAGCGTCAGTTTCATCGTATTCGAAGCAAATTCCCCGTTAAACATATCGATCGCGATAAACGCCGCAAAAAGAGGCAGGATCGTATGCGTGAACACCGGCAGAACGAGCAGCGGAAACTCGGTGCTGCCCGCGATGCGCAAACCGAATCCGGTCTGGACCGCCGTAACGGCCGCTTGCCCGATCAGCACGGCGAGCACCGAAAGGACGGCGGAGACGATCAGCTTTTTTTTCTTCATCATTTTGACAAGTTCATTGGATAATGCAGCCTTAAACCCGACCATTGCGATCCACCTCATGAATGAAGTAGTTCTCCAGCGAAGCGTAGTTCGCGAGAATATTGCTCGTATAGTCGACGCTCACCAGCTTGCCGCCGTAGATGACGCCGATCCGCGTGCAGGTTAGCTCCACATCGTGAATGAGATGGCTGGAAATGAAAAAGGTCGTTCCCTCTTCTTCGTTCAATCGCTTGATCAACCTGCGCATCTCCAGCATGCCTTCGACATCAAGCCCGTTCAGCGGCTCGTCGAGAATGAGCAGCTTCGGCCGGGACAAGATCGCCGCCGCGATGCCGAGCCGCTGTTTCATGCCGAGCGAAAATTTGCGCGATTTCTCGTGCTTGTACGGCGCCAGTCCGGTCATTTCCAAACATTCGTCGATGCGCCGTTCTTCCACATCGGGATAATATCGCGCGTACATTTTCAGATTTTCATAGGCGGTCAGGTATGGATACGACTCCGCCGTTTCGATGATGCAGCCGACATGGCGGATCGCCTCCACAAAGTCCGTGAGCACGCTCTTGCCGAAAATGCGCACATCCCCGGCGTCGGGCTTCATCAGCCCCGTCATGATTTTCATCGCCGTCGTCTTTCCCGCCCCGTTCGGACCAAGAAAGCCGAATATATCGCCTTCGTCAACTTCCAGATACAGATCGCTGATCCCTCGGCCGTTTTTGTACAGCTTTGTCAGCGCGACGATCTCGATCGCTTTCAACATAATCCCCTCTTCCGTCATTCCGCCGCAATTGTCAGCAGTTCCTTATGTGCTGAAAACAGTCCGGCTGTCCCCCGAACGCCGCAAAACATTCGGAGGACAGCTCGCCGGTCTTATTCGAATATTCGGATAAATCGGGTATCCCTAATCTGATCGTACGTTTCCGGATAAATGAAGGTTTCATCCGTGTATATCCAATCCATATACAGGTATACCTTTCCGGGTTCACCCGGTTCGATCTCGGCGTATCTCTCTTCGCCATCGTGATTCCGGTATTTGAACACCGTCTGCCAATCGATCTGCTCGGTCACGAATGGAATTGTAATCGGCTCGAGTTCATATTGTCCGGCGTACTCCGGATAAATCGTCTCCGTGTAAGTGCCGGTGATCTTCTCGTCATCCACCGAGGCAATCGTCAGCGTCCGCTCGCCGATCTTGACGAAAGCATCCGGCGTCTCGACGATGATATCGCTCCTGTACGTACCGATATGCTTCTTCGAGAAACGATGTCTCTCCAGTTTAGAGTCGCGGATGGTTTCGATCTGCGCATTCGTCAAATCCGGTCTCTCCACTCTCGTCTGACCGATATCCGTCACCTTGATCTCATAAAATACGCTGATCTCATGCCGCTCGCCGCCGTCATCGGCACCGGACAGGACGATCTCTCCCTGAAACGTTTCCACGAGTCCCCGCTTCGACTCTTCCGCCCTTCCGCCGATCCTTTTCACGTACACATCCCGGATGATCTTCGGAAACAGCTGCTCATCCATATCGGTCCGGAACCTGATTTCCGCCAGCATCACATGTTTCACATAGAAGGAAAGCACCGCGTTCACCAGCGCGGGAACCTGGACTTCATTCAGATTCCCTCTGAACACCTGTCCGCCGTCCGCCCGATCCTCGATGATGACATGATCTTTCAGATTGCCGACAAGGGCGTCGATGATCTTTTCAAGATCCTCCGCACCTTCTTCCTCGAACGGATTGGTGTACATTCTCCATTCATGATCGCCGTTGGGGTATGCATACCCCTGATAGTTGTCCTGACCGGCGCGTTTCCAAACATACAGATGCGGATCATGGTACGTATGGCTGCTTCTTTTCACATTCTCAATGCCGTGCGTCGTCTCATCGAATAATTCCCTCGCCCGGTTCTCCAGATCGAATCTTTCCGTGCTGACATTCTCATAGAGGACGAAATCATCGATCCGCATCAAGGTCCTCGCGCGCAGCGTGTAACTTTCCAGTCCGTTCTCCATCTGCGCCGCGGTCCGCTTGATCGCATCCTTCAACCGGTCGTAACCGGTGCCGAGGGCGATATCCGCCAGGGCGGTCGCCACGAACAGACAGGCGCCGACAGTGAACGTCAGGGCAATCAACGCTTTTTTACCCAGCTTCATCTGCCGATCCATCTCCTTTCTTTCCGGATCACCGTCTCCACTCCGTATTCGTCGATCTTGTGATCTTGAGATCAATCTCTTTCTATTCGTCATTATATCCGAGAATCATTGCATCCTTCTGAACAAAACATTAACAATCTATTAAGTTTATTAGCCGCTTTTGCCGGATTTCCTCCGACAGGCCTTCCGCGCGACGATAAAGGCGCGGCATATCGCCGCGCCGGCTTTTCTACAGTCGAATTTTTGAGACGGAATTTATTACGAGTCGATCTCACGATCGGCAAGCGACAGCAGCTCCGATACGGTCACGAAACGATACCCCTCGGCGCTCAGTTCGCGGAGCAGAACGCCGACCGCCTCCACGGTCTGCGAACGGTCGCCGAATCCGTCGTGGAAGATGAAGATGCTGCCGTTCGACGCGCTTTTTCTGGATTGCTCGATGATATGTTCGGCGCCGGGCATCTCCCAATCCTTCGCCCCCAGGTTATTGGCGCCAATGCTGGTGTAGCCGAGTTGTTCCGCAAGTTTGTAAACCTCGTCATTGGCATCGAAAAACGGCGGACGGAACACGCGGACGGGCTCGCCCGTGATTTGCCGTATGCGCTCATCGGCGCGAACGAGCTCCATGCGCGCGTCCTCATGCGACAACCTCGTCAGAAACGGATGCGTATACGTATGATTGCCGATCTCGTGTCCTTCCGCATGCACTTGCTCGGCAAGCGAAGGGTTCGCATCGATCTGGTTGCCGATCATGAAAAACGTCGCCTTCCCGCCCGCTTCACGAAACAACTGCAAAACCTGCGGTGTGTACACCGGATTGGGACCGTCGTCAAAGGTAAACGCGATCACCCGTTCTTTCGTCGGAACCGATACGACCAATGGACTGGACATCCTATACAACCTCCATTTATGTAAATGTGAAACAGAAAGATAGAACGAGATCCTATCCTTCGCATCCTCTGATCCGGGAAGATAGGATCTCGCGTCTATGACTTTACTCTTATTATGCTATATCAGATCGAACAATACCAGCATGATGTGCTAGATCAGCTCGGAGCGCTCCAGCAATTGATGCACCATTTTCGCAACTTCCGACCTGGTCAGATAAGCCTGGGGCGCAAGAGTGACGGGCGTTCTGCCTGACACGATGCCCGAGCGCACGGTGAGCGCCACGGCGTCCTTCGCCCATGCGGACACTTCACCGGCATCTTCAAACGGCCTGAGCGCTTCCTCCGCCGCCCCTTCGCCGAGCTTGAGATCCAGTCCGGTCAACCTCATCGCTCTGGCGATGATCACCATCGCCTGTTCACGCGTGATCAATTCGCGGGGACGGAAGGTTCCGTCCGTGAATCCTTCGATCAATCCGTAAGCGTAAGCGGCCCGAACATCTTCATAGAACCAGTCGGACGGTTTCACATCCGTGAACGATGCGGCGACGGAAGCGTCGGCTCTCAGTCCCAGCGCCCTCGTCACAATCCCGGCAAATTCGGCTCGGGTGATGACGGCTCCCGGCGCGAACCGATCGTCTCCGATGCCGTTTACAATTTTCCGCTTGCCCAGATCAAGAATGTATGCTTCGGCCCAATGTCCGGCTATATCGCGGAAGAACGGCGAATAATGCACAAGCGCATAGATGCTGTTCGTCACGCTGCTCACTTTCGCGTACTTCCGTCCGTCGATCTCCACGATCTGCGTCGGAACATGATGCACCTTGCCGTCTTCTCCGATGACGACGGCGGTCGTCACCCGCGCGGCATCCGCGTCGTCCGGGATCGCGATATAGCGCTCGACGTAAGAACCGAACGACGTCAGTTCGAATGTCTGACCGTTGCGGATAACCCGCACTTTGAATTCAAGAGGCGGAAGGATAAGCTGCATTTGCTCGTTTTCGAGAATGTCCGCCACTTCGTTCATCCGTTCTTCGCTGATCGTGCCGAATTCGATCTCGAATGCCAGCTCATCGGGCGAAACCGTTCCGAGCAACTCCCGCGCGGCGTTGACCAACTGTTCAGCCGTAATCGAATACATTCCGAGTCCGGTGAGCAATTCAATCACTCCGCCCTGCAAGTCGGTCAGATTGCCGCCCTCGATGCGCGCGATGACCGAATCGGCTTCATCCAGATACGGTATGGTCAAGATCGGATTTTCTCCTGCGAGGGAAAGTTCGAACTGCAAACGGTCTTTGTCCAAAAGGATTTTTGCCGTCTTGCGCCCGTTCGCGATCGATGTTTCCAGTCTGCCGACGGACACGGACTTCCCGCCGATCGTGATACTATGAGCGGGAGGAACAACCGGTGTAACAGCGGGAGGTTGATGATCGTCTCCACCGCCTGGTTGCTCATCGTCTCCGCCGCCAGGTTGCTCATCGTCTCCTCCGCCCGGCTGTTCATCGTCTCCACCGCCCGGCTGTTCGTCATCTCCGCCGCCCGGCTGTTCGTCACGTTCCTTGAACACCCAGTAATCGATCTGGAACAAGTCGTTTCCTTCCCCGCGGAACACGAAGAAGATCGTATGAACGCCGGTCACGCGGTTCAGTTCCGTTTTGACCGTCATCCATTGATCGGAACCCTCCGACTCCGGCACTTCCATCTTGCCGATCAATTCGCCGTCCGGATGACCCAACCGCACTTCGATGAAGCCGCCCCGCTTCGGCAACACGGACGCTTCCAGCGCAGCGGCGCCCCGCGTTCCGAAGTCGACGTTCGCGATGGCGATCCAGTCTCCGTCGTCGATATCCTTCACATACAGATTCGGCCGTTCGACCGCCGGGAACATCTGCGTCGAAATTCCCGCCTGCCAGGCGATCGTCTCCGCTTCGATCCGCGTGTACGGATACAGATTCGCGATGCTTTCCACGCCTTCCCGATCGGCCTGGATCGGTCGGATATATCCGTTTTCATAAAACGTCACTTCATTCAGATGCGTCGAACGGTAGCCTTTCACCATGCCGAGCGCCTGCCCGACCGTCTGCGCATGATATGCGATATACCAGCGGCCGTTGAACTCGAAGATCGCATGGTGGTTGTTGCCGCCCACACCGAAGAACACGTACGGATTGCGCAGGATCGTTCCGATGTGGGTAAACGGGCCGAGCGGATGATCGCTGACCATATAATCGATCACGCCGTGTTCGGATGCGCCCGGCGGCCTCGTGCCCGCAAAATTCGTGCTGTACGAGTAATAATAGCGGCCCCCGTACTTGTGAATGCCGGAATTCTCGAACATATACGGCGCATCGATCATCACCGCTTCCCCGACGGTGCTGACCATATCGTCGCCGAGTTTGATGACTCTCGCCGTCTTCGGACTGAGGATCAGATCCGGATCGGTATTGCTCGGAAGTCCTCCGCCGAAGTAAAGGTATGCGGAGCCGTCGTCATCGACAAGCACGGCCGGATCGAACATCCATACGACGCCCGAAGTGCCTGGAACGCTTCTGTCGATCAGCGCCCTTCCTCTCGGGTCCCGCCAAGGTCCGATCGGGCTGTCGCCTTCCAGCACGCCGATTCCGCTCGCATTGTTCGCGAAGTACAGATAAAATTTGTCCTGACCGTTCACCCGCTTGTGCGCGATGGCCGGCGCCCAGGAGTTGCTCGCCCATTTCGCGATTCCGTTCGGTCCTGCGACCGGGATCTCGCCATGATCCGTCCAGTTGATCAGATCCGCGGACGAGATGACGGTGATCGAGCGAATCTGTCCGTAGTTGTTGTCGACGACATTGCCGTTCTGGTCGTACACATAAGCGTCCGCCGTCATGTAGAGATACACGCGCCCGTCATAGACGAGGGCATACGGGTCGGCGCCGTATTTGTGCGTGACAAGCGGATTCGCGTATCCGGGTACTTTCGCGACCGCTTTCGTGTCCAATGCCCGAATCTTAATGTTGGAGACGGCGTTGTGAACATTGAATACGACATCCTCATCGGACACGCGGATATAATCTGTTCTCAGCTCCAAGGTGCGGTCGGCCGGCACGTAGTCTTTCACGGCAAGCCTGATCGTTGCGAACACGCGCGAATTTTTGTGAACAAATCCCGTATTCTCTCCCATAACCCGAACGATAAGCTGATGATCCGTGATCGTGTATCCGACATCTCCCGTCACCTGTTCGCTGTTGACCTGCACCTGCTTGACGTACAGCCCCTCCGGAATATGGAAGGACGCTTCGATCCAATCGTAATGTCCGCTCGGCAGTTCATCGAGTTCGACCGGTACGACGAGTTCCTCATTCGGAACGCCGAGCACATTCTCCGCATCGCCCAACGATGCGTTCAATACGGCTTTCGGTTGGGAAGTTCCCGTCAATCGGTGCTGAATGCGGAAATAGTCAAAGTCCACATAGCCCCCGGCCGAAATCGTGGCATAGTTGAACAGGGCGAAGCGGTATCCCATGAAATGCTCGAGGTTGTACACCATCTGCAGCGTATTGCCGATCGCATGCCAGGTGACGCCGTCCAGGCTGTAGTAGAAATATCCTTTATCCGTCCGGTTTTTGTAATCGAGTTCGACCTTCAGATACACACGGTTTTGCTGGATCTCCACACTCTGAACTTCCTGTGGAGTTCCGGTGCTGTTGTTGACCATCACGATATAGTTCCGATTGTCCTTACGTTTGACCGCGACGTACCCGTACCGGGAAGAAAATGCCGCCAGGCCCGCCACATCGCCGTTTTTCATATTGGATACGTCCATCGCGACGACGGCGCCGCTTTCAGGCCCGAACGTACGCTGCGTCAAGGTGTTGCGCGCATCGTAGATGTCGGTGCTGACCCGGCCTGTGCGCAATCTCAGATATCCCGGTCTTTCAAGCAGCGACCAGTTGTTATGATCGGGATTATGATTCCATTGCCATACGGGCGACAAAGACGAACCGTTCGATTCAAATTCGCCGATCTTCGGCTTGTCGAGCACCTGCAGTTCCACGATCACGACATCGTCAATGTAAAAATTCATCAAATCGTTTTGCTGATTCGGCGGATAAACCCACGGCGTCTCGATAAAGATCCGGACGCTCGACGTATCCGCATCATTCGGCACGACATACGTTCCGCTGATCGTCGTCCACACGCCTCTTTGCGCCGTTCCGCCGACCATATTCCGCAAATCCCATGTATCGCCGTAGTGCGCTGTCAGGATAAAGTTTTTCGTCGCCGGTCCCTCGGTATACTTGACTTTATACGAAATCTGGTACATGCGGCCCGCCTTGATCTTGCCGGTCATATCCTGCTCCGGTCCGGAAGATGTCCGCGTGCGGCTGGTGACGTACAGGCTGTAATTGCCGTTGGCCGCCTCCTTATCCGTCACCTGAATGACGGCGTCTTCCCTTCCATACCAGGGCGACTCCGATCCGTCCTCGAAACTCCAGTTCACGATCAGATTGTTGGCCGGTTCGGGATCAGGCTCCGGCTCCGGTACTTCTTCTTTGCCGATCCGGACCATCGACACGTCGTCGATATAGAAATCCATCCAGTCCTCTTCGGCATTTTGCGCCGATCGCCACGGGGTTTCGAAGAAAAGCGTCACCTTCGACATAGTCTTGTCTGCGGGAATCGTGTATGTCCCCTTCATCGTTCCCCAGGTGCCGCGCTGCACTTCAACAGAAGCGATATTGAAAATATCGCGGTAATCGTCGCCGAATTGGATCGATACGATGAATCGCTTGACCTCAGGTCCTTCCGTATATTTCACTCTCGCCGAAACTTCATAGATTTCCCCGATTTCCACACGGTCTGTAATATCCTGCAGCGCGCCGTCCCCGGACGCGTCCCGGTTCGTCACCTTCAATATATGGTTTCCGTCCTCATCTTCCACGACCGAGACCATGGCGCCTTCCCGGCCAACCCACGGATGAACGCCGGATTCAAAATCGCCGTTGATGATGATATCCGGCTGAGAATCGGATTCCGACGCCTTCACGGCCGCCAACGTTTCCACCGCCGCATACGGTTCGGACTGCTCCGATAACGGGAACGGGAAAATCTGCGCGCCCCCGCCCGTTGCCGACATAGAGGCCGTATTCGGATAAAACTCATCGCTCGAAACGATTCCGGGCAAAGTCCGATCGTTCGAAGGAAGCGGAATTGAAGCGGGCAGCTTCCCGTTCTCTCCGAACACGGGCCAACCATCTTCCCACGTGACAGGAACCAGGTAAGGGATGCGTCCGACGGCCCCGTGATCCTGGAACAGCATCGCATACCAGTCGCCTTTCGGCGTATCGAAAATCCCGCCTTGAGCCACTCCCGCGTCATTCAGCACGACCCGCCCTTCATAAGGACCCTCGATATTTTTGGAACGGTACACGATCTGTTGACGCCCTTGTCCCTGCGGCCAGGCGATCAGGAAAATGTAGTAGTATCCGTTCACTTTATGGATGTGCGAACCTTCGGCAAGCGTCCCGGACCTGCCCGTTACACTGATAGCGTTTTCAATGATGACCTTATCAATTCCGCCCGGTTTGATTGCGTTCGCGTCCGCCGTCAGCTCGGTCAGGCGAATGTTCATATTGCCGCTGACCATGTACACCCTTCCATCCTCGTCGAACAAAAGCGACATGTCATGGAAGTAAGGAAGCTCATACCGTTGCCAAGGTCCTTTTTCGATGTCGTCCGTTTGATAAATGTACGTTTTCCCCGATGTGATGGAACTGAACGCCACATAAAATTTTCCGTCATGGTAGCGCAGGCTGCTCGCCCAGGAGCCTCTGCCGTATTCGGATTTACCGTTGCGCAGCGACTGGGCATCATCCTGTTCAAGGTGGTCGTACACATAGCCGACGATTTCCCAATTGGCCAGATCGTACGATTTCATGATCGGCACTCCGGGATTCATGTGCATCGTCGTGCTCGTCATGTAGTAGACATCTCCGACCCTGATCACGCTCGGGTCCGGAACATCGGCCCAGATGAGCGGATTCTGATACGTCGATTCCGGCCCGGTGGCCGCATATGCCGGCGCGGACGGCGCAAACGAGCCGAAAACCAGCGAAAGCGCTGCCGCGATCAGAAACAGTTTTCTTCTCACCTTGGTTCTTCACTCCCTTTGCAAAAAGTTTGAAAAAGACGGACTCGGTACCGAACGTCTATTCATCATCATACAACGTCTTCCTCCGTCAACCTTTGCTTAACTTATCAACTTTTTGGTTTATCTTATCCATTCGCGGATCCGGAATCATTGCGGCAGCCAAAAAAGAACAATCCCCCGTTCCCATGACTGGCCTTCCGCCGCAAACCGTTGCTTCGCCAAAAATTCTCGATACCAGTATGCCCCCAATAAAACGGCTGGGTTGAAAACAAACCGGACTCCGCAATACACACGGAGTCCGGTCTGCTTTATGCCAATTGAGGAGTTATTATAGCCTGATTCAGATCAATTTCTGATTCACCAGCAGACGATAAATGAGCGTGACGGCTTCCGCATTGGTCAGCAATTCTTTCGGTCTGAGCATATCATTCGATTGACCTTTCAGCACCCCGGCCTTGATCAAGTCGACGACATACTGCACGGCCCAGTTGGAAACGGCAGAAGCATCCGAATAAGCGTTCAGCGCGTCATCGGCGTTAACACTTTGACCGTTCACTTTCAATCCGATCCGTTTCATGGCTACGGACAGCATTACGATCGCTTCTTCTCTCGTAATTGCTTCTTCCAATCGGTAAGAACCGTCCACAAACTTCGTCAACAGGCCGTATTTGATCGCCGTGTCGATTGAAGGAGCGCCTTCAACAGCCGTCAATCCAAACGCCCGTACGATCATGGACGCGAATGCGCCGCGCGTCGTATGTTTCGTCAGATCAAACGGCGAACCTGAATCCTGAAGCACCAACCGTTTGCCCAAATCATTCGCAGCGTCTGCGGCCCAGCCCATATGACCGACATTCAATTCGAAGGGGACGCCCACCAACGCGTAAATGCTGTTGGACATGCTGTTAATCTGCGCATATCGGCGTCCGTCCGCTTCCACCACTACCGTCGGCACAGGGTGGGCACTGCCGTCTACCGATATGACGACAGCTGTGGTGATTCGGCTCGGATCAACATCGTCCGGTATGACGATCGCGCGTGCGACATAACCCGCAAAGGACTGCGTCCATTCGACAGTTTGCAGGCTGTTGCGAACGAAGATCGAATATTCAACCGGCGTGCCGATCATTTCCAGTCCATGGCGCGACATCGCGTTTTCGACATGTTCCATCGCGTCGGATGACGGCAAACTGATCTGAATTTCCAAAGTCAGATTTTCAATCTTTACGTTTGTGTCAAAGGCCGACAGCACCTGATCCAGATCGATATATTTCAGCGGGACGCTGTAAGACGCAATATCCGTCGACAATTCCAATGTCAAATCATTCGCCTGCATCGTCTGCACATTCGTCAACGGGACGGCGGCCACGACAATATCCGCATCCGAAGAGAATGTCAGTTTCAGACTGTCACCCGACGACATGCCGGACAATGCCTGATCCAATTGTTGACCGTCAAAGCTCAGTCTTGCGACCTTCCGGTCGTCGATCAGGAAGATTCCGACCGAACCTTGCAAGGTCATGCCGCCCGCATTCAAGGCGTATTCACCCATGCCGGAAGACGGCAATGGCGGCGGAACGTAAGGATCGGCAGGCGGTGCCGGCTCTTCATCTTCGGAAAGATCGATCATCACCACATTATCGACATAGAAGTCCATCAGGTCTTCAAACGGATCGGGATTTTGGACCACGTGAAAGTTAAGTGATGGGCACACATGATTGTTGGGATGATAAACGACATGAAAGTCTGGAATGTTTGTCGGATGTGAAAGTTACCATGATAAGCACACATCAATTTTGGAGTCATAAACAACGTCATGGGCTGACTCGTGAGAATGACTGCCAAAAAAACGGCTTTGGTCCCGTGAACGGTAAACCAAAGCCGCCTGAAGACGCTATTTTCTGAACTGCTATACAAAAGAACAGGGCTGTTCATGTTCTGAACAGCCCTGTTCATTCAAGTACGGCATTTTATTGCTCTTCGAGCTTCGAAGGATCAACGATCGCCCAGTATGCCGGTTTCGCCTGATAGTTCTTGTCGAACAACAGCGGCGCTTCGCCGACCCGGGAGATCGGGAATCCGGAAAGCCAGGTGTGAGCGTCCGAAATACCCCAGAACGTAACTTCACTCAAAATATCCTTGTTTTCTTTGAAGGCTTCAAACAGTTGCTTGTAGCGATCGGCTTGAAGTTTCAGGATACGCTCCGGAATTTCGGTTCCGTAGTCGGAACGGTCGTTCCAGGAATACAGGCTCATATCAAGTTCGGTCACGAGATTATCCAGTCCCAGTTCGGCGAACTTCTTCATCGAGTCGATGATCGCGTTAATCGACGGAGAGTAGATGCTGATATGAGTCTGATGACCGATACCGTCGATCGGCACTCCTTCATCAAGCATTTCCTTGACGAGTCTGTAGATGATGTCCCGCTTCTGAATGCTGTCGGTGCCGTAATCGTTGAGATAAAGCTTGATGTCCGGACCGCCGGCTTCGCGCGCCGCACGGAACGCCGTTTTGATGTAGTCGGTTCCCGTGATTTGATACCAAGGGCTGTTGCGCATGCCGCCCGGATCGCCCGGCTCCACGACTTCATTCACGACATCCCAATATTTGATGTCGTCTTTATACCGTTCCACGATCGTTTTCACATGTGTTTCAAGCCGTTGCAGCAGCAGTTGTTTGTTGGCCTCGCGTTTTTCCGGATCCGTTTCGTCCACCATCGGCTTGTTGTTTTCATCCAGGAAGAACCAGCTCGGCACCTGGTTATGCCAGACAAGCGTATGGAAACGGATCTGCATGCCGTTTTCCTTGGCGAAGTTGACGATCTTGTCAGCGTTCGTCCAGTTGAAATGACCTTCGCGCGGTTGAATGGATGAAGGCTTCATCGCGTTTTCCGCAACGATCATGTTCACATGCTTTTTCAGCAATTCACCCATCATGCCGCTCATATGCTGCGGTTCGATCGCCGCGCCGATCGGGAAATAATCGGCGAACACATCTTTCAGCGACGGAATGTCATACTCAATCGATGTCGGCTTTGGAGGAGGAGTCTGTTGAGCCGGTTGCCCAGACGGTTGATCTTCCTCCTGGTTCGTCTGTTTTTGTTCATTTGAGGTTTGATCTCCCGTCTGCTCTGCGCCATTCCCCTGATCGGTGGCAGAACCGTTGTCATTCAAACCGTTGTTGGCACCGCCGCAGCCCGAGATGACCAACACCGCTGCAATCAGCAAGACAAACAGAAATCGCATAGTACGAATATTGCGCATCGAAAAAGACCTCCAGTCTGAGACAACCTCGATCATTAACCAACGATACCCGTGCGCTCGACGCTCTCAACAAAGTGACGTTGGATGAACAAATATCCGATGATCAGCGGCAGGATCGCCAGCAGGATGCCGGTATCCTGAACCAGGTCGAGATAGAACGGGTCGCTTTGTCCGCCGCCGTCCCCTGTGATCAATTTGTTCAGGTTAAACGGCAACGAGGACAACTGCGTCGACATGACTTTCGTCGATGTCAGATAGATCGTCGTATAGAAACTGTCGTTCCACTGCCATACGAACGAGAACAGACATACCGTAATGATCGCAGGCATCGTATTCGGCAACATGATCTGCAGGAACGTTTTCGTCACGCCCGCGCCGTCGACGTACGCCGCTTCCTCGATTTCCTTCGGAATGCCTCTGTAAAACTGGTTGTAGATGAAGATGAACAATCCGGCTTTATAAGACACCGCGAACATGGAAGTCAGGATGAACGGCCAGTACGTGTCGAGCAGGTTGATCGATTTGCCGCCCGTGAGAAGCGGAATCAAGCCCAACAGGTTGAAATCTTTCAGGTTCAGGTACATCGGGATCAAAATCGTCGTCGGCGGCACCAGAATCGTCAGGATGACGCAGGCGAACAAGAGCTTGCTGCCTTTGAATTTCAAACGGGCGAACCCGTAACCGGCCAGCGCGCACGACGCCGCCGTCAACACCGTGGTCATGCCGGCCAGAAGGAACGTATTCAACAGCGTATCCCAATATTCCATGATCTGAACGGCGTATTTATAACTTTCAAACGAGATACGCTCCGGAATCCATACGACGATCGGCGAATAAATATCTTCACGCGCTTTGAGCGACGTGGAAATTTTCTGCAAAATCGGATACAGGATTACGAACGACAGACCGACGATCAGTACGAAGCGTACAATGATCCAGGCCCACTTTTTCCAAAAAGTCAGCGACGTTATTTGGGCGCGTATCGTTTCTAACATGTTTTCACCATCCCACCATCAAGAATTTTGAAGAATGTTCCCGATCCGCATCATCCTGCGGTTATTCGTGATAGAATACCCTCTTGGAGATGATATAGGAACTTACGGCCAATATGAACGCCACTGACAAGAAGTAGATCCAAGCCATCGCCGAACTCAAACCGAAGTTAAAGTTTGTTAACCCGGTATTACGAATCAATTCTACAGTCGAGTTGCTGGCGAAGGAATCAACGACCGTATACACAACGTTAACCAGAATGAGCGGGCTGACCATCGGGAATGTGATTTTCCAGAACGCCTCATAGCCCGTGGCTCCTTCAATCTTGGCGGCTTCATACAGGTGAGTCGATATCGTCTGGATACCCGCCAGGAAGATCAGGATCTGCACGCCCGATTGGCTGACGATTTCATAGATGCGGTCAACGGCACCCGTCAAATACAAGACGAAATCTTCATTCACGCCGGCTTCCAGCATCATTCGTTCCAGTTCAAAGCTTCGCAGACCGGCGATGAATCTTCCCGCCGCATTATCCGTGTTCAAAGCCTCAATCAAGCTGGAGGATTCCAGATTCGCGATGACCCCTGACGCCAGAATAACGGGCAGGAAGAAGATCGCTCTCGCCAAACCTCTGCCCTTGAAATTCTGATTCAGCAGCACTGCGACGAACAAACTGAAGATGACGATCAACGGAACGTTGACCAACATGTCGATAATCGAGTTGACCAGGTTCCGGTTGAAGTTCGGGTTGACAAACAAAGCCGTTCGATAGTTTTCCCAACCGATAAAATCAACGAAGATCCCTTCAGCATTCGTTTCAACCTTGCTGAAACTGTACACTAACGAGTTCACCAACGGAATCAAGAAGAAGAGGATGAAACCGATCAGCCAGGGCAGCACATACACGAAGCCCCATCTTGCTTTCCGTTGTTCATAAGTTACCATCCGTCTTTTGGCTTTTTGCTGTACCGTATTCAGGATCGTTCACCACCCGTAATGAAGCTTTCCGCTCCAATAGTTTGCCCATCGACAGTTACGGACGTCAGATTATAGTTGACGATCACATAGAATCCGTTTCCGTATACCGTTTTGTACACACCGTCTGCGAGCTTCTCGTGACCGATAATCGGTTGACCATGCACGTTCTTCAGAACATTGTTCGCCTCATGGTACAGATTTTCGGCGAGATCGATCCATTCTTTGTAATGAACGGCATAGAGATAATCGAACTCGGTATCTTTCACCAGACTGTTCGAACCGTAGATCCAGCCGAAATGCAGGCCGGAACCGTACTCCAGCACTTTCAGCAAATATTGTCTCGGATTCGTGAACACGGACAGGTTGTAAGGTTCGCCAGTATATTGAACATGTCCGCGAAGCACGATTTGATAGAAAGGAATCGACTCATCTTCAAGTTTGAAGTTGCTGTTCGACATCGGCGCATTCGTAATATCCGTCAAGTACGGCAGTGCGTATGCATTTCCGCCGTCCGCCATGATCGTATATCCCGAATCCCGAATTGTTTTAAGCGCCTCAATCGAAATCTTCTCCGATTCCGTGCGGTCAAGCAGGTTGTTTTTGCGATAATCGCTGTTCAGAAGATGCGCCAGGTCGTTCAGCGATATGCTGTGGAGATCCAACTTTTTCAGATCTTTCAGCATCGAATCGACCATTTCGCTCACAAGTCTCGGCGCCAGGACGAAGGAAGGCGAACGGCTTCTGTCTCTCCGGTTCATCGCCATATCGATCGGATAGATCGCCGCAGGGTCTTCCGTCAATTTTCTGGCCGCTTCCTTGGAAACTTTGAAGCCTTTCGTATTCTTCACTTCAAGAATGCCCACATCCGGGAATATTTCAATGCCTTCCGCTTCGCCGAATGCAAGCAGATCTTTCAGTTTCTTGCTGCCGCCGAGCGATCCGTTCACTTTCACTTTGTCAGGCGTCTTCTGATTCACGCCGCCGTTGAACCATCCGGTCAGTTTAACTTTGATATCCTCTATATTCCGTTCCTTCAGTTCGCTGAGAATCTGTTTCGCCTGCTCGAACGTCGTCAATGCCTCCTGAGCGCGGTAAGGCACGCCGAGGATATGCTTTTGCCGTTCGATGCTTCCGAACAATTGGAGATAGAACGGAATGTTTTCATCCGTATCCTTCAATTCAGGCAACATATTCTGCGCCTTCAGATAATCGCGGTAATAGTTGGCCATTCCGACGTAGGAAGCGTTATCTCCCGTAAGGAACGCATAGCGCACCACATAATCCGTCTTCATCGGCTCAACCTGGAATTTCGGCAACGAACGCTGTTGGGCACCCGCGTTAAGCGTAATGTCCATCTTGTTGACGAAATAGAAGGTCGGATAGACGTAGTTATAACTGTTCAAGCGGCCGCTTACATCGGCGCTGATCGTAGCGACCGATGCGCCTTGCTCGATAATGCCGATGACACCCGCATTTTTCCGGTAGATGCCAAACACCGGCAATCGAACGCTTTGGTCGCGCGTCAGGAACTCCGTCGTATCCATCGTGATGTCCCGTCCGTATACGTCCTGCTGATAAGACGGATACTTCGATTTTCCGTTATTGAAATAAATCAGCGCACCGGAACCGTCCGGGATAACGAGAGCACCTTCTTCATCGGGACCGCCGGCTCCGAAGAACGTCAACAGTTCGATGCGGTTGATCGGATAATTGCTCGGGAACTTCACGCGATCCGTCGGGACGCGCACGAGCAGGCTGTCGTCATCGAGCGTGTATTCGATCGACAATCCGAAGATTTTCGCGGCTTGCAACTCGACCGTGATGCCGTGCTCGGCATTGTCGCGCGCCAGATCTTCTTCCGTGTATCCGATGCTCGCAAAAGCTTCCAGAGCTCTTTGCAATTGCAGACCGCGCAACGAAGAATCCAGGCGTTCGTAGTTTCCGGTCTTTTTGTTCTGGTTGTAGGTGGCTCTTAACGCCCTTTTACCATTATCGTCCATCTGACTCGTCAATTCTCCGTAACGTTCGGGAGTCAGGATGGCCGGCAGATTTTCCGGACCCTTCTGAATCGTGCCGAACTGATAGGTCACTCTGACGCCTTTATCAATGTTTTCATACGCCACCTGTTGATGGTTCAAGCTGTCCGACTTCGAGTTCATCGTACTGACCTGACCGATCATGTTGTAATAGTATATTCTAATTTGCGCCGCAAGCATATCTTTATTCACACCGGCGGCAAGCGGATCGCTGTCGCGATGTTCGGGATTGCTGCGCCATATATAATTGTTGCGTTTATCCAACACCGCGACCTCTGCGGTTTCCTCGTTAAGGAACAGCTTCAGATATTTGCTTTCCACTATGCCCTTAAACCCTTCCAGCTGATCGCTGCTGAACGACGAGTTGATCTTCTCGCTCTGCGGAAGAAGCGTCAGCAAATCATTCAGTTCCGCGCCCTGGAGCGTGGCTTTCGAGCAAGCGGAAGTTGCGATCATGACAACCGCCAGTGCGATTCCGAATAGCAAACGTTTCAGTTTGTTCATGTCTCTCTCTCCCTCCCTTCTAGTAGCGGATCGTGATTTCCTGATAGATTGTGTAGATGAAGCTTACGATCTGCTGAACCAAGCTGAAGAACAACAGACTCAAGAACGCCATGAATCCCATCGCAACAACGGTGAGGAACAGAGTAATTACCGTTTTGGAAGGAGTGAACTGTTGCACCGTCATATTTCCGACGAAGATCAGATACAGCGTCCAAGCCATCGCAACACCGGTAAAGAAGTAATAGAACGACGCTTCATCAAGCGATATGAAGTTACTGATCAATATCAACGGCAAATTGATGAGAATGAGCGGAATAAGCGAATAGCAGGTCGAGATGAAAATCTCAACAAACTTCCCCTCACCGTCCATCAAGGTGGTCAAAGACCAATTCGCGATGCTGAACACCAACACCGGCACGACGACATAAACGATCTCCATGAAACTGTTCAGTTCACGCGGGTCGTTGTAGTTCACCAAAAACCCGGTATATTGGCTTTGCAAAATCATCGTGAAACCCAACACTGCCAATATTGCGAAGGAGATCCAAAGGCTCGTTCTTTGATTGCGTTCGTACTTCAATTCCCAAAAGGCCTTGTACGGATGCAACGTAAGATAGAAAGGAAACTTGAACAATTCTTCTTTATTCAAATGGAACAACCTTCTTTCTTCTTCGCGTTTTCATAATCCGCTTACCGAAGACATACGCTGCGATCACAATGACTAAACCGGTCATGATCGCAGGGAATACATCCCTCAGCACCTCTTTGCGATAAAGCACGTACGCTTTTGAGTAACTGGTGCGGTCCATCGCCTGTCTGAAATATTCGACCGCTTCTTTATATTCCCCTTGACGCAGCAACGATTTGCCGATGCCGTCATAAGCGTATTCGAGGTTGGCGTTCATGTTCGCGGCTTGCCTGAACATCTCTGCCGAACGTTGTTCGTCACCCCTGTAGTAACTTCTCACAGCTTCATTGAGCACGCGGCCGTATTCCGTAGTCTTGAAGACCGTAATCTCACCGAGAGCTTTGTCAAGCACGAGGAAATCGTCATCCACGCGCTCAATCGCGATCGGCGTATTGAATTCGCCGACGCGGTTCCCCATTCCGCCGAAAATATAGAGCAGGAAGCCGTCGCCGTTATAAGTGAAGATACGTCCTCTTTTGGAATCCAGCACGGAATACATTTCGCTGTCCGTCACATCGATGTCGATCAGGCGAGGCGGACCGTCCTGATTCCAATAATTGATGTCTCCGCCCGGCCGGAAATAACCGTTGCGGCGAAGAATGTCCGAACCTTGCGCATTGAGTTTCTTGATATTATCTCCCCAACGGTCGCCGTTTACCGCATAGATGAACCCTTCGGGGTCGATATCAAGATTGGTGAATTCAGTCGGGATGAATTGAACCATCTGACTGCGCTGCTCTCTTGTGGACAGCATTTTCCACAAATATTCGATCGGGTCTACATAAACTCTGTTTGCTCCGATGAATGTCGTGAAGGTTCCGTCCACGTTGAATTCCATGAAGCCGTCGAACACGCCGATCGCCATGACGTACATGCGTCCGGCGTTATCCACCACGAGACGGGCGGGCTGGAACACAAACGTCGACGACAACAGGTCCGTTTGCGGCGATTCGACGATCTGCACCAGCTTGCCATTCTCATCGAGATGGACGATGCGGTTGTTGCCCGTATCCGCCACATACAAATGCTTGTTACGGGACACGAACAACCCCTGCGGCGCGTTAAAGTGATCTTCTTGACCGCGGTTCGTGAACGAATCGATCACTTTGATCAGCTTGAAGTTTTTGTCCGTTACGACAACGCGGTTGTTGCCCGTATCCATAATATAAATCTGCTGATCTTCCGTCACGTGAAGATCGCTCGGATCTTTGAAATCACCGACTCCGATATGCGTTCCTTTCACGATGGTCGTCGCCTGATAAGCCGCCGGCGCAGCCACGGTCTCCAGCCAGTAATTGTAATTGTAAGATGGAGGTGCCGCGAGGACGGCCGTTGCGCTGCACAGCGAACCGATGATCAGGCAGACGACCGCGAATATCGTGATCGCTGTTTTTCGTTTATTTATGCTATTGAACATCGTTCAAGGCTCCCTTCTAATCTTTCATACCGGAAGTAGCCATCGTTTGAAGAACGCTGCTCTGCGAGATGATAAATAGCGTGATCGGAACGATCATGATGACGAGAGCAACTGCGGCGCCGACACCTGCCCGCGCTATACCACCTTGCGTGATTTGACCCAATGCATAGTTCAGCGTCTTCAAATTCTCGCTGTAGATAAACCGTCCTCCATCCGAACCCCAGAGTGCCGGGAACTGCAAAATCAACAGCGTTAACCAGGCAGGTTTTACGTTAGGCATGACAATCGACCAGAATATGCGATATTCCGAAGCCCCGTCGATTTTCGCCGCTTCCAGCAACGCGTCCGGTATTTGTTCCATGAACTGTTTCATCAGGAACAACCCGAGGGAATACGCCAACGCCGGTACGATCAGCGATGCGTGCGTATCGATCCAACCAAGCACCGACATGACCATGTAGTTAGGCACCGATGTAACGTGCGGCGAGAACATCAGCGACAATACGACGATGTTGAACAATGTCCTCGATCCGGGAAAACGATATTTCGCCAACGGGAAAGCCGCAGCCGACGCGAACAGGATATGACCGACGGTTCCGATGATCGTGATCAACAACGTGTTGGCGATATACCGCGAGAACGGAACCCACGAGTTCCCCATCAAGATGACCAGATCGAGGAAGTTGTCCATCGTCGGGTTCACGACGAAAAATCTCGGCGGGAAGATGAAAAGTTCATCCAAAGGTTTGAACGCATTATTGATCGTATATACGAGCGGCAGCGACATGAATGCGCCGAACACGCCGAGAAACAGGAACAATAAGAAACTGACGGCAAACGAGCGATTCAATCGCCTGCGTACTCGAAAGACAGATAATGCCTTGGACGCCAACGTTAATCACCTATCTTTCTCAAGAGTTTCTGCGTGAGTTTGTTCGTACCGACCATCAGCAGGAACAGGAATGTCGCTATCGCCGAAGCATAACCCATCTCGAAGCGGATCGTACCATAGTCGATCAAGTGGGTAACGATCGTATGCGCCGCATAGTTAACGGATGGGAAGCCCGCCAACGCCATCGCGACATCCGACACCGCAAACGCCTGTGTGATCTGCATGACCGCACCGAACATCAACATCGGGCGCATCGACGGCAACACGATGAACCACAGCTCTTGCCAACGGTTCTTGATGCCGTCTACGGCGCCGGCCTCAATCAGAGACTTGTCGATGTTTTGCAGACCGGCAATAAACGCCAAGAAGCTTGTTCCAAGGCTCATCCACAACTGCACGAGAATGACAATGGTGAGTACGTATCTTTCGTCGTTCAGCCATTGAACCGGCTCGAGTATGAGACCGATCCGCATGAGGAAACCGTTCAAATACCCGTACTGGTCCCCGGAGAACACGATCAGCCAGATGAAGAACACGTTACCGGAGATCGAGGGCGCGTAGAAGACGAGCGTCATAAACGCCCGGACCTTCGGCGACAGTTCGTTGATGATCCACGCAAAGATGAAGCACGCGAAATAGCTGACCGGACCTGTGATGATCGCGAAGAACAAGGTGTTCTTCAAGGCGATCATGAACACATCGTCATTCAGCAACAATCTTGTGTAGTTATCCCAGCCGATAAATCTCGGAAACTCCAGCATGTTGAAGTAGAAGAAGCTGAGCAGGAACGAAACGACGACCGGGATAACCGTGAACAGGAAAAACAAAATCATGTAAGGGGCCATGAGAATATAGCTGTGACGATGCAAATACATTTGGCGTCTGATCATGGCCCACTTCGACGGTTTCTTGACCTTCACCGGCGCTGCCACCGCTGCCGTGTTAATATTGTTGGATTGCAAGGGTTACACCTGCCTTTTACGGTAAGTTAAATTCCTTACGCTTCAGAGTGATTTCGTCGTTAATGTAGATGACATAGTCAAGCAATGCTTCACGATAGTTTTCTCCGGCGTTAACCACTCTACGGAAAGCGTTATCCAAGTGTCTGCCTGTGAAGTAACCGCCAGGAACCTGCGGAATCCCTTTAACCCACTTCCATTGCTCGTTCAGGTTGTTGTAGTCCTTCACCGGCCAAGGAAGTTGCTCGAGCGCTTCGATGTTGGCGGTCGGATAACGGGCAGCTTCACCCATCAACGCTTCCATCTCGCGTCCGAACTGGATTTGAATATCCTTCGAAGTCCACCATTTCATGAATTCCCAAGCGGCTTCTTTATCTTTGGCATTGTTCAGCATGAGGACCGCAGTAGTGCCGCTTGCCACGTCGTGACGAACGGAGCCGTCCGGCTGAACCGTGCCGGGAACAATGGTGAAGTCCCAAAGACCTTTGATCTCAGGAGCCATAACCGTCAGCAGGTTATAGGTCGTGTAGTCCGCGATACCGATCGGCATCTCGCCCGTACGGAAACGGTTCGGGAAGTCTGCCGACAGCGGGAATTTATAGTTCGTATAGAACTGCGTCCATTTTCTGAACACTTCGATCGCGATCTCGGAATCGAGCGCACTTGCCTTCTGATCGTCGGTGTAGAATTGGCCGTCGTTCTGATACAAAAGCATCGCGTACGTCGCGTTCGGAACCATCGTGCCCGCCTGCGTTTCAAGCGGCAGGTAGAAGTCCATATGGTTCTTCTGCAGGACGGAGATCATGTTGTACACATCATCCCACGTCTTCGGCACTTCAAGTCCGAGATCCGCCAGAACGTCCTTGCGGTAGAACAACATCGGGAACGATTGTTGTTCCGGCAACGCATAGACGCCGCCGTTATAACGGTAAGGCGTAATGGCGCTTTCACGGAAGCGCTTCGCAACTTCCTCAAAGTCCGGGAATTGCGAGATGTCGTAAGCCGCGCTTCTCATCGCGTAGTTGACCGGAATGTCTTCACCCATCTGCATCGCAACGTCCGGTCCTTCGCCCGCCAATGTCGCAGGAAGCAGGATGCCGGCCGGTACGAGTTTCAGGTTGACCGAAATGTTCGTTTCCGGCGTGAACAGGTCGTCAATCAGGTTCTTCATGACCTGAGCCTGGTCGCGGCCGGTTGTAATCCACACCGTAACCGAACGGTCTTTCTTCTGAACGTTACCGATGGTGTTGTAGTCCTCCGTGTAAGAAGCGAAGAATGCGCCGATCTCGTGCTTCAGATTGGCGAAGAACGAAGCTTCCGCCGCAGGCAGCTTCTCGCCCGGAGAATGTACGATGAGATAATCGATCGTCAACGGTTGCTCTTTGACCGTCAGCAACCATGTACCCAGACCACCGACGTTAACCTTATAAGTGTCCAGACGCTTCGGCACCGTTTCAGGATACTTGGCGAGGTCCTCGAGCTGGATGACCATGTTCTTGAGCGGTGCAACCCTGTCGCTCTGTTCACCTGTTACCAATATGAGATATTCGGCTACCGAATTGATGATCTGAGCCTGCCTTGCGAACACTTCCGTCATTTCAGGAATACGCGTTTCCAATTGATAATCACGATACGGGTCAGGATTGTTCGACGTGATCATCAAAATCTTGCGGTAGATCGCGTTCAGCTCCAGGACGCTGGATTCGATCGTCTTCAAGAGCGGCGCGATCTCGCCGAGCGAAACCGTCAAACGAAGCGTATGCTTGCCGGCAGTCAGATAGAACAAGTACGGTTCTTCCCCGCCGAGAACGTCCATCTCCCATTTGGAATTGTAGTAGAAACGGAGACGTTTCATTTCTTCGAACTGATACTGTCCGTCAATCGTCAAGCTGCGTGTCGCATAAACACCGCGCAACTGATCCTGTTTGCGCTTCAAAGCGATCTGATACAGACCGTCTTCAGGCACTTCGATTTCCCATTCGATCCATTGACCCGGCAACCGCCAGTTGTACCCGCCGATCGCATTCATGCGAATCTTCGACACATGGTATGGAGTGACCGTCGGGCTCGAACGATCGGAAATCGGATACAAAGTAGGAGAAGATTTCGCCGAAGCCGCTTCCCCTTGCACGAGGATGTACTGTCCTTGAGTCGGCTTCAGACCAAGCTTCTCGTATTCTTTCTTCACTTCAGCGTACGGCTTTACATCAGGTTCTTGATACAATTCGATATAATCGATCGCCATTGGCTCCCGAAGAGCTGTAAACGAAATTTCCTGTTCTCCTTTATCAAAGTAGAACAGGTACGGCTCCTCGATGTAACGTTCACTATCCGAGACGGTACCCATAAGCCAACGAGGATTCTCGACTTGTCTAGGCCTCAGATCGTTGCCTCTGTCATCGCGTCGAATCTCTGCCTCGCGGTTATCCCACACACGGTCGAATAGCACGATTTCGGCTTCTTTGAACGGGATTTCGCCGTTGATTCGAAGTTCTCTTTCAATCGCGGCGCTTTTCCCCTCCATCGGATAATAATGAATTCGGATCTGATACAAACCTGCTTGTTCAACTGGTATGCTCCAACTGATCGTACCACTCTCCGGCGTGAGCACTGCTTTCCCATTCAGACCCATATAGCCATCGACTACATCGAAATCACCGCCGGAAACACTCTTGTAGTCCTCGCCCTCGATGCGGATTGTTTTGTTCGGGCGATTGGCACTTGCATATTGATCCAAATACATCTGATACGTGAACTCGCCATCGGTGACGATGACGATCGGTTCAAAGTCCGCCGCTTGCACCACGACTCTTTTGGTATCGGAAGATTCTGAAGGGTAGATACTCCACACTAGCAGCACTAGTACTACGACGAGCAACCCAATCAGGTATTTCCTTAAGCGAACGTTCACAATTCCACCCCTCCCTGAAACTATTGCATAATGACTTATAACAGTCCCCAAGAGAATGCGCCAACATTCTCTGTGGGGACTGATAAGTTAACACATCAGACGGCTATTATTGCCATACTTCGTCGATAGCGGCTTGGAATTGAGCCTTGTACTGTTCGATCAATGTGGATACGGACGTGCCGTTCTTCAGACCGTCGAGGAATTCCCAGAACGGAATGTTCGGATATGCCGATCTGTCGATGACGCGCATGTTGTCGCCGGCAACGCGTGCGTTGCGGATGTCGGCTTCGTTCGTGAACGTGCTCTCCAGGCTTGCTTGACCTTTATAATCGTAGATCGAGTCGATGTCGTGAATCTTTTCGTAGATGTAGAGCAGTTCGCGCGGTTTGTCGACAGCTTTCGGAATCGTCAGGAACTGGACATCCGGCTCAACAGCGTGATATTGCGTTGCGCTCGGACCTTTCGGGAACGGCAGGAATCCGATGTCGTAGTCGGCCATATCGTTCATCAGACCTTCTGCTTCATAGATCGCGCCCGGATACATGAGCGTGTTGCCTTGTACGAAGAACGCCCGAGGCTCCGTCCAGTCTCCGCCTTCCGTCGGTCTTACGACGTTTTCCGTGTAGAGACGGGAGATGAAGTTGAACGCTTCGATTGCCTTCGGATCTTCGAGGTTTTGCTTGTCGGCCGCAACCATGTCCGTTTCGTTCGAAGCCATCGCTTGGTCGATCATGTCGCCCTTCGCCAATCCCCAGGTGTCGATCTTGCCGTCGTTGTCGCGGTCAAGGTTGGCGGACTTGGCAACTGCGATGAACGTGTCCCAATTCCAGTTATCTTCATCCACATACTCTTGAAGCGGCTTAATTCCAAGTTCATTCATCAGCGTACGGTTATAGAATACGCCGGTAATGAGGTTCTCCTGATCGTTGAAGCCATATCCCCGACCATTATACTGAGAATATTGGGTAGTGACAAGCTGGTTGAATACGTTTGCATTTTTCGTCCATTCATCGACAGGCCAGAACAGGTCTTGTTTCACCAGCGCCGGGATCATGTAGCGTTTACCCATCCGCACGTAATCGCCGAGCGGTTCGCCCGCCATGATGGAAGCTACAACTTTCTCTTGATATTCGCCGAAATCAAGCGCGATATATTCGACTTTGAAGTTGTGCTTCTGCATGAGATATTCGAGGTTTTCCCTCTTCTTGATGTTGTCCGGGTTGTCCCCGCCGATTTCCATGTTCCACCAGGACACGAATCTCAGCGTTCTGCCGCCAAGATCGAAGTCCATTTCCGGCGAAGCGTTGGGATTTCCTATGTCGCCGGAGTCATTGTTTTGAGAGCCTCCGTTGTTGGAACCCCCGTCACTTCCTTGGCTTCCGCCGTTGTCGCCACTGTTCTTGCCGCCGCCGCACGCTGCGAGTGCAACTGCGAGCAGGATCGTGACGAACATCAGCAACATTTTTCTTAACTTCATGGACACAATCCCCCCAATGAAAGATTTAGATTTCACCGATGAGTATAGCGCTTACACCAACACGCAACAACCTGAGATATTTCTGCAAATAACCCGATGAATTATAGGTGGGTGAAAAAACCATCAAGTATACGGGGCCAAAAGTAAAGAAATGATACTTGTCCAAAAAATTGCCCCATGCTGAAAATGGCGAACCATGACAATTTTCATGATGGCGTTTCCAAGATTTACGCTCGACTCAGGTCTTAAGGGGAATTGCTCCGAAGTCACCAGGATATTCAACGGGCACGATATCGATGGACCCGGCATATCACCACCTTTAACAGACTTTCGGACGCTTTCCGAGTGCCGTTATCCTACCATCGGACTATTACGGCAGGATGTTCCTTTGCATTCGGCCAGCCTTACAGTTTATGATAGTTACCTGAGAAACTTTATGTCTAAACCATTCAAACTATATAATATACTATAATATAAAAGGTACAAAGAGTAAACAGATGTTACAACTCAAAAAATTTGCACATTGTGATCTTGTAATAACGCTTTCATAATATAAATTAGAGTTAAACTTAAAGTTATGCGAAGCGGGACGTAAAGTTTACCAAGCTTAGACTATCGAAAGTGGGGGAGTGCGACATGATTAATGTGTTGCTGGTTGATCCCGACTGCGCATCCAGGGATCTGATCATGGGCATGCTCGACTGGGCTAAGCTCGGGTATATCGTACATTCGCCCGAACAAGGCACGTTTGACGAAATTTTAAGGGCGGTAGAGAAACAACAATATGCACTGGTCATCATCAATCTCAAACCTTTTTCCACGTTCAGCCTGCAATTGTGCGAGAACATTCGCGAGATCAGTCAGATTCCGATCATCCTGATCGGCGGCAGCAAAGATTTTCATATCGTCCGCAAGGCGATTGCGCTGCGCGTAAACGATTACTTGCCTGATCCGTTTACCGCCGACGACCTGAGATCGTCTCTGTCCAATCTGCGCGATGAGACCATGATGCTGCAGACGCCGAAAGTGCAGAAAGGTCAATCCACATCGACGATCATCGAAATGGTGAAACGATACGTTCAAGATCAGATGCATCAAAATATTACCCTGAAGAAAATTTCCGACATGCTCCACTTCAACTGCGCCTATCTCGGACAGAAATTTAAACGCCACGAAAACATGACATTCAATGAATACCTGCTTCAACAACGAATGGAACGCGCCAAGAAGCTGCTCGCCGAAACCGATATGCGGATATACGAAATCGCAAACCGGGTAGGCTACTCCGAAGTCGACTGGTTCTATAAGAAATTTAAGGAGTACACCGGCGAAAGCGCCAATGAATACCGTAAAAAATATTCCTATACCGCGTGAATGTACAGCAACAGCGGTGTCATTTCACGCGTTATTTTTTTCATTGGCGCCGGAATCGTCCCGGTCAGGCCGGCCCGACGATACATACATCTTACATGAAGCTGGCATACATGTCAGCGGATTGCGTCACGGTTTTCCCGCCATTTCATCATCAGCATCATCTGACCGGCAGCGGATCTTCCATGGCGTCAGCTTTAGGGATGCGTAATGTTTCATTTGTGTTTCAACACGCAATTCCTTTTCAAATCTGCGGCCCACGCGTTTCGTCGCACCATGTAGTCTACTCAATGCCGTTTATTCTATACTTCCCATCTAACGCCTGTCGGGTCGAAAACATGTTTTCGGCCGTGCACCCTGTATTTCTTGCAAGAAGAAACGACCTGACGTCTCGAATGTCAGGTCGTCGTATGAAGCGGCCTTCTTCCATCAGGCTTATGTCAGCACGCAGGTCAACGGCATTTAACCCTTATTGTAACGCACATAGTCAAAATCGACATATCCGCCGGTTTCCCGGGTGGCGTAATTGAACAATCCGAACCTTACGCCCATAAAATGATGCAACGTATATCTCAGCTTATGCGCGGGGCCGATCTGTTTCCACTCCCGACCGTTTTCGGAATAGTAAAAATGAACCGTATCCGCGAGGTCCCGGAAATCAAACTGCATCTTCAGCCAGATACGATCCCCTTCGTACGGCACGGTTTCCAACGCCTGCTCGTTGCCTTCTTCACCGCGGACGCACATCGTCACCTGGCGCCGGCCGTCTTCCGACACGTGAATGCCCACCGTACCGTAAAAATATTGCAGCGCAACAAGTCCAGCGCGGTCTCCCGGCTTCATGTGCGTCACATCCATCACCGTCTCGACTTCGCATGTCGGCCCTTCCGTTCTTTGCGTCAACGTGTTGCGGGCCAGTTCCACATTGCGGGCGATCGTTCCCGCCGTCAACCGCAAATGAGACGGATTGGCCGTGACCGACCAAAATGCCGGGTCCGGGTTATGATTCCATTGCCATTGCAATGCCAGACGGTTCTCTCCGTAATCAAAGTGATCGCTGATCACGAGCGGCTTCGCTTCAAACGGAGGCAGATTCACCTCGAAGTGCTCGGGCACCTTGCCGTCGATCCCCATGACCGGCCAGTCGTCTTCCCAGGTTACCGGAACGATGCACGGGATGCGCCCCACGGCTCCGTGATCCTGGAACAGCACGGCGTACCATTCGCCGGTCGGAGTGTCCACAATTCCTCCTTGGGCCACACCGTTGTTAAAGAAGCCCATATCGTCATCAAGCAATATTTTGCGTTCATACGGCCCCAAAAGATCCTTCGCGCGATAGCCGACGACGCGGCGGCGCCGGTTGCCCTCGGAAGGCCATTCAATGAAGATAAGATAATAGTAACCGTTCAACTTGTATGCGTGGCAACCCTCGCATCTTAATCCGATGCCTTCGCGCGGCGTTTCAAAAAGCAGCTGATGGATGCCGTCCGGTTTGAACGCCGTTGCGTCCGCCGTCAGTTCATGGATATGGATATTGCCATTTCCGTAAATCACGTATGCCCGGCCGTCGTCATCAAACAGCAGAGCGGGGTCATGATGAAGGTTGCCGAGCACATGCCGCTGCCACGGGCCTCGCTCGATATCTTTCGTCGTATACATATAGAATCGGTTCATGTCGTTGCAGGAGAAGCATACATAGAACGTTCCGTTATGATACCTCAGGTTGGCCGCCCATGACCCTTTTCCGTATATCCCTTTCCCGTTTAACAAATTATGCGCATCGTTGTCCTCCAGTTGTTCAAACACGTAACCGACCAGTTCCCAATCGTTCAGATTGTACGATCTCATGATCGGGCATCCCGGCATGGAATGCATGCTCGTGCTAACCATGTAGTAAGTCTCGCCGACTCTGATGACGCTTACATCCGGAACATCGGCCCAGATGACCGGATTCGTGACGACCGTCTTTTGCATTGAAAGCCCTCCATTCCGTGAAAGTTTTGCAAAGGAAATTGCGAAGATCTTGAACAATGGTCAAGCTTCTGCTTCTTTCTTCAGATTGAACATGCCCCTCCTGAACGAAGGGTCGGTCGTGTTCAGGAAGGGCATGCGTCCGTCTCACCGTATAAACGGGATCAGCTTCGTTTCATTCTTATTTATTGAATTTCCAGTAGTCCATTTCGAACAACTGGATGCCCGGCGTACCCGCGAAGATGATGTACAGATCATGCACCCCTTGAACCGGGCGAATTTCGGTCGTCAGTTCCGTCCATCCGCCCTGCATATCCGAGATGCGCACCGGCAGCGTGCCGATCAATTCGCCGTCCACGCTGTCCAGCCTGAGTTCGATGAAGCCGTCGGTAGCCGCGCCTGCTATCGATGCGGTGAACGAAGCCGCACCATCGCCGAAATCGACCTTGGACAGCGCGATCCAGTCTCCGCTGTGGATGTCCGTGAGCGCTCTGTTGCCCGATTCGATTTCTCTCGTCTTCACGCCCGCGTTCCATGCGAACGTTTCGGCTTCCACGCGGGTGAACGGATTGAGTTCCTTGATCTGCGGCACGCCCTGGTAAGTGCCGATGATGTTCTGAATCGATCCGTCTTCGTTGAAGAAGACCTCATTCAGGTGAGTCGAGCGGTATCCTTTCTCGATTCCCATCGCCTTGCCCAGCGTCTGCGCATGGTACGCAATATACCACTTGTCATTGAATTCGAAGATCGCATGGTGGTTGTTGCCGCCCACGCCGAAGTACACATGCGGATTTTTCAGGATCGTGCCCTGATACGTCCACGGCCCCATCGGGCTGTCGCTGGTCATATAGGCGATTTCGCCTGCTCCCGGGCTTCCCGGCGGACGAGCACCGCTGCTGAAGTTCGTGCAGTACGTGTAGTAATACACGCCATTGTACTTATGGATGCCGTTATCCTCGAACATATACGGAGCATCGATCGTGACCGCCGTGCCGACGACGCTGATCATATCGTCGCCGAGCTGCATGACGCGCGACGTCATCGGATTCTGATGCTTGCCTTCCGGATAGCCGCCGCCGAAGTAGATGTAGGCCTTGCCGTCGTCATCGACCAGAACCGCCGGGTCAAACAGCCAGTGAACGCCCGCCACTCCCGGGGTCTCTCTGGTGATGAGCGGTTTGCCGATCGGGTCCACCCAAGGTCCGGTCGGACTGTCCGCCGTAAGAACGCCGATGTTGCTCGCGTTATTCGCGAAGTACAGGAAGAACTTGTCCTTGCCGTCGATCACTTTGTGCGCGACCGCCGGAGCCCAGGATTGGGAAGCCCATTTCGCTGCGCCCTGCGGGCCGGCAACCGCGATCTCGCCGTGATCGGTCCAGTTGACGAGGTCATCGGACGAGATGATGCCGATCTTGTTGATCGAACTGTAAGAGTTATCCTTAATATTGCCGCTGGAATCATATTCGAGCGTGTCGTTCGTCATATACAGGTAAACGCGGCCATTGTAGACGAGCGCGTAAGGGTCCGCTCCGAACTTGTGCGAAACGAGCGGGTTGCCGTTCTGCGGCACTTTGCCGATCGCCTCAGCCGTTTGCGTGCGGCTCACCTTGGCGCTGGCTCCGCTTACGTCGTAGTTGTTGGATTTGTCGCTCTGAATTTCCATCTTAGTGACTGATACCTCCCCGGTGTATGCGTTTTGGATCGTCTTGCCTAGCTTGAGGCGAACGGTGGCGAGATGCCAGCTGCCGTCTTTGTTGTCATACTTGATCGCCTTGCCGTCAGCAGAGGTGATGCTCACTTCCGCTCCTCCAGCGGTCCGCTGAACGTCGACTTTCACCGGACCCAAGTTTTCTTGGGAAGCGAACACATCGACGATCTCCATCTCAGACGGAACATTCACGGTGAACGAGATGCTCGACACATCACCTTCCGGATAACGATTGATGGCGATCGGAACATCGTACGTCATCGACTGGTCGCCGCTGATCACGATCTCGCTCGTCATCAAATTCGCGACAAACTCCGAAGGCGTGGAAGTGCCCGTCAGCTCCGGAGCGAAACGGAAGTAGTCGACATCGACGTATCCGCCCGTTTGCTTCGTCGCGTAATTGAAGATCGCGAACCGGTATCCCATGAAGTGCGGAATCGTGTACCTCATCTTCAGTTCCGTTCCGTACTCCGTCCATGATGAACCGTCATTGCTATAGTAAAATTTCGCAGTATCTTTTGTAAAGTCCATATCGATTTTCAGATAGACGAAGTTCTGAGTCCATTCCTGTCTTGCCTTCTCGGAACCTTTCTCGTTCATGATCAGGTACGTCTTGCCGCCCTGCTTGGTCACTCCGATGTATCCGTAATCTTTTTGGAACGCGGCAAGCCCCGCATAATCGCCTTCATTCATGCGGCTGATGTCCATCGAGATCCAGCCCGAGCTGTACGGCCCCTGCGTGCGCTGCGTCAGCGTGTTTCTCGCCTGCTCAATATTTTGCGCCACACTGGCGGTTCTCAGACGCAGGTAACCTTTCCGTTCCGTCAGCGACCACTTGGAATTGTCGGGATTGTGATTCCATTGCCATGTCAGACCGAGCACGGAACCGTTGAAGGCATATTCCGGATTGCCCACGAAGGAGACATTTTCCTTGATCGATACATAATCGACGTAGAAATCCATCAAGTCTTTGTTCTTATCCGGCGATTCCACCCAAGGCGTTTCCAGGAACACCGTGATGGCGCTCGGATCGTCCGGCAGTATGAATCTGCCTTCGATCTTCGTCCATTCGCCTTTTTTGGCGACGCCTTTAACCAGATTTTGATAAGTGGTGCTGTCGCCCTTCGTCTTTTCCGCCGTCAGGATGAACTCTTTCGTATCCGGTCCTTCCGTATACTTGATGCGGAAGACGGCGATGTATTCTTTCCCCTGCTGAAGGCGCCAGCTGAAATTTTGCTCGATGCCTGCGGCCGTATTTTGGCGGTTTTTCACATGAGCGATCGGAATGTTGTTCTCTTTGACTATTTCAACTTCCGCATTTCTGCCTTTCCACGAAGACATGCCTTCCTCGAAGTTGAAGTTCTTCGTCAATTGCGCTCCTGTCTCATCCGTGGCCGGATCAACTTCCCGGACGATGACGCCTTCCTGATAGAAATCATCGCTGCGCACGAGGCTCGTCACAAAATCGCTCGTGCCCGGTACTTTAATCTGAAGCGGCACTTTTCCGTTCTCGTCGCCATATACCGGCCAGCCGTCCTCCCAGCGCACGGGTACGAGAACCGGGATGCGGCCGACCGCATCGTGATCCTGGAACAGCATCGCATACCAGTCGCCTTCAGGCGTATCGACCAGTCCGCCCTGCGCGACGCCGTTGTTCTTATAACCCATGTTGTCGTCAAGCACAAGTCTTTCTTCGTAAGGACCGTCGATCCGGTCGGCGCGGTACACGTATTGTTTGCGCTTGTCGCCCGGCTCCCACCAGATCGTCGTGATATAATATCGGCCGTTGATTTTATAGGCGTGCGCCCCTTCCATGCCCTCTTTGTCCGTTTCGATGATCGTCTTGTTCAGACCTGTGCGGTTGATCGCTTTCAGATCCTCCGTAAGCTCGGTGATCTGAAGATTTTGTCTGCCGTGGATGATGTATGCCTTGCCGTTATCATCGAACAGCAGCGAAGGGTCGTGCATATATGTAGGATATTCGATTCGGCTCCATTGGCCGGACGGGTCCCGCGTGCTGAACAGATACGTCTTGCCCGTGTCCAGAGCGGAGAACAGCACGTAGAATTTTCCGTCATGATAGTTCAGGCTGCTCGCCCACGAACCTTGGCCATAGGCGTTTTTCCCGTTTCTGAGCGCGTAAGTGTCGTTTTCCTCCAGGCGTTCGTACGGATACCCGATAATTTCCCAGTTCACCAAATCCGTCGAGCGCATGATCGGTGTGCCCGGCATCATGTGCATCGTCGTGCTGGACATGTAGTATTCGTTCCCAACCCGTATCACGCTCGGATCAGGCACGTCCGCCCAGATGATCGGGTTTGTCGCATAAACGGGGTCCCTGGATTGCGAATCTTTCGCATCCGAACCTCCGGATGAACCGTTTGTGAACACGATGAAAAGCACTGCGGCAATCGCGACCGCCGCCACAACCGCCGACGTGATGATCAGATTACGATTGCGTGCCGTCATGTGTTATAACCTCCTTCAACTAGTTGATCGCGATATTCCTGCGGCGTCATGCCGGTCGCTTTCTTGAAGAATCGGGTGAAGGAATGCGCCGCTTCGTAACCGACTGCGGCCGCCACTTCTCTCACCTTCAAATCCCGGTCTCCAAGCAATTCTTTCGCTTTCTTGATGCGGCAATGATCGATGTACTCCGATAGATTCACCCCCCTTTCTTGCTTAAACAGCCTGGACAAATAAGACGGGTTGAAATAATGCAGTTCGGCCAGCCGCACGAGCGACAGGTCCTCCCCGAGATGATCCACGATGTAAGCGCAAATGCGGTCAACGATCTTCGTCGCCCGATCCCTTTCGTCCATCCGGTTCAGATCGAAGATTCGCGCGGCGATCTGGCGCAAATACGAAAATCCGTCCCGCAAGGTGGCATGTTCATCGAACCGCATCAGTTTGGAGAAATCGCCGATTTTGGCGTGCAATCCCCAGCGGTTGATGTGACTGAGCAAAGCCAGGGCAAGGGAATAGTATATTTCAATCGCAAGCTGGGCATTCGTCGCACTCACATCCGCCACCGCCTTGATCAGTTCATCGAAACCCGTCAGGAAGTCGTCGGACTTGCCCGAGTCCAGCAGGGAAGATAACAGCTCCACCCTGTTCTTCAGCCGCAATTCGTCCTGGTTCGTCAGCTCTTCCTGACGATCCTTGATGATCGCGGGCAATCCGTGAAAGCGGAAATGCTGCAGAAGATGCAACTTCTCATATTGCTGGGGAATATCCAGCCAATCGCACGGAGAATGGCTCAGCGTGAAGGTAAGGGACAGACCGAACGATTCCTGCGCCGTTTGCTGGATCAGTTCCAGCATCCCTTCCACATGCGACATCAAATGCTCGGAAATTTTAAGTTCTCCTGTTCCCGGCACGGGCTGTATGAACCAAAGCAAATCGCCGTATTTGTCTTCGATGCCGACGCTCTGCGTCCGCTCCGCAAGATATTGATGCCAGATATACCGCACAAACCTGAGCATTTCCCTTCGGTCGGTGTAATCGAGTTCTTTCGCGAAATCGATATGCCCCAAGACGAGCGCCACCGGTTTGTCCGGCTCCAGCCTGATGTTCAGTTTGCGGAAATTGTTCTCCAGCGACTCCGGTGTGATCTCATGGGGGTGCTGAATGAGATGCCGGAAATAATCGCCGTGCAGGAGCCACTCCAACTCGCCGATCCGCTCTTCGGAATGAGCAATCATCTGGTCGATCTTTTCGCCCTGGCGGATCTCCTGGATGACCTCTTCCACCGTATCGATTATCCGGCCGTACCCTTCCGTTTTCAGCAAATACCGGATGTTCGGAATTTGCATCGCCCGATACGCGTAATCGAATTCGCTGTGACCGGTCAGGAATATAACTCGGCAACGCGGCCACATCTGACGAATCTCTTCTGAGAGTTCCAGCCCGCTCATGCCCGGCATCCGGATGTCGGTGAGGACGATGTCGATCCGCGTGCGGGACAGCCATTTCAGCGCTTCCTTCGCGGAATACGCCTTGCATACATCCAGATCTTCCGGCATCAGCTGGCTGAACACTTCGTACAGACTGTCGGTAATGATCTCCTCATCATCCACGATCAACAGTCGATACATCATTCATCTCTCCTTGAGGCAGTATGATTTGAATAACGACTCTCAGACCGCCCAAATCGCTCCTCGACAACAGCAATCCGCTGCCTTTGCCGTATGCGAGGATCAGCCGCCGATGAATGTTGATCATGCCGGTCATCTCGTGATCGTCCGGATTCGCTTTTAGCCGAAACTTCAATTCCTCAAGCTGTTCATCCGATATATACCCGCTGTTTTCGACGATGATCCGCACGGTTTGATGACGCCTTTGAAAACTGACCCGCAAAAATCCTTCATCCTGTTGTTCCAGGCTGTGCTCGTAGGCGTTCTCGATGAGCGGTTGAATGATCAGTTTGGGCACCAGCACCTTTTCCAGATCGGGCGGCAATTCGTCAAACTGCACCTTGATGCGCCTTGAAAATCTCAGCTTCTGAATCTCCGTGTACATCCGCGAATGCTTCGTCTCTTCCCATAACCGGACGAAGTCCTCTCCGTTGCGCGTGATGAACCGGAAATATTCGCCGATCATCAACGTGAACCGCTCGATTCTCTCCAGATCGCCCACCTTGGCCATCGAGTTCAGGATGAACAGGCTGTTGTACAGAAAATGAGGGTTAATCTGCGACTGGAGCTGTTTCAGTTCAGCCTTCTGCACCATCATCCGCTGCTTATAGTTCTGATCGATCAGCTCCTTCAAGCGATCCGTCATCTGATTGAATCGATCATACAAATACCCGAATTCATCCTGTTGATGATGTTCGATACGGATATCGAGATCGCCGTTTTCCATCCTGCGGAAACTTTTCACCAACAGCAACAGCGGCTTATGAATCCGCTTATAGCTGGTGTATGAATAAACGATGATGGCAAGCAGCGATACGACGGCGTACAGCCACGCCCAAAGATTGAACCGGTTCAGCGGCCGCTTCACCACTTCTTCGGGAACGTAGTTCACTATCGTCATCCCCAAAGCGGGGGATTGCGCCTGGTTGATCTGATAACGGCGCCCGCTCAACTCGATCATCATGGGGCTTGTAAGCTTATCGCCCTTGAGCTGGTACTCCCGCATCAACAGTTCGGCGTTCTCGCCGCTTCCCAGCATGTAGCCCGCGGACTCCCAAAGCAGGAACGATCCGCTGCCGTCATACAACTGCAGTCCCTCCAGCATCGACAGAAGCTCGTCGGTATCGAAAGCGATCTGCACAATGTACAGCGGCTGATCGCCCTTTGTGCCGCTGTGTTTGGCGGCGACCAGTTGGGGGGCATTGTTCAGCGTCACATAACTGTCGTTATCTTTGGTCACGCGCATATTCAAATATTCAAACGTCGTCACGTCGAACGGCTGAATGTTCGTGAGCGCCGAAATCGATTTGTCCACCGTTCGCATGTGGATGTAAACATCTCCGATGTACGAGCTGCTGTTCTTGACCGAAGTCAAGCGATCCAATATGTAATTCAGCTCGTTTTTCTTCTCCACATCGTTCATCAGCGACCATGTGACAGCCGAGCGATGAACCCCGTTATCCTCGAGGATCGAAAACAGCTGAAGCTCCATCCAGTCGATCTCGCGCGTCATTTTTTCCAACCAGGACTTGATCTGCGTCTCGGATGAACGCGAAACTTCTTCGCTGGCATTCTTGTAACTCCAACTGTACAGATATAAACTGAGAATAATGATCGGAATGATAACGATTAAGTAAGTAAAGATCATCTTGAGGAATATGGAGTTACGCAAATTAACCGTTGGAAATTTCAGCAAAGCCATTCCTCCAATGCGTGATCCTCCGATCCGTCGGTAACGGTGCTGACCGGTTCGCCGATCGTGCTCCTTTCATATTCGCCACACTCTTTTTATTTCGGCAATTCTCACATCCCATTGAAGAGCTTACATGCCATCCTGTCGGCGTGCGGAAATTTTTAGTTTTAGAAGTTTTCTCAATTCCGCAAAGGCTCGTTCATTTCCGAACAGCCATGCTGATCCTGAACGGAATGAGAAACCCGACGTCCGGAGCGGCGGCCGTACCGTCGACGGTCATCGTCTTCCCGGCTCGGGGTGACGAAGGCCGTTCGCCCGATACCATTCATTCACTTCCTGCGTGATCCGGTCTCCTCCCAGATGGTGCCACTGTTCCACAAACCGGTCGAACGCGTCGATCGATTCGCCGAGTATGATGTTGATGTACACCTCGTTTTGCATGCTCCTCAGAAAATTAAACCGGTCGATCATCGTTTCGGTGGGCGCTCCGGTAAACCGGTCGTACAGCAACTGGCCGTTGCGTTCGTACGCGTCGATGATCGAGTAGGCGCCGCCGGGTCCGTATATGCGTTCCCAACCCCAGCCGCCGATGTTGTTTTCCTGGCGGAACGACTCGATATATTTCCTGATCGCGCTCGCCTCGATCGACAGAACGGACTCGTCTCCGGTTTGCTCGAACAGGGCAAGCTGGCGGTAGGCGTCGATATTTTTCATCGCGGGCGTGGGCGTAACGGGTGAAAGTTGCCACACCGAACCCCTGTCATTGTAATATTTCTCGTATTCCGCCGTTTCGCCCCAGTTTTTCTCAAGGAACAGGTTGAACATTTTGACGATCGCTTCCGGATGCTCGTAACCCGCGCGGACGGCGTAATAAACCGGCGTGCTGAACCTGAGCGGAACTTTCGGCAATTCGCCTGTGACGGAGACGATGGGATAGGCCCGCCAATCGGCGTTCGGATCGAGATCTTTGCTTTGACCGACGTGAAACACGCCCCATTGCTCGCCGTACATCAGCCCGAGTTTGCCCGCGGTGAAATCTTCCTTCACCGTTGCGCCGTTTTTGATGGCGAATTCCTTGTCCATCTCTCCTTCCCGGTACATGCGCTGCAGCTCTTTGAGGGCCTCTTTCACCTCGGGGCGGATGCCTCCGTACACGAGATCGCCGTTCTCATCTTCGATCCAGATCTCCGGATAGGCGCCGAACCCGGCCATAAATCCCGTCAATCCGGCCACCGGATCCCACAAATAATTCGTGATCGCCAGACCGTATGTATCGTCTTTCCCGTTCCGGTCCGGATCGTTTTCTGTAAACGCTTTCGAAATGGCGAGCAAATCTTTCATCGTCTTCGGCGGTTCCAGACCGAGATTGTCCAGCCAGTCGGTTCGTATCCAGATGACCTGCGCCTTGTCGATGGACGACTCGCTTTGTGGAAGCGCCATCAATTTCCCGTCGATCGTCGCCGCTTCGACAGGCCCCATTCCCTCCTGGGTCAAGATCGTTTTTGTTAACCCTGAAGCATACTTCTTATATGCTTCGGTCAAGTCCTGAATGCGTCCGGTATAAGTCAGCACCCTCAGCTGGCTCGCGTCCACTTTCACCACGTCCGGTATGTTTCCGGAAGACAGCGCGATCCCCAGTTTTTTATGATACATCTCGCCTTTTTCGATCCAGTCGTACACGACCTTGATGCCCAAAACGTCTTCATAAAGCCAGAGCCACCGGTTGTCGCTGAGCGATTCATTCGGATGAGTCGCCTCAAGTTCCTCGGTGAATATGGTCCGCTCTCCCACAAACGAAAGCTTCACCACCGGATCGTATCGGCTGAGTCCCGGTTCGTCATAAGCGGAATTCGTGTTGTTCGGCGGTGTCGATGACACCTTGTCAGGGTCGCCGTGCTCGCATGACACAAGTACGCATACGAATACGAACAGCAGAAGCATGACCTTGCGGTTCGGTCTTTGCATCAGGATAACCCCATTTCACTATTTTTGATCGCAACGGCGGACAGTCCGTCAGCCCCATGACCAGAAAAATAGCTATAACATTAACTATGAATAATTTGGTTAACAAAAACAACATCCACTTCTTTATGTTCTTTCCCTAACATTACATTTTCATTCGACGGTCAAATCCTAAGCGGAAAATCTCTCTCATGTGAATTCCATCCGGTCCGTTGTCGACAAGTCATGCGCATCGCGCGCAAACCGTCACCCCCTCATCGATCTGTGCAGGCAACATCCGGATATTCGTCACGAAGCCGCACATCGCGCATCACCATGTGCAATGGCCGTTGCTTCAGTACACTTCACTTCATACGATACACCAACGTCCAGAAGCTTACAAGTTTTTAAGATGCAAAATATGAGCCTTTCCGCCCACGCGATGGAACGAATGACCGGCCGGAGGAGGATGCGTGTGACGAGGCGGCGGATTATGGTTTTCTCTCATCTGTGCAATGCGGATCACATGACGGGAGCCGAAAAATACGCTCTTTTTTTAGCACAGGAACTGACCGCGCATCATCAGGTCATTCTCGTCGTGCCGAGCGAAGGAATGCTGGCCCGGCAAGCCCGCTCGACAAGCGCCGCGGCGGTGCTCGTCCATCCTTACCCGCTCATGTGGCAAATGTGGGAACCCGGACCTGGTCTGGCGGAAGAAGAGCACCGGATCTATCATTCGGAACAGACGCTTCTCATGATGAATATGCTGCACAGCTATCGGCCCGATGCGGTCATCGTCATCACCTGCGTGAACACGATCCCGGCCATCGCGGCGAGCCGTCTCGGAATCCCCGTCTTATGGATGATCACGGAAGTGATGCGCTCCACCCCGTTCACTCCGCACGCCGTCTCCATCATCGACCGGTACTCCGCCTGGATCGGCGGCATCTCCCAGGCTACCCTCAACCATTTTCACCGGCATGCGGTTGCCAAAACGCTCATGCTGAGTCCGTCCTGGCGCAGGGATCTTCTGCATCCCGAAACGTGGGACGGACACCGGCGCAAAACGCGCGCCGCTTACGGCGTCGGCGGGAAAGACGTCGTGGGCGGTTACATCGTATCGGACATCGTGCCGCACAAAGGCTTCGATCATTTCGTCGAGATGGCGATCCGCCTTTGCGGCAGGCATCCCGATTTCCGCTGCATGATCGTCGGGCAGGCGACGGACCGGGCCTATTACGACAGCACCATGCAGTACATGCACCGATTCGGGTATTCGTCGCGCTTTGTCCTCGTCCCCTACACGCGGTCGATCGAGAATCTCTATCCGGCGATGGATTTCGTCGTCGTGCCCAGTCTTGTGGATGAAGGGTTCGGAATGACGGCGATGGAAGGCATGATTTTCGGCAAGCCGGTCATCGCCTATCGTTCGGGCGGGTTGGAAGAGATTTTGCAAAGCACCGGCATGGCCTCCCTGCTCGTGCCGCCGGGAGATATCGACCGGCTGACCGAAGCCGCTTCGGAACTCGTCGGCAATCCCGTCAGGCGCGCCGCTCTGGGGCGGGAAGCTCAGCGCGCCGTCGAAGAAGCGTACGGCATCTCGGCCTATCGATCGAGGCTTTCGCTCATCATGCAGGCGATCGAGCAGACCGTGCTGACGGTTGAACGGCATCATCAAATTATGCGTCCGAACATCCCGGACGGAAGTGTAATAAAAGGCGCGCACACCCCGGCGGTCTATCTCATTCAGGATGGCAGGAAGCGGCCCTTTGCCAGTGAGGCGGCTCTCCATGCGAGCGGTTACGGATGGCGGGAAGTGATCATCGTCGAGGAAAGGACGTTGCACAGCATTCCGACCGGGTCCCCCATCCTATGATTCGGAGAAAGTGGTGATGTTTCACAATGAAAGTGATGACGATCGTCGGGACGAGGCCGGAAATCATCCGCCTGAGTCTCATCATCGCCCTTCTCGACGCGTGCGCGGATCGCCATATTCTCGTGCACACCGGTCAAAACTTCACCGATTCGCTGTCGGGAATGTTTTTCCGCGAGATGGGCATTCGCCAGCCGGACCACATCCTGAACGACCGGCAGCGTTCTCTCGGGGAACAGCTGGCGATCATATTCGAAAAACTGGAACGGCTGCTGATGCGCGAACGCCCGGACCGCGTGCTCGTGCTAGGGGATACGAACAGCGCGCTTTCCGCCATTCTGGCGGAGCGCATGAATATTCCGGTCGCCCATATGGAAGCGGGCAACCGATGCTTCGACAACCGCGTGCCGGAAGAATTGAACCGGCGGGTCATTGATGCCGTATCGAGCATCAATATGCCGTATACGCCGCGGAGCAAATCGAACCTGCTGCGGGAGGGCATCCCCGTCGAACGAATCGTCGTGACGGGCAACCCGATCTATGAGGTGCTGCAGGCTTACGAAGCGCAAATCGAGCAGAGCGATATTCTGGAACGTCTGAGCTTGCGGAAAGACGAATACATGCTCGTGACCGTGCACCGAGCGGAAAATGTGGATGACGCTTCCGCCCTGGCGGAAATCATGCGCGGGCTGAACGCCGTCGCGGAGACGTTCGCCATGCGGATGATCACGAGCCTGCATCCGCGCACCCGTTCCCGCCTTGAACAGCTCGGACATATCCGGCTTCATCCGCTCATCGAGCTGTATGATCCTTTCGGCTTTTTCGATTTCGTCAAACTGGAGAAGCACGCCGCCTGCGTGCTGACGGACAGCGGCACGGTGCAGGAAGAATGCTGCATCTTTCGCGTGCCCGCCGTCACCTTGCGTTGGACGACCGAACGGCCGGAGACCGTCGATTGCGGGAGCAACATCGTGTCCGGCATCGATGCGGATCGCATCAGGTCGGCCGTAAACGTGCAGATGTCGTCTCCGCGGCGCTGGACGTGTCCGGAAGGTTATCTCGAACCGGCCGTGTCTGATACGGTCGTCAGATGTTTGTTCGGCCATATGACCAGAAGATGATCCCCGCAATCAGGGACGTTCCTGCCGCCGCGCGCAGGCGCATGCTTTGTGCAAGACAATCGCGCATTTGCATCGTTATTGGTATCACTTCTGAATCGCTTGTTGGAATCGCTTATCTCTGAATCGCTTGTTCCATTCGCTCATTCGAATCGCCCGCACCCAACCCGCATCGCAATCTGACGGAAAGGAGAGGTGGTTGGCGGATGTTTGAGGGAAAAAACATTTTTATCACGGGAGGAACCGGCTCATGGGGCCATGAACTGGTCCGGCAGCTGCTGCCGCAAAAACCTTCCAAGATCGTCATCTATTCGCGCAGCGAAGCAAGCCAGGTGGCGATGAAGCGTGAATTCGACGACCCGAGGCTGCACTTTTGCATCGGGGACATCAGGGACAAGGAGGCGCTGATCGCCGCAAGCGCGGGCATGGATTATTTGTATCATCTGGCCGCTCTCAAACACGTGCCGGTATGCGAGGATCAGCCCTATGAAGCGTTGAAGACGAACGTGCTGGGAACGGCGAACGTGATCGAAGCGGCAATTGAAAATAACATCAAAAAAGTCATCTACATCTCGACGGACAAAGCCGCAAACTCATCCAATTTCTACGGCTTGACGAAAGCGATCGGCGAGAAACTGATCGTTCACGCGAACACGCTGTCCAGCAACACCCGCTTCGTCTGCGTCCGGGGCGGAAATGTGCTGGGAACGAATGGAAGCGTTATTCATCTGTTCATGGACCAGATTCGGCAAAAGAAAGAGATCGGAATCACCGACGCGCAGATGACGAGATTTTTCCTCACCCTGGAGGACGCCATCAAACTGCTGTTCAAAGCATCCAAAGAAGCGATCGGAGGCGAAATCTTCGTCATGATCATGCCGTCCTGCCGCATCGTTGATCTGGCCGCCGTGCTCGCGGAAGATCTCGGCGTCGAAGATTACGAGATTCGGGAATTGGGTGTGAGACCGGGCGAGAAAATACATGAAATTTTGTACTCCGACTATGAAAGCCAGAACACGATCGTCTACGACCACGAGTATCTTGTCATCCTGCCGACTCTGGAAATCAAGGGATTGAAAGAAGCCTACAGTTCCTATCCGAAAGTTCAGCAGAAAACATACTGTTCCGCCGATCACCTGATGACGCGCGACGAAATTCGCAAAATGCTGGTCAAGGGAAGGTTCCTGCCATGAGACTGCTCATTCTCGGAGGCAACGGCATGGCCGGACATGTGCTGCTCCGCTATTTTCGCGGGCGATCCGGCTATGAGGTCGAGTACACTTCACGGGACGCGGAGGATCGGGACGCGATCCCCTTTGACGCGTTAAGATTAAGCGACATCGACCGACTGCTGGAATGGAAAAAGCCGGACTGCGTCATCAACGCGATCGGCATACTGAACGCGAAAGCCGAAGAAAATCACCGCGCCGCTTTCATCGTCAACAGTCTGCTTCCGCACCGCATCGCCCGGGTGCTCGACGACCTCGGTTACGGAGGAAGACTCGTGCAGATCAGCACCGATTGCGTGTTTTCCGGAGAAGCGGACGACGATGAACGCGATCTTTTGCCGCCTTCTCCGAATGGCGCGAACCGACGGTCCGGCAGCGCGCTTCCCTCGCGCGGCTTCACCGGCCGCTACACCGAACAGAGCCGCCCCGACGGCAAAACGGTGTACGCGCGGACGAAAGCGGCGGGCGAAGTGTCTGCCGAACCGCATCTGACGATCCGCACCTCGATCATCGGACCTGAAATCCGGCGCAACGGCATCGGTCTGTTCGAATGGTTCATGCGGCAGCGCGGCACCGTTCCGGGCTACACCAACGTGCTATGGAACGGGATCACAACGGTGCAGCTCGCCAAATCGATCGACCATATGCTGCAAAAAAACGTGCAAGGCTTGTATCATCTGACGGCGCCTCGCATTATCAGCAAATATGAACTGCTGAACATGTTTGCCGAAACGTTCGGCAAACGCGACGTCCGCATCGAACCGACGGCCGAACCGCGCCTTGACCGCACGCTGGCGTGCACCCGCACCGACCACCGCGAGCCGGTTCCCGATTACCGGGCGATGCTGGCGGAACTTCGCGAATGGATGCGGTCGGCATGAGGCCCGTCATCCTCATCACGGGAGCCTCCGGCTTCACCGGCGTTCACGCCTGCGGGCATTTCCGCGCGGCGGGCATGCGCGTCGTCGCCGTTTGCCGCCGTCTCGAACGTTGCCTGCATGTGTCGGATGAAACGGTCGTCTGCGACATCACCGAGCGGCAGCGCATCCGGCAAATCATGCGGGCGTCGAAACCGGATTATGTGCTCCATCTCGCGGGCATGAACGATGTCCGGACTTCCTGGAACGATCCCGTCGCCTGTTTCGAAGCGAATGTGCTGGGCACCCTGTATTTGCTTGACGCGGCGGCTTCCCTCAGCCAATCTCCCCGCGTGCTGATCGTCGGCTCCGCGCTCGGCTTCGACCCTTCCGGCGATCCTCCCCGACCGACTCATCCGTACTCGCTCAGCAAGACGCTGCAAACATTGACCTCGCGCGCCTGGTCGCACCTGTTCGATCTGCCCGCGCTCGTCGCCGAGCCGACAAACCTGATCGGTCCGGGAGGTTCGACGGGATTGTGCGGTCTGCTCGCCGCTTACATCGCCCGCTGGGAACAGGGGCTGACGAACGAGCCGTTTCAGGTCACCACGCTCACGGAAAGGCGCAACTACCTCGACGTGCGGGATGCCGTCGCGGCTTACGAAACATTGCTGCGCGCAGGGAAAGCTGGCGCCCTTTACCGCATCGGTTCGTTCGAACTGAGATCGATCGGCGATGTGTTGTCCGCCTTCGCGGCGGCGATCGGCCGGCCGTTCCCCTACGTCAACCTGCAGGCGCCGCCGCGCGATCCCGATCCGCAGGCCATTCCTTCCATGGGACCGTTGCTGGATATCGGCTGGGCTCCGCGCATTCCGTTCGCCCAGTCGATCCGCGATCTGATGGCGGATGCGAGAGCGCGGCATTCGCGGTCATCCTGATCATTCGCAGCAAACGGCCATTCCGCCGGACGCAAGGAGGTGAGACGCTTGATTCCTCTTGTCTCGATCGTCATTCCGTTTTTCGCGGACCCGTATGTGCCGATAGCGGTGCAGAGCGCCCTTGATCAGACGTATCCGAACATCGAAGTCGTGATCGTGAACGACGGATCACCGAGCCACGAACATCTGCTGGAACCGTATCTCGGCGACCGGCGCGTCGTCTATCTCAAAAAACCGAACGGCGGAACGGCGAGCGCGCTGAATGCGGGCATCCTCGCGGCGAAAGGCGACTACATCGCCTGGCTCAGTTCCGACGACCGCTTCTATCCGTGGAAACTGGCCCGGCAGCTGGCGTACATGATTCCGCGGCATGCGCGCATTTCCTGCAGCGATTATGATGTGATCGACGAGAACGGAAATGTGACGCAGCCCTGCGCCGGACTGAAATTCCCGACCTATCAGGAGTTCTGCCGCACCTTCCTGACCGGCAACCCGATCAACGGCTGTACGGTCGTCGCTCAGAAACGGCTTCTGGAAGAAGTCGGACTGTTCGACGTTCATCTGCCGTACACGCACGACTACGACCTATGGTTTCGTATCGTGCTTTCCGGAGTCGATTTTCACTATGTCCCCGAATCGCTTATTCAATATCGGGTGCACGCCGCGATGGGAACGAAACGGCATATGCCCGCCATTCTGGAGGAAACGGAACGCACGAAGTCCCGCTGGGCCGCCGCCATGAATCAATTCATTCAAAGGCTCTGACGGACTCCGGCGTCCGTCATACGCGAAGATTCAGCGCCCGCAGCATGGCGATGAACTGCTCCGCGTAAGCATCCGGCGAAAAATGCCGCCGAACATACCGGCTTGCCCGCCTCCGGATTTTCTCCCGCAGCTCATGCTTCGTCAAATAGTCGATTCCTTGCCGGATGCCTTCCTCCTCATGGTTCACCGGATACATCTTGCCGGTTTTATCATGGATGACGAAGCTGCGCGGGCCGTCCGAATCGCTGGCGAGAACCGGACAACGGCAGCTCATCGCTTCCAGCATCGCGTATCCGAACCCTTCGTTATAGGACGTCGAACAGAGAAAACCTCCCGAATCGCCGATCTCGGAATACATGTCCGCCATTTTCTCATGCGGCACATTGTGGAGCCGCACCAACCGGTCGTTGAAAGCATAGTCCCGAAGCATCTGCTCATAAGCGATCTTTTCGGTTTCTTCATATAAATCCGCGTCTTCGAACATCCACACCGTCAGCTGGGGAAAACGGTCGATCCATGCCTTCGCCATGCGGAGAAAGCCGCGCCAATTTTTGTTGCGCTCGATGCGTCCGACCCAACCGACGATCGGTCTGCGAACGGAAGCCACGCGCCGCCGATCCCCCTTTTCATCGGCGGCGTTTCGTTTCCGGTATCCGAACATTTCCGTATCCAGACAATTGTGGAACGAAAACTGCCGGACGGTCGGATACAGCTCCTGAAACAGCAGGCGCATATGTTCGGTTTTCGGATACAACACCGCATTGCTGCAAGAATGAATGTAGGGCAGCGCCTTGAGCATCTCTCCGATCGTTTCTTCCAATGTACCGAGTCCCTGGCATTCGAAGATCACAGGTCCCCCATATCCGCATCGCCGGATGCGTTCCAGCATCATATAATTGGAATTCACGATGACGAGATCAAAATGCATCGTTCGAAGCAGTTCGGCGATCCGTGCATCTTCATCCGTCACGATCATCGGAATCGTTTGCGCCTCTTGCCGCGAATCTTTTCCGGGCCATTGATAGAGGAAGTGACATTCCACCCCTCGCGCCCTCAGTGCGGCGTATCGCTGTTTGTTCAGCGTGTGCACTCCGCCGCTCGGAATATAATAGGTAATCAGGATGTTCATCAGAAGCGCCTCTCCCGTCGCGATCTTTCTGACACCGTAAGACTTCCCTTCGTGATGAGAGCTTTTCATCTCGGTTCACAATAGGCAAGGCAACCTTTCCATGTTGCATCAGGATGTTACAACATATTGTATGGCGGGCATCTTTGTCCAGTTCCTTCCGCGGAACGCCGCCTTCCCGTTTTCCGCCGGACATCTCCTTTTCCGAACCGAGCCGGCATTTCCGTGCGTCAATGCCGCCCGTACCGTCTCGGCTTACCCGGACGTCAACTCCATCCGTAACGTTCCGGATTTCCCCGGACGTCATATCTGCCCGCATCGCAACGGCTTTCCCAAATGTCAAAGCTGTCCGCACCTGTTCCCACTTTTCCGGAAAACGACGCAAAAATAAAGGCGGCGCGGGGAACTCCCCGCACCGCGTCGATGAACTGCGATACGTCTCCGATAAAGCCGAATGTCATGATCTTGCATTCGCTGGATCGGCTGAAACGGTTGTGACCTCCGCCGCGGCATCGTTTTGCCCGCCCGGAGAAGCGTCATCTGCCGATCCCTCAGCGGGGGCGTCCGATTGCTCAGCCGCTTCCGCGCCGCTGCCTTCGCCGGTCGATGCCGCCGCAACGGACAAGGAGGCTGCAGCCGGTTCCGCAGCGGAAGCTTCCCCGCCGGCCGCTGCCGAAGCATCGCTCGAAGCCGCCGTCTCATCCAAAGCCGCATCCGCCAGTTCTTCCAAAATCGGATCATCCGCCGCGTCGGCCGTTTTCGGTTTGGCCATATTGCGCTGCGCGGTGACCAGATTATAATAAATCCCTTTCTTCTTCAACAATTCGTTATGCGTGCCGATTTCCACGATGCGCCCTTTCTCCAGCACGACGAGCCTCGTCGCATTGCGCAGCGTCGCCAGACGGTGGGCGATCGCGATCGTCGTCCGGTTTTGCGTGACGCGCTTCATCGCTTCCTGGATCGCCGCTTCGGTATCGATATCGAGCGAAGCCGTCGCCTCATCGAGAATAAGGATGCGCGGATCGTTCAGTATTGCCCGGGCAATGGCGATCCGTTGCCGTTCGCCTCCGGACAGGTTGTTGCCGTTCTCCTCCAATCTCGTATCGTATCCGTCCGGCATCGCGACGATGAAATCGTGGGCATTGGCGATCTTCGCCGCCCGGATCACTTCCTCGAGCGTGGCATCCGGCTTCGAATACCGGATATTATCGAGGATGGAACCGCTGAACAGGAACGTCTCCTGCAACACGACCCCGATCTGGGAGCGAAGTTCCTCCTGCTTAATGTTGCGGATATCGATCCCGTCGATCTTGATGCTGCCCTCATTCACATCGTAAAAGCGGGATACGAGATTGATGAGCGTCGATTTTCCCGCGCCCGAGTGTCCGACGAGGCCGATCATTTCGCCTTGCTTGATTTCGAGATTGATATTTTTCAGCACCGGTTCGTAGGAGCGATAGCCGAACGTCACATTCTCGAACGTAATATCGCCATGAATTCTGTGGCTGATCGCATTCTCCTTGTCTACGACCTCCGGTTTCTCGTCGATCACGGAGAACACCCGGTCGACGGCGATCAGCGCATTGGCGATCCATCTCGGCATATTCATCATCCACTGCAGCGGGCCGTACACCATCATCGAATAGCCGCTGAACTGCACGAGCTCGCCGAGCGAAAACTCGTCTTTGACGATCAGGTAACCGCCGACGAGCAGCACGAGATAGCTGCCGAGCTGGATGAGATAGTGAGAGATGGGCGCCAGATAGTTGTACACCGTTTCGCTCTTGACCGTGGCGGCGGCGAAGCGGCTGTTGTAATCTCTGAACTTCTCAATCTCCCGCTCCTCTTTGCCGAACGATTTCACGACGCGTATGCCGCTCAGCACATCATGAAGGAACGAGTTCGCATGGTCATGGATGCGGTACTGGTTATGGAACAGTCTCCGCAACACTTTCCGCCAGATCGCCACCTGAAGATAGGAGACGAGCGGCGCGGGCAGCAGGACGAGAAGAGCGAGCCGCCAATCCAGGGCGAAAAGCAACACCGTGACCGATGCGAGGATAATCACCTGATAGATCGCCGTTGTGAAAATCTCCTGCACAAGATGACGGATGCGGTCCGTGTCGCTGGTGATCCGGTTCATCAGGTCGCCCGCCCGCTGCGACGTCAGAAAACCGAGCGACAGGCGCTGAATGCGCGAAAACACCATATGACGCAGATCGGACGCGATATTCGAGCTGACCGTCGTCATAAGGCGCCCCCTGATGATCGCCAGACCCTGCAGCCCGATGAGTTCCACGATCAAGCCGATGATTCCGATCGCGAACAGCGTCATGTTCGGACTCTGCCCCGCCGGCGGCTGAAGCGCGCCGTTGACCATCAACCGCTGGAAGTACGGCCCAAGCATCGACAAAGCAGAAGAAGAAAATAACAGAATCAGTGCGACTACAAGCAGCTTCCAGTACGATTTGGCAACACCCAGCAGCTTAAAGAGCGCTTCGGTCTTGCTGACGCAATTGCGGCAATGCCGCGTGCCCGGAACAAGCGGTCCGCCGCACTTTTCGCATACGGGTTCCGGCTCGTCGTTGTAGATCCGAATCTCGTCCCCGCTGGAGATATCATTCAAGATCTTGGCGATGTAAGCATACCTGGCCGCATGATGCATCGACAGTCTGACGATGATCCGCTTCTCGCCGTTTTGTTCCGCCTCCAGTACGGCATTGCCGACGAGCGTAACGATTTTATAATCTTTGGCATCGCGTATATCACAGCTTTCCCGAACGATTCCGTCCTCGACATACGCCCATTTCTGACCTCCGATGACGAAGTAGCCGTTCGTTCGCTTTCCGTCCAACGACAGATCAGCGGGCACACAGTAATCGATCGACTTCCCGATCACCGACTCCACCGCGGCGAGGTCTTGACCGGAAAGCTGGTATCTCAGATTCACATGTCCACCTTCTTCCGCTCTTTACAAGTACGTTTCGATCATGCGATATTCTTTGTCGCTTAACTTCTCCACATCTTCAATGATAAAACGGTTGCCGTCCACATCGGTGATCAGCACTTTCCTTCCTGCGACAAAACGAATATTCGAACCTCTGCCGACAGTGAATCGACACTGACCCGCGTTCGTGATGACATTCCAGAACGAATAGCCGAACTCTTCCCTGACGTCCAGCACCTTTTGAATGTAAGGCGCGAAGTACCGGAAGCGCATATGCTTCCTGAGCAGGTCGGCGGTCTCCTGAGGAAAATCGCTCAGCGACCGGATGATGCCGACCTCCTTGTTTTCGATCGTCCGAACGGATATAAACTCTTCGGTCCTCGTATGAGGGAACGAACAATGCAGATAGACAACCGGATGCGTTTCTTCGTTGACTCGCACGGACAACAGATGGCCGTCCGTTTCCTTAAAGACGGCATTATCCGGAGTCAGATAAACCATTTCCAATCAGATTACCTCCCTCATCTTCAAAGCCTCGTCGTGTTTGCGCACCAATCCCGCGTAGATGCCGTCTTTTTGCATGAGCTCCTCATGCGTTCCCGCTTCGGCGACCTCTCCGTTCTCGATCACGACGAGATGGTCCGCGTTGCGAAGCGTCGACAGGCGGTGGGCGATGGCGATCGTCGTCCGGCCTTTCATCAATTTTTCAAGCGCTTCCTGAATTTCGAGTTCCGTCTCCGTATCGAGAGAAGCCGTAGCTTCGTCGAGAATGAGAATCTTCGGATCATGCAGCACCGCCCTCGCGATCGAGATGCGCTGCTTCTCTCCGCCCGACAGGCTGTAGCCTCCGGCGCCGACATACGTGTCGTAGCCGTCCGGCAATTTGGATATAAAATCGTGGGCGTTGGCGATTTTCGCCGCGCGAATGATATCATCCATCGTGCATTCCGGATTCGCGTACGCGATATTTTCCGCGATCGTCCCCATGAACACGAACACTTCCTGCGAGACGATGCCGATATGTTTGCGCAGCGTTTTCATCGACAGATCTTTTACATTGACGCCGTCGATCTCGATCTCTCCTTCCTGCGGATCGTACAGCCGCGAGATCAGATTGACGAGCGTCGATTTGCCTGCGCCGGACCTTCCGACCACGCCGATCATCTGGCCCGGCTTGACGTGCATCGACACGTTCTTCAATACCGGACGATTCGGCTCGTACCCGAACGTCACATTCGTGACCCTGATCTCGCCGCGCAGATCTTCCAGCTCGATCGCATCGGGTTTCTCCATGATATCCGGTATGGCATCCTGAATTTCAAAGATGCGCTGTGCCGCCGCCATACAGTTCGACCACCAGTTGACGATGTTGTTCATAAACTGAATCGGGTTATACAACATCGTCAGATAATGAATGAACGTCATCACCAGACCGAACGTAAACTCGCCGCGGATCACCTGCCATCCGCCGAACAGCCAGACGGCGATGCCGCCGGCCTGCATGATCAGGTTGAGCAACGGAAACACCGTGCTGCTCATTTTATTGAACCGTTGCTCGGCCAGAGCGAAGGCGCCGCTCATGCGGCCGAAGCGGTCGATCTCCTGCTGTTCTTTGCCGAACGCTTTCACGACGCGGGTTCCCCGCATCGTGTCGCTGATCATCGAGTTCATCGCGCTGACGCGGCGATACCGTCTCCACGACAGCCGCCACAGTCTCGGAAACACCCCTCTGATGATGAACAGCATGAACGGGATCGGCACAAGGCACAACAGCGTCAGTTTCCAGTCGATCGTCAGCATGATGACGAGAATCCCGATGATGTTCATCGAGTTTACGATGAAATACGAGATGCCGTCGGTGAAAAAGTATTGCACATCCGACGCGTCATTGTTCACGCGCGTCATCAGCTGGCCGGTCTGCCGCTTCTGGAAAAACGCCAGAGACAAACGCTGCAAAGCGGTGAACACATTCGCCTTCAGGTCGAAGACGACCTTCGCCGCAAGTCTCGCATTCAGGATGCCGTAAGCGATCCCGAACAGGAGAGACAACGTGCGGAAACCGATGATAATGAGAATGACCAAACCGATCTGTCCGGCGAACTGGCCGGTGTTGCCGAGCGCCTGGTCAAAGAACACCGTTCCGCTGAAATACGGAATCACCAGGCTGGTGGCGGAGTTCAGCAACATGAGCGTAATAATGAGAAAGATCGACAATTTATACTTGGCGGCAAGCGAGAGCAGCCGCGTGAAGATCGCGCTCTTCTTCATGCATCTCGGGCAAACCTGTCTGCCCCGCTCGGGATACAGCATGCCGCAGGTCGGACATGCCGCCCGCTCGTCGCCGCCCGGTCCGCCATGACCGCCGCGGCCTCCCCGCCGGCCCCGGCCGCCGGGGCCGCGTCCTCCGAACCGTCTTCGCCCTTCGCCTTCCGCAACCTCTCCGCTTTTCCGGCGGTCGAAAGAGGATGCGAGACGTGTGGCGGCTTCCATCTGCCCGTTGGTGAAGGCGCCGATCGCTCTTTTCTCCGAACCTTTCTCTTCCAGCAGCAGCACGCCCGATGCGACGAGATTGATCACGCTCAGAGACTCGATCGATTCGAGCGGAATGGTCTGAATCTCATATTGTTCGGGATCGATCGGCGGCGGTTCCGGCATTTTTTTGCGCGATACGTAACCGGTAAACAACTTATCCGACAATTTGCCCGGCTTTTTCGGACGAATGATATGCAGACCGCTATCGTCCTTGACGATGTAGCTTTCTATGAATCCGTCATCGTCAAGTGCCCGGTCGCAAAGCAGCCATTCGTTGATCGACTCGGCCGCCAGTCCTTTTGCCTGACACAACGTTTTTAAGCGTTCTGGTAACTGTGCCATATTCACCCTCAAGTTATTGGACGCTCCGTTACAGGAGGTCCAAGATTGTGAGTCTTGCTACGGACTCGATGGCGAATCCGTCATGAAGCCATAAAGCTAAAAACTCGAAAAATGCAGACGAAAATAGAATACAATTCATAGAAAATTAAGACAACACCCAAAATTTATTAAAATGAAACAATCAAAGAAACAACCGCATTCGGAAACCGTCCGGTCCTGTTCTCCTCTCCGGCCGGTCTCCGGATGCGATATGGAACATTTCGAAAGAACGAACACCCGCTACAATCTCTCAAAACCGATCCAATCGACGGTGATGCCGGGCCGAACGTGATGCAGTTTCAGCTGATACCATCCTTCTTCAAGAGCAATTCGAACCAACCGCTGCTTCATCCAGCTGCCGTTCGTTCCATTCGACTGAATCGTCGCCATCTGTTCATCGTTCAGCGACACATTGCACGCGATCTGCGCGGTCATCCAGCCTTCGGCCTTGAACCTCACGCTGACGCGATAGACGCCGCCGCGCGTGACGCGGAAGCCCGCCTTGCCTTCCGCCGAAGGGCTGACGTAAGCTTTGTCCCCGACCGCCGGCACATCTCCGGCCGCCGGAAGGTCATGCTTCGCGGAGATCGTCCTGACCGGTTCGACCGCGGCGGACGACTGTCTTGCGAACGCCGGCGTCCTCATCAGGAAGCGGCAGATGTTCGCGGCGGAACGCTGCAGTTCCCCGCGCGTGAGCGTCCCGGCGGCAAGCGCGGCAAGCGTGTCGTCCTCCATCGAGTTCACCTCGGCCCCGAAGTTGTGCACGACCATGTACAGATCATTTTGCGCGCGGATCATGCAGCTCGTACGGGTGCGGTCGGACGGACCGCCGTTGACGCAATCGTTCATCGACGCCCACCAGTCCGTCATGACGATCCCGTCGAATCCCCATTCGTTGCGCAGCACCGTTGTATTCAGATCGTAGTTGGACGCGGTCCAGTGACCGTTGATCGGATTGTAAGCCGTCATGATCGCTTTGGCGCCGCCCTGTTTGACCGCGATCTCGAATCCTTTCAAATAAATCTCACGCAAGGCGCGTTCAGAGACGACGGCGTCCACCTTCGTCCGGTGTTTCTCCTGATTGTTGCAGGCGAAATGCTTCAGCGTGGCGAACGCCCCTCCCCGTTCGATCCCGCGCACGCATGCGGCGGCGGTCAGACCGGTCAGCAGCGGATCTTCGGAGAAATACTCGAAGTTCCGTCCGTTCAGCGGATGGCGATGAATGTTCATCCCCGGTCCGAGCAGCAGATCGATCTCATTGCGGACAAGTTCCCTGCCTTCCATGACATACAGTTCTTCCACCAATGCGGGGTTCCAGGTGGACGCCAGCAGCGTGCCGATTGGCAACTGCGTCGCCTTCGCCCCGGTGTCCATGCGGATGCCGGATGGTCCGTCCGCCGTGCAGCCGACCGGTATCCCGTACTGTTTCAAACTGTATCCGACGCCTCCGAATGCCGAAGCGGTTCCCGGCGTGACGAGCGGGCTGCTCATTCCTTCGCCCCGCACGATCGTCGCCAGTTCTTCGTCGGACAACTGCGCGATGAACGTTTCCATGCCGATCTTGCCGTCCCGAACATCCTGCAGCCGGTATCCCCGGTTTCCGGTCTGCGGAATCTCCGGCGGCAAGCGCCGTTCGATCCGCTCCGCCAGCGAAACGGATCGCCGCGGCACCTCCTCGCAGACGGCTTCATACGTGCCGTCCTCAAGGCGCGCCCCCGGCTTCAGACGCGAAAAGACGACGGTCGGCGCCAGCGCCTCCTCGAGCTGCTCGACAAGCCGGACGTTTTCGACAAGATAGCCTTCCCGGCCGTCGCACCGCACCGGTTCCACCTGCTTCACGCTCGTCCCGGCGTAGAAGCGGTATACGCCCGGTTCCAGCACATAGGCGGAGCGGTAACCCGTGACCCCCGCATCATCATACGATGCGAGCGACCGGACCGGGAACGATACCGTCACCCGCTCCTTCTCGCCGGGTTTGAGCACATTCGTCTTCGCGAATCCTGCCAGCACTCTGGCGGGTTTGCCGAGTCTGCCCTGAGGCGCTTCGACATACACCTGCACAACCTCTTTGCCGGAGAAGGTGTCGCCGATATTCGTCACCGTCGCGCCCAGTTCCACATACTCTTCGCCGTCGCGGACGACCACCGTCGCTTCCTCCGGATCGACTTTAAACTCCGTGTAGGAAAGACCATAACCGAACTCAAACTGAACTTTGTCCGGGCAAAATGTCTCGAAATACCGGTAACCGACGTAAATATCTTCCTCGTATCGGTTGCTCCGCTCGTTGCCGTAGTTGCGGGCGGAAGGATAATCGTCGATTGAATACGCGATCGTGTCGGGCAACTTGCCGCTCGGCGTTACATCGCCCGCCAGCACGTCGGCAACCGCCCGGCCGCCCTCCATTCCTCCCTGCCAGGCGTAAAGGATGGCCGAAACCGGATGTTTGTACTCTTCGTCCGCCCAGCTCATATCGATGATGTTCGATACGTTCAAGACGACGATCGTCTGTTCAAAATGATCGGTTACCAACCTAATCATTGTTTTCTCGTCTTCCGTCAGCAGATAGCTTCCCGGCTTCACCTCATTATCTTTATCCTCTCCGGCCGTTCTGCCGATGACGATGATCGCTTTTCCGGACTTCCTGCGGGCGGCTGCGACGATCTCTTCCGTCAGCGGCATCTCTTGCTGATGCCACGGTTCCGCTGCCCATCCCCCTCCTCCGTTGTCGAACGGATGCTGTTCGATCCATTTCTCATAGATGGAAGCGAGTTCTTCGTTCACGCGGATATGGGATTTTTCGCGCAGCCCGTCAAGCAAATTCGTCGTATACGGGACATGAACCATGCCGCCGGAACCGGTGCCGCTGCGGTAATAATCGATCTGAATCCGACCGAAGATGGAAACGCTGTCGCCCGCAGCAAGCGGCAGCACTTTGTCGTCGTTGCGAAGCAAAACGGCGCCTTCCGCAGCCACTTTTCGGCTGAATTCCGCCAGTCCCTCCAACGGAACGCCTATCAGACTCGAACTCATATGGTTGTTCCCTCCCGTCAAGGTGGCCTGAAAGATGAAGAACCATGAAAGATCCAAACGACAATATCCCAATTCCGGCCGTTTGGTAATCGCCAGACGAAACATACCGCACACGGCCCGGCATCAAGCCGCGTTGCGCACGTGGCGGATATGATGCGAGAACCGGATGCCGTTCTCGTCCCGGGCGGCAGGATGCAAAGAGACAGGAAACGAACCCGTTGCCTGTCCTTTGCATTTCCTAATCAACTATGAGGTTGTTTATTTGAAGTTTACGATATTCCAGAACGATTTCTTCGGTTGTCCTTGTTCGTCCAAAACGAACGGCCAGTTCTTGCGTCCTCTAACCGGGAAGTTGTTCAGCCAGGTGTAGCGGTCCGATACGCCCCAGAAGGTGACGCAAGTGATGTGGGAGCGATATTCCCTGAAAATTTCGAACATCTTTTCGTAGCGTTCCGCCTGAACTTCCATCATCTCTTCCGTCGGTTCCGTCAGATCCGTGCGGCGGTCGTCAAAGCGGAATACCGATACGTCCATTTCCGTGATGTGCAGTTGTACATCCAGGCTCGCGTAGCGCTCGATCGCCTGTTTGATTTCGTCATAGGTCGGATGGAAGTTGCTCCAGTGCGCCTGCAGACCGACGCCGTGAATCGGCACGTCCTTCTCCTTCAGCGATTTCACAAGTTTATAGATCTTCTCTCTCTTCACCGGATCGGACTCGTTGTAGTCGTTGTAGAACAGCAGCGCCGAAGGATCCGCTTCGTGAGCATATTCAAATGCCTTGGCGATGAAATCTTCGCCTGCGATCTCAAGCCACAGGGACGGACGAAGGTGCTCATCTCCCTTGTCGGAAATGGCTTCATTCACCACATCCCACGCGTAGATCTCACCCTTGTAGCGGCCTACTACCGTATGGATATGGGATTTCATGCGGGCAAGCAACGTTTCGCGGTCTGCCTTGCCGCCTTTTCCGTCTTCAAACACCCATCTCGGGGTTTGATTGTGCCATACGAGCGTATGGCCGCGCACTTGCTTGCCGTTCGCTCTCGCGAACTCCATCAGCTGGTCGGCTTTCTCCCACGTGTATTGGTCTTCTTCGGGATGCACGCTGATGAATTTCATTTCATTCTCGGCTGTCAGACTGTTGTAGTGGTGTTTGATCAACTCCGCGTCATGCGTCAGCGTGAACGGGTTCACCGCGGCGCCGATCAGGAAATAATCCTTGTACACCTCGTACAGTTTGGGAACCGATTGTTGGCTCATGTTCTCAAATCCTTTCATAATGAAATAGGTATGCGTTGATAAAACCGTCATGCCGGAACGTTGTTGCCATCTTTGCTAAAAATATTGCTTTCACGAATAATTGCTATATGATTAATAATGAACATAAGGAGGGATGCACTTTGGACATCAATCGTTACATCCATCTCATCCCAAAAGTCGTATTGTTTGTGGACCGTCAATGCTTCCCTGACTGGACCATCGAGAAGCGCACGATCGATTTCCATGATATCACGTTCGTTTTGAAAGGCAAGGCCGATTACTATGTGAACGGCGTGAAGCACACGGTGGCAGCCGGTGATATGCTCTATATTCCTCCCGGAAGCGAAAGAGAAGCGCATACATTTGAAGACGATCTCATGCGTGCGATCAGCTTCAACTTCCATTGGGAAGACCCGCATAATGAAGTCAGGCTGCCTTTCGATACGATAACCAAAAATATGTTCACCAAAGAAATTGCCGATCTCGTCCGCGAATACAAACAAGTCTGGATGCATAAACAAACGTTTTATCAGATTCAGGCGCGGGCGCTGTTCGAACTGATCATTCACCGCCTGCTTTGCAACCACTACCGGCGCGTTTCCCGCCAGATCGACGCGCGGGTGAAAAAAGCGATGGCCTACATCGACGAGCATTATTACGAACCGATCAGCATCAGCCAACTGGCGAAAATGAACGATCTGCACGCCGTCTATTTCGGCAAACTGTTCAAACAGCAAACCGGATTCAGCTATAAAGAGTACCTGAACCGCATCCGGATCAATAACGCGGAGATGATGCTGGCCTCCGGCGAGACGTCCGTCACCGAAGCCGCAGAATTGTGCGGCTTCAGCGACGTGTCTTACTTCAGCAACTTGTTCAAGGCGCTGAAAGGTTACTCTCCTTCTTCCGTCATCAAGAAGTATTGATCGGAAGATCTTTTTATCAATAAATCGTCCGGCCGTGAGCGTCCGGAATGCCCGACTTGCGGTAGAAATACGTGTTGATGACATCGCGCCATTCTTCTGCGTGCAGCGCCTGTTCGTTCAGCCTTTGCAGCACGCTGTTGAACCGCTCGGGATCGATCTTGCCTTCGAGGCTGCGCCATCTTTCGACCAGCTGCTTCGCCTGCTCGGCTCCCTCGAAGTGGGTGTCATAGATGTGCTGGATGACCGTCTTGCCGCTTTTCAGCACGTGGGTGTACGGCACGTGATGGAAGAACAGCAGCAGTTCGTCCGGGCACTCTTCAAGCGATTCGTAACGGGACGCGTTCGGCTCGTGATATTGCGCCGTATACCCGGTCCCCGACCGAACCGTGCGGTCCACGCCGATGCCTTTGCAGTCCGCGAAGTGGTACGTTCCCCAGCGCGAATATTCATAACCGTCGACGTTAGGACCGTAGTGATGACCCGGATTCACCATCCAGCCGACGCCCAGCGGCGCATTGTAATTCTCGTAGATACGCCAGGACTCCAGCAGCATGCGGCTCACGGTTTCCACCACATCCGGATCGTGGCCGAACGTCATGCGCACCCACTCGTCGGTAATCTGTTCGGCGGACAGCTCGGGCTTCCACGCCAGTCTGCCGTAGCCGTACAAATTCGCCTGCGCCAGCAAATGTCCGGTCCAGTTCATCTGATTGCCGATATTCGATACTCCCGCGAATCCGCCGAGCGGCCGTCCGAACAGTTCTCCCGAAACGGCTTTCGCCACCGTCGATCCTTCGCCCTTCGCATACGTATCGAAATCGACGATCTCTTTCCATTGAGGCACGAGATAGCAGAGATGTCTCTGTTGTCCCGTGTATTCCTGCGTAACCTGAAGTTCCAGCATTTGATTCGTCTTCGACAAACCGCCGAACAGCGGATGAACCGGTTCTCTGACCTGGAAGTCCATCGGGCCGTTCTTGATCTGCAGAATGACGTTGTCATGGAATCTGCCGTCCAGCGGCCGGAAATGATCATACGCCGCCTTCGCGCGGTCCGTCGAACGGTCCCGCCAATCCTGCATGCAGTTGTACACGAAGCAGCGCCAGATCACGATGCCCCCATACGGCTCGAGCGCCTCCGCCAGCATGTTGGCTCCGTCGGCGTGATCCCGTCCGTATGTAAACGGACCGGGCCGGTGCTCCGAATCGGCTTTCACGAGGAATCCGCCAAAATCGGGGACATGGGCGTAAATGTCTTTCGCCGCGGACTTCCACCATTCGCGCACCTTCGGATCGAGAGGGTCCGCCGTATCGAGACCGCCGACCTGAATCGGCGCCGCGAAGTTGATGCTCAAGTATACGGAGATTCCATATTCGCGGAACACACCGGCAACCTTCGCAACATCCGGCAACAGTTCGGGCGTGATCAGCTTCGTCTCGATCTCATGCACGTTCACGTTGTTGAGCACAATCGCGTTCAACCCGACGGACGCCATCATCCGGGCGTAATCCCGGATCCTCTTCATATCCCCGATGAATTTGCCCTTGCTGTAAAAAATCGATCTGCCCGCATAGCCTCTTTCGATGCTGCCGTCCATGTTATCCCATTGATTCAGCATCCGCAGCTTGTTCTTCGAATATTCCGCAATGTCAAGTGCCGAAAGGTTGTGCTCGCCCGTCTGCATTCTTCTGAGAAAATGAAACACACCGTACAATACAGCCTTGCTGTTCGCGCCCGCGATGACGATGCGGCGGCCGTTGCCCTCGCCGACCGTCCGGATGACATAGGCATCCGAGCCTTCCGGCAACGCTGCGTTCCCGCCGAGCAGACTCCGGATCTCGGGCTGATCGGCCGTTCCGATCCAGAGCACGGCATCGCCGCTTTCCCGGTTGACCGACGGCTCGATTCCGGCCATCGAGCGGACGGCTCTCGTCAATTCTTCAACGGCCGATTTCAAAACGACGTCCGCTTCGTCGCCGGCAACGCGAATGCTGCGGCAAACGTCCGCATACACCTTCGCTTGTTCTGCTTGCAACGGTGCGTATTGCAGCCACGCGTCATACGCGTTTCCGACGAACATGCCGCCGCCGTTCACAGTGCTTTCCATCCGATCACTCATATCCAATCATGTTCCTCCAAGCATTTTCGTCGTGCTAAGATCGTTATCCCATGGGGATCACGGGGATCACCCGTGGGATCAGCTTGCATCAGAATCTTCTTCTTTATGAATCAACTTGCTGCTCTGAATCCACCTGCAACAGAATCCGTCTTGGAAGCAGTTTGTTGTCGAATAGGCTTGCTATGGACGCTGTTTCCTTTTAGAAATCAGCTTGCTATAGTCGGCCTGCCTCAGCGGACTTCCTTAGAATCGGCCGCTTCAAATATTTTCATACTCGACTCGGGTGAAGACCGCCGGATTCGTCTCGGCGCGGCCGTTGCCGGATACATACAATCCGACGACAACGCCCGTAAATCCGCCGTTGCGCTCCTGCGACAGCCATTCCGCCCTGATGTCCAGCGGAACGTCTTGCCAGGTCGCGCCGTCCGCCGAGCAGCGGCAATAATACTTCTCGTCATCGGAACGAATCTCCAGGTACGCGTCCTGACGACCCCACGGCAATTCCGTTTCATACTTTTCGTCGCCGTTTTTCGCCACGGCGCGAAGAACGGTCGCTCCGTCTTTCCGCACCAGCGTCAACGTCACATATCCGCGGTTGTGAAGCCGCGCGGCGATTCCCGCTTCCTCTCCGTCGGCGGACGCCTCGAAACGGACGGCGCTGGAAAATCTCATGCTGCGGGCGGTCTGACGCAAGCAGGCGAAAGTCGCGTCGCCGTCGTTATCCATCGTGTGCTCATTCCCGACCAGCGTGAATGTCTGACCGTCTTCGCTGAGTTGATAACGCTTTTCGTCGTAAACTCTCAGGAAGCTCCATTGCGGCGGGAACGGAATCTCATAGTTGGCTTCGTCATGATGCGTCGGACTGTCGGACGGAACAGGCAGATTGACCACCGTCATCCGTTCCTGAACCGTTCCCTCGTTGTTGTCCACCATCGGCCAGCCATCCTTCCAGGTGACGGGCGCGAGGAACGTTTCTCTCCCGAGGACGGTATAGCCGCCCTTGCCGTTCACCGGTCTCGTGCCGAGGAACACCATCCACCAGTTTCCGTTCACATCGTCGACCAGGTCGGCATGACCAAGGCATTGAAGCGGATGATCCGGCAAATCCTTGTGCGTCAGAATCGGATGCGGGCAAGGCTCGAACGGGCCGTACGGGTCCTTGCTTCTTCCGATGATCGCGCGATGATCGTAGCTCGTTCCGCCGCACGCGCTCATAATATAGTACATGCCGTTGATCTTGTACAGATGCGCGCCTTCGGTCCAAACGCCGCCGTCGCCGTCCCAGATGCGCTTCGGCTGAGTGAGGGCTTCCCCCGTGTTCGGGTCGATCTCGTATTGGATGATGTGCGACTCTTTCCCCCATCCCATCTGCGCGGTGACATACACGCGACCGTCGTCATCGAACGTCAGCGACGGATCGATGCCGCCGTAAGGCACCCGGATCGGATCGGACCAGGGGCCCGCCGGATCTTTCGCCGTAACGAAAAAGTTTCCGATTCCTCCGACGTCGGTGGTAATCATGTAGAACGTTCCGTTATGATAACGGATCGTGGGGGCGAAGATGCCCGCCGAACTCTTTCTCATCGACAGATTGACTTGCTCTTTGCGCGTAAGCGCGTGGCCGATCTGCTTCCAGTTCACGAGGTCGCGGCTGTGGAAAATCGGCACTCCAGGGAAATATTCAAACGAACTCACCGCAAGGTAATAATCTTCTCCCACGCGCACGATGCTGGGGTCGGGATAAAAACCGGTGATCACAGGATTGACATATGTAGTGGAACGCTGCACGGATCATACTCCTTTCTATCATGAACCTTCATATTACGAATACCCATAAAAACATTAAACATGTATATTATAAACCAACCATGCACCCGAGACCATAGTTCAACTAAATATTATTTGCAATTATACAAGATCACCCGTCCAGGGCGTACTTCCCGCCTGTCATCTGTCGAATACGCCGCGCGCGTTCGATCTTCCGACCCGCTCCCTGACCGCGGCCGCGCGTCCTTCCCGCCGCTTCGTTCCGCGCTTCATCGCGAGCCTTTCCGGCTTTTATTTTTATTGCAAAAAATACAACTCTCCTGCGGCCGTTTCCCATAAACGCATGTGAACTGCGGACAGGAGCTTCCGGAATATTCTCCGATAAAATAAAGCGGAACTTTCTGCGTCCGATAGATTTTCTTGCCGTTCATGATTGGTAATCATATAATAAATATGGACCTTGTCTCACTCTTAAAATCTTTAATTTTTTATATCAATTTCACTTATTCCTTCGTTGCCCGATTGATTGTTTTATCGCTCATATGATCAACGCGGCCGGATCTTAGCATTGGTCACAGATGCGAATATGTGGAGGTTTACATCGTGGACTTGGATCAAATTCAGCACCTGGTTCCCAACATCATCTTTTTCGTGGATCGAAAATGTTATCCGGATTGGGAAATCGTTCGCCAGAAAATCGGCTTTCACGATCTGACATTCGTCGTAAAGGGACGATCGACCTATATCGTCGACGGCGTCGAATATCATCTGGAAGCCGGAGACGTCATCTACATCCCGATGGGCAGCGTGCGAGAAGCGCACACATCCAAAGATAACCCGATGCACTCTTTCGCCTTTAATTTCAACTGGCTGCCCAGCGGGGCGCCCATCAGACTGCCGCTGCAAACCGTGGCGAAAAACGTGATGTCCGAGGAAATCCTTGAATACATCCGCCAATTCTCCCATGCGTGGCTCAGCAGGCAAAGCGGTTACGTCATGAAGACGAGGGCGCTGTTCATGCTGATCATCCACCGCCTGATCACGATGCATTCCGAGGAAAATGCGGGGCAGCAGGTCGATCGCCGCGTATCGAAAGTGATGGAATATATTTCCGAACATTTCGCCGAAGATCTCGATGTGCATAAAATCGCGGCTTTGGTCGATCTCAATCCGGTGTACATGGGCAAGCTGTTCAAGAAGCACACCGGCCACTCGTTCAGGAAATATTTGAATATCGTGCGGGTCAATCAGGCCGAGATGCTGCTGTCGACCGGCGGATTCACCGTCTCCGAAGTCGTCGAGCGGTGCGGATTTCAAGACGTTTCTTATTTCAGCAAGGTGTTCAAGTCGATCAAAGGGTTTCCTCCGTCCCGCCTGGTCAGATAAACTTTCTTTCCCGCATCTTCCATGATTCATCCGGCTGCGCCCGCCGCCCCGGCATTCCGTGATCATTTCTTTGCAAGCTGTATGAGTTCGATCGGGTTGACGATCAACACCACCCTTCCGTCCCCAAGAAGGGTGGAACCGGATATTCCCGGGATTCTCGCGAGTTGACCGTGCAAAGGTTTGATGACGAACTCCTGCTCATTCCGCAGTCTGTCCACGATCAGCCCGAACTTCTCCGCTCCGTCGGAGACGATGACGGCGTGATGCTCCTCGGCGTTTCCGCGATCCAGGTCGCCGAGCAAGAACAGCCTGCTCATCCATTCGATGCCGATCGCCTCTCCCTTGTATGAAGCGAAATATTTTCCGTCGTATTCATGAATGTCCCGCGCGTTGATCTTGACCGTTTCCGATATATGATCGATCGGAACAATATATGACTCATCGGCAACGTCGACGACCAGCCCTCTCGATATCGCAATCGTCAGCGGCAAATGAATGACGATCTTCGTGCCTTTGTCCACCTCGCTGTGAATGGTGACGCCGCCCTTGATCTTCTCGATATTTTTCTTCACGATGTCCATCCCCACGCCGCGTCCCGAAACGCCGGTGATCTGCCCGGCCGTGCTGAAACCCGGCAAGAAGATGAGGTTGGTCAATTGGCTTTTCGTCATCCTGTCCGCCTGCTCCGGCGTGATGAACCCCCGTTCGACCGCCTTCCGTTTCAGCATCGAGGTGTCGATGCCCTTTCCGTCGTCTTCGATTTCGATATAAACATTCTTGTCTTTATTGTACGCCCTTAAGATGATGCGTCCAGTTTCGCTTTTTCCTTTCCTCACCCGCTCATCCGCGTGCTCGATGCCATGGTCCGCCGCGTTTCGGATCAGATGCACGATGGGATCGCTGATCTGCTCGATGATCGTCTTGTCGATCTCCGTGTTCTCGCCGGTCATCGTCAGCTCGATTTTCTTCCCCGTCATTTGAGCGACGTCGCGAACGATCCTCGGCATTTTCTGAAACACCGTTTTCACTTCGACCATGCGGACGGACATGACGGCGTTTTGCAATTCTTCCGATATCCGGTTGAGCGACAGCCCGACCTCCTTCATTTCTTTGGACAGTTCCGGAAGATCGTATTCCGTGTTCAGCTTCGCGGACAAATGCATAAAACCGTTTTTGGCGATGAGCAGTTCGGAGATCATGTTCATCATCTTGTCGAGCTTTTCCTGACTCACCCGTATGCTTTGCGGCAACGCCGTTTTCTGCTCCTGGGCCTGTCTGGCATCCGAAGCCGGAGCCGTTGACCGGTCCGGATCGTCGGCCGGATGAGGCTGGCCGGAATCCGCCTGATCTTCTGCGGAAGCCAAAGCGGCGAGCGCTTTGTCCAGCCGGTCCGACAAGTCTTCGCTCAAAGGAATCGCGGCCTGGTCCATCGCCGCCGATTCCAGCGCATCCTTCATATACTCCGCCAGCGCCTGGCTCAGACGGAGCCATTCTTTTGAAAAAGCGTGCTTCTTATTTACAATAAGCGCAAGCAGCGTCTCAAACCGTTGCACGGCAAGCGCCAGTTCTCCCAGCGTCCGGCTCAGTTCGCCGTCGGGTTGAAGAACGGCGCTGAATATCTCAATGCCGTCCTTCATGCCGCGCACGGTCAGCAAAAGCTCGTTCAGCGCGCCAATGTTATGCTCATCCTGTTCCAGCCCGGGGAATAGGCCGTTCATCCTGTCGAGAAGCTCGTAAATCTCGAACAGGAACTCTTCCTTCGTTTTTCCCGGCGGATCGGAGAACGGCTCCTCCGCGCCCTCCTCGCCGCCGGACGGATGACCGGACCGCGCCGCCAGGATGTCGCGCAGTTGTTGCGCGACTTCGTTCCACCGGTCGTCAACATCCCATTCGATGGTCAACACGTCCCCTTCACCGGCACCGGGGTCCTGAAGCCGGTCGTTCAGCCGTTCTATGCAATCGTTCAAAATGTCGGCCGCCGCCAGCAAACAGTCGATGATCTCCGAACGCACCTCCGGTTCCCGTTCCGGAAACATCTGCAGAGCGGTCTCGATCTCATGCGTAATCATGGTGATGGCGGTCAATCCGGTGAAAGAAGCTCCCCGTTTCACACGGTGAATCCTGCCGAACAGATCGTCGGCCAACGCCCGGTCTTCACCGTTGACCTCGAGCTTCAGCATAAGTTCGTCCAGGCCGTCCCGGCATTGCTTCCAGTCATCCAGAAGCATATTCCAAAAGTCTTTCTGTTCCAGCACGATCGAATCATTCATGTCAGCACACTCCCGATACGCTGATGCTCCTCACTTGTGCGTCGAGTATACAGTCACGCCGCCGATTTTTTGAGGTTTGTACGCGGATGATATTCTTCCGACGGACTCCGAATGCCCGAGAAACAGATAGCCACCGGGGTTCAGGCAATCGTAAAATTCCCGCAGCACTTTCTCTCTTGACCGGTCATCAAAATAGATCAGAACGTTGCGGCAGAAGATAAAGTCGCACCCCTTGACGGACCGAATGGCGGACGTATCCATCAGATTGATCTTTCTGAATTTGATGTTTTTCCTGAGAGAGTCGTCGATCAAATATCGTCCGTTCTCCATTCTGAAATATTTCCGCAAATATTCCGGGGGCACATCCCTTACGGAACGGGAATCGTAGAGGCCGATTTTGGCTCTTTGCAGCACATCGGTATTGATGTCCGACGCGATGATGTGCAGATTCCACTCCTCGGGATCGTCCAGCATTTCGCGCAAAATGATCGCCAATGTGTAGGCTTCCTCGCCGGTCGAACAAGCCGCGCTCCATATTTTGATCGTCTGATCGTTCGCTTCCCGCTTCTCCCTCACCACGAGCGGAAGCACATCCTCCGCGAAATTTCGCAATTGCGGGAAATCGCGAAAGAAATACGTCTCGTTCACCGTGAGTTCATTGATCAACCGGTCAAATTCCGTCGTATCCTCGGAAAACCTGAGCAAATAGTAATATTCGTTGTAGCTTCTCATGTTCAACCGTTCGAGCTGCTTTTCCAGTCTTTTCTGCACATAATATTTCTTGTTGCTCTCATACGCGATGCCTGTTCTCTGATAGATCAGACTGGTGAATTTGTTGTATATTTCTTCGGATAATATCATGCCGTCAACCTCTTTCACGTGTCATTGAGCGGTCCGCCGCGAGCGGTTGTTGGCGGACCGCCTCGTCAAGCCTCACTGAACGGCGTCCGCGAGTTGTTTCTCTTTCAGCACCGTCCCCGCAACGGCTTCCTTCCATCTTTCCAATTTGCCTACAGCAGCCCGAATGATGTCCGTCAAATATTCATCGTTTTTAAACGGCTTCAGCACGTAATCGTTGGCCCCGAGTTCCAGACACGTGAGCACCCGGTCGATGGTGGAATGTTCCGTCATCATGATCACCTGCGTCATCGGATCATACTGCCTTACTTTTCTTAAAATCTCCACCCCGTCCATGTCCGGCATGTCCATGTCCGCAAGCAAAACGTGATATTTCTTCGCTCTTAACATGGCGATCGCCGCGTGGACATCGGCGATGATGTCGATGCGGTCCAGGCCGGCCTGCTCGAGCCGCAACCTGACTTGTTCCGCGGCCTCCCGATCGTCGTCCAAAATCATCACATTGTAGCTCATTCATCCGTACCTCCCCATCATGCGCGTCTCCGGCGGTTATCGATGACCGAGCACCGCATCCCGTTCCGTGGCGAAAACATCGAAGCGCTCAATCGACTGAATCGCGTCGAAAATATTGACCATTCTTCTGTTCAAAGGGGTTCCCGCTATGATCGCGACCGAAATGCCGGCTTCCTGCAAATCCCGTTTCAGCCGGATGAGATAGGCCAGCGCGCTTTCTTCCACCGTGCCCAGGTCGCCCACGTGAACGAGCAATGACCGGATGAGCGTTCTGTCCATTCGTTCCGCCATATCCGTCAATTGTTTGAGCAATTGATGCTCTCTGGCTCTCACGATTTTATACAAAATTTTCCCCCTGACATGACCGTACACCAGATCGAACAGCCGCAAATAGTCCCTGCGAAGCATGTCTTTCAACGGCTGTGTCAGCTTCGTCCTTCCCGCCATCAGGAACAGGCACCATTCGTAAAATCGCTCGATTTCCGCCCGCACGGCATGGACGGGCGCGGCCGTATCCGCCTTCTGGCGAAGATGCTCCGACTGTTCGCGCAAGACATTTCGCAACTCCGCAATCCGGGCGCCGTGATCGCCGCAAATCAGCGGATGCAGTTTTTTGTATTCGTGAAAAAACCATTCATAGAACGCGACCGTATTTCCGTCACGGGAAACAGTTTGTTCGCGAAGATTGCCGTCCGTAATATCCACGATCGACACATGATCGACGTACATCATTTCAAAATAAGGGTATAGTTCGGATGCCTCCATATCCGTATTCAAAATCATCGAACAGGACGCAATGCGCCGGTTCGGCGATGCGGCGAAAATATCGTCGTCCGAGACGCTCGAATAGGACAGCGAACCGATCTCCTTGATATTGTTAAAAATCATAAACAGGAGCGGCTGAACCATGGGTACGTCGTCACTGAACATGATGGATATGTAAACGCGGCGTTTCGCGTCCTTTGCGGTGTCCCGCATTGCGCCGATGATGCCGCCGGTCGGCGCCGACGGTTCGCGCGCGCTTTTCTCCTCCGCATGCGTCCGGAGGATGCGGTCAATATCGGCCTTCAGTTTCTCGGCGGCTTGCGCCGTTTCCCTTTCGTCGGATTCGTCCGACATTCCTTTCTTGGCCTCGACCATTGTTTTGACGCAATCCATGCCATCGAAACAGAGCTTCAGCACCTGGCGGTCGAGACCTAGACGGCCTTTTCTGATCAAGTCGAGCAAATCTTCAATTTTATGTGTCAAATTGCCGATCAGATCAAACCCGATCATCTGCGAAGAACCTTTGATCGAATGGGCGATGCGGAACAATTCGTTGATATCGTCCGAAGAATATTCGGACTCGAGCCGGATCAAACACTCCTCGGCTTTTTGCAGCAGTTCTTCCGTTTCTTCAAAGTACGTGATATGCAAAGCATCCATATCGATTCCACCCGCGCTCAGGTAAAATATGCTTGGTCTTTTTGCCGGGAACGGATTTTGTTCACTGCCCTCACGATCTCATCGGCGATTTTGTACGATGGAACGACGATTTCGGCGCCGCCCCGCCGGATCGCTTCCTGCGGCATGCCGTAAACGATGGCGGTCGATTCGTGTTCGGCGATGGTGATGCCTCCCGCCTGACGAATCTTCACCATCGCGTCCGCGCCGTCGTCGCCCATCCCGGTCAGGATCACGCCGACCATTCGCTCGCCGCCGCAGCGTTCGAGCACCGATTCCATCGTCACGTTCACGCTGGGCATGAACTGCGTCACCGGATTGGATGACAGGCGGAGCAGTCTGCCGTCTCTATGTACGAGAAGCTGGTACCCTCCGGGTGCCAAAAAACCTTTTCCGTTCGCCAGTTTGTCGCCGGCTTCCGCTTCCTTGAACGAGATCGCGCAGGTCTGACCCATTCTTTTGGCGAAGGAAGAGGTAAAGGTAGGGGGCATATGTTGAACAACCAGAACGGCGGCGTTCAGGTCGGCGGGCAACTGCGGAAGCACCTCCATCAACGTTCCCGGCCCTCCCGTGGAAGCGCCTATGACCACCACCGCGGAACATTCGGTTTGCCGAACGGCAGGCGAAGGTCTGGAGGACGCCTGTTTTCTCGCCGTCATGGCATTGCGGATTCTGGTTCCTCTCCCCGATTTGTTGCGGCTCGCCAATTTGTAAGCCAGCTTCACCTTTTCGATAATTTCCCTTCCCACAACATGAATGTTGGAGGATACGGTTCCCGAAGGTTTCGTCACGTAATCGAAAGCTCCCAGAGCCAGCGCTTCGAAAGTCGTAAAAGCGCCCTCCGTAGACAATGAACTGATGATGATGACGGGAAGATCGGGATAATCGTTCAGAATATATTGCATGGAAGTCAGTCCGTCCATCACCGGCATGTTGATATCCATCGTGACGACATCCGGCCGCAGTTCCCTGACTTTGTCGATCGCATCTTTCCCGTCCCTTGCCGTGCCGACCACGTCAAGTTCATCGTCCGTCAGGATGATTTCGCGCAACGCTCTTCTCATCAACGCCGAATCATCTACGATCAACACTTTAATCCGATTCCTCATACATCCACCCTGTGAATAGTTAAAATTGGAGTTGCCCCAGACCGGTCTCCCGGCCGGCCTGGGGCAATCAAACTCAGGAGAGAGCACCCTGTTCGCTTAAAATCTTCTCCAGATTCAGAATCAGGATCATCCTGTTCCCGTTATCCAGTTTTCCGATCCCTTCCACGTAGTCCCGTTCGACGCCATTGCTCAAAATATCCGGAGGAAGCTCGATCAGCGATCGGTCGAACCTCAGCACCTCCGAAACGGCGTCCACCACGATTCCCGTTTTCACGCCCCCGGAATCGACGATGATGATCCGCGTCGCATCGGTGATCTCTTTTTCCTCCAGACCGAAAAACTTTCGCAGATCGAGCACCGGAATGATGTTCCCCCGCAGATTGACGATGCCGTCGATATAATGCGGTGCGCGGGGAATGCGCGTCACCTCGGTCATGCGGTTGATTTCCTGAACGTTCTGTATTTTGATCCCGTATTCTTCGGTATCGATTTTGAATGTGACGAGATGTTCCTCCTCGATCGCTTTCCTCTCGACGGCATTCGTCTCGTCCATCCGGCGTCCGTCATCATTCCCGTCGCTGATCAGCCGGTATTGATCCGCGGAGATCATGTTTCTCGGATCAAGCAGCATGATCAGGCGTTTGCCGTCGTTCAGCTTGGCGACGCCCGTCAGTTGATCGCCGATTTGTTTGGAAAACTTCGGAAGAGGCTGGATGACGTTCGAATGAATCCGCAGAACCTCCAGCACCTTATCCACCATAATGCCGGCCGTGAAGTCTCCCATATCGACGACCAAAATTCTCGTCTGATCCGTGATCGCCTGATAGTCCAAACCGAAGTACGTCCGCAGATTGATGATGGGCAGAAGGTAGTTGCGTATGGACACAACGCCTTCGACATACTCTTCGCAATTCGGCACCTTCATAATTTCCGGCACGCGAATGATCTCTTTCACCTGCATGATCTCGATCGCATACTCATCGTGTCCGAGCAGGAACGATACGAGCTGATCGTCATCGCCGGATTCGATCTCCTGCCGCGCAAGCTCCGGGCGGTCGGCCGCAGCCGCGTCGGCCGGTTGACCGGCGTCCTCCAGCGCGAGATCGTCGCACTGCACCGCCTTGATGACGTCAAGCAGCATGATGAGCCTGTTCCCGTTGTCCAGTTTCACGATCCCTTGCAGATAGTCCGCGCTCACGTTTTTCACGATCTGCGGCGGCGACTCGATATCCTGCGCGCCGACGCGCAACACTTCCGACACCTTGTCCACCAGAACGCCCGTTGCCGTGCCGTTCACGTCGATGACCAGCACTCTGCTGTTTTCGTCTTTCTCCTTCTTGGCCAGGTTCAATCTTGCTCTCCCGTCGATGATGGGCAGCACCTGTCCCCGTAGATTGCAAGCTCCTTCGATGTAATCCGGCGCGTTCGGCACTTTGGTAATATTCGGGACTCTCACAATCTCTTTCACATTCATAATGTCCGCCCCGAATTCGCCGTCACCGAGATGGAAGGTGACCAACTGGCGTTCATCCAGATTTCGTTGATTATCTAAAGAAGCCATATCATCGCCCCATCCGGTTACAGATTTTGAAGTTCATCGGCAAGCCCGGATATTTCTTCAATCGCTTCCGCCAGATCCTGCATGCCTCTCGCTTGCTCGGCGGCTGCGGCCGTCGCTTCTTCCGCGTTGCGGCTTGCTTCCTGCGCGGCGGCGGCAATCTGGTCGACGCCTTTTCTGACCTGCTCGAGCGCAACCACCGATTCCTCGGTATTTTTCTGAACCTCTTTCGCGCCCACGATGACCCGCACCATGCTTTCTTCGATGATATTCAGGTTGTGGGTGATCTTCTTCGCCTTTTCCACTTCGGCAAACGCGGTCTTGCTGGAAGAATCGATGTCCGCGGCGACCCGTTGAATCTGGCTTTGGATGCCTCTGACCAAATCTTTGATCTTGTCGGTGTTCTCGGCGGATTCATTCGCCAGCGAACGAATATCTCCCGCCACGACCGAAAATCCGCGGCCGAAATCTCCCGCTCTCGCCGCTTCGATGGAACCGTTCACGGCCAGCATATTCGTCTGGATCGTCACGTTCACGATCGCATCGACGATCTTGTCGATCTTGCGCACCGTTTCCTCCAGATTGTTGATATTTTTGGCGGATACCATGCTCGATTCCGCGGACGCCGAAATCCCGGTGATCAGTTCCTCCACGGCCGTCTTGTTTTTCTCGAACAATTTCTGAAGTTCTTCGAGCTTCTCCGTGGAATAGCCGGCCCGTTCGCTCATCTGCTTGGCCGCAACGGCCAGTCTCTCGGCGAGTTGCGCGGACCGTTCGGCTATCTCGGCCTGCGCCTGCGCGCTCGCGGCGATTTGCTGCATGGCGTGCAGAATCTCGGACGCCGAAGAGTTGACCTCCTCCACATTGGCGGACAATTCTTCCGCCGCCGCTGCGAGCGCTTCGGACGATTTCTGCGCATCGGTCGATACTTTCAGATCTTCCGCCATTTGCGCCAGTTCGGCCGCCGCCGCGTTCAGTTCGCTGAACGCTTTATTCTGCATTTGCAGCGACTTCGCCACTTCCTCCGTGCTGCTGCTTTGCTCTTCGGCAGCCGCCGCAACCTGTTCGGCCAGCGCCAGAAATTCGCCCGCCCCTTTGCTGGCGTCGACGGCGTTTTGCGCGATTTCGGCGACGGCACGCTGCACGCTGGCGACGTCCTGCGTCATTTGATTCAGATCGGCGGTCGTCTTTTCCGCTTTTTCCACTTCTTCGTTGGCGACTCTTCCCGCTTTTTCGATATCGGTGACGACCACCTTCACGTTGCTTTGGATTTCCGCCACCAATTCCCGAATATTTCTTGCAGACTTTTCTGAAATTTCTGCCAAGTTTCGGACCTCATCGGCCACGACAGCGAATCCTCGGCCGTGTTCGCCAGCACGAGCCGCTTCGATCGCCGCGTTCAATGCGAGCAAATTCGTCTGATCCGCGATTCTGACAACCGCCTGCACGATGTTGCCGATCTCATCCGACTGCTTTTCCAGTTCGCCCACCAGTTTGACCGACTCCAGATTCACTTCGGCGGCGGATTGAATCCCGAGAATCAGGTTATCGATTTCTTTCATCGTATTTTCGATCAACTGCTTCATCAGATCGACGCGCTCCAGAGATTCCCGCGCGTTTTGTTCGGCCACAACGGCAGCCTTCTCGATCTGATTGATGGCCGCTCTCGATTCTTCCGCGGCCGAGGAAGCTTCGTTCGCACCTTTGGCGATCTGTTCCGTCGTCGCGCCGAGTTCCTCCGCCGCTCGGCTCGCTTCCTCCATGCCCGAAGCCAACTGTTCGGTCGCCGTGGCGATGCGCTCCGCGAGCTGCTGCTGCTTGGCCAGCGTTCTCGCCCGAACCTTATCCTGGGCCTGTTTTCGTGCCTGCGCCCTCTTTCGCTCCATTTCATCGGCCTGATCGGATTGCGTCACTCCGACTCTCTCTTTTGGGGTTGCTGAAGGTCTTGCTAGTCTTTTCTCCATAGATCGTGATGCCTCCCAAGGTATGTGCTTTTTTATATATAAGATCCGATTCGAGTCCGTTGCTCCGTTTACACAGAACGGCGGACGCAAACCGGTCTTTGCTTGGGGATTTTTTCTCTCTATGCACATTTATTCTCTGAAATGAGCAAAAAAGGGTGTACTTCCGATAAAGGAAGACACCCTTCCGCAACTGTTCGGCAGTTGGCTGGCATGGCGCCGTCTTCTCACAAACGGCACTTTAGCCCCTGTAACTTTGTGACCCTATTTTTCAATAGGTGTACCTTTATCGACTTATGCGATTTTTAGTTGTCAGACCCGTACCTGGTACAACGAATGTGACGGCTGACGCAGGACACCGAACTTCGTCGCAATAACAGGCTTGGGCACGGAGGCAGTGACGCTTCCGTCATAGCTTCGGCTTACGGAGCGAATTGTTCCCGATTCAGCCGGGTGGACCGGTTTTAAGCTTGCCGGATCGTTCCGGTTTCCGTTCAAAGAAAGGTTATGTATACAAACACACGATAAAAATTAGTTATATGTACTTGGGAACGTTCTACCGGTTCTGTGCGGCGAATCGTTCCATAATCCTGTTTATAGGAATTCAACAGAACTTAATCAGGTTCTGATGGACTATGCCAAATAGAATTATACTATTCTGTTTGAAAAATGGCAAGATGATCCACTATACGAAGTTGCACCTGTCATGAACGATACTCAGAAGGCTTCTTGCCCGTCATGCGCCTGAACACTTTGTGAAAATAGGAGACATCGCTGTAGCCCAGAAATTCCGAAATTTCTTCTAACGTCAGTTCCGACTCCTGAAGCAGGCCGATCGCGGTTTTGATTCGAATCGAGTGCACGTATTCACTGATCGTCTGGCCGGTCACCGACCGGAATAAAGAAGCGGCATAATTGGGGCTTTTTCGGACGCAGCAGCCGACATGATCTTTCGTGATCTTCGACCGATAATGATCTTCAATATATCGTTTCATGATCTCCACGAGTTTGCGCTTCCCTGACGAGATGTTGCCGGCATCGATCTCCCGATTCCACAAGGTGAGGATTTCCAGAAGCAAAGCGGCGGCAAAGACATCGTGATAGGGTTGCTTTTCGTTCCACTCCTCAATGAGCAACGTCATCTTCGCATGAATCAACTCATAGCAGCCAAGCTTCGAACGGCTATTCTGTTTTTTATCGGGGGAAGCTTCGGAAAAGGGCCGCGAACGCCCGCCGACTTCCAGCATCACGCGCATTACCTTTCAACGAAAGGGGCCGTTGCGATCTGCGTCGATTACCGCACCGGACACGATGAGGAGTTTACGCCGATCCAGGCGATCTGCGATGTGAAATCGGCCGTTCGCTGGGTGCGCGAACACGCTTCCGACTGGGGCATCGATCCCGGCAAAATCGTTGTTTGCGGATCGTCGGCGGGCGGGTATATTGCCGTTTCGGCCGTCATGTTCGATCAACTCAACAACGATGGGGACAATCTTGGCATTGACCATATTCCAAACGCTCTCGTGATTTTCGGCGCGGGGATGGACGCCGTCGACATCATGGCGAGATGTTATCCCGATCTGCTTCCGATAGCGCGGGACATCTCCCCTTACCACCATGTGAAGAAATGCCTGCCGCCCACCTTATGGATGATCGGAACCGCGGATGAACTGTTCGAGCAAAATAAACATTTTGTCGAACGCATGACGGCAGCGGGCAATGACATCACTTGGGTTACCTATGATGACATGGAACACGGATTTTTTCATTACGGACGGCACGAAAACCGCATGTTTCGCGAAACCTCGCTGCGGATTGAAGCATTTTTGCGCTCGGTCGCATTCTTGTAAATTCCTATTTGACGGACCGCTTCATTTCCTGTCAAGGGAGAATGCGGCAAGCAACAGGACGAACGACAGCGTGCTCAGAGCGATGGCCGGCATAATCGCCCCGCCTGCGGTCCGATGCTCAGGGACAAGCAGGACGGGAATGCTACAGCTCGTTGGTCGGCCCGCGTCATCCGAGCATCCGGACGAAAGGAAACCCGGCGCATACTACGCGTGACAGGTGACCAACACGCAAGTGATGTGCCGGGTCGCCCGGGCCGGCAGCCCGTTATCTCGGGAAAATATCCTGTCAATTAAGCGGATCGCAAATGACTGAAGCCGAAGTCGTCATCGAAACGTATCCCTGCCAGCCCGAACCGATCCCGGACGGCTACAATCTCTCCGGCGACTGGATGCCGAGCAGCCGCAGACCGTTTCGGATCGTGATCTGGACGCACTTCACGATGGCCAGCCTGCTTGCGCGCAAAGCGGCGTCTTCCACGAGAATCGGATGGTCGTGGTAAAACCGGTTGAACGACTGCGCCAGATCGACGAGATAGCGGCTGATGATCGACGGCTCCAATTTCCACATGGCTTGCTCGACCGTTTCCGCAAACCGGGACAGCATCCGCAACACGTCCAGCGCCGCATTCTCCTGCACCAAAGCGGGGTCGATCAGGGCCAGCTCGCTTTCGGCAAACGGCGCATTGGGATCTCCGCCCGATTTCCGCAGCACGCTGCAAGCCCTCGCATGGGTATATTGCACGTAAGGACCCGTTTCTCCCTCGAAATTCAAAGCTTCCTCCCAGGAGAACACGATATCTTTGATGCGGTTGTTTTTCAGGTCGTTAAAAATGACCGCCCCTGCGCCGACTTGCTTCGCCACCTCATCCTTTTGCTCCAGCCCGGGGTTTTTCTCCTCGATGATCGCGTGAATTTTCTCAATCGACTGACGCAACAGTTCTTCCAGTTTCACGACATTGCCCTTGCGGGTGGACAGGCTCGCCCCCTCCAGGCTGACGCGGCCGAAGGCGACATGCACCAGATCTTTTGCCCACTCGTGCCCCATCAGTTCAATGATTTTAAACCACTGCTGGAAATGCAAATTTTGCGCGTAGTCCGTCACATAGATCGCTTTATCGAAATCAAACGTCTTCTTCCGGTAGATCGCTGCCGTTACGTCGCGGGTATGATACAGGGAACTTCCATCCTTCTTCAACATCAGCGCGGGCGGCATGTTGTAGTCGTCCAGCTTGACGATCCATGCCCCCTCATCCTCCGTAAGCAGCCCCTTTTCCCGAAGCTCTTCGATGACCGCATCCATTTTGTCGTTATAGAAGCTTTCTCCCGTAAAATAATCGAACCGAATCCCGAGCAAATCATAGATGCGCTTGAATTCTTCCAGACTGATCTCCACAAACCATTTCCACAGGTCAAGCGCTTCCTGATCGCCCTGCTCCATTTTCACGAACCAGGCGCGCGCCTCATCCTCAAGGCCCGGATTGCGTTCCGCTTCATCGTGGAATCTCACATAGAGGCGCAGCAGTTCGTCAATCCCGCCTTCCTCCACCGCTTCTTTGTTCCCCCAATACTTATAGGCGGTGATCAGTTTGCCGAACTGAGTACCCCAGTCTCCCAGATGGTTGACTCCGACGCACTTATAGCCGAGGAACGTAAAAATCTGATACAGCGCATTCCCGATCACCGTGGATCTCAGATGACCGACATGAAACGGCTTGGCAATATTCGGCGACGAAAAATCGATGACGATCGTGCGCCCGTTCCCGATATTCTGCGATCCGTAACGATCCTGTTCCCGCAGGATGCCCGTCAACACTTCCTTCGCAAAATGCCGTTTGTCGATGTAGACATTCAGATAGCCCGATACCGTCTCCACCCGCCCGATGTGCGGTCCGGTTAACCGGCTCTTCAGTTGCTCGGCGATCGCCTGCGGGGCTTTCCCCAGCTTTTTGCTCAGCTTGAAGCACGGCAGGGAGATGTCCCCCATGTCCGGATTGGGCGGATATTCCAGCCATGACAGGACATCGCCCGCTTCGACATGCTCCAATGCCGATGCGAAGTCTTGCGCTATGAGCCGTTTGTAATGGATCATGTTCATCACTCCGTTTTATGTAACCAAAGTGTCTGTTGCATGTCGTGTCCGCGCGCCCGCAGACCGCAGGCGGACCAACCGAAACACATATTTTTTCTCCTAAAGATAACACAATTCCATGACCTTTTGCATCCCCGGGCCGAAATGAGAACTTTGGCGTCCCTTGCATCGTTGGCGGGATGCAGTCTGGATGAACCGATTATCTTTCGGCACTGTATTTCAGGGGCCGTCTGGATGCGTGAGCGGTTCGGGATAAGCTCGCAGTATTAATGAAGGCCAGACATCACAAGATGTCTGGCCTTACATATCCATTGCCGCGCGCTGCGCGTGTCAGTTTAACCGCACTTGCTGTAGCCGCAGTTGCTGCATGTCTTGCAGCCTTCGCTGCTGATCAGCGAAGCCGTGCCGCAGGACGGGCAAAAGTCAAGCCCCTGTCCCATGATGATTTGCTGGCGCGGATTTTGCTCCTGAACCGGCGGCGCATATTGGCCGGCCGATGCCGCGGTTTCAGCGGCGGCGGACTGCACGCTGACACCGTTGCCGTTTTGACCGAGATGGATTTCAAGCGCCTTTGCGACCGCATCGGCGATCGATTCCACGCGGTTCGGTCCGAAGCCGGTCGCGCCGGAACCGCCGATTCCCTTCAGGTGCTTGATGAGCAGCTTCACCTTGTTGCCGTGATCGCCGTAGCGCAGGAACAGGGAGCATACCCGGCCGAGCGCCTCCGACATCGCGAAGACGTCCGAACCGGCTTTCCCGACATTGAGGAACACTTCGATCGGTTGGCCGTTGTAGTCGTTCACCGTGATATAAGCGATGCCGAGCGGCGTATTGAACTTATAGGTGGAGCCGCGCAACACTTGCGGGCGCTTCATATAAAGGCCGTTGCCGTTCGTCTGCTGAACATCCGAAACGGATGCCTTGGACGCGATGCTTTGCGTCAGTTCCTGGAACGATTGTGCTTCTTCCTCCGTCACGGAATCCGGCGAAGCCTGCGCATTCGAATCAGTGCCGCCGTCCGCCTTCGCTTCGGCCTTGGCAGATTCGTCCTTCTTCTCCGTCAACAGCACCTGCTCGTCGCGGCTGCCGTCGCGGTAGATCGTCACGCCTTTGCAGCCGAGATCAAACGCCAGCTCGTACAGCTTCTTCGTCTCTTCGATCGTAAAGTCATGCGGCGCGTTCGCCGTCTTCGAGATCGAGCTGTCCACCCAGCGCTGGATCGCGGCCTGCACGCGGATATGATCCTCCGCGCTCAGATCCATCGCGGTGACGAAGTAATCCGGCAGCGATTCGCCCGGATGCGCGTCGAGCCATTCTTTGGCCACCGTCACATATTGCTTGTCTAGGCCGAGACGGCTTTGACGGTAATATTCGAAGGCGAAGTACGGTTCGATGCCGGTCGACGTGTCGACCATCGTTCCCGTGCTTCCCGTCGGAGCCTGCGTCAGCACCGTCACGTTGCGCATGCCCTGCGTGCGGATGGCTTCCCCGATTTCCGGAAATGCCGATACCATATGTTTCATGAACCCGCTTTGCAGGAACCGCTCCGTATCGAAATGTTTGAACGATCCTTTCTCTGCTGCGATCTCGGAAGACGACAGGTACGCCTCGCGGGCGATGAACCCGTACAGCTTATCCAAAAATTCCAGGCACTCCGGCGATCCGTAACGGATGCGCAGTTTGATGAGCAGTTCCGCCAGCCCCATCGTGCCGAGACCGACGCGGCGCTCGCCCTGCTGCGTCTCCTTATTTTCCTCGAAATGATACGGAGTCGCGTCGATGACGTTATCAAGGAAGCGAACCGAATATCTGACCACCTTCTTCAGTTCTTCCCAATCGACGTCGTCTTTTTCCTGGTCGTAGAATCTGGACAGATTGATCGCCGACAAGTTGCACACGCCCCACGCCGGCAATCCTTGCTCACCGCACGGATTGGTGCAAATGATCGGATTGAAATACCAGCTGTTCGACATCTGATTGTAATATTCCATGAACACGACGCCGGGTTCCGCGGATTTCCAGGCCGATTCGATAATCGTATGCCAGATGTCGCGGGCTTTCAACGTCTTGTAATGCTTCACCGGCTTGCCGAGCTGTTTCCATTTGTCCATATTGCCGTCCCAAAGCTCGTCGTAATCCGGGTCGTTGGTGTCCGGGAAGTAAAGCTCCCAATCGAGGTCTTCCTTCACGGCCTTCATGAAGGCGTTGCTGATGCACACGGACAAGTTGGCGTTCGTCAGCAGCCCCATCTTCGTCTTGACGGTGATGAAATCCAGCAGGTCCGGATGCCAGTCGTTGATCATGAGCATGAGCGCGCCTCGGCGGCTTCCCCCCTGCTCGATCAGCCCGGTGGCGTAGCTGTAGATGCCGCCCCAGGATACCGCGCCGCTGGAAGAACCGTTCACTCCTTTGACGATCGCTCTGCGCGGACGAAGCGAAGACAGGTTGATGCCGACCCCTCCGCCGCGCGCCATGATCTCGGTCATTTCCATCAACGTTTCGAGAATGCCCCGTCTGGAATCTTTCGGGGACGGAATGACATAGCAGTTGAACAGCGTAAGCTCGCTGTTGGCGCCGGCTCCTGCCGCGATCCGGCCGCCGGGAACGAGTTTCCAATCATCGAGTATGTAGCGGAATTTCTCTTCCCATTCCTTTTGCTTTTCCGGAGTTTGCTCGACTTTGGCGATCGCTTTGGCCAGCCGATCCCACATTTCTTCAGGCGTTTTTTCAAGCGTCAACGTGAGCTGGTCCAGATCCGCTTCGACAACATTGTCGCTGCGCGTCTTGACCTTAACCTTTCGCCCGTTGCGCTCAATGACCTCTCCGACTTCCTTCGTCGGAAATCTCGGGTCGTCTTTCGTCAACACAAGAACAACGTCGCCCACTTTGACATTGCTCGTATCCGCGTCCTTCAACGCGTAGCGGTCGAGAAAAATTTTCTCGCCCAATCCCGATAATTTGCGTCTCGTTTTCAATCCGGCCACTCGTACATCCTCCTACAAATCAATATCAATCATAAAAAGTTCGTCACGTGCAGGCACGTGCATCCGCACAAAAAAAAAAATGATCTTGATGCCGATAAATCGCCAAAGTGCGGGAATGTTTGTGTGATAGAATCGTCATCATCCGTTCGACGATGAGGTCTTGGAGTGGAAACAACTACATGTAGTATGTGTGTTTCATTTTACACCACAACATATTGTGATGCTACTGATCCGAACTCGAAAAAAGCCGATATGAGACCGTTTTGTCCAATATATCTACAAATATCTCTTGTTTTCTTCTTTTTTTAAGAAAAATAATCGGTTTCAAAGTTCGACAAATTTCGATCAAATCACAAGCGGAACCCGGCCAAAAAACAGGCCGATGGACATGTGCCTACCGTTTTAAATTCCATTCCGGATTTCCGTACTTCTCCTGCACCAATCGCTCCGCTTCGCACAGTTCCCGCGCCGACAGTTCGCCTTCCGCAAGCGTGATGCCGAGACCTTCCGGTATTCCTTCCGCAAAGGCTTCCTCCGTCTCACGAAGCGTCACCGGACGTTGACCGAGCGCGCGTTTGACGTCATTGATCGCGACCGCTTTTTGCACGAACGATTGTTTGAGGCGCTCCCGCACACGCTCGTTGGGGAAATACAGCAGATCAAACAGCAGATCCGCATCCATATCCAGCAGGATCGATCCGTGCTGCAAGATGGCCCCGCGCTGACGCGTCTGCGCGCTGCCGGCCACCTTCCGCCCTTCGACGACCAGCTCGTACCATGACGGGGAATCGAAACACGCGGCTGAACCGATCGACGCATATTTCGCCTTGTCCGCTTCATCCGCCAGCGTCACCATATCCGCCTGAAGTCCCAAACGTCTGAACCCGTAAAGCAGCCCGTTGCTCAGGACGCGGTAAGATTCCGTTACCGATTTCGGCATATCGGGATAAGATTCCGGCAAGATCATGCTGTAAGTCAATTCCTGATCATGCAGCACCGCTCGCCCTCCCGTCGGCCTGCGGACAAATCCGATGCCGAGCGCTTCCACCTTCGCCAGATCGACTTCATCCGCCGCCTTCTGAAAATATCCGATCGAAAGCGTCGCGGGGTCCCAGCTGTAGAAACGCAAGGTCGGCGGTGACTCTCCCTCGGACACGGCGTTCATGATCGCCTCGTCGATCGCCATATTCCACGCCGGAGACATCGCTCCGGACCGAATGAACCGCCATGTGCGCATCGCGTAACCCCCCTCATCTCCATGCGGCTCCAACGTCCTCCAGCTATTATATATCACCGCTCCGGATAACTCCAATTTCGCAGCGGACGAATCTCCGGCGATGGACGCATTTACTTGCGCAGCCAAACTTATGAAAATCGGCGCGTTCGTTCATACTATTAACCAGTCCGAAGGAGGATAGGAGACGATGATGACGACATTGCCGCCAAACGTAAGGGATATAAACGACCATCTGCAGATTTGCTTCGACCGGGACTGGTGCGACAAGCTGGCGAAGCGAATCGACCGGAACGGTCCATGGGACAGATGGGAGCTGTACCGGCTCGCATACGAAGCGGAAGAAGCGAGGGCGATCCGCAGCTTCGACGATCTGCAATGCCTGTCTCATCTGCAGCAATTCACTCCGCTCAAACACCAGATCGACACGGCGCGAAAAGTGATCACCGGGATGAGCGGACGCGCCATCCTTGCGGACGAAGTCGGGCTCGGCAAGACGATCGAAGCCGGACTGATCCTGAAAGAATATATGATCCGCGGGCTCGTGCGGCGCGCGCTCATTCTCGTGCCCGCGTCGCTCGTCCTGCAATGGGTGCGCGAGCTGAACCAGAAGTTCGGCATCCCCGCCGTCGCGCAAAAAAAGGAATACATGTGGAAACAGTGCGACGTCGTCGTCGCCTCGATCGATACGGCGAAGCGGGAACCGCACCGCGACATCGTGCTCGGAATGAACTATGACATGCTCATCATCGACGAAGCGCACAAACTGAAAAACAAAAAAACCGCGAATTACCAATTCGTCAGCATGATCCGCAAAAAATACTGCCTGCTTCTCACCGCCACGCCGGTGCAGAACGAGCTGGGCGAATTGTTCAACCTGATCACGCTGCTGAAACCCGGACAGCTCGGCGGGCAATCGGACTTCCATGGCAACTATGTCGCCGACAAACGGCTGCCCAAAAATGAAAGACAGCTGCAGCACGAGCTGTCCAAGGTGATGATCCGGAATCGCCGCGCGGACGGCGGCATCGCCTTCACGAGGCGCATCGTGAAAAATATCCCGCTCCGCCTGTCGCCGGAGGAGCAGGATCTGTATGACAGCGTCACCGCCTTCGTGCGCGGCCGCTACGAGGAATCCGGCTGCGATCTCGGCAGCGTCCTGCCGCTTGTCACCTTGCAGCGCGAAGTATGTTCGAGCCGCGACGCGGTCTTCCTGACGCTCGTCAATCTGTTCAAAAAAACGGACGAGCATTCTCCCCTCCGCCCGAAAATATGGGAACTCGTCCACAAGATCAAGCAGATCAAGGCGAATACGAAAGCCGAAAAAGCGATGGAACTCATCCGGGAAATCGGCGATAAAGTGATCGTCTTTACGGAATATCGGGCGACGCAGGAATATTTGCTTCATTTCTTCAGGCAGCACAATCTCGTCGCCGTCCCTTACCGAGGCGGCATGAACCGCGGCAAGAAAGACTGGATGATGGATCTGTTCCGGGGAAGGGCGCAAATTCTCGTCGCGACCGAGGCGGGCGGTGAAGGGATCAACCTGCAGTTTTGCAATCACATCATCAACTTCGACCTGCCGTGGAATCCGATGCGCGTCGAGCAGCGAATCGGCCGCGTCCACCGGCTCGGACAGGAACATGACGTCCTGATCTACAATCTGGCCACGCTGGACACGATCGAGGAGCATATCGTCAACCTGTTGCACGAGAAAATTCAGATGTTCGAGATGGTCATCGGCGAACTCGACGACATATTGGAGCGAATGGAGCGTTCCTCAGCTTTTGAAAACGAACTGTACAAGGTGGTGCTGGAGTCGAGAAACCATGAGGAAATTCGGAGAGGCATCGAACACGTCGGCGACCGGTTCATCAATCGCCAGCCGGACCGGACGAACGGGCGGGAGCAGCCGCCCATCCTTCATCCATCGGCGATCGTTCTGAATGCCGCCGCGCAGACGTCGGACCTGACTCCGCCTCTCCATTCGGAGGCATGATACCATGAACCAAGAACGCATCCGCGAATACGTTGCGCGATATTTGGAAGCGACCGGCTGCCATGTGCTGGAACACCACCCGGCATACATAACGGTCCGCCTGTCGCCGGAAGCGGACAAGGCGCTGATGAACCGGCCGTACTACTGGAGCTTCATCGAAAGGACGGGCGCGGAGCCGGAAACGATGACGCTGACGTTCGTGTTCGATGAAGAACAGTTTGCACGTTTGCAGGAACAACAGAAACGGGGACGGACGAACACCGCCGAATCCCGCGGCGCGCAAACATCTTCTGGACCGTCCGAAGGCGCGGGAGGTGCGGGAAACGATTCGATCCTCGCGCGTTATTTCGGCTTCTCGCCCGCCGCATCCGCCAATCGAGCGCGGCACGAACCGATTTCCTTCGGCAGCGCGAGGCTGAACCAAATATTCGCCGCAGCAAAAGCGGGCGGATCGTTCGTCCACCTGTACGAACAGCCGCAACACAACCGGCCGGCGCCGGGACGCCTCGCGACCTACACTTCCTATCTCGCGGTCAATTACAAGGTCGAATACGTATGCGATCTGAAACGGGACGAATTGTATTCACTCGGCGTGTGCCTGTCGACGGGCGAAGTCATCGACAACTTCCATGAACGCACCCGCAACTTGCATCTGTCGCCGAAGCTGCCCGCGCACACGCATATCAACGACATGCTCAGCATGCCCCGCGCCGTCGCCGAGCTGGAACTGTACATCGAACGATGCGTGAAAGCCAAAGATCACACCTGGGCCGTTGAAGCCGAACAGCGCATGTATGACGAATTGGATCGAATCCGGACTTACTATGAGGAAATGATACAAAATTCGAGCGATCCGGAAGAAAAGACGAACATCCAGCAGGAATTCCGCGCGAGACAGGACGAGATCGCCTGGCAGCATAAGCCGCGCGTGCTGGTCAGCGCGGTGAACTGCGGCATCTTTCATCTGCTCACGCCGCTGCAACGGTGAAAATCTTGACGAAACGGGTGAAAGGACGGCAAATCATGCCTATAAAAAAATTTGGGCGCCTGACACGTTTTAACACCCTTTTCCGAATGTCCCGTTTACCATATGCAATACGGGACAAACCGTCAATCCTGACCCATTGATTCATCAACCCACACCGGGCTGGAAAGGGATGAAGAATAACCTAATGTTCCACAGTCGCAAACGAATGCTTCTCATCATCTTGCTGTTGCTGTCGGGGACGCTGGCCGTCGCCTGGCATGAGCCGGCCGCGGCTTTTGTTCTGACGGCGCATACGGCGCAACACACCGCCGCGGCGACGGCGGCTCCCGAACTGGAACAACGCGATCCGCAAGCGGATCTCCACGCGACGGTCGCGGAGTGGATCCGCATCATCGCCGAACAGCATAAGCTCGTGCCTTGGCAGTCGGCAAGTTTCACGATCGAGCCCCTCGGACCGGGCACACACGGCTGGCTCGTTCACGTGCTGGACGACCAGACTCCGGTCGGGTACCTGATCGTCACCGCGCTGAAGGAGGGCGGCTACCGACTTGCCGAATACGGCATCGGAGAACGGCCGATCTTCCATATGGAGACGCTGCGCGAAAGCCTTGTGAGGACAGGATTGATCGAGCCGGAGACGACGAGCGGACAACTCGCCCAGCTGTTGGTCCTGCCGGCCCACACGGGGCGCAATGCCGCGAAACCGGACGAACAGCCGCTCGCGATCGAAAGACACTATTTGTATCCGTTCGCCGCCTATTGGAAAGTGACGCGCAAAGATCCGAAACAAACCGCCTATTTCGACGCGTTCACCGGGGAGCAATATCCGTTGACCAAAGATCCGAACGGAAAGTCTCCGGACGTTCCGCGAATCGATTACCAGGCGACGAACCTGAGCGTGCTGAAAGACCGCATGCGCCTGGACGCATTCGACCCGTACGAAGACCTCGGATGGATCGTCGAAGAGCCGCTGCACGTCAAGGCGGCCTCCGATGTGCTCGATCCGCTGCGCGCCAAACAGCGGCTCACCTTGACCGTCGAACTGTACGAAGACACGGTGTTGCTTCCCTACCCGATCATCGGATTCGCGCAATGGGAACAATCGGAAGTGTATTTGCTCATTTACAGCGAAGGTTTGCGGTACGTTCCGCTGATCGACGCGGTTCGGTACGGCCGTCTTTATCTGAACACGGACTCCGCCGAGGAAATGTGAGTCCGCCTCAACAGAGGCGTTTATATAGAAAAGACCCCAGGAGGTTTCATCCCTGAGTTCCTGGGGTCTGTTGCTGAAACGATTCCTGTTTCCTGCTTGTTTTGGCGCGCCAGAGCAGAACGGCCAGCGGCACGACCATGCCGAAATATTTCGTCATCCACGGTTCCCGCTGCTCCCGCCGTTCTTGTCTTCTCTGCCTGCGCACCTCGCGGGGCGTTTCAAGCGTGTAAATGATTTTTTCCGCGGTCATCTTCGAAAGATCCTTCATGATGGACATTTACGGGCACCTCATTCTGCATCGGTCAATTCACATCGGGTTAAACATACACGGATCAACGTTCTGATCATAGTGTTCCCCGACGCCTTGCCGATTAATCATGTTCTTTTCCGGTATACACCCGCTTCATCCAATCGACGAGACTCATGCCGTATTCGCTCCGAATGACTTCGGTCTCCTCGAACCGATAAATCGTGCCGTTCTTGATCGCAACCACCGCGTCGAGCAGCGGTTCCACCTCATCGATCTCGTGCGTCGTGAGCACGACCGTCTGCCGTTCCATATCGAGGAATGAAATCAACCCTTTGATGATCGACTCCCGCACCATCGGATCGAGACCCGACAGCGGTTCATCCAGCAGCACAAGCGGAGCGTTGCGGGCTACCGTCAGGACGAGCTTGACGCGCATCATATTGCCTTTGGACAGCTGCGATACCCGCTTCTCCGAGTCGAGCTCCAGAAACTCCATCATCGCACGTGCCCGGTGAAGATCAAAATCATCATAGATCTTGTGAAAATAGTCGACCGCTTCCCGAATCTTGAAAAAGCCGTACACCTCATCCGTTTCATGCAAATACGCAACTTTGCGGGAAATGAGGCGGCCTTGCACCGGCTGACCGTCCAGCAAAATCTTGCCGCGATCCGGCTGCAAAAGCCCCGCCATCAGTTTGAGCGCCGTCGTCTTCCCGCTTCCGTTCGGCCCCACGATGCCCACGATCTTGCCGCGCGGAACATCGAGCGACACGTCTTTCAGCGCCTCCGTCCGCTGATATTTCTTCGATACCTGCTGAAGTTGAACGATCGGTTTATTCATCGTTCCCATGCCATATCCCCCCATCATCAATTAGCTTTCTCCAAATGCCGTCTTACGCCGTCAATGATCTCCGCGTCTTCGAAACCCGCTTCCCGCATTTCCTCGATGAATCTGGAGATCTGTCCGTCAATCAGCTGCTCGCGCAATTGCTTGAGAAGAGCGAGATTCTCCGTAACGAACATGCCTTGACCCCGCCGCGCTTCGATAATACCCATCCGTTCCAACTCCCCGTTCACTCTTTGTACCGTATTCGGATTCACGCCGTATTCCACCGCCATCTCTCTGACCGATCTGAGCTTATCTCCCGGTTTCAATTCCCCGCTCACGATCTGGCGGATGATCTTCTGCACGATCTGCAAATAAATCGGCTGGTTTCCATCGAACTTCACCATGGATCACACCTCAACTTTCCTATCCAATATCCATCCGCAGATGAACACCACCAATCCGACAAGAATGAAGTTGAACAACAGTTGTCCGAGAGACATCGTTTCCAGATAAATCTGGAAGGACGTGCCGTTTAACTCCAGAGCCGTATCCGAAACGCGGACGGAGCCCCATTCGAACCATTGAATCATCCGCGACTGGAAGATCCAATCATAGACGGTCAAGATCACCATGACGGCCGCCATGCCGGCGAATACGCTCCATCCGCCTATCCAGCGGCGAACCCACCGGTAGATGAAATAGTAAATCAGATAGATGCTTCCCAGCAGCGCCGCGCCGCTCACCAGCAGCGGGATCAAGACGAGCAGCAGTTCAAAATAGTGCTCGTTCATATAGCGCAAAATTTCCTCTCCCGTGAGAAGGTCCGCTCTATCCGCTTCCGTCAAGCCGAGCGACTCGTCGTTCAACAGGCTGCTGAAATCGGGATCTCCGTCGAAATGGAGGAGAATTGCCGACATGATGAACGCAGCCGCCATCAAGATCACCATCGACAGGATCGCCGCCACTTTGGCCGCGATCAGGCTCCACCCCGGCAAAGGCGTTTGCATCCATAACGTTTGGCTGTTCCGCTCGCTTGCAAAGCTGACGATAAGATAGATAAAAACATGAAGAAGAAGAAATGTGATGCATCCAATGAAAAACAGCAAACTGGAAATGCCGTACGGGTAATAAACCGAACATCCGATCCCGATCAGCAGAGCGACGGTCATGATGAGCAGGCCGCCCACCGTGAACTTTTGCGCCAATCTCCATTCTTTCCTCAATAAATTCATCCATGCTGCCATATGCCTGATATCCTCCTTCTTTCTCCTCGCACATTTTGTTGCCGCTCCCTTTCGCCCCGCACCTTTTCATCCCGTATGCCGCGAACCGGCCGTCCTCGGTTTACGGATCTTCGGCCCGGGCGAAACGGATTGCAGCCGATGTACGTTATCTGTATTAGTGTTCTATCTGAATAGTACACTAATACATTAAGATTGTCAAATCCTTTTTTACAACTTTTTTGTCCTAAATTACAGACCGCCGTACGCCATCGGTGAGCGCCGCGCAACATTGACATCCCGGTCACAACGGAGAGGCATCGAACATCCTGAAAATCCTCAAACATATCTGAACAGCATCGAGCACAATCTCACCGGATCTCAAAGACCGTCGCACACAAATTGTTCAAAAATGCTAACGTTAAGGGATATGGCAACGAGATGCCGTTTAGGGTATGATGATAGAAGCGGGAAAAGGAGTATGACTGGGAGGTGCCGTAATTGAAGGGCATATTCATCGCTACGATCGTCATGTCGATCGTGATCACCTGGATATTGCTTGTCAGCTATCACTATGCGTACAAACGCAAATGGGGTAATGAAAATTCCGCAGTCGACGCGCTTCCGGAAGATGTCTGCTCTCAAAACGACAAGAAAGCAACGGCCAATCCGAACGTCTAACCGATTGCGACATAAAAAATCCCGGGAAAACCCCGGGATTCGTTTTGAACGACAGTTCCGAATTTATTGAAATATGTCCGGTATGTGACTCCGGTATGTTTCGTTCCCCGCGTCCGCCGTTTCGTTCATGAGAAACGGCTCGCGTTCTGTTCCGCCGGACATTGTGCGTTAATCCATGATCTCAAACGTGTATTCCCGCGACAGCTTGACCACTCTGCGGTTCGGGCGGCGCAGCAACACTTCCTTATCGTCCCAGGCGACGATATACCCTTGCACATCGTTTTCCGGGTTGGCGTCGCGAACGACTCGCACCTTGACGCCGCTTTGTCTCAAGGATTCCAGTTGTTCGTCGGATATCATGCCAATCACCTTGCTCTCGAACGTGAACTGTGAATCCGCCTTGATATTCTTACGCAACTTGTTGGTTTCACGCATAATTGATGACGTTCCGCTTCTTCACGATCTTCTGCAGCTTGATGAACTTGCATATGCCGATGATCTTCCGCAGCTTGATGGTGTTTCGCAACTTGATGGCCTACTTGCTTGTTGATAATGTTTCGCAACTTGACGGTCTTCTCGCATGTTGATGTCGATCCGTATTTTGACGCCGTACCGCATCGGGATGCATGATCTTCCCCGATCGGTGAATCCGTCCCATATGTCAAAAGGCGCCCCCAGATACCATGTCTCTGCCATGTCTCTGGTGACGCCTATCCGCTTGCCGATTCATCTGTTAACTCACATGCTCCTTGGAGTCATGGTACCAGTGATCCAATACTTTGCTGGACATCACGCGTTTTTTCACGTATTCCACCTGATTCGGGGTAAATTTCTTCTCCCAATCTATCGACAGTTCCTCACACAACTTCACAATCGTCAACAACTCGGACCAGGCAACATACCGTTTGTACCAGAAAAACTGAGGATGCTCAATCATGTAAGGATACAGATCATCAAACTCCGTATGCTTGCAGTCGAGGGCACGTTCAAAATGCTTCTTGGCTTCTGACAACTTATACTCCAGATGATCGAGCACATTGCGTTCGCTGCTCATCTTACACCCTCCTCCCCTGACTTACACTCATTATATAAGATATCGTCTGAGGAGGAAAGCCGTTCATTTTTGAAATTATTTCATTTCTTGCAAGTATTCTCATACGCTCTTCACGCGCTCTTCACGCGCTCTTCACGGCGCTCATCATTCCTCGAACTGAATCTTGCCGCCTTCGAGCGAGCGGATCTTCACCAGCGTCTCGACGGGCACGCCCGTGCTTCGCAGATCGTCTCCTCCGCGCTGGAAGCACTTCTCGACGACGATGCCCCAACCGGCAATCGCCGCGCCCGATTGCTCCACGATGCGCATCAAACCTTTCGCAGCGTCGCCGTTGGCGATCAGATCATCGATCAGCAGGACGCGGTCGTCCGCGGACAGAAGGGAACGCGGCACGACGATATCGGTGACGATGCCCTTCGTAAACGACGGCACGCGCACGCTGTATGCATCTTCGTCGGTGATCAGCGTCTTCTTCCGCCTTGCGAAAACGAAAGGGACGCCGAGATGATAAGCCGTTGCGAATGCGACCGATATGCCGGACGACTCGATTGTCAGCACCTTCGTAACGCCGTGGCCGCGGTACCGGTCGGCCAGCGCTTCCCCGACCCGCATCAGGAGCTGAGGATCGACCTGATGGTTCAAAATAGGATCCAGATTCAGCAGTTTGTCATTCAGCACGCTCGCTTTTTCAAGAATCGCCTGTTTCAAAATGTCCATAATATGCCCCCTGATGGTCGTGTTTCATAAATGACGATAGCCGCTAAAAGAATCGGTGTCGGCATGATAATCGACCGCTTGACGAATGAATTGACCGTTTCCGTGCCAAAGCCGTTCAGATTGCACCAAAACCGTCTTTGGAACGCGGCGGCGAATCGAGTAAGATAAGTGATGTTCCCAATCGGCAACTACGAAAGGAAAGGTGCGAACATGACAGGTCAACCGTTTCGCTTGTCGTCCGTTTGTTCTTTACTTATATTAATACCGCTTTTGGCGGCGTGTCAAAATGAGAAGCAATACGGGGGCTTGCCGTACGAGGAAAAGCCAGGGCAATCGGCTCAGCAAGCGGACACAGTTGACGCATCGAACAACGCGTATGACTTGGACGCATCAAACGCCGAACATATAACGGACTCCGCAAGCACCGGAAATGCAGCCGATACCGTGCAGCCGGAGGCGGACGTATCGTCCACGGTCGATCCGGAACCGCGGCTCCTCGGATTCTCGCTCGGCGACCCGATGCAGGCTGTGGCGGAGAAGTTCGGCAAGGCCATAGAACAATATACGATGGAAGAAGATTCGACCGTCATCGTGGTGCACAATTATCCCGGCTTCACGATCGGCTTCGACAGCAAACGTTCGGTTTACTTCATTGACGTTTACGCACCGGACATCGACCCGGAACTCCGGGGACTGACGATCGGAAGCAGCGTCTCCGAAGCGATTCGGAAGCTCGGAACACCCGATGTCCAGACGACCGCCGTGATCATGTATGAATTTGAGGAAGCCGTGCTGAAACTGGACATCGACCCGTCCGCCGACCGGATCGTATCATTCAAGCTGTTCACCACAACGCGGCAGTAACGGCTTGGAAACAGACGGATCGCTCAAGTCATGTTCCTCCCCGGCCGAACATAACTTGTACTAATGCGGCATCGCTCGACAAGGGCGGCAAGTACCAATGGGAGGGGACGATGACTTGAGAAGAAGTATCCGAACGTTGCAGGTGGCTTTTACCTATATGGGAACCGTCGTCGGCGCCGGATTTGCCACCGGACAGGAGATCCTGCAATTTTTCACCCGTTTCGGACATCTGGCGAGTTTGACGATCCTGCTCACAACCGTATTCATTTGCTGGCTGGGCACCAAGATCATGCTGATCGCTCAAGACATCGGCGCAACCTCATATGAAGATTTGAACCGTCATTTGTTCGGCGAACAGGCTGGCCGCTGGATCAGCCTGCTGTCGATGTTGAACCTGTTCAGTGTAAGCGCGGTGATGCTTGCCGGAGCAGGTTCTGTTTTTCAGGAGCAATTCGGCATCGCCTACAACACCGGACTGGCGCTTACGATGGGCGTCGCCTTCCTCCTTCTGCTGCGGGGCATCACCTCGATCATGGCGGTGAATTCCCTCGTCGTGCCGTTTATGCTCACCTACACCGTGCTCGTCGTCATCATCACCGCGAAGCAGCCGATGTCCGGCAATTGGCTGACGCTTGCAAGCGTAGAATCGCCGTTGAAAATGGTGTCGTATGCCTTTATGTACATCGCGGGCAATCTCGCGCTGGCACAGGCCGTCCTGGTCCCCATCGGTTCAAACACGAAAGACCGGACCGTTCTGTACCGTGGCGGGATCATCGGAGGATGCGGCATCGGCTTCATGCTGCTTGCGGGACATTTTGCGCTGTCCGCGCACATGCCCGGCGTCATGCGGTATGAGATTCCGATGGGCTATACCGTCTCCGTCCTCGGCAGCACGGTGCAGATCCTCATCGTCACCGTCATCTTCGCCGAAATCTTCACAACCCTGTTGTCGAATGTTTACGGGCTGTCGCTGCAAATCCAGCGGTATATCCAATGGCGCCGGCCCGTTCTGATCGCGGTGATCCTGATCACCTGCTGCGCCATCAGCCAGGTCGGCTTCAGCAGGCTGCTGTCTTTCCTCTATCCGCTGTTCGGCCTGATCAGCCTGGTGTGGCTCGCCGGAATATTCATGAGCAAGCCTCCGCTTCCGCGATCGGTCCGGGATTAGTCCCTCCCGCCCCGGACTGTCACAGCACATCCAGATCGATGATCCGCGCGTGCGGCAGATGTTCGCCGACAAGCCGCCGCATATAGTCGTGGCAGGTGAACATCAGCACCTGATGGCGGCGAGCCACTTCTCCGACCACCTTCAGACAGTGCGCGGCGCGCTGTTCATCGAAATTTACGAAGATATCGTCCAGCACGACCGGCAATGTTTCCCGGGCAGTGCAGAAAGCTTCCGCCAGGGCGAACCGCATCGCCAGATACAGCTGCTCGACCGTGCCGCGGCTCAACATCGGCGTTTCCAGCTGCCTGCCGTCGGCGCGTTCGACGATCAGCTTCTGTTCGCCGTACGGCGCCATCACCCGCACATACGCCCCGTCCGTGATCGTCGACAGATGGCGGGAGGCCTGCCGCAGCACTTCCGGCTGCCTTTCGCGCTCGTACAGTTCCCTTGTGCGCCTGAGCAAACCGTCGGCCATCGCATAAACGATGTACTGCTCCGCATGTTTGCGAAGCTCCGTCAGCACATTCTCCCGTTCCTGCGCCAGATCGGCATAAGCCGCGCTCTCCTTCAGCCTCTCCAGTTCGATCTCCAGCTTCGCCCGTTCGTCCCGCATCCGGCTCAGCTGCTCTCCGGCTTCGCGAAGATGCTCTTTGAGCTCCGCCAGTTCCTTCTCCAGATCGGCGGCGCCGCACTGTCCGAGCGCGCTCTTCAGCTTCTCCACGTGCGCGGGCGTCACGAGCCACGCCAGGCGGGAATGGGCCGCCTCCATCTGCGCCTCCAGCTGCCGCCGCCGTTCGCCGATGGAAACCATTTCGCGATACTGCGCTTCATCCGCCGCACCGGCCTCGGCCCAAAGCCGCCCGATTCGTTCCTTTACTTGGCGGATTTGTTCCGCGATCTCCCGGTGTTCCGGCAGCCTGTCCGCATATTGCCCTTCGAGCGACCGCTTCCGCTCCGCCAGTTCCGTTTCCCGCGCCAGCCGCTCGGCCAGCAGCCGGATCAACTCGTGCGGAGAAGCCGTCCGCCGGTCGCTCGCTTCGCCGAGCGATTCATGAAGCAGGCGAACATTGCGTTCAAATGTCTCGATCCGTACCGTGTAAGTTTCGATTCGTTCTGCCGCGGCATCCCGGACCCGCATGAACTCCTTCACCCGTTCGATCAGGTTGAGAAGTTCCAGCGCCGTGTCCGGCGTCACATCGGCGGGCAACTGTTTTTCTTCGAGCCAGGCGCGCCACCGCGCTCCTGTCATCTCCAGCTCCCGTTCGCAGACCTCTTGCCGCTCCTCCAGTTCGGCGCATAGGCCGCGCAACTGCTCCGCCTCTCGATCAAGATCGGCGACGGCCAATTCGAAGCTGCGAATATCCGATTCCGCCGTTTGCAACTGGTCCAGCGCCGCCTCCAGTTCATCCAGAACCGCGTACCCATCCGCGGAGGAACGGAACGGTTCGCGGCCGCCGTCTGCCCCAAGCCGCCCGGCGGCGGAAGCCGCGGCGGAACGGGACGGCGCCAACCGCGCGAGAAGGTCGCCCGCTTCCGCCGCGCGCCGATCCCGCTCGCGCTTCGTCTCGGCCAATGACCGCGCGGCGTCGTCCGCCTGCCTTCTCCCGCGCGCATAAGATACGATGGCCGGCAGCAACAGGGCGATGCCGATCACCGCCGCCGGTATGTACCAACCTTCCGTCAGCAGATAACCGGATGCGGCGACGGCGCAGGCGATCATCGTGAACACCGCCGCGTTCTGCCGCTTGTTCCGCTTCCGTTCGGCGTCCAGCTGCCGCTCTGCCAGACCGACCTCCGCTTCTGCCATCCGCCATCGTTCGAGCGCCCGGCTTAACGTTTGCAGCTGTTTGCGCCGCTCCTCCGGCCTCAGCCGCGCCAGTTCTCCCGCGAAGTGCGGCGGCAGTCCGTTTTTTGCCTGCTCCGCGTGCCGCGCGGTTTCATCCCGCCGCTTCTCCACCCGTTTCCGCTCTTCCCGAACGCGGGCCAATTCCTGACCGACGGACGCCAGCTTTCGTTCCGCTTCCGCCATCCGTTCTTTGTGCCGGGCGATCTCGGCCCGTTCGGACAGACTGAGCTTCACCCGCCGGACGTGATCCTCCGTCCATCGCTCGTCGATGCGCGCAAGCTGGCCGCGAATCTGCTCCTGAATGCGCGACAGCTCGCGGACGGCCTCCTGCCTCTCCTCTTCCAGCGAGCGGATGACGGTCGATTGCTCCTGCAGTTCCGCGATTTCGCGCCATTTTTCCAATAGCTGCTCATTCGGCCGGCAGGAGGCAATCTCGCGCGACAGAGCGGCCAGTCGCTCCGACGACTGTCTCTCCGCGATCAGCAGCTGGTCCAGCTTGATTTTCTCTTCCTCAAATTGACGGAACGCATATTCAGGGATCGCCGCGACATCCGGAAGCCGGCGCCATTCCGCCTCGGCGGCGCACAGCATTAGCCACGGCTCCTGCGCTTTCAGGCAAGTTTCGATCCAGACGGACCGTTCCTTCAACTGTTCCATTCGCCGCACATATTCCTCGATCCGCTCTTCGTACTCGGATAACTGCGCCAGCATGTCGTGATACTTGTCCGCGTCCCCCCGGCTTTGCCGCAGCCGCATGTTCACTTCATCCAGACGTTCGGCGAGCACATTCAGCAGCTGCCGCTTGCCGCGCGGTTTGAACAGGCGTTCCATTTCCTGCGCGATGCGTTTCTCGGCCTCCATGACCGCGGCGGCGCTCACGCCGTAACCCGAACGGTACAGATAGCCGCTGATTTCGTCGGAATGCAGCGTCCGCACCTCTTCAAGCTCCGACAGCCCGAAGGCGAAGACGTTGGAATACACATCGCTCGTGATCTCACCGATGATCTTCCTGAGCATCTCCTCCCCGCCGCTGAAGCCGTCGTTGCCGGTGACGCGGACGGTTCCCGCCGACGGCCGCCTGCCGTCGGGCCCCGGCGCGTCATAACGTTCCACGCGCACGGTGCGGCCGTCATCAAGAGCAAGCTCGAGCGCGCCGCCGTGCGCGCCGCCTTGCCACGGTTCAAAGCGCAAATGCGGCTGACTGCGGCTTGCAAAGCCGAACAGCATGGCGCGTATGAATTGCATTAGCGTGCTTTTTCCCGCTTCATTGCGGCCGTACAACAGCACGATCGAAGCATCGCGCGGAAACGTCAAGACCGCATCTCTCAGCGCGCCGAATCCGCTCACCTCCGCGCGCGTGATTCTCATCGCCGATCTTCCCCCTCCACCAGCATGTCCAGCAGCCAGTCTTCCGCCCGCGCCAACAGTTCGGCCAGCTGATCGCGGTCCGTTAAGGCCCGTCCGCCTCCGGACAGCGGCTGACCCGACAGTAAATGTCTGCCGACGCGCGTCCGCAGCAATTCTTCCGTCACCTCATCCGCGAACGCCGACAACCGATCGTCCCGCTTACGAATTTCGGCGGCGATGCGCAGCATGTCCCCGATAAAACTGTCCTGTCCGATCCATTCGGCGCGATCGATCAGGCCCCGCGTCTCAAGACGATGGCTCTCGATCCAGACAAACGGATAACCGGGGTCGCGTTCCGCCGCTTCGGACTCGGTCTCATTCCATTCCGCGGCCAGCTCGTCCAGCATCGACGTCCGCTTCAGTTCGCGATGCAATCCGGTGCGGCCGCGCACGACGAGCCGAACGACATGCGGTTTCCCGCCGGCCGCGGCGCGAAGCCCGTCAAGCTTCCGGTGAACAAGTTCCTGAACATCAAGCAGAGTCCGCGCCTCCTCAACCGAAACCTCCAGCGTCGTCCAGCGCACCGCATCCGTCTCATGGAACGTCATGTCCAAAACGCGGGCGTCCTCGAATTCGACCACATAACAGCCTTTCGCTCCGGTCTCCTTCATGCTTCTGCCCTGCGTGTTGCCAGGGTAGACGATGTGCGGCGACTCATTCAGAACCTGGCGGGCGTGAATATGTCCGAGCGCCCAATAATCGATGCCCGACGCGATCAATTGGGAGCGAGCGGCAGGCGCGTAGTTGCCGTGGTCCGACGCCCCGTCGACATTCGCATGCAGCACCCCGATATTCGCCGCCGTCCGGTCATGCACGCGAAACTTCGCGGCGAGATTTTCCGTCACCACCGCGTTGCCGTACGAAACGCCGTGCACATAAGCGAGCAGCCGCCCCTTAGCGTCGTGCAGCGGCACCGTCTCCGGTTCGTCCGCGGCAAACTCGTGAACACCGCGCGGCGGAACCCACGGCAGCCGTCTGCCCGAAAGCGGATCGTGATTGCCGTGGGCGATGCAGACCGCGATTCCCGCTTCGGCAAGCCGTTCCACGGCGTCATGGAACTTCAGCTGGGCGCGAATCGAGCGATCCTCCAGATCGTAGACGTCCCCTGCGAGCACGACGAGCCGGACGCGCTCCCGGATCGCCAACGCCGTCAGATTGTCCAGCGCCCGAAACGTCGAGCCGCGGATCGCATCGCGCACCCCGTTCGGAAGACCGGCCAACCCGCCGAACGGGCTGTCGAGATGCAGATCCGCCGCGTGCAGCATACGCCAACCCGTCATATCAAGCCGGCCTCCGCCAGGAAAAATACACTTGCTCGAGTTCCCGGATCACGCGGTCGATCGAAGCGTACTCCTTCGCCCGCTCGTAAGCGGCGGACGCCATCCGCCTGCGAAACTCATCATCACTCACCATGCGCTCGAGGGCGGAAGCGAGAGCCTCCACATCGTCAACGGGCACGAGCAATCCGTTCACCCCGTCTTCGATCTGCTCCGCGATGCCGCCCACATTCGTGCCGATGAGCGCAAGACGGCACAGCGCCGCTTCCGCGAACACGTTGCCGAACGCTTCCGCGCGGGACGGGAGCACGAACAGATCGAAAAACGGCATCAGCTCTTCGGGATGAAGCATATACCCGTAAAAGATCGTTTCCTCATAGATTCCGAGATCGACCGCCATCTTCTCCAACTGCTCGCGCATCGGTCCGTCGCCGATCATATGTAGAACGAAGGAATGCCCCCGTTTTTTCAGCAGCGACAAGGCTTTGAGCAGCACGTCCAGCCCTTTCGCCGGAACGAGACGGCAAAGCGTGACGATCTGCGGCACCGCGTTGTCATGCTCAACCGGCTTGAACCGGTTCGGATCGAACCCGTTCAGAATCACCCCGATCCTCTCCGGCTTCTCGACATATTGCGCAAGATAGGAACGGAAGGAATGCGACACCGTGATGATCATATCGACCTGTACTTCCAATTCATGATAGAGCGAAGTTAAAAACCGGTGTTCCGGACCGCCCTCTTCGATTCGTCCGTTGAGAATAAGTTCGCGCTCATAACTGGAGTGAACCGTCATCAACACCGGCGTCTCGGGAAACAGCCTTTTCATGACAAGAGCGGCGATCGGATGGTGAGCGTGGATAATGTCATAAGAAGCATTGCGGAGTCTCATATTGGCGAACCAGAGATAATCTTTGAGCGTTTGCACATATTTATGGATAACCGGACTGGATCCGAACGATTTCCAATCAAACGTTTCAAATGCGTACTCTTCCGTGCCCTTGCCGCGAATCCGTTTGGGCAGCGAGAACAGTTCCATATTCCAACCCATTTTCACGAATTTTTCCTGGATATAAGGCACCATCGAGGATACGCCCCCGGGTTGTTCCGGAGGAAAAAATAGAGCTTGCAAAATATTCATCATCGTCAGCGTCCTCCTCTTCCCTCTCTACGATAATATTGTACCTTCCGGGTCCCGCATTTGGAATGTTTCTTCTCGACAAATTTTGATATACTGATGATAAACGTTTTTTGTCGGCGCAAATCTATTTCCATACGGCAAGAGACAACCGCGTGAAGAGCTTTGCGCAAGCAGAACCGTGAAAATCTGCGTCGGAAAATCCGATTCTTGCAATCGAACATTCTGAAACTAGAGTCCGGAGGAGTAATATGCAGCTGACAGAATTGCTTTACGGGTCGACGGGAAAAGTCGTCTCCTCCATTTGTATTCTGGTCATCCTGTTTCTCATGTTTATGATCACCGTTCAATTGTATACGAACCGAAGGAAAAAAGCCTATTTTTCGCTCGCTCTGTCGCTTGGCCTTGTCATCGTGCAGTATACGATTGTCGTCGTGCTGGAATTGTCCGACCATCATGCGGCGGCGACGGATTACATCATTCAACTTTTGAAAGTGCTTGCATTCATCTGGATCAACCTCGGAATCTACCAGCTGTATAACCCGACCATCCGCGCCGTCAAGTGGATCGCGTACGGGACGACGATCCTGGCGATCGGTCTCGCTTCCGTTCACGTCTACGAACTCGCGCTCGGCGGGCAAGCTCATCCGGCCATCGGACTGCTGGCCGACAGGCTGATCCTCGAATATTTCCTGCTCATCCTGATCGTCGGCTCGGCGTTCTTCATCCGGCCGTTCATCGGCCAGACGGGCAAGTACACGTTCTGCACCGGATTGTACCTGCTCGCGCACGCCCTTCATATGATCAACACCTACGTGTTGCCGGGACAGCGCAACGCGCTGATCGCCATCGAACATTACGTGCCGGTGATCTACTATGGAACGCTGTTTTTCATCGTGTTCAACCGCATCGTGGAACTGCTGCAGGCGGTGTATAAATCGTCCATCACGGACGGATTAACCGGGGTGTACAACCGGACTTATATCATGAATTATGCGCAATATCTCGTTAACAGAAAGAAAGGCGCGGTCATCTTTTGCGACATCGACAACTTCAAACGGTTGAATGATACGGAAGGGCACCAGACCGGGGATGAAGTGCTGAAATCCGTCGCCAGAATCATGTCCGACACGGTGAACGGCAAAGGCAAAGTCGGGCGTTACGGGGGAGAGGAGATCGTGGCGGTGCTGAACGTCCCCGCGGGCGAAGTGAAAAAGACCGCCGAGCAGATCAGACGGCGCGTGGAAGCGGAGACTCCCGTCACCGTCAGCGTCGGATACAGCAAATACGAGGACGGCATCACCGTGCAGGAACTGATGAAGCAGGCGGACGAAGCGATGTACGTATCGAAAAAAACCGGCAAGAACAAAGTGACGCCTTATTCCGACAAGATCCCGAAAATGCTGCTGGCGATCAACGGCCAGTAACGCGAGCCGCATGCAACGGCCGGCGGGCTTCGGCCATTCTCCACGAAAAAAAGCTTGGGTCATTCGGCACCCAAGCTTTTTTCACATCTTTCCGGCTTGTCAATCACGCCGGGCGTAACGGATCGGATCGACGGCCCCCGCCTCGGCGAATCCCTTCAGACGCAGCCGGCAACTGTCGCATACGCCGCAGGCTTCTTCTCCGCCGTTGTAGCAGGAGGTCGTCCGGTCGTACGGCACGCCGAGCCTCAATCCCTCGCGGATGATGTCGGCCTTCGTCATGTGCAGCAGCGGCGCCTCGATGGAGATCGCCTTTCCGCTCACCCCCGCCTTGGTTCCGATGCGGATCGTCTCCTGAACCTTGGCGATAAATTCCGGACGGCAGTCCGGATACCCGCTGTAGTCCAGCGCATTGACCCCGATATAGATTCGGCCGGCTCCGATCACCTCGGCGTAAGATGCGGCGATCGACAAGAACAGCAAGTTTCTGCCCGGAACATACGTCACCGGAATATCTTCTCCGGCCGGACCCGAGGGCACGTCGATCGACGAATCCGTCAGGGCGCTGCCGCCGATCTCCCGCAGAAACGACATGGATACGATTTTGTGGCGGTCTCCCGCTCCGTAATATTCGGCGACGCTCCGCGCATGCTTCACCTCATTCACATGGCGCTGTCCGTAATCGAACGTGAGCGGATACAGCTCGTATCCTTTTTCATGCGCGATGCCCATGCAGGTCGTGCTGTCCAATCCGCCGCTCAAGATGACGACGGCTTTTTCCCGTACAGCCATCCTCCACTCCCACCTTTCCGCTTTCCAACATGTTCGCTTCACCTGTTTCGAGATGAACACTTTCAAGTATGAACGCTTTTTTCTTATCCGCATGAACCGCGTGAACTTTCTGCATGAACGTATTCTTCAGATCCAAATGAATGGAATGAACGCTTATTCAAGTCTTCAAATCCGCATATGTTATACGAACGCTCGGTTCAAATCCGCATGAAATATCTGCACGAACGCTTCATTCGCACTCGCGAATGTCTCTCAAACTCTGCGCAAACCCGGGTCCCAGATGATCTTGTGCAACTGCAAATTCAGCTTCACCTGCGACAATCCCGCTTCCAGCATCATCTGCGCGAGCTTCGCAGGCGGCATCGTCTCCCAGACTGGACTGAACAAGATCGCCGCGCGGATCGGCGCCCGCCCGATCACGCGCACCGCCTCCGCGAAATCCCGCTCCGTGGCGATGACGAATTTCAGCTCGTCCTGTTCGCGGAGCAAAGACAGATTATCTTCGATCATTCGTTCATGCTCGCCGGAATCCGGCAGTTTGTAGTCCATAATGTAACGAACGACCGGCGAACGGACTCCCGCGATGAACGGTTCAAGATGAATGGCGCCGTTCGTCTCCACATGGATGTCCGCATACCGATTCGTGGACGCCAGCGCGTTCAGCAGATCCCTGGACCGTTCCCCGTAGAGCAGCGGCTCGCCGCCGGTGACGCAGACGTGGCGCGATCGATACTGCGAGATTCGCTCCAGAATCTCCTCGATCGTCATATAAAACTCCGCTTCATACGGCGGATAACTGTACTTCGTGTCGCACCAGGTGCAGCGCAGATTGCACCCATACAAACGGACGAAGACGGTCGGATAACCGGCGCGGGTTCCTTCGCCTTCGACCGTCTCGTAAATGTCGACCATAGGGATGCGGATGCCGGTGTTGTGAAGATTCGCCGGGTTCCGTCCATCATCCGCATGCTTGACCATCTCTTATTCCTCCATGAACGCTTTTGTCGCAGCGGCATAGCTGGTCGGCGTCTCCCAAAGCCGCACTTCCTCCAGCTCAATATCGGGATACAACCCTTCTTCCTGCAGCCGCTTCTTGATTTCCTCATACATCCAGACGACCATATTCTCCGCGGTCGTATTCATCGGCGGCAACACTTCATTCAAATATTGATGATCGAGCCGGTCGATCACCGCTTCCTTCGTAATGCGCTTTATGTCCGCAAAATCGATCGTGATGCCGCGGTAGTCCACGCGCCCCGACATGACGACCTGCAATTTGTACGTATGACCGTGCAGACTTTTGCACTTGCCCTCGTAACAATGCAGATGATGCGCGCTGTCAAATGTGAATTCCTTCGAAACCAGCACGCGCTTGTCATGATATTTCAACTGATGCTGTTCAATATCCCGGCCCAGCACCTGAACTTTCTCAGGAACTTTGAAGCTCACGCCCGTTCACCTCACATCCAGACTGATCAACAGCAGCATGAACCGCAGACCTGCCACCGAAAATCACGTACTATTATATCATGTTCGGCAAAAGCACCACAACGACCAAGAAGAAGATGATGATGATGCCCGCAAGAGCCTCATGCGCCGACGCCGGAACTTTGCAGGCCGTCCAGCGAGCGGGTGGTCTCGGCAAACCGATGTGGTATAATCATGTTCATCAACGATGGAATCAAAGACAATGGAATCAAATCTGATGGAAACAGAGAGGAATCGAGCGATGACGGTTACATTGCCTGAACCATTCCTTGCAAGAATGCGCCAAATGCTCGGCGGCGGTTACGAAGCATTCGTCGCCAGTTATGACCAGCCGCGCGCTTACGGACTGCGGCTCAATACATGGAAAACGGATTCGAACCCGGCTGCGGCCGAACGTCTTCACGGGCTTTTCGGGCTTGAACCCGTCCCCTGGTGCAAGACGGGCTATTATTACGACGAAGAGACGAAACCGGGACGGCATCCGTATCATGCGGCGGGCGTTTACTATATTCAGGAACCTTCCGCGATGTCCGCTGCGGAACTGTTGTCGCCGCAGCCGGGCGAACGCGTGCTCGATCTGGCCGCCGCGCCGGGAGGCAAAGCGACGCAGATCGCCGACCGCATGCAGGGGCAAGGGCTGCTCGTCGCCAACGAGATTCACCCCGCCCGCGCCGAGATTTTATCTGAAAATATCGAACGGATGGGCATTCGCCACGCAATCGTCACCAGCGCTTCTCCAGGCGAACTGGCGGAACGGTTTCCCCGCTATTTCGACCGCATTATGGTCGACGCCCCCTGTTCGGGAGAAGGCATGTTCCGCAAAGAACCGGAAACGGTCCTGGAGTGGAGCGAACAGGCGGTCGAAACTTGCGCGGTCAGGCAGCTCGCCATCATGCAAGAGGCGGTGAAAATGCTGAAACCGGGCGGAACGATCGCCTATTCGACCTGCACATTTTCCGTGGAAGAAAACGAACGGGTAATCGGGCAAATCACGCACCTTCATCCCGAGTTGAGCGTGGAGAGGATGGAACGGTTGTGGCCGCATACGCACCGGGGCGAGGGGCATTTCGTTGCGGTGTTGAAGCATCGGGGGACTTATGATACAGACGAATCCGGTGACCGCCCCCCTTTCCCGAGCCGTCCGGCCAAGCGGGGAAAACAGCCGTCATCCGGCGCCGCGCCGCGAAAAGCGATCGAGTCCGCCATGCGGGAGTTTGAAGCGTTCGCGGCCGACATGCTTCGCCCGACGTTCCGGCTCACCGGCGGAGAAGCGGTGTTATTCGGCGATCAGCTGTATTGGATGCCGACGGCGGACGGCGCCATGCATCCCGACATGCTTCGGGGCATCAAAACGCTGCGCCCGGGACTTCACCTGGGCACGATCCGCAAACAGCGATTCGTTCCTTCGCACGCGCTCGCGCTCGCCCTGACCGAAAGCGACGTCACTCGCGTCCATCGCATGGAGGCGGACTCGCCGCAGACGGAAGCATATTTGCGCGGCGAAGCGTTGCCGTCGGACGGCAAGGGTTGGACGCTGGTCACGGTCGACGGATGGCCGGTCGGCTGGGGCAAAGCGAGCGACGGCTTGCTGAAAAATCATTATCCGAAAGGATTGCGCCGTCCGAACTGATCCAGGTTGCGGCGTATTTCTTTCAGCCTGTCGGTATCTTCTCTCAGTTCCTGCTCGATGCCGGAAATGATCCGGCGAACTTGCGCGACGACTTCATCGGGCAGTTCGATCTCGCTGTGCGCCTTGACGATATAGATAAGGCACTGAATGATTTCGCGCAGCATGTGCAATCTGTTGTTGTCCATGGCGACTTGCGACAAAAACAGGATATGATTGATTTCATCGAGGCTGAGCTTCACAAGGCATCCCTCCCGGTCGTGTACGACTCGTCGTCACATTCATCCTGGGTGCGTGTCAGGTGCGTTTGAGCTCCGATCGGTATGATGTTCGGCTTTATCGGCCATGTCGGGAGAAACATGATGCCCCGTCAGCGCGTGCATCCGCCTCAACCCGCAGCGATCACGTGTTCATCTGCCGCTTGTCCGGCTTTTCCCGTTCATGGTCTTCCGGCCGTGTCCGACTTATCGTTATCTTCATCATAAACTTATCGCCCGCAATGTCAATAATCGACACGCCGCCGCAATAATCGACGCCGGGAAGCGGTTTTCGAGATAAAAAAACAGCCGTGGGTGCGATCCGTGATCATGGAGACGGCGGAACCACACCTGTATCTCTCCGCCCGCCGTCGTACCGGCATCAAGACGCTTGTGACCGCCAACCAACGCTTCGGCGGGGTTCGGGAATACTCTGCGCGCGACGCCCCATGGGGGACCGTTCATAACAAAACAGCCGGCGGTTCGATCCGTGCGATCCGCCGGCTGTACGCATTTTTCCGCGTTTATTGCAAAGGCACATTTTCGAACAAGATTTCATCGATCGGCCGGTTCCGGTACAACACCGTCACATTAAACGACTCGAATTCCTTTTCCTTATCCAGCTCGCGCATAAGCTGCGCGGCGATTTTTTCGTGCTCCTCCTCGCCGCCCCTCTCGCGGATATCGATATACCCGCTCAGATCCCGCCGGCTGATGTCGACCGTCGCCGTTCCGATCGGAATGCTCCCTTTTTTGCCAGAGAAGATCTCATAGGTCAGCGTATCGCCGTCATTCCGCACCAGGCGAACCGAATAATCGTCCTGCCCGCTATCTGCCGCCGCATCCGCAAGGTCGGCGAAATCCTCATGCTCCAGTTCGTACACTTCAAGCAGTTCCCCGTTATGTTTGATCTCCAGCCGGAACGAATCGACCAGATCGTCATCAAAATCGGACACCAACAGATCGACAGCCTGTTCGATCTGCTCGGATGTCGGTTCGACCATCCAGTTCATCTCCCCGATGCAATCGGAACCGTACAGGGTGACGAAGGCTTCGGCGAGCCAGCGGCGGCCTTTGCCGTACAGGTGATATTCGACAGAGTTGCCGTGCTCTCCGGTGATCACCAGCTCGTACGTCTCCGCAAGCTCCGTCGGACGTTTCCTGTCGGCTGTGCGAATCGCGGCGCTTTTCGCCTTTCTTGCCCGCTTCGCCCGCGCACCCTTCTTTCCGGCGCTTGCACGCTCCGGCAGCGTCCGCTGACCGGCCGGGCGATGATCGGCTTGGCGCAGCGCCTTGGCCTTCCGTTTCATTTCAAACCGGTCTTGTTCCTCAACACCGATATCGGACAGACGCGTGTCATGGTCGACGTAATCCGCTTCTTCATTCACGTCATCCTCCGCGTCGACATATCGGGTGATCTCACCGCCCCCGCGCTCCATCGCGATCACCTGGTCAAAATAACTGTACGTGACGACCACATCGCAATCTTCGACATCCAGCGCCGACGCGAGCATATGGACATAATCCTGCACATATTGAACAACCTGATCTTTCTCACCGGGAGTCAATGTGCTTTTCTCCAGTTGAATCGAACCGGACAAGCGGCTTCCCTCACGGTATACGAGCGTGATGTCGCCCACATAATGTCCGTTCAAGACAATATCGCAGACCTCTCCCCCATCCGTCCTCATGTCCGGACGTATCGATATGTTGGACATCGCTCTTCCCTCCACGTTTGATGGAATTTCGACGCTTTTAGCTTCTCCCGTCAAACGTGTTCTATCCGTACGGTCGTCCCGAGTTACTCCGCCGCAGGTTTACACCGCCAACGGCAAATGTTTGGATAACGTGACGTATACGGCATCCTCATTGTTCGACACGGTCACTTCATCCGCCGCTTTTTTCACCTCATCCGGCGAATTGGCGACGGCGACGCCGCAACCCGCAAACCGGAGCATCTCGATATCGTTATAATAATTGCCCATCGCGAGAATATGCTCCCGCCCGATCCGCCATATCTCCGCCAGTTTGCGGAGCGCCTTGCCTTTCGTCACATCGGGGCGGATCACATCGATAAAATAATCTCCGCTGCGAATGAAGCGAAGTTCATGCCGCCCTTCCGGCCACTCGCGCTCGACCTCATCCATCAGGGCAGGCTCGCCGAACATGCAAAACTTGACGAGCGGCTCCTTCACCTCCAGCACGTCGGGTACTCTCTCCGGCGTCGCGTAATAGGCTTCGTACATTTTTTTCGCTTGTTCCGGCATCTGATCGAGCAGCATCCGCGTCGACGTGTTCAGATCATAATGAATGCCGCGGCGCCTGCAATAATCGATGAGCGAGGCAACCTCGCTCACCGGGAACGGATCTTCATACAGCACGTTGCCGTCCATATCGATGACCGAAGCGCCGTTATGCGTGATCATGACGCCGGATAACCCCAGCTCTTTCATGACAGGCACCGTGCTCATCGCGCCGCGTCCCGTGCACAGCACGATTTTCACGCCCAGTTCGGCGGCGCGCCGAATCGCGTTGCGGTTATTTTCGCTGATCCGGTGCCGGTCATCCAGCAACGTCCCGTCCACGTCCAGTGCGACCAATTTCAGCATGTCTCTTCTCCCTCCGATAAACGCTGCAGTTCTGTCTCTGTCAACTCGCGGTATTGTCCGGCGGCCAGTCCGGGATCGAGCGTCAGATTGCCCATCGCGACGCGCTTCAGATAAGTCACCTTTTTGCCGACCGCGATGAACATACGTTTCACTTGATGAAACTTGCCTTCGTAAATCGTCAGTTCGATCCTGGAACGGGCCTTCCCGCCCGGATCGACGGAGCGTTCGATAATGTCCAACTGGGCGGGCATGGTGACGTATCCGTCGTCAAGCTCGACTCCCTGACCGAACCGCACGGCGTCCTGCTCGTCCACATAGCCGTCCACTTCCGCGTAATACCGCTTCGGCACATGTTTCTTCGGCGACAGCAGACGATGCGCCAGCGCGCCGTCATTCGTCAACAGCAGCAACCCCTCCGTATCCTTGTCCAGTCTGCCGACGGGAAAAGGGTGAAAAGCGCGATGTTCTTCAGACAAAAGATCCAGCACGGTCCGTTCCCGCAAATCTTCGGTGGCGGAGATGACGCCGGCGGGCTTGTTCATCATAAGATAAATATAAGTCCGATAGCGCACGCGTTCGCCTTTGACTTCCAGAACATCGCTCTCGACGTCGATCTTCGCCCCGCTGTCTCTCGTGATGACGCCGTTCACCGAAATATGCCCTTCCTTCGCCAGCTTCTTCGCTTCCGAACGTGTGGCCAACCCGAGATGAGAGAGGATTTTGTCGATTCTAAGCCGATTTTGTGGTTTGACGCTCATCGGGTTCACCCCGCCTTCGCACGTATTTCATTGCCGTGTGTCATATTTGCCGATCGGGCGCGCTCAATCCTCGCCCTTCGCCCGGGCCAGCGCTTCATTCAATTGCTCGGACAACAAGCGCAGGCCCCAAATGTCCTCATTTTCCCACAGTTCATTGAACTTCAATTGAAACTGGACGGCCTCGCGAATGCGATGGTAAAAATACAATTCCTGAATATCGTTCAACACTTTCGTCACAAGATTGGAATTGTGCTCAAATTCCCGTTGCGCGGACATAATCTCCGTGCGGATGCTCGACATCTCCTGATCGAGCACATAGGCCGCTTCCGCCGCCCTTCGCAGCCGCTGCCGCACTTCTTCCGGAAGCTCTTCTTTATACTTATAGTTCAGCGAATGTTCGATCGTGGCCCAAAAATTCATCGCCAGCGTGCGAACCTGTATTTCCGCCAGCACGTTTTTGACCCCCAACGCGGTCTGGACGGGATATTGGACGATCAGATGGTAGCTGCGGTAGCCGCTCTCTTTTTTATTCGCGATATAATCTTTTTCATACATGACCTTCATATCGCTTCGCTCGCGGATCAATTCAACGACGCGGTATATATCCTCGACGAATTGACACATAATGCGAATGCCCGCGATGTCTTCGATGCCCGTCTCCAGTTCGTCGTTCGGCACGCCGAGCCGCTTCGCCTTTTCCAAAATGCTCGATATGCGCTTGACTCTGCCGGTGACAAATTCGATCGGCGCAAACTCCTCGCGTTTCTTCAATTCCGCGCGCATCGCCTTAAACTTGATCTTGAGTTCCTCCACCGCCTGTTCGTAAGGGAGGAGAAATTTGTTCCAGTCTCTTCCGTCCATGTTCGCATCCCCCGTTTCAAGGATCGTGTACGCTTCTAGACGTCGGTTCCAACCGCTTCCGATATGTGACGATACCCGTCACGGCGAAGCAGTTCCAGCAGCCTTCTGTTGATCGCCTTGTTCACTTCCGGTCCCTTATAGATCAGCGCCGTGTAAATTTCGACCAGACTCGCGCCAGCTTTAATCATCTCATAAGCGTCGTCTCCCGTGAAGACCCCGCCGCTCGCAATAATCGGAATTTTCCCTTGCGTCAGCCGGCGGATGAGCCGGACTTTCTCGAGCGCAAGCCTTTTCAAAGGTTTGCCGCTCAACCCTCCGGTCTCCTTGGCGTTTGCGTTGCGCAGACCAGGGCGCGTGACCGTTGTGTTCGTGGCGATGATGCCGGAAATTCCGCCTTCCAGGATGATCTCGACGCTATCGGACACTTCCTCATCCGTCAGATCGGGAGATATTTTCACAAGCACGGCTTTGCCCGCCGTCCCTCGCTCGGCCGCCAGGCGGTCTCTCTCTTCTATGATGCCGGAGATGAGGCCGCGAAGGTCGTCGCCATGCTGAAGCGCACGAAGGTTGGGTGTATTGGGAGAGCTGATGTTCACGACAAAAAAGTCGCCCACATCATATAGTATGCGCATGCACGTGCGATAATCTTGGACGGCGAGTTCATTCGGCGTGATTTTGTTCTTCCCGATATTCACCGCGATCGGAATCGGACGGGAACGCAGCTTCGAAAGATGATTGCGCATCGCCTCCGCGCCCTGATTGTTAAAGCCCATCCGGTTGATCAACGCCTCGTCCTCCGGCAGGCGGAACAGTCTGGGCGATTCGTTGCCGGGCTGGCCTTTCGGCGTGACGGTTCCGACCTCGATGAAGCCGAATCCGATGCTGGAGAAGGAACCGGCCGCCTCCCCGTTCTTGTCCAATCCGGCAGCCAGCCCGATCGGATTCGGAAAGTCGATCCCCCATAAGGTCTGGCGAAGCTCGCCCGCACCCGGCGACGCGTACATCATGCGCAGCATCCGGCATGCCCCCGGAACCCGCTGCGCCATTCTGAGCCCGCGAATCGTCACGTGATGAGCCTTCTCCGGATTCATCCTGAAAAACACGAGCGGCTTGGCTATCTTCTCATACAACATCCAGAAACACTCCCGTCAAAAAATATCTAACGAACAGTTTATCTCTTTCGACATCAAAAGAAAAGGAGAAAAATGCGTTTGCAATCGCCTTCAAATGCCGATATAATGTCATAACAAAAGCCTATCAAGTTGGAACCGGGGGATGTGGACATGGTCAAGAAGAAGCAGTCCTTTGTGCAGAAATATAAGAAGGAACAGGAAGCGGGCATCAATCGCAAGGCGCTGATCTGGTACTCGTCGATTTTCGGGGGCATCTTGCTGATCGTCGTCATCTTGCTTCTCATCTATTGATTCCGGTCCATACGAAAGAAATGGTTGGGAATGAAAACGATAATCCGTTTTCGATCCCAACCATTTTTTCATATTCGCCTTGAATTCGCCTTTATGACGATTACGGCACAATCTTATCGCGGATGATGACGAGTCGCTCGTTTTGAATCCATTCGACATCCATGCCGATCACTTCCGCGAAGAAACGAACGGGTACATAGGTGCGGTTGGATTCGGCGTATGGCGCGACATCCATCTCCATCTCTCTGACGATCCGGTCTCCCTCGCGCTCGAACAGTTTGCTCTGACCGAGACGGAATTCGATGACACGCTCACCTTTGCTCATGATCACGCGCTGATCTTCCGCCTCGTAGCCCACTTCATAGCCCAGCGCTTCCGCCACAAATCTGGCCTGAACCATCGTGCGGCCGTTTCTCGCCGCGGGACTGCTCTCGAACTCGATCTCCTTGCCGTTATAGATGACCTGGATATCATCCGTGATGCGCAGCCCGACCGGCAATTCGTACAGTTTCACCTGACGGATCATGCCGTTGTAAGAGTCCGCGATGAGCATTCTCCCGTCCGCCGTAACGGCGACGTCCGCCGGGCGATACAGAACGTTGTGCCGTTCGATGCCGTTCACATATCCGTGCTGACCAGGCACCCCCGCAACCGTCGTCACTTTCCCGTCATGCAAATAACGGATGACATGGTTCTCGCTGTCGGCGATGAGCAAACCGCCGTCCTTCGTCACGGCGATGCCCTTCGGCCCGTGAAATCTCGCTTCCGCCGCCGCTCCGTCCGCATATCCCCCTGGAGCGTACAGTTCGCCTTCGTTGTACAAGATCCCCGCATTCGCGTCGGCGAAGGCGCCGCCGGCCACCGTGGTGACCGTTCCCTTGGCGAAATCGATATAACGAATGCGCTGATTGCCCGTGTCGCTCACGTACAGATTGCCCTTCGCGTCGAGCGCAAGTCCGGAAGGCTCATTGAACTTCGCCGACGCGATCGGACCGTCCCGATAATCTCCGGCCGTTTCGACGATTCCCGGGATGATCTCGACGATACGATCGGAAGGGGCGTTCAACGTGGTGACGTTGCCGTTCCTGTCGATCTTGCGGATCACGTGGTTCAGCGTATCGGCCACATAGATGGTTCCGTCGCCGGCAACCGCCACATCAGTGGGATAATAAAATCTGGCCTTGTCGCCCGTGCCGTCGGCCAGCCCGATCACGCCGTCGCCGGCGATCGTGGTCACATTGCCTTTCGTATCGATTTTGCGTATGGCATGGTTGCCCGCGTCGGCAACATAAATGTTGCCGGCCGCATCCTCCGCCAGTCCGTGCGGCTCATAGTAAGAAGACTCATGAGCGGGGCCGTCGACCAGCGCGCCGATCACCCTGTCGTCTGTGGAGACCGTCACGCCGCTCCATACGCTCAACTCGCCACCCGTCACTTTCTTGATCACCTGATTGCCCGTATCCGCTACGATGACTGACCCGTCCTTCAATTGCAACACACTCATCGGCTGGCGCAGCACATTCGGGTCGTACAAACCTGCCCCGCCGGAAACGTTTCCGGCAAAAGCGGTCATCAGCGTCATGCCGTTCCAATCGTTGTTCTGCAGCGTCAGCCTGTCCGCATGAACGGTGGAAACGAGCGATCCGATGCCGACTATACCGATCAAGATCCATCTCTTGAATACTCTCATCGCGATCTCCTTATCTCCCAATTTGAATATGTCATCCTGCCGATTCAAGCCGTTAATCTCCCGCGTTATTTCGTCGGAGGCTCCAACGGATCCAGCGAATACTGAACAGGGATTTTCGTCACCGATAACGGCAACTCGTCTCCATTGAGGTCGAAGAATCGAATTTCCGCCAACAGGATTTTGCCCGCTATCGCCTGATTGAAATCCAGCACTCTGAGCGGAAGGGCAAGCAGCACGCCCTCTTCGATCGGACCGTTTCCAACCTCACCGGTGCTGAGCACGGCGAACACAACTTCTATCGATTCTTTGATCTGATTGTTCTCCCAAGTGTACAAACCTTTTCTGGCTTTCGCAAAATAGTGGGCATCGGCGAACCAGTCCGTAAGCTGGCCGGCTTCGACATACACCGATCCGTCTCCGTAATCGAAGACATCGAAATGTTCGGCGTTCAGCAGCAGGTGAATCTGCGCGGCGCCGTAACCTTCCGGAATATTCCGCAATACGACTTCAAGCGGAATCATATCTCCCTGAATGTCATGCAAAACAAGCTCGGCGGCCGGAGCATTTGGATCAGCCGGTTCCTCGCCCGGGCCGGGTTGATCCCCCGGCTCAGGGGACGGCTCATCTCCAGGTCCGGGTTGTTCTCCAGGCCCAGGCGCCGGCTCCTCACCGGGGCCCGGTGCAGGTTGCTCTCCCGGTTCAGTCGACGGTCCGGACTGCGAACCGTCATCAGCTTGCCGGTTTCTTCTCGCCTCTTCCCGGTTTTGCAAGAACTGCTGTCTGTCCTCTTCCGTCAACTGATCGAGATAACGATCCACCGCTTCCTGCTCGTTCTCTTCCAGAACCTGCTCGTTCTCCTGCCGTTGCTCTTCATGTCGCTGCCGAGCCCTGTCAACCAGATCCCATTTCTCCTGTAGGGCACGCTCTCGTTCTTTCCGCCGCTCCTCTTCAATCCGCTGCAGTTCTTGTATCTTCTTTTCCATTTCCTGGCGCTCTTTCTCGTTCATGAGCTCCAACAAATCTCTCATTTCCTTAGTCAACAAATCATGGAAACTATCCAAATCGTTGGAACCCGATCTCTGAATCAGTCTCTCAAGATCATATTCCGTTAACTCACCGGCTTCCAATGCACGCAGCAAGATCGGCGTCAACACATTTCTCAAAAATTCGGCGTATCCTTCCGCATTTCTGATGTAGGGGGGAACATCGCTTTCGAGCAACCCTGAGATGTATTCCTCGTTTTCCTGCTGGATCAGCAAATGATTCTCGATCAGGGCCTCCAAGATCGCCGGGTCTATATGTTCCTCCTTAAACATCGTCACATACCACAGAGACTCGGAATCGCCGGTGGTGACGGAGGTTCCCTGCATGCTCGCATAGATTATAATACCGTTCGTACCCGGCGGCGAAGAAGATTGATTGGGCTCCATCTCAACGGCACCTGCAACGACGACTATTTTAACCAAACCCGTAATCGGGTCGATCGTGACATAAAAATGAGTTCCTCGAACGCCCATCGTCGCGTTTGGAGTTTCAATCTTGTATGTATCGGATTTGCCGAGCTTGGATACCTTCGAATATACGGAGCCCGATGTTACTTTCATGTTGGTTGTCGCGCCTTCGTCTTCGAGAAGATCCGCCATGTACACTTCGGCATTCTCGCCGATCGTCACTTCGTCATCGCGTCCGACTATGCTGAGGACGACGCTCGATTTGCTTTCCGTAACGATCGTGTCCCCCTGGTTAATCGTCATCTTCTTGTACAAACGGATCGGCTTGGTGCCGCCTGCTTTCTTGACATAAGCGGTACCCGTCACGTCGACGACGGACGCCGCCCTCGCCGATGCGGCCATCGCCTGTTTCGCCGCTGCCGGACTGATCAGGCTGAACAGCAGGCCGACCAACGTAACGATCATCACGATGCGATAGAATATGGAGCGTGTTGAACTCATTCCCATACCTGCCCTTCGGATTCAGATTGAAAATCAATGACTTCAAGGTTCCGGCTATTGATTGGAATTAAATAGATGATTGCCTCTTTCGACATTCTTTCGACATTATTGTAAAACAGTTCCATTTCGAAGCAACATCTATCAAGCATTTTAACAGGATTTCCTGCAAGATTTCTCATCATATAAATCATTCATAGGATCACGGCTCAGGCGCCGGACGAACGAAGGGCTTTGCCGGGTTTCGCCGCGGTCTCCGGTTCGCCTTTGACGCCCAGCACTTCATACAGCTTGATCGGAACGGTCTTGCCTTTCATCAGTTTTTCGCCGATGCAGTTGTACTCAAAATATTGCTTCGTCCGCTCGTATGTCGTTTCGGAGACGAGAATTTGATTGGCCACCGTGTTGGACTCGATGCGCGACGCGATATTGACGTTATCCCCGATCGCCGTATAGTCGACGCGCAGGTAGGAACCGATATTGCCGACGACGACCTCCCCCGTGTTGATGCCGACGCCGATGCTGATCGTCACGCCGTATTTTTCCTGAATCCGCTTGCGCACGTCCTGCATGCCGACCTGAATGTCGTACGCCGTCTTGACCGCATAGTACGGATGGTGTTCCACATCCAGCGGGGCGTTGAAGATGATCATCGCCGCATCGCCGATAAACTTGTCGATCGTGCCGTGATTTTGCAGCGCCTTCTCCGTGATCAGGTCGAACATCGTATTCAGGAAGTCGACGACTTCCTCCGGTTTTAATTTCTCGGAGAGCGTCGTGAAGCCGCGGATGTCGAGGAACAGGATGGACAGTTCCTTGTTGATGCCGCCGAGCGGAACCTCCTGGTCGCTCTTGGCGATCTGTTTGACAAGATCCGGCGACAGGTAGCGGCCGAATTGGCGCGTGATGAAGTGCTTATGTTTCTGTTCGTAATACGTCTTCACGGCCATATTCGCGACGTACACGAGAAGGAGCACCAGTATCGGATACACCGCATTTACGTACAGATGGGTTTCACGGAACAGCAGATGTTGTCCGTATCCCAGCCCTCCCGCGATCAGAATGACCGACAAGATGCTGTAGATGGGCTTGAGCAGCCAGGTAAGCAACACCGCTGCGGCGAACATGAGCGCCATGAGCAGCACCACGAGAGAGAAATCGGCGACGCGAATCTCTTCTCCCTTCAACAGCTGATCGATGATGGCGGCATGGACGTAGACGAGGTTAACATTATTTTCCACAGTGGTATTCCCCGTATCCTCTCCCATACCGGTAAGACCGACGAGAACGATCCGGTCTTCGAAAAACTCGGGCGGATACACGCCGCTGATCACGTCGATAAAGGAAAAGGTCATGAAGTCGTACGACGTTGCATCATATGCGATATGCATTTCCGCCTGCGGATGCGCCGCCGCGTAGCGTTCGACGTCGGCACCCGCCATCTCCGCAGCCTTGTAGGCGAGCGAAGGAATGGGCCCCTGATCCGTATCGAGCATCAGCCAGGTCTTGCGGATCACGCCGTCGTCGTATCCTCTCTCGGCATACCGGTTGATGTGCCCCAGCTCGACCTCATCCGCCAGTTTCTTGAGCGGCGGCAGCAGCCGTCCTTTGATAAGCCGGTCCTTATGCACATACACCGCCCGCTCCAGTCCGCTCTCAAGGTCAACGGCGGCCGCCAGAATGACATTGTCCATGATCGACAGTTGTTCTGCCAGCATATCATCGATCTCAGGATCGCTGCTTTCGCTCAAAAAATGAATATCGAATACGACGGCGGAAGCGAGAGACACGGCATCGAGAAACGGCACGTAGTATTCTCGGCTGAACGGGAACCGTCCCAACACATCCACCGTTTCGTCATCAATCGCCACGACGAAGATATCCTCATGCGGCGCATGCGTCATCGTCGCTCTCATATTGGCGTCATAAGCGAAGTTGTTCAGGATCTTAAACGGATTCATGCGGATCATCTGCACCTGCGGCGAGGCGGCTGCCGAGTATGCGATGATCACCAGCAGCAAGATCAGATTCAAGATCAGAGAAGAGCGGAGCAATCTCTTCTTCATACCGCGCATATCCCCTTGCAAACGAATGATAAACGAATGTTTCCAATTTTAATCCTACAATAATAAAATAAAGATTGCACGAAAAAACGCGAAAAAAGACGAAAAAAAAACGGGAGTCAAACGAATGACTCCCGTTTCCGGTGACGCATAGACGAAATTTGCTTGCCATGCCGTATGCGCAATAATTAAAAAAATTCATTCCATTGTATTAGAGATCGATTTCTTATGTCTCTGTATTTCTTATTGCTCCATTAATGAAATAAATTGAGCTTTCTTTTTTTTATCTTAGATGAACCTTTCGGTTCATATAGAAAACAGACACATGCTATCTGAGGCGCCGTCGGATTTGCCCAATCCGTGCAAGATTCCGACCGGGCATTCGAGAAATCTCACGTGCCGCTCAGATATCATCCGTCTGAAAATGGCATCTTTCAGAAATACATCCGAAATGATCCGATCATGCCGGGCATCGCCGATCCGAGCATTCGCGACCTGGGCCGCCGCTCATTCAAAAGGCTTGTCGCTTACCTTGATCGAATCGGTCGGGCAGCCGTCCAGCGCGTCTTGCAGATCATCGTACAATTCTTCCGGGATTTCGACGACGCCGCGATTGTCATCGCCGTTGTACACGTTTTGCGCGAGACCGTCGTCATCGTAGTCGAAGATATCCGGAGCAGAAGCGCCGCATGCGCCGCAGGCGATGCAAGTGTCTTTATCTACTCGGGTGTATTTGGGCATTCGTTAGACCTCCTTGGATGATTCGCTTTCCTCGTACACCACATAAATATATTATAAAACCGGGGGCAATTCAATGACCATGCTTATTGAAGTTCGTCGGCGTGTGGTGTACAATCGGTTAGATACATATGTATCCCACCATCACTCATTATCATGTTATAATGATAACATTCTATACATTCGGTCGTGGAACGCAATATTGTTAAGGAGGATCATCGATGTCTCGCAAAGTTTATATCTTCGACACGACGCTTCGTGACGGCACCCAAGGAGAAGGCGTCAGTCTGTCCGTGGAAGACAAGCTCAAAATCGCTCAAAAGCTCGATGAGTTGGGCGTTGACTATATTGAAGGCGGATGGCCGGGCAGCAATCAGAAGGACCTTGAGTTTTTTGAGCGGGTCAAAAGTCTGAGCTTGAAGCACGCGAAGATCACGGCGTTCGGCAGCACGCGCCGCAAGGGGATCGCGCCTGAGAACGACGCGAATCTGAACAAGCTGCTGGAGTCGGGCGTGAAAGTCGCGACGATCTTCGGCAAGTCGTGGGATTTTCAGGTGACCACGGCGCTGGAGACGACGCTGGAAGAAAACCTGGCGATGATCTATGACTCGGTGCGCTTTCTGAAACAAAACGGGCTTGAAGTGATCTATGACGCGGAGCATTTCTTCGACGGATACAAGGCCAATCCGGAATATGCGCTCGCCACGCTGGAAAAAGCGCAGGCGGGCGGAGCCGACTGGATCGTGCTCTGCGACACGAACGGCGGATCGATGCCGCATGAGATCGGCGAAATCGTTCGCGCCGTGAAATCCAAGATTTCCGTCGACATCGGCATTCACGCGCATAACGACTGCGAGCTCGGCGTCGCGAACAGCCTGGCCGCCGTACAAGCCGGCGCGCGGCAAGTGCAGGGGACGATCAACGGCTACGGCGAACGTTGCGGAAACGCCAATCTCATATCGGTCATTCCGAATCTGCAGCTGAAACTCGGGTATGAGGTCATATCCCCCGAACAGCTTCGCACGCTCACGGCGGTCGCCCGCTATGTGAGCGAGATCGCCAACGTCAGCATGCCCGTGAACCAACCGTTCGTCGGCAACGCCGCGTTTGCGCACAAAGGCGGCATCCACGTATCGGCGATCCGCAAACATCCAAGAACTTACGAACATATTGAACCCGAACTTGTCGGCAACAAACAGCGCGTGCTCGTATCCGAGCTGGCGGGTCAGAGCAACGTCCTGTTCAAAGCGCAGGAACTCCAACTGGATATCGAGCTCGACAACAACGTTGCGCGGGAAGCGATTCAGCGCATCAAGCAGCTTGAACATGAGGGTTACCAGTTCGAAGGCGCCGACGCTTCGCTTGAGCTGCTTTTGCGTGAAGCGACCGGAAATCTGAAAGAAGTGTTCAAGGTCGAATCGTTCAAGATTATCGTCGAGCGGCCGGCCAACCACAGCAGCGTGATCTCGGAAGCCATCGTCAAGCTGAAAATCGGAGAGGAAACGGTGTTCACCGCCGCCGAGGGCAACGGTCCGGTGAACGCGCTGGACAACGCCCTGCGCAAGGCGCTCGAGCAGTATTATCCCGAAATCCGCGACATGCATCTCACGGACTACAAAGTGCGCGTCATCGATGAGAAAAGCGCCACCGCGGCCAAGGTTCGCGTGCTCATCGAATCATCCGACCGCCAAAACTCCTGGAGCACCGTCGGCGTGTCGACAAACGTCATCGAGGCAAGCTGGCAGGCGCTCGTGGACAGCGTGCGTTACGCCCTGATCGGAAAAGAACTCGTCATTCCGGAATCCAACGGAAACAGACGGCTGGGCATCGTCAATCACTGATCGTCGGAACAGATACGCTCAAAACCGAACAACCTGCACATGCGGCACCCCGGTAAACGGACTCCCGCTGCGGACGTTTGAAAGGATGCTCCCCGCCAGGCAGGCTCCTGAAAGGCGACAATCAGGGCCGCATGAAGGGGGGCTTTTTCATGGTCCGGCTGCCGGTTTCCCTGCGATGAGAACAACCTCCGCTTCCCGGCATCCGTCCGCCTCGCCGCAATAACGGGATGAATACAAAAAACCGCCCTGGCGAACAAAGCTCCATGAACGGATTGTTCTGCCGAGCGGTCATCTTTTTGCAACATTTACAGCTTCGCCAGCCGTTTCTCAAGATCCTCCGGATCGAATTCGCCATGAATCACATGGTTCACCACGCCGTTCCGGTCGATCAGCACCGTGATCGGAAACGCATAAACCTTGTACTCCTGGCTTACCTCGCCTTTTTCATCAAGCAGCACGGGCATTTGCCATTCGTATTTCTCGACGAACTCCGTCACTTTGTCGATTCCGAAAAATTCGGCGCCCGTCACATTGATGGCCAGAAATTCCACCCGATCTCCGTAACGTTCGTGCAAATCTTTCAATGCCGGAGCCTCCGAGGCGCAAGGTCCGCACCACGATGCCCAGAAATTGAGCAGCGCCGGTTTATCCATATCGCTTCTGACAAAGCGGTATTCCTGATCATCCAACGTTTTTAACGTGAATTCCGGGGCGGGATATCCCGTCTTCGCAACTGCAACCTGAAGCGGCAAGCCGCTGTCGGCATCGCCGTCGTTCGCCTGTCTGCCGGTCGATGAACGTTCGCTGGAGACGATCTGGGTGACGATCGCGGCGGCAATGAAGATGACGGCTGCCAAGGCGATGATCACATTTCTTTTCATGCGCTACCCCTCTTGTGATTTTTGTCTAGCCTTATCATACCGTTCCCACTCGCCGATAGCAATGTCGATTCGGTGAATTCGTCCGGCCCGCATGCATGACCGACGCGAACTGCGGGAATGTTACGAGTAATCATATCCGGAGGTCGAAAAGCCGACATGGAAAAAACAAGACGTCGCATTCTGGATATCGTGTTCCGCAGTGAGATCGAACAGAACGACACCGCGAGCGGCGGCGATGCGGGCGATCGGCACCAGACGAAAACCGGGACGAACGGGAAAAGCAACTTGCGGGAATCCGCCGCGCTGGCCACGATCCCGCTTGTCCTGGTGTTGGGCAATTCGATGCTCATTCCCATTCTTCCCCAAATGCAACGAGAACTTAACATCTCCCAATTCCAGAGCAGTTTGACGATCAGCCTGTTTTCCATCGCGGCGGGCATCTTCATCCCGATATTGGGATATTTGTCGGACCGTTTTTCCCGGAAAGCGATCATCATCCCGTCGCTCATCGTATACGGCGGGGCGGGGATTCTCGCCGGTTTCGGCGCGATATGGGAATCGTACTGGGTCGTCATCTCGGCGAGAGCGCTGCAAGGATTGGGCGCAGCGGGCACATCGCCGATTGCGATGGCGCTGATCGGCGACCTGTATAAGGGAGGTGAGGAAAGCCGCACCCTCGGACTGATCGAAGCATCCAACGGGTTCGGCAAGGTGGTCAGCCCGATCATCGGCTCGCTGCTCGCATTGCTCATCTGGTATGCCGCATTTTTCGCATTCCCCGTATTTTGCGGGCTGTCCTTGCTCGCGGTCATCTTTTTGATCAAGGAGCCGAAACGGAAAGAGGAACCGAAAAAACTGAACCGCTATTTGCGCACGATCGGCCGGATTATGAAGCAAAAGGGCCGATGGCTGATCACATCCTTTTTCGCCGGCTCGTTGGGGTTGTTTATCCTGTTCGGCGCGCTGTTTTATTTGTCGCAAATATTGGAGGAGAAGCCATATCAAATCGACGGGGTGATCAAGGGACTCGTTCTCGCCATTCCGCTCATGGGACTGGTGGCGACGTCCTACACGACGGGCGCGGTGATCAAAAAGAACGGGGTATTGATGCGATGGCTGATGAATATCGGGTTGGTGCTGATGACGGTCTCTCTGGCTTTGGCGATCTTCCTGTATGATCATATTTATGTTCTGATCGGTTTATTAACGATGAGCAGCATCGGAACAGGCCTCCTGTTGCCGTGCCTGAACACGATGATCACCGGTTCCGTCAGCAGAAGCGAACGCGGCATGATCACCTCGCTGTACAGCAGCCTGAGATTTTTCGGCGTGGCGTTCGGACCGCCGCTGTTCAGCCGGATGATGGACATTTCGGACGAGCTCGTGTTCATCTCGGTCTCCGTCTTATCGTTCATCACGCTTGGTCTCGTGTTCTTTCTGATCAAACCGGACCGGCGCCTCAGCGAAGCCGGCTGACCGCGGCGCCGCGTCATCATCCGCCCGCTCGCAAAGGAACATGAAGGCGCCCCCTGCCATCTTGACCCGGCGGTCATGGCACACGGGGGCGTCTTTCGTAATGGTGATCCTTGAACCTGTGTTGTTGGTTTCTGTTTTCATTCGCCTGTATATATCAATCCACTCCTGCATGGGTATATATCAATTCACTCTTATATGGGTATATATCCATCCGCTCCTAAACGGACATATATCTTTAATCCGCTTCTGTACGATATCGTCTTCCATATTGGCATTCGCTGTTCCGGCATCCGCTCCCGCACCGTCATGCTGTCATTTTTCCTTGATGTGTCTCACACATGCTGGCTGAGATGCGCATACAGATCGCCGAGAGTCGTAATGCGGCGGCTGGCGATCTCTCGCATGAATTCGGACCAGAGCCGGGCGGTCATGATCGCGTCGGAAAGGGCGTGATGCCGGTCTTGGATCGGTATGCCGTACGCGTCAAGCACAGTGTCGAGGTCGTATGAAGGCAGACGAGGATTCAGCCACCTGGCGACGAGGATCGTGTCGAGCACCCGGTGCGACAGGCGGATTTTCGCCATGCGCCACAGCGCGACGTTCAGAAATTGCTTATCGTGACCGGTGCCGTGCGCGATCAGCACCCTCCGCTGCACGAAGCGCAGAAAGTTCGTCAAAACCTCCCTCACATCCGGCGCATCCGCTGCCATCTCATCCGTGATGTTCGTCAGCTCGACGATATTGGCGGGTATTTTGCGATTCGGTTTCACCATGCTGTAAAACGTGTGCTCGGCATGAACGTCGGAACCGACGCACAACACCGCCCCGACGGATAAAATTTCATCGTGTTCGGGATTGAACCCGGTCGTCTCCAGGTCGAATACGACAGCTTGCAGATCGGCAAGCGGAAGCTCGAACACAGACGTCTGCCTCTGATCTTTCATAACCGACCGGATGAACGATTGATGCTGTGTCTGAGCCAGACCGAACATGGAGCTGATCGCTCCCCGCCAGCCTCTTACCTTATTTTCCGGCAACACATTGCGCGGTCTGTTATATGAGGAGTCATAGTCCGGTTCTTTCATACACGCTCACCTTCCTGATCGCTGCTGCTTATCCGGCTTCGTCCGCGATCAATCTTCGCGCCGCGATCCGCCGCCATTGCGCGCATTCGACGCGAAAAACATCACCCGACATGTTACGCTTATCTTTCCGCAAGCCGCCAATGAAGCGAACAGTTATGACGGGATTATGTCACATATGACACCCGTGACCGATGACGCGAAATACTTTTGACGTGAATGACCTATGCACGATTTCCCCGGTGATACGCATGATCGATGCACGAATTGTGTCAATGACGGGATCTTGTGCGATCCTATGGTTTCGCTCGAATTTGGGTATTGCATGGTAGAACGCGCTAATTTCGCCCGCCGTATTTCGCCACATGCGCCTGCAACAGCTTCCCGCTCCTCATCGTCCTTTTCAGCGACAGGATCTCCTCTTTCGAGCATTGCCGAATGTTCAGCTTTCCGATCCCGTCGTCCTTGCCGCACGTCAGCCGCAGCAGCAGATTGTGCTCGAACGCGGCTTGCCAGCGCTCAAGAAGCTCCTCCGGAACGCTCCCTTTGAACCCCAGCGCGCGAAGTCTCTGCAATGTGTTCGTCTCGTTCACCGCTTCGTGTATCGCCAGCGCGCGAATGCCGTTCACCATCGGGATATAGGAGCCGTATTTGATGTCGATCGAGCCGGCGTGTTCTCCGTAACGCTCGAGAAGGAGGTTGCCGAACGGCCCGAGCAACACCTTATGCCGCAGAGAGATTTCCACGATCGTCCGCATCACTTCGGGGTGGTCGGCGACGAGCTGGAGCACGCGTTCACGCAGTTTCCCGCTCAGCTCCGCCTGGCCGTACACCGCCCGCGCGTCGCTCATGATCAGCATATAGCGGACATTTTCCACGTTGAGCGATTCGAACCATTTTTCGAGCATATGTTTGTATTGCTGAAAAGACAGCCGCCATCTGCGATTCGTGCAGATCACCTGCCCCTCGCACGGAGGGTATCCTAGACGCTCGAGACCGCTGCGGATTTTTCTCGCAAGCTGTTCGAAATACGTTTCCACAGCGCTCCGCGCCTTCTCGCCGATGGCCTGGGAATCATCATAGATGATCCCGTTGTCCTGGTCGTTCCAAAAGGTTTGCTCGCGGCGTCCGCCGCTGCCGAACAGCAGGAATGCGTAAGGGACAGGGGGATCGCCCTGTCCTTCCCGCTTCAGTTCAAGCTCCGCCAGCTGAACCGCCTTGCGAATCAACGCATCATGCATATCATTGATGGACGTCATGATGTCGATGATCGGGCCGTAAGGGATCTGATCGGCGTACTTCGCCTGCAGGTCGATGCGCAATTCCCTCAACAACCGCCAATCGTCCGACGCTTCGATGTGCTGAATTGCGAATTGCCGATTCAGATCCGCCATCTTGCATTAGCTCCTTCGCTCCCGATCCTTATGATCGTCCTGATCTCGAACGTTCATGCCCTCGATCTCCGGCGATCGTGACATTCTCTCTATCATTATAGATCTCGCTGTCGCACCGATCTTCGTCACGGCCGGATTCATTTCGAAAGGCATCCGCCCGTTTCTCGTCGACCATCATTTTTGTGTCTTCCGCCAATGATCCACACCCGATGATCCGTCCATTGTTTGCTATTGATCTTATTGATCTTTCTATAGTACCGCAAATGATCTGTCTATAGTCCGATTCAGCCGGATTACATCGTCAGTTGATCTTGTTTTTTCATATGTTCCGGATAACCGTAAGCTCCGTGCTCGCTCAGGTCGAGGCCGATCATTTCTTGTTCTTCGGTGACGCGGAGCCCGATGACTTTCTTGATGACCCACAGGATCACGAAGGATACGACGAAAGCATACAGACCGGAAGCCACAACGCCGAGGATTTGCACGCCCAATTGATGGAAGCCTCCGCCGTAGAACAGTCCCGGTTGACCGACTCCGAGCTTTTCAACCAGTTCGGGCGTCGCGAACAGACCGTTGGACAGCGTGCCCCAAACCCCGATTGCGCCGTGCACCGTGATTGCGCCGATCGGATCGTCGATGCGGACCTTGTCAAGGAATCTCATGAACGGATATACGATAATGCCGCCGATCGCACCGATGACGATCGCCGCCCACGGTTCGACGAACGCGGTGGAAGCCGTGATGGCGACGAGACCTGCCAGGGCGCCGTTCAGCATGACGACGATGTCAGCCTTGCCGGTAGCGGCCCAGACCACGAGGAGCGCCGCAACCGTGCCTGCGCCGGTGGCGAGCAATGTCGTCGCAGCAACATACGCGAAGAATCCGTCGTCAATCGCCAGTGTGGAAGCGCCGTTGAAACCGAACCAGCCGATGAACAGCAGCAGGACACCCATCGTCGTGTACACTTGGTTGTGGCCGCTGATCGCGTTGGCCGAACCGTCCTTGTTGAACTTGCCGATGCGCGGCTTCAGCAGGATCGTGGCCGCGAGCGCCGCCATCGCGCCGGTCAAGTGAACGACGGTCGAACCGGCGAAGTCTTGTTTGCCGTGATCGGCCAGCCAGCCCGCACCCCAGATCCAGTGTGCGATGACCGGATACACAAGCGTACAGAACAGAACGGTGAAGATCAGGTACACCGACAGTTTCGCGCGCTCTGCAAAACCGCCCCAGGCGATCGAAAGCGACACGGCGATAAACGCGAATTGGAAGACGAAGTATACGGAGTCAGGATACGAAACGTCAGCCGTTGCCGAGATCGGCAGATTAAAGAAGAAGTTCTCCAGACCGATGAAGGCCGACAGGCTGCCTCCTCCAAACGAGAGGCCGTACCCGAACGCCCAGTAGACGAGCGCCGCCAGACCCACCGTGAAGATCGTCTTCCCGGCAACGTGGCCCGCGTTTTTCATGCGGGTCGATCCGGTTTCGAGGAAAATGAACCCGCCTTGCATGAGCAGCACGAGGATGGCGCCCAGCATGATCCAGAGTGCGTTCAACCCCATCGTGTTCATGGCAATTGCTTCTTCGGACGCGAACGCGGTCGCCGGGAACAGCAAGCATGCTGCCGCCAGGAACGTCAATACTTTCTTCATCATGTAAACCCACTCCCTTTTAAACTTTGTTGTGTTAGTTAATCTAACGTGTTACGAAAATCTTATTGCCATTATATGATGTTATCAGCTTCTTTACAACTGATTTATTGAAATTTTCACCCCGGAATCCGAATGATTATGTTTATATGCGTGATATTATTCGCTTATTGGTTCTGTTGCAAACGCCTATATGTAATGTTATTTAACATATAATGTGGACATGCGGTATGTAAACTCGAGTCCGGTTGCGCGAACTTCCGGTCGATTGGTCTTGCCGCGATTGTCTTGTTTTCCTGTGACCGATGATATATGCTCTTCTTTAGATGCGGATGGTCCTCTCTTCGTGCTGTTTTGCTCCAGCCCGCAGCCGATCACCATATTCGCGAGGAGATTGCGGTGCATATGGTCGAATACTTCGTCACAAGAAACATTCATCATTCGGATCTGTTCCTCATCCACTACGGCACGGAACAGTGCCGTCCCGGTCACGCGTACGGTCCCGCCGTTCGGGATCACTTCCTGCTTCATTTCATCACGGCGGGGAAAGGCATCTATCAGGTCGGGGACCGCACGTATCCGTTAAGAGAAGGACAAGGATTCATGATCTTCCCCAATGAGGTCACTTATTATCAGGCAGACAATGAAACTCCGTGGACGTATTATTGGGTGGGATTCAACGGCATTCTTGCGGAGACGTTGCTGCAGCGGGCCGGCATCACCCCTGAAACGCCGACGTTCGACTGCGGGGCGGACCGGTCCATTCAACATTGCGTCACCGCCATGATCAACCTGGAACCGGCCGCGAAAGCCAGAGATATTCGGCTGACGGCGCACTTGTACGAATTCATGTCCGCGCTGATCGAATCCAATCCGCTCGTCGCCGCCGCGGAAAAGCAGGTGCCGCATGCGGAATACGCGGAAAAAGTGGTGCGGTTCATCGAAATGAATTATGCCAACAAGATCACGGTGGCCGAAATCGCCAGCAGCATCGGTCTGAACAGAAGTTATCTGAATGCGATCTTTCACAAACAGATGAATACCAGCATTCAGGATTACCTGATCCGGTACCGCATGCAGAGAGCTTGCCAGCTCATGCGCAATGACGCGCTTTCGATCGGCGATATTGCAAGGTCGGTCGGGTATGACGACCCGCTTCATTTTTCGAAGATGTTCAAAAAATACCAGGGGCAATCGCCCAGCGAATACCGGCAACGGCCGCGATGACCGCGACAGGCGGTTGAACGGTGGTGAGATTGCCGGACGCCGGCATTTTCTCCAAGTATCATCTGAAACGTTGAATAAGGTTGTACGTAATGAAATAATTAGTTAGACAGATACTACTTACAGACATGTACGGAGGGATATATCGAAATGTTTTTCGGATATGGTGCGTTGCATTGGATGGACATTCCCATCTTTATTGCTTTCGGCTTGTCGATTTGGGCGCAATTCAGAGTGCAGGGAGCGTTTCGCAAATGGTCCCAGGTGTACAGTTCCTCCGGATTGACGGGCGCGGAAGCGGCGAGACGCCTGCTGGACCGTCACGGTCTTTATGATGTGAAGATCGAACATGTGAGCGGAACGTTGTCCGACCACTACGATCCGATCCATAGAGTCGTTCGCCTTTCCGACTCGGTCTACGGATCGTCGTCGATCGCCGCCGTTTCGGTTGCATGCCATGAAGTGGGGCACGCGATTCAGCACGCGGTATCCTACCCGATGCTCGTTCTGCGCCACCGCATGTTCCCGCTTGTCAATTTCGCTTCCGGCGTGGCGCCGTTCCTGATCATCGCGGGACTCATCTTCGGCGGACTCGGGTCGGCGTTCGGCCAGTCGTTCTTCCTGCTCGGCATCTTGTTCTTCGCGGCGGCCGTCGCATTCCAGGTCGTCACGCTGCCGGTGGAGTTCAACGCCAGCGCGAGAGCGAGAGAACTCATGATTTCCGAAGGATTTATCTCGAATTCGGAAGAACGCGGCGTCGCGCAAGTATTGAACGCCGCTGCGCTCACCTACGTCGCGGCCACGATCATCGCCATCCTGCAGTTGCTGAAATTTATCCTGATCTTCTTGAGCCAACAGCAAAACCGCGACTGATCGGTACACACCTGTCAAGAATCAGGCGATCAAATGCCAAACCGGAAACGTTGCGGCGGCGTACGGCCCTGATCACCCAGGTTCAGGTGCGGACAGTCCTTATGGTGCGCCGGTGAAATCTTACGAAATAAAATCAGCAATAAAAAAACAGCCACAAGCCTTATGCTTGTGGCTGAACGTTTTTGGTCATCCAATTCGTCAAGGTCATCTTGCCTTCATCAAATCTGCTGCCGGCCTTCCTTGAAATATTTCAAGACGAAATTTCGGAACACTTCCGCGACAAGCGGCAATTTCTCGTCCACTCTGCGGATGAGTCCGATCGTTCGCGTCACCTTCGGATCTTTCAGCTTCACCTTCACCGGCTGCAGCGGAGTCTCTTCCTGCAATGCCAGATGCGGCAGCAGGCTGACCCCCATTCCTGCGGCCACCAACCCGCGGATCGTATCCGTTTCTTCCCCCTCGAAAGCGATCCTCGGAGTGAAACCCGCTTCCAGACACGCCTCCCATACCAGCTTGCGCAAGGAATACCCTTCGTAGAACAGAATAAACGGGTCATCCTTCAACTGGTGAAGATGGATGGATGATTGATCGGCCAGCGGATGATTTTGCGGCAAGATCGCGAACAGTTCCTCGGTCATCAGGCTCTCTCCGGTCACCTGGTCGTGATTGACGGGATACGGAGCGATGAACGCGAGGTCCAGTTCTCCTCGGAGCACATCTCTCAGCAAACTTTGATACACGCCCTGGCGGAACTTGAATCGGACATTCGGATGTTCTTTTCTGAACTGGGACACAATGTCCGGCACCAGGATGACGCCGAGCGTGTTCGGAAACCCGATGCGGACTTCGCCGTATTCGGGATCTTGATATTCGCGCACCTCCTGAATCGCTTTGTCGATGTCCGCGAGAATCGCTTCGATCCGTTTCAGGAACAGCTGGCCCACCGGCGTTAGCTGAAGGTTTCGACCATGCTGTACGAATAAGGAAATGCCTAGCTCCTCCTCCAACTGATGGATTTGACGCGATACAGCGGATTGGGCGATTCGTAATTCCTCCGCCGCCTGCGTGACATGCTGCATCTTGGCCACTTTCACAAAATATTGAAGCTGTCGCAGTTCCACGATATCGTACACTCCATGAAGATATGATCCATTACCCAATTGTTAATTATAGTACAGAAGCGAAAATTTGTCTCCAGCAGATGTCGTCTTTTGCCGCAAACCCGCATGCGCACAGGCCAGAATGCGGATCATCCCGCGTGACGGTTCTCCGGTCCTCCGTGCCAGACAATCTGTTGATGTCATCGCGGATGTCCGGGTGCCGGTGTTCGGCTTAAATGGTCAATTTCTTCTTCTTCTTTTGAGCGTGAGCAGCACCGCCATCCAGAGAAAGCCCGCGGCGAAGCCGCCGAGATGCGCATCCCAGCCGATATTCGGCATGAGGAACGAATAAAGCGCGCCCATGATGACAATCGTGATAATGGTCGTATACGTATTTTTGTCAATGAATGATTTTCTCAAAACGACCAGCGCCAGATAAGCGCCGAATACCCCGAAGATGGCGCCGGATGCCCCCGCCGAAATGGAGTAGAAGCCGTCGAACGAAAGCTCATGGCGAAGATGTGCGGCCACGTTGCCCGCGACGCCCGTCACCAGAAAAAAGATCGCGTACCGGACATGGCCGAACAGTCTCTCCAGTTCGGGTGCGAAAACGAAAATCGAAAATCCGTTGAACAACATATGCTCAAATCCAATATGGATAAAGATCGCGCTGATGAAGCGGAAAATATCGAGGCCGCTGTTCCACAATCCCTGCACATTGTCCCCGAACGGAAACGGCAGAACGAGCGCTCCGAAATCCAGGAGCGTATCGGGATTTTCCGTGCCGCCGCTGAACGTCATGGCGATGAACATAAGCAGGCAAATCAGCAGAATGACCGAATTGACGGGGTACAGCCGGATATAAGATCGAAGATTTTCCGTGCGAACAAACATGCGCATGCTCCTTTCACATGTGAACATGGACAACCGTATCGCCAAACTTTATAATAAGATATGGTAACAAAACCGTATAAAAAAATTCCTGTCTAAGGAGTGATTGGCATTGACTCAAGAAAGAGTCGGCGTACATACGCTGAAAGGCAATCCGCTGACCTTGATCGGTCCTGAACTGAAAGTCGGGGACAAAGCGCCTGAGTTCACCGTCCGCAGCAGTCTGGTCGATACGAAATCGTCCGCAGATTTCAAGGGCAAGATCAGACTGATCAACGTGGTGCCCTCGCTGTACACGGGTATCTGCGACGCGCAGACCCGCCGTTTCAACGAAGAAGCGGCGAAGCTCGGCGACGACGTCGTCATCCTGACGATCAGCGTCGATCTGCCGCCCGCTCAACAACAATATTGCGCGGCCGCCGGCATCGATAAAGTCGTCGTGTTGTCCGACCATTACGACGTCTCCTTCGGCACGGCCTACGGCGTGTTGATCAAGGAGCTTCGTCTGTTGGCGCGCTCGATCTTCATCGTCGACAAAAACGATACGCTCGCCTATGTCGCCGTCAACAAGGAAATGGCGGAACATCCGGATTACGACGCGGCGCTCGCTGCGCTGAAAAAGCTGCTGGATCAGTAAGAGAGCATCAAAGGCGCTTTCAACAACAACTGCGAGGGAAGATCACTTCTCTCGCAGTTGCGTTATCGTCCTCATTTGTCGCGATAATCCTTCAGCTTTCGGTCGATTTCTCTCAACAGATTCAGGATCAGACGATAATTGGAACCAAGATCGCCGAACGATCCGCGGGAAGCCGAATAAATATCCACCGCGCTCCGCACCGGGTTGATCCCGACGATCGTGAGCGTCACGTCCTGAATCCGGCCCGTCGCCGTCCTTTTCTGGGCGACGATCTCCCCGACATTCCGGGCGTCGTGAATCAGTTTGAGACCCGGATATTTCTTTACGATCGCCAACACTTCATCATACAGTTTATCTTTCGGCAATTTGAAATGCCGCGAATTCAATCCCGGAAACTTCGGCTGCTCGCTTGTCGATTCATGGCTGCGAATGATTCCGATAAGCGTACGCTTCAGCAACGTTCTTCCTCCCTTGACCCAACATCCTTGTTTCATCTTACCACGGTTTACCTTCAAGCGCAAAAGGATGAAGACAGAAAACGCTTCACTTTTGTTCTCTACCGCTCTCCCGCGGCACGGATCAGAAAAAAGAGAAGCGCCTCGAGGAGGCGCCCGATAACCTGCCGTGTTTCTTGCGGCATATTGTTTATGTTCTGTTCGACAGCCTGTTATGATCGTTGCGGCAAATTATTCACGTCAGTCCGGCAGCCTTTGTGATCTTTGCGGCAACTTGTTCACCTTCTTCTGTCCGGCAGCCCGTTTGCGATCCGTTCATGATTGCGCATCGATTTCACGGACGCCGTCGCCGATTTCGCAAATATAGAACGTCGGCGTCAAGCCGGTCGCTTTTTCGTATTTGTCGCTCACCTCTTGCTGGAACTTGTCAAGCGCCTCGTCGCGCACAAGGCTGACGGTGCAGCCCCCGAATCCCGCGCCGGTCATGCGGCTGCCGATGCAACCGGACACCGATAGCGCCGCCTCCACGAGCGCATCCAACTCCCGGCCGGTCACTTCGTACAGATCCCTGAGAGATTCATGCGACTGAATCATCAGTTGTCCGAACGATGCGAGATCGTTTGCCGCCAGCCGTTCCACCGCCCGCAAAACCCGGTGATCCTCCGTCACGACATGTTCCACGCGCTTGCGTATGACAGGATCGTCGATGACATCGCGCAATTGCTCCCATTGTTCCAACGCAAGCGCGCCGAGATCGCGCAGATCCGGCTTCACTTTGCGGAGCATCGCCAGGCCGGCCTCGCATTCCGCGCGGCGCTCATTATATTTCGAATCCGCCAGACCGCGCCGTTTGTTCGTATTCGTCACGACGAGCTTGCACCCGTCGAGCTTCAGCGGCGCATACTCGTACGACAGATCGGCGCAGTTGAGACGAATCGCGTGATCCGCCTTCCCCATGCCGACGGCGAATTGGTCCATGATGCCGCAATTGACGCCGATGAACTCGTTTTCCGCGCGCTGCGAAAGCTTCACCAGATCGATGACCGGCACCGGAAGCTGCGCCAACCGGCTGAGCGCAAAAGCGGTCGCCATTTCGATCGAAGCGGAAGACGACAATCCTGCGCCATTCGGGATGTTGCCGTAAAACAAAACGTCCGCCCCGGTGAACGGCTTCGAATCACCCGCAAGCCGGATGAGCAGTTTCAGGACGCCTTTGGGGTAGTTGGCCCAGCCGTCTTCCCTCCGGTACGCGATCGACTCTCCGGCATCCCGCCCGGAAGCGCCGGACCCGGGACGATGCAGCGGCACACTGACCACCAGATCGGGATAGTTGAGGGATGCGAAACGGTACACGCCGTCGGTCCGCGGCCGGACAAGCGCATACGTTCCAAACGTCAGCGCGGCGGGAAACACGTAGCCGCCGTTGTAATCCGTGTGCTCGCCGATCAGGTTCACGCGCCCGGGCGCAAAAAACAGTCTGGAGCCTTGCGCGGTCCCGTACAATTCCGCAAACTTTTGCTCCATTTTCAGGCGAATTTGATCATTCATTCGTTTTCCCCACCTTCTCCATAAATTTGCGATGCGCTTCTCTCAGCTGCACAGCCGTCTCCTCCACGCAGAGCGGATTCGTGGCCGCCCATGCGCCCATCTCCGAAGAAGCGTAATATTTGATCCGGTCCTTGGCGCGAAGCGGCGGATAAAACTCGATGTGAAAATGATAGTAAGCTTCCGCGTCCACATCGTTCACGGGTCTTTGATGCAGCACCATCATGTAAGGAAACAGGCGGTCGAACAGTTCGTCCATGGCCCCCGTCGTTTGCTTCAAGATTTCGGCCAGCGAACGTTTCTCCTCCGGCGTAAAGTCGGTCAGCGCGGTCATATGCCGTTTGCTGACGATAAACACCCCGTACGGATAATCCGTGAAAAACGGAAGATAACACAGGAAATGGTCATTTTCGATAATGACGCGCTGTCCGAACGCTTTCTCTTCGCGATTCATATCGCATAAGAGGCAGCTTCCGTGCTCATCGTGATGGGCTTTGCATGCCGCCAGCTCCGTCTGAATCTTGAGGGGCATCTTGGAGTACGCGTAAATCTGTCCGTGCGGATGCGGCATCGTGACGCCGACTTCCTCGCCGCGGTTTTCGAAGATCATGATGTACTTATGCTTCGGATCGCGGGACAGTTCGGCGAAGCGTTCGGTCCACAGTTCGACCAGCTGGACGATATGATCGACCGACAGATCCGGAAGCGTCTTCGTATGTTCGGGCGAATACAGGATCACCTCGCACCGGCCGTATGCGGGAGCCGTCTTGTACAGGTTGGTCGCCACCGGGTCCGGTTCAGGCGGATCGGCGCGAAGCGCCGGAAAGTCGTTGTCGTACTTGTACACCACGTAATCGTCGGGCACTTTGCCCGAACCCGGACAGAACGGGCAGTAGTCCTTGGGCATATGGGGTCTGTTCTGCCTGTTGGAAGCGACGATCGTCCAATCGCGCAGCAGCGGGTTGTATCGGAGTTCCGCCATTTGAAGATTCCCTCCAGTTTGAATTCCGAGTCGTCGTATCTCAGATCCGCGAATGAACCGGCGGATCGGCATACTTTATTAATTAATTTAATTAAGTCACGAATATCATACCCGTTACGAACTGGATATTCAAGTCATTTTCCTATACGTCATGCAAATTTAGAATTTTTAAAATATTAAGACAATTAAGGGTTGCGATCGCCCGCTTCTCTATATACAATGATGGAGATAACAAAAGGATACGGAAAGATCTATATCCAATCTCTATCATAACGCTAAAAGGACGGAAAGATCCACATCATCATTTCGACCCCTGACGCGTTTTCGGCTATGCCGCGTTGCATGCGGCCGGGGTTTCCCGTTTCGAGGTTATCCCGCTTATTATGACGGCCGGCAGATCCGACGATCCTTGGGAAGAACGGTTTACCGCACACGAATGTTCTGATTGAAGGGGGGCTGAAACCTGATGAGTGAACCCGTTATCGGGAATTTTCGCTGGATGAAATCGCTGAATCGATCGCTTGTGCTGAACACGATCCGCACGCACGGAGAAATATCGCGGGCGGAAATCGCCAAGCTCACGAAGCTGACGCCGCCCACCGTGACGAACATCGTGAATGAACTGCTCGACAACCGACTGGTCGTCGAGACCGAACTCGGGGCGTCCACGGGAGGGCGCAGACCGATCCTGCTCCGCATCAACGCCGATGCGTATCATATCGTCGGCGTTGACGTCGGCATCCATCGCATCCGGGCGGTCGTCACAAATTTGGAGGCGGACAGGAAAGCCGCAGCCGTCGTCGACCTGCCCCACGGGCTTGATGACGACGCGCTGATTCGCCATATCTGCGAAGCGGTGCAGCTTGTCCTGAGACGCGCGTCGCTCGCGGCCGGCGATCTTGTCGGCATCGGCGTCGGCATGCACGGCGTCGTCAATCCCGAAGAAGGGGTGGCCGTGTTCGCGCCGAATTTCGGACTGCGCAACATCGCATTGAAAACGCCGCTGCAGCAGCGATTCGGCGTTCCGGTTCACATCGAGAACGACGTCGTCGCTTTCGCTCTCGGTGAACAGTGGTTCGGCTCCGGCAAGGATACCGGCAACTTCATCGCGGTCAATATCGGGGAAGGAGTCGGCGCGGGCATTGTGCTGAATGGGACGATCTATAAGGGAGACACCTATTCCGCGGGAGAGATCGGCCACACGACCGTCGATTTGAACGGCCCGAGATGTTCCTGCGGCAATCGCGGCTGTCTGCAAACCTTCGTGTCCGGTCCGGCCATCGCGAGACAGGCTGCGCAAGCGATCGAACAGGGCGCCCGTTCGCTGCTGATCGAGATGTCAGAAGGCGACCCGGACAAGATCACGGGAGAGATGGTCGACCGAGCCGCCAGACAAGGCGACGAACTGGCCCTCTCCATCTTCGAACAGACCGGCCGTCACATCGGCATCGGACTCGTCAACCTGATCAATACCCTGAATCCCCGCAAAATCATTCTCGGCGGTGGCGTGACGGGCGCGGCGGATCTTTATCTGGAACACATCCGCACGACGATTCTGGAACGCGCCATGGATACCCCCGCCAGAGCCGTTTCAATCGTCATCTCCTCGCTCGGAGAGTTCGCAACGGCGATCGGCGCCGTTACGATCGTGCTGGAGCATCTGTTCGCTCCCCATGCCGGGACGCGTTAGAGCATGGACAAGCATGAGCGAACCGACGGAATCGCTGGGTTGAACACGCTTTGATCCATCGGGATAACGTCGTCGTTTCTGTTGCCGCCGCAGTTCCGATTCTTCGCCGGAAAACGGCCGGAAGGAAACCCTGTCGACTCGAAACCGATATGCAACCTATATGCAAAAAATATGCTTTCCGATGCGTTTGATCTGCTTTCTGGTCCATATCCAGCTCGAGGTGGCCGTCTCTGGATTGAAATAATACAGCGCTCCGCCGCTCGGATCCCAACCGTTGATGGCATCCCGGGCAGCCTTGTACGCCGTTTCGTTCGGTTCGAGCCAGAACTGGCCGTCGGACACCGCGGTAAATGCCCCCGGTTGATAGATCACGCCCGCCACGGTATTCGGAAACGCTTCATGCGCAAGCCGGTTCAAGACGACGGCCGCAATCGCCACCTGTCCCTCATACGGCTCTCCTCTGGCCTCGCTGTACACCGCACGCGCAAGCAGTTCGATCTCATTCTGCGAAAACGTTCGCGTCTTCGCCGCCGTCGTCTTGCCGGTATTGGCTGACCAGCCGGGCGTCGCTTTCACGAGCATATTTTTCGTTTTGGGACCGACAATCCCGTCCACCTTCAGGCCGAATTTGTATTGAAAATCTCTCACCGCCCTGTCGGTCTGCCAGCCGAAAATCCCGTCGATCAGGCCGTTGTAATAACCGAGGTACTGGAGCCTGCCCTGCAATTCGTAAACGTCTCCGCCTCTCGAGCCGTATTTCAAGAGCGCGCTGCCGAAGGCGAAACCGGAATGAACATGCTGAATCCCGATCAGGCAAAGCACGAAGCAGAGCAAGATCTTGAACCGGCTGCCGGACTTTACGCCATGCGGCGAACCGCCATTTCTTCTCATAAACATACGCAATGTAAGCAAAAAAGACACCTCCGACCAGACTATATGGTCTAGTATGAGGTGTCCTTCGCAATTTATGCGTCTTCAGGATCGTTACACACCCGCAAATGCCGTCCGACGATTGTGTTTCATGAACCCGCTCTCGCAGGTGGGTGCACGCAGACACGGCTTTGATGTCCTTTGCAGCCAAGGCTTATCAGCCCCGTGTATCATATGGTGCTCCCGAAACATTGTCATTGGTTCAAAACAACATAAAGTCGTGACGCACATCGCAGGAAGTCAATTGTTTTGTACTCTCATTATAGAAGGGTGACGGCGAAATGTAAATGGCCGATGTTTGCCAAATGCGATGCGCTTCGGCGCATGCGCCGCCGGATCACCGTCACGGTTTGCCGGCGGCATCCGTTGCAGGCTGTTCATGCTCCGAAGGTTTGTTTAACCGATGGTTGTCCTTTTCCGCATGGTCGCCGCCTTCCGAACGGCCGCTTTCTTCCGGCAGGTCGTCGTCCTCCTCCCCCTTCATTTCATGCGCCTTGCTGTAAATCATGTAGAAACCGCGGAACGAGCAGTACGCGATGATCGAGAAAGCGAAAAACGGAATCATCCAGGTGAATATCATCGTGCTGATGTACAGGATCGCCAGAGTGATCAACACGATCCCCAAGGAAATCAGCGGACGGCCGATCGATATGAACAGCGCGTTTTTCAGCAAATCCCGCAGTCTCATATGAAAATGAACGGCCAGCGAGAAGAAATGGATATTGAACGCGAGCAAAAACATCCCGATCAGAAGGAAAGCATAGCTCAGCGCAGAGCTGACGGCGTTGACATAATAGTAGTAGTCAAACACATAGAGCGCCCAGAGCGGAACAAATACGAATCCGCCCTGCATGCTGATCTTGTAATTGCTCTTGTAGCCTTTCATGAACATCCTCAGCAGCGGGACATCCGGATCGTCCATGATCCACTTGCGCACGACGCTGAACAGCGCGGAAGTTGCCGGAAACAGAACAAACGGCGACAGGATGGCGACGGGCAGCAGATTCACGATCAGCGCCGTCACGACATCGACTTCCGTCAGCATCATGACGAAGTTATAAAAGAAGTAAACGTTCGGAAGATTGAAAAATACCCACAGGAGATTCGTTACGACGAAACGCAATATCCATTCGGTGATGCGGTAAAAGGTTCCCATCAATCCGCTCATTTCCATCCTCGTTCATCCCCTTCCCATTGATGGATGCCCTGATTAAACCGTGCTTATTTCCATTTTTCCAGACGCTTTTCGTTCGGCTTTCCATCGCGGCGATAATGGCCGGACGCTTTGCGTCCAGTCGGCCGAACGTCGCGGCCCCGGCCCTCCCTGCCACGCATATCGCGGCCTTCGCCGTAACGTCCGCCCTCCGTGCGGCGCTTTTTCACGCGCAGCGGCTCTTCTGGCGTCAGCTGGATGTCGACATCGTTCTTCTCGCCCGTCAGAAGCTTGAGCGCGGCGGCCAGCACATGCACGGAATCATACTGCTCCAGCAGTTGGATCGCGAAACCTTTGTATATGTGAAAATCATCGTTTTGCAGCACTTCGATCAGCCGTTCGGCCGTGGCCCGCTGTTTTCCTTCCAACGCATCGGCGATGCTCGGCAGCGGACGTTTGGCTATGCGGTGGCGGGTGATCCGCTCGATCAGATGCAGATGATCGGATTCACGCGGCGTGACGAACGTGATCGCTATGCCTTCCTTGCCCGCGCGCCCGGTGCGTCCGATGCGGTGCACGTAGCTCTCCGGATCTTGCGGCAGGTCGAAGTTGATCACGTGCGTGACCCCGCTCACGTCAAGTCCGCGCGCCGCCACGTCCGTCGCCACGAGAACGTCGATCGAACCGTCGCGGAATTTGCGCATGACGGCATCGCGCTGATTTTGCGACAAATCGCCGTGCAGGCCCTCCGCCGAATATCCGCGCTTCTTCAGCGCTTCCGACAACTCGTCGACGCGCCGCTTCGTCCGTCCGAAGACGATCGCCAGGTCCGGCGCTTCCATATCGAGCAGCCGGCTCAAAATTTCGAACTTCTGCTGTTCGTGCACTTCCATGTAATATTGCTCGACGGACGGCGCGCTCACCTGCTTTGGAACGACGGACACAAATTCCGGCGACTTCAGGTAAGTATCCGCCAGCTTGCGGATGTTCGGCGGCATCGTCGCGGAGAACAGCATCGTTTGTCTATCCTCAGGCAATTTGCTCAGAATCGTGTTGATGTCGTCGAGAAAGCCCATATCGAGCATCTCGTCCGCTTCGTCAAGAATCACCATGCGCACGTGATCCAGCTTGATCGTCTTCCGGTTGATATGGTCGAGCAGCCGTCCCGGCGTGCCGATGATCACATGCGGCTTCTGCTTCAAAGCGCGAATCTGCTTGACGATATCCTGCCCGCCGTAGATCGGAAGCGTCCGTATGCCTTTGAACCGCGACAGTTTCGCGATCTCTTCCGCCACCTGGATCGCCAGCTCTCTGGTCGGCGTCATGATGAGCGCGACGATATGCTCTTCCTTGGGATCGATGTTTTGAACGAGCGGTATGCTGAATGCAGCGGTCTTTCCCGTACCCGTCTGCGCTTGTCCGATCAGATCGCGGCCTTGCAAGGCGATCGGGATCGCCTTCTCCTGTATCGGTGTGGACTCTTCAAATCCCATCTCATGGATTGCCTTCAGCACGGATGGATGAAGGCCGAATTCTTCAAATGTTTTCAATATCGATCATTGCTCCTTTTCTAATTGCATCACTGCACCATCTTACCATACCGAATGATTTGTTTTCCAGTTTTCCTGCTTTTATGTCAGTGTCAAGCTAGTGTGGGCACCCTTTAGAGCTCTGGATTAAAGAATTTCGAAGAGCCCCTCGCCTTGTAAGCGCTTTGCCAATTTCATTCATCAATTAACGGAGAGTTGTCTGATTTTTTAGT